>Ga0209172_10000138_pt1 | contig 219504 bp, 211 predicted proteins | sample LarsenN4metaG_FD_184113 | JGI IMG/M metagenome (GOLD analysis project Ga0209172, IMG submission 184113) | Hot spring sediment bacterial and archeal communities from British Columbia, Canada, to study Microbial Dark Matter (Phase II) - Larsen... ...
TAGCAAATCATCGCTTTGTATCATTGGAGACAACAGGGAAAAATCTTTGAGATGCACTACAGTTTACTTTCAGTCTTGATTACAACCCTTAATTTACACAACTTTGCGCCTTAACTGAACCGTATTGCAATATATCTGCCTTAAATTTCGTAAACTTAACCAACCAAATTCCTTACAGCAAAGCACCGCCACAGCTAGAACCACACCCAGCAGTGCAACCATAGCAATAGTCAGCCGTTTGAATTTCATCAATCAAGTTTAAACTATCAGCCTCTAGTAATTTAGCGACATTTATAGTTTCACCGTTAGCAGTTTTTGCAGGTAAATTCATCATCTGATTAAAGTCGCAATCATAAATATTACCTAAATAGTCTACTGAAAGCTGATCGCGACACATCAGATATTCAAGAGTATTTTCATTAAAATGAGATTCTAAAAACTGTAGATAGCTGCTATGGAGCTTTTTACGTTCTAAATGAAATAGAGTTCTACCAACTGGTAAATTGGTAATTGTAAATAAGTGATTGAATATTAAGTTAAAATTTTGGTTGAGGAACAGCTTGTAATCTCGTTCTAGTTGGCTTTGTTCTGGAGTTAAGGAAAACTGGTCACTATTGGGTAGTTGGGGATTGTAAATCAAGTCTAAAATTAAATTAGGGTCTGTACCGTAACCTAGTTGATTCAGCCATTGCAATGCTTTAATTGAAGCATCAAATACGCCATTACCCCGCATTTTGTCCACGTTATCTGCCAAGTAGCAGGGCAAAGAAGCGACAATTCTCACTTGATTTTTGGCAAAGAATTCTGGTAAGTACTCAAAGCCATTTTCAAAATAAATAGTTAAGTTAGAACGAACAATTACTTGTTTATGATTTTGCCTTGTTGCTGCAACTAATGGTTTAAAGCCATAATTCATTTCTGGTGCGCCACCAGTCAAATCAACAATCTGAATTTGTGGAAATCTCTCTATTAACTTAATTAGTTGTTCGCAAATTTCTGGGGACAATTCTTCTGTGCGCTTAGGACTAGCTTCTACATGACAGTGTGTACAGGCAAGATTACAACGTTTACCCAAATTAATTTGTAAAACATGGATATTGTTTTTAATTAAAGGTTGATTTATTTTCTTTGAGAAGTGAGTAGTAATTGCATTTATTGAATTAGGAATTTGATTAATCATAGGTGATGACTCCTAAATAACGTAAAAATTTAGATTTTTATCTTTGTAATAATCTATAAATTATGCCACTCATAATTGTGGCAGTAGGCAATGTTAAAATCCAAGCCATGATAATTTTAAATGAAACAATTTTATTAACTTTTTCAGTAATTATTCCTACACCAAAAATAGAACCAACGGCGACATGAGTAGTAGATATAGGTAAACCAAAATAGTTTGATAAAATGACCAGTATACTAGTGATGATATTGGCTGATAAACCCTGAGTGTGATTGATCGGAGTAATTTTTAAGCTCATGGTTTCAGCAAGCTTTTGGGAACTAATTAAACCACCTAAACCCATAGCCATTGCAATTGTAATTATTGCTCCTTGTCTGGAAAAATATTCAATTATAACAACAAGAGATACTAGTTTGGGAGTATCATAAAAACCTTGAGTAAAACAGATAATTCCTGCACTGATATAGTGAGCAATATTAATAAACCTTTGGTTAATTGGTAAAGATAATTTTGGTTTAATATATTCAACTAAGCTGTAAATTCCTGCACCTAATGGAATAGCTAGAATAGGACTGATAAATAAGGGTAAGACAAAATAATTTAAAAGCAGTAAAGAATTAGCTTCTAGCCCGATCGCAACTAATGCTGCACCGAAGATAGCACCGATTAAACTATGGGTAGTCGAAACTGGCAAACCCAAATTAGTGGCAATGATTACGGTTAAAGCAGTAGCGATCGCTACCGCTATATGAAAGTTACCACCTTGTGCGATCGCGTCTCTAACAATACCTTGACCGGAAAATTGCTGAACTAAATTATCAGCAAATAAAATAGATGTTACTGCACCTGCAAAAGTTGTGAAAGTTGCCCATAAAATTGCTGTTTGGTAGCTAGTTATACGACTACCAAATAGCGTAGCTACACCTTTAAAATTATCATTAGATCCTTTAGCGTAAGCTAGAAATAGCGTAGCAATAAATATACTTACTTCCCACATTTTGAGGATGATAAATTAACAACAGCCACCACCGCTATAATGCCATGTTGAATCAGTAATCATTATTTCTGATGGCTTTAAAGCTCCTAGTTTAGCAGCAGTTTTATCACAAACTGCTGCCGGAATGCCACGTTGCAATAAATGACCAGCCGCATCATCAAAAAATGGTTCATTACCAGCATAAATAGCTGTTTTACCTGTAAAAATACAAGCACCATCTTCTGGAATTGCCACTTTAAAAGCTACTGAATCAAGGCTTTCTAAAAGAAGATGCTTTTCTAAATGATAAGTTTCTGAGTCTAGCAACCGATAAGGACGACGGGCGCGAATTTCAATTTGACCAAAACCAGCTGCAATAATACGTTGAGTATATTCTTCGTAGGTAAGTGCGCCTGATAAACACATAGCCCTTAGCCTTTCATCTTGCTGCAAATGCTGAGGAATTGGACGGGTAGCAATGGGATCACTCATTTGCAAGCGTCCACCTAGTTTTAACACCCGATAAGCTGCTTGTAGCGCACGAGTTAAATCTTCAGGGGCAAAAATATTAAACAGGCAATTCTGGGCAACAATGTCTACAGATTCATCAGCCACAGGTAAATTAAAAGCATCTCCGTCGCGAATTTCCACAAAACTGGGATCAAACCACGGGTTTTCTTTTGCTGCAAGTTCTAGGTTACTTCTTGCTGCTTCCCGCATAGCCGCAACTGGTTCAATTGCAATTACTGCACCTGGGCGGCGAGAAAAATAGGCAAACTGTAATGCTTCTAAACCACCACCAACACCAACATACAACACCGTAGGCTGGTGGGAAAGTTCAGTTGGATGAACGGTAGTTCCACAACCATAGTTCATTTCTTGCATTTTGCAAGGTATCTTTAACCCTGGAAGTTGCATAGGTGTGCTTTGAACACAACAAAGTCCTACTTCTGGAGTTTGGGCAACTTCGCTGTAAAATTGGGCTGCTGTCTCTAGGTAACTCATAACACTGTTTGAGATTAAACTGTGTGCATCCTAATATAACTAGTTATGAGTTAGATGAATTTTTACTGAAATTATGAACATTCGTCGCCTTCGGATGGCACTTCATTAACTTTCTAAGTTAAAAAAAGCACATTATATGCACGTAGTGCGATCGCAGTTCATGGTAATCTCACAATTTAATGATGGGTAAATTCTAATGTCACTGGATGTAATGAGATTTTTTCAGGCTTGTAACCCCAGCAAGACCCTAGTTTTAGGTAACAAAGAAGATAAACAATACTACATTGATTTTTCAGAAGTACGTGGAGGCAAAATTATTGAGGAACTGAGTCGAACTATTACGCGCCTTTCACCAGATGAACCCACCTGTCAACTGTTTACAGGACATATTGGCTGTGGAAAGTCTACCGAATTACTGCGCTTGAAAGCAGAGTTAGAGCAGCAGCAATTTCATGTAGTCTATTTCGAGTCTAGCCAAGACCTAGATATGGCAGATGTAGATATTACAGATATTTTATTGGCGATCGCTCGTGAGGTAGGTGCTAGTCTAGAAACACTTAACATTCGCTTTCAATCTCGTTACTTTAGTAATTTATTTACAGAAATTAGAGATTTTTTACAAACTTCTATAGATTTAGAGGAACAAACTGTTTTCTCTGTCGCCATTGGCAAAATTACTACTAAGACTAAAGATAGTCCTAGACTTCGTAGTCAGTTAAGGCAATATTTAGAACCACGCACAACAGGAATTTTGGAAGCTATCAACAATGAATTGCTCAAACCTGCCATAGTTCATCTGAAGCAGCAAGGAAAGAGGGGTCTAGTTGTAATTGTTGATAACCTTGATCGGGTTGATAATTCTATGAAACCATCATGGCGTACTCAACCAGAATACTTATTTGTAGACCGTGGTGAACAATTAAATCGGTTAAATTGTCATGTCGTCTACACTATTCCTTTAGTATTAATTTTTTCTAGCTCTTTAGGCAGACTCATAAATCGTTTCGGTGTAGATCCGAAAGTATTGCCAATGATTCCCGTACGATTACGGGATGGTTCGGAGGGTCAAGAAGGTATGGCATTATTACAAGAAATGGTAATGGCTAGGGCATTTCCAGATTTTACTAAAGAGAGGAGAGATCAATTAATTACTGAAGTTTTTGACAGTCCCAAGACCCTCAAGCGATTATGTCAAGTGAGTGGAGGCCATATACGTAACTTGATGATGTTATTGTATCGCTGTATCCAAAGGGAAGACCCTCCTCTCTCATTAGAGTGTGTAGAAAGTGTAATTCGACAACGCCGCAATGAACTGACTTTGGCAATTACTTCTGAGGAATGGAAATTATTACATCAAGTTGCACAAAACAAAACTATTAGAGGAGAAGAAGCATATCAAATATTAATACGTAGTTTATTTGTGTATGAATACCGTGATACTGATGGCTCTTGGTTCGATATCAACCCTGTTTTGGCGGAAGCCAAAGAATTTCTTGCCAGATAAATCAAAAAATTAGTTTTGTTTGACACTTATGTTGAATATAAAATGGCTTGAATTCTAATGGAGTTGAGTTTAAGTAAATTTCACAAAGCTTGTAATCCTTATATAACTTTAATCCCTAGTGATTCTGAAGATTGGGAATATTATATAGATTTCTCATCAATCCGAGGGAGAGATATTGCTAGAGAATTAAGCAGAGCTATAGCTCTGTCACAAGATTATCCAACGTGTCAACTATTAGCTGGTCATAACGGTTGTGGCAAATCTATCGAACTTCTCAGACTCAAAAGAGATTTGGAAAGCCAAGGATTTTACGTTGTTTATTTTGAGTCTAGCCATTATCTAAACATGACAGATGTCATTACAATAGATATTCTGTTGGCAGTTGCTTGCGAAGTGATTAAAAATTTAGAAACATGGCAAGTTAATCTATATCCCACTAGTTTAATTAAGCAATTAACTGATTTTTATAAATTACTAAAGCTTGATAATTTCGATGATTTTATAAGCTTTGATGACCTTTATACAAAAATAGTTGAAATTGTTAAAAATAATACAGAACATCGTTTAAAATTTAAGCATAAATTAGAGCCAGAAACCAATACCATAAGAGACTTAATAAATCAGGAGATATTTGATGTTTTACATCAACATCTAAAAAGTAAAAATGAGAAAAAAATAGTTGTCATTGTAGATAATTTAGAACGATTAAATACCAAATATATAAAGGGTTGGCGTTCTGTTTTTATTGAGCGTGCTGAAAGTTTGCGTCAGCTAAACTGTCACATGATCTATACTATTCCACTAGCACTTATTTTTTCTAAGGACAGTGAAACTATCAGCCGTTTTTTGGGAGGTGGCACACTACCTGGATTTTTGTCTATGATTCCCGTGCGATCGCGCAATGGTGAAGAGTGCAAAGAAGGCATTGAGCTATTACAGCAGATAGTCCTAGCAAGAGCTTTTCCCACTATCCAATTAGATAGGCGTTTGGATTTAATTCAAACAATTTTTGATGACTCTGAAACTTTGGATCGCCTATGTTTAATTAGCGGTGGTCATATACAAACATTACTAAAATTGCTGTATAACTGCCTGCGAAAACAAGATCCACCCTTTTCGCGTAATTGTTTAGAAGATGTGATTCGAGAATACCGCGAACAACTTAGGAGAACAATCTCTGAAAAAGAGTGGAAGTGGCTAATTGAAGTAGCACAAGACCAAAACGAGCAGGAAATCATTTATCAAAAGTGGTTGCAATTTACGCCAAGTAATTTTTTATTTGAATACTCTAACAAAGAAGAGACTTGGTTTGCTCTGAATCCAATTTTGGCAGAAGATAAAAAACTTCAATCCAAAGATTTTTATATCAATCCTAAAAAGGACAATAAAATGAAAGATTTTTTTATTAGTTACAATACGGCAGATATAGCTTGGGCTGAGTGGATAGCTTGGATATTAGAAGAAGCAGGTTATTCTGTGGTGATTGCTGCCTGGGATTTTCGACCTGGAGGAAATTTTCCTTTGGAAATGCAAAAGGCTGCTGCAGGAACACAAAGAACAATCGCTATTTTGTCAGACAATTACATAAACGCTGAGTATACCCATCCTGAATGGGCAGCAGCATTCGCACGCGATCCGCAAGGAAAAGATAGAACACTTATACCTATTCGTGTAGATCAATGTGATTTGATAGGGATGCTAAAAACTATTATCTTTGTTGATATTATAGGACTAACAGAACAAGATGCCCGCAGTTCTATTCTTGGTGCGTTTAGTGGGCGTGCTAAACCAACACAAGCTCCTCAATTTCCAGGTACGACTAGATCTGAACGTGTCACACAAACTCAAGTTCAATATCCTGGTAATTCAACAGAGGAAAATTTCATTGATTCTGTTATTGTTACTAACTCAAGTAAAAAGAACTGGACACAACAAGAACGTATTGCCTTGATGAAACAAATCAGTGCCTTATCAGCAAGACAGTTTAATATGCTTATCTTTGCACTCAACCCACCACCGGGAGAAATACCTGAAATGCCCAGTTCCCAACACGAACGCACATTTGCACTTTTAACATGGGCAGAAAGACCAGGAAGTGGTGGCTTGGACGTAGTGGAACAACTTCTTCAAACTATTACTAATTCTTAAAAAATTATTATCTATATGTGTGTATGATTTTACATAGCTTGAGTTCAGCAGAATTGATAAATTAATAAAAGACGAATTGCAACTCTATGACTGACTCAGACCGCATAGAGGATATTGAAATTATCAACACAAATGCGTTGAAAACTTTGGCACGGTCAATTAAATTAGCCAAGAAAGATTTTCAATTAATCTTAGTATGCTGCAATCACTCTTGCTTGCGAAGTAAAATTTTAAAACAATGGCAAGAAATATATATAGAAGAATTATCATCTTCCTTCATAATCAAACAATTATTCTTATCAAATAAAATTACAACTTTGTATACAACCATTAAGGAAACTATTGGCAATGAACAACCGCAAGCCTTAATGATATTCGGACTAGAAGAAGTCATTGCTATTGAGCAAGTGCTAAAATCGGCAAATAATGCCCGCAATGAGTTCCGCAAGAATTTTAATTTTCCTATAGTTTTATGGATTAACAATGATATTCATCGACAACTCATTAGATTAGCGCGAGATTTTGAAGACTGGACGACAAGAATTGATGTGCAAATTTCTAATGAGGAATTGCTAAATTTCATACACTATAGTGTAAGTAATATTTTATTTCCAAATTTGGATTTATTGCAATTAAATAAAGGCTATTGTCGAGAGATAGAATTAGCCTTACAAGAATTGGAAAACCGTAATCTCTCTATAGATGAAAAATCACAATCTATTTTACGAAATTTTTTGGAGGAAGAGAAATTCACTATTCAAGAAAATCAGCAGTCTTTAAATACACTGATACGAGGAATTAATTTTTCTGATGAGCAATTTTCTCTCATATTAGTACATTGTAATTACACCATATTAAGCAATCAAATTTTACAAAATCTGCTGAATTTGTCTTTAGTAGTCCAGAAGATAACTTTACCAAAATCAATCAAAATAGAAAAATTTGACTCAACCATACAAATGGCTTTAGAAAATTTACAGCTATCGGCATTGATGATTGAGGGTTTAGATTGCATAGAAGAACTTGATATTTTCCTGTCTTCGGCTAACTATGTGCGAGAAAGATTTATCAGAAGTTTTCCCTTTCCTGTCTTGCTATCGGTTAATGATCAAGTTATGCAAAAGTTGATCCGGCTAGCACCAGATTTTGTGAGTTGGGCAACAACAACAGAGTTTACATTACCCAATCAAGTTTTACTGCAATTTCTAGAGCAAGAAACTGATGCTTTATTTGCCAAGGTATTAACTAACGAGTATAAGGAAAGCCGACAGGCAAAAATTAACAAAGATGATTCTGTCCTAGAGCAAGCTTGGGAACACAGTCATGAATTATACTCAGCTATTAATGAAGTGCGTGAACGTGGAATTACCCTAGAACCACAATTAAATGCCAGTTTACAGTTTGTATTTGGTTTGGACGATTATGTGAGTGATGCCTCCGGCAACCTAACGGAACGCATCCATCAAGCCTTAGAACATTTTCAGACAAGTCTACTAATTTGGCAAAACCTTGTAGCCCAAACATCCACAGCAAATCAGATTGAAGGGAAGCAAACTTCCCTATCTTCTCCACTTATCAGACAGAGTGTATTACTGTTTTATATTGGCTTATGTCATTGTCGGTTAGCAGAACAAAACCAACTAAATAACCGATATTGGGAAGCAGCTAAGTCTTGCTTACAACAGAGCTTAGAAAGCTTACAATTGGCTCAAAGACCAGATATTGCAGCAAAATTTATCGGTCAATTGGCGGAAGTTTTAGAACACCTGCAAGAATGGGACAAATTACAAATAGTCGCCCAACATTCTCTAGAGTTACATCAAATCTATGGAAGTCAAATTCAGCTAGCTTATGATTATGGTTTTTTAGCCCAAGTCGCCTCCCAAGGATCGCGATGGTTACAGGCGAGTATTTTAGCTCATGTTGCTCTCCTCAAGTTAGATGAAGCCCAAAGACCAGATGATCAAGCCCATGAGAACTTATTTCCTCTGCTATTAGCGCAGTTTTATTATTTAGTCTTAGCCAAAGCACAGCAAAACCTGGGTGAAAATGCCGTAGCGCAAACCTATTTAGATAAAGCTGCTCAGGAGTTAAATGTAGCTTTAGAAAATAGCGTGCATCAATACGATGTTCATCGTTATATTAGGATGTTGCGGAAGTTGCGATCGCTCTACTTTGAAGCTGGTCGTTATTTAGAAGCCTATTGCATCCGCCAAAAACTCCGTTCTGTAGAACAACAATACGGCTTTCGAGCTTTCATTGGTGCAGGTCGCTTGCAACCCCAAAGACAAGCTACCAACCCAGCTTTAATGTCAGCATCAGGAAGTAGCAGTATAGCCTTAGAAATTGAAGCTTCTGGTCGAGAACGGGATATTAATAACTTAATTGGCAGAATTAGCCGTGCTGACCAAAAATTGATTGTGATTCATGGTCCTTCTGGGGTGGGTAAAAGTTCCACCGTGAATGCAGGGTTAGTTCCCGCATTACAAAATCGCATTATTGGTGATCAAATTGCTGTGCCTGTAGTGCTGCAAGTTTACACCGATTGGGTGCGAGAATTGGGTGAATCTCTGGAGGTAGCAATTTCTGACCTCCGAAGTGAAATAGCTGTACCAGAGGCTTTTACAGAAACGTCTATTACTATTAGCAGCATCTTAGAACAATTACATCAAAACGCTAATAATCATCTGATTACAGTTTTAATTTTTGATCAATTTGAAGAATTTTTCTTTAGTTTTACTGACCGCCAGCAAAAACAAAAATTTGACCAATTTGTGAGTAATTGTCTAGATATATCTCGTACCAAGGTGATATTCTCTTTAAGAGAAGATTATTTACATCACTTATTAGAATTGAAACAAGTTGCCAATTTAGAAGCAATTAATAATAATATTTTAGATAAACAAATTCGCTATCAGCTAAACAATTTTTCTCCTGAATATGCCAAAGCCATTATTCAGAAATTAACTGCCCGTTCTCTTTCTAATTTAGAGCCAGCATTAATTGATGCTTTAGTTGCAGATTTATCTACAGATTTGGGTGAAATCCGTCCCATTGAATTACAATTAGTGGGCGCGCAATTACAAGATGAAGGGATCACAACTCTCTCCCAATATCAGCCATATCGACCCAATAGGCTCATAGAAAGATATATGAAAGGACTCATCAAAGATTGTGGCCCTGAGAATGAACGTGCAGCTTTATTGGTTTTATATTTATTAACAGATGAAAGTAACCAAAGACCTTTTAAAACTCGTGCCGAATTAGCAGCAGAATTATCAGAATTAGAAGATACAGATAAATTAGAATTAGTCTTAAATATTTTAGTTAGTTCTGGGTTAGTAGTGTTGTTTCCTGATGTCCCAGAACGCTATCAATTAATTCACGATTACTTAGTAGATTTAATTCGTTACTTGCAAGAACAAGAATCCAGCCTACAAGCCCAACTGAATCAGCTGCGTCAAAAAGTCGAACAAAGCCAAACCGAAATTGAAAGACTCCAACGGGAACTCCGCCAAAAAAAGCAGCACAACAAACTTATATATCCTCAACCCCAGCAAGGATTAGATTTACTTACAGAATTGCGAGAGTTACGCAAGCGGGAAGAACTGAGTCAACTAGAAATAGAACAACTCCGCGCCGAACTCAAAGAAAAGGAATTAACAGCACAACTTGCAGAAAGTCAAAAACAACAAAGAATCCGTGAAGCCAGATTAAATCGTTTATTGAAAATCGCACTGACTGTTGCACTTGTGGCTATTTTGGGATTAGCCACATCTCTATGGTTGCGCGATTACTCATCACCAAAAACTAACCCTAGAAACTGTAATCGTGTTCTTTGCTAGTGTGCTTTATCTAACAATTTTAGGATTTTTTGCGTAGATAAGTATTGACTGTAGTTAAGAGTTCTTCTATGTTTAAGGGTTTCAGGACATAATCAGTCACAGCTGTTTCCAAAGCTGTCATGCGATCGCTCATTCCATCTTTAGCAGTTAATAAAATTATCGGCACTTGATAATTAATATTTCTCAGGCGGTGGCAAATGTCTAATCCCGACGCACCAGGTAGTGTCTCATCTACAATGATTAAATCCAGCTGTAACGCCTGTGCTGCCATGATTGCAGTTAATCCATCGTAGGCGACGCTTACTTGATAACCTTCATAGTTCAGTTCTAACTCCATAAATCGGGTTAGCTTGACTTCATCTTCAACCAACAAGATGTGCGTCATGATCGAGCAAAAGTAAAAAGGTAAGGTAAAAATATTAAGATACCTGTAATATTGGCTTTTTGCCTGCACATAGTTTCTGTTACTATTACTGTGCTAGCAGATTATACGAGTATCGAAATAGTTCTCCGTTAGCTTAGTATACTTTTGCGTAACTAACAAGGGTACATCTGTAATTACCGATTACCAATTGCTCTGGTCTTGAGCAATTGTCATGATTTAGCAATAAGCTGTTATATCTTCGCCACATTCATCAGCCAAATAGCAAAGAGCCTTAAAACGTAAACTTACCACTTGCTCGTAGAAAGGATTTAATTTACACATTGGCGGAATGTGAAATAGTTGACGACCAAAAAATTTGACATCACGTTCAAATGGACATTGAGCAGGAATGAATTTACACAACATATGAGCTAGTTGAGAGTTACGAATTTCGATACCTTCTAGCCATCTGCGAATCGGCTCAAGTAGGTCGTTGTGGGAGTGAATTTGAGTAAAGCTTGTCATAATCTATTACCTTCATCATTTTACTTGTGTTGTGTGTTAACCCTCTATATATAAATACAGTTAGGCTATTTCTTTTTATGCAATCCTCAACACAGACAAATATCAGCTTGGGGAACATTGTTAACTACATATGCAAGTATTGGTATTACAGAAGATTGTTTCAGCACAATCACATATCTGTTTTGCTAAACGCTAGGCTAGATAAGGGACTGACTGTTGTTGTCATGCAATTTTTGGGAGGCGCGGTGCAAAACTCATTTCTGGAAGCATCTAGTTAAAAGAGGCTGTGAAAACACATGACTAACGACTTTCTCAAAAACAAAAAGTTTATTTTTGACCGATGGGCTTCTAGTTATGATTGGCTCTTACCTTCCGTATTTTATCGGGCCGTCCACAAACGCCTGTTAGAATATGTAGACTTGCCAGCACGAGCCAATGTACTGGATTTAGGCTGTGGTACTGGTCGCCTGCTGGAACGTCTAGCTACTGAGTTTCCACAATTGCAGGGTACTGGGTTAGATTTATCGTCCCAGATGTTGCAAGTGGCGCGACTGAGTAACCGCCATCATCCCCGCTTAATTTTTATCGAAGGTAAAGCCGAGGCTCTACCTTTTGGTGATGGTCAATTTGATGCAGTATTCAATACTATTAGTTTCCTGCACTATCTAGAACCGAAACAGGTTTTGCAGGAAGTTGCACGGGTACTGACTCCTGGTGGACGCTTTTACTTGGTTGATATCACGACGAAAAAAGAGAAAGAACCACAAACATTGTCAATTTCCCATCAGGGAATTAAATTCTACAGTCCTCAACAACGAGAAAACCTTGGAACTGCGGCTGGGTTAGTGTGTTTGCATCATTACTATTTGTTAGGGCCTGTTATGCTGACAGTGTTTGCTAAACCTTGAAGAGTACTGAGTCAAAAAATTTTGAATTTTGGATTATAGAATTCGTCTCAAATTCGGTGATGAGTAGCGAGTATCAGGCATCTTGACTCAGCAATAATTCACTTTGATACTGCATGAATATTACAGGAACTTTCAGGATTTTTTTGGCTAGTTGAGAGAATTTAAACTTATCTTGGAGCGATTTAGGTAAGTGTTCAAATTCAATTTGCACAAAACCAAAGCGACTGTAAAACTGTGCTAGTTGTTTACCCAAGCATTCTAGGTATAAAGGTTTTGTAGCTTGAGTGATGAGATATTGTGTAAGAAAAGTTGCTAAACCGCGACCTCTCCAAGCAGGTATGACTACTAAACTACCTAGTTCTTGGGCTTGGGGAAAGTTACGTAGTTGTCCACAGGCTATGACATCGCCTTGAAATTCCATCACCCAGAATTGTTGCCAGTTTAACTGAGTAGGGTCAAGGATAGCGGAGAGAACTAGCCATCTTAGCGATCGCATATCCTGAGATGTCGCTTGACGTAGTGTACATCCAGTCGGTAATGATGAGTCACTCTGCTTCATAAATTAATTCAGAATCAACAATGGCAAATGTTTTGATTAACAAAGCTGTGATTTCAGTCGTTTTTGCAAGTATATATGATTAAAATTAAACAATACTTAGGATAGAGTAGTGAATTGACCATAACCAGATTTTAGATAGATAAGATAATCACTTTTAGTTTCTTATAATGATGCCTGAAACTAAATGAAGGAGTATATTTATGTCTGAAGAAAAGAAACAAAAATCTAAAAATCAAGAAACCACACCTACTGCTTCTGGTGGCTACCAAACTCCTTTACAAGAAGATATCCGTAAAACTGGTGATGCTTCACAATCTGATGCTAGGGAAACTGCTAAACCAGAAGCACCTGGAGAGGATAGCGTAGCTGGGAGTCCCAATCAAGGCACTGAATCACGTTAATTCTCAACAGTTATAGGGCGTAGGGACAAAGAGGTAAAAGCTAAAAGGCAAAAATATGTTTATTTTTGCCTTTTTTTATAGCTCAATACTATCAAATACTTCTCAACGCCACGATGGGATCGAGTTTAGCCGCACGTCTGGCGGGAACAACACCGAAGAATAAACCGATACCACCAGAAATACATACAGTAGTGGCGATCGCTACGGGAGATACAGCCGATTCTAAAGGTGTCAACGCTCCTACTAACATAATGCCACTAACACCAATGCCTGTTCCGATGAGGCCGCCAATGGCTGATACAATCACAGATTCAATCATAAATTGCAGTAAGATATCTTGCTCTGTAGCCCCGATTGCTTTTCGTAGCCCGATTTCTTGAGTGCGTTCGGTGACGGAAACAAGCATAATATTCATGATGCCGATACCACCTACAAATAAAGATATACCGGCGATCGCAGCTAACATGACTGTTAATGCACCGGTAATTTGTCCCACTACTTGTAGAGCGTCTTTTTGGGTTCTAATAGTAAAGTCATCTTCACCGATGAGTTTGTGGCGTTGACGTAATAAATTTGTGATCTGAAATACGGCTGCATCTACGCTGTCAGCATTTTTGGCGGATGCAACGATATAAGTTAACTCCAAACCATAGGGTGAAGTCCGCCCCACAATTCGGTTAGCCATTGTAAACACAGGGATTAAAGCTGAGTCATCATAATCAACGCCTAAGCTTGAACCTTTGGCTTCTAATAGTCCAATAATTTGAAAGCTGGTATTTTTGATTCTGAGTTGTTGCCCTACAGGGTTACTATTCCCAAACAGTCTGTTAGATAATTTTGCACCGATCACAGCAACTTGATTGCTGCGTTTCATGTCTACATCACTAAAAAATCTGCCTTGAGCAACTTCAAAGTCTCGTACTATCAAGAAATTGGGTGTTGTGCCAATAATGTTGACATCAGTGTTTCTATTGCTATAAGTGACTACTTGTCTGCTGTTTAATTCAGATGTGACGTTGGCAATCGTGGGTACTTGGGTAGCGATCGCTTTGGCATCTTCGTATACTAAAGTCTTTGGTGCTTCTCTGGAAATACGTTGAGTTGCTTGATTACCCGGAATTACAAATAATACATTTGGCCCCAAAGATTCTAATTGTTGATTGACATAGCTTTGTCCAGCTTCACCAATCCCAATCATGGCGATTACTGAAGCGTTACCGATCACTATACCCAACATGGTGAGCGCACTACGTAGCTTATTCGCCAGCAGGGTTTTCCCTGCCATTTGCGTACTTTCTAGGAAGTTCATTGATTTTGGTTTTCTTGTGCCTTTTGGATTTTGTAGTCTTTGGGTAAGTCAATAAATACGCGATCGCCTGCTTTCACCCCTGATATCACTTGGGTTTGATCTTGGATTTGTGTGCCAATGGTAACTTCCCGAAACTGGGGTTTATTTTTCGCATCCGGTACTAATACGCCTGTTTTGCCGTTTTCGGTGAGGATAGCAACGGTTGGTAATACTAAAGCATTGTTGACGCGATCGCCTAGAAAGGTTAAATCAACGTTTAGGCCAGAACGTAATTTATCTGTACCAGTATCAAGAGCTATCCTTACCTGAAAGGATGTCACGCCTTGTTCCACTACTGCTTCGGGAGCAATCAAACGCACGCGACCTTGAAAAACTTCTTCAGGATAAGCATCTGCAACAATTTCCACCTGTTGTCCTGGTTGAATCCTGCCAATATCGGCTTCTGGAACTTGTGCTAATATTTCCAAGCCCTTGGCTACAGCCACAATGGAACTAGAAGTCGCCGATGCGCTGGTAGAGGCTGAGGTGGTGGGAGTGACAAAAGCCCCAATATTTGCATATTTTTGAGTGATAATGCCCGCAAAAGGCGCACGAACAATGGTATCTTGCAATTTAACTTCAGCAGCAGCTAACTGCGCTTGCGCGGCTTTGACAGCAGCTTGACGTTGGGCGATTTCTTCTGGACGGCTACCTTCTTGCAACAATACCAAGGCCGCACGGGCTTCAGTCACAGATGCTTCTCTGGCGGCGATGACTTCGCTGCGAGTTCCAATTTGCAGCAGAGAGAGTTGTTTTTGTGCTTCTGCTAAATTAGCTTTAGCACTTTTGTCTTCACTAATAGCTTGATCAAGTAATTGTTTTCTCTCTGCTCCCTGTTGGTAGAGATACTGATAACGCTTAACTTGTTCTGTAGTGTAATTTGCCCTAGCACGGGCTGCATCCACCTGGGCTTGAGCTTTGGCAATTTCTTGGGGACGATTCCCCGCTTGTGCTTCTGCTAATTGGGCTTGGGCTTGGGCTAAACGCGCTCTAGACTGAGCAATTTCTTGAGGACGACTCCCTGCTTGTGCTTCCGCTAGCTGGGCTTGATTTTGAGCTAAATTAGCACGATATTGAGCAAGTTGGGCTTGGATATCACCTACATCCATCCGAGCTAAAATTTGTCCTTGCTCAACGAGATCGCCTTGTTCTACGTATAATTCAGCTAATACCCCAGGGTTTTTGGGGCTGATATTAACACTTTGAACTGGTACAACTTTTCCGCTAGCAGTAATCCGCAGAGTCACATTTTTTGCTTCCACAGGTACAGTTAGTTGCGTGACATCTTGTTGATTAGTTGCCCGATTGACAAGACTATAGCTAGTGGTACCGACAATTAAAGTTCCAGTAGCTAACAACACTACCAGCCACCTAGCTGGATATTTAACTTTGCCAATCAAGGGAACTTCTACGTACGCAATCATAAATAATGGCCTATGACAAGTATTGGTGGTCTGATAAGAAGTCGTAATAATTAAGAATATTGTAGAAATAAATATTTATTTAACACTAATCCAGATGGACGAATAATTATCGACTGTGTTGCTGATTTGACATTCATCCTAGCCTTGATTTATTGAATGTGCCTTCACCTAACAGGGTGAACAGAATCCAATCATGGCAAAAGGATGCAGACATAGTAGTGTCTACATCCCTTCACATAATGGGGAATGCACAATTGTGCTAAATCATCCAACTTGAAGTTGTGAACTGCGGTCAGCGACAATCAAACCATCTTGAACTCGGATAATTCTTTTAGTCTGGGCAGCAATGTCTGGTTCGTGGGTGACAATTACAATTGTGATTCCTTGCTGATTCAGTTCTGTGAGTAAGTTCATCACTTCGTAGGAAGTTTCTGTATCTAGCGCACCTGTCGGTTCATCGGCTAAAACTAATGCTGGTCTATTCACTAAAGCCCGGGCGATCGCTACTCGTTGTTGTTGTCCTCCAGAAAGTTGACTCGGACGGTTAAAGATGCGTTCTTCCAGTCCTACTCTTTTTAAGGCTTCCAATGCTCTGAGGCGACGTTTACGTTTGGGTATATTGGCGTAAACCATTGGTAGCATGACATTTTCTAAGGCCGTGGCTCGCGGTAGTAAGTTAAATTGTTGAAACACGAAACCTATTCTTTGATTGCGGATGTAGGCTAATTCATCATCGTCGTAGGTGGTGAGATTTCTGCCTTCAAAGGTGTAGAGTCCACTAGTGGGACGATCTAAACATCCCAGGATGTTCATCAGCGTCGATTTACCCGAACCGGATGCACCCATAATTGCCACATATTCCCCTGCGGAAATAGCAAGTTGAATACCTTTGAGGATAGGAACACTAACTTCGCCTAATTGGTAGGTTTTTGTAATAGATTCTAGCCAAATCATGAATTTTTATACCTCGTTGAATAACTAGAAAGTAAGGAACACACTAATTTTGACGCTAATTTTAAGTAATAAATAACAGTGAGGTTTAATCACTACGTAAGGCGGTAATGGGATCTAATTTGGCAGCGTTCCTCGCGGGAATCACTCCGGCTACCAAGCCAACAGTTAACGAGAGAATAAAACCAACGATGACTGATAACGCTGAAATTACAAAGGGAAATTTGAACACACTAGCAGCACCAAAAGCAATTAAGATTCCACTACCCATCCCTACGCCGCCGCCAATGATAGAAATAACGATCGCTTCGGCTAAAAATTGGCTGAGAATGGCTGAGTTAGTTGCACCTAAGGCCTTGCGAATACCGATTTCTTTGGTTCTTTCCACAACGGAAACTAGCATAATATTGGCAATCCCAATCCCACCAACTACTAAGGAAATACCAGCGATCGCCACTACCATAATCGTAAATGAACCTACCACAGTCGTAAATGTACTGACAATATCAGCTTGGTTAGTCACCCGAAAATCATCGACTTCCGGCGGGTAAATATTGTGACGTAGACGTAAGAGGTTGGTGACTTGAAATTGTGCTGCTTCTAATTGTTCCTGATTGTTGGATTTAACTAAAATGCCATTTACGGAGACACCTGTAAGGGCATTGTTCCCTACCAAGCGTTTTGACATACTCGTTAATGGGATGAAAATTTGGTCATCTCGGTCATTTGGCCCTTGTGATCCTTTAGCCTCCATAATGCCGATGATTTCATAAGCTTCTCCTTGAATCCTGATTCTCTCCCCGATAACCTGGTCACTTTCTCCAAATAGGGTTCTTTGGACTGTCGGGCCAATCGCTGCTACCTGTGCAGCTGTATCCAATTCTTCTTGGGTAAAAAATCTTCCGGCTTGTGGATAAGTGTTTCTCGCGTCTGGGTAGTTTAAATCTGTGCCGAGGATTGTGGTGGAGGTGTTTTCACCGTTATAAACTACCTGGGCATTGCGCTGTAAGTAGGCAGAGACGATTTCAGCGGATGGAGCTTGTTGAGCGATCGCTTTGGCATCTTCCCAAGTTAAGGTGCTAGTAGAACCCACACCGCGACTAATATTACCACTCCTAGCCGCCCCTGCTAAAACTTGCAGCACGTTTGTTCCCAAGGCTTGAATTTGTTGCTCTACACTTTTTTGTACTCCTTGACCCACTGAAGTAATAGCAATCACAGAAGCAATGCCAATAATCACACCCAGCATTGTCAATCCTGTACGTAATTTATTACTCCACAGGGTTTCCGTTGCCATAGATAAAATTTCTAAAAATGGCACGGTGCGAGAGTTATCTGTTTTGGAACGAGGATGAGCCTTTTTATAAAAACCCTGAATCATAATCTTTCATCTAAAAAATTTATACATAAATGCTTACCCCATACCCTTACACTCTTACGATCTTTTAAGGCACAGCATTAGCTGGAAGAACGACGACCTCCCCCTGTCCCTGGAAGCAGTCCACCTCTTGGTCTTGATTGTGGTCGCATTCCTGGTGGGAAACTGAGCAGCACTTTTTCGTTACCTGCCAGTCCAGATTTGACTTCTGTAAAGTTATTTGCTGTCACTCCAATTTGAATGCGAGTAAATACTGGTCTGTCATTTGCACCCATGACAAATACACCCGTGGCATTTTCGCGGCGTACTACGGACGCTGTTGGTATAACTAAGGCATTTTCTACCCGATCAACTTGAAAGTCTGCTTCTACATTCATCCCTGATCGCAAGAGATTTTGAGGGTCAGAAAGTGCGACTTTAATTTGAAAACTGGTAACGTTCTGCTCTACTGTAGCTTGAGCTGCAATCTGACTCACTTCACCAGTGAAGGTTTTACCAGGGTAAGCATCGGCTCTAATTGTGACTTTTTGACCTAAGCGAATTTTGGCAACGTTAGATTCTGATAAATTAGCGACTACTTCATTTGTCGCTGCTAAAGACAAAATAGAAGAAGATGTGGCAGAAGAAACTGCACTGCCAGAAGTTGTTGGTGTCACAAACGCACCAGGATCAGCATATTTTTGCGTGATAACACCATCAAAAGGAGCGCGTAATATGGTGTCATTGATTTGAGATTGAATATTTTGCAGCGAACCACGGGCAGACATAACTTGGGCGCGTGCTGCGTCAATATCTTCCCGTCTTGAACCAGCTTGCAGTAATGCTAAAGCTTCTTGTCTTTGCTTGACCACTGCTCGTACTTGTGCAATGTCTTCTGGACGTGAACCTGCTTGTTGCAGTGCTAATGCTTGTCGTGCTTCATTGACCTGGGCTTGTGCGCTATCGCGATCGGCACGTTTTTGGTTGACAATCTGGAGAGCAATAGCACCAGCGTTGTAAAGTTCCTGATTACGACGAAAATCATCTTCTGCCTTTTGCAAGTTAGCTTGACTACTAGCTAAACGTGCTTGGGCTTGGGCAATATCCTGGGGACGATTTCCTGCTTCAGCTTTTTGCAGATTAGCTTGGGCTTCATCTAATTGCGCCTGGGCTTGGGCAATATCCTGGGGACGATTTCCTGCTTGGGCTTTTTGCAAATTCGCCTCGGCTTGTGCTAGTTGTCCTCGTGCTTGGGTAAGTTGCCCTTGCAAGTTGGAATCATCCATGTAAGCGAGAATTTGCCCTTGTTTGACTATATCCCCTTCTTTGACTAACAGTCTCTTGAGAATACCGGAATTTTTAGGACTCAGATTGATAGATCGTTCTGGCTTGACAGTGCCGTTAGCGGCAACAGTGATTGCTAAAGTCTGCCGTTCTACAGGCTGTGTCAGGACTCTGCGCCTTGCTTCCTGCCTAGGACTCACAGCCACTTGATAATAAGTTGCGTAACCAATCCCACCTAAAAGACTCACAGCAATCAACCAAGGTAGCCATTTATTTCTGCTCTGTTTCTTCGTCGTTTGGACTAATGATGGTGAATCTACAGGGTTTGATGTCTCAATTGTCATTTCTAGTCCTGTATTGAACTTTGTGAAAAATGGCTACAGAGCTAGTTTTTCAAACTAGAACTGTAACCTAGTAGCTTTTTATCGTTAGAATCTGATTAATATTCCATTGGGTAGTCTAACTAGACCGTTGCTTTGTCTGACTAATCTTCTAGCGGGAACAATTTCTTGGCTAGGAAGAATAACATCCCCGTTAGGAAGTCTCCAGTATCCTGGATTACGTAGTCTGACTACTCTCCTAGAAGTAATCACTTGTCCATTAGGCAGGCGATAGTCCCCATTCCGCAGCCTGACTACTCTTTGATAAACTTCTCTGGTTTGATATACCGATCTATGAGGGTTTCTATACTGTGCTTGGGCTGGTGTAGCCATCACTAGAGGAGAAAAGAATAAGGCTGTTCCTAAGAGGATCATTGCACGCTTTAGTTTCAACATGAAACTGTCTCCTTGTTTGTACTGTTGTTGCTATATGCTGTTCGTTGTAGGGAAACTATCCAGCTATGCCAGCCATTATCAACTCGGTGATAGTAATATCATAAGTGACTAAAGTCACTAATATATACACATTTATCTGTGAAAAAAGTCATACGTTTTTTAATAAGTTATTAACTAAGTCTCGAAATTGTATTTGTCATTATTGTGTCACTTTTTTATGGTGATTCATATTATTTATTGTTAGTTATCGAATGTTTACTAATATGTACAAAAAATATAGATACCATCTCCTAACATTCCTTGTATTAGGCAATCGGCAATTTTGCTAATTAGTCTATATTAGAGGCGATCGCTCTCTAAAATTCACCAATCTTTACCTCTAAAAATCTGACTGATTAGCTATGATTGTGAATAATTAAATTCTTCTGGACTTTTCGGTTGCATCATATCAAATAGATGCTGGCGTTGTTCTGGATTGAGTAACTCTCGCATTACTAACATACTTTCAAATCGCATATTCTCTAAAGCAAAATATAAATTTTGCAGTTGCTTTGTATTTTTCCAGAATTTCATCTGATGTAGCTGTTCCTGCGATCAGGATGATCAAGTCTGTTGAAACTGTTGCAGTATTTGCTCTAGATTTGGGTAGAGATTAATTGCTAGTTGTTGCTGTTGTTCTAATGTCAAAATGAGTAACTGATGTAACTCGATTGGGCTGAATTCAAACAAGGAATTTTGCTCAGACATTTGTAAAATTAACGGTTGTGATGGAGAAGATGGTGTAGCTGCAAGAAAGTTGATCCTGAAACAAAGAAGAAGCATTCCTAAAAGAGCAGCACGGCGTAACCACATAAAACCTCACGTCAAAAATAAAATGTAAGTACTAACTTATTAATTGAGCAAAAAAAATTTGAGTTGATTTAATCAACTTTTGGGATGAGGTGCAATTCCCTGCCAGACTGTCTCCACCAAGTTCTCTACCAAAGCTATCGCCGTCAGTGAAGTTAGTGCTGATGTATGAGCTTCTGCGGCTAGTAAATCTATAGGTAAAGCTTCTAGAGGTGGTATCTGCTCTAACATTACGTAATTCATCAACGCACCCATGATGACATGAGCCAGAGTTTGAGGATCACAAGGACGAAGCCGACCTTGATTCATTTCAAACTCTAAAAAACTCATGAGGATTTTTAAATCACGGATGGGTTTTGCATTTTGACCTCTCATTTCTGGTAAAGCCTTACCACGAGAGCGAAGCATCATGATGCGCGGAAAGATATCCCTATAAAATTCCAAAATCTGAAGACATATGTGAACCAAATTTTGTTTGAGATCACCTTTGCCGCACAAACCCTCTAATTCGTTAACCCAAGGAGGTGTGTCGGGTATACCCATAGCAGCAAAGAATAAGTCTTCTTTAGTTGTAAAACGTTTGAAAATAGATGCTTCGGAAATCCCAGCTCGTTGAGCAATTTCTAGAGTAGAGCCACTAAAACCTTTTTGGAAAAAGACTTCACGGGCAGCTTCTAATATTTGCTGATTGGTAATTTTTGGAGTACGAGCCATAAATAAGTAATTCAATACTTATTAATTTATCCATAAGTGATGATTATGTCAACAGTCATGAGTTATTCCTCTGTGTTCCCCTGACTCTGTGCTAACGACTGTAAAATTTGCCTGTCACCTCAAGCGGATATCGTTTAAGCTAGCTGAAAGATTATGTGATATGTGATTTCAGAGGCGGTAGTGTGCCTAAATACTTTCGTTTAGTTTCTCTTTTAGTTGTCTGTGGTTTGTGGAGTGTCCCAAAAACGGTTCATGCCCAGGCATTAATACCTCATGCTTTGCAGTTAGATGCTGCTAAGTTAGAAAAGCAGGGATTGGGTTTAGCACAAGAGGCTGCCCAACTGGGACAGTTTCAGCAGTTTGAGTTGGCTTTGCCAAGAGCTAGATTGGCTAGTCAATTAGCTCCTGGTAATGATAAAGTTTGGTTTCTTTTGGGCGGTTTGCAGCTGCAAACCAAAAATTATGATGCCGCGATCGCATCTTTAAATAAAGCCAAATCTCTGAATCCAAAAAATGCAGAAGTTTTCTTTGCGCTGGGTTCAGCTAATTTTCAACAAAAAAAATATCCAGCAGCTATAGAAAATTATCAAGCCGGTTTGAAGTTAAAACCCAACGATCCAGAAGGGCTATTTGATTTGGGAAATGCTTACTACATGGTAGGACGCTTACCAGATGCGATCGCCCAATATAACAAAGCTGTGGCTCAAGACCAGAAATTCTGGCCAGCGATTAACAACATCGGCTTGATTGAATACGAACAGGGTAATGCTGATGCGGCTATTAAACGGTGGCAATCTGCTGTCTCGATTGATAAGCAAGCCGCAGAACCATTGCTGGCTTTAGCGGTAGCCCTATACACCAAAGGTGATCGCCAACAAGGATTGTCTCTAGGAGAAGCTGCACTAAAGATCGATCAACGCTATGCCAATATAGATTTTCTCAAAGAAAATCTTTGGGGCGATCGCTTACTATCTGACACGCAAAAATTCCTAGAATTACCTCGAATTCAAGCTGCCTTAGAACAGGGAGAAAGTACACCAAGATAGTAGGGATTGGTGAGTAGGGAGTAGTGAGTGGTGGGGAATTTAGTAACAAATTGAATATTCGTCTATTCCCTACCTTCTTTTCGGGGTAGTGAATTGAGTATCCCTGTCTATACTTAACTCCCGACTCCCGACTCTCTAATTTCCTACTTGCAGATTAGAACTAATTATAGTACATATATACTAAATGATAAGGAATTGTTCACCAAAAACATTAGTGAGAGAATATTCCTTAGAAAATGTCTGAAGTTTTCATTAGTTGTCTGTAGGGAGAAGTGCCACGATTTGGTCAACAAACTGTTGATGGTCTACAACCGGCTTAGAAATATAGCCATCAGCACCACTGAGTCGGAGAAAGTTTTCGCGATCGCCTTCCATCGCGTGTGCTGTTACTAAAATCACGGGTAAATTTGCGGTTTGAGGATCAGACTTTAACATTTGGGTAATTTTGATCCCATCTACAGATTTGCCTTGATAAACACTTCTAGAGAGAGAAACATCCATTAAAATTAGGTCTGCCTCTCCTGCCTGTGCAATTTTCATGACTTCTTCTACATTTTCCGTATGTTTAACGCCTAAACCACCTCGTTTGGTCAAAATCTTAGAAAAAACGCGAGCATTAATTAGATCATCTTCAACAATCAAAACAGTTTTCATGAGAACTTTATTTATAGAGGTAAGGGAAAGACATCAATTCACAATTTAAAATTCCCTTGGTTTAGCAAGACTATTGCCAACGGGAAATAAGAAAAAAAATTCACGATGAAGAAATCCAATCATAGCAATTAACTTGAATACAGCACGGTATGGGATTTATAGTCGTGAGAATAGATCATCATTTGATGAAACTACTTGTCTCCTTTTTAATAGTGTATGTAGCTACTCGTCATCAAGGATGATACTACGGCTTTTTATGCTGTGATAATCAAGATTATGTTATGAATCCCATTTCATCCGTTATGCTTTGTTTGCTGCATTATTTAGTAACACTGATTTTTTTATAGTTCAATCTCAGGGAAAAAACTCATGGCAAAACAGTTAAACCTTCTCTCCAAGGGACAGGTAATCACAACAGCCCTGCACACCGAGATGCAACGGTCTTACTTAGAATATGCCATGAGTGTGATTGTAGGGCGGGCATTACCAGATGTACGTGATGGTTTAAAGCCAGTGCATCGGCGGATTTTATACGCTATGCACGAACTGGGCTTAACACCCGATAGACCTTACCGCAAATGCGCGCGTGTAGTAGGGGATGTGTTAGGTAAATACCATCCACATGGTGATCAGGCTGTTTATGATGCCCTTGTCAGACTGGTGCAAGATTTTTCCAGTCGTTACCCCTTACTGGCAGGACACGGCAACTTCGGTAGCGTTGATAATGACCCACCGGCGGCGATGCGCTACACAGAAACCCGGCTTGCACCCATTAGCCATGAAGGGATGCTGACCGAAATTGGGGAAGAAACAGTCGAATTTGTCGGTAACTTCGATAATTCTCAGCAAGAACCTACAGTTTTACCCGCTCAATTACCCTTCCTATTGCTCAATGGCTGTGCAGGAATTGCTGTAGGAATGGCGACAAATATTCCACCGCATAATTTAGGGGAAATTGTTGATGGCTTGATTGCTCTCATCGACCAACCAGATTTGTCAGATGAAAAATTATTAGAGTTAATTCCAGGGCCAGACTTTCCTACTGGTGGTGAAATAGTTGGCGATACAGGGATTCGAGAAGCATACATCACAGGTAAAGGTGGGATTGTGTTGCGGGGAATCGCCACAGTTGATGAAGTTCCTGGGGGTCGAGGTAATAAACGGCGCACAGCCATCATCATCACCGAATTGCCTTATCAAGTGAACAAAGCTGGCTGGATTGAAAAGGTAGCTGAGTTGGTGAATCAAGGTCGCCTGCAAGGAATTTCCGATATTCGCGATGAAAGCGATCGCGAAGGGATGCGCGTAGTGATCGAACTCAAACGCGATACCAACCCCCAAGAAGTTCTCCAGCATTTGTATCACCAAACAGCTTTGCAAACTAACTTTGGCGCAATTTTGTTGGCGATCGTTGATGGACAACCCCGTCAGTTAAGTTTGCGGCAACTTTTACTAGAGTTTCTCAACTTCCGCGAAGATACGCTGAATCGGCGTTACACATACGAGTTAGGCAAAGCAGAAACTCGGTTGCACACAGTTGCAGGGTTATTAACAGCTTTGTCTAATGTGGATGCAGTTATTGAAATTTTGCGACAAGCCGCCGATGGTAGCACAGCTAAAGTGAGTCTGTGTAGCCGACTGGATTTAACTGAAAGTCAGGCTGATGCAATTTTAGCCATGCCATTGCGTCGTCTCACTAGTTTAGAACAGCAAAACTTACAGCGTGAGTATGAGGAACTGAGCCAGCAAATAGCTTTACTGGAAAAACTATTGGGCGATCGCAAAGAATTACTCAAGGCCTTGAAGAAAGATTTGCGATCGCTCAAAAAGAAGTACGGCGATCCTCGACGGACTAAGTTAGGTGCAGAGGAATTACCAAAAAGCAAAAGCCTAGACAAACAAACCAGTTCCACCAACACAGAAACAGAACCAGAATCTATCGCACCGCCAGAGGAAGTAATTTTAGAATCTACCCATCGAGGTTATGTGCGTCGGATTCAGCTATCAGGCAAAAAAGCCAAACTAGAAAACGGTTTAAATGATAATGACTTTTTTATTCAAACCGAGTTGACCGATACCCACAAAGATTTATTAGTGCTGACTAGTGGTGGTAAACTCTACCCCATTAAAATCGGAGATATTCCCCCCACTACTGGACGTTCACCACGGGGAACACCTTTGATTACGATGCTGACAAGTACAGCTCAAGGTACTCAAGAAGCTGTGGTGAGTCGCTTCATCCTTCCAACAGATTTAGAAACTCAGCAAATCGTTCTCTTAACCAAGCAGGGAAGAATTAAGCGTTTGGCTTTAAGTGAACTATCTAACCTGACACGGCGGGGCATTACGATTATTAAACTCAAAGATGATGATGAATTGTTGTTAACACAGTTTACTAAGTCAAATGAAGATTTGGTTTTAGCTAGTTCTGGCGGTCGGTTACTGCGTTTTCCAGCTAATGATGAACAATTACCCATCATGGGACGCACAGCGATGGGCTTGCAAGCATTACGAATCCTAAAACATCAATACATGGTGGGTGGCGTAAGTTTGGCTCAAGTCCCACACTTATTGTTAGTCACAGAAGAAGGATTGGCCAAACGCTTACCCGTCAACCAACTCAAGTCTGCTAACCGTGCTGACTTGGGTACACAAGCTATTAAATTTGCTAGTAAAACAGACAATCTGGCTGGAATGGTAGGGGCGATCGCTAATTCAGAAGTGGCACTCATAACCAACAAAGACCGAGTAGTGCGGATACCCATAGACACAGTGCCGATTTTAAATAGAGATGGCAAAGGTGAAAGTATTCTGCCACTCAGCCGTGATGAGAAAATTATTACGGTTGCTGAAGTCAAGTCGTCATAGGCAGAATATTTAATTCAACAGCATTTCAGTGTGTGAAAGGTACTTATTATAGTTAGCTAGATCTAGGAGACACTGTGTAGGTGTCTCTAAATCTCAAAATTAATGAGAAGGATTAGTAATAATAATTTTATTCTTAACTTAATTTTGATGATAAAAGCCTAATAAAAAAGTATGTCCTCTAAAATAATTGCTAGATTATAGCAATATTAACTATTATTCATATAGTCATCAGGAAAAATTTGCTTGCCTTGTACTCGGTAATTATGCCAAAAGATAGATGTATGAAGTCGTTCGTCTAATACAGGTAACGATTGCTGTCAATTTATGGCACAGAAAGTATAAATAAATGTTGCGCTTCTGAAAAATATTGTTATATTAATTTACATAAGGCAATAATCCTTAGCAAATTCAGTTTGGAGTCCACCATGACAGACACAACAAAAATCACTGCTCCTGTAATCGAAGATCGCAACGCTTGGCGTTGGGGCTTTACTCCTCAAGCCGAAATCTGGAACGGTCGCTTGGCAATGATCGGTTTTTTAGCAGCTGTATTAATTGAACTGTTCTCTGGTCAAGGCTTCTTGCACTTCTGGGGCATTCTGTAATATCAACTGTAACTGCATCTTTAATAGATAAAAATAGATAAATAAAAAACCTGGGAAATATATTCATCTCCCAGGCTTTTTATGAGTTTTATTCAAGAGTCCAAAGTCCACAGTCAACAGTAAAAAGGTTTGATGATTGACTATTGACTATTGACTATTGACCTTTAACTACCGAATATATTCCTTAAGCACACTGTTGCGATTAGGATGGCGTAACTTACGGAGTGCTTTAGCTTCAATTTGACGAATCCGTTCGCGGGTGACGTTAAAAATCTGCCCGATTTCCTCTAAGGTTTTCATCCGACCGTCATCCAAACCGTAACGGAGTCTGAGGACATCACGTTCACGAGGACTGAGACTGTCGAGAACTTTTTCGAGGTCTTCCCGTAACAGATTTTTAGAAACTTGATCTTCCGGTGTTTCACCATCAGATTCAATAAAATCACCTAAGCGGGAATCTTCTTCTTTACCAATAGGAGTTTCTAAGGAAATTGGTAATTGAGCAGATTTAGCAATGAACCGCAATTTCTCGATGGTCATTTCCATGCGAGTTGCGATTTCTTCTTCCGTAGGCTTGCGTCCCATTTCCTGAGATAGCAGCTTAGTGGTTTTCTTGATCCGGGAGATGGTTTCGTAAAGGTGAACCGGTAGACGGATGGTGCGGGATTGATCAGCGATCGCTCTAGTGATGGCTTGACGAATCCACCATGTAGCGTAGGTGGAAAACTTATAACCTTTTTCATGGTCAAACTTTTCAGCCGCCCGAATCAAACCAAGACTACCTTCTTGAATTAAATCTTGGAATGATAAACCGCGATTCATGTATTTTTTGGCAATAGAAACTACAAGCCGCAGGTTCGATTGCACCATTTTATCTTTCGCTCTGCGACCAATGTGCAGACGGTAACGAAATGCTGGTAATGGTAGTTGTACTGCTTCTGCCCATTCTTTATATTCGGGTTCGCGGTCTAACTGATCTTGCAAGCGATCGCGTACCCGTTCTAATTCCAATAAATCGGCAATTTTCCGTGCCAATTCAATTTCTTCATCAGCACGTAACAGCCGGATTCGACCGATTTCTTGCAAGTAAAGACGAATCGAGTCCTCGGTGTAGTGCTTCTTCTTACTTTGTGTCCGACGACGCGATTTAGCGGCTTTTCCAGACTTTGCGTCGTCCTCATCAGACTGAGGCTCTAAAAAATCATCAATTTCGCCTTCATCGGTAAGCAGCAAGTCCTCCTCGTCATCAATTAAGAGGTCTTCTAACTCGATTTCTTCAGGCTGATTCATTATTTCTAGGTCAGGCTGATAAATGCTATCGAGTACGTTGTTAGCCTGGTTCATGCCGCGTTCCTCATGCTCCTTGCAGAATCAATTACTCAAGATTTGGTTACTGCTCTTTTTAAAATGAGCTAGTTAACAAAGAAAAAAATAGGGTTTTAGATCGATTTCCCTGATGTTTTTTGGAAGTTTTGTTCTTCCTTAACAAATGTGAAAAGCTTTACTGGATAGTAGCTTACTCACCTCATGTCAAGCCAAGATTATTGCTGTTGCAGACAACTTTTAACTGGCTTGCCTAAATAAAGACTGGTCTTGATAAAAAAATTTACCACTTCATATAAATGAATTATGACTGTTGGCATATTTTCCTATAAAGACTGTTCCGATTGTAGCCTGTTTCACAAAAATTGCACTTTTTTTGTGTGTTAATCATGAAGTCATTAAGCAAGGTAAAGCCACTACTATCAAAAAGACATCAAACATGGTAGTGATGCACTTAAATTTTCTCTAAAGTTTTTGAGAATTGCAGTGGGATTATCTTTACATTCGCAGGAATTTAAAGCTGTCTTCACACGATTTCTGGTATTATGTAAAACATGAATTACCTAGAAATAGTGTATTTCATGTTAACTTAGTGCGGCAGCATTGAGTCACCCATTTTTACATTTCCTTCATAAAAGTGTCAGTCCGGAGAATTGGGTAAGACTTCCCACTAAATCAAGACACTAATTAAAGATAGTTCCTGTCTCTAAAGACTGAACTTTTCGTGTGTCCAACACCTTTACTAGTGAGTAAAGGTTGTGGAAACCACCCGCATGACAGTTAATAGAGATTTTAGGAATTCAGCCTTATTCACACATTAGCGCAATGCTGAGATTTCAAACCTCTGAATCTTGACAAACTTCAATTATTGTATCCAAAGATATTTTAATCAATTCAAACGGGATTTGACAGTTGAGATTACAGATGTTTGCCAACTTAAAGCAAAACTTTATCGAATACAGATGAAATAGTCTCTCTCCAAAAGTTAAAAGGATAACATATTAGCCAGCCAGTAGCAGACTATTGTCTACTCCTAGCAGAATGAGAGGCAGCAGCTTAATTCTAGTCTTCATATTGAGTTTAAAGCTATTTTTTATTTGGTGGTTTGTCAAAAAATTGCAATAAATTCGGCTGATTGTCGGGAGAACATTGTGGTTTTGTCATCTTCGATGCTGAAGATACTACGATAGTTAGACTACTTTGATGAATCAAGAGCTTTGCTATATCAGCTTAACAAATGCTGTTTCTGATGGTGGCGTTAATCAGCTTAGTAGCCAAAAATTAATATTTTTTTGAATTACTGTGGCAATAACAAAGAATATTTAATCAAACGCAACAACAAGGCTTGACACAAAAGCATACTTGTGCATTTTTGGCATAAGTCAAAACTGATAATGTAATTAATGATTTCTTAATGTATATTATCAAACAATTTTCCTTAACAAAAACAACAAAAAAATTCCCCGGAGTGATTTTTGGTAGAGATCCTGCATTCCGGGGAGATTTTCTATTTTAGGGCTGATGCCAATAGACTATTCACTGCGAGAGGTTTTAGGCCTGTAAGGGAGAAATATTTATATTCATGGACAAAGTTACTGTGGAGTTGCTGGGGTCGTCGTGGGTGTGGTATTTAAGCTAGCTGGAAAATTTGGGGGTAGGATTAATTTATCTACTACGTGAACTATACCGTTGCTGGCCGGAATGTCTGCTTGAGTGACTTTAGCATCATTCACGGTAATTGTTTGGTTGGTTGGGTCTACTTTAATATTGACAGGTTGACCCTCGACAGTTTTGACTTGTCCCGATTTCAGTTGATTAGAGCTAAATCTTCCAGGTACAACGTGATAGGCTAAGAGCCTAACTAATTGCTGTTTATTTGCAGGCTGTAAAAGATTGTCGAGTGTAGTTTTTGGTAACTCTGCAAAAGCAGCATCAGTGGGTGCAAATACAGTGTAAGGCCCTGCTGTAGTTAATTGATCGCTTAAGCCTGCGGCTTTGACTGCTTTAGTTAATGTTTGAAACTGTCCCTGGTTAGCTGCCGCGGTTGCTAGTTCTGCTAAATTGCGGTTAGAAGTTGTGCTATTGGGAGTGGGTGAAGTAGTGGGAACTGTAGGGGTAGGTGATACAGGTGGAACAGTTGCTGTGTTTACAGGGGTTGAGGTAACTGCGGGAAGATTACTTGTGGGAGTTTCTGTATTTGGTTGGGCGCAAGCTGATAAGGTGATGAGGCTACCTATACCCAGAATATTGAACAATATTCTTCCTGCCAAACTGCTGTTTGCTGTCATGGCTTTAGTTTAATTTCATTTCAATAGAGATTTATTTACAATAGTCAATATATTTTTCTTAACCTTCCTCATCCTAATGGTGTAGTTTAGAAGGCAATCAAGTTCAGTTAATCAGAAAAGCAAGAAACAGGAAACATTAAAGCTTCGCAAAACCCATAGGGTAGACAAGAGGGGGGGGAGCTATCTACAACTTTCTTTCCATGACAATAAAAAGGCTGGGCTTTGCTTTCGCTTCACCCAACCTATGCCAAGATGACTGAAAATGTATCTTCTTTTCTCTATTGTTGATTGTTCAGTTAGATATCTAAATCTGTAAGATTGAGTTTAGAACCGTAGGTTTCGATAAACTCGCGCCTGGGTGCAACACGATCGCCCATTAAAATTGTAAAGATGCGATCAGCTTCGGCTGCATCTTCAATTTCTACTTGCTTGAGGGTGCGAGTTTGGGGATTCATGGTGGTGTCCCAAAGTTGTCCAGGCATCATTTCACCCAAACCTTTGAATCGTTGGATGGTATAGTTGGCATTAGCCGGGAATTTGGCAATTATTTCTTGCAGTTCGCGATCGCTATAGCAATACTCATGATTCCGTCCCCGCTCTACTTTATATAATGGGGGGCAAGCAATATAAATAAAGCCTTGTTCAATGAGCGATCGCTGATATCTATAGAAGAAGGTAAGTAACAGAGTGCGGATGTGCGCCCCATCTACGTCAGCATCAGTCATGATTACAATCCGATGATAACGTAGTTGGGAAGCGTCAAATTCATCACCTTTTACCCCTAAACCCAAGGCTGTAATTAAGGCTTGAACTTCGTTGTTCTTATAGATTTTCGAGTCGTCAGTTTTCTCGATATTCAGAATTTTACCGCGTAGAGGTAGGATGGCTTGGGTACGGCGATCGCGTCCTTGTTTCGCACTACCACCTGCTGAGTCACCTTCTACAATAAAGATTTCTGATTCGCTAGGGTCACGGGAGCTACAGTCTGCTAATTTACCAGGTAATGGGGAAGATTCCAGTACAGATTTACGTCTGACTAACTCCCGTGCGTGGCGTGCAGCTTCTGCGGCTTTGAAAGCTTGGATGGCTTTATCTAAAATTGAGTCAGCAATGCTGGGATGAAATTCTAGGTATTCAGTGAGAACTTCTCCCACTAAGGAATCAACAATACCCCGAACTTCGGTGTTTCCGAGTTTAGTTTTAGTTTGTCCTTCAAATTCGGGGTCTGGGACTTTCACCGAAATCACCGCCGTTAAACCCTCGCGGACGTGTTCACCACTGAGGTTGGGTTCATTTTCTTTAATTTTATTCCGCTTGCGAGCGATCGCATTCAATGTTCTGGTTAAAACCGCTTTTAACCCTTCTAGGTGTGTACCGCCATCAACAGTCCGAATATTATTGGCAAAACCCAGCACGTTGTCTGTATACGCATCAGTACACCACTGCAAAGAAACTTCTATTTGAACGTTATTGCGTTCTCCCTGCACATAAATAATTTCTTCGTGTAGTGGTTGCTTCTCACGGTTCATGTAAGCGATATATTCTTTAATCCCACCCTTATACTCGTAGGTTTCTACCTTGGGTGTATCGCTTTTGAGAAGTTCTAAACGGTTATCTGTAAAAGTGATCTTAACTCCTGCATTCAAATACGCCAATTCGCGTAACCGAGCTGCTAGGGTGATGTAATCAAACTCAGTACCAGTAGTAAAAATTTGCTCATCTGGCTTAAATTTAACAGATGTACCTGTTCTCGCTTCTTTATAAGGCTTGGCGACAAGTTCCGTGGCGGGAACACCTCGTTCATATCGCTGGGTATGAACCTTTTTATCTCGCCAGACTGTTACTTCTACAACTTCAGATAAAGCATTAACAACAGAAATCCCAACCCCGTGCAATCCTCCAGAAACTTTATAACCACCGCCGCCAAATTTACCTCCAGCGTGCAGCACAGTTAACACAGTTTCTAGAGCCGATTTCCCCGTGCGTGAGTGAGTATCGGTAGGAATACCCCGACCATCATCTGTCACCGTTACTGAACCATCAGCATTCAGATCCACCTCAATATGAGTACAGTAACCTGCTAAAGCTTCATCAATAGAGTTATCGACCACCTCATAAACTAAATGGTGGAGTCCTCGCGGGCCGGTAGAACCGATGTACATCCCCGGTCGTTTGCGGACGGCTTCCAGACCTTCCAGAACTTGAATCTGATCGGCACTGTAACTGCTCGTCATGAAAATTCTCCTGATGTGTGGGGTTGAAATCGCCCAAGGGCTATAAAGTCAAAACACACCAAAATTCTAACACAAAAGGCTTGATGGCGACTGTAGGGCAATTTTGTGAGAAGTTTATATAGGGGATCTATCCCCATAAGTTTTTTGAATTTATTCCTTGAATATTTCAAATTTCACAAATTTATAACATAGTCTATGGGTTTTTGAGTAAGAAAGATGAAGAGCTTGTAGTGTCTAGGGTAGAAAGAGCAAAAAGCTTCAAGATTCTAGCACAGAGGGAGGGGACTGGGGATTGAGGAGACGGAGACAAGGGAGACAAGAAAGAAAAACTCTTGACTGTTGACTAATGACTATTGACCATTGACTAATGACTAAATTAATCGTAATTTGTGGTGCTACGGCGACGGGGAAATCTGGTTTGGCTGTGAATTTGGCGAGGTGGCTGGGTTCTGTAATTCTCAGTGCTGACTCTCGTCAGGTTTACCGTGAGTTTAATATTGGGACAGCGAAACCAACATTAACGGAACAACGACTAGTTCCTCATTATTTGATAGATATCTGCGATCCCCAAGACACTATGACAGTAGCAGACTATCAAGAACAAGCACAAAACTTAATTAATTCCCTTAGTGCTTCTCCATTGTTATTGGTTGGTGGTACTGGGTTATATATCCGCTCTATTGTACAAGGAATGAAAATTCCTAGAGTTGCACCGAATTATGAATTGCGATCGCAACTCGAATCTCTAGGACAAACTACACTCTACGGCATATTGCAACAAGTTGATCCTACTGCGGCGCAAAAAATTCATCCGAATGATCCTGTGCGAACTTTACGAGCCTTAGAAGTATTTTATGTAACGGGAATTCCAATTTCTGAGCAGCAAGGAGAAAATCCCCCGAATTATCCGATTTTGCAGATTGGTTTAGATTGTGATGTCGAAAAATTAGCACAACGTATTTACAAACGCACTGAGCAAATGCTCCAAGATGGTTTAGTTGCAGAAGTTGAATATTTGGTTCAAAAATATGGTGCTGACTTACCTTTGTTAAATACTTTAGGCTATCAAGAAATCAAGCAATATTTAAGTGGAGAAATTTCTTTAGAAGTAGCCAAAGAATTAACAGTTTTGCATACGCGACAATTCGCTAAACGCCAACGCACTTGGTTTAGAGCATATCCCCAAATCGAATGGTTTGATGCTACTGATCCTAATTTGTTAGAAAATGTTTGGCAGCGTGTACAAGAATTTATCAACCATACGTAGAGACGTTTTATTAAACGTCTCTCTATATGGTAATAAAACTTTTTACAGCGTACCAGGATCAATTCCCATTGCTCGTAGTCTTTCTGCTAGTAACTGAGCGCGTTCTTCTGCTTTTTCAGCACGTTGTCGTTCCTGTTGAGCCAGTTCATCACCAGTCAGTAAAACACTACCGTCTTGATAGCACCAACGTAACCAAATATCATGTCTACTTTCAAATTTACCTTCCCAGAGAGTCACACCTAAACCTACTTGTTCTAACCAAGTTTCGGAAGTTTCAAAATAGCGTCTTCCCCTCAATTCATAAACCCGTAGGATTTTTTCTCCTAATTGCTGAGTGGAATCATAAACAATGTAGTAACTGACTCGCATTTGTTCATAAATTTGCTGCTTTTTACCGAGTTCGTCACCTTCTTGATTAGAGACAATTTCAATTACGACTTCTGGAGGTTTACCAAACCGCCAAACCATATAACAGCGATTTTGTTTCTCCCACCAATTTTCAGGAGTTTGTACATCCAAGCTGAGGAAAACATCGGGTACAATCGCAGGCTGTTTATCTGTGTGATAAATACCAACGTTAGCTTCAGCTAAAAAACTCTGATTTTGTAAAGAACTATAAAGAGAACCGACTAATAAGCGTTGTTGTTTAACAGACGCAAAATTATCCACTGGTGTATCATCTTCAGTAATTAGCTGGTTGGCATCTGGTACATAGAAATCATCATTATTTATGAGGAGTTGCTCAACCATAAATTTATCTACTATGTAAAAGCGTTATTTCTAGGTTAATTGATTGTAAGTCAGACGGTACGTAATCATTTACCTACAATAACTGTGTAGCCTGTGCCAAAATCTACATATGTAGGTCTGTAGAGCAGCATCAATGATTGGATACATACTGCGGCGGCGTTATAGAATTATCGAACAATTAGGATCAGGCGGTTTTGGAGAAACTTATTTAGCTGAATACCCAGAGGATCTACCCGTCAGCCCAAAGTATAGATGTGTTATTAAGCGGCTTACTAGACCTCAAACTCCAGACTTAGATACAGAAGAAAGGTTCAGAAAGGAAGCAGCTATATTATTTAAATTGGGTAAGGAACATTCCCAAATACCTGAACTGTATGATTTCTTTGAAGAGAATAGAGAACTGTATATTGTCCAGGAATTTATTGAAGGGCATGATCTGAGTTACGAAATAGAAAAGGGAAAACCTTGGAGTGAAGCTGATGTAATTCAACTTTTACAAGAGATTCTAGAAGTGCTGGCTTTTGTTCATCAAAATAATGTAATTCATCGAGATATCAAACCATTGAACTTGATGCGGCGATATTCAGATAATAAAATTGTCCTCATTGATTTTGGCATCATCAAAGAAATCAGCACTTTAGAAGTTAATGCTCAGGGAAAAATCAGTAGTACAGTACCAATTGGTACTCGTGGTTATATGCCAAGTGAGCAGCTTCATGGTCATCCCAGATTATGTAGTGATGTATATGCACTGGGAATGGCTGCGATTCAAGCTTTAACTGGAGTTTCACCACAAGAACTAAGAATAGATCCTGAAACATTAGAAGTTGTCTGGCGAGAAAAAGCTCAAGTGAGCAACTTGCTCGCAGACATTTTAACTAAGATGGTGCGATACAATTTCAGGCAGCGATATGCAGATGCAGATGAGGCATTGCAAACCTTAAAACAATCAGGTTTGCTTTCATTAACTTTTACGACCTCACTCAAACGAATCAAGATTAATGGTAAGTATGGTTATATTAACCAGATGGGGCGGGTAGTTATTCCACCTCAGTTTGATGATGCTTGTAACTTTTGTGAAGGGCTAGCGTTGGTCAAGATTGGAGACAAATTTGGCTATATCAACCAAACAGGACAGCTAGTTATTCCGCCTCAGTTTGATGATGCTTGTAACTTTTGTGAAGAGCTAGCGTTGGTCAAGATTGGAGACAAATTTGGCTATATTAACCAAACAGGACAGCTAGTTATTCCACCTCAGTTTGATGATGCTTCCGACTTTTCCGAAGGACTGGCAAAAGTGAAGGTCAGAAATAAATCTTGCTACATCAACAAGAGTGGTAGGATAATGATTCGGTCTAGGTTTGATGAAGCTTGGAGTTTTTTTGAGGGTCTGGCAGTGGTCAAGATGGGTGATAAGTTTGGCTATATTGGTAAGAGTGGTCAGCTAGTCATATCACCTCAGTTTGATGATGTTTGGGACTTTTGTGAGGAACTTGCACGAGTCAAAATCGATGATGAGTGGGGATATATCGATAAAACAGGAAAGCTAATCATATCACCACAGTTTGGTGATGCTTGTGACTTTTGTGAGGAACTTGCAAGAGTCAAAATCGATGATAAGTGGGGATATATCGATAAAACAGGAAAGCTAGCGATATCTCCTCATTTTGATGAAGCTTGGGGCTTTTCTGAGGAACTTGCAATAGTCGAAATCAATGACAAATATGGCTATATTGATAAAACAGGAAAGCTAGTGATATCTCCTCATTTTGATGATGCTGGAAGTTTTTCTCAAGGTTCGGCATGGGTCAAAATTGCTAAACAGGAACATTATATAGATAAGATGGGAAGGTTTATTTTTTGACTCTATCAGCGTCAATATAAAATTTTAAATTTTGATTTTTTGACTTCACTTAACAACACAAACAAATAATAAAAAATGCAGCAATGCCATCGTCTGCTATCCACCAATAAAACTTAGTAACGATGACAACATCGCCTCATCATCCCCTGAAACTGCTATTCTGGCAACAATAGTAATTAAACTAACCCACTTAGCAGTTAAATAAAAATCTATGCTTACCCAAGATAAACAACAACGTAATTGGAAACCCATCATCAAAGCATTTGAGGCGGTGCTGGGTACAAATGGCGTAGTGCAACGTCGTGAAGAACTCATCACCTATGAGTGTGATGGTTTAACTAGCTATCGTCAACGTCCTGCTGTGGTGGTGTTACCACGAACTACAGAACAAGTGGCGGCAGTAGTGAAGATATGCAACAAGTATGCTGTACCTTTCATCGCGCGGGGTTCGGGGACAGGTTTATCTGGCGGTGCATTACCTTCGGAAGACTCTGTTTTGATTGTTACCTCGTTAATGCGACAAATCCTGAATGTTGATTTAGATAATCAGCGTATTGTTGTGCAGCCAGGAGTGATTAATAGTTGGGTAACACAGACTGTTAGTGGTGCTGGATTTTACTATGCTCCTGACCCATCCAGCCAAATCATTTGCTCAATTGGGGGAAATGTGGCAGAGAACTCTGGCGGGGTGCATTGCTTAAAGTATGGTGTTACTACTAATCACGTATTGGGTTTAAAAATCGTCACGCCGGAAGGGGAAATTGTTGATTTAGGGGGAGAAGTTCCCGAAACTCCTGGCTATGACTTAACGGGTATCTTTGTTGGTTCGGAAGGTACTTTAGGAATCGCTACAGAAATTACTCTCAGAATTTTGAAAAGTGCAGAATCTATTTGTGTATTGTTGGCAGATTTTACTAGTGTAGAAGCTGCCGGGGAAACTGTTTCTGATATCATCAGCGCGGGAATCATTCCTGGTGGTATGGAAATGATGGATAATATTAGTATTAACGCTGTGGAAGATGTAGTTGCTACTAATTGTTATCCCCGTGATGCTACAGCTATTTTGTTAGTTGAAATAGATGGTTTAGAAATTGAAGTCGCAGAAAATAAAAAACGCGTCGCAGAAATTTGCAAGAAAAACGGGGCGCGGAATGTGACTTCTGCTAGTGACCCAGAAACTAGGTTGAAGTTGTGGAAGGGACGTAAAGCAGCATTTGCGGCAGCTGGTCATTTAAGTCCAGATTATTATGTGCAGGATGGGGTGATTCCTCGGACACAGTTACCGTATGTTTTACAAGAAATTGAGGTTTTAAGCCAAAAATTTGGCTATCAAATTGCGAATGTCTTTCATGCTGGTGATGGTAATTTGCATCCATTGATTCTTTTTGATAATGCTGTTCCTGGTGCATTAGAAACCGTTGAAGAATTAGGCGGGGAAATTCTCAAACTGTGTGTCAAAGTTGGCGGTAGCATTTCAGGGGAACATGGTATAGGTGCTGATAAAAAATGCTATATGCCAGATATGTTTAGTAGTACTGATTTAGAAACTATGCAGTGGGTAAGACAGGTATTTAATCCTCAAGGTTTAGCCAATCCCGGCAAAATATTTCCTACACCCCGCACTTGTGGGGAAGCCGCTAATCAAATGATTAATCAGCAGTTTGCAGGGGTGGAAAGGTTTTAATTTAGTTTGTCGTAAGAACTTAAGTCCTTACGACAAACTAAATTAAGTGTTCACTGCTAACTATTCAATAACTAACTTTGAGCCAAGATGTAAAGTGACAAGTTTGTATTTGGCACTTTGTATCTTGGCAGATTATTATGATATTTCTACATTGTCCAGAGAAATTATGATTTATTCTGTATTGATAAATATGTCTACCCAACGAAGTCAAAACCACACATGAATCGGTTGGCTAAACTTTGTTTATTTTATTTACTTTGCGTGCAATTGATATTGTGCTTAACAATATTTTCAGATCCTTCATTATCTAATTATCAAGAAAAAAATAGCCTACCAACTACAACAGAAATTCGTGGAGTTTGGTTAACTAACGTTGCCAGTGGTGTGCTATTCGTTCCTTGGGGGATTGACCGTGCTATTAATCAACTATCTGCACTCAATTTTAATACTATTTATCCTGTAGTTTGGAATCGAGGACATACTTTTTATAAAAGTAACACAGCTAAATTATTTACAGGTAGTGATGTTGACCCTTTTTTGAATGCTGTGCATGGTGGTCAAGATGTTTTAAGAAAGTTATTGAAATTAGCTAAATCTAAAGGTTTAACCGTCATTCCCTGGTTTGAATATGGTTTTATGACTCCTGCTGATTCGGCATTGGCGAAGCGTTATCCTGATTGGTTAACTACTGGCCAGCAAGGGGAGAAAACTATTAGTGAAATGTTGCCAGAGGAAATAAACAATGAACCGACGAATAAATTAGCTTGGTTGAACCCATTACATCCTGAAGTGCGAGAGTTTATCTTGTCGTTAATTACAGAAGTTGTCAGTAATTATGATGTAGATGGAATTCAGGTGGATGATCATTTTGGAATGCCTGTAAAGTTTGGTTATGACTCGTTTACTATTGACCTATATCAAAAAGAACATCAAGGTAAAAGTCCGCCTCTTGACCCTTTGAACCCAGAATGGATGAGTTGGCGTGCTAATAAAATTACTGAGTTCATGGCAGAAATATATAAAGCTGTAAAAGAGATAAAACCTAATATCAAAATATCTTTGTCTCCCAATGGCAAAGCTTTTGCCTATAAAAATTATTTGCAGGATTGGGAAACTTGGGTAAAAAGAGGTTTACTTGACGAGTTGATTGTACAGGTTTACCGCAGTGATCAAACTAGTTTCCTGGCGGAATTAGAAGCACCATCTGTAAAATTTGCTCAGACTAAAATTCCTGTAGCTATTGGCATTTCTACAGGTACTTTGCGGAATCCAGTGAAGATTGCACAGGTGCAAGGACAGATAGAAGCAGTGCGCGATCGCCAATTTTTTGGTATGTCTTTTTTTTACTGGGAAAGTCTGTGGGGTTACATCACACCAGAATCACCTCAAAAACGGCGTAAAGTTTTTCGTGAGTTGTTTTTAGCTAAGGCAAAAAGGCCATTGACGATAGGTAGGAAATAGGTGACAGGTGACAGGTGACAGGGAGTAGAATGTATGAGGTAGAAAAGGCAGTAAGTAATATTGCTTATAAAGCAATGACTAATAACTAATGAATTTTCCTAAAACCCCGTCGAAATTTGCACTGCTGTGGATGATTGCAACTTTTGGCGGTTTTTTGGTGAGTTTGTGCTGGATTGAAATTGGTGAACGGGCTGAAATTGGGGTAGTACAGGCGGCGATGGGAGGGCTGGCGATCGCACTGCCGCAAAGTCTTATCCTGAGAGAAAATATTTATACTATGAGATGGATTATCTTAACGTTAACAGCCTGGGTATTACTCACAGCTATAGGCATGGGTGCAGTCGGTTGGAGCATTCCCGCTTCGGGAATTCTATCTTTGAGACTTTATTTTGGGGCAATACATGGAGCATTTGGCGGCTTTGCTATTGGATTATCTCAATGGTTAGCAATCCGTCAGCCAACATCTTGGGCTTGGCAATGGATAATAGTTAACTCTCTGAGTTGGGCTGTAGCTTTACCTGTTGGTTATGCTGTGGGGGTAACATTACACCAAATAACCCGCTTGTTTTTAGGCGAGGTTATCGGGTTGGCTATCACTTGGCTAATTGTCGCTATCCTCACAGGCCTTAGTGTTGATAAATTGATGGGCGAGTGAAGGAAGGAAAAAATAAAAAGGTAAAAGATTGTTTTCTCTTACCTTTTTACTTTTTCCTTTTACCTTTTTTATGCCCTAATTCGTTTCCTGAATTTGCAAGCGGACAGTATGTTCTGTCGCACCACTTAATTGCACTTCCATAACTTCGCTACCTAGAGGTTCGATGCTGCTGAGGAGCGATCGCAAATTCGGTGTACTTGCACCAGTATCTACATATAATCTATCTGCTAGATTGCTAATCCGTTTCCAGGTCATGTATAACTTAGCAATGGTTTGTTCTATCTGGGATGCTTGATTGACTAAGTCAGCCGCCACACTTAAACAGCCAACTCTTTGCGCTTCTTCTAGGGCGGTTTCGATATCTACATCATTATCTGTTAAAGCTTGTACTTGAGCAGCCGATTTCAGATATTTGGCTAACTGACGGGCTTCTGTCGTTACCTGCTTGAGAGTATCCACATCGGGATTAGACGCAATTTCTTTTTGAATAAATTTTTGATGCTGTTCTGGTAATTTTTCCATTTCTTTTACCAGAGGAGCGATGTAGCGAGGGGGAAGGGAATTTTCGGCGGCTTTTACTTTTACGGGTTCTGGTAACAAGTCCGAAGACATCGCTGTCCATTCATCTGTGAGTTGACGGACTTCTCGTCTTGTAATGCGATCGCCTTTACTCGCTGCTTCACTTACCATTTGTTGCACTTCTGGGGAAGCTTTGGAAGTTTCCACAAAAGCGCGTTTGCTGAAATTATTGACTGCATTGGGTTCAAGTTTACCCTCTTCTAGCAGGGTATCAGCACTATTAGCTAATTGAATCCAAGCATAGGCTTGACTTTTGCTGATTTCTCGTTGCTTAAGCCAGTTGAGAAAACCTGCACCGCGGCCATCACCGCCTTTTTTTTCTCTGTCACGAATTGCCCTTAAGATGCGCCCCCGCCAAATTTCGGTTTGCAAGTCAAAGCGATCGCACACCTGCCAAGCTATATCCAACTGCTGTTGGAAATCTGACTCTGGAATCTGTTCGTCTTCGGGGTCGGGCAGTTCAAAGGTAAGATCCGCAGGCTGTTGCAAAGCAGCAGCGAGGTCATTGATATTATCCGTTGATTGCACAGTTGGTAACTTATTACTCTAGCGATCGGCTTATTATTACACAATCTGGGGACATTGACCCTGTGAATTTTGGATTGTTTTTCTCGTTTCAGTAGGTTATGTGGAGCGACAGCGTAGCCCAACAAAACTTTTTAAGACTACACTAACCCAACCATGTTTTTTATGAATCCATTCGTTAGCCTGGGATACCCGTAAATGAGTCTTTGATACTCGTGAACGAGTATTTTTTGCCGGTTAACGAGTCTTTGATACTCGTGAACGAGTATTTTTTGCCGGTTAATGAGTCTTTGATACTCGTGAACGAGTATTTTTTGCCGGTTAACGAGTCTTTGATACTCGTGAACGAGTATTTTTTGCCAGTTAATGAGCCTCTGATACTTGTGAACGAGTATTTTTTGCTCGATGTTAAAGCTTCAAGCTAAATAACTTGACAAACATAACCACTCTTGGCTAGCACAGGGCAAAATAAAGACAGTAAGAGCGATGTGAACGCCATCCCGCTAATGAGTTATTGTCTTAATCCCCGCTGTCCCAAGCCAGAAAATCCTGATGATGTCAAGTTTTGCTTAAGCTGTGGTTCTAAGTTACTGCTGAAAGAACGCTATCGCGCCATTAAACCCATCGGACAAGGTGGTTTTGGCAGAACTTTTTTAGCTGTAGATGAAGATAAACCCTCAAAGCCGCGCTGTGTCATTAAGCAATTTTACCCCCAAGCCCAAGGGACAAACACAGTCCAAAAAGCGGTGGAGTTATTTACCCAAGAAGCGGTGCAGTTAGACGAATTGGGGAAACATCCACAAATTCCTGAACTTTTGGCATATTTTACCCAAGACGATCGCCAGTATTTGGTACAAGAATTTATTAATGGGGCAAACTTAGCACAGGAATTGGGAAAAAAAGGCGCGTTCAGTGAAACACAAATTCGGCAATTACTCCATGATTTATTGACCGTATTGCAATTTTGTCATGCCCAACAAGTGATCCACCGGGATATTAAACCAGAAAATATTATTTTACGGGGTAGTGATAATAAGTTAGTGTTAGTCGATTTTGGGGCTTCTAAATCTGCCACTGGCACTGCTTTAAATAGAACGGGAACTAGTATTGGTAGTCCTGAATATGTAGCTCCAGAACAAATCAGAGGTCGGGCAACTTTTGCTAGTGATATTTATAGTTTAGGGGCGACTTGTATTCATTTATTAACGGGGCGATCGCCTTTTGATTCTTATGATACAAATAACGATACTTGGGTTTGGCAGCAACACTTAAAAACACCAATCAGTAATAGTCTAACTAATGTTCTCAACAAAATGTTAGCAAGCATTCCTGTAAGGCGTTATCAAACAGTAGATGAGGTCTTGCGAGATTTAAATTTACCATCTTCAGTAGTAGCAACACCAGCCAACCCAACTCATCAATCACAAGCTACTTTACCACCAACTTTTATTAGTCCAACACCGAGTCAAGTTGACCTAGAATTAGAGGAACTAAAAACGCAATTTCTGCCAGGTGGTAAAATTAAACCTCAAAATATCCAGCCGCAAACAACAAATAATCCTCCTGCTAACAAAAGCGAAATTGACCGAGAATTAGAAGAATTAAAAGCTAAATATCTTGGGGAGAATAACCTTTAAATATCTAGAGAGTTGGGAAAATCTCAGAGATTTTGTATATCTATTCCCTAGCTAAAGGTTGATTGTCATCATAGTTACGTGCATAAGTAAATTCTATTTCACTTTCTTTGTCTCTTCCTCGTTGATAAACAATAGGGCAAAGTTTCGTGTTAGCACTCATACAATCCATGTGTGGTGTTTTAGCGCACACTATTAATAAACCACCTAGGATAAATAGCAAACCACAAATGGCGGCTGTCTGAAGCCAAGAAATTTCTAAGATTCCGTGAACCACTACTTCTCGCAAAACGGAAACGATCGCTACCTCTACAGCTACCCCCACAGCAATGCTATGTTCTTGGAGATAAACCATTAAGAGCCGGAATAATTCCACTAAAATTAGCACAAATAGAATTTTGGCTGTAACGTGTTTATAATTTAGGGGTTGAGAGATTGCAATAAAAATTCCCCACAGTTCTATGAGCATGAAGCTAAACAAAGCTAAACACAAGACAATTACTAATAAGTCCTGAAAAGCTTCCATATGGCGAACTATCGCATGACGGTCTAGCCAGCGATCGCAAAATAAAAATCGACTTTTGATGCGCTTTTTCATTGAAACTTCCGGTTTTAAACGGTCATTGAAGACCTGTACAGCTATTTCATGGCTTATGTTTATTTTTATCTAACATTAATTGTTTTCGCATCAGCAGTAATGATGATTTAAGAGTTATGATTTATTAACTGTTAACTCTCAAATTTATAATTCAATCTACATCATAATATTTCATCAATAACTGTTCATAATTCACTATTGATTATTTTGAATTTTGTACCTGCTGTAACAATTTTTCGGCATTTTTTGCCCATTGAGTATTACCTTGAGCGTTATACAAATTTTTGGCATGGGTAAATACTTTCACCGCTTCCCCGTATTGATTTAATTGCATAAACACTAACCCAGCACCATAATAAGCATTGGGATAATTAGGATTAGCTTCTGCTGATTTTCTAAAGGATGCTAAAGCTTCTTGTGTTTTGCCTTGATTAAACCGAATCACACCTAAATTGTAGTGAGCATCAGGATATTGCGGATTAATTTTGATAGCTTGTTCAAAGGCAGCTTGAGCTTGTTGAATTTTACCTTGTTGCAGATAACATAAGCCTATATGATAGTGAGGCTCTGGAGCATTTTTACTATATGTCATCGCTTTTTGAAAAGATGCGATCGCTCCTTCCCAATTTTGCTGCTGTTGTCTGACTAATCCTAAGTTATAGTGAGCAAAACCTAATTGTGGATCAAGTTCTAAAGCGCGTTGTAAATATTCAGTTGCCTGCTGTAAATTACTTCCTTCTAACAATGCTCCCCCTAAGTTTGCAAAGGCGAGAGAGAAGTTAGGATCAGCTTGGGTAGCACGATAAAATGCGTTGGCTGCTGGTTGTAATTGTCCGGTTTGTCGCAGTGCTAACCCTAAATTGTAATGGGCTGCGGCTAAATTCGGATCTAATTGAGACGCACTCTGAAAAGCTGCGATCGCCTCTTGTACTCTTCCCGCTTGAATTGCTTGTAAGCCTTGATTCAATAAGGTTGTGGCTGTTGGTAAGCTAGTCTGTGCTAGAGGCGTAGGGATGTAGGGGTATAAGGGTCTGCGGGTGTGAGGGTTTGCTGATATTGGCGCAATACCACCCAATACTAATGTTAAGCTCAGTATTCCAACTAGCCGATAATTATAGATAGATAATTTCATTGATGTGTCTGCTTTAATTAATTTCCGTCACTGTTATTCATAAAAAGTCTTTTAAAAAGTTAGGTTTTAACAAAACTTTTGTTTTTGGCATTAAAGTTAGTTTTGCTTAAACTTTCTTAAGGTAAATCTTACGACAGGCTACAATTTTTTTTGCCTTTAGTTAAAGAGAGGATAATTACAAGTTAAAGGGAGATAATTCTTCTGCAAGAGAACAATTATTTAACCCCTGAAAAAAACAGGGCTATGCGGTAAGAGAGAGTTACTGCAAGGGAGGTTTTATGAGCGAAAAAGTCATATCAGGTTCGCGGAATGTTGCCATTGTCGGCCCTTATTTAAGCGGAAAAACAACATTATTAGAAAGTCTGTTATTTGTCACCGGAGCAATTTCTCGCAAAGGCAGCGTTAAGGATGGTAACACAATCGGTGATAGTGCAGGAGAAGCCCGCGATCGCCGCATGAGCGTAGAAATTAGCGCAGCTAGCGCAGAGTATAACAACACTCGTTTTACTTTTATTGACTGTCCCGGCAGTGTAGAATTTGCTCAAGAGACTCATAACGCTTTAATTGGCGTTGATGCGGCAATTGTAGTCTGTGAACCTATACGCGATCGAGTTTTGACTCTTGCTCCTCTATTTAAATTCCTAGACGACTGGGAAATCCCCCATCTGGTCTTTGTGAATAAAATGGATCGAGCCAATATTCATGTTTTGGAAACATTACACGCCCTCAAAGCTGTTTCTAGTCGTCCATTAGTAGCGCATCAATACCCCATTATGCAAGGGGAAGAGTTGACTGGCTTTATTGACATGGTGAGCGAACAAGCCTATCAATATCATCCCGGCGCACCAGCTGACCCCATTCCTTTCCCCGAACATTTAAAAGCCGAAGAACATACAGCTAGAGCCGAAATGCTAGAAGCTTTAGCTAATTTTGATGATCATTTACTCGAAGAACTGTTAGAAGATATCGAACCTCCCCAAGAAGAAATTCTCTCAGATTTGAAAATGGAATTAGGGGCAGATTTGGTAGTCCCCGTATTTTTTGGTGTAGCCGAACAAGATTATGGTGTCAGACCCTTATTAGACGCACTGCTACGGGAAGCACCAGAACCAGAAGCCACCGCAGAACGCCGCATCAAAGTTAGCAAAACCAACAATACACCTATAGCCCAAGTCCTCAAAACCTATTACACCCCCCAAGGTGGAAAACTCTCTCTCGTGCGGGTTTGGCAAGGCAAATTAACCGATGGTATTGTCCTGAATGGTGTACGTGCTGGTGGTATTTATCGCCTCATGGGACAGCAACAGCAGTCACTCAACGAAGCTGGCGCAGGTGAAATTGTCGCCTTGAGCAGATTAGAAGGGATTAAAACTGGGGATATTGTCTCAACAGCAAAAGCTATGGCACTACCCAAAGCTGAACAGTTAGAACCAGTGTATGCTCTTGCTATTGCTCCAGAGAAGCGCAACGATGAAGTTAAACTGAGTGCTGCGATTACCAAGTTACTAGAAGAAGACCCTTCATTGGCTTGGGAACAACACGGTGACACCCATGAAGTGATTCTGTGGGGACAAGGTGAAATTCATTTGCAAGTGGCTTTAGATAGACTGCGCCGCAAATATAATTTGCCCATGTCTACCCACTTGCCACAAGTACCTTATAAAGAAACTATTCGCAAGCCTGTAAACTCAGTACATGGACGCTACAAGCATCAAAGCGGTGGTCATGGTCAATTTGGGGATGTTTTCTTAGATATTAAACCACTACCACGGGGTGAAGGCTTTAACTTCAAGGAAACTATCGTTGGTGGTGTAGTTCCCAGACAATACATTCCTGGCGTAGAAATGGGTGTACGGGAGTTTCTTTCCCACGGGCCTTTGGGTTTCCCCGTTGTCGATGTGGCTGTAACGCTGACCAATGGTTCATATCATAACGTTGATAGTTCCGAACAAGCCTTTAAGCAGGCGGCGCGTTTAGCCATGCAAACAGGTATACACCAAGCGCAACCCACTCTCCTAGAACCGATTTTGCGGGTACAAGTGACAACACCCAGTGAATTCACCTCTAAGGTGTTGCAACTGTTGAGTGGACGCAGAGGTCAGATTTTGGGTTATGAAGGTAGAAATGATTGGCAAGGGTGGGATACTATCTCTGCTTACTTACCACAAGCCGAGATGCAAGATTTTATTGTAGAGCTGCGATCGCTCACTCTCGGCGTTGGTTCTTTCCACTGGGAATATGACCACCTACAAGAAGTCCCAGAAAAACTTGCTGAACGCGTTCTGGGTAACAACAGCAATGGCTCAAATGGTAATGGCAAGTAATTTTGATTTCCTCAATGTCTCCTCTATTTAGAATCTCGGAGTGGCAGTAATTGTCACTCCATTTTCTTGTTCACAACACCAGACTAAATGATATACACAATACTTTGTGAAATGGTGATCAGGCTCTTTATGGGAAACAATTTAAAATCATCGCATTACCACTAGAAAATAACCGACAATTCCGACTAAGCTGTACAAAAATTTCAAGATTTTATTCAAGAAAAATTCAATTGTATGAACAAAGCCGAACTTTAGGGAGAAGTCCCACACTCAGGTTATTTAGGAAGTGGGTAAAAACACAAATTTAGTCAAAAACTAATTCAAAGTTCTTGTTGCAGATATTGCTGATATCCTAGCTGTTCTAGCTTGCCTTGCTTGTCCATCACCATATCACACAGACTTTGACTATACGTTTGTACTTTTTCTTGTAATTCTGGTTGATAAGCCGCTAGGATTCGCACAGCCAACAGGCCAGCATTTTTAGCATTACCTATAGCAACTGTAGCGACTGGGATACCTGCTGGCATCTGGACGATAGAATATAAAGAGTCTACACCTTGCAAATTGCGGGTAGCGACAGGAACACCAATCACAGGCAATGGTGTTAAAGAAGCTACCATCCCAGGAAGATGGGCCGCACCACCAGCCCCAGCAATGATGACTTTAATTCCTCTGTGATGAGCTTGTTGGGCATATTGCACCATCCGTTCTGGGGTACGATGGGCAGAGACGATCGCCACTTCATTTTCAATCCCAAACTCATCACAAACAGCGATCGCATCTTTCATAGTAGGCAAGTCGGAATCACTGCCCATAATAATGCCAACAACAGGGGACATAATAATTCAATATTGAAAATTCAAAATTTTAGCCACACAATAAAGCGGCTTGCAACTATCATCTCATATTGAGTCATTAGTGATTAATCTTCTCCATTCCCTATGCCCCATTCCCAACCAATGGACATTATCAATGCTAGAGTTCCTGGTTATCAAGGTTTGCAAATGCTCTTAGTCAACTCAAAGGGCATAATTGAGCAAATTCTGCCAATGGAAACAGTATTTAAACGAGTTCCATCACCCGATTTACAAGTATTAGATGTGGCTGGAGATTGGATATCTTCGGGAGGTGTTGATTTACAAATTAACGGTGCTTTGGGTTTGGCATTTCCTGATTTAGCAGCAGAAAATTCTCATTTACTGGGAGAAATTTCAGAATTTCTCTGGGATATGGGAGTCGATGCTTATTTACCGACGCTAGTAACAACTTCTGTCGAAAATATACAGCGATCGCTGGCTGTGATTGCAGATTTTCTCTCTACTCCCAAGACTGCTTCTCAAATTCTCGGTGTTCATCTGGAAGGGCCGTTTTTAAACTATCACAAGCGTGGCGCACACCCAGCCGAGTATTTATTACCCCTCACTATTGATGAAGTAAAGCGGGTATTGGGTGATTATGCCCATGTTGTCAAAGTTATCACCTTAGGACCAGAATTAGATCCCACAGGCGAAGTCATTCTTTACTTGCGTTCTTTGGGTATCACCGTCAGTTTAGGACATTCCCAAGCAACAGCAGCACAAGCAAAACAAGCTTTTGAACTGGGTGCAACGATGGTAACTCATGCTTTCAACGCTATGCCACCCTTACACCACCGCGAACCAGGGTTATTAGGTGCAGCGATGACTCACCCTGGAGTCATGTGCGGTTTTATTGCTGATGGACAACATATTACGCCCACTATGTTGCAAATTCTCCTTCGTGCTAGCTCAGGATTATTCTTGGTTAGTGATGCACTGTCACCTTTGGGGCTACCCGACGGGATTTATCCTTGGGATAGTCGGGAGATAGAGGTTAAAAATGGTACTGCAAGACTACCAGACGGTACATTATCAGGAACGACTCTACCTTTATTAGTGGGAGTACAAAACTTAGTCAAGTGGGGAATTTGTGACATAGAAACTGCGATCGCCCTAGCGACTAATGCACCGAGACAGGCGATCAATTTGCCAGTAATTTCTCCCAACCAGCCAGCCCACTTATTACGCTGGCATCAAGATGAGACAACAACAGAACTTAAGTGGATGCGATTATTGGTCTAATTTTACATTTCTTTAGTAATAACCTCTAACTCTACAAGCTAATTGGAGTTAAAATAAACGATACTTTCCCAAGAATTTACATCAGATTTATCAACCATTTGCTGTTAGTTGAAGAATTTAAGCAAAAATGGCACTATACTTTTTGATTTTGGTGTGTGCTTGTTTAACCTCTGCCTGTTTTCTCTTGAAAAATAACAACAGAGAAATTGCCTATTTAGTGGGTATATTTGCAGTTATCAGCCTGATTGCAATTTTAATCTTAGCCCCTTGGCAGATTCTACTTTTACTATTAATTCCGGTAGTTATTAGCACAACCTACGAATACTACACAAGTAAACAGGTAAGCACAGATACACAAGAAGCACAGCTACCTATTTGTGAATTAGAACCACAAGATAAATTGACTTACCGTGGTGTTTCCTACCATCTTGACCCCCACAATAAATCAGATGAAGTCAAAACATCACCCATAACTCATAAGTTAAACTACAGGGGAAGTAGTTACTCAGTTTGTGTTGATACTAACGATCAAAATACTGCATTAACGACACCATCAGTAAGCTATAAATTGAGCTTTAGGGGCAATACATATTCCATTAAACTGCACCCAGAAAAATTAAAGACCAAAGACAGCTAGTAACTATGAATGAGGCGCACCCAACAATACAATTGAGCAGTTTAATTCATTAATTACTTGGGTTGTGACTTCACTAACGGCAAATCCACCTGTTGTCCGATAACGAACAGCACGTAAAATTGCTAAATCAAAAGCTGCCGCTTCTTGTATTATCACTCTAGCAACACCATCATCTCGAACGGTTTTAATTTCCGTTCGCACTTTTATTTGGCTATTATTCACAATATCAGATAGTTGTGAAGCAAATTGTTCTAATAGAAGTGGGGGTGTGTTGGGGCCGCATACGTGTAATAGCATGATCTCACCCTGATTACTATCAGCTAAAATTTGAGCAAACCTTAAAGCACCAATAGTTTGTGGCATTAAGTCACCGACCGGGACTAAAATTCTACGGATGTTACCAGGGCTATTTAACAGGCGTGCTACCGCTACTGGACAATGAGAAGACCAGAAAACGCTATCAATGACATTACCAAATAACCGGGCGCGTAAGCCTGTATTTCGAGACCAACCCATCACCACTAAACTAGCATTTTGTTCGCGACTGGCACGACTAATTCCCAAAGCCACATCATCATCAATCCGAATGGCAGGTTGCACTTCTACCTCAAAATCAAATTCTTGACTGATATCTTTAGCTAATCTCAGTCTTTGTTGACTTTGTTCTAGTGCTATTCCTAACTGGGGATCGTCCATATGCACATGAGATTTAGCGATCGCTAATGGAACAATCCGCCCAGATTCATAATGAGCCAGAATTCCTGCCATTTCTATGAGATATCGCTGGGTTTGTGGATTGTATATTGGTACTAAGACTGTAAACGGATAATGGTTCTCTTCTACAAGTTGTTCTTCAGAATTACCCCACCAAATTGCTAGACTATCTGTATCTAATTCTGTTTGAGGAAGTTGTAATGAAGTGGCAGATCTAGCTGTGATGATTGGCCCCATAATTGCCGTTACTAACATTAATACAATCACGCTATTTAAAACACCTTCATTAATTAATCTTTCGCCAGCAGAATTGATAGTTTGATAAGCAACTAATGTTGCTGCTAATGTTGCTGCCACTTGCGGTAATGATAATGACCACATGGTCATTAGTTCCGCATTGTTATAGCGGTAAATTAATTTGGCGAAGAGTGCTGCTAAAAATTTGCTGCCAATTAAAGCTAAAACAATGAATAAAGTCAACCAGAAGGAAGAGAGAGTTTTAATAAAGGCAGGAATATTAATTAATAATCCCATGTCCACAAAAAAGCAAGGAATAAATAAGACACTACCAATAAACTCAATCTTTTCTTTTACAGGACTACGTCCTAAAACATCATTAACAGCTAAACCTGCGAGAAACGCGCCCACAATTTTTTCTACGCCAATGATTTGCGCTCCTACAGAGGCTAAAAATAACGCTAGTAAAATAAACAGAAACTGATTGCTTTGTTCATCTCCAGAACGACGGAAGAATTCTTTACCTAACCAATCAAAGCCAAATAAGACAGTAATTGAGTAAATTGCCAATCCGCCTAATAAAGTTAATAGACTTAAGGTGGTAAATTCACCACTATGAATTCCTACACAAATAGCAAGAACTAGCAAAGCACCTGTATCAGTAAAAATTGTTGCGCCAATTGTTACTGTTACAGCTTCATTCATTACTACACCTAGACGGCTGACAATGGGATACGCCAAGAGAGTATGAGAAGCTAGTAAAGAACCAATTAATACAGAGGCATTCCAGCTAAAATTAAACATGCGTCCTACTAAAATGCCAGCAATCATTGGCACTAAAAATGTGAGGATGCCAAACCCAATAGACCGATTTTTTGTTTTCCGAAACTGCTCAATATCAACTTCTAGTCCAGCTACAAACATTAAATAAACTTTGCCGATATCTGAAAGTAGTTTAATAGTATCGGAATCGGGATCTAAAAGCTTTAAACCATTTTGTCCTAAAATTACACCGGCTAACAGTAACCCTACGAGTCCAGGCAATTTTAAGCGTTCAAATATTGGTGGTACAGTAAAAATTACTGTCAACAGAATTGTAAAGGCAATAATGGGAGTGTTAGTTAGTAAATTTGAACCCATATGTGATGATGATTGTCTAGAGGTTAAAATAGAGCTAAAAAAACATATTTTTCTAAAAATTGTCAGCTATGATACTTCATTAATTTGAAAAGTATGGAAAAATAACTGTCCTAATAAATAGAGTATATTTGTAACTACATAATTTGAAAGCTTTGAATTCGACCGTAAAAACTTAAATCCTACCTTGTAGTCATGACGTAGGCTATTATGACATCTTTGTGATCATTTGATCAGAGATCAAGAATTAAATCTTCAACTAAATAATTTTGGTATTATTGATATTTACCGAGGCGATCGCCATTAAAAAACCTCAAAAATCTTATTTATAAAAAAAATTAGTTCAAATCAGCCCTAAATTTAGTATGGAGTGACGTAACTCACCGCGCCTCTACAGTCAACTTTTCACCTCCATAGCTTGTAACTGAACCATATTGATAGACGCAATTGAGCAATCGGCCGATTAGTCATAGTAGCTTTATTTCTGCCGCACTTTACTACTTCAACAGAGATAAATTTGAGAAAAATCTGGAAGAGTGTTTTGTATTTTGACTATCAATGATAATTTTAAGGATTGGGAAGCCTTAAAAATCGAAGTTTATGAACGCAGCCGACGATAAAACTATTGTTCGTGAGTATTTCAATTCCACAGGATTTGACCGATGGAGACGGATTTATGGCAATGGCGAAGTCAATAAAGTTCAGCTAGACATCCGCAATGGCCACCAGCAAACTGTGGATACTGTCATCGGCTGGCTAAAAAATGATGGCAACTTAGCAGACTTATCAATCTGCGATGCGGGGTGTGGTGTGGGTAGTCTCAGCATTCCTCTAGCAACAGAAGGTGCTAAGGTTTACGCCAGCGATATTTCTGAAAAAATGGTAGAGGAAGGCAAACAAAGAGCCTTAGAAGCTTTGGGAAATGCTGAAAATCCTACCTTTGCTGTCCAGGACTTGGAATCTTTGAGTGGCAGTTATCACACTGTGATTTGTTTGGATGTCCTTATCCATTACCCCCAAGAGAAAGCCGATGAGATGATTTCTCACCTCTGTTCTTTGTCTCAGTCGAGAATTATCCTCAGTTTCGCACCTAAAACCTGTGCTTTAGCTTTACTCAAAAAAATCGGTAGTTTCTTTCCTGGGCCAAGTAAAACCACCCGTGCCTATCTACACCGTGAAGCTGACGTGATCAAAATTCTAGAAAGCAACGGCTTTGCTATCCAAAGAAAGGCATTTACGAAGACTCGCTTTTACTTCTCCCGCATACTAGAAGCTACTAGGAGTGGGGAATAGGCAAGAGGGAATGGGGAATAGGGAATTAAAACACAAGGAAAATTTTATCCCCATGCCCCATTCCCAACACTCAATCAAAACTTGTAACTTAACACTTGAATTGCGGTATTATCAGCCAAATCACCAGATTTAATACTAATGGTGTCGCTATTACTACGACGCACTGAAGTACCTTGCATCAAGGTTAAAAATTCTTCTACTGGTGTAATGTTGCAGGTTTGAGGGTCAGCAGCTTGTGTGCGGTAGTGGGTGGGAATGACAAGCTTGGGATTTAAGACCGCGATCGCTTGTTTTGCTTCCTCTGCATTATAAGCTTTCTCACTACCACCCACGGGAACTAACAATACATCTGGCCGCCCCATCAGGATTTTTTGTTCAATGGTAATAGGTGCTGCTGCTCCCCCCAGGTGTAAGATATTTATTCCGCCTTGAGTCCACTTCCAAGCAGTATTTATACCAAATTGTTTACCACCTTTGCGATCGTGGTCGATGGCAACTCCTTGCAACTTAATCCCTTTAAATTCATAAGCACCAGGGGTAAATACCAACTTGGGATTCCCTGGTAAGCCGTCCACAGCACCTTCATCTAGCAACTGACTGCTAATTAACACCAAATCTGCGCTAACTTTGGGGGGACGATATTTAGCAGTACAACCAACCGTCCGAAAGGGGTTAACGAGAATTTTCGTCCCACCACCAGTAAACAGGAAGCAAGTGTGACCTAACCACTGTACTGATACCCCACCAGATTGGGCATAAGCTTGAAGATTGGAAGCAAAGGTAGAAGCGATAGCTGTGGATAATCCTGCCCCAGCATAGCCGATAAACTGTCGTCGTTTCATTAATTATTCTCTTGTAACTGTTGCAGAAAGTTTCTTAGTAACTGTTTTCCTGAAGAAGTGAGGACACTCTCTGGATGAAATTGGACACCTTGAATGTGAGGATAGTTCCGGTGTCTTACTCCCATGATTGTGCCATCTTCTACCCAGGCGGTGATTTCTAAAACTTCCGGGAAAGTTTCGCGCTCAATCACTAGACTATGATATCTAGTGGCGATCATAGGATTTTCTAACCCCTGGAAAACACCGATCCCAGTGTGAGTTACCTGAGAAGTTTTACCGTGCATTAATTCTGGAGCAGAGATAATTTTACCACCAAATACTTGACCAATACTTTGATGTCCCAAACACACGCCCAAAATTGGCAAGCTAGGGCCTAAATGTTGAATTAAGTCTAGGGATACTCCTGCATCTTCTGGACGACCAGGCCCAGGAGAGATGACGATCGCATCAGGTTTTAATTTCTGAATTTCTGCTAAGGATATCTTATCGTTACGGAAAACTTGAATATCCGATGCCACAGGGAATTCAGCGGCTAGTTCTCCGAGATACTGTACTAAATTGTAAGTAAAGCTGTCGTAATTATCGATAACTATAATCACAGCCTGTAATAGCTCCTAGGTTTTAATCTCACCATGTTTAATTGTCACCAGATTTGCGCCACTGTAAACCCATAGTCATAATTTATGACGATACGTAACGTAAATCTTGATGCTCATCATGGGAAAACCTGTAACAAAACCCAAAAATTTCTCTTAACTCAGTACTCTGCACTGGTTAATGGCTTTGCTAGCGATAACAGCACTTAATTTAATTCTTTAATTCTTTAATTCTAAAAAGCTGACATAATCAAAACTACTAAGGGTGGGAGCAACAGCACTGCTGCCACTAGAATAGCTACCAAAGCAGAAACCAGTACAGCCCCAGCTGCACAATCTTTGGCGATTTTAGCCAATTCATGGTATGTCTGCTTCACAGTGAGATCGACAAGGGACTCGATCGCAGTATTTAATAACTCTAGTGCCAATACTAAACCGCTAGTGATGCCAATAATGGCTATTTCTACAGGTGACAAATGTAAAAATACGCTTAAGGCGATCGCTAAAGTGCAGACACTTACATGAATGCGAAAATTGCGTTGAGTCTGAAAACTGTAGCTAATTCCAGCCCAGGCGTATTTAAAACTCACAAGTAAACTAGAAGCCACTTGCCAAGAAAGTTCCCGTTCTGTTTTCACTAGGGTAAATAATTGATTTTGTGTTGGTGGCGGTGAGACTTGCTGAGACATAGGCTAAAAATTAGTACAATATGGTATATCTACTGAGAATACGTGATGATTTTACTATTCTTATAAACTTTAATGCAGTTTTTTACAGAAGTATTATAAAGGGATGTTCTCAATTAAAGATCCATAAACACAGAAGTATTTGATTATTCTATGTCCATGTAAATATTAATAGCCTTCAGTAAAACTACTTGCTGCTTTAACATTTGCATTAAACTTTCCTCATCAGGATGATCCCAGCCCAATAAATGCAGTAAACCATGAGCTACTAACCAAGCCAACTCAGTCGATAAACTGTGTTCCTGTTGTTGAGCTTGACGTTGTGCCGTGTTTACTGAAACAACTATATCTCCTAAATACAAAGGTGCAAGTGACATTTCCGCCACCTGGGGAAAATCTACCTCTAAAGCCGCAAAGGATAGAACGTCTGTAGGTTTATTTTGGTGACGATACTGAGCGTTGAGTTGTTGGATTTCTGTATCGTCGGTTAAACGCAGGCTAATTTCATAACTAGATGCGGATGGGAGATGGGGCTGTAAAATTTTTAACCAGCGATTGAACCAAGTTTCCCAAGTTTCTGGTGTAATTTGGTGATCAAGATAGCAAGATTTAAGAGCCTCTTCAGGGGAAGACTCACAAAAAATATCTTGTACATCCAGTTCAACTTCCACCAACTGCCAAGTCTCCTTACACCGCTATCGAAAATTCAAAGTCAAAATTATTGGGCATCGTGGCGAATCGAAAAGGAAAATTTCAACGCAGAGGGACACAGAAAATTCGCTACGAACTTACGCAATGGTAAAACTAACGAGTCAAGTAAGCCAAACCTATGAGAACTGCCAACAGTCCTACTGTAGTCAGCACGAAATGCTTCAGTGAAGTACCACCCTTTCGCACCATATTTCGCATAGCCAATTTGACGTAGCTGGGTTGAGGTTCTGTTGAAGGTGAGTTACTCATAATTAAATAACAAGTTCTTTTATATATAAATGTAACAGTTTGCTAGGAGTTATATTGCCAACTTGACTAATTTGGCACTGGGCAGAAGAGATGAAATAACCCATACCCAATGCCTAATACCCAATACCCAATGCCCAATTATGCCGACTCTACCAATTGGTTTTCCTGACGTAGATAGGCTTGGATGAACATATCGAGTTCGCCGTTCATGACATCAGCGATCGCAGTTGTTTCCTCATTGGTTCGCAAATCCTTGACCATCTGGTAAGGATGGAAAACATAGTTGCGTATTTGGTTGCCCCAAGAAGCTTCCACCATATCACCACGAATATCAGCAATTTCTTGCGCGCGTTGTTCTTGAGCAATCACTAACAACTTGGCTTTGAGGCGTGCTAAGGCTTTCTCTTTGTTTTGCAGCTGAGAACGTTCTTCGGTACAGCGCACAGCTAAACCTGTAGGCAAGTGAACTACCCGCACTGCTGTTTCTACTTTGTTGACGTTCTGCCCACCTTTACCACCAGAGCGGGAGGTGGTAATTTCCAAATCCTTTTCGGGAATATCCAACTGTACAGAATCGTCTATTTGTGGCATCACTTCCACCCCAGCAAAACTGGTTTGGCGTTTACCATTAGCGTTAAAAGGTGAAATTCGCACGAGGCGATGTGTACCTGTTTCGGAGCGCAAATAACCGTAGGCGTAGCGACCAGTAATTTCTAAGGTAGCTGACTTAATCCCAGCTTCGTCACCCTCTGACTCTTCAGCTAAAGTTACCTTATAGCCGTGAGCTTCTGCCCAACGGGTATACATTCTCAGCAGCATAAATGCCCAGTCTTGAGCATCTGTACCACCAGCCCCGGCATTGATCGTTAATACTGCCCCTTCTGCATCATAGGGGCCAGACAACAATTGTTGTAATTCCCACTGGTCAAGCTCACGATTCAGCTTTGTGATGGTAGACTCGGCTTCTTGTAATAGGGCTTCGTCGGTTTCCAGTTCCAAAAGCTCAAACACTGCTTTAGTATCTTCCAAACTGCCTTGCCACTGATGATACTGTTCTAAGTGAGCTTTCAGGTCGTTGAGTTCTTGCAGTGTTTTTTGGGCCATGTTTTGGTCATCCCAAAATTCTGGCTGTGCTGCTATTTGTTCTAGGTCGTGAATTTTAGCTGTCAGTGCAGGTACGTCAAAGATAGTCCTGGGTCTTACCCAGGCGACTAGACAACATTTCGATTTCGCGTTTGAGTTCTAATACGTCCATTTTGCTGGCTTCAAATAAATCACTGCGGATAAATTTTGCGGGATTGGTATATTGTATTTGACTTTTTGATTCTAGCTGTAATTGGTCAAATTCTTGCGCTATTAAGATGAGTTGTCCATAGTAATGGGATTTTGCTGTTGCAGATAAGCTTAGATCAAAAAATCAATATCGCCGTTCAACACTTCTGTCACAGCAGTGGTTTCTACATTAACCTGAGTTCGGGATAAGAAATCCTCGAAACCCTTGAGTTCTCGTTGTTCGGTCTGAAGCTATGTTTTCATCTATTCTCAATAAAGCATGTTGTTGAGATTAATCTCATTTGTGAAACTTAGTGACAAAATGATTCCACTTTAATCGCTTCTTTTATCACTTAGATTTTTGCTCAATCCTTACAGAATAAGCTTTTGAGCTTCTGGCTTAACCCGAACTCAGGTTACATTAGTCCGTAAGTCCTTCACCTTAGTGTATGGGTGCAAGACATATTCCTAATTCCGATTTCAGACAACCGTAAGCATAAAGCCTCACTATCTTAATGGTCAGCAAAAAACCGTGGTTACTGAGGCTTTAACCACGGTTCATCAATTGTTAAGCTTGTATCCTTAAAATTTGCTTAATCACGACCATTGATCGCAATGAGTAATCGCAAAATAAAAATGAACAGGTTGATGTAAGTCAAATACATCGACAAAGCCGCAGGTAAATATTGGTCATTGCGATAAGTACGAGGCAAGATATAAAAATCGACCACTGAAGCCCCAGCAAAGAGAAATACCCCCAAACCTGAAATAGCAATTTCTAACCAATTAGGTGTGTAAACGCCAAACAAGGCAAAGACAAATTGAGTCAGACAGACAACTACCAAGGCAATGATGCCTAGAGAGACGGTTTTGGTCAAAGCCATGCCGTCTTGTTCTGAGAGATTTGAACCAATTTGACGGGCAACTATAAAAGTGACACCACAACCAAGAGCCGCGAACCCGATGCCTTGAATGCCAACACCTTGGGTTCTCAAGGCCACAAATACTAAACCACTCAGGGTATATCCCGACAACAAGCTGTAGGTAGCTAAAAGCGGTAATGCCAGACCTTTGTTACCTTTTTCAGCGACATTTTGAGCGACAAAGAACAGTATTAACTCTAGAACGACTGCACCGATGAAGGTAGGGAAGAAGATTTGGGGATTGGTGCGGATAATACCCAGACCACCGTAAGTTCCCAACGCTGTCAGTACCAGACCACCACCGACGTAAGGCAAGGCTTTGGCAATGACATTAGGGCCAACTAAGGCCTGAGATTGGGCATTACGGAAAGCTTCGCGAAAATTGCTGGTATTACTCATATAGCAAGACTAAGTATTTTGAGAAAACCTTGTGATTATTCTTATTCTTACCAAGATTTACTGTTATTAGCTAGAGAGAAAATCTGGATTCAGATATTTAGTATGTGTCATTATAAAACTTCAAATGTTTTGCTAATTTATCTTTAGCATACCTGAAAATCCTTCCTAGTACTTGGTCTCACTCTTCTGAATTTTGACTTTAATTTTTGATTTTCTGCATAGGCTTATCAAGCATTTTTCAGCATAAATAGCTAGCTTTGTTGCGAATAATAAACTTTACCTAAAGAGTAATTACTATTAGAAAAATAGACACTTACCACAACTAATAGTCTAGAAAAATCATGCGTAGAAATACTGAATGATAGAGCTAGCCCACTAATAAGTTCAGTGAAACGACGATGGCTTAATAGGTGTTAGCTAAGGAAAATGATTACAGATTTAAAGAGCTACGCAACTCCATTTTGCCAAAAAAGGAGTTACAACAAAGGAATTTTTATATGGCTGCAAGTGAGTCCTCTATGCAAATTGATGGTATGGAGTTATTGCACTTATACCACCAAAATCCTACTATTAAACTTCGTAATCAACTAGTACAGTTACACACTGGATTAGTCAGAAAGATGGCTCATAAATTTAGTCATCAATGTAATGAACCTTATGAAGATTTAGAACAAATTGGTTATTTTGGTTTAATTAGGGCGATTGAGCGTTTTGATCCCAGTCAAGGATATGCTTTTAGTTCCTTTGCTGTTCCGTATATTCGCGGTGAAATGTTACATTTCTTGCGTGATCGCAGTACCCTGTTAAAGATTCCCCGCCGTTGGCAAGAACTGTATAATGAAGGTCAGAAAGTCCGCAAAGAGTTGGCAGTTTCTTTAGGTCGTCCTCCGAAAGATACAGAAATTGCTAGAGAACTTAAAGTATCTGTGCAAGAATGGCAAGAAACCAAGTTAGCAGCACAAAATCGGATGCCTTTGAGTTTGGATGCTACAGCGGTTCATTATGTTGATTGTCAAATCACTTTGGGTGAAGCCTTGCCTTGTCCTCGTTCCACAGCGTTGCAGCAACAAAACGAAGAACGTCAACAATTGCAAGGGGCAATTAATATGCTAGATGAAAAGCCCCGTCAAGCAGTAGAGATGGTATTTCTAAAAGAACTTTCTCGCAAAGATGCAGCTAAAAGTATTGGTACTAGCCCCATGACAGTAACACGATACTTACAAAAGGGCATTCAAGATTTAATTGTTTATTTGCAACCACCAGCAGTAGCTACAGGTTCTTGAAAGTGCTGTGAGCGTTACAGGGTGTTACCATGCTGAGTTCGGAGTCAAGGTAGATACAGAAGAATCTGGATGCGATGCCCAATGTTCTCTTTTCAGACTTGATTCATTAAAAATTACAAACTTGGTATTATGACTAATTCCGGGGAATACTAGGGAAATGTTCATGTCTCTAGTATTTCGCTATGGTTAAAGTTTTTCACTATCTCCGCATCTACCTCATACTTGCCTGGTTTTGCCTGGTTTTAGGCTGGTCATTTCCTGTACGAGCAGCTGGTTATCCTAATCCTCAACTAGAACAGCAAGTTTTAGAGGTTCTTCGCAAACACCCAGAGGTAATTATTGAATCTGTCCAAGCATATCAGCAGCAGCAACAACAGCAGGTCAATCAATCACGACAAGTCTTTTTACAGGATTTGCAAGCAAATACTCAAGCCATAATTGCAAACTCTCCTACAACGGGAAAAATATCAGCAAAAACCATATTAATAGAATTCTCAGATTTTCAGTGTCCCTACTGTGCTGAGGCACATAAGAAATTGCAAGAGTTGCTGCCGAAGTATCAGCATGAGTTGAAGTTAGTTTATAAACATTTACCCTTGCCTAACCACCCTGAAGCAATGCCAGCTGCAAAAGCAGCTTGGGCGGCAAATGAGCAAGGCAAGTTTTGGCAATATCATGATGCGTTGTTTAGCAATCAAAAACAACTGGGCGAAAATTTATATTTAGATATCGCCAAAAAACTAAATCTGGATATGGAGAAGTTTAACAGCGATCGCTTACTGGCTGAATCTGCTATTCAACAAGATATGCAGTTAGCCCAAAAATTGGGAATTCCTGGCACACCTTTCTTTGTGATGAATGGTAAAAACTATTCTGGAGCTATACAGGTATCAGATATTGAGTCTAAATTAACCAACAATACTTAATTTGTAATTTTCTTTAGTCATCTGCCGATGATCAAGAAAGACCGTGCAATCTTAATTTCAACTGTATTTAGTTCACAACATCTTGTTGAGCTAATTTTTTGTTCATATCTGACTGTTGCTGTTGAGTCAAAATTGTAACCAATCTATTAGCTAAATCTTGACCATCCGAATTTTAGATTTTAGATTTTGTATTTTGGATTGTTGTTTGGTTCAAGCCCCGCCCTTGGGGCAGAACAGACCTAAAATCACCAATCAAAAATCGTCAAGCTGCATCCCTTAGTGGGGCAGTCATTCCAAAATTACAAATCTAAAATCCAAAATTTGTTGGAAATTTCTGTATTGGGTTGAATTTCACCTAGTTGGTGAATAGTTTCAATTTTCAGTCCTACTGCCTGCTTCAATTGATTTTTAACTACATCTTCTAGATTTTTATGCTCATTTCGATAACCCAGCAATCTTGGCGTTACTAAAGATGCTTGTTCTGTCATACTCATTTATTTGCTTGCCAGTAAAATTACTGAGCTACAATGATCTAGCGATCGCCTCAATGGGAGTAAAAGCTATCGCTCAAATTTATATAACTGACTAAACAGTTTAATCTTCTAATTGCTGACTAGGTATTTCTACGGCTGCGACATCAATTGTCCCTTCCGGTGCGAAGCGTTGAAAATGGCCTTTATTTACTGTTAGTCTTTCCCCGCAGTTAGGACACTGCAACTGGCTATTATTTAAGCCTGTAAGTTCGTATGCGCAGACGGGACATTGATCAGTCACTAAATTACGTTCTAACCACCAACGCAACCCAAAAAATGCTACCACAGGTGCTAGCAATAGTAATCCAAATAGAATCACCAACGAATTTACTAACCAACCCAAACCCAAAGAAGCTAGCAACCAAGTAACCGCTAACACTGTCAGCAAGGGACGGAGATTCAAAAGATTCAGTTGAGAATTGTTAAGCCGCATTTTTAAATACTATCTCGCTCTTTATCTAGGATAGCGAGTTTGGCAGCAGTCATTAGTCATTAGTGATAAGTTACTCTTCTTTGTTACCTGTTCCCGGTACTTAGCCTAGTAGAGATAAAAGTTGTTTTTGTAAGGCGGCTTGACCAAAATTAGCGATCGCTTGTTCTCTTAGCCATTGTCCATTACAACGCTGATCTTCTCCTTTGAGAATTTCTATACAAGCTGCGGCTACGGCTTCGGGGTCACGGTGCGGGACTCGCCAACCAACTTTTCCGTCTTGCAAGGGGTCAGCAGATCCATCATCATCACCAGATAATACTGGTATGCCACAAGCCATCGCCTCTAAATATACAATGCCGAAGCCTTCTTGAGAAGGCATGATATAAGCATCAGCAAGGCGATAGTGTGCAATTAAATCTTCTGTGGGTACAAAACCAGCAAAGACGACATGGTCACTCACACCTAAATCTTGGGCTAGCTGCGCTAGTCTAGGTTGGTCATCGCCACGACCAATGACTAAATATTTTACTTGTGGGAAAACTTGCAATATTTTGGGTAAGGCGCGAATTGTGACATCTACACCTTTATATATGTCTCCTGACCACAATCGCGCCACGGTCATCATGACTTTGGTATCTGTTAAACCGTACTTCGTCACTAATTCTGGTAGCTTTGCACCGGGAGTAAATTTATCCCCATCAATAGCACAAGGTAGCATTTTTACTTTCTGAGGATCTATACCATTAGCAGCACAGGCTTGATCTCGACTATAACGACTAATTGTCCAAATATCTGCTGCTGCGGCTAAAGCACGGCGTTCTTTTTTGGTTAGTGGACTCCAAACTTCCTTACCGTAAGTGAGAATAGTGTAGGGAATTCCCAATGTTTGGCAGAGGGTTTGGACAAGTACCCCTAACCTAATATGACCGCAAAAAACCCTTTGAGGACGTTTTTGCAATAAATACTTAAATAATGCGCCAGCCATTGTCATTCTTCCTATCTGGGGCGACTGATTTTGAAAATAATGAAATTTTAGGCGATGACTTTCGGTCAGTCTGAGACCATCGTACGCAAAGGGATTCAAACAATCGGGACTATCGCGCAATAAAAATACTTCTGCTTGATAACCTGCACCCAAGGCTAAATAAGCACGAAAAATATCTTTGACATAGGACTGGATTCCACCTTCCCGTGCAAAAATTTCTAAGAACACGAAGACATGGTTACTTTGTTTATTAATATCTTCACCCAATTCAATATTATTAGTCATTAGTCATTAGTCATTAGTTGTTTCCCTCTTTTTCTGGCTCACTAACATTGATTTGCTATGTAGGTGAGCTATTTTAAAGTTTTTGTCAATCCATATCTGTTTTTATCGTTGGCTTTATTTAGTAGTATCCCCAAGCTGTTTCAGCTTCCTCAGCGCAAAAGAATTGCGCTTGAGTGGGGTTAGCTACTAGTTGAAAATGCTCTTTCAGTCTCAGTGAGCGATCGCAGGATTAATGGTGATAACTTTTTGTAAACATATCGATTTCATATGTGGAAATAGGCGCATATAAGTTTACGCCTGGATTCCAAGTGCTTACCAATTTTAACAAAGCATTAATAGTTATTACTAAGTATATTTTACTATTAGATAGTATAAAAATTTATACGAAAAAATATATTTTTAGAGCAGCTTCCTACTTAGGCTCACTGCAAAACCACCGTGTAATGCTACATATATCCAATTAGTCTTGGAGATACTTGAGTATCACTAGACAGTTTCTTCCGTCAGGACTGCGTTCATAAGCAACACTGTCGGTCAAGCGGCGCAGCAAAAACCAACCATAGCCCCCTACTTGTAAAGTACCTGGTGCTGGCTCTGCGATCGCATCTGGATTAAAAGGCTTGCCATAATCCCAAATTCTAATTTCTAACTTGTCAACCCATAGACTAACTGCAATTTCTATGGTTGTTTCCGGTGGTAAAGTATGATGGGCGTGACGCACTGCATTTGTAAAACCCTCGGCTAATGCCAAGTTGAGGCGATAAAGTTGAGTTTCTGACCAGCCAAGTTGAAACAGATGTTTTAGGCAAAAATCCTCAAACCATTGTTGAACTTGGTTTAAGAGTTTGAGTTCGCTTTTTACTTTAAGATGGTCTTGCTGCATAATGCCAAGCATTGACCGTGGATTGAATTGAATATGTATGAGAATCTCTGTAATCTGCTGTTCTTCAATCTATTTTGTGTTTTGAAATAGCTTTTGGATTCAAGAGAGAGAAGTAAACTAGACAACACTAGAGGTATTAGTGACTGGAAATTAGGGACTAGGAACTGGGAGCAGTAAACCAAAGAAGCAGAGTATATTTTACACCAATGCCCAGTGATCAATACCCAATTTCCTATTCACTAAAATTGACGCTTGTTTTATGTTTTCAAAAGCACATATACCGAAGAAATGAACGACTTTTTGTCGTAGATACCCAGGGGGTGTCTTGTCATCAGACATCATAACTTTAGATACGCGCTATTGAAAACTACAAGCGTCAAAGAGTTTTTTGGCGAATAGTTTCAGCTTAGAACAGTCCCAAGGTTAAGGATTTTTCTAAGGGTAACGCAGCACCAATACCTAACCAGAGAGTAACCAGAGTTCCAAATAAGAAAACTGTGGTTGCAACTGGACGGCGGAAGGGGTTTTGGAATTTGTTGACGCTCTCAATGAAGGGAATGAGAATTAATCCCAGAGGCACTGAAGCCATTGCTAGCACTCCCAACAATTTGTTAGGCAGCGATCGCAAAATTTGGAATACTGGGTACAAATACCACTCTGGCAGAATTTCCAGTGGTGTAGCGAAAGGATTCGCTGGTTCACCTGTCATGGCGGGATCTAATACAGCTAGAGCCACAATACAAGCAAATGAACCCATAATTACTACTGGGAATACATACAGTAGGTCATTAGGCCAAGCTGGTTCACCATAATAGTTGTGACCCATACCTTTGGCGAGTTTGGCTCTTAAATTTGGATCGCTCAGATCGGGTTTCTTTTGTATCGACATAGGGAAAATGCGCTCTCCTGCGAAAATTTCAGTTAAAGCTTTGAGGACAAGCCCTCAAATCTCTAGACTAACTTCAAGTAGAACTAGCCCTGCTGTTGTGTCCTTGGGTAGCCTACCGTAAATCCCAATTACAAGCGTTTACCTTTAAGGAAACTTTAAGTCATTAGTTAATTATTTTTCACTAATTTAAACTCAATGACTGGTTCTTGTAACTGATGCTGTTGCCTGTTCACATTGTGGCTGATGGCATTACAAGGGGCCGGAAATACCTTGTTTACGGATCATCAAGAAGTGGAACAGCATGAAGACCGCAATTAACCAGGGCAATACAAAAGTGTGTGCGCTATAGTAGCGTGTCAAGGTTGCTTGACCAACACTAGAACCACCACGTAGTAAATCGGAGATGAGTACACCGACTACAGGAATTGCTTCTGGTACACCACTCACGATTTTCACCGCCCAGTAACCAACCTGATCCCAAGGCAGAGAATAGCCTGTAACGCCAAAAGAAACGGTGATTACAGCTAGAATAACACCGCTTACCCAGGTTAATTCGCGGGGCTTTTTGAAACCACCAGTCAGATACACCCGGAAGACGTGCAGAATCATCATCAGCACCATCATGCTGGCAGACCAGCGATGGATGGAACGAATTAGCCAACCGAAGTTCACCTCATTCATGATGTACTGTACTGAGGAGTAAGCTTCGGCCACTGTTGGCTTGTAGTAGAACGTCATGGCAAAGCCTGTGGCGAACTGGATTAAGAAGCAAACCAGAGTAATGCCACCTAGACAGTAAAAGATGTTGACGTGGGGAGGGACGTACTTGCTGGTGACATCATCAGCGAGTGCCTGAATTTCCAGGCGTTCCTCAAACCAGTCGTAAACGTTGGCCATACAATCTCAAGTTCCTAAAAATCGGTTGCGGTTGATTCAATCTCCCAATTGGCAGTTTTGGGATTTTCTTTTAAGAGGATTTTGTTCGTTTGCTTTTGCACTGCGAGAGTGCTAAAAGTTTAGAAACTTAACACTCTGTAAATATGGAATATATTGCGTTCCCTTTGCAAGCCAACATCCATAATGATGGTTACAAAGTAGATTTTATCTTTTGTTGAGGTGGTTATTCACATAGTTCCTGTAACAACTTCATGAGAACAATGCACCACTTCTATAAAAAAAGTAACATAATCGAGAGATAGATTTCATCAACGACGAGTCAACTGAGCAATTCTAGGCATTTTGGGTTGAGGTGAAATTGAAAATGGGGTTCATGCACAAACAGGTTTTTCGGTTGGGATTTTCATTATTAGTGGCTTTTGGTTTAGTGTTCGGCACACTTATCCAACCAGCAGACGCATTGACGGAATCACAAAAACTAGTTTCAGAAGTTTGGCGAATCGTCAATCACGCTTACTTAGACGATACGTTTAATCATCAAAACTGGTCAGCAGTGAGGCAAAAGGCACTCTTAAAGCCTCTGGAAAACCAAAAAGCTGCCTATGTTGCGATTCAGAATATGCTCAAGAGCCTGGATGACCCTTTTACTAGGTTTTTAGACCCTGAGCAGTATCGGAGTTTGCAGGTAAATACTTCTGGAGAATTGACCGGAGTTGGCTTACAAATTGCCTTGAATCCCGAAACTGGAAGACTGGAGGTAGTATCACCCATTGAGGGTTCGCCAGCCGATAAAGCGGGAATTCAACCCCGCGATCGCATTCTCAAAATTGAAGGCATTCCTACAGACAATTTAACTCTAGATGAAGCCGCCGCTAGGATGCGCGGCCCGATTGGAAGTTTAGTCACGCTGTTAATTGAGCGAGATGGAGATGGCGAGAAGGAAGTGAGAGTTACGCGCGATCGCATTGCGCTCAATCCCGTTGTGGCTGAATTACGCTCGTCCCCTCAAGGTAGGTCTATCGGCTATCTGCGGCTGACACAATTCAATGCCAACGCCTCTACAGAGTTAGCACACGCCATTTCTAGTCTAGAGAAAAAAGGCGCAGATGCCTACATTTTAGATTTGCGAAATAATCCTGGTGGTTTACTACAAGCAGGCATTGAAATTGCCCGTTTGTGGTTAGATTCAGGAACTATAGTCTATACGGTCAACCGTCAAGGCATTCAGGGTAGTTTTGATGCTTTTGGCCCAGCTTTAACAGACGATCCTTTAGTCATTCTAGTCAATCAAGGCACAGCCAGTGCCAGTGAGATTCTAGCAGGCGCGCTCCAAGATAACGGTCGTGCCACATTGGTAGGTGAAACTACCTTTGGTAAAGGTTTAATCCAATCTTTATTTGAACTTTCCGATGGTTCTGGTTTAGCCGTTACCATCGCCAAGTATGAAACTCCTACCCATCGAGATATTAACAAATTAGGGATTAAACCAGATCAGGTGATATCTCAGCCACCCCTTAAGCGTGATCAAATTGGCTCAGAATCAGATTTGCAATATCAAGCAGCAGTGGAAATTTTGAGTAAAAATACTGTAGTAGCAGGAGTAGAGGCTAGAGGCTAGAAAAATGGGGGATGGGGATTGGGGAGAAAAGGTAGACAAGGGAAAAATAGAGGCAGACGATCCTAAACTAATTTCTCATACCCAATGACGGCAGTTGCTACAAAGGAGGAAACCTCCCTTAGGGTAACTCTAGGAGTGTCGCTAACACCACTCCCTACGGTGGGAAACCCTCTGTAGGGGATGGATTCACCGAAATGCACTGCCTCCCCAATGCCCAATTTACAACAAAGCTTTTAAATCAATTGCTGTTAGGCGTGGGTAAGCTTTGTTTATAACTCGCTCTCCACGCAAAAAACCTGTATTAGCACCAGGACAGATATACTGAAGTGTTTCTGGTGTAAAGATTTGTATAAGTTTTTCTAGGCTTTGAAGTTGTCGCGGCCAGTGAAAGGTTTTTGAGGTTCGCATTGGTACTGGTTCGCCTTGCAGGTTTGGGACTAAATGGCGACCAGAAAATAGCACACCTCCGTTGCTGTTATAGTAGAGGCAAGATGAGCCAGGAGAATGTCCTGGTGTCCAAATTAACTTGGTTGTAGCATCTAACGTTAGTTCTTGAGTAAAGGTAGTGACTGTCAAACCTGGTAATAAATAGGCTTCCTGCTCTTGAATTAGTACCTCACAACCAAAATTTTGCTGAATTTCTGAGGTTTTACCAATAGCACCGCGATGGGTAATAAATAACCATTTAACGCCACCGTGCGATCGCAAAAAATTTTGATTTACTTCGTCTAATGATGGGCAATCTATGAGGATATTCCCTTCATTTCTTACAATGAAATAAGACGTTCCCCCCAATGTGTCACGATTTGGTGGAAAGGCAAAAATATTGTCTAGGACAAACCTTGGTGACTTAGTGGTAGAACTTGGTTGTTGAGGTAAAGGGAACATGAGCAAATGTGGTGAGTGGGGAGGAGGTAGAGACGTGATGATACTCTTACGAGAAGTCGCTATGATGAGTGTCTCCGCGTCTGTACTAGGGAGTGAAGTATATTCAACAGGTAAAAAGCTGGGAAAATAAAAATTCTTTCTTTTTACTTTTGCCTTCTTTTAGCAGGCTGTTTTTTTCTCAATCAATGAAAAGCAAATGACATTTTGGTTTCTCCTCCTACTGGGATTAGCTACTTATTTAATGGTGCAGCGTAGTGTTGCTAACATCACCCGCACACCAATTTGGTTGTTGTGGTTGGTATTAATGACACCAGCATTGTTATTAAGTGGTTGGACACTGGCGTATGGGGTCAAACAACCTCCGCCACCATCACTAATTATCTGGCCTGCAATTATCTGCCTTTTGTTATACTGGCTGTTGTTTCAGTGGGGACGGCAACCGCCGATGGATAAACAAACTCCAAACCAAACCCCAGAATCACAATCGGCTATCCATCCTACCGCAGAACAAGCACCTGTGCGTCCCATTGAACCTACGGAAGAAACCCAACTACGAAATTGTTTTCCCTGGTCTATTTACTACATCCAAAACATTGAGTATAGACCTCAGGCGATCATTTGTCGTGGTCAGTTGAGAACAACACCTATTCAAGCCTATCAGCAGATCAGAGCCAACATCGAATCACAATTTGGCGATCGCTTTTTGATTATTTTTCAAGAAGGTTTTAATGGTAAACCCTTCTTTGTGTTAGTTCCCAACGCGCAAGCAGCTAGATCTGGAAATGTTAATCAACAAGAAAAATTAACACGCCCAGGATTAGCCTTGTTGCTAGTGTTAGCAACAATGCTGACTACATCCTTGGTGGGTGTCAAAATTGCTGGGATCGACCCTAGAACCCTAGCATCAAATCCTATGATTCTGTTGCAAGGATTACCCTATGCTTTAGGTCTAATGACTATTTTGGGTATCCACGAACTGGGACACTATTTAACCGCTAGATTCTACAAAATCCGCTCCACGCTGCCTTATTTTATTCCCATGCCTTTTTTCCTGGGAACTTTTGGGGCATTTATTCAAATGCGGAGTCCCATCCCCAACCGTAAGGCTTTATTTGACGTAAGTATTGCTGGGCCAATTGCTGGGTTTATCGCTACGTTGCCCTTGATTATTTGGGGTTTAGCACACTCAACTATAGTTCCTTTGAGTGACAGAACAGGTCTTTTGAACCCCGATGCACTCAACCCTAAATATTCAATTTTGTTAGCAATACTGTCTAAAATCGCTCTAGGTAGTGAATTGACAGCAAAAACAGCTATTGATTTACATCCTGTAGCTGTAGCTGGTTTTTTAGGGCTAATTGTGACAGCTTTGAATCTCATGCCTGTGGGACAGCTAGATGGCGGCCATATTGTTCATGCCATGTTCGGACAACGCACCGCCATGCTAATTGGTCAAATTGCTCGTCTGTTGTTGCTCATGCTCTCCTTAGTGCAACCAGAATTTTTTGTGTGGGCAATTATTTTGTTGTTCATCCCTTTAATTGATGAACCAGCCTTAAATGATGTCACTGAACTAGATAATAAACGTGACATTTTAGGTTTATTGGCAATGGTTTTGTTGGTGATTATTATCTTACCCATGCCACAGGCGATCGCCAATTTATTGCAAATTTGATTATGAGTAATTCCACGGCTAACTTGTTGAGATTGGCATTGACTGTAAAAAAGTAAAAAGGTAAAAGATTTTTGTTTGTGACTTTTACCTTTTTACTTTTTACTTACTTGCCTCTTAGCTAGCTGAATTAGCCACTTCTGAAGTTTGCTTGGCAGGCGCACTGCCACCCATGCGAATCTCAGAAGTAAAGGCAGCCATACTAAAGCCACCAGAATACTTAAAGATACTGACGCGCATCCGTAAATTAGGGCTGGCAAACCATAGGCGTTCTTCAGCCCAAGTTGTTTCGGATTCTGTCGTTATAGTCAATGCTTCATCACTGCCAATTTTATACCGACCAGCAACAGGTACTACTTTAGCATCACCACTGGCTTGCAGTAGTTTGCCTTCATGGGGATTATCCTGATCTGGTACAGAAACTAATACGGTAGATGCAGGCTTTTCTCTCTCCGATTTTATGGGGTCTTTCCAGGTAATTTTTGCTGCACAGGAAGCTGCACTCGGAGAAATTTCATATTGTTGACAAAGTTGGATCACTTCTGGGTGATCGGCTGCTAGTGTCTCAATAATCAGGTTTGATTTACCGTCTTCCGATGGCTTAACATCTAAACTGTGACTGCTGCGATGGGAAAACCATTTACCAGCACTCAACTCAAAAAATTCTTCAATATTCATAATTAAAACTACCCTGCATCAAAATACGAAAATCCCACTTACTTATTATTAAAAAGCAGCTGGAGGTTTTAAAACTAAACTTGATTACCACTTTGCTCAAGTCTGGTGAGTGAGATTTTTGCTGCTTCTGCAACGTTGGGATGACTGTCTTTTGTCAAATATTTCAAAGCTGAGACGCTTTTAGGACTGGGCAGATTTCCCAAAGACTCTGCCAACCTTTGTCTGACTAACCAATCATCTGATTGAGCAAAGCGTAGCAGATTATCTACTGACTCAATATCTTGGATTTCTCCTAGGGCTGAGATTGCGGCTTGTTGTAAGACAACTTCAGGACTATCTAAAGCTTGAATTAAAATTTCGCGCGCTCGTGGATCTTTGAGATTACCTAAAGACACAGCAGCACTGAAGCGTACCAGCCAGTCAGTATCCTCATAAAAGGCTCTGGCTAACACTTCAAAGGCTCTAGTATCACCCAAATAGCCTAAAGCTCCAGCTGCATCTGCACGCATCCCATAATCTGGGTCATTTTGGAGAATATTAATCAAAATTGGGTAGCATTCTGTTGTTTGCTTGATACCTAGGGCAAAAATTGCCATCGATCGCAGCTGCAAAGATTCATCATCCAAGACCTTTTTAATGAGAGGTACAGCATCTTCAGCAGGTACGTGCCGCAAATTGGCCAGTGCTACCATGCGATCGCGCAAATTTGGACTTTCTAACTGAGAGGAAATTTCCTGCAAGTGTGGAACAGTCATTATAATTATCAGCGCATTCTTAACCTATCTTTACTTTACTTTACTCACGTTCTCATGTGGGGAATAGAGAGTAGAGGGACGAGGTAGAGTAATTTTTGACTATTGACTAATGACTGACTATGTATCTGACTTAGCACTCAGAATTAACAATCAGTTGTTCCTCTGGGATGACGAGAACAAGGAGTTGATTGGCGAACGTAGGTGAAAGATACAAACACCGAAATCTTGGTGTCCACATCCCAGGAGAAAATCTATGGTTCAATTAAGTGAACGCCCCGTTGCCAAAATCACCAACTTACAAGAGAAATTTGTCTACGAAATTGGTGTTATGTACGATGCTGAACAACGCTTTTGGGAAGCACAACAGATGATGTTGCAGTGTTGTCAAAATAGCCAGTTGAAGTCTTTGATTGAGACTCATATCCGGGAAACAGAACAACAGATTCAAAATTTAGAACAAGTGTTCAATACTTTGGGACAACAGCCGAAGCGGATAACTTGTGATGCTGCGTCTGGTCTGGTCAGTGATGGTCAAAAATTCATGCTACTAGCTGCGGAGAATCAACAAATTCTCACCTTGGGATTAGCCGCATCTCAAACCAAAGTTGAGCAATTAGAAATTGCTTGCTACCGTGGTTTGATTCAAACTGCTGAACAGATGGGACAAAAACAAGCAGTAAAATTACTGCAACAAAACTTGCAGCAAGAAGAACAGACAGCAAAGAAACTAGAGCAGCATATGCCGCAATTGCTCAAGGAGTGTAAGTAGCCAACATAGCTAGATTCTGAATAGTGCTTCTCAGCACGAATGTCAGAATTTCTATCTACTCAGAAAGCGAGGTTACAACGGCCTCGCTTGTGTTTGATTTTTAGTATCGGCGGTAGATGCTACACTACCATGACTGGCTTGAGCAGCCAACCAGCCATCTAGGCAATACTCAGCCCAGCAAAAACAATATTCCTCCCAGCAAAAATCACAGAGTTTCTCACTTGAAAATGAATGATGGGGATTTTTCTGTGTGGCGCAGTAACGAGGACATGGGAAGTAATCAGCCATTGCTTCTTCTAAAATAAAATTCCTAAACTAGTTGTCAATTTTCTCAGATCCCCAAAAAATCACCTACCTATGTTAGTGGTTAACATAGGAATTTATAGTCAATGACCTGAGTGTTAGCCTACGATCATTAGTGATTAATATTCGATGCCAATGTATTCACTAAATGCTAATTCATGCTGGATTACCGAATTTTCATGATATAGGTATGTATTATTTTTAACCCAAAAAAATAATATACTGTGGTTATCGTATCTGAATAAGTTTAGATATTCAGTGATCTCACATATAAACCACATTGAATAATTTTATTAATTTCAGTAGAGATAGAGAGATATACAGTGAATCTAGATGAATATTTCACTATCTTTGTTTTCCTAATTCAGTAATGACAAATATCTTTTAAGTAGTTAAACTTTAGTTCATAAAGAGATTACCGTAAGGTAAAGAGCTGAAGTTGTAAGACACCAAATTTTTAAATAGGTTTAGAGTTCAGTATTCCACTCAAATTAACCGTAGAGTTCCCCTACGGTTTTTTTATTGTCTACTAGACTTTTAGAGTCATAAAATTTTAGATTTTGGATGAGTAATTTCCTGCGGTATTTAGGGTTAGAGACTTCCAATTTCAAAACTATCTCCGTCAATGAGAAATCTCAGTAAGCTTCCAGAGCAAAAAATGAATCCGTTTTCTGAGTCATTTTTTAAATCTCAATCAGTATGAATTATGTACTACTGGTTCGAGAATAAGTGAATTCAGTAACTTCATCAACTGAATTATTTTTCAATTTGATATAAATACTAAACTTTTGTATTTTGAATTGTATCTCTATGTAAATATTTTCCAGTGATTGTACCACAGCTAAAACAATACTTTATGAATAAAAATAAAGTATGCGTTGATAAAATATTAATTATGTTGTCAAGAAAGATTGGTGGCTTGGTTGCAATCCTCTCGTTATCATTTAGCGGTATGGCAATAGCTGAAACTACAAAAGATAATTTCTATCTGCAAGTAGGTTCTAATAGAAATGGTGATCCAATCGTTTTGGATTTGTCATCTGTGAAAGGAACTGAATATACTTTGCTAGAACAGCGTGATAACGGCATCGCTAGGAGAACTCTTCGTGCTGCTTGTAGTCAAGGCAGATTGTTTTCTAAAAGATTGGCTATCTATACATCAAACGGGAATTTAGCTAAAGTCGATAGAACAGAACAAGAAATTTTTCCTAAGCCAAGAAGTGCTGATGCTAACTCTATGGAGATTGTTTGCCGCGTAGCTAATAAGACAAATTAATTGCTTTTCGTACATCTAAATTTGATGTAAAGTTAGTTGAGAGATTTTTCCTCTTCCGAAGAAATACATAGTAATTTTTACAGAAACTTTTGTTAGATTTTAGCAGTCTTGAAATTGCAAATTCTGTAAAAACCGCTAATGGACTCTGCTAACCAGGGAATTCCCGGATTACCCGATTTAACACATCCCACAGAGCTAATTCAAATTGGTTCACAATTACTCCCTGCTTTTCTATTTTTAGTATTTTTGGTCATAGCTTTGGGAGTAGCGATCGCTTTAATTAGTTTTACTTTACGCGCCCATCCACTAGACCAAAAAATGGTCATCGGTGAGTGGACAATTCGTTACTCCAAACTATTATGGGGTTTGCAGCATTTAACTCTAGTATTAATATTGTTGGTCGCTGGATTTTTTCTGTGTTCCACTTTGAGCAATCGTTATCACCATTGGGAACAAGCCAAAGTGACTCAAGTAACTCAAAGTGTGGCTGGAGATAAACTAGAGCAAATTGTCCCCCAAGTGCGCTATGTAACACAAGAGCCATTTACCTATACAACTCAGGTAGATGGCAAAATAGTTAAAGTCAACGACAAGCGAGAAGTTAACCGTTTGTTGTCGCTTGCAGGTTCGCAAGTTCAAGTGAAGTTAGAGCAAACTACAGATGTTCAAAACCGTAGTGCGGTTTACCGTGTAGACTATGGTGCAGAATACAAAGTAGTTAACCGCCTCAATAATACTGATAAGTTCTTTTTTGAAGCACAGCCACCAATTGGCTATTCATTGCTTTCTAACTATAAAGTAGAGCGGAATCGCACTCGATTAGAGCCTGTCGAACCGGGGAATTATAGCTTTGCTTTCCAGTTACAACCAGGTGAAGAAACCAGCTTTCGCGTCACCTATCAAGCGCAAGGCGGGCCACGTTGGGTTTATAACGCCGCCGGACAGTTGCTATCTAACTTTCGTTTGACAGCAATTGCTAACTTTCCTGGAGCTGATTTTGCTAGTGGAATTATCCCTAGTGAAACCAAAGTTGATGGTCGCAGTACTCAGTTTACTTGGATATTCGACGATAATGTGTCTGTCAAAAATCCCTTTGGTGTATTCACTAACACTAATCCCATTCGTCAAACAGGTATCCTTCCCAGGTTGTTATTACTAGCACCAGCTTTATTTTTATGGTGGATATTGTTGCTTTATTTATCTATCCCCATGAATTTGAAAAATGTGGCGATCGCTGCTAGTATCTTCTTTGCTTGTCTACTGACTTTAACCTATCTCAGCCGCTTCATGAATCCTATGTTGGCTTGGACAATGCTTTCCGCAATTTTACTCACATTGTCATGGGGCTTAGGTTACAGTCGTAGTGCTTCCCTCGCTGCCATCATCTGTACTATCACTGGGGCAATATTACCAGTTTTGGGTTTGTTAGTGCCGTTTAGTGGTCTAACTTTGAGTGTAGCGGGGTTGTTGTCTGTGATTTGGTTAGCTGTGCGCCATTGGTATGGCTGGTATGGTTTGCAGCCAGATGATAAATAATTCAATCCTATCGGACACTACAGTATATTACAGTGCATAGTAAATATTTAAAATATAGTTAAGAGAGGTTTGTAGCACAGGATTTTAGATTATTAAGGTTGACAAAATTAAGTGCAGAGGCAATTAGAAATATCAAATATTTATGTTGTGTTGAGAGAAAACTAGTGTAAATCTAATTGCATCTTAGTTCTAGTTAATCTAGAGGTAAAAGTCTATCTCCCGTTTTGGGATCAAAGACAAATAACTGATGTAAATCTAGTTGTAAATGCAAGCGATCGCCTGGACTTAAACGCACATCGCCAGCCACCTGAATATTCAGTAATGTTGTTGTTCCAGGTAATCCAGCACGAACTAATGTTTCTCTACCTAAAGGTTCTACCAACTTTACCTCTACTAACAGTCCTGAGTCTGCACTGATTTTCATGTATTCTGGGCGAATACCTAAATCAATACTTTGTCCCTGGGGTATCTGCAAATTATCTTGAATAAATGCCGGAATTTCTATTAATTGCCCACTCACATCGAAACACTGATTTTTATAGATCGCCGGTAAAATATTCATGGGTGGGCTACCTAAAAAAGTTGCCACCATTTGATTAGCAGGGCGAGCATAAATAGTTTGAGGATCACCAATTTGTTGAATCCTTCCTCGATTTAGTACCACAATTTTATCTGCCAAAGTCATGGCTTCGACTTGATCATGGGTAACATAAATTGTAGTTACGCCGAATTCTTGATGCAGCTGCTTTAATTCGGCTCTGGTATCATCTCGCAATTGAGCATCTAAATTAGATAAAGGTTCATCTAATAAAAATACCTGTGGTTCACGGGCGATCGCTCTTCCTAATGCTACCCGTTGTTGTTGTCCCCCGGATAGTTGTTTGGGTTTGCGATCTAACAGGGGTTCTAAAGAGAGCGATCGCGCCACACTCACTACCCTTTCTTGAATGACTTGTGCGTCAACTTTCCGCATTTTTAAGCCAAAGGCAATATTTTGCGCCACAGTCATGTGCGGGTAGAGAGCATAATTTTGAAACACCATCGCCACATCTCGCGCTCTAGCAGGGATGTTATTCACCAATTGATCGCCAATATAGAGTTTGCCAGATGTGGCAGTTTCTAAACCTGCGATCGTGCGTAAAATTGTAGATTTACCACAACCAGAAGGGCCGACTAATACCCAAAACTCGCCATCGGGAATTTCAAAGGTAATATCCTCAATAGCAGTGACGTTGTTAAATCTACGCTTAATATCTTCTAAAACAACTTTTGCCATGACGCAATTTGATATGTTTAACTAGCGACGATGAGGGAAATTCCCTTGTTTGCTGACTTTAGCAAGGCAATAAACACCTGATTAGCTTAGTCATTAGCTATTTCTACCCTGCTTTTCTGTTCCCTTCCTCCCCTATCTTCTTTACTTAGACCATGCAGGATGAGCAAACAAAGAAGCAATGACACGCACTCCCCGCAATTGATTAGATAGTGGTAAATGTCCTCTAGGCGCGCTCAAATCCCAGATAAATTCCTTGGGATACCTTGTCCAGTTATTACCACTTTTCCAGCCAATTTTCGTCCAGAGATTGTCCCAATTTTTGCCCAAACTTAACCAAATTTCTCGTTGTATTGAAAAACCAAATTTACCTTCAGAGTGAACTACCCAGAGATTATTGATAGTGTGTAAATCCACAGTGGGGAAATTATCTACTTCAGTAAAATATAACCATTTTCTTTGTACTGCCGTAGTCCCTGCCAATTCACACATTTTTTGAATCGTCATTAGATCAGCCGCTTGAAAATCTTGAGCAGCGAGTAATTGTTGCAAAGAATTGTAATTAATGCCTGCATCTGATTTTAGAGGTACAATGCCTTCAGGAAAATGAGTTTGCAGCAATTCTTTGACTTGGGGTGCATCACAGTTGTAGAGGAAGTGGTAGGCTTTACCATCAACCCAAGTCGCTGGGCGATCGCGGCGTTGCAATAAAAACTCCATCAACACATTTAATCCCTCATTACCCAAAGCTGCTAATTGTGGAATGATTTGTTGTTGGACTTGTATAGACCCAGCGATCAACTTTTGTCGAAGGGACTCAATCTCATTATCAGTGCTTGATGCAATCATTGGGTCTGTCATGCTGTTACTCATGTTAGCGGAAGCGTGAAAAAGCAATTGGCTATCTGGCTTCATCTATGATCAAGCAGTGATAGCGAAAAGTAGTTTACTATTTTTGATCGTACAAAATTGCGACATTTTCACTGCAACCTATACTTGAATCCCTAAATGCTGTAAAAGGGAAATAGGGGGAAATCTGCTCATCGACAAGATAGGGGTATAGGAGTGTAAGGGTATAGGGGTGTAAGGGAAAAAAAGGAAGAAGTTTTCCTAGTCCCCAATCCCCCCTTCCCTCCGGGACGCTACGCGAACGGGGTGACGCTCCTGCGTCGCTACCGCTTGCGCTAACGTCAGTCGCACCCCTCCGGGGAAGCAAGCTACATGGGGGAAACCACGGCAGTTCCTTCAAGTCGGCGAAGCCGACGACACTTGCTACAAGTCGGCAAAGCCGCCCAACGCAGTGTCTCCCCAACGGACTGCCTCCCCAAGACCGCGCTGACTCACCAGTCCCCAATCCCCAATATCTACAGTAAAATTTGCAAGCCTACACAAGAAGAATCTTCTCACTGGCGGCGTATCTTTGTGGAGTGTGTGAAGTATGTACGAAAAGATTAACCCCCCTACAACTGGAGCAAAAATCACCTTCAAAAATGGTGAACCTGTTGTCCCAGACAATCCCATTATCCCTTTTATTCGGGGTGATGGAACGGGTATTGATATTTGGCCAGCTACGCAAAAGGTACTAGATGCGGCAGTAGCTAAAGCATATCAGGGCAAGCGTCAAATTAGTTGGTTTAAAGTTTACGCAGGTGATGAAGCCTGTGATTTATACGGTACTTATCAGTATCTACCGGAAGACACTCTAGCAGCAATCAAGGAGTATGGTGTTGCGATTAAAGGGCCTTTGACTACTCCTGTGGGTGGTGGTATCCGGTCTTTAAATGTGGCACTCAGACAAATTTTTGACTTATATGCTTGCGTGCGTCCTTGCCGTTATTATGCAGGTACGCCATCACCTCACAAAAACCCCGAAAAGCTGGATGTCATTGTTTATCGGGAAAATACAGAGGATATTTATTTGGGGATTGAGTGGAAGCAAGGTAGCGAAATCGGCGATCGCTTAATCTCCATCCTGAATAAAGAACTCATCCCCGCTACCCCAGAACATGGGAAAAAGCAAATTCCTCTGGATGCAGGAATCGGGATTAAACCCATCAGCAAAACTGGTTCACAACGTCTTGTACGTCGTGCGATCAAACACGCTCTCTTGTTACCCAAACATAAGCAACAGGTGACTCTGGTGCATAAGGGTAACATCATGAAGTACACTGAAGGTGCGTTCCGGGATTGGGGTTACGAACTGGCTACTACTGAATTTCGTCAAGAGTGCGTTACTGAACGGGAATCTTGGATTTTAAGCAACAAAGAGAAAAATCCCAATATTTCTTTAGAAGATAACGCCCGTCTGATTGATCCTGGTTTTGATGCCCTTACCCAAGAGAAAAAAGCTCAAATTGTCAAGGAAGTCGAAACAGTTCTGAATTTAATTTGGGAAAGCCACGGTAACGGCAAGTGGAAAGAGAAAATCATGGTCAATGACCGGATTGCTGATAGTATATTTCAACAAATCCAAACCAGACCAGATGAGTATTCGATTCTGGCGACGATGAACTTAAACGGTGATTACTTGTCTGATGCAGCTGCGGCGATTGTCGGTGGCTTAGGCATGGGGCCAGGCGCAAATATTGGCGATGCTTGCGCCGTTTTTGAAGCTACCCACGGTACAGCACCCAAACACGCTGGCTTAGACAGAATCAACCCTGGTTCGGTGATTTTGTCTGGGGTGATGATGTTTGAATATCTGGGTTGGCAAGAAGCCGCAGACCTAATTAAGAAAGGGTTAGGTGATGCGATCGCAAACCGTAAAGTTACTTACGATTTGGCAAGGTTGCTTGAGCCGTCAGTAGAACCACTGAAGTGTTCTGAGTTTGCAGATGCCATTATCCAACATTTTGGCTAATTTTAGTTGATAATTGGGGCGAGGCTCTCTCGTCCCATAAAATTTAGCAGTAAACAGGGTTACAAGCCTGTTGATATAATGGTTTGTCCTGGCAACTGATAACTCATTTACCTGCTTTAACTTATAAAAAATAATTTTGGTTTATCCCAATAATGGCAATTGCATACAAAAATCGCCAAAATCCATTATATTAAACCGTAGAAGTCCTAATTAGCGAAATAAATTAACGCTAAACACACGCGTTCTGAACCCTGTGTGGTCGGATTAGATGCGATCGCCACACTGCATGATTTGGAGTAGAGGTAATTTTATAGAAATAACCTCATCCCAGAGTACTCAATACTATCTTGACATAGGTACTAAAATTTACTTAAGTTTTTTAAGTGTTTACTATGATGTTAATATGCAGTAACTTGATTTACTGTGAATATCTATAGTTTATATAGATAACTTCATAAAGAGTTAACAATCTTAAGGAACTATCTGAAGTACATTAAAACTAGAAAAAAATAATAGAAAGTAAACTATTTGTGGCTAAATAGAGTCTAATGCAGCCCAAATTTCAATAATTTCCAAGTTTTAGTCATTAATGAGATTAAGACTTAAAACTAATTGAGATTTGAGCATTGTACTGATTTGGCAATAAATTTTGTTGAATACGGAACTTATATTGGCTAACAGATAACCAACTGTATGCAATATTTTTGCTGCCAATATTGGCTAAGTTTCCCATAAAAATACTCGATACTTTGGTGCAAGTCTTCAGCCATTCGGGGGATTCAAAATATCCTTACTGGTTCACGCAGCTTTGCATAGCTAAGGCTTGCACCTAGAAAATTCAAAATTCAAGACAGTCAGAGGAGAGAGGGGGACTGAACCCAGAATTAATTAAAAATAATTCTTAATTCTTTATTTTGAATCCAAAAATTTTATCTCTTGAAATCAAGAAATACCCATTTTAATAAATGGTGTTCCTTTAATTACTAATGTAGTTATCTAAACTACCAAGTAGACTTTGTTTTCCAACACACTGTTGCTACAAAAAACCTATGGCTTTAAAACAAAATAAGACAAAGAGAAAAAGAGGTGTGATTTTATCTCCTAAAGGATTACAACGATTAAAAGATGCTATGTTGTCTTGGGAGATATTACAAAATCAAGGGGATCGCATAACTCTTGACCAACTCTCGCAACAGACAAACCTTTCTGCTAAAACTCTCAGCAGATTATGGTCAGCAAATAAAGGTGTAGATCAAAAAACTCTCAAATTATGTTTTAACGCTTTTAAATTAGAACTACATAGAGAAGACTATATCCTTTTACAAGATGAGAACGAAACAGAATTAGATTTTTTCTCAGACCATTCATATGTACAAACAGAAAGTCTGTCTCTATGGTCATATCCAGATGGGCCAGTACCTCTAGATTCACCTTTATATATTGAACGTCCGCCGATTGAAGAACTAATTTATCGAGAAGTTACTCAACTAGGCTGTGTAATTCGGATTCTATCTCCGAGACAAATGGGTAAAACCTCTTTAGTCCTGCGTCTTTTAGCTTTTGCAAGTAGACAAGATTACCACACTGTTAATTTAAGTTTCACACAGATTGATGATGACTGTTTGACTGACTTAAGTAAACTTTTACGTTGTTTTTGTAGTCAAGTTGCTACAAAACTAGGTCTTGATCCCAATATTGATGACAATTGGGATCAAGAGATTGGTTATAAATTAGTCTGTAGTTTTTATCTACAAAATTATATTCTCAAGCAGATTAACAAACCCATAGTGTTGGTGCTAAGTGAAGTTGATCGCTTTTTTGAGTATCCCCACATTGCTCAAGAGTTTTTTGCTTTATTGCGTTCCTGGTGCGAGGAAGCACGACAAAATAGTCAATGGCAAAACTTGAGATTAGTAGTAGTTTACTCAACAGAACAGTATATTTCCTTAGATATTAACCACTCCCCTTTTAATATTGGACTACCCATCCGTCTACATGAATTTACCCAGCAACAGGTAGAAGAATTAGCCAGGCGATATGGGCTAAACTGGTCTAAAGGCAAAGAATCAGCTAAGTTGATGTCTCTTGTTGGTGGTCATCCAGCACTCATACAACTTGCGTTGTATTATCTTAGCTCTGAGACTATGACCTTAGCAGACTTGATCAAAGAAGCGATCGCTAATGGTGGTATTTACCGCCATCATTTACAAAGACACTGGGTAAAACTACAAGCGAATCTTAACTTGGTAAAAATCTATACTGAAGTTGTTGCAAGCCAACAAGGTGTTGTTCTTGACCCTATGGATGCTCATAAACTCGAAGGTTTAGGATTAATTATATTTGAAGGCGATCGCGTGCTACCCCGTTGCGAACTCTACCGCGCTTATTTCGCCAAGCAACTATCTATAAATGTTTCACAAAATACGGTTTATATAAATCGGTAATCACGGTAAGCTTTCTGCACCCAAACACTATTATCAACATTGTTAAACTTGTTCACCATATTCATTGGGAGACAGCAATTTTTGGTGTCATTACCTTGAGCGCAGGGGTTTCTTTTCTTTCTTTACTTTAACGTATATAAGTATAACGGCTTAAATATTTTTCATTGGCAGAAGTTAGTCCCGATGAAATAAGTTTCACAACCAAGGATGAAAATGTGGTGTGGGACTGATATATATAGATAGTCATATAAATAACATTGTCAAGCTAGAATTAAAGAGAGTTTTAGCCTCGTTTATCTTACTTAAATATATTTGTGTTTTTCCCTGACTTACTTATAATAATTAACCTGTTATCAAACTCTGCAGATAAGTAGAAATCCTAAAACTATCTAAAAGTTTAGGAGAGTTAATTACAATTTTAATCTAGCTTTAATAATATTCTATGAATTTGTGCATCACTCTACAAGTGAGTAATTTTTTATTTTTATCATGGCATAAATAATTTTATTCAAGTAGGTAGGTATGGTTAAATATAAGATGTCTTTGCTTCACTGTGCTCTCTACAAGACGCTATGCGAAGGCAATAGCGGAAATATTTTTATTTACGCTCTATACTTATATCTCACATAATTGTCAAGCTTAAATTCAAAAATGTTGAAATCGCCAAAATAGTAATAAGTTCATATATTTATCTACAAAACTAGATTATCCACAATAAATATGAAATAAAAGGACAGATAAGAGAATTAAAGAATTATCTAAAAAAAACAAGAAACCAATAAGACACTTAGGACATTTAAGAAATTAACAACCTAAATACAGGTAAATAATCAGCACAAAAAATATTTGTATGGTGATATGCTGAGGAAATCATGACTTGTTCTGAAAGTTAAGAAGTAATTATAAAAGTTAAAATTATTCTCCTATTTAAGATGCCTAAAGTAACATGAAATACCAAGTTGGTGGCAGTCTTCATAGTGACGATCCTAGTTATGTTATTCGTCAGGCAGACAAACAACTCTATGCCAGTCTCAAAGCTGGTGATTTTTGTTACGTCTTCAACTCCCGCCAAATGGGGAAATCATCTCTACTGCATCGCACTAGAGATTATCTAACGCAAGAAGGTCATAGCTGTATTTATATAGATGTAACAAGGCTAGGTAGTGAGGATACAACAACTGAGCAATGGTACAAAGGGGTTATTATAAGTCTTTTTTACGGCTTCAATTTTGTTGAGAAATTTAATTTTAAACAATGGTGGGAGATGCAAGCTGGTCTATCGCCTATACAGAAACTAAACCAGTTCTTAGAAGAGGTTTTATTATCCCAGCAAGAAAGTCGGCGTATTTTTATTTTGATTGACGAGATTGATAGTTTGTTGAGCTTAAGTTTTTCAGCTAGCGACTTTTTTGCTTGGATTCGTCATTGCTATAACCAAAGAGCGCATGATCCGAAATTTCAACGCTTAGGATTTGCAGTGTTTGGGGTAGTCAGTCCATCTGACCTCATCACTGATAAGCGTCGCACACCCTTTAATATTGGTACGGCAATTCAGTTGTATGGTTTTACGCTAGAAGAAGCCACACCATTAATCCAAGGATTAGAAGCAGTAATCAGTCAACCACAAGCAGTATTACAAAAGATTATTGACTGGACAGGTGGACAACCTTTTTTAACGCAAAAACTTTGTCAGATAGTCGTACAAACTGCATGGCAAACACCAAATCGAAAAATTGATTTACCGCCAGCCACCGCAGGTTATTGGGTGGAGCAACTGGTAAAAAAGCACATTATCCAACACTGGGAAACAAAAGATGAACCCGAACACCTGCGTACGATTCGCGATCGCCTTCTATTCGATGAACAACGAGCCGGGAGGTTATTAGGGGTTTATCAGCAGGTATTACAAGCTAAGGCTGGTAGTCCGCCTGTAGCCAGCAACGATAGTCAAGAACAAAAAGAACTATTGTTATCCGGTTTAGTCGAGAGACACCAAGGTTATCTCAAAATTAAAAATCCTATTTATCGACATATTTTTAATGATCAATGGGTTAAAAGACAGTTAGATAATTTGCGTCCTTACTCGCAAATTTTTAATGCTTGGGTAGCATCCAATTATCAAGATGAGTCACGTTTATTGCGAGGACAGGCTCTCAAAGATGCTCAAACTTGGTCGCAGGGCAAAAGCTTAAGCAATTTAGATTATCGTTTTCTCTCTGCTAGTCAAGAGTACGAACAGCGCGAAATACAAACGACATTAGAAGCGGCGCGGGCTAAAGAAACGGAAGCACGACTACTACAAGAAGAAAAGACTGCTAAATTACAAAGATGGCTGCTGATTGTAGTGTGTATTAAGTTCTTTATTTCCAGTAGTTTGGCTTTAGGAACTTACATTTTGTATCGCCAAGCCAAAAGCAGCGAAAACCAAGCCAAAAGCAGTGAAATTAGAGCTTTGGTATCTGCTTCTGAGGGAATGTTTACCTCAAATCGAAGATTAGATGCTCTCGTAGAAGCAATTAAAGCCAAACAGAGATTGAAAAAACTAGGAAAACCAAACACCAAGATTGAGCATAAGGTGAATGCTGTATTACAGCAAGCAATATATGGTGCAGATGAATACAATCGGTTTTCTGGTCATACAGCAGCTGTCATGGCAGTAGATGTCAGCCCTGATAGTTCGCTCATTGCTTCAGCCAGTATAGATAAAACCATCAGGCTGTGGCGACGCGATGGTACAGCAGTCGCCACTCTCAAAAATCATCAAGGAGCAGTGAGAGCAGTCAAATTTAGTCCTGATGGTCAGTTCCTCGCCTCAGCCAATGAAGATGGTACGATTAAACTCTGGAAGCGGGAAGATACAGATGCAGTGTGGCGAATATTTAAAATATTCAAAGGTCATACAGCTTCCGTTTGGGGAGTCGCCTTTAGTCCTGATGGTCAGTTTCTTGTCTCTGCTGGTTGGGACAGAACAGTTAGGTTTTGGCAGCAAGATGGTAAACTCCTGAAAACATTTGCAGGTTACAAATGGGGATTTTGGGGAGTAGCTTTTAGTCCCGATGGCCAAACCGTTGCGGCCACAAATCTCGACGGGACAGTAAAACTATGGCAACGAGATGCTACAGGCTGGCAAAACCCCAAACTCCTACAAATTCTGCAAGGTCATCAAGCTTGGGTGGTGGGAGTAGCATTTAGTCCTGATGGTCAAACTATTGCTTCCGCGAGTGAAGATAAAACAGTGAAACTGTGGCAGCGAGATAGTAAAGATGGCAAATATCGTCTTAAAAACACTCTGCAAGGTCACAGTGCGGGGATTACGGGAGTAGCATTTAGTCCTGATGGTCAGACTATTGTCTCTGCAAGTCTCGACAAGACTATGAAACTATGGAGTATCGATGGTACAGATCAGAGAACCCTAAGAGGACATAGTGCTTCTGTTTGGGGAGTGAGTTTCAGCCGTGATGGTAGCTTTATTGCTTCGGCTGGTGCAGAAAACCTTGTCAGACTCTGGCAAAGCCAAAATCCTTTTCAAAAAAGTGTAATTGCCCATAGCGGAGGAATATGGGCAATAGCTATTACCGGCGATAGTTCCACCATTGCCACAGCTAGTCACGAAAAGGTTGCGAAATTTTGGAGTCGTCAAGGTAAATTGCTAAAAACCTTGACCGAAAAAAGTGTTGTCTTCGATGTTTCCTTAAGTGAGGATGGCAAGTTAGTTGCGCTTTTTGCTGACGACACGAAGATAAAAATCAAACAGCGAGATGGCACTGATGTTGCTGGTTACAAAGATAGCAACGGTAAAATCTCAGACGTGGCTTTAAGTCCCGACGGTCAAGCGATCGCCATTGCTAATATTGAGAAGATTGCTCAGATATGGAAACGTAATCAACCTCAATCACAGATTCTCAAAGGACATCAAGCAGAAGTTTGGCAAGTAGTCTTTAGTCCCGACGGTCAGATGGTGGCTTCGGCTAGTGCTGATGGTACTGCGAAGTTGTGGACACTGGATGGTAAGTTGCTCACAACTTTTGCTGGGCATTCAGCATCAGTGTGGAGAGTGGCCTTTAGTCCCGACGGTCAGATGGTAGCAACCGGAAGCGGTGATAATACTGTGAAGTTATGGACGTTGGATGGCAAGTTATTGCAAACATTCAAAGGTCACACAGCTGCGATTTGGGGGGTAGGGTTTAGTCCTGATGGTAAAGTAATTGCTTCTGGTAGTGTAGATGCTACCGTCAAACTCTGGAAGTTGGATGGTACAGAAATAACCACCCTCAGAAGTCATACCGCAGCCATTCGGAAAATTGCTGTCAGCCGCGATGGAACTTTCTTGGCTTCAGGGGGTGATGACAACACACTAATTATCTGGAATTTGCCCCATATTCTCAAACTCAATGCCCTGGTTGATGCTTGTTCTCTTGTGCAGGATTATTTGAAAACTAATGCCGCAGTAGAAGCAGGCGATCGCTCTCTTTGTCAGAACAGTCAATAAGTCCAATATCTGAGGTTAAGCTATTACAGTTTGATTTGCTGTAAATGACTCCGGGGGTTGTAACTACGGATCGCCCGGATTTTTTCATAATATTCCCGTTCTTGTTGGCTCATGTCTTTAGGTGGAACGATCGCCACTTTCACCAACTGATCGCCACGTCCACCTTTGGGAAGATGCCAGCCTTTACCCCGTAAACGCAAAGATTGACCAGAACGCACACCAGCAGGTAACTTGACATTTACACTACCATCGGGTGTCGGAACATCAATTGACGCACCCAAAGCAGCTTCATCAGGGGTAATGGGAACTTCACAAACCAAATTATCACCTTCAATCTGAAAGAATGAGTGCGGCTGTAATTCCACCTTTAAGTACAAATCACCCCGTTGCTGAGTCATCGGATTAAATTGACCTTTACCTTTTACCCGCAAACGATTACCTGGTTTTGCTCCTGGCGGGATACGAACGTCTAATGTTTCGTTACCAATGCTAAAACGCTTTTGAGAACCAGCAAAAGCTTCTGCAAAAGTCAAAGTAATAGTAGCCTCTGTATCTTGCGCCCCACCTGTGCCGACATCCTGAAACCCAAAGTCACCAAAACCGCCATAACTACCCCCAGGTCGCCCTCCAGGGGTTTGATAAGAATAACTTTGTCGTCCACCACGAGGCGCACCACCACCAAAGCGTCCTAATAATTCATTGATAAACTCATCAAAAGTGCCGTATTGACTGAAATCAAAACCGCCCATATCAACACCAGCACCGCCAGGGAAGCCACCATCACCTACTTGTCGCCAATATTGACCGAATTGATCATATTTTTTCCGTTTATCTGTATCTGACAATACTTCATAAGCTTCATTCACTTCTTTGAAGCTTGCTTCCGCTTGTTTATTTCCAGGATTAACATCAGGGTGATATTTGCGAGCTAGTTTACGAAAAGCTTGTTTAATCTCTTCGGGACTGGCAGTTTTACTAACTCCCAAAATCGCGTAATAGTCCTTGAAGTCAGTTGTAGCCATCTACCAGCCTCCTGTAAAAATTACTTTTAAGTTTTTTTCTAAGATGAGAGATTTTGCGTTTGCTAGGTATAGTGCCAAGCATAAATAATTATGATTTTAAATTAACAAAAAATATATATAGTAACCCTACCTGTTTTTTGAAAATAACCGTACCTCTGTAGAGGTGAAAAATCCACAATAATGGCTGTTCACAAAAGAAGGCAGTCAGGCATCAAAACGCTTCACCCATGTTACGGTTACTAAAACTAATCCCTGTTCTCTTTTAATTGTTTTCACGAATCACATAGAACTAGCAGTACAAATTGACCGACACACCACTATTCACTCCATAGTCTCAGTAGTTGCGGAAAAGATTTAATTAATACAATTCCTCCAATCAGGACAAAAACTGAACCCATACCAGTAAACATCACAGGTAGAAACCATAACTCTAGCCAGTAATCATGGCAGAATTTGGCACTTGCGGATTGTATAGTACTTCTAGCTTGAAGAAGGGGTGTAGGGGTGTAAGGATATAGAGGTGTAAGGGAAAGACTGTTTCATGCTTTCTTATGTACGCCGTTCATGACGGCTACTTGCTGACCCTATTGAAATGCTGGCGGGTTGCTTCCTGAATTAGCTTCAAATATTGTGGAATCGCCAGAAGAGGGTGTAAATTCTACTACCGGATAATAGAATGATGAACGTCGGCTTAAATCGATGACTGTTCCTTGAGTAATTACTGATGTGGTGACGAAGGAACGAATATTGAACCTAACTATGATGCCAATAACCGCGAATATACTACCAATACCGCCAAAGATAAAACCAAACAACCGCAAGAACTGGACATCATTCATCGGATTTTCTGACTGAACTATTAATTTGATAGTCTAATAGTTTACATCTCCCAGTCAGATAATTCTATTTCGGAAATTTGCCAATAAAAAAGGCAGGAAGGCCTACCTTGTAACCCAAAAAAAGCATTTTGTAACCAAATACATTATTAAATATGACAGAGAGTTGTGGCGGAAATATTACAAGGATACGACGAGTATGTGAAGAAGTGGGGATTTGGTATCAGGTAGATTTTATCCTCATGACTAATGACTGCTGACTATTGAGTAATTGCACCGAGCATTTTATTGACTAGTTTGCCGTCTTCCATATGTACGATGCGATCAGCTATGTCGAGAATACGATTGTCGTGAGTCACCATTAAGATTGTACAGCTTTGTTCTTGAGCGAGTTTTTGCATGAGGTTAACCACATCCCGACCAGATTGACTATCTAAGGCGGCTGTGGGTTCATCTGCTAGAACCATTTGGGGATGACTGACTAAAGCACGGGCGATCGCAACTCTTTGCTTTTGCCCTCCAGAAAGTTGACTGGGATAATAGTGTAGGCGATTTCCTAACCCTACTTGCTCTAGAATCTGCACTGCACGAGTTTCCATTGCTTCTAGCTCAATGTGCTGGTGCAACTCTAAACCCATTTTGACGTTTTGGAGAGCTGTTAAACTACCGTGCAGATTATGAGACTGAAATATATAGCCGTTACTGCGTCGTGCCTGGACTAATCTTTCTGCATCCGCGCCACAAAGTTCTCTACCTAACACTCGTAAACTTCCAGACTGAGCAGCACGCAATCCACCAACTACTGTCAGTAGCGTGGTTTTACCAGAACCAGAAGGCCCTGTCAAAATGACAATTTCACCTTTGTTAATTTCTAAGTTGATATTACATAAAACCTGCTTACGCAATGAACCATTACCAAAGTAATGATCGAGATTCCGAATAGAAATGATGGTGGGCATGATTAGGGCATAGGGTATTGTGTATTGGGCATAGGGCATTGGGAAAGCAAGGATGGGTACACAGGGGAAACCCCCGAAGTTCAGAGCGGAGTTTTCTGCGTTCTGGCTTCTCCCCAAGAGGACAACTGCCGTTATTGGGGGTAAAAAAGTAAAAAGATTCTTTTTTTACCTTTTACTTCTTTATCTAAAACATATCTGCGGGGTCGGCGGCTTGTAGTTTGCGTGTGGCGATCGCTCCCGAAATTGCACACATAATAATGGTTAATATCAATACTTGCAATGCTCGGATGAGGGTCATGTAGATGGGTAAGTTGGTAGCACTGCGGGTTAATTGATAAAGTCCTAAAGATACTGCTACTCCTGGAATAAAGCCTAATAAAGCTAAAATTACAGCTTCTTCAAATATCACACCTAGTAAGTAGTAATGGCGATATCCTATGGCTTTGAAGGTGGCATACTCTTTCAGGTGAGTATGAACATCTGTAGATAGGACTTGATAGACGATAATCACGCCAACCACAAAGCCCATCGATACCCCAATACTAAAAATGAATCCTATTGGTGAATTATTACGCCAAAAGTTATTTTCAAATTCAATAAATTCCCGATGAGTCAGTACCTTGACATCTTGTGATAAACGCTTTTGTAATCCGGCTTGTACTTGCTGAATATTCGCCCCTGGCTGTAATTGAATCAAACCTAAACTGACGCTAGAAACTTGTTGTCGAGGAAAAAAGCGCAAGAAATTCTGATCGCTAGTAATGAGTGTGCCATCAGCTCCAAAAGAAGCTCCTAATTTAAATAGGCCAGTAATGGTAATTGTGCGCCGTTCTAATTCTGTCTTGACTGTTTGACCTTGTTCTAGTTGAGCAATCGTTGCTTGATAATCTCCTCTAGCTGCACGGTCGAATAAGACTGTATCTGGTAACTTGATTTCTGAGAGTTTTTGCTTAACTTCAGGAAAATCAACAGCAGGTTTGTCTGGATTAATACCGATGACTAAAATCTCTGTATCGCGGCGGGTTTGGGGATTTTTCCACACCATGTTACTCACATACATAGCCTCTGCTACTCTAACCCCCGATACATCCATTGCTTGATATAGTCTTCGTCGAGAAAAAGTAGAAATGCGTTGCAGGTTGCGGGTTTGCGAACCGATGAGAATAATATCTGCTTGTAAATTGCGATGTAGCTGAGTGTTACTGTCATACAAAGCTGCTTGAAAGCCCAGCTGCATAAACATCAGTAAGTCAGCAAAAGCAATACCTGACAACGCCACTAACAGCCGACTTTTCTCATGACTTAGTTGCAGCCAACCTAAAGGTGTTCGCCGTCGCAGTTGTTGAAACATAATTTTAGGAATTGGGAATTGGGAATTGGGCATGGGACACTAGGGTAAAATTTCCTTTGTTCCAGTGCTTTGTTGCCTTACAACTCGATTACGGCTTTAACTTGCATATTTGTTAAATCAGCAGCTTTTAAACTAGAGGCAGCATCTAGGCGGATTTGGACTTCTACTACTCGGTTGTCAATGTTGCTGCTGGGGTCTGTGTTCACGACGTTTTGTCGCTTGATTTGTAAGCCTTTGCGTTCAACTATGCCTTGCATTTCTACGGGGAGATAATCACCGATGATTCGCACTGGCTGACCTAGTTTGACTTTGCTGATATCGCTTTCGTAAACTTCGGCAATGACGTACATTTGGTTAGTCTGGCCAATTTCGGCTATGCCATTATTGGAGACTAATTCCCCAGGACGACTGTGAATTTCAAATACTTGTCCGTCTTGGGGCGATCGCACGTAAGCTTGGTTAAGATTAACCTGGGCTTGATTCATGGCTGCTAAGGCACTATTGACTTCGGCTTGAGCAGCCGCTAAGTCTACACCCCTAACTTCGGTGATTTGCTCTAAGGTGGCTTTGGCTTCTTGAAGTTTTTGCTGGCTACTAATTTGCAGGCGTTGTAACTGTGCTTCAGCTTCTTGTAAGTTTTTCTGGGCAGTTTCTAGGCGCAATCGCTGGCTGTCACTCTGGGAAGCAGAAATTGCCCCCTGCTGATACAGTGTTTGATAACGTTGGTTTTCTATTTGAGCGTTCTGCACTTCGGCTCGTAATCGTGCTGCTGTAGCTGTCTGAGCGACTATGTCACCTTTAGCTTCTGCTTGCAGACGGGCTATGATAGCTTGTTGGGCAACAACTTCTCCTTTTTTAGCTCCGGCTTTGGTGCGGTTGAGGTTAGCTTGTGCGACTTTTACCTGTTCCTGTGCTGCTTTTAATGCCGCTTCTAACTTCTCACGACTATCCAAAATCGCAATCACCTGTCCTGCTTTTACCTTATCTCCCTCTTTTACTAGTAATTGCTCTACCCGACTGCCTTCACTGGATGTAGTCGCAGAGAGTTGAATAACTTTCCCCTTGGGTTCAATTCGTCCTAAAGCGGTTACTGTTTTTAGCTCTGGTAATAATGTTGTTGGTGCTTGTACCTTTTGATTGGATGCTTCCCTTATTTTTAATACTGTAAAAACACTGATTCCTATGACAGCAAAAGATACAAAGATAGCTAAAAAAATGGCTGGACGTAAAATCGATTGAGGAGAAATTGAACGGTCTAGCTTTGAATTTTGCACAATCGCATACCTTTGTAGCAATTCCCAATTTGCTGACTCAAATCGAATTTGGATTAAGAATAGTGGGTGAGAATTGGGGAGACACTGCGTTGGGCGGGCAATGCCCGACTTGTAGCAACTGCCATCATTGGGGTAAAACTTCCACTTATCCCCAGTCGCCAGTCCCTCCTGATAACTGATACAGCTACTCTTATATGCTCAATGTCTGTTCAATATCTGAACTGAGATATACAAAACTAAACTGTTTAGTCTTATAATATGATTATACTAAACTGACTAGTTTAGTCAAGTGATGCTCTTTTAATAGCTGCTAACGCCGCCACTTCCAAGGAATCATTCATATATGGCACGCCCAAAAGCTGGGGATACAGAACGCTCAAATTCTACCGAAAAAGTCGAGAAAATTCTGCAAGGAGCGATGCAGGAATTTTTAGCAAATGGCTATGCGGCTACGAGTATGGATAAAGTTGCAGAGGCGGCAGGAGTTTCCAAAGCCACGGTTTACAGTCACTTTCAAGATAAGGAGGGACTGTTTAGAGCCTTAATTGAGAAATTAGCCAGAAAGCGGTTTCAGTCAATTTTGGGTACACAACCTTTGCAGGGAGAACCCTATATAGTGCTGCGACGGCTAGCCAAAACTGCTTTAAATCAGATGGTGAATGACCCGGAATACCAATCATTTGAGCGTTTATTGATGGGAGAGTCGGCAAGATTTCCAGAGTTAGCACAGGTCTTTATTGGTAGCATCGCTAAACCAGCAATAGAAACTATTAGTAAATATCTTGCTTCTCGCTCCGAACTCAATATTCCCGACCCAGAAGCCACCGCCAGAATTTTGATTGGCTCATTGGTGCATTTTGTGATGACGCAAGAGATTATGCACGGTAAAGATATTATGCCAATGGAGAGCGATCGCCTAATCGATGCCTTAACTCATTTGATTATCAACTGCGCTGAGTAAGGGAATGGAGAACGAAGAACCAAGAATTAGGAACAAATCGAAGTAAAGTATTTGACTGTTAAAAATAATCAATAATTCAATTAATTGTACTAATCAATAGCCAATTATCTAGTCACAACATCAGTTTTTTGATGATTAACTATTGATGATTCTCTATTAATCATTAAATTTACTGAAATCTACAATTACGAATTACCAATTAACAATTAGGAAATACAAATTAGTCTGGCCATCTCTCCTATGTCAAAATGAAAATAACTTACTACTTCAAGGTGAGCGACGCTCGAAAAGCTAGATAAAGGATTGATCTAAGCAATGGCAGACGAAACCAATCAAAATCAGGCAGGAGATCAAATTCCCAGCACTGTTGACCAAAAAGCCCCCACTGTCTCAGCAGCAAACGCTCCCAGCACTAGCGAACCAGTAGCAACTGATATTCCTACTGCTAACGCACCAGACCCCAAAGCAGCGAACCCAAAAACTAATCCCAATGCTGCTACTCAGACAGAACAACCAGCAGCCGCTAAACCCGCCGCAGCCAAGAAAGAAAAAGCTCCAGCAGTAGAAGACAAGCCATTTGTCGAGTTCATGGAGCAACATTACTTACCAGCATTGCAAAAAGCGATCGCAGCAGAAGGGGTAGGAGATTTACAATTAGCTTTTAAAAAGCAAAAGCTCCCCGTTGCTGGATTTCAATCAGCTGAAGAATGCTGGCAAATCGTTGGTAGTTGGCAAAACGGCCAGCGTCAGTTTAATGTATATTTCCCCGATGAAGATATTCAAGGTAAAAAAGGGTTTTCTTGTAACGAAGGTAAAAAGCCCAGCACCCTTGAGTCATTCTTAATCGATGAGCGGAAAATAACACTAGATATGTTGGTATCTCGGTTAGTTTATCGCCTGAACGGTCAAAAGTGGCTAGGTAGAAATTAGTCGAGTTCGTGAAAATAGTAGGTAACGGCTCCAGAAACAGGGTCGTTATCTATTTTCACATAACCAGATTTAAACATTTCCTTCAGAGCAGTTTCGACTTCCGCAAAGCTAGCACCCGTAGCTTTCACACCTTGAGTTACAGTCAAGCTACCACCTCTACTTTCCGCTACCTCGATGAGTCGAATCATCAATTCATTACCCTTTGGGGGATGGACTTGGGACGCAACTACTGGATGATTTAGTGGCACACCAAAGGAAGATACACCAGCTTGAGCGCGCAAATTGCGTTTATATTCTTCCACCATCCCAGGTAAGAGAAACAAATCTACAAACTGCCCAACGTAAAATAACCCAAAAGTACACAACCACAACAAGCCCGTACCAATTTGTCCATTATATAAACGGTGTAATCCTCCTATCGGGACTACGAACCCTAACCCACACAAGATATAAGAAATAGGCAAACGATTGTTACCTGTAGGATTAATTTGACGATCTAAACGATTAATTTCAGTGGTCAATGTATCAAAGACTTTAGAGATTTCCCCACTACCCTGAGGTCTATTGTGCGGTGCGTAAAAACCAGACGCAGGGGGAGTTGCAAAACCAGGACTAGTAATCAGTTGTTGTACAAGTTGGCCATAGACTTCCACATCAGCTCGTGTGCCTTGAAATCGATTCCCGTTAGCAACTTCTTGACGCAGCTTGTTAGCATTAAGGATGCGACGAAAATCTTCTGCACTCAAACCACGATACTGTTGTATCAAGTCAAGCAACTCTTTCCATTGAACTTGTTGCGGGTCTTGCACCCTTTCTCGTTGAGCGAAATCAAGGGAATTGTTAGTAGCCAACCAGTCACGAAAATAATTCTCCAACGCGCCATGAAAACTGACCAACGCGTAACCCAATAGTTCTGAGTCATTATCTGCTTTTTGCAATCGCTCCCAGCCTAGTTGCAGCTTATTCAAATGATCACTCATTAGATCGCCATGTCGCTTTTGTAGCTTTATCTAAAAATTTTAACCAATTACCAAATTTAGTCATTAGTCATTAATGGTTTTCTTCCTTGTTTCCCTCTTCTCCCTTATCTCTCCGCAATCCTCCGAGAAAGCAAGCTACGCATAGCGTCCCGTAGGGAAGACCGCACTGTCTCACCCCATGAGGGCAGTTGCTCCTCTTGGGGAGACCACAAAACCGCACTGCCTCCCCAATTCCCCATCTTGGTTACTAAATTCGGTAAATCTTGAACTATTGTTGCAACTCTTAACGTTTTGCCTACCAGTTTACCTCTACACCTTGGTAGACTGAATTTTATACAAATTAATTATTGTCGGCTGTTGTGCCTTGTGAGAGCATAACCTTTGGTTCTCCAGCTTGTAGTCAAGATAATAAAAACAAAAGAGCAATTAGGACATGGTAGATTCCCTAAAAAAGCCAGGCTTTGAAGAAATCCGTCCGGGGATTAAAGTCCCGGCAAAAGAAACTCTATTAACACCCCGGTTTTACACTACCGATTTTGATGAGATGGCGCGGATGGACATCTCCGTCAATGAAGACGAGTTACTCGCCATTCTGGAAGAATTCCGTGCTGACTATAACCGCCATCACTTCGTTCGGGATGCCGAGTTTGAACAATCCTGGGATCACATTGACGGGGACACTCGCCGCTTGTTCGTGGAATTTCTCGAACGGTCTTGTACAGCAGAATTCTCTGGCTTTTTGCTATACAAAGAACTCGGTCGCCGTTTGAAGGATAAAAGCCCTGTTTTGGCAGAATGCTTTAACCTGATGTCACGGGATGAAGCGCGTCATGCTGGCTTTTTGAATAAAGCAATGTCGGACTTTAACCTGTCTTTGGACTTAGGGTTTTTAACTAAGAGCCGCAATTACACCTTCTTTAAACCGAAATTTATTTTCTACGCTACCTATCTCTCGGAGAAGATTGGTTACTGGCGTTATATCACCATTTATCGCCACTTAGAAGCACATCCTGAAGACCGGATTTATCCAATTTTCCGGTTCTTTGAAAACTGGTGTCAGGATGAAAACCGTCATGGTGATTTCTTTGATGCGATCATGAAATCTCAGCCACAAATGCTGAACGACTGGAAGGCGAAACTATGGAGTCGTTTCTTCCTATTGTCAGTATTTGCCACCATGTATCTCAATGACATCCAACGGAAAGACTTTTACGCTTCTATTGGTTTAGATGCACGGGAATACGACATCTATGTCATTAAGAAAACTAATGAAACAGCTGGTAGAGTCTTCCCCGTGATGCTGGATGTAGATAGCCCAGAGTTTTATGAACGCCTGGATATCTGCGTCAAGAATAGCGAAAAACTGAGTGCGATCGCTAACTCTAACACTCCTAAATTCCTCCAATTCTTCCAGAAGCTACCAGTTTTAATCTCGACTGGTTGGCAATTCCTGAAGCTGTTCTTGATGAAACCCATTGACGCTGTTTCTGCTCAAGGTGCAGCTCGCTAAGTCATCAAAAGCTAAGTCATCAAAATTTTAGCTCAGCAACTAGTACCCCAGTTTCCTCAAGAAGCTGGGGTTATTTTAGACATCTAAGTATAAACAGGGAGCAAAATACTAAATATCAACGTCTTTTGAGTTAAAGCCCTAAGATTCCCACGATGAGCAAAGGTTTGAGGAGTAAGCTACCACTACTATTAACATTTTGTCTATTTAGCAGCTTGTTACCTGCTTCTGGCTCAGTTTTCTGCCCGGCCATAGCTAATGAGCGATATGAAAATTATGGGCAAAGTAGTTACAACGGTACTAGTGGGCGACAAGGTAGAAAAGGCCGTGACGGTGACAACCAAAGTCTTGTCGCTAATGGTTCATCTGTCAATCTCGACTTATCAGGCCAAAATGGGGAAGATGGAGAAGATGGTGGAAGCGGTTCTCGGTCTAGCTGTCGTCACCCAGAACGCAACCCCAACCACGACATTACAGCACCTCATGGTGTTGATGGTGGGAATGGTGGGAGAGGGGGAGATGGCGGAAACGGTGGTAATCTCACAGTTTATTACACAAGCTTGGCAGATTTACAAAAAATTCTTGTGCGTGCAAACCCTGGAGACGGCGGACGTGGCGGTCGGGGTGGACGTGGTGTAGCAGGTTGTCGGTGTCGGCGGCGTAGTTGGGAGAAAGAAACTTGCACAGGAAAACCGGGTAGTCCTGATTATAAATGTACAAAGAAACGCTACAGATGTTACGACGGTAGGGATGGACGTGATGGTAGCGATGGTAGCGATGGTAAAACAGGCAAATTAGGCATTTTGAGTATTGTTAATAGTCAGCAAACTTTGCCAGAAGAAACTCCCAGTCTTACAGTCCCAATATCTGAACTCACCAGTACACAGATGAACCTGTCAAAACACAAATGGAAACTCCGCCAGGGTGCTACATCTCTGCTAGCTCCTGGGTCGATAGTTGCTGATGAGTATCGGGAATTCGAGGAACGCTTAGAAACTGCTGTTCAAGTGGTTTGGCAAGAAAAGCAACCCATCACCAACTTTGGCAATCAGGCAGTTACAGTCACTTTAAATGATAACAAGCAAGTGGAAGTGAATTTTCCTGATGATGTGTGGGTTGCTGGTAGCAGCAGCAACGAGGCTAACTCAACCAAATTTACAGTTAACCACGCTATCTTGAAAACAGATGTGACCAGGTTAGCGGTAGCAGAATTTGCTGATGCAGGGGAAAACCTGAATTTAAAAATAGTAGATTTAGCGTCTAAATCAGATGCCATTGAGACTCAATTTCGGGTGAAATTTCGGGTCAAGGATGATAATTCTGGGTTCACTGACTATAGAACTCAATACGAAGGCGAAATTCCTAGTACACTCATCACTCGTGATTACAATCGTTTTATCCTGGCTTTGGGTAAATTGAAAATCAATAGAGAATATTTACGCCCTGGTGTCAAGGTTGATATTGAAGTTGTCGCAACTCGCTCTTTGGGAGGACGTTCAACCAAGCAAACTATTACTTGGCAAGGTGCTATTCGTAAACCACTGAAAAATCAAATGTAAGTACAACAGGAAACTATCTTTATTGTTCATTTTGTATTTTGAATTCAAAATGAACAATTTTGAATTAATTAATTCTGGGTTCAAGCCCCCGCTAAATTTTCAATTTAGCGGTCTTCAATTAGTGGCGGTTTCAAGCCCCCACTAATTGTCTTTAATTTTGAATTTTGCATTTTTAATTTTGAATTGGAGCGTTCGCGCAGCGTCTCGTAGAGAAGCGACTTGACCAATCTTGTTGATTCTTCTCTCTATTCTTGATTATCTATCATTATCTTGAGACTCGTTTTCTGAGGTTTCATCTAAAATTTCCATTTTACTAATTAAAGATTCATCACGAGTTTTGCCGCATGGTTCAGCACTTTCACAATCGTTAACTGACACAACTTCATAAGTAGCACGGATTTTTTTATTTAAAAACTTGGTATCTTCAGCGCAAATTTCAAAAGTTGCGCCTACATTATGTTCCGTGCCATTTTCATCTATTAGAGTGACGTAACACTTCAAATCACCATTGACTAATTCTTTGACTGTACCAACTTCTGGCTGTATATTCTCCGCTTCAGCTTGACTATTATTAGCCTCACTATTTTCAGGAGTTGCAGTTGCTATTACGGTATTGTCAGGTGTGTTAGTATCCTGGCTGGAATTTTGGGTTTTATCTGGTGTAACTTGTTGATTACTGGGTGTCTCTTGAATATTATTAGGTGCTGCATTATTACAACTACTAATGAATAAAACAGAAGTTACAGAAATAGCAATAATTAACTGATTCATAAATTTGTTTTGACAACTTGTATATTCTAGATTCGGTTGTCTAGAAAACAGAAGAAGATGTCAAGACAAATTTACAAATATTTATTTCACTTCATTAAAAATCAGCACAAAATAATACTCATTCAAATTTCAAAATCTAAAATTTTCCTGCTTTTTGTCTGAGTGATGATTTTGCCAATTCACTAGGAGCAAATGCACCATTTTCGGTAATAATAGCTGTAATTAAATCGGCTGGAGTGACATCAAAAGCTGGGTTATAAAATTCCACACCGGATGGTGTGAGGATGGTATCACCAACTTGATAAATTTCTTCTGGGTGGCGTTCTTCAATGGGAATTTGACTACCATCAGATAATTTAAAATCAATGGTAGAAAGAGGTGCTGCCACAAAAAAAGGAATATTATGGGCTTTAGCAACGATCGCTAAACTATACGTACCTATTTTATTAGCAGTGTCACCATTAGCTGCAATGCGATCGGCACCGACAACTACAGCATGAATTAAACCTTGCTGCATACAATGGGCCGCCATGTTATCGGTAATCACAGTTACGGGTATACCTTCTTGTACAGCTTCCCAGGCTGTGAGTTTTGCACCTTGCAAACGGGGACGTGTTTCATCGGCAAACAAGCGTGATAACCTTCCTTCGCGCCAAGCTGAACGCACAACTCCCAAGGCTGTACCATAACCTGCCGTAGCTAAAGCCCCAGCATTACAGTGAGTTAGTATTGTCAGCTTTTCCGGTGCTTTGGGCAATACTTGCAAACCATGATCGCCGATCGCCTGACAGGTTTGCACATCTTCCGTGTTAATGGCTTGGGCTGTTTGGAATAAAGCTTGTTGAATATCTTCTACCGTTCCTGGGGTATTTTGGGCAGTTTGCAGCATCTGACTAATTGCCCAAAATAAATTTACAGCTGTGGGACGAGTGGCACGCAACAAATCGGCAACTTGTTCTAAACGGGCAAAAAATTCTTGGCGATCGCTTGTTTGAATTTCCCTCGCGCCCAGATACATCCCATAAGCTGCGGCTACACCAATAGCCGGCGCACCCCGGACAATCATAGTTTTAATCGCCCTGGCCATATCTTCGCTACGGTGAATTTCTACAACCTTATACTCATTGGGTAAAAGTGTTTGGTCAATTAATACTACTGAATTATTCTGCCAAATAACGGGGTAAATCATAGGGATTGGGGATTGGGGACTGGGGAACTCGGGGCCCCCTCTGGGGATAAGGGGTAATGGGGATTGGGGATTGGGGATTGGGAAAAACTTCTTCCTTCCCCTACACCCTCACACCCCTATACCCCTACACCCCTTTCTCAATGTGGAAAATAAGCAATAATCATAGCAATTTCCGGGTGATTATGAGCGATCGCTTCTGGTGCTTTGCCGAACAATGCTAGTAATTGGGCTTTATGTTTTACTCCACCATTTAGTAGCAGTAAATCATTGGGTTTGAGTAATCGTGAAACTTGTCTGACGAAATTACCCCGCACTTGTTGCATCGGTGTATCTGGAGGTAATTCCAGATCGGTTAAGTCGCCTATTGTCCCTTTGACTGAGACAACTTGTAACAGTTGTAGGGAGGCTTTGAGTTCTGTTGCTAAACTTTGGGCTAATTGAATACTTTGTTTAAAGGAGTTTTCACGAGTTTGTTGACTGGTGAAAGCTAAAAATACCCGCTTGGTGTGTTCAATGGGTAGGGGAAAACGAGATACCAATACAGGAACACTGCTACGTTGAACAATCCGATCTATCACACTGCCAAACAAGTTTTCTTGATAAGTAGAGTAGCCTTTCCAACCGCAGATAATGACGCTAGCGTGTTTTTCTTCAGCAACGCGGGCAATACCCTTATCAATAGACTCGTCAATTCTACCAATTGCTGTCACATTAGCAACTGCTGCATGGGCAATCATTTCCGCAGTCGATAATAGTTGGCTTTGTCTTGCTTTTGCTTCTGGGGAAATGGGAGTATTTTCTTCTAGTAAAACGTGGAGTGGTAACAAAGTGCCATCTGCTGATTTAGCAAGAAGGATGGCTAATTTGAGGAGATTATCTTCTGTACTGGGGTTAGCGACTGGAACTAAAACGCGATCGCCTATATTATCATCCTGAAGTTTTTGGGTAGTAGGGGCTTCTGGCTTGAGTTTGCGTCCCCATTGATTTGTCACCCAAGGAGAAGCAATACAAGTAACTAAAATCATGGCAATTGTGCCATTGACTGTTAATTGATCGACTAGCTGAATATTGTAGGCGACGGTGATCGCTGCTAAAGTCGATGCTGCTTGTGCAACCGATAGCCCAAACATCACCATAATATGATTAAAATCCATGCCGAATAACTTACCAGCACCCCAAGCAGGTAGGTACTTGGCGACAATTGCCACAGCCACCATGACACCAGATACTACCAGCGATCGCGGCTCTTTAATCAAAATCCCAGGATTAACCAACATCCCTACAGAAATCAAGAAGAACGGTACAAATAAGGTGTTACCAATAAATTGAATCCGATTCATTAAAGGGCTAAGTTGAGGAATTAGTTGGGTAATGGCTACCCCTGCCAAGAAAGCCCCAATAATCGGTTCGATTTGCACTAATTCTGCCCCGAAGGACACCACAAACAAAGTAGCTAAGACAAAAGTAAACTCTGCGCCTTCATCATGGCCAAATCTCTGAAAGAACCACTGACCGATGCGGGGTACACCCCATAAAGTCAAAAAGGTGTAGATGATTAAAGCTGGAATCAGGAATAACCAAAAACTCAGAGTTAAACTTCCTTGATGCGCTCTGACTACTACTGCTAATACCAACAATGCCAAAATATTAGTAATTAAAGTGCCGCCCAAAGTAGTAGTCAACACTTGAGAACGCATAATGCCCAATTTGCTGGCGATAGGTAGTGCTAGCAGGGTGTGGGAAGCGAAACAAGAAGCCACTAAAATTGCAGGTAAGACACCATAACCAATGCCCATCATGGCAGCTGTACCCAAGGCCATCGGGACAGCAAAAGTTGCTAGCCCAAAGATTACCGCCTTATCTGCGTTGTACTTCATGTCATCTAAGCTAGTTTCCAACCCAGCCATGAACATGAGAAATAGTAAGCCTACAGTGCCTAACAGGACTATGGTGCTATCCCGCGCCAACAATCCTAAGCCGTTCGGCCCGACTAATACCCCTGCCAAAATTAAGCCGACAATCCCCGGTAAGCGAATTTTTTCAAACAGTAGAGGGGCAATTAACATAATGCCCAAAATCATCAAAAATACTGGTACTGGGTCTTTAATCGGTGTGGATAACACGGAAGCTATCTGAGCATGAGTTACACTCTGCCAGAGAATTAATTGCATAGTTAGGGGGAAGCATAAGCTGACTTGATTATTAGTACCATTTCACAACAGCGATCGCATCACCATTAAAGTCAGCTTTGTCTGTATCTGTTCATCAATTTATTCGGAAAAATCTGTTTTCGGAGTATTGACTGGATTTACAAAAATAAATTGCATCTATCTCAGGCATGATATTTTTCAAAAATACAAAATAACCCCTATTTTTAGGGGTTATTTTTGACTAATATCTGAGAAAAAGCAGAGTATTTACTGCTAATTAACTAAACAACAGCAGACACTTTTTGCTCGAAGAAAGCTTGCAAAACTCTTTCTGCGATCTGACGGCTAGTTAAACCTAGTTCTGCTTTAGATTCATCAGGTGTAGCATGTTCTACTAACACATCTGGAATACCGATGCGTTTCACAGGGACAACTACATCTGCATCCAGTAGGGCTTCGGCTACTGCTGAACCAAAGCCACCCATAACACAACCTTCTTCAAGAGTGACTATACGCCCAATCTTCTTCGCTAAAGGTACAATTAACTCTGTATCCAAAGGTTTCACAAACCGAGCATTAATTACAGTCGCTTCAATGCCGTGTTCGCTGAGAATTTCTGCCGCCTGCATACTGGGATAAACCATTGTGCCGTAGCCAACGATTAACACATCATCACCATTGCGGAGAATTTCACCTTTGCCGATTTCCAAAGGTTCCCAGCCTTCTTCCATCAGAGGGACACCATAGCCATTACCTCTGGGGAAACGCATAGCAATCGGGCTACTGGTGTGGTTAATCCCAGTTACTACCATACGTTGCAGTTCTGCTTCATCTTTCGGGGCCATCAGCACCATATTGGGAATACAACGCAGATAAGCAATATCATACATACCTTGGTGGGTAGGCCCATCTGCACCGACAATACCAGCCCTATCTAGACAAAAGAATACTGGTAGGTTTTGAATACAGACATCATGAATGATCTGATCGTAAGCTCTTTGTAGGAAGGTAGAGTAAATCGCAGCTACAGGACGCATACCTTCACAAGCCAACCCAGCCGCCAGAGTGACAGCGTGTTGTTCTGCAATACCGACATCAATATACTGATTGGGTAATTTGGCTTGCAGTTTATCTAAACCAGTTCCTGTGGCCATCGCCGCTGTAATGCCGATAATTCTGGGGTTTTGTTCGGCTAGTTTGACGAGGGTGTGAGAAAAGACTTTGGCGTAAGCTGGGGGTTTAGGCTTATTAGAAGGAATCGCTTTTCCTGTGGTCAAGTTAAATGGGTTTTGGGCGTGGTAGCCAACTTGGTCTTTCTCAGCGATTTCGTAGCCTTTACCCTTGACTGTGACTACATGAACTAACACCGGCCCAGCAATTTGATGTGCTTGTTGGAATGTGGCGATTAGTTCTTCCAAATTATGCCCATCCACTGGCCCCATGTAAGTAAAGCCTAGTTCTTCAAAAACTGCTCCTACCTTGGGAACAGCCAACCGTTTCATTCCTTCCTTGATGCGTCCTAGTTCGGGAGAGAGAGATTCACCCACGAAAGGAATGTGTTTGAATTGTTCCTCAAAGTTATCTTTGATGAACTGCACCGGCGGACTGAGGCGCATTTTATTGAGATAACGAGGAATTGCTCCCACATTGGGAGAAATAGACATCTCATTGTCGTTGAGAACGACTAACAGGTTAGTTTTGGGTAAATGTCCGGCGTGGTTGATAGCTTCTAAAGCCATCCCACCAGTTAAAGCACCATCTCCAATGACAGCCGCAACCTTAAATTTTTCACCGTTCATATCTCGCGCTAAGGCCATGCCCAATGCAGCTGAGATGCTGGTAGAAGCATGACCTGCGCCAAAGTGGTCAAATTTATTTTCGCCCCGTTTGAGATAACCAGCTACACCATCTTTTTGTCTGAGGGTGTGGAAGTCACTGTAACGTCCTGTAATGAGTTTGTGGGGATAAGCCTGGTGTCCTACATCCCAAATAACTTTATCGCAATCTAGGTCTAGAGTTTGGTACAGTCCTAAAGTTAACTCTACAACACCCAAACCAGGCCCTAGATGTCCACCAGTTGCCGCCACTGTTTGCAGGTGCTTATCACGAATTTGCCGGGCAATCTGTTGTAATTGCCGGATAGATAAACCGTGCAACTGATTGGGATGGGTAATTTCACTCAGGTGCATATTATAGTGCTTTCCTCTCTAAATCTCTAACTTTCGGTATTTTGATTTTCCCACGGTCGGGTTGCCGATAGAATTAAACTGTCACTAAGTAGCAGTCTAGAATGTAATCATCTGTAACGGCTAATTCAATACTAGACTTTCAGCAATTTTTACTAGATATTTATGCTGTCAGCACATACCGCGAAATTACTTTAAAGTATGTGATCGGTTGCATTTTGAGAAAGTAGCAAAATAGACATTTTTATCATTGCGGCAAAATTCTGCAACAGATGCCAACCGGAAAACCCAAAGTGCATCTAAACTCCTTCTGTTCAAGACGCTACGAGAACATTGTGAGTTTTGTGGACAGATTATTCAGGGGATTTTGAGTTGATATGCTGTCAGTAGTGTGGACAAACAGCCCACATTGTAAGGATGTGATCTTTTTACTTTTGCTGTTTTATTTTTGTCTGAAGAAACTAGAAAGTTGGCGGTGTATTGGTAACACTGGGAACTTCTGGTGTTTCCGGTTGCTTTTGCTGTCGTTGCAAATATTTACTCAAAACATAGGCGATATCCCCACGATTCATCGGTCTTAAGGGGGATATATTATTTTGAGCATCGGTGTTAATAAATCCTTCTGTGACTACTGTAGCGATCGCTTTTCTAGCCCAACTAGGTATAGATGCTGCATCGGGATATGAGGCAAGAATTTCATTCACAGAATCATCACCAAATTGGAATACTCCATAAGCTTGGGCAAAAATCGCCAAACCTTCTGCCCTTGTGACTCGTTGATTGGGGAAAAATAAATTCCCCCGATAACCTTTCATGACATCTGTTTTCAAAACTATCTGAATATCTCGATAAGCCCAGTGAGAAGAGGGAACATCGGAAACAGGGATTGATTTTTCTTGTTTAGCTGCTTCTTGTTTATCCAAATTAAATGCTTTGACTAAAATCGCCGCTAATTCTGCACGACTAATTAACCTTTCTGGATAAAAGTTACCATCCGGGGAATTAGTCATTAATTTGGCAGCAATTACCTGTTGAATTACTTCTGATGTCACTCCCGTATTAGTTTCGGTCGTTTGCGCTTGCACAATTACCGGGAAGCTTTGGAGTAGTAGCACTAAAGAAAATGTACTTAGCCAAGGGCGCATATTTCTGACCACGTAAATCTGCTTTTGTGTATGGACAACAACCGATGCATCGCGCACTGATTATTTATGTTGACACATTTCTACAAAGAAGGTTGCCGGGATTGGGGATTGGGCATTGGGCATAGGAATCACTTCTCCCTTGTCCCAACAAGTTTAGGTTTTTAATAGAGCAGTGAGTGATGACTATCAAACCAACAACAGAATGATATTTTCATCCACCCCTACACCCCTATACCCCTATACCCTTACACCCTAAAACACTGTCTTATAGGCAAAGCGTAAACAACCTACACCTGTGAGCCTTGTCCCCCTCCTTCCGTCTAATTGTGTCAAGAGTGAATATTGAAGTGCCAGGGATTGTAGTATAGTCTGCTGTGGACAAGCCTTTTATTTAGTCGATATTTCAGGAGTTTTGGGCATGACAGCAGACCCCGTTACTTTAATGAAGCAAGAAGTCGGTAAAGCCGCAGCTGCTTTGGTGAAGTCAGGTTCAATTGTGGGCTTGGGTACAGGTTCAACTACAGCTTACACGATTCAATATTTGGGCGATCGCCTCAAATCTGGTGAACTAAAAGATATTGTGGGCATTCCTACCTCATTTCAGTCTGAGGTGTTAGCGAAACAATATGGTGTTCCTCTCACCACTCTCGACGCTGTTGACCATATTGATATTGCCATTGATGGGGCTGATGAAGTTGACCCCAACAAGAATTTAATTAAAGGGGGTGGTGCAGCCCATACCCGTGAGAAGGTAGTTGATTATTTGGCGACTCAATTTATCGTCGTGGTAGATAGTGGCAAATTAGTAGACCGTTTAGGTTCTGTGTTTGCTGTACCAGTAGAAGTGATTCCAATGGCAATTACTCCCGTCACCAATGCGATTAAGGAACTCGGCGGTAAACCAGAACTGCGTATGGGTGTGAAGAAGGCCGGGCCAGTCATCACTGACCAAGGTAACTTTGTCTTAGATGTCAGATTTGACTCTATTGATGACCCCGTAAACTTAGAAAAAACCCTGAATAATATTCCTGGTGTTCTTGAAAATGGTATTTTTGTCAACTGTGCTGATGTAGTTTTAGTTGGTGAAGTTATCGATGGACAGCCTGTAGTCCGTCAATTGTAATTTGCCTATTTTTTGTTGACGGTTAACTGTAGCGGTTCTCGTTTGGGTGTAGCACAGTTTTGACCTCTCTCCAAACCTCTCTCCTACAAGGAGGAGCCACTGCGTTGCGGAGGTTCCCTCCGTTGTAGCAAGTGGCGTTAGAGGCTTTGAGTTTTATTCCCCTTCCCTTGTAGGGAAGGGGTTAGGGGTTAGGTCTGTATTTCATTCAACTGCAAACCGCTGTATTAACAGTTAACCGTCAACAAAGCTCATAAGTAACTGGTAGTTTAAAGTCGTATCAATTTAATCTTTTTATTTCTACACCTTAATCGCTTCAATAATGCTCAATGGTGAGGCGGTGGAAACAATCTGAGTTAATTGGAAGCCGGCTGTGGCTAGCAGTGTTTGATATTCTTCGGCTGTGCGTTCTTGTCCGCCAGTCATAACCAACATATTAATATCCATTAATTTACTGAAGGATGGTTCATTGCTGGGGGGGATAACTGTTTCAAAGATTAGTAGTTTGCCTTGTTCTGTCATAGCTTGATGGCAATTTTTCAGAATAGTTAAAGCTTGTTCCTCATCCCAATCGTGAATTATGTGCTTCAGTAAATAAGCATCACCACCTTGTGGGATTGATTCAAAAAAGTTGCCGGATATAACTTTAGTGCGATCGCTAATCCCTTCTATTTGCAGGTTTAGTTTTGCTTCTTTGGTGACTGTTGCTAAATCGAAGAGCATTCCTTGCAAATGGGGGTTGGTTTTGAGAATTCCACTCAACAAAGTACCTTGACCACCACCAATATCAATGATGGTGTGAAACCCAGAGAAATCATAGCTGGAGATAATTGCATCTACCGCTATAGCCGTGAAATTTGTCATTGCCCGGTTAAAAGGTTGACTATCTTCTGGGTTTTGGGCGTAATATTCCCAAAGATTCATACCAGCAATGTGGTCAAAAGCAATCTCCCCTGTTTTCACACCGTGGAGCAAATTACCCCAACCTAAATAATGATCTTGTCCTAGTATGGCGATCGCTAAATATCTCAATGAACCAGGAGTATTTGTTTGTAATGTCGTTGCTAACGGTGTTAATGAAAACTTGTGTCTGTCATCCTCTGCAAATATGCCCACGCTAGCCAAGGCGCGCAACAAACGATACAGGGTGGCGCGTGAGTATTAGTAATGACTGCCAGTTCTTGAGTAGTTTTGGGCGTATCATTCAGGTAATCTGCAATACCCAGTTTAGCTGCTATGTAGATTGCTTGTGATACCCAAAAACCAGAAATCATTTGCAGCATAGCAATAGAGGCTGGTATTCCTCCACGGGGAATAGCAACAGATTGATTCATATTTCTATAATTCCTAATTGATACTGATGGAAGATTTCTGTATGTTCAACATTAATAGAACTTAAGCTTTGATAGAAAATACCAAATATGGGTGAGGGAAAACAATATCTCTCATAGGAGTTTAATCATTGCTAAACCCCCACAACATATGTGCATTTATCATCATTAATTTTGCTGACAAATGACTCGATATGACTTATTTGCGTAAGTCATATCGTGATTATTTTTTCAGTTGCTTAATTCTTAATACATTGCAATTATTCTAACTATAAATATACAACTTATGGGAGTTAAATTTTAAAATAAATTACTTTCTTATTTATTTTGAGTGAAAAAATTTTAGATTTTGGATCAAATCCCAACCCAAAATCTAAAATCCAAAATAGATTAACCCTATTGATATTTCAAAGATTCTCGATGTGTAGCTGAGTGTCTGAATCTCGCCATACTTGAGCAAGTTCTGCTTCTACTTGTGTTGCAGCTTGGTGTTTACCCTGTGCTTGCAAACTTGCCTGCAAACCAAATAAAGAACGCCCATTATGGGGATATTTAGTTAAATCAGTGCGAAATACTGACTCTGCTGCGGCATAATCGCCTTTAGCTAAAAGAACGTTTCCCAATGCTTCCCTTGTGGGAAAGTACCAGTCTGGTGGCTCTACGTAATCTAGGTTATCTTCTGCTACTACTGCTTGTTGCAATGTGGCGATCGCACTATTATAATCACCCTTAGATTCACCAATCTTGGCATCTAGCAATTTTTGGGCAATGTCTAAAATGCGACTGGCAGGTGTAAAACCAATGGTGGATTCTGCTGGCATTATCTTGCTGGCAGCTAGCAACGCACGGCTTTCTATCACTGCATCTTTTGGCTGGTTGTAGGCTGCGTATGCTAAACCGCGTGTAAAGTGCCACAGTGCGTTAGTAGTTAGAAGTGTGGCATCAGGTCGAGGAGTTTGTAAAATATCTTCCCAATCACCAAATCGGGCTTGTATTAATAATTTATTACCCAGAAATCCCTCTAGCATGGGTAAATGAGGGTCGATGGAAGTCGCATGAGCAATTAATTGATCAGCCGCTTGCAAAGCTTTTTGATGATTGCCTGCCATACTACTAGCGACCATCAGAAAATGTAGATTGTGAGTGAGATATAACTGAGAATAAATACCTTTGACTTGATTGTGACAGATGTAAGGTGTATCTTGAGCGATCGCCTGCTCATTCACTCGCATTGCTCCCGGATAATCTCCGACGCGGAAATAAATATGTCCAGGCATATGTACCAAGTGTCCAGCCGCAGGTACTAAGGTTTCTAAACGCTTGGCACTTGCCAGGGCGCGTTCTGGATGTAATGACGCTTCTACCGCATGGATATAGTAGTGATTCGCGCCTGGATGATTGGGATTTCGTTCTAGAACATATTCTAAAACAGCCACAATTTTGTTTGTCCCTGGCTGTGGTTGACCATCATGTGTCCACAGTTGCCAAGGATGCAAATCCATTAGGCTTTCAGCATATAAAGTGGCTACATCTAAGTCATCAGGGTAGCGTTGAAATAGACTGGCCATTGCTTGGGCATAGTCCACATCTAAAGGATGTAAATCTGCATTAGGATTGGGGGAATAACGTTTTGCTAAAGCCTGAATATAATCTTGTTCTGGAATTGATGCTTGCACAGCTAATTCTGAAGCTTTTTGGATGGCTTGATAGGCAGCTTGTTCTTTTTCACTGGTGACGACGGAGTTAATATTAGGGCCAAGAGCCAAGGCTATTCCCCAATATGCCATTGCCATTTGCGGGTCAAGTTCAGCCGCGTGTTGAAAAGAACGCACGGCTTCATCATGATTAAAGCCGTAAACGAGATTTAAACCTTGATCGAAAAACTTTTGCGCTTCCGGGTTTTGGGTAGAAACTGGATGATTGTATGTTCCCAGTCCTGGGATTAAAGTATAGGGCTGTTTGGTTTGGGCGATCGCAGAATTGGGAAAGACTAACGATAGTACAAGTACCCAAACTATAAATAAGCACTTCATACTCAAGTTACCTGTTTTAAAGCTTTTTATTATCAGCTATCTAAAATTACAGTTCCTTGAGGAAGTTATACGCATCCTTTCAAAGTCGTAGGATTAATTGACAAATAGATTTGTGTAGAGACGGCGATTTACCACGTCTCCTTAATATTCAAAATAGGTGTAACCAACTCTAAGAAAGAAGACAAGGGAAAGATGTCTGAGATTATTTCCCAGTCCCCAATCCCTAATCCCCAGTCCCCAATTAAGCCGCCTCTCTAAATTGAGTCGAGACGTTGACTTCAGATAATGAAAGTGAAAGTTGTTCAGATTGAGGCGCGGCGGCTTGTTCTAAAACTTGTACTTCTATATTCACACTAACCAAATAACTGCCTGTATCAGCACCCACTGCTTCCGCAATTAATTTGGCAATATCAGGACGCTTTGCAGTCAGAGGATCTCTTAAGATGCACCGATCCCATTCGTGTTTGGCAGTGGGGTTGAGATTGAGAATGTAATGCTTCATCATTGGACTAAACCCTTCTTGAATCCCTCTTCCAGAAGAACGTGACATAGTTGCTCTACTAGGCTTTTTGAGTGCTGCATCTATTATAGTACATACGTACTAAATCGAGAATAGACAAGCTAAAAATTATCTTTTGACAGAGCAAGTTAGACTATTCTGGTGTTTTCTAGGAGACTAGTCACCATGAAACGAGCGTTATTAGTGATTGATGTCCAAAACGAGTATTTCACAGGTAAATTGCCTGTCACTTATCCTTCAGGCAGTTTAGACAAGATTTTGCAAGTTATGGATGCGGCTCAGTCTAAAAGCATTCCTGTGATTGTAGTCAGACATACACAGCCACAGGAAGATACACCAATTTTTAGAAAGGGAACTCCAGAGTGGGAAATCCACCCCGAAGTTGCTAAGTATTCTTATGATTTATTAATTGATAAAAGATTACCAGGGAGTTTTACTGGCACTGAATTAGAGGCATGGTTAAAAGAGCAAGGGATTGATACTGTCGTCATATCGGGATATATGACTCAAATGTGCTGTGACACTACAGCCAGACAAGCTGCTCATCTGGGGTTTTCGGTGGAATTTCTCTCAGATGCTACAGGTACTCTCACCTTCCAAAATAATGCGGGTGCTGCTACAGATGAGGAACTTCATCGAGCCACTTTAGTTGCTCAAGATGGTTTCTTAAGCAAAATTCTCAGTACTTCTGAATGGATAGATAATCTTAGCTGATACCGTTTCTTAACGAAGATGCACTTTATTCTGCACTGTAGAGACGTTGCATGCAACGTCTCTACATCATTGTATTTGGTGCAGCTTCATGAGAATTACTATGAGTGTGGTCAAAGAAAAAAGCCATTAGTCTTCTGTGGTCAACACACATGACTAATGGCAAAGCAAAGAATTAATCCTTAGTTAACTTGAAAAAGGGAGTAGGGTATATTCCTTTGTCTTGTTTGGTTGTGAGATGATCTTGTGAATAGCTAACTGATCAAATTCTCTTTCCTGTCGCCTATCACCTGTGCTTCCTGAGAACTAGGCAACTGTAAATCATTCACCCAGATGGCTTGTTGTGGAACAGGAATATTAACTCCGGCTTGGTCGAAGGCGATTTTTAGCCGACGGCGATATTCGCGTGCGACATCCCATTGCTTGAGGGGTTGGGTTTTGATCCAGACTTTAATCATTAAACCGCGATCGCCAAAATTATCTATACCCAAAACTTGAGGTGTTTCGATAATTTGACGTTTCCATTGCAGGTCTTGATTCATTTGCAAAGCGACATCTTTAATCAGCTGCAAAGCTTGTTCAATGTCAGTTTGATAGTCTACTGGAATAGTTAAATCGGCTCGTGACCAACGGCTAGAGAGATTAGCCACTACTTTAATTTCGCTGTTGGGAATGGTGATTAAGCGTCCTTCCGAATCGCGTACTTGAGTCATCCGCAGATTGAGATTTTCAACTAAGCCACCAACATCACCAACAGCAATCACATCACCTAAAGCATACTGGTCTTCGATGATGATCAAAAAGCCGTTAATTGCATCTTTAATCAGGTTTTGGGAAGCCAAGGACACAGCCACACCTACTAAACCTGCACCGGCTAGCAAGGGAACGATATCTATCCCAAACAAAATGAGTGCTGCTAAGATGCCAAATCCTACCCAGATAATGGTGACAATACTTTTAGTCACCCCAGAAAATGTTGAGACTCGCAATTGCAGACGTTCAGAAGTCTCTGAGTTGAGTAAAGCACCGCTGCTAATCAACGCGGTGGTGAAACGGTCAATCAGCGCATAACTTAAACGGGTCACTACATAAGTTCCAAGTAACACGACACCCAATTTCAGAGGAATTTGAGCAGCTGTGACAATCCCTAATTGCAGTATGCGTGTATAGGGAAACAACCCCAACATCACAAAACCGCCACCTCCCCAAATTCCTGCTTGGGTGATTTGAAACAGGCGTTTTTGAACTTCTTGTAAATGCTGATGCTGCTGTTGATTGAGTTGAGTTGTGATATTTTGAGTGTCGCGGGAAGTTCGCGGGACTGTACTGACTCGATGTTTTTTAGCACGTTGCTGCCAACTATACACACCCCAACTAGCTACAATTATTGCTAGTCCAAGACCCGCAGCAATCTTTCCTTGGTTGATGAGAAATTGGGGTTGTCGTTCTTGTTTAGCTTGTTCTAAGCCTGTTTTTAAGTCTTCAGCGATTTGATTTGCTAATGTTGATGGATCTAACTGTTGTAGTTCAGCATCTGCGGTAGTGACAGTCATCAGATATTGACCGTTAACTTCGATGACTGGTAGCCCATTGATGGTTCTGGTAGCTACCTTCACTTGTTGGTCAGCTGATTGAAAGAATGTTTGACTAATTTTCGCTAAATTTTGCTGAATATCCTGGGAACGCTGAGAAAAATTACTCTTGGAAACTGCTATTTGGAACAATCGACGACCATCCAAATATACCCAGTCGGCAACATTGGTTTCACTATTCTCATTACTCGGACTGCTAGAAACTGGCAGTTGAGGTAAAAGAGGGATCTGGGCTGTAGCTTTTGGTACAGATGCAACAGTAACAACCATTGCACCTGCGATCGCCAAAAATTGAACGCGCACTCAAACACCTCCTAATTCTGATGAATTCCCTAGTATCCTCTACGATTAAAATCAGTAATTGTACCTATCAAAAGTTGAGTTTTTGGTTTTCAGTATGGTTTTGAATGTGGACACGGGTGTGTGTTGGTGGTTTAAAGATAGATAACAATTAACTTCATCTACTGCAAGTAAGACTTTAGAGAAATCTTTGTAATACTCTTACCAAAAATAAAGATAAAAGAAAAAAGCCAAAGATGTAGTTGACAGGGAGCTTATTAACCGTCAGTCTAGTTCCCAGCAGCTTTGACAAGGTATTTGGTAATTACAGCTAAAATTCCTGAGTCATGGCATACTCAAGAAGAGTGCGTGCAAAAATACGTAGCTCTCGTTACTTTTTTTTGAGGAAACTGTTTAATGACCGCAACATCTCCCCGATTAAAGCACGAGGTTAAAGACCTCGGCCTCGCTCCCTTGGGAAGACAGCGTATTGAATGGGCTGGACGCGAAATGCCTGTATTACGGCAAATCCGCGATCGCTTCGCCACCGAAAAACCCTTTGCTGGGTTACGTTTGGTAGCTTGCGCCCACGTTACCACTGAAACAGCACACTTAGCGATCGCGCTCAAAGCTGGCGGTGCAGACGCGCTGTTAATTGCGAGTAACCCCTTATCAACTCAAGACGACGTAGCAGCTTGCTTAGTCACTGATTACGAAATTCCCGTATTTGCGATTAAAGGCGAAGATAACGCCACCTATAACCGCCACGTCCAAATTGCTTTAGATCATCGCCCCAATATCATCATTGATGATGGTAGCGACGTAGTTGCAACTTTAGTAAAAGAACGCCAAAATCAAATTGCTGATTTGATTGGTACAACCGAAGAAACTACCACCGGGATTGTGCGCCTCAAAGCCATGTTTAACGATGGCGTTCTCACCTTCCCCGCAGTCAATGTTAACGACGCTGACACCAAGCATTTCTTTGATAATCGCTATGGTACTGGTCAATCTACCTTAGACGGGATTATCCGCGCTACCAATATTTTGTTAGCTGGGAAGAATGTTGTTGTTGTCGGTTATGGCTGGTGTGGTAAGGGTACAGCCCTGCGCGCCCGTGGCATGGGTGCAAACGTCATCGTCACCGAAATCGACCCCATCAAGGCAATTGAAGCCGTTATGGATGGTTTCCGCGTCTTACCAATGGCGGAAGCTGCACCTTTAGGTGATATCTTTATCACTGTGACTGGTAACAAGCACGTCGTTCGGGGTGAACACTTCGATGTGATGAAAGATGGTGCGATCGTTTGTAACTCCGGTCACTTTGATTTGGAACTAGATTTAAAATACTTAGCTGCTAATGCTAAGGAAATCAAGGATGTCCGTCCTTTCACTGAAGAGTATAAGTTGACAAATGGTAAATCAGTCGTCGTTCTCGGACAAGGACGTTTGATTAACTTAGCTGCTGCTGAAGGACACCCTAGCGCAGTTATGGATATGAGTTTTGCTAACCAAGCTTTGGCTTGTGAATACCTAGTGAAGAATAAAGGTAAGTTAGCTCCAGGTTTGCACTCTATTCCTGTTGAGGTTGATCAAGAAATTGCTCGCTTGAAGTTGCAAGCAATGGGTATTTACATCGATAGTTTGACTCCTGAGCAAATTGAGTACATCAATTCTTGGCAATCTGGAACTTAATCATTGATTAGTTGATTTTTTGGGGATAAGCTTGAGGGCTTATCTCTTTTTTTGTATTGATTATGGAATCATCAAGGTCAATAGAAGAATACTCTCAATTATCCTCGCTGAAGGGGTGGCAAATCAGCCACAAAGCTGGCTGGATAAGGGACATAGCACGTAGACTTCTTCTGAAAATAGGGTAATTTATTGGGCTTTAAACGCATAAGATCACGAGCTAAATCAGCCCAAAATTCCATCGCACCCACCTATAAATACCCATATAACCACGCTCCAGATGCAGAGGCACAGAGAATAAGAGTTTAGGTGATTGAATTGTTATAAATCCTCCCTGCCTTACCTTTGCGTCACTTCGCGACCAAAAAAAGGCGGGCATTTTATGCCCACCCCAAAACTCAAGAGAATATTCTGTTGCGATTAACCCAACAATTTTTTAGCTGTAGCTAACACATTATCAACACTAAAGCCAAATTTCTCCAAGCAAACGCCGCCAGGAGCAGAAGCTCCGAAACGATCAATAGTAACGGTATCACCTTCAGTGCCAATATACTTGTGCCAACCAAAGCTACTAGCAGCTTCTACAGCTATACGCTTGGTAACAGCTTTAGGCAAAACAGACTCTTTGTAAGCTGCATCTTGTGCTTCAAACAGATCCCAAGCGGGTAAAGAAACTACACGAACTTTCTTACCTTCGGCGGTGAGTTTCTCAGCCGCAGTTACACAGAGACTCAACTCTGAACCAGTACCAATCAAGATTAAATCTGGTGTACCTTGAGAATCTACTACTGTGTATCCACCCTTAGCTACACCCTCAATGGATGTACCTGCCAAGTTGGGAACGTTTTGACGAGTGAACGCCAACAAAGTAGGATCATTTTGTTTTGCTCTTTCGATCGCTACTTTGTAAGCACCAGATGTTTCGTTACCATCGGCGGGACGAATTACTGTCAAGTTAGGAATAGCGCGGAGAGAAGCTAGAGTTTCGATTGGTTGGTGGGTAGGGCCGTCTTCACCTTGACCGATGGAGTCGTGGGTCATTACCCAAATCGCACCAGCTTGAGACAATGCGGATAAGCGGATGGCAGCCCGCATATAGTCGGTAAAAATCAGGAAGGTAGCACCGTAGGGAATTAACCCTGAACCATGCAACGCAATACCATTGCAGATTGCGCCCATTGCGTGTTCCCGCACACCAAAGTGGATGTTGGGGTTTTGGTATTGTCCTTTTTGGAAGTCGCCTTTACCCTTGATTTCGGTCAAGTTGGAGTGGGTTAAGTCAGCCGAACCACCAATCAGTTCAGGTACAACCGCAGCCAACTTGTTGAGGCAGGTTTCTGAGTGCTTCCGGGTGGGAACGCCTTTATCTTCGGGGGTATAGGTGGGTAGTACCTGATCCCAACCGTCAGCTAGTTTGCCACTCAGATAACGCTCAAATGCAGCCGCTTCTTGAGGATACTTAGCTTTGTAATCAGCGAAGGTTTTGTTCCATTCGGTTTCGTAGCCTGCACCGCGTTCTACAGCTTTGCGGGTATGGTCGAGGACATCTTGAGGAATCACAAATGGTTCGTGTTCCCAACCCAAATTTTGGCGGGTCAATGCTACTTCGTCTCCACCCAAAGCTGCACCGTGAATACCAGCAGTATTAGCTTTATTGGGAGAACCATAACCGATGGTAGTTGTCACCTTAATCATGGTGGGCTTATCGGTAACAGCTTTCGCTTCTTCGATCGCTTTAGCAATGGCTGTTAAATCGGTGTTACCGTCTTTAACGTGGAGGACGTGCCAACCGTAAGCTTCAAACCGCTTAGAAACATCTTCAGTAAAAGCAACATCTGTAGAACCATCGATAGAGATGTGGTTGTCGTCGTACAGAGCGATCAGTTTACCTAATCCCAAGTGTCCAGCGAGGGAAGCAGCTTCACCAGAAACGCCTTCCATGTTACAACCATCACCTAAAATTACATAGGTGTAATGGTCAACAATTTTGGCATCGGGCTTGTTGAATTTTGCTGCGAGGTGAGCTTCGGCTATGGCTAAACCCACACCGTTGGCAATACCTTGACCTAGAGGGCCTGTGGTAACTTCTACACCTGCGGTCATGAAGTTTTCAGGGTGTCCGGGGGTTTTGGATTCCCACTGGCGGAATTGCTTGATATCTTCAATGGATACACTGTCATAGCCTGTCAGATAGAGCAGGGCATACTGCAACATTGAGCCATGACCGGCAGACAAAATAAAGCGATCGCGGTTGAACCACTTGGGGTTTTTGGGATTGTACCGCATAAAGCGATCCCAGAGTACGAAAGCCATCGGAGCTGCGCCCATCGGCAGTCCTGGGTGTCCCGATTTTGCCTTTTCAATGGCATCTACTGCCAAGAAACGGATTGAGTTAATACAAAGTTCTTCGAGGGATTGGGTTGCAACAGCCATAATCTCTTATTTTTAACGACGGGTTAGCACTCTTGGAGCTAGTCTTACCGGGGTGGTTGTTAATAGTTATCAGTTATCAATTATCAGTTATCAGTAGTACATTTCATCTTGAAAACTGTTGTCTGTTAACTGTTAACTGATTCAGTTTCCCCTGCGGTATCATCATCCCATTCCCGATTGTGCCTGGACAAGCGGGATCTCCTGAGTTTTTGGTAATTAATCAAGCCAAAAATGAGGTCAAGTTGAACCCTTGGCTAATGGAGGAATGACACTAACTATACTGTTCTGATTGTGATTACAGGATAGCCGACAAAGGTTAAAATTTCAGCTTTTCGGTGAGAATGAAGAACTGGAAAGTTAAAGGAAAGAATTCAGAACTCAGGAGTCAGGATGCAGAATAGAAAAATTCAATATTCCTCAATTCTGGATTCTTCATTCAGATTTGGGATTATGAGCAGGTTGATTACTCAAATTATCTCCTAATTTGTGAACTATTCTGTTCCCCGAATTCTGAATTCTGAATTCTATTGTGAGTGTTGAGTAGTAAGTGCTGTTAACGTAGCGGGGCGTGAGCCTTGTGCTGAGTAGTGAGTGAGTAGGAAGTTATGCTTCCTCTGCACTCCCTTGTTGGTCACCCCTGCCGATCTCACAGCTTCTGCTCCCTACTAGACGTACTTTCTAAAGGCGAGAGTGACATTATGACCACCAAATCCAAAGGAATTAGATAAGGCTACTTCAACTTTTTGGGCGCGACTAGTGTTAGGTACGTAATCTAAATCACACTCTGGGTCAAGGTTTTCAATATTGATTGTGGGTGGAACTTGATCGTTAGCGATCGCCAGTACTGTGGCGACAGCTTCAATTCCCCCAGAACCACCTAACAGATGTCCTGTCATTGATTTGGTGGAGCTGACCGCGATTTTGTAAGCATGATCGCCCAAAGCTTTCTTAATCGCGGCGGTTTCGGTGGAATCATTTGCCGGGGTGCTAGTACCGTGGGCATTGATATAGCTGACTTGCTCTGGGTTGATACCTGCGTCTTTCAATGCCAAGCGGATGGCTCTGGTTGCGCCTTCCCCTCCAGGGACTGGGGAAGTGATATGGTAAGCATCACAGGTCATACCATAACCAACGATTTCGGCATAAATGTGTGCGCCACGGCTGAGGGCGTGTTGCAACTCTTCCAGAATGAGAATTCCTGCACCTTCACCCATGACAAATCCATCGCGATCGCGATCAAAGGGACGGCAAGCATGAGTGGGGTCATCATTGCGTGTGGAAAGCGCACGCGCTGCTGCGAAACCAGCCACAGATAAGGGGGTAATCGCCGCTTCACAGCCACCGCAAATCATCGCCTGGGCATAACCGCCTTGAATGATGCGAAACGCGTCCCCTACGGCGTTAGAACCAGCAGCACAAGCAGTTACAGTACAGTTATTTGGCCCTTTTGCACCAGTGTGAATCGCTGTCAGTCCTGCCGCCATGTTAGCGATCATCATGGGAATCATGAATGGACTACAGCGATCTGGCCCCCGATTCAGATAGATGGTTTGTTGGTCTTCCATGACCTTGATGCCACCTACACCAGAACCAATAATAACTCCTACCTGTTCGGCGTTGAGTTCATTAATAACTAACTTGGCATCTGCAACTGCTTGTTTGGCGGCTGCAACTCCGAATTGGGAAAATCGATCCATCCGCTTGGCTTCTTTTCGATCCATGTATTCATGAGGATCGAAATTTTTTACCTCACCTGCAATGCGGCAATCATGACTGGAGGCATCAAATGCCGTGATATAGTCAATGCCATTGCGTCCGCTTAACAATCCTTCCCAATATTCAGCAGGTGTGTTACCAATAGGTGTAATCGCGCCAACACCCGTGACAACAACGCGTTTACGATTATAATCTGTCATGACTCAGTAAAAGATGGCGAGAAAGTTGCAAAAATTAGGGACTAGGGACTAGGGGCTGGGGACTAGGAAGAGGTAGGTATTCAGAGAACAGGGGAAAAATTTACCCAATCCCCTACTTCCCCAGTCTCCAATCCCCAGTCCCCAATCCCCAGTCCCCACTCCTCTTTAAGCAGATGCGGCAACTTTGCTGTTGATATAGTCCACTGCTTCTTGAACGGTTGTAATTTTTTCAGCGGCTTCATCGGGAATTTCGATATCGAATTCTTCTTCCAAAGCCATAACCAATTCCACTGTATCTAAGGAATCTGCCCCTAAATCATTAGCAAAATTCGCTGATGGTGTAACTTTGTCTTCATCATCAACACTCAGTTGTTCAATGATGATTTTCTTGACTTTTTCAAAAATGTCTGCTTGGCTCATAGATAAAATTCCTTAACCAGTTGCTACAGTCTGCTCTTTATGGAAGACATGGTTTTGAGCATATACATCTTATCGGAAAGCGCGATCGCCCGTATACGTCCCTGTCCAAAATAGGAATAGAGAAGATGTCAATAACGAGTGAGATTCCCCACTCAATAAGCTGCTCACGTCCCGCGACGCTACTACAACTCCCAACTCAGAAAAATTTTCAATGCTGCTTGTTACCAATTTTTACTAAATTTTTGGATGAATGTCCAAAAAAAATACATTCCCTCCTCAGTATCTCTGATGAGGAATGATAAAACAGTTATCATCGGGGCAGTTGCCCTCAACTAATCTTATTTTTATGCTATCTCAGACACTAAAATATGCTTACTTCCCTGGTTGTGTAGCTCAAGGTGCTTGCGGAGAACTGTATCAGTCAACTCAAGCCCTCACACAAGCCTTGGGAATTGAACTGATCGAATTAAAAAAAGCTGCTTGTTGTGGTTCAGGCACATTTAAAGAAGATTCTCAACTTTTAGAAGACACAGTTAATGCCAGAAATATTGCTTTAGCAGAAGCATTAAATTTACCTTTACTGACTCATTGCAGTACCTGTCAAGGTGTGATTGGTCGCGTTAATGAACGCTTGCAAGAATTTCACAGCAGTAATCCGGCTTATGTTGAACAGGTGAATGGCTTGTTACACAAGGAAGGTTGTCTGCCTTATCGCGGAAGTACAGAAGTTAAACATCTGCTCTATGCACTTATTAAAGATTATGGCTTAGAAAAAATCACCCAACGCGTCACCCGTAAATTATCTGGGTTAAAATGTGCAGCTTTTTACGGTTGTTATCTCCTCCGCGCGCAAAAGTCTGTACCTGACGAAGACCCATACCATCCAGAAGCGATGGAAAATGTGTTTCGGGCTGTGGGTGCAACACCTATTTATTATCGTGGTCGTACACAATGTTGTGGCTGGCCTCTTTCTAGTTATGCAACTACCCAATCCTTTCAGATGGCTGGGATGCACATTCAAGAAGCCTTGGCCGCTGGTGCTGATTGTTTAGTTACTCCTTGTCCTCTGTGTCATCTCAATTTAGATTCTCGTCAACCAGAGGTAGAAAAAGTAATTGGCAAAAAATTAGGTTTGCCAGTCTTACATTTACCCCAATTAATTGCCTTAGCGTTAGGAGTTAGTCCCAAAGAACTAGGTTTAGAACGGCATATTGTTTCTACCAAATCAGTGTTAGAAAAATTGGGATTTTGAATAAATTGAGCATGGGGCATGAGTCATTAAAAAGGCAAAAGGTAAAAAACTCTTTACTCTTTACTTTTTACTTCTTTGCTGACCTATTCCCCATTCCCTACTTCCTTAAACTGACGTTGCAGTTGTCTAAAAAATTGGTACATTTCTGGAAAGTGCTTGTATATACCAGCGACTTTCAGATATATCTTATGGGGTACAGCAGGAGTACCGGAAACAATATCTCCTGGCTGAACATCATGCAAAATGCCACTTTGAGCAGAGACGGTTGCACCGTCTCCCAGTTTGGCTTGATTAGCAATTCCGACTTGTCCTGCTAGAATCACGCGGTTGCCTAATGTTACGCCTCCAGCCAAGCCTGTTTGGGCAGCAATCGCACAACCTTTACCAACTTGGCAACCATGACCAATCTGCACTAAGTTATCAATTTTGGTATCGCTGCCAATTCTGGTTTCTCCCACGGATGGACGGTCAATTGTACTGTTGCAGCCGATATCCACACGGTCTTCTAAAACTACATAGCCGGATTGTTCCATTTTGAACCAACCAGTGCGGGTGGGGACAAATCCAAAACCTTCGCCACCAATGACAGCACCGCTATGAATGATGCAATCTGCGCCGATTTGGCTGCGTTCTTCAATGGTGCAGTTAGCGTGTAAGATGGTGCGATCGCCTATTTTGACATCGGGGTAAATCACGACATTGGGATGAATAATCACACCATTGCCGATTTCTACTCCTTCCTGAATTACCGCATGGGGGCCGATGTAGACATCCTGACCGATTTTGGCTGTGGGATGAATGACTGCCGTGGGATGGATGGCTGGTTTGGGGGTGTATGGTTTATAGAAGATAGCGATCGCTTTCGCAAACGATAATCGTGGTTGTTTTGTCGCTACCCAAACTATGCCTTGCGCTTGCGCTTGTGCTTGTATGTTTGGATCATCTGGCACAATTAAAGCACTAGCATTAGTTTTACTAATTAACGATACAAACTTTGCTCCTTCCACGTAGCTGATAGTACCGCTTGTAGCCTCATCAATTGCTGCTGCACCCGTAATTTCTGGGTCATGCTCAGGATTGGCTATCAAGCTATGCGATGTGGCAATGTCACCGAGTTGGGTTACGATTTGACTAAACTTCATTTTTGCGGATTTAGTAGTATTCTCTACAAAAGTCAGATTATACCTACTATGTCAACCCCTTTTACGGTAAGTGAAAATTCTCAATTTCCTGAAGTGTCTTGCTACAAATTTTATTTGGACACAGTAACTAATTCTTTCAATCTCCTAAAATATCTTTTCATAATTCTCATTTTATTAATTAACAAAGGATTTCCGACTGGCACGTTTGGCATTAAATCTTCTCGCAATACATAGACACCATCGTTATTGTCATAGTCCAATTGAGCGGCGGGTTTAATCTTCGCTTTCCATTCATCACCAGATAGTTGCAGATTAGTCACACTTGCATCTTGCTTATGGATTTTATTGACTACCTCTACCTGAGATTCATGTATAAAATTCTGACTACCTCTAGCCCTAGCTAACAGCCGCACACTGATCCGTTTTTGTATCTGTTGAGGTGAACGATATTGATAGTGCTTTAATCTGATTCTGAATGGATAGATTGCACCAAAATAAGGCCATCCCTGATCCTTATCCCATACTAAATTATGATCGTATCTAAAGAAACGCGCTTCTGACCAATTATTTAGATAGTAATGACACTTCTTTTCAACAGGTACTGCATCATCATAAATTGATGGTTGCTGGTTATAAATTTCCAAATCTTTATCAGTAAAAAAATACTGAAAACTTGCAGCCCAAACAGCTTGATATTGCTGCGGTATTTCCGCCAAAAAATGACGCGGATCATCAATATAAATTTCGTCAGCATCTAACCGACACCACCAATCACCAGGTAAACTATTAGCTAGATAATGATGGAAGACATCAGCCCCCAAAGCTTGATGATGGGCGCAATTATCCTGCTTGTAAGGAATAATTTGTTGATATTCTTGAGACAGTGTTAAAACTTTTTCCCATGTACCATCTGTACTACCATTATCTAAAACATATATAAAATCAGACCACTTTACTGCTGATATCAGTGTTTGCTCGATAATGTCAGATTCATCTTTAATGACACAAATACTATGAATTTTCATGAACTCACCTTGTAGAAAATACTATTAGAAGCCTTGAATTTTTATGCCGGATAGATATGCAATTGATATCGTTTACTCTTTAGCTCAACCTATCCTCAATAAAGGTATATAGTAGGAAATTTAAGATTGAACAGCGTGATATATCAACCCAGAGCAAATTATTAATGTTAATTCTTCTCAACACCAGGTTTATGAATAAGAGTAGTAACCTATTTAACTAGCCAGCAATGCTTGATACCTTTCTTCCTATTATGTTGTATGCTGTATTTCTGATTTGGTTGTAGCCATGAATGCCAAAAATTTGCACTAGGATGATGGCAATACCTAAAATTATGTAATTACGCAAATGACGTAATTCTGGGTGTCTAGCAACGGCTAGTTTCCGAAAATATACAGCTTTTTGATAATCTCCACTTTGTAAGGCTTTCCATGCAATCCGCAAATTAGCAAAACCATAAATACGGTTTTCTAAATTTTCTAAATCTTCAGGAGATAAATATTCAGGAGCAAAAGCAAAGCTTTTTTCAAAAATCAAATTATAGTTTTGCTCCATAATTTGCCAATTTTTAGAGCGGTTACTAGGATGTGAACGATAATATACTAATGTCTCATCAACAACTTTAAAAGCATAACGAGAAGCGATTCTGACCCACATTTCCCAATCTTGGGCATAAGCCAAGCAAGGATCAAAAACACCAACATTGTCAAAACATTTACGGCGAACCATCGGGTTACTACCGCACTCAATAATATTATGTTCTAGGATTTTTTCCCAAACATTACCTTCAAAAATATTCTTGCGAATTTTATTGTCAATATTGCCTTGAGCATCAATTGAACCCACCCAACTATATACTAAACCGATAGTTGGGTTTGCTTCTAAAATAGCAACTTGTTTTTCTAGTTTTGTGGCTTCCCAAATATCATCAGCATCTAGAAACGCTATGTAATCTCCTTGGGAATTAGTAATGCCATTATTGCGCGCAGCCGCCGGGCCTTGATTCTCTTGTGTTATTAATTTCACTCTGACATCTATGATTTGTGTAAACCAATGTACAATCCCATCAGAACTACCGTCATTCACAATAATTACTTCATAATCACTAAAAGTTTGTTGTAAAACACTATCTAAAGTAGTTGGCAGGAATGCCATTGCATTGTAAGCAGGAATAATCACCGAAACTTTTGGCATAAATTTTATTCTCCGTATTCATGGTTTGTAAATAAATTAAATATCAGTTAGTGTTTGTTTTATTCTTTGAGCAATTGTGTGCCAATTTAACTGCTCGAAAACTTTTTTTCTAGCATTTTTTGACATGGATTCTAAAGTGCTATTTTCAGATAATAAATTAATCATATGAGTGGCTAAAATATCAGGGGTAGGTTGAGAAATTACCAGTCCATTTATCTCATGCTCAATAATTTCAGGCATCCCATCCTGATCAGATACAATACAAGGAATTCCATAGTTCATAGCTTCTATTAAAAATAGACCTAGAGGTTCGCAACGTGCAGGTGAGACTACTATATCTGTTTCCAGGAAAATTTTTTTCATTTCTGTAGGAGATGAAATATATCCAGGATTCTCAACACCATCCTCATTTATAGATAAAATTTCCCCTACAATAACTAACTTTGCTTCAGGAATGATTTGTTTAACCTGCTTAAATGCTGCTAACAGTAAATCTCCTCCTTTTCTAAAAAAATCATAGCCATTGAAAAGAATTTGTTTGCTGCCAAATTTTTTATTACCTTGATATGGTTCTAAGAAATGGCCTGAAGCGTGTAAAACTGTAATCTTATTGGAATGAATACCGTAGTCTTGCTCCAAAGAATACTTGACTTTATGACTTTTAGTGAAAATATGCAGAGCTTTTGTATAAGTTTGATGCTCACAATCTATCCAATCTTGAAATTCTTTTTCTGTCGCAAAAGGGGCCCATGTAATCCAATTTCTTCTGGCTAGAGCCATTGTATAGTCTAAATATGTGACATAAGGAATATCACATTTATCCCAACAGGGACTATACATACCGTAGAGATGGAAGATTAAATCGGGACGACACCCGCCTTTGTGAATTTTTTGTTCTAGTTGACGTGAGCTATTGATAAAACTTTTGGCATTTTTGCGGAAATAACCTGCTTTTCTTATAGGTAAAAATGGGAATTTTATTTTTATAAAATTAGCGATATCTTTAATAAATCTTAAATTATATAAATTATTCAATGCTAGATATTCTATACTATTAAAATCATTAGACATAGCTTGGAATAAGAATTTAAGACGATTAATCATAAATTGATCGCCTGTAACTAAAACCGTTTTAATATTCATGACCTTTCGTTGTTTAGGTAAGAGACTTGAAATTGATTAATATTATTTTCTGATGATGGAATCTCATTCCAATCCCAACCAACTACTGATAAAGAAAGCCACCAATAAAACAAAAGAGTGGTATGTTTCCAGATATTATCCGTAAACATTCCTAGAAGTATGGCACTAAATAGAGCTATGAGAACAAAACAGAAGTTTTGTTGGGAACTATTCTTTTCGGACTTAGACATGAAGTGGACAAGGCGATAAACTTGAGCCGCAATCAATGCCAAAAATGTTGTGAAGCCAACTATTCCCCCTTCAACTAAAGCACGGAGATAATCATTGTGCGCTTCATTTTGCAAAACTGTGACATAGGAAGCTGTGTTGAGACCATAACCTAGTAACGGGGCATTTTTCCAAGCTTCCCACATGAAATGCCACTGGGCAATTCTCCAGTTAAAACTATTTCCGTCTGTCCAAGATAATAAAATTGCTCGCCATACATCCATATCAGGATTTAAAAGTGGTGTTTCTGCTAGCGAACCAAGACGTTCTCGGCCAAAATCTGTACTGGTAAATAGCGTAATTACTAATCCTAAAAGCAAAATCCCACCAATTAAATTGACTAAATTTAATTTCGGGGCAATCATGACAAAGACAAACATAAACAACATGGCTGTCATCGTCAAAGCTTTAGTACTAACAAAAAAGAAAGCCAATATAGCTAGTAAGCACAACCACGGCAAACGGTTGCGGGTGTTGCTGATTTTCCAACAGGTTAACCCAATAAATAAAAGTAAGAATGTGGCAAATGTGGATGGATGACCTAATGTTCCCCTGATGCGGGAGGCGGCTTCTAAATTACCAGTGCCTAGGCTACCTTGAGACAGAAAGGAAGGTAACAGCGAAGGTACAAACATCTGCATTGATGCTACTGTCAGGGGAATGATCAGACTTAAAAACAAGGTAGTAATTAATGTTTGCGGTTTGATCTTGCCCTGAAGTTGCATAACCAGAAGATAGACCATTAACCACGAAAATAAACGTGTCCATTCACGTACACCTTCGAGGAGATACGTACTATCTAAACCTAAACCGCCCAAGGGTAATAAAATTACCCACATTCCTTGGAGGGCTACCCATCCTGCAAAGAACCACCAAAATTTATCTACTTTTACGGATTGACCTGTCAATAAAGATAGAATGACATAAAGCAGAGCCAAGCCATCTAAACCGACGGCGAAAGCAGCGGGTAGTTGCTGGGCAGAGAAGGTATCTAAAGCACTACGCAGCACTAATAAGCCAATAACCGCTTGCTCAAACTTAGCAAAAAACCAGACCAGAACAGCTACAGAAAATATAGGTAGGCCAATTAACAAGGGACTAGCACCGACTAGAAACCCTGTTAATAAGCCGATACCAACGCCGACTATCCCAACTATAAGTCCTAATGAGGAATAACGACTTGAGCGTTTATTCGTCAACATTACTATCTTGACCAAAAGTAAATAAAGATACAAGCCACAAAACTTATTTTGAATGCCTCAAAAGAGGTTTGACCTTAACTGTGATCAGAATTTCTACTATTACCACCTAGCAAGTTCAGCCTTTGTAACGGTCTGGATAGAAAAGATTGCTTTTCATTAATGGGATGGCGATAATATTTTTCGGCATCACTGGTCATGCCATTAACGACTACTCCTAGTACGGGTATGCGATTTTGATTGAGTTCCGATACGGCTCTTTGTAATGATTCTTTGAGTGTGACGCTAGGGCGTGTCGTCATGATGACTCCATCGCTGTATTGACTGAGGGTAGCGGCATCAGCACAAACCCCGATTGGTGGTGTATCTATGATGACTAAATCATAGTGGAGTGCAGCTTCGGCAATGAGAGATTTCATGGCTTCTGATTCTAGTAATTGTGAGGGTCTGCCATGTAGTTCGCCGCAGGTCAATACAAAGAGATTCTCAATATCTGTAGGCTGTGCAGCATTGAGTAGGGTTCTATGACCATCAATCACATCGGTAATACCTGGTTTGGGAGGAAGGTTAAACAGTGTATGCTGCACAGGTCTACGCAAATCTGCATCAATGATGAGTGTGCGCCGAAATAGCATGGCTGCTACAGCTGCTAGGTGGGAGACAACGACTGATTTCCCTTCTCCAGACAGGGTACTACTCACCACTACAACCTGCAATTTTTCAGCATTGCGAAACTCTAGGTTTTTGAGGAGCATCCGGTAAGGCTCAACCAAACTGACATCGTCTAAGAATTTTTCGGCCGGTTCTAGGGTGAGTTTGGTAGCAGGGAGACGAGGTAATACTCCTAGTAATGGTAACTTCAGTAATTCCTCTGCTTCTGCAACCTCGTAGAGTCTGTTATCCATTAACTCTAGGAGTAAGACTACCCCTGTAGCGAGAATGCTACCAAAGAAGATAGCAATGACTAACACAACTGAGCGTTTCGGGTAGGCGTAGGCATCCGGGACTTCTGCGACTTCAATAATTCTGAGGTTGCTCACTTTTTGCGCTTCCGCAATTCGGGCTTCTTCTAGTTTGCTTTGCAGCAATTTCAAGGATTCGGCGGCTTCTTCCCGTTGGCGGGTGAGCATGGTGAGTGGTTGCTGTCTAAGCGGTAGAACTGCTAACCGTGCTTGGAGGTTGTTTCGCAGAGATTGGACGGCTCGCAGTTTGTTCTCTACTGCTACACGCTCCACTTCATTATTAATTAGCTGGGTAGTAAGATTTTGACTGATTTGATCGGATGCAACATCAGGAGAAGATGAGGTTTGATTCGTTGGTGATACGCGAGCTACTTGCTCGTTATATAAAGAGCGGATCTGATCTCGCTGCCCCAGCAGGGAGACAACTTTGGGGTGATTATCTGTAAACTGTAACCGTGCCTCAATCAGTTGAGTTTCGATTTCCGTTAATTTAGCTCTTAAAGCCCTGAGTTGTTCATCTTGACCGCTACGTACTGATGTATAAGCATTATTGATATTTTTTGTAGCAGTTAATTTTCTTAAGGAAGCATCACGCGATCGCGCTTCTTGTACTTGTGCTAACAGCGTCCGTTCTTGATCTTCCAAATTCGCTAAACTTTCTACTAAGCTGCGAGTTTGGTCTGTATCAGCAATTACACCACTTTTTTGCCTATATCTAGATTCAGCTACTTCTGCTTGTAGGAGGCGATTCCGTGCAACTGGTACTTCTTTCTCTAAAAATTGCCGGACTTTAGTGGCTTCTGAACTAATAGCTTGAATATTCTCCTCCACCATTGCTTGGGAAACAGCATTTAACACGTCAGCTGCAAACTGGGGATTTTGATGAAAATAGCTCAGTTGCAGAATGTTCGTAGCAGGTAAAATGCTGACTTTCAAGGAGCTACTAATATTCGCAGGTGTTATCTGAATAGGATGGGAACTGTGTTGATTTTGGGATGCTAAATTCTCTATGGCTTTATCCAAGACAGCCTGTGATTTTACTAGTTCTGCTTGGTCAGCTAGAGGGTTACTACTACGTCCTACTACTGAAGGCTGTGTTAAATCGCGCCCCAATTCCGAAACGCTCACACCTTTAGCATCAACCATCAATTTCGCTGATGTGGCGTAAAAACGCGGTGTTATAGCCAAGTAAGCTATGGATGCGCCAATCACAGCCGCTAAGGTAGACACAGCTGGCAAACCTCGGCGGCGCAATATTGATAATAAGGTTGAAATCCCTTTTCCCATTACGTATACCTTAATTTCTTTCAGAGCGGACTGTCCGACTGGGACGAAGTATTAAAGAATATTAACTACTCGTTATCATATCTGATACCAACAGTACTTACTACAAAGTAACTACTGCTACAAGATGTAAGAATTACCGATGTTCTGCCCCGACTTTTGCTAAATCTTTATCTGTGGATTTCGACTGCAATCTGCTGGTGATGTCAGCAGTTTGTAGAACCTCTGTATATAGTCTTAAAGTTTCCGATGTAATGTGATCCCAACTGTAGTTGAGATTGACGTGAGTTTGTGCCTTTTTGAGCATGGGTGAGAGTTTTTCGGGATGATGCAAAGCCCAATCTATGGCGGAAATACAGGACTCTAGATTGCCAGCTTCAAATAGCATTCCGCGTTCTTCCGCTAGCAGTTGTTGATGCGGTGGAATATCACTGCCCAAAACTGGGATACCTTCTCGCATCGCCTCTAGCATTGATAAAGGTAATCCCTCTAAATCGGAAGGTAAAACAAACAAGCCTGCGCCTCTAACAATCTCCCAAAGACGAGGCCCTCTCAGTTCCCCAGCAAAGACAATGTTTTTTTGATGAGCAATTTTTTCTAGCAGTTGGGAGGTAAATAGTTTCGTATCACTGATACCCCCTGCTAGAACCAGTTTCCATCCTTTGGGGTTGAGGGCGCAAAAAGCATCAACTAACAAATCAGGGCGTTTTTCGGGAACGAGTCTGCCCAAAAACAGAATATAACGACCAGCTTCCAAGCCTAAACTCTGACCATAATGAAAATTTGGGTCAGATTGACCGTAATTGGCGGGAGCTGTGGGAATGTAAACTGTTTCTTTGGCATATGTTTGCAAAAAGTATGTTTGCAGTGCTTTTGATACCACAACCATACTATGAGCAAAGCGGACTGCTGCTTGCTCTCCTAGTTGAATGAGCTTCGTAGATAAATTACCCCACTTAGCTCTTTGCCAGTCTAAACCGTGACAGGTAACTACAATTTTGGCAGCATTCGCCAGCTTAGGTATACAGGTAAACAAAGAAGGGCCAAGGGCGTGGAAATGGATAATATCATATTGCTGACGAGTAGCAGCGATCGCTCCCATTGCTGAAGTGACTAGAGCATCGACACCTGTATAATCTAAGCCTGGGACAGAAATGACTCGCACTCCGCGAAACTCATTACTTTTCCAACCGGCATTCTCTGTGTAGGATGAGCGAGCAAATAAATCTACAGTGTGTCCCTCTGACACCATCCGAGGATAAATTTCTGCACAATAATGTTCAATACCACCCTGTTTCGGTGGTATACCTTTTGCACCAATGACTGCAATTCTCATAGTTAATTAGCCTTGAAAAATCATTAATAGGGAACAGGGAATAGGGAATGGGGCATCGGAAACTGATCAAATCTCTTCCTTGTCTCCTTATACGCGCCCACAAATAGGGTTGATTAGCAAGTGGCTGCAACTAAAGACTTTGTTTCCCAACGCTGCCACATTTTTTTATACACTTCATTGATGACAGTCCTAGCTGCGTAAGGTTGAGCGGTTCTCACACAAGCAGAAGTTGGGTAACTTTCGGGATTCATGACTACTTGGTGTAAAGCATGAGCAATGCAATCTGGAGTGCGTTCTTCACAGACAATACCACTGTTTGATGAGAGTAACTGTGGCGTTTCACCTGCTTTTGTCGTGACTATCGGTGTACCGCAAGCTAAAGCCTCCAGTACTACAAACGGCAAACCTTCAAAGGCACTAGTTAGGACTAACGCCTGACAGACACGATGTAAATCAGCCAATGCTTTTTGCTGGACTGCGCCTAACATTGTCACTCGTTTTTCTAGCCCCAATTGGGTAATCTCAGCCCGTACTGAATCAGCTAACTCACCATTACCAGCCATTAATAGATGAATATTAGATTCACCTAAAGCGGCTATGGAACGGATGAGGAGGATGGGATCTTTTTGGGGATGTAAACGACCAGCAAACATGATGAAGCGGGTATTTTCATCTAATCCCAAGCGTGTTGCTAGTTCGCGTCTACCCTGTTCTCGTTTGTCTGGCGATAAGGGATAAAAAATTTCTTCATCAAAGGTGTTTTTGAGAAAGGCTACCCGGTCTTGCAAGTGAGGATATCGCTGTTGATAGAGTTTCATGGACTCTGTGTTGCAAGAATAGATCTGCTGAAATTGGCTCACCAAAGCCTTTTCTAAGGCGAAATAGGCGGCGGGAAACTTTCTCCACAGTATGGCGTTTTTGTCGTCCTTCGCTGCAATCTGCGCTTGGATGTCATTTTGAATAAACAGCGTCTTTTCGCCCTGCCAGTGACGAGTCACTATGGTTGGTTCTATTCTGTAAAAGTGCATGAAGTCTGAAGCGTAGTTACGCCCAACCAAGGCAGCTGTATATTTAATAGTTGTGGGTATTAAACCTCTGAAATCGTCATTTTCTAGTAAAAACAGGGGTAAGAAACTAATTTCTCTGCCCGCAAATTCTGCTTTTTGCCATTGACCTAGAGTTTGAGAGCGATCGCTTGCTGTCCCTACAAGTCTCACTTCAAACTCCTGAGGAGCATATTTGATGAATGTATTGATGAGTGTCTGAATTCCTCCTATGGAGGTCTGCCAGGGATTGAACTGGTAAAAAATCGTTAGAACTGGTTTACGCATCACTCACACCCTAAGGGAACTTTGTTGCACAAGAAATTCCAATTGATGAACTAGAGTAAATACTGAAAATTAGCCGTATTTTATGCAACAAGGGTACTTAACATACACAGCCTTATCGTAGTATCTCTATGTTGAAAAGTCACTTTATCACTATAGTCTTCACAAAATTTTTACATTCGAGACAAAAAAATTTGCTGTAAAAAACTTTAGATTTTTATAACAACTATCTACGAACCCTTTACTGCATCAATTCATGAAGATATCAGTAGTTATTGTAAAGCAGCTTTAAATCAACTTCATAATAACTTTATCAAAAATGTATATCTCCTAAGATACGAAGTCATGATATTGCATATCAACTCATCTCTCTGAAAAAATATCAAACCCAACTTTACACATGACTTGAGCAAATTTCTATTCTCAATCAGAGGTATTTATCTAATCATCAACATTACAAATATCTATCTTTGATAACAGTAAAAATCACCTAAAAGTTAGAATTCACAAGCCTCAAGATAGGATAAGTCACTTTTTGTAGCGTGTCCTAGCGGACTTGTTTATATATATTTACTCTTTTACGTTTGAGTATTTTAACTAAGTTATTTCCTGATAAATCAGATTGACATCTGCTTAAATAAGCTGTGTCATATCATCTGATTTACCCAAGGATATAGACGGATTTAATTTTGATTCATTGTGGCAGAACTAGACATCACTACTACCCATAGCGTTACCTGCTAAATAAGCTGTAGTCCAAGCACTTTGAAAGTTAAATCCACCAGTTATGCCATCAATATCAAGAATTTCTCCCGCGAAATACAGTCCAGAAACTAACTTACTTTCCATCGTTTTGAAGTTTATTTCTTGCAGATTCACGCCGCCACAAGTGACAAATTCGTCTTTAAATACACCTTTACCGTTGATGAAATATTTGCCTTGAGTGAGTTCTTGGACTAACAAATTTAAAGTTTTGTTAGGTAATTCCGCCCAACGGTCATCTGTACTGATACCTACACGGTTAATCATGTATTGCCATAAACGATGAGGTAAATCAACACCACGATGTAAAGCGATCGCTTTTTTACCCCATTCGTTCTTGATGGCTAAGATTTTTTGCTTAACTTGTTCTTGTGTGAGTTCAGGCAACCAATTTACTACTAAAGTGGCTTGATACTGGTGTTCGTGCAGCAGTCTAGCACCCCAAGCCGACAACTTCAGCACTGCTGGGCCACTGACACCCCAGTGGGTGATCAATAAAGGCCCTGTCTGTTCTAGTGGTGGCTGATCCCCAACAGATAACCGCAACCGTACAGGGTTAACACTAATCCCCGCTAACGCCCGCAGCTTGGCTTCGGGAATATTAAATGTAAATAATGACGGGACTGGTGATGCAATCTGATGTCCCAATTCCTTAGCGATTTTATAGCCGATGTGACTACTGCCGGTGGCTAATAACAAGCGATCGCATTTAATCACTTCTCCCGACTTCAAAAGCACCTCAAATTCTTGGCCGATTCGTTTGACACCAACCACAACTACACCAGTCCAAATTTCTACACCTTCGGACTGAGCCGTATCCATCAGACAGTTGACAATGGTTTCGGAACTATCTGTAATAGGAAACATTCTGCCATCAGCTTCCGTTTTAAGTGTAACTCCGTGGGCTGTAAACCAAGCTACGGTGTCTTGAGCTTGAAAGCGGCTGAAAGCACCACGCAAAGCCTTACCACCTCTAGGATAATTTTGTACTAGAGCTTGTGGCTCAAAACAAGCGTGAGTGACATTACACCGGCCTCCCCCAGAAATACGGACTTTGGCTAATGGTTGGCGGCCGGCTTCGAGTAAAGTGACTTGGGCTTGGGGGTTAGCTTCTGCACAAGCGATCGCCCCAAAAAATCCTGCGGCCCCGCCGCCAATAACTACAATTTTTGAAGGTAGCAATTTTTAAAGCATCTCTACATGATCATCTACTATCTAGGCTAGTACAGAAGCAGCATAGGTGATAGGCAACAGGTGACAGGTAACAGAGAAATTTTTACATTTAGATGTGTTACTTTTCATGGTTAGTAAAGAAATATCACTGAGATTAAAGGTTTTTCCAAAGTTATTGAGGGAGGTAAATAAGGTACAAAATTTAAGGACAAAACTATATTTACTAGACAACTGTCCAGCCTGTCACCTGTTCCCTACTCTTTTAACCTTCTATCGGTTCAAATAAATCTTTAACCGCACCGCACACGGGACATACCCAATCGTCTGGGATATCTGTAAAAGGTGTACCTGGGGGGATGCCTCCATCTGGATCACCTACTTCGGGGTCATATTCGTAGCCGCAAACACTACATACATAAATACCCATAATTTTCCCCTAGTTAAATATCTTGAACTCCAGTTAAGGGGAAAAATGATTACAGGAAATCTATCTCGTTATATATTAAAAACGCCACCAGGTTTTTTGAGCGTAAGCAATCACCCCTAGAGCGATCGCTCCTAGGAACAATAATAAAATTACTCCTCCAGGAATAAAGGTAATCAAACCAAAGCCTCGGAGTAACCACACTGCGATCCCAATGCCCAAAAAAACGCCCACAGCCTGAGTTAATAAGCGGTTTAAAGTGGATTGACTCATAGAATTTTCCTCTTAATTTACACATTGCGATACATTGACAGGGTAACAAGAATTTGCATATATTTTTTTGATAATTCCCGTTCTTATGGAGTTGTGCCGTTGCATAGAATGTTGTGCGGGGATAAAATCTGTGACATGGGAAATGTTTGAGGCTGAATTTTACTGTAAGCAGTAGTTAGATTGTTTTTACTGCTGAAGTGTCAATGAATATTTGTAATTAAACCTACGGATTTTTAGAGATAATTTCCGCATAATTACTGGCTAAGACTAATTCCGGAAAACTGATGTAGAAAACTGGAATTAAATATTAATCAGGTTGTAGTTCATTCCGGAGATGGTTTGTATTTACAGCCTGTGCAGATGGTGAACTTGAGGAGTAACGGAAGTAAATTTATGTCTGTAAGCCATATTTCAGACCCAGTGATGATAGGTTCGGGTATGAATTGGAATCAAGAACAGCAACGCCTGATGATGCAAGGCGAAATTTTAGTGCAGACGCGATCGCATACTGTCTGCGGTGGTTCGGTTAGTGCTTGTATGTACTTACCAGTGGTGCGATCGCATGTATGGCAACAAATTACTGACTACCCCCGTTGGGTACAATACTTTCCCGACATCACCAAAAGCGAAGTTTTACAAAGAGGCGAAGTCAAACGCCTGTATCAAACAGCGCAAAAAGCCTTTTTCTTTTTTACCGCTCAAGTGGAAATTTACCTCAAAGTTATAGAGGTAATCGGACAACAAGTGCAATTTCACATGGAAAAAGGCAGCTTTGTAGATTTTTCCGCCAATATTGAGCTACATGACTGTGGCAATGGGACTTTACTTACTTATAGTGTGCAAGCCACCCCAAATATTCCCATCCCCGCAATTTTTATTCAACAAGCCATGAATTTTGAATTGCCTGCAAATATGCGTAAAATGCGACAAGTGATTTGTCAGCATAGATAATAATGTCCCAGGCACAGGTAATTTTAGATTTTTGGTTTGGTCATCCTCATGAACCAGATTACGGCAAACCCAAAAGCTTTTGGTTTACGCAGCAACCGGAATTTGATGAAAAATTAAAGCATCGGTTTCTGCAGGATTACCAACAAGCCGCAGCTGGATATCTAGATGACTGGCTGAATTTACCAAAAACCTGTTTAGCCTTGATTATCCTCCTAGATCAGTTTCCCCGAAATATGTTTCGTGGTACACCAGAAGCATTTGCAACTGACTGGGAAGCCCTTTCAGCCGCACAACATGCTGTTGCGCAGGGTTTCGACAACGAATTTTTGCCTGTACAACGCTGGTTTATCTACCTACCCTTTGAACATAGTGAAAATTTAGCTAATCAGCAGCAATCTGTGAAGTTATTTCAGCAGTTGAATGATGATCCTGATAGTGCGATCGCCATTGAATCCGCATTACGACATCTAGAAATAATTGAGCGTTTTGGAAGATTCCCCCATCGCAATACTATTTTGGGGCGCGCCTCGACACAAGTAGAAGAAGACTTTCTCAAGCAGCCAGGTGCAAGTTTTTAATATATTTAAAAAATAAAGACGCTTTTCTTACATAAAAAGCGTCTTTATTTATGATCAAACTTAAACTGTAGCTAATTCCATCAATTCACTTGGTTGTGATTCATTCGATAAATCATCAATCAAACGAGGCTCATTTTCAAACCAGACGTAAGTTAATTCATATTCAGTGAATTGATAACCAAGAGTAGCTGCAAAATTCACAATTTTATTTGTGTTCCAATGATAACTGCCTAACAGGCCTCTCTTACAGCAATTATTAAAGTATGCTTCATAAATGGATGAATCTAACATCAAAACTTCATAAAAAGCATGAACCTGCTGTAACGACATAAAATTTTATCCCCGGAAATTTTTATTTTTGTATTTAATAAGACCTACATTTAGTTGCTGAAATATTCCGGGTTGGATCTCCCAGCATTATCGAGTCTTTATTTATTTGAGAGAATAAAATTCTGGAGATAAAAATTCATCTAGCTTCAGCAGTAATTTTTATTAATAGCTAGTATTATTATTTACAACTAATATTTTAAATTTCACCACTCATTCAAGTTAACTTGCTCACACCCTCCCTCAATTGCTTCACGTATCAACTGAAGATCATCTGTCGCAATTGAACCCACAAGATGTAGTAATTGTTTCCCGGTATTACCTTTAATCTGAGAATTTACCAGCTTCTTAGCCAACTCAATGTAACTTCAGCACTTAATAACCCACACGGACATTTTTGGACGGGAGATAGTTTTTTATCTGAGTTTGAACTAAAACCAATTCAGTATCTAGCTAAATTGAACACTGAATACTCATGTTCAAAATAAATAGTAATTAAAGTTTAATTGCATAACAGTAACTTAAAAAAAGTGCAAAGACGCGTCTTTTATCCTTTGCGTCTTTGCGCCTACTCTGCGAGTTCCGCCCTTGGCAGTATGCGCGAACCAAGCTTCAACTAACTACTAAATACCTCAACAGGTAAACGACTAAAGGACAACCTTTCATTCTGCACATCAACAAAAATTGTGTCCCCGTCGTTAAATTCACCGCGCAAAATCGCCTTAGCAATTTGCGTTTCTAACTCGCGCTGAATCGCCCGCTTCAGTGGACGCGCCCCAAATACTGGGTCGTATCCTACCTCAGCTAAAAAGTCTAATGCAGCTTCAGAGAGTCGTAGAGACATCTTGCGATCGCCTAATCTATCCCTTAATCTCTCAACTTGCAACTGCACAATCTGCCGCAATTCTCGCTTATCCAAACCGTGGAAGATAATAATCTCATCAATCCGGTTGAGAAACTCAGGACGGAAGCTATTTCGCATTGCTTCCATCACCCGATGACGCATTTCATCATAACGGGAGTTATCCCCAGCTACATCGAGAATGTATTGTGAACCGATGTTGCTGGTCATAATAATGATTGTGTTCTTGAAGTCTACAGTATGACCTTGGGCATCGGTGACGCGGCCATCATCGAGGATTTGTAGGAAAATGTTAAACACATCGGGATGTGCTTTCTCGATTTCATCAAACAGAATCACAGCGTAAGGACGGCGACGTATAGCTTCGGTCAGTTGTCCGCCTTCTTCGTAGCCTACATAACCAGGAGGCGCACCAATTAATCTGGAAACGGCGTGTTTCTCCATATATTCCGACATATCAATCCGCACTAATGCTTCCTCGGTGTCGAACATATACGCCGCTAAGGCTTTGGCTAACTCGGTTTTACCTACACCTGTAGGGCCAAGGAAGACAAAGCTAGCAATGGGACGATTCGGATCAGCTAATCCAGCACGCGATCGCTGAATCGCATCAGCGACAGCTGTCACAGCTTCCGATTGTCCAATGACTCGGTGATGCAGTTCTTCCTCTAAGTGCAGTAGTTTCTCCTTCTCAGATTCCACTAACTTGCTGATGGGAATTCCTGTCCACTTAGAAATAATTTCGGCAATGTCCGCTTCAGTGACTTCTTCCCGCAGTAAAGATTTGCCGGTTCTTTGGGCGTTGGCTAGTTCACTTTCTGCGGCTTCGAGTTTGCGGTGTAAATCGGTTAACTTGCCATATTTTAATTCGGCGGCGCGGTTAAGGTCGTAGTTTCTCTCGGCTTGCTGAATTTCTAAGTTAACTCTGTCAATCTCTTCCTTAACAGACTGAATTTTTGTAATGATATCTTTTTCCGACTGCCATTGAGCATTCAGGGTTCTTTGTTCTTCTTTGAGATCCGCCAGTTCTTTTTCTAATCTTTCTAAACGTTCACGGGAAGCTGCATCACTTTCTTTTTGCAAAGATAGCTTCTCCATTTCCAACTGCAAAATTTTGCGGTCGATTTCGTCTAGTTCTTCTGGCTTAGAAGTAATCTCCATTTTCAGCCTCGCGGCGGCTTCGTCTACCAAGTCAATGGCTTTATCTGGGAGGAAGCGATCGCTAATATACCGACTAGACAAGGTCGCTGCTGCAACTAAGGAACTATCGGAAATTTTCACCCCGTGGTGAACTTCATAGCGTTCCTTCAACCCGCGCAAAATCGAAATTGTATCTTCTACGCTGGGCTGATCTACATAAACTTGCTGAAAACGTCTTTCTAATGCTGCGTCTTTCTCTATATATTTGCGATATTCATCTAAAGTTGTCGCCCCAATACAACGCAACTCACCCCGCGCCAACATGGGTTTTAACAAGTTCCCTGCATCCATTGCGCCTTGGGTTGCACCCGCACCGACAACGGTATGAATTTCATCGATAAATAGAACTATATTTCCGCCAGATTCGGTGACTTCCTTCAAGACGGCTTTCAAACGTTCCTCAAATTCTCCCCGGAATTTTGCCCCCGCAATCATCGCGCCCATATCGAGGGAAATTAACTTGCGGTCTTTGAGAGATTGGGGAACATCACCCGCTACAATCCGCTGTGCCAGACCTTCCGCGATCGCAGTTTTACCAACACCTGGTTCACCGATCAACACAGGATTATTTTTGGTACGGCGAGACAAAATTTGAATAGTGCGGCGAATCTCATCATCCCGCCCAATGACTGGATCAAGTTGACCTTTACGGGCGGCTTCTGTGAGGTCACGCCCATATTTTTCCAGTGATTGGTATTTGCCTTCTGGATTTTGGTCGGTCACTTTCTGACTCCCACGAACTTGTTTAATAATATTTTTTAGTTTGTTTTCATCTAAACCGAATTCTTGAAATAATCCTTTGCCGAAGCGATCGTCTTTAGTGTAAGCCAGCAATAAATGTTCAATAGAAATATATTCGTCTTGAAAATCTTTACGATGTCCTTCAGCACGGTCTAAGAGTGTATCCAAACTCCGCCCCAAGTAGACAGAAGTGCTGTTACCTGAGACTTTCGGTTGACGTTGGATAAATAGTTCTGTGCGATCGCCGATTTTTTGTAAGTTTACGCCTGCTTTCGCCAAAACCCCACCTGCTAAACCCTCCTGTTCCAGCAGGGCTTTCATCAGGTGTTCGCTTTCTATCTGCTGCTGTTGATGCTGTTTGGCTATCTCAGGTGTGTGGGCGATCGCTTCCCAGGCTTTTTCTGTAAATTGGTTCGGATTAGTTGGTTGCATAGGCTGATTCAGGAACGTAGACGCGCAGATGCAGATAGAACAATAGTTATTCGTTGTTCTTATATGGTTATTTTATGAATACTGGCACAAATAGCTGGATCGGTCTTCACGTCTTCGTCAGGTAGTAGTATTACCTTTTGTCTTCTACTGTTGAGTCTTCTTACTCAGTAACATCCGTAAGCATCTAAAATCCAGCGTCTATTGTCAAACAGTGATCGTACTTACCTCTATACCAAAGGCAACATTTACTTCATGCCAGCGAAATTGAGAGACCATACAACATAGGCATTGCTTGACCGGATGGGAAGCCGATTAGCCTCAAAATATGACTTTAATCATGGTTATATTCATGACTTTTGGCCTATTTGCTCATACGACTCAAATTTTATGATCAATATGGCTTGGGTTTAGCCAGCCTCAATTAATTGTTATGGTGTTATATTCACGGAGCATCGATTGACTATGGTTATCCGGTTTCCAGTCATAACTGCTACTTTCATAGTTGCTAGTAGTATCAGTACACTTTTAAGTTTTGTTCCCCCTGCTTCCGCGCGCGAAATCATCACTTGCGAAAGCGTGAATAATCGGAGAGACACTTGCGTAGTACCCGCAAGAGGGCCAGTTAGATTTGTGAGGCAGTTGTCTGATGCTAGTTGTAGAGGCAATTGGGGCTATGTTCGTAATCGTATTTGGGTGAGAAACGGTTGCCGAGCTGAGTTTTCTGTTGCCAGTTCCAGGTATGACAGAGGTGGCAGGTATGATAGATACAACAGAGACCGTAGATACAACAGATGGTAAAGTGCAACGGATAATTAAAAATTATCCCCAGTTGTAGGCAGTTAGGTATTAGGCAAAGGACTTAAAGCAAGAGGGTTTGACTTGTTTGTTGCATTGATAATGGATGGTTCGCTGGATTCGGAGCAACAAAGGAAGTTTTTTAACTAACAATTTATTGATGTAGGGCAATTGCTCTGATTTTTTCAGAGTGATAAATAAGCACGAGTTAAACAGCATACGCAAATATTCACGAGAATGCGTCTGACTTGCCCCTATTTATACCGTTTCTTAATGAAGATGCGCTTTATTCTGGACTGTAGAGAGGTTGCATGCAACCTCTCTACATCATTTATTTGGTGCAACTTCATAGAGAATTGGTATTAGCTACAAACAATAGCTGAACCTTAAATTAGTGAGAATTCAGAAGTCTGAATTCTCACTCCTGTTTATGTAAATATTTATAAATAATGATCATGACTGACTGTAAATCCAATGACGAAAAAACAGAAATTTCCTTACTTAGTGGGTTCTAAATGGACAGCAACCACCAAAGTAGATGGATGGAGACATTTTCAAGTCGTCAATCGCAAAAATCAAGGGAAGTGGGTTTACGCTGAAATGGTTGCGGCTTGCGATCCTGATGTCCGGTTTTGGATGAACGCTAAATTATTGCAAGATAGTTCACAGTGGCAAGCTGGATGGCAGTCACTACAAGAAATAGAGGCAATTAATGCCGAATTGAAATTTTAGTCTAGCCTGCATGATATTGGGAAAATTAATAATTTTTTACAAGATAGTTCTATTTGGCTAATCTACAGTGAGCCACACAGGTTGAGATATAGGTATAAAGGGTAAGATTATTGACTGATCCCTAATTTTTTGCGGTCTACGGCGCAAATCAATACCTCATTTGCGATCGCCTTTGCTTAAAACAAGTCTAGCCATATCACAGTGCTGATTGAAGTCGGCTAAATCTACGAGAAATCTTGATAATCGGTCATTATGATATTTTGTCTTTTGTAACTATTTTTATAAAAAAAGTTATATAAAATATTCAATAAAAAAATTTTTAGCTAAAGAATAGATTTTTATGGGCTTTGAGTTAATTAATAACCCAATAATGTTCTCTAATTCCTTTTATAGCGATTTTTCAGATTTAGCACCCCTTTATTTCCCGTGAAATTTCGACAATAATCACATTCACAGACCTCACATATTGCTTTTGTAGAGACGGCGATTTGTCACGTCTCACCAAGTCAAAGTTTTAGCCAGAAGTTTCATAAAAAACGATAAGAGGCAAACAACAGTGAAATTAGCAGTTTACGGAAAAGGTGGGATAGGTAAATCTACAACTAGCTGTAATATCTCCGTCGCCCTAGCCAAACGCGGCAAAAAAGTTCTGCAAATCGGGTGTGACCCCAAACACGACAGCACCTTTACCTTAACTGGATTTTTAATTCCTACTATTATTGATACCCTGCAAGAAAAAGACTACCACTATGAAGATGTCTGGCCTGAAGACGTAATTTACAAAGGCTATGGTGGTGTAGACTGCGTTGAAGCTGGTGGGCCGCCTGCGGGTGCGGGCTGTGGTGGCTACGTCGTTGGTGAAACCGTGAAATTACTGAAGGAACTCAATGCCTTTGATGAGTACGATGTAATCTTGTTTGATGTTTTGGGTGACGTTGTTTGTGGCGGTTTTGCAGCACCACTCAATTATGCTGATTACTGCATGATTGTTACTGATAACGGCTTTGATGCCTTGTTTGCTGCCAATCGCATTGCAGCTTCAGTGCGAGAGAAAGCACGAACTCACCCACTACGTCTAGCTGGATTAATTGGCAATCGTACCTCCAAGCGCGACTTGATTGAAAAGTATGTGGAAGCAGTTCCGATGCCCGTCCTGGAAGTCCTGCCATTAATTGAAGATATTAGGGTGTCTCGTGTTAAGGGTAAAACTTTGTTTGAAATGGCAGAGTCAGACCCATCATTAAACTACGTATGTGACTACTACCTCAACATTGCTGACCAAATTCTTGCACGACCTGAAGGGGTAGTACCTAACGATGCTCCTGATCGTGAATTATTTACTTTGTTATCTGATTTTTATTTAAATCCGCGTAAACCACAGGTTGCTAATCCTGAAGAGGAATTAGACTTGATGATTGTATAAATCATCTAGTTTTCAGGATGGGGGTCAATAATGGCTTTCTTTAATAGCTTTACAGATTCGATTAGACAAAAGTGGTTGCAATTTTTCCAAGCCAATCGTGATTGGATCAAACTCCATATGCAAGTGGAGTCAGTATATACACCTGATGGTGGCAAGCGGCCACCCTCTTACCTCATCCTGGGAGTGGTAAATGCGCTAGATCCGAAATTAGCGCAGTTAATGTTTCCTTTTGCGAAATTAAATCCTGATGCGGATACTTTAATTGAGGTACTGGAATTAAACTTTGACCCAGACATCGCCCTCGGTAACAGTACGATGCCCGAAACAGAAGCGTCTACTGTCGGTATGGAAGAAAATACGGAAGATGATACTTTTGCCGTTTCTCACACCGATACTTTTGGGGAAGAGATTGATCCTCAAACGCTGATAGTCGGCAACATGGAAGATAGCTTCAATAGAATGGCAACAGCCAGTCCAGAAGAAGACGGTTTTGGTGATGTTTCTTTTGATGTTGCAACTTCGTCAGTAGAAAGATTAGAAGAACAAATTCTTGAGGATCTGAATACACCTGACGAAAACGCTTTCAGCGATGTGTTATCTGATGTCTGGGGTGATGAAACATCCTTACAAAAGGGTGGTGAAAGCAATGATTTCATGGGGGAAGAATTACCAAATGGCGTTTTTGACGAATCGGAAATTGCCCGTCTCTTCCCCAACGCATAAAAATACCGTTGCTGTTGAATTTAGGGGTTTTTAGTTGGTGCTATGTGCCACACATTACAGTGTCAGGGAATAGAGAATAGGGAATAGTCAGTTTCACCACTGACTATTCCCCACTCTCTACTCGCCCCTCTAATGCTGTCCCTATTTCCAGCTGCATTGAAATATAAAGGGGAGAAAAATTAAAATGACCATCGCGCAAGAACCAACAACTTTAAACTTTGAATGCGAAACTGGAAATTACCACACCTTCTGCCCAATTAGCTGTGTGGCATGGTTATATCAAAAAATAGAAGATAGTTTCTTTTTAGTGATTGGGACTAAGACTTGTGGGTATTTCCTACAAAACGCGATGGGGGTAATGATTTTTGCAGAACCCCGTTATGCAATGGCAGAGTTAGAAGAAGGTGATATTTCCGCACAACTCAATGATTACAACGAGTTAAAGCGATTATGTGAGCAAATTAAACGCGATCGCAATCCTAGTGTCATTGTGTGGATTGGCACTTGCACCACTGAAATCATCAAAATGGACTTGGAAGGTTTAGCACCCAAGTTAGAAGGTGAAATTGGTATTCCCATTGTTGTAGCCCGTGCTAACGGTTTAGATTATGCTTTCACCCAAGGGGAAGATACGGTATTAGCTGCAATGGCTAACCGTTGTCCTAGTCAAGTTCCCGTAGCGGAAAGCGAAAAAAATGAGCGTAACGCTATTCAAAAGCTGCTCAATTTCGGAAAGAAAAAAGAAGACGTAGTTCAAGAAGAATCAGAGTACGTAGATCATCCCCCCTTGGTTCTATTTGGTTCTCTACCTGATCCTGTTGTGACTCAGTTAACCTTAGAACTGAAAAAGCAAGGGATCAAAGTTTCCGGCTGGCTACCCGCGAAACGGTTTACTGAATTACCGGTGTTAGAAGAAGGGTATTATGTTGCTGGTGTTAACCCCTTCCTCAGCCGTACTGCTACCACCCTAATGCGCCGCCGCAAATGTAAACTCATCGGCGCACCATTCCCCATCGGCCCTGATGGAACTCGCGCTTGGATTGAAAAAATCTGCTCGGTATTTGGAATTACACCTCAAGGGTTAGAAGACAGGGAAGCACAAATCTGGGCAGGGTTGGAAGACTACGTAAAATTAATTCGTGGCAAGTCTGTGTTTTTCATGGGTGACAACTTGCTAGAAGTCTCTTTAGCACGGTTCTTAGTGCGCTGTGGGATGACTGTGTATGAAGTTGGTATTCCCTACATGGACAAACGCTATCAAGCGGCTGAGTTAGCCATGCTAGAGAAAGCTTGCCAAGAAATGGGTGTACCCCTTCCAAAAATAGTTGAGAAGCCAGATAATTACAACCAAGTACAGCGTATCTATGATTTGCAGCCAGATTTAGTCATTACTGGGATGGCACACGCTAACCCCTTAGAAGCGCGAGGAATTAATACAAAATGGTCTGTGGAGTTTACTTTTGCTCAGATTCACGGTTTCACTAATGCCCGTGACATTTTAGAGTTGGTAACTCGTCCACTGCGTCGTAATAATAATTTGAAAGATTTGGGTTGGGATAAGTTAGTGAAGGAAGAAGCGAAGATTTAGATTTTGGGTTTTGAGATAATTAATTACTTTAGAGGCGAACATAGGTTCGCCTTTTTTATTGTAGCTATGCTAACGCAATTAATGGTTGTAGCCATTCACCGTTTTTATCTAACACACCTGTAACATAGTTTTGAAATGCAGGTAATCCGCCAAGCTTACTCCAATATTCATTAAAATCACCGATGTTTTCTAAAAAGTGAGCTTTTCCGTTTGGAGGAAAATTAATTGGGCAACCAAATATTTCTGTATTATGTGGCGCATTGTTCAAATCATGTGCTTTCCAAAGTATTTGAACTAGACGACCAATGCTAAATTCATAACCAGAAGCCTCATCATAAACAGTTTTATTAAACAATTGAACAATGTGTGTGATACGGGCGTGTTGCCTGATTAATAAAATATCACCCTCTTCCGGTTTTGCTGCATTAGCTTCATAGCCTTTTTTCCAATGTAAGATAAATATTTTTGACAGTTCATTTATTGGAAAATCCCAAAATGTTATTTCGCTACCTTGATAACTTACATTTTTACTCCACTTCAATCTAGATAAATCAGCCATTACTACCTCTAATTTATTCTCAATCAGGTTACTTTTATATTTCCCTGTAATTAGAGTGAAATAACATGAATAACTAGAAGTAGATTGAATGAAGCAATAGCGTAACCCAACACCGAAATCCATATCAAGTCGCGCTTTTCTCCACCCAACCTCGTATATTGAGAAAAGTTGCGATCGCACTCAATGACTTTAATTAAATAGAGTTAATATAAGGTTATACAATCTTGTCAATATCTCGCTTAGGAGAGGAGTATCTAAAAATCATGCTCAGTGGAATTAAGCAAAAGGCTATTGTCGGTAAAGATGGGAAAATTGAACTTTCTACAACCGAATTACCAGAAGGGACTATTGTAGAAGTGATAGTTCTAGTTGAACAGCCAAATAAAGAAGATGAAACTACCTATCTTCTCAACTCAGAAGCTAATAAAAAACATCTACTTAAAGCTTTAGAAAATGTAGAGAAAGGAAATCTGATCTATGTTGATTTAGATGAATATGAAAAAAATAGCATTTGAACCAGAAGCCTTTGAGCAATTAGGTCAGTGGACAATAGAAGATAAGAAAATTTTTAAAAAGATATTGGATCTAATCAAAGATATTCAAAGAGAACCATTTTCAGGAATCGGTAAGCCTGAAGCCTTGAAATACGAATTACAAGGTTATTGGTCAAGGCGAATTACAGATGAGCATAGATTAGTTTACAAAATAGATGAAGATTTAATAATTATTCTTTCATGCAAATATCATTATAATGAATAAAAAATATGCCCAAAACTTAAATTAGTTTGGGCATAGTCACAACTAAATTTTATTTAGTAGTTGCAAGTTTATTAACAAATTTAAAATATAAATAATTTGCTAATAAGCACCACTGTTTTTGTTAAAAATAACAGCAACAGTCTTGAAAATTAACTTCAAGTCATATATCAAACTCCAGTTTTTCTGATATTGCAAATCCAGCCTAATTACATCTTCAAAACTGCGAACTTTAGACCTACCGTTAACTTGCCATTCCCCAGTCATACCGGGTTTCACATCAAGACGTTGCCACTCTGGAACTTCATAGCGTTCCACTTCATCGGGTGTGGGTGGTCTAGTCCCCACTAAACTCATGTCGCCTTGCAAGACATTCCAAAATTGCGGAAACTCATCTAAGCTGGTGCGACGTAAAAATCTGCCGACGCGTGTAATTCGGGGGTCATTTTCATTCTTGAAGAACGCACCCTGGACTTGGTTTTTAACTTGAGCTTTTTTCGCTTCTGCATCTACACACATAGAGCGAAATTTCCAAATTTTAAAGCGTTTCCCCATCCAACCGCAGCGAATTTGTCCAAAGAAAATCGGGCCGGGATCATCAATTTGGATAGCGACCACTATGGGAATAAACAAAATTCCTGTGATTACCAAACCCACCAAAGCACCAATAATATCTATAAATCGTTTCATCCAAGATGCTACGGATGGATGAGTAGTTGGTAGTTGCTCTATTTTGCGGGTTGAAGCCTTCTGAATGTCTGTGACATTATCATCTTTTATGGGTAACGCTTCGCTATTAGACTCAATGGAAAAAACTTTATCTAGTCCTGTAAGGTTTAGCACTGCCATGACCTGGGGGGTAACATTCCGCAGGATCATGGAAATTTCTTTTTCTTGAGTAGTTTTAAAACTACTTACCAAAGCACCTAAACCACTACTATCCATAAAAGTGGTTTTCTGAAAATCAATAATGATTTGCTTGGGATGGTTATTTTCTTGGGTTAAATTTTGGCAGGTTTGCTTAAAGCTTACTGCTTCAAGCACGCTTAACCGCGCAGATACCTGCACTATAACCGTTTCATTTAGGGAAGTAACTGGAAAATTTACCTCAGTGGGTTGGCTAGTCATGAAGCTCTGCACTTTCGTTGCCATATAAATTTAATCAGCCAAACATTATTTTGTCCTAGAAAATCACCTAACCTCATTTTAAATAAGTAGGAATAATGACTCATAGTTAGTTTTATAGGTTGAGTTAGGGATTGCCTACAAGATTCACAATAGAACAAGAGATTAAAAACTCACTTGTTGTTGAACCGATGCAGCGCGATCGCGTTGCTACTATCCTATGACTGCTAACACTACAGCCGAACCTACTGCACGCCTGATTGAGGTCTTTTCTGCTATTCAAGGGGAAGGACTGAATGTCGGGACACGTCAAATTTTTATTCGCTTTGCTTTGTGTGACTTACGTTGCCACTTTTGCGATAGTGTCCATACATGGCATACACCTGCTGACTGTAGGATCGAGCGATCGCCCGGACTCCGAGATTTTGAAATTCACTCCAACCCTGTCTTAATACCAGTCTTATTAGAATGGATTGAACGACAGAATTTACCTTGTTTACACGATAGCATTAGCTTAACAGGAGGAGAACCACTTCTTCATGCAGGTTTCTTAAAGGAATTTCTGCCCCAGGCGCGATCGCTCACTGGTCTACCTATATACTTGGAAACCGGCGGACATCGCCCAGAACAGTTGGCCATGATATTACCATATCTAGATTCTGTAGGTATGGATTTGAAACTTCCTAGCGTCAGTGGTGAATCCTATTGGTCAGAACATATGAAGTTTCTACAAATTTGTTATCCAAATTTAGAAACATTCATTAAAATAATTATCTCTCATCATACGGATGTAGCTGAATTAGAGCAAGCTGCTTTATTAGTGGCAGATATTAGTCCTGATATTCCCGTATTTTTACAACCTGTTACGCCTTTAGCTGATTCTGAGCAATTAAATAAAATCCCTATCCTTGCTCCCACACCGGCACAGGTTTTAACTTGGCAAGCTTTGATGAAAAAAAGTTTAAAACAAGTCCGCGTCATCCCTCAGACTCACAAAATGCTCAATCAGCTTTGAAGAAAGGCAGGAGAGAGGAGGCAGGAAACACAAGATTATGTCCTGTATCGCATCATACTTAATTGTTAAAGTTTTGATGAAGATTTACTCCTATCCTTCGACATCTATGAAATATAGATGTCTAAATAGTTACCTTGATCCAAGATTAACTTTTTCTTAATACAGAAGTCCAAAGCTTAGGAATTGTGTTACTAAGCTTGAGTTCTATGTGGCTGAAGCGGCGATCTCAGCTTGTGAAAGACTAGTTAAATCATAGGGTGGGCAATACCCACCCTCATAAATATTTCCAGATTAAATTCCGCTTTCATCTGTGCTTCTAGATTTAGCCTTGGCTTTATTGGCACTACGCTTGAGAGCAGATAGTCGTGCTTCATAGCGAGAACGCTGGCGTTTGCTAGGAGTATTATCGATCAGGGTTTTTAAGGCACTACCTAGACTTTTGTAGGCATTGGGGAGACTATAACCAAAACGAGTTGCTAGTGCGATCGCTTTTTCGTCAGCATCGATTAATTCTCGCATTTGCTTCTCGCCATTGTTCTTCTGATATAGTCGCCAGCCTGACACACCACACAGTGCCAAAGCTAAAACTAACAGTAATCCATCCTGCACCCACAACTCGCCTACAGCTCCACCTAAACCGATGGCTAAAGCTGCCATTTCCCATCCATCTTTGGGAATTGTGTCATTTTGAATACGGGCGACTTCATGCCAGAACAGCAGATTACGCTGATCCATTGCCAGAGTATCCCATTTCACCAAGTCAATTTGAATCTCTACTTGGTCTTTACCAATTTCTTCGCTGCGGATCAGGGGTGGATTGACCTCAGTTGTGCCTTCAACCGTGACCCAACTCTGCAATTCTGGCGGTAGTAGGCCTTTTAACCGCCGGAGTTCACTCATTTCCGCTTTGGCAGAGGAGGTTGCATAGGATGTCATAAAATCCAGCCCTAGAAAATTTCAGTATATAGTGAGGGTATCACTTTGGAGTATAGCTATTTAAGTGGTGTTTCGTCTCACTCTGTAGGAAAACTTCCCCGTCTCTTCCTCGCCTCGATCGCCTTTGCCAGTAATTCCAGTAATCCAGGTGCTTCCTCTTGGATACTCAGCAAAATTCTTTCCCCTAGTTCTATATTCCCCGGATCATTACCTGTGGCCATCACCTCATGCAAACGTGGGATGGCTATATTATCAACGATTTGAATTAACCCACTCAGACAACGATGAAATTGTTTTTCTGTCAGGAGTGCATCTTCTAAGGGAAATTCAATAATGGCGCGAATTTCACCATCAGATGGATCATATTCCCATTGCAGCATTTTTGTTTCCCAAGAAATAGCCAACATTGTTTGTAAGATCACCCCCTTGTGAGGATGATCTTGTACCCCTGGAAGAACATGAGGCGCAAATAACCGAAAAAATTTTCCCTCTTCATCTAATTGGACAACTATTAGAAAATCTTCTAAGTTATCAGCTTCTACACCTGTAATAATCCTGTCTTCTTCCTCATCAAGACGGTAGTCCCAGCCTAGTTTGTCTAAGTAATTAGCAATTTGCTTGAGGTTAGCTCCCATAAAACCCTCTTTAAGTAACGGTGGAGCAGCTGTCACGAAAACTAGTTTAACCCTTTAGAGGCGATCGCTTAGGTTGAATTAGTTAAAAACAATATGCCCAACTGCTTAAAAGTCTGGAATCTCTGACTTTTAAGGCTTGAAAATGTAGCATCTTATTGTTAATCAATTCGACAAATAAGATTTTTATTATCAATCACATGGTTAATAATAAAAAGTCTCTAAAACAGTAAATAATAAAATCTTGTTTTTCTCTGTTCGTACTTATTGAAAATTATTTTATGCAGTTAATTATTATTTTTACAAAAAACTTTGAGTCTATAAAAAATGTAATTCATCGACCAAATATAAATAACTAAAAATTATAGAAAGTTGAATTTCAGGATACAAGTTAATCATGCACATATTGAAAATACCAGAGGATTGATTTCCGATATAAATAAGAAAAATCAATAAATCAAGAAAATCATCAATATTTTTTCCGTGCATAAAAGTGCAACATTAAGTGCTAAAAAAGTTTTATATTACAGAAGTCTATTGGTTTTAATAGAAGTATTGTATTCACAACTACATTTTGAGCAACAATAATTTTTGAAGTATGAGGAAATCAACTTTAATTCTAGGAGCATCCTTAATATTTGCTATTGCTGCCTGTGGTGGAAACACAGCACAAACAACAAATACCAGTAACACGTCAGCAGATCGCTGGGATACTGTCAAAAGCCGTGGTCAGATCATTTGTGGTGTCAGTGGCGAAGTACCAGGATTTAGTTTTGTAGGCACTGACGGTAAATATAGCGGTATAGATGTAGATGTTTGTCGCGCTGTGGCTGCTGCGGTGTTTGATAATCCAGATGCCGTAGAATTCCGTAACCTCAATGCTAAAGAACGGTTTACAGCTTTACAAACAGGAGAAGTAGATATTCTCAGCCGTAACACCACCTGGACATTAAGCCGTGCCACGTCAGTAGGTTTAGAGTTTGCCCCTGTAGTTTTTTATGATGGGCAAGCCATTATGGTGCGTAAAAATAGCAATATTAAATCTCTAACAGACCTCAAAGATAAAGCCATCTGCGTACAAACTGGTACTACTACAGAGCAGAATCTAGCAGACCAAATGCGGAAACGAGGTATTACCTACAAACCAGTAGTGTTTGAAGATGTTAATGTCACCTTTGCCACCTATGCCGAAGGACGTTGTGAAGCTGTCACCGCCGATCGCTCCGCCTTAGTTTCTCGACGTACAACCCTCCCTAAACCAGAAGATAACGTCATTTTAGATGAAGTCATTTCTTCCGAACCCCTTGCCCCAGCAGTAGCGAAAGGCAATGGTAAATGGCGTGATACTCTAACTTGGGTAGTTTATTCCCTGATCAAAGCTGAGGAGTTGGGCATTAATTCACAGAATGTAGCTCAATTAGCCACCAGTAACGATCCAGATGTCAAACGGTTACTAGGAACTGAAGGCAATTTAGGTGAAGGACTTGGTTTAACTAATGATTTTGCTGCTAAAGCCATAAAACACGTTGGCAACTATGGTGAAATTTACGATCGCAACCTCGGCCCCAAAACGGCCCTCAACTTACCCCGCGGTCAAAATCAACAATGGACAAAAGGCGGACTGTTGTATTCGCCACCGTTCCGCTAGTAAGGAGGTAAGTAAGAGGTAACAGGTGACAGGGTAGACAAGTAGAAGAAACAATGCCCAATGCCCATAAACTAACGACTAATGACCAACACTAAACCCCCATTTTGGCGTGACGATCGCTTTTGGCGAATTACTGGACAACTCATTGCTGTGTTTTTAGCACTAGCTATAGTGGCGATGCTGTGGGGAAACCTCAATCGCAACTTACAGCAGTTAGGTATTCAGTTTGGCTTTGGTTTTCTCAACCAACAAGCATCATTTGACATTGGTGAAACGCCAATTGCTTATCAACCAACTGATTCTTATAGTCGCGCCTTATGGGTGGGGCTAATTAACTCATTGCGAATAGCAATTTTAGGAATCATCTTCACAACTATCATCGGTGTTATAGCTGGAATTGGCAGACTGTCTGACAACTGGCTAGTGCGAAACATCATGGCAGTTTACGTCGAAGTTTTCCGTAATACACCGCTACTGTTGCAATTGCTGTTTTGGTACTTCGCTGTTTTTTTAAGTTTCCCCAAGATAGACAATAAAATCACCCTTGGGGGATTTGTCAGTCTGAGCCAAAATGGCATAGAAACACTCTGGTTTAACCTATCGCCGGAATTTGCTGCTTTACTTTTGGGATTGACTTTTTACACTGGTGCATTCATCGCCGAAATTGTTCGGGGTGGGATTGGGTCAGTTCCCAAAGGACAATGGGAAGCAGCGCGATCGCTAGGACTAAAACCTAGTTCAATCATGCGCTTAATCATTCTGCCCCAAGCTTTGCGAGTAATTATTCCGCCACTCACCAGTCAGTATCTTAATCTCACCAAAAATTCCAGTTTAGCGATCGCAATCGGTTATCCTGACATCTATTTTGTTGCTTCCACCACCTTTAACCAAACGGGTAAAGCAGTGGAAGTCATGTTAGTACTTATCCTGACTTATCTTACCCTCAGTTTGACCATCTCCCTGATCATGAACTTATTCAATCGCAGAGTTCAGATTAGAGAGAGGTAATAGGGATTGAGGACTGGGAAGAAAACAAGAAAGAAACTGTTGACCAATGACTAATGACTAATGACTAAACAACTAACTTGGCTACATAAAAACCTCTTTAGCAATTGGTATAACAGTTTATTAACTGTTATCAGCTTAGTATTACTGCTTTGGGTAGCTTACGGGGCAATAATTTGGGCTACTACTCAAGCACAATGGGCAGTAGTTCAAGCCAATTTGCATTTATTTCTAGTTGGTAGATATCCTCAAAGCCAGTATTGGCGAATTTGGTTTGTATTAGCCATTATTGCGATTTTAGGTACAATAACTGCGACAACATTTTTCGGTAAACAAAAGTTAGCCATTGCTAAATTTATCGCGCCTTGGCTTTCCCTAGCATGGTTGTTATCTTTCCCTGTAATCCTGTGGTTAATTGGTGGTGGATTTGGTTTGTCATCCGTACCCAGCACTTTGTGGAATGGTTTACTACTGACCCTACTCATGGCCGCAGTCAGTATTGTGCTTTCCTTTCCAATTGGGGTTTTACTAGCTTTAGGTCGAACTAGCAATTTACCTGTAGTCCGTTGGTTTTCTATCCTGTACATTGAAATTGTGCGCGGAGTCCCTCTAATTGGGATTTTATTCCTTGCCCAAGTCATGTTACCTTTATTTCTCTTTGCAGATGTGCGTTTAGATAGGGTTGTCAGAGCGATCGCTGGTTTAGTATTGTTCAGTGCAGCTTACATGGCAGAAAATGTACGTGGTGGACTCCAGGCTGTTTCGCGCGGACAAGTGGAAGCTGCTAAAGCTCTAGGATTAAACACACCTCTAGTAGTTATATTTATTGTTTTACCGCAAGCTTTACGTGCAGTAATTCCCGCCATTGTAGGGCAATTTATCGGCTTATTTAAAGATACTTCTCTATTATCTCTTGTCGGCTTAGTAGAACTTACAGGCATTGCCCGTTCCATATTGGCACAACCTCAATTTATTGGTCGTTATGCAGAAGTATATTTATTTATTGGTTTAATTTATTGGATATTTTGTTACTCTATGTCCTTAGCTTCTCAGCGATTAGAGAAACAGTTGAGTCAGTAGTCATTATTCACTCTTCTTCACATTCTTGTCTTCTGCCTTTTTGAAAAATTTGAGGTAAAAATCTGTGAGTGAACAAATCCCTATAATTATTGCTGAAGATGTTCATAAATGGTATGGCAAATTTCATGTTCTCCAAGGCGTGAGTTTAACGGTTTATCGCGGAGAGGTTGTGGTTTTAATGGGGCCTTCTGGTTCAGGTAAATCAACTTTTATCCGTACCTTTAATGCTCTAGAAGAATACCAAAGAGGAAAAATTAATATTGATGGCATTACCCTGAGCCATGACTTACGAAACATCGAAGCAATTCGGCGAGAAGTCGGGATGGTATTTCAGCAGTTTAATTTATTTCCCCATTTGACAGTGCTACAAAATATCACCTTAGCTCCCATTTGGGTACGTCGTTGGCAAAAAGCCAAAGCTGAGGAATTGGCAATGCAGCTATTGGAAAGAGTAGGAATTTTGGCTCAGGCGAATAAATATCCAGGACAGCTATCTGGAGGACAGCAACAACGGGTAGCGATCGCCCGTGCTTTAGCGATGCAACCTAAAATTATGCTATTCGACGAACCTACATCCGCATTAGACCCAGAAATGGTCAGAGAAGTTTTGGATGTCATGCGTAACTTAGCCAGTGAAGGTATGACAATGGTAGTAGTTACCCATGAAGTCGGATTTGCCCGTGAAGTTGCTGACCGAGTAGTGTTAATGGATAGTGGTAACTTAGTTGAATCAGCCACCCCTGAAAAATTTTTTACTCAACCTCAAGAAGAACGAACCCGCAAATTCCTCTCACAAATTCTCTAAGGCTTCGTTTTTCTTGGGACTGAACTCTGTACTACCAGCGTTCGCATACTGTCTCCCATCAGAGAAGTTGTTATATCTGACGACAAGTCGCTTGCTCCTTAGAAATGCAAGCCACTGCACAATGAAGGTTCGCGTAGCGTTTTTCAGGACAGCAAGCTATCTAATTCGCTGTCAGGCTCATTTTCCACTCTGTTCATCGTGATTGGGCAGCAATTTTGCGAACAAATTTCCGAAATTAGAACTAGTTTCAATGAAGTTAACAAAAGATCCTCATAAATAAGGGCTGAGGTTCTTTCAGGTTTGTACGTGTTTTGTCAATCTATCTTAGGAGCATATTTACGAAGAAACATTATTTGTATTGTTGTCGTCATTACTGGGATTATTATGGGGTGAACTACATTAATGACATCAGAAATCTAGAAACTAAACGCGCCAATATGTTATTGCTAATTTTAAAATTGCTATTTTTGTAAAAAACTTGCATAAACTGAAATCTAGCAAATTTTAAATTGGGTGATAGGGTGTACTCCAATTATTACTGGAATCCATCTTATAGAATAGAAAATTTCTCTAAATTCGTCAGCACTGTATTTAGAATTAAACAAGAATGATTATATTTGCTTAAACACATTAATTTTACGTAGACTTTACAAACTTTTGCTAATCGCTAGTAGAAATTTTAATTAGTAGCCACAGAGTTTATGCTTAGATTTAAATAAATCAAACAACAGTGATTTTCACAAGAACAAAATTACGATAGGTCATGTTACACCTAGGAAAGTCACAACAAGATTTACTTAATCTTTAATTTGAAGACACTGACAAAAAAGCTATCTAAAGCCAAAATTAAATATAGTCTGTCTTAACAGATGCTTGCAAAAAAAAAGCAATCTTCATTTAGGACAAAAGTCTTTCATGTTCTAAAGTAGCCAGGGACTCTGACTAATTTGTTATGCGGATTTTAATCTACTCTTACAATTACTATCCAGAACCGATTGGGATTGCCCCACTGATGACGGAATTAGCAGAGGGACTGGTAAAGCGAGGACACCAAGTGCGCGTAGTCACTGCTATGCCTAACTATCCTGAGCGGCAAATCTACGAAGGATACCGTGGCAAGTGGTATGTCAATGAATACAAAAACGGTGTCCAAATCCAGCGGAGTTTTGTTTGGATTCGTCCACAACCAAAACTGATAGACCGAGTTTTACTGGATGCTAGTTTTGTCATCTCTAGCTTTTGGCCTGCGCTTTTTGGTTGGCGGCCTGATGTCATTCTTTCCACATCACCATCACTACCTGTCTGTGTGCCTGCCGCACTTTTAGGATGCCTGCGTGCGTGTCCAGTGGTTTTGAATCTGCAAGATATATTACCAGAAGCAGCCATCCACGTTGGCTTACTGAAAAATAAATGGCTAATTAAAATCTTTTCTGTATTAGAAAAATTTGCTTACAAAAGTGCCACCAAAGTTAGTGTGATTGCTGATGGGTTTGTAGAAAATCTACTGTCCAAGGGCGTACCACAACAAAAAATTGAGCAAATACCTAATTGGGTAGATGTCAATTTTATTCGTCCTTTACATCAAGAAAACAATCCTTTTCGCGCTGCACACAACCTCAACGATAAATTCGTAGTCTTGTATTCGGGTAACATTGCTTTGACACAAGGCCTAGAGACTGTCATTAAAGCGGCGGCGATGTTACGTCACATCCCAGAAATCGCTTTTGTAATCGTTGGAGAAGCCAAAGGCTTGCAGAGGCTACAAAAATATTGCTTAGAATGTGGTGCGGATAACGTCTTGTTACTACCGTTCCAACCTCGTGAACATTTGCCACAGATGTTAGCAGCCGCAGATGTCGGTTTGGTAGTGCAGAAGAAAAACGTCATTTCCTTCAATATGCCATCGAAGATTCAGGTCTTACTTGCTAGTGGTAGAGCCATAATAGCTTCCGTACCTCAAAATGGTACAGCTGCCAAAGCAGTGAGACAAAGCGGTGGCGGAATTGTAATTACTCCCGAAGATCCAGAGGCTTTGGCTAAGGCAACCATAGAGCTATATAAACATCCAGAGAAAGCTAAAACTTTAGGTTATAACAGCCGGAAATATGCTGTAGAACAGTACGCCTTTGAGCAAGCTTTAAATCAGTATGAAAATTTATTTTATTCTGTCACTACCGATGCTCAAACACTTACATCCAAAGTAGTTTCCAAACAAGAGGTTTAATTTCCTCGCTGGCTTGTTAACCTAATAAGTTATCAGAATTTCTAAACAATACGAATTCGGGGCATGAGGATCAAAAATTCTTGATTTTCTATGTCCTTTTCTTTTGTTGATGAAGGTAATATCAATCACACTTGAGACTGAATCTTCTCAAGTCAGTTATGCTATATACTGTTTATTAGCAGATTTTATAGAGTTAAACCGCAGTGATAGTGATTCATCCTCCACTTAATAAATCTGTTATTTGTATCAAAAAAGACATTTCCCCTAGAGATTACTTCTTAATGATGTGAGTGATTGGGTGAGTAGCCTTTAGTGGATGAAACTCTACAATCATCAACTGTGTAATTGGCTCTCATGAGTATTGCAATATATTAGTCAATCCCATAAACACCCGTTTTTTTGTTAGTATTCAAAAAAACCAACACATAGTTATCGCTTGGTTGGAGTTTGTAAGTAATTCTCAAAAACGTCACAAAAGGGATAAAGCACCTGAGGTTGAATGTCTGATTATTTCCAAGGAAATTTACCATTACAATCCTTATCTGTCACCAAGAGCGCACTCAGAACTTCGGAAGGTGAAAATGATTCGAGTCGGAATCTTGCTCTGGCGATCGCTGAAGCAGCATCAGAACGCAAGGCTGGCGACATTTTAGTCCTAAAGGTAGCAGATGTCTCTTACCTAGCAGATTACTTTGTCATGACAACTGGCTATTCTAGGGTTCAAGTGAGGGCGATCGCACAAGCAATCGAAGACAAAGTAGAAACTGAGTTGCACCGCCGTCCCTTGCGGACAGAAGGGAAAGCGGAAGGTAGCTGGGTATTGCAAGACTACGGCGATGTAATTGTACATATTATGATGCCAAAGGAACGGGAATTTTATAATTTAGAAGCATTCTGGATTCATGCAGAACGCATTTCCCTTCCCAACTCTCAAGAAGGTGGTGGTAGTCCAATATGATGAATTCCTCACTGGCAAATTGCCCAGTACCCACAGAACAACAGCCGCTAAATGAGTATGAAGAGTTAAAAACTGCTTGGCTATTTCGTGATTGCACCTCAAATTTGCCACAGTATATCAAAAAATTAGCGTGGATTTGGGCTTTATCGTGGCTAGTAGCTGGGCCAGTAGCCGCAGCTAGTTTTCCACCAAATAAACAATTAGCTCATTTCCTGCTCTGTGGTGCAGCTGGGGCCAGTATCGGAGTAGTTTTGGGATTAATACATTTGTATTTAGGCTGGTTATATATACGTGATCGCCTGTACAGTATGAATGTATTTTATGAAGAATCAGGCTGGTATGACGGTCAAACTTGGCTCAAGCCGCAAGAAGTATTAAATCGTGATCGCTTGATTGTCATCTACGAAATCAAACCCATTCTCAAACGGTTACAATTTACATTCGCTGGCTTGGCGGGAATGTTTCTTACTGGTACTATAGTTTGGCATTTGTTTTAAATAGTCAACAGTCCATAGACTATGGACTGTTGACTATGGATTAATAACTAAAAAGTGATAGATGTAACCCATGACAATGGGAAAACGAACTCAAGCGGCAGCACTGGAAGTCCGGTTGTTGCGAGAAGGTATTATTGAATCGAGGCATATAGTCCAAGCGGTTGTATGCGACGAACGGGGACGGGTGCTAACTGTCGCAGGTAACGCGGAAACAGCTACATTTGTCCGTTCAGCACTCAAACCATTCCAAGCACTGGCTGTCACCACTACAGGCACACTGGAACGTTATGATCTGAGCGATCGCGACTTAGCCATCATCACCAGTTCGCACAAAGGAGCGATCGAACAAGTACGACAGGTATTTAATATCCTATGGCGAGCCGATTTAGATCCCTCAGTCCTCCAGTGTCCCATCCCCAAGGAGAAGCGCAGTCCTCTGGAATACAACTGTTCTGGTAAGCACGCGGGAATGTTAGCTGTCTGTCAGCAACGTCATTGGCCGTTGAATAATTACTTGGATCGCAAGCATCCAGTACAGCAATTAATTGTTGGGAAGATAGCAGAATTACTGCGGATGCCAGCTGAAGAATTTATCAGCGCGCATGATGACTGCGGCGCACCTACATATCTTATGCAACTCGGTCAAATCGCTTCTTTATATGCGCTGTTAGCCGCTAGTAATAATTTAGATATGGAACGTATCGTCCGCGCCATGACTCATCATCCAGCGATGGTAGCAGGTGATGGGGAATTTGATACAGAATTAATGCGTCTCACACCAGGGGAACTAGTAAGTAAATCTGGGGCAGAAGGAATCCAGTGTATTGGTAGGCTGGGTGAAGGTATGGGTTTGGCAATTAAAGTCATGGATGGTTCTAAACGAGCCAAATATGCCGTCGCCATTCACTTGCTGCAACAGATGGGCTGGATTACTCCCAGCGTGGCCGAAAGCTTGGCGGAAAAGTTCATGAACCCAGGCAAATACACGCGTCTAGAGGTTGTAGGAGAATTATCGTTTTTATAGTTGTCAAACTTGAGCTTTCGGGTTATACTTGAAAAGTCAAGAGCGACGCGGGATAGAGCAGCCTGGTAGCTCGTCGGGCTCATAACCCGAAGGTCAGTGGTTCAAATCCACTTCCCGCCACCAAATGGAAAATAAAACCCTGTAATCTTTAAAGATTGCGGGGTTTTGTTTTATGCTTTAAGCAGTATAGTTGACAGTTCAAAAGAATGGTTCTTTTACATTGCTTGCATAGCTCATAGTGTAGTTATGTTTTCAATTCATCGCCCCACGCATAAAAGAACAATTCCTTCTTTTACCTTTTACCTTTTTTTCGTGTTTATCGGCTATGGTAGCGAAATACACCTTGTCGAAACCGACAAACGCCAGCGTAAACCCCGTTCGGCAAAATATCGTGAGGCTTGGGAGTTAATCTTACCTTTACAATTCGGTGCAGCAGGGTTTTGATTTATTGTTGAGTTGGAACATTCCAAAAAGTTCGGAGAGTCATGGTTGTGAAGTTACAGCGACCAATTTTAATAGGAGGATTAGGATTATCCTTTTCCTTGTGGATGGTGCAAAGTTGGCATCATTCAATTATGCAGGTAGGTGAGCTAAGTTTAGTCAGTCTCTTAGCTGTGGGTGGTGGTTTGTGGCTGTGGAAGCGTAACTTCCCCCATGACCAAGCAGAACAACCGAGTGGTATCATTACTGATCGGGAAACAGCAGTAAACGCGATCGCTAAAACTGAAGTCGTCATTAATCAGTTAGCGCAAGAAGCTGCAACCCATCCAGGCTTAGAGACACTGAAAAAAAGGCTAGCTGAATTACCTATAGAGTTAGACAGACAAGATTTAAGATTAGCTGTCACTGGCGGTAAATCCGTTGGTAAAAGTACCTTAATTCAGGTGCTAGAGCCTAGTAATTGGCAAGAAACACAGCAAAAAGTCAGCTTCCACGAAACAGCACCTTTGTTCAGAGATGTAGAATACTCTGATGCTGCAATTCTCACAGAAACAGCAAAATCGGATTTAGTTTTGTTCTTAACTAATGGCGATTTGACTGATTCTGAATTTCAAGCCTTAAAACAGTTAACAGCAACTAATCAGCCGCAAGTCTTAGTTTTCAGCAAACAAGACCAATATTTGCCAGATGAACGTGCTAGTATTTTGCAGTCATTAAAACAACGTCAGCAAGATCATGTAGTCGCCGTTTCAGCTTCCCCTGTGACGGTGAAAGTGCGGAAACACCAAGCTGATGGAACTGTGCAAGAGTGGATGGAACAGCCAGCACCAGATATTCAGCAGTTGACGCAGCAATTAAATGAAATTTTGGTGCAGCAAAGTCAACAATTGGTGTGGACAACTACCACTAGACAAGCGTTGCTGTTAAAAGCTGAGGCGAAAAATTATTTGAATGGGGTGAGATGCGATCGCGCTACCCCAATTATTGAACAATATCAGTGGATAGCTGCGGCTGCTGCTTTTGCTAACCCAGTTCCAGCACTGGATATTTTGGCAACGGCGGCGATTAATGCTCAAATGGTAATGGATTTGGGTAATATCTATCAGCAGAAGTTCTCCCTAGAACAAGCGCAAACTGTAGCGGGAACAATGGGAAGTTTGATGCTGAAATTAGGTTTAGTGGAACTTTCTACTAAAGCTATTAGTACAGTTCTTAAAAGTAATGCTGTTACCTTTGTCGCTGGTGGTTTAGTGCAAGGTGTGAGTGCGGCTTATCTGACTAGAGTCGCTGGCTTGAGTCTCATTGCATATTTTGAACAGCAAGAAATAGCTTTAGATTCTGGTAATAATTTGAACTTAGATAAATTGCGTCAAACCTTACAAAATGTCTTCCAACAAAATCAGCAGTTAGCTTTTCTGCAAGGTTTTGTGAAGCAAGGGGTGAAGCGATTAGTACCAGAAGTTGTGGGTTAATTTCGCGCAAAGGCGCAAAGAAGCAAAGCAAGACTTTACGCCTTTGCATGAAACAAAAATCGTGTCACTAATCAGGGGAACTAGTCTATTTGGAAAATCTAGGAATATCTACAGGTAGTCCAACACGCATAAAAAATCGTGCAAAAGATTGTGAAAGATGCTCTCTATAAGGTGGTAGCAGTCTGACTCTACTTTCTTTTTCAAAAGCTATTTTTCTTAAAATATCAGCTTGTATACTATAAGTTCTTTTTAAATCGACCAACATAAAATCATAATTATGATTTTCTAAATCACAACGGTTTAAAACATGAAATCCTAGATGTTTTCCCTGCCTCGCATTCTCCCATTCAGATGCTTTCTTATAGATAGGATGTTCTGCAAGTTCACTTTTAAAATAAATTGGGCATAAAAGAACGTAATCAATTTTAGACTTGCCATCTTCGCGAATGGCTAAATCACATGATTGCGTCATTACAATTAAATTTTTGTAGTTTATATTAATTGAAATAGATTCATTATCTGAAGCTATACAATCTAAATAATTTGCTGGGATATCAAAAACAGGACACTCAAGTAAAATATCTCCCTGCTCTAAATTTTCACCATTAACAAGACAGTACCAAGGATAAGAATAGTTACTTATAGTATCAGACACTGATTTTTCTAAAGATAGGTATAACTGCAAATTTATTTAAGCCTATTTTATGTATTAAATTAGAAAGTAGGTTTAAAGCTATATCAACATACTTTCCACAGTTAAACATCATAACTCCGCAGAGATAGATGGAGATAGATATTTTCCTTTCTTTAATGTGGCTCTTGCGGTTATAGTTTTTACTACTGGTGGGTTATCTATCCATATATCCCAATCCAATAAATCTTCTGACTCATCTACCTCTTGAACATTAAATTCATTAACAACTTCTTCAGAAGCTATTGTGTTTTTATATATTAACTGTTCAGTAGAAGAATTACTAAATATAACTAGTGGAACATTTAAACTTTGGCTCGACTGAGATGAAGTTTTATTATTTATAAAACTATTCTGATTAAATGAACCATAAGATGGTGTAAAAGTTATACAAGCAGCCAAGGCTATGATAGTAGATGAGGTGGCAGAAGGTGTAATTTTTTGGACTCCATCATATAAATTATCTGTAACAAGTAAAGACATATTTAGCTCCTTGTAACTCTGTTAACTATTTCATGAATCTGACTCAACCCTAATTCAATAATTCTTTTTGCTGTATTTTCGTTAGAACAATAAGACTCACTTTCATTGAAGGTGTACCTATCATTAAAATCTCCAATAATCTGAATACCCGATTCTACAATACTTTCATTGGGGAGCTTAAGAATTAATTCAGATTCAGTAATTGTCTTCCAACTACGATAGTTTGAAACTGTTATATTACTAAAAAATTTATCCTCAATTATTTTAGCAGTTTTTATTTGAAACTCATAAATATCAGAATTTGTTTCCTCTTTAGAAGGACTTGATTCTTTAGAAAACAGATTATAAATATGTGAGATAACTTTTTTATCATCTTCGTTTTGTGATGGTATCTGCACTATAGTACTCAACCCACAAAAGTATGGACATTTTTCTTCAATAATGTTTAGTAAATCAAATAATGTAGAAACTTTTTCAAGTAAGTATGTTTGACATTTCGATATATCACATTGCCAATCGGTTGAATAATTTACATTCAATACAAAGTTGACTTGCGAAATAATTATTTGACTATGACCATGTTTTGATGTGAATATCATTCTTGGCATATCAGGATTGATATCATCTGGAATGCTAATGACTTGAGGCTGTATGTACGAATTTTCAAGTTTAACTTCAAAATCAAAAACGTTTTTACGAATAGATGGTTTTCTAGGGAAAATGATACTAAAACTATTTTGTAAATATTTGGGATTTGAAAACACTTTGCCCTCTTGTTTCATGTAGTACTATACTGGATAAGTACTTTAGTACTATTATGTTCAAATGAATTGAACGCTCATATTACAAGTTTATGATTTTTAGGTATTTTGTACCAGAAATTCTAATCAACTCCTGCTCAGGTCAGCTTACACAGCATAACTGGATATCATAATTTTAGGAAATGCCCCAGATTAATGAAATAGTGTTAGTGCAAGGTTTATCCAGCAGAAGGCAAGCTATAGCAATCCTACCTCAATCGTGAGAAAATACGTAGACAAAAATCCTTGTTTTATAAGCATTGGAGGCTTATTGAACTCTCATGTATCATTCAGGATTGCTATATGTTGCTCCAGCCAAGTGACAGAATGGATATTTAATTTTGAATTGTTTATAACAACCCCCGATAGCGGATAAAAATCAACACCACAGCCCAAGAACCCAAGGCGACTTTGATGGCGACGATGATATTTAGTATGGGGAGAATACCGCCGCTAAACAACTCCCCTAATTGTCCGTGTGGTAACTCATATCCTGCTAGGGTAATTACTGAGAGAACTATAAAAATTAAAACCGAAACCTTCTCCCAGGTGGCGGCGTGCCAACGCTGGTAAATTTCCTGCATCCACGGGTAGGATGAGGTAATTGCTACTAGTCCGATCGCAGTTCCTCCGGCTACACCAGCTGCAAAACCTCCACCGGGGCTGAGATGTCCGCGAATCGCTAGTTCAATCCCTACTAAGGCAGTGATTGTTGCACCTAAACGTGCTAAAACAATTGATGGTTGGTCTTTGAACTGATAGATGGTGCAAGATGGATTTTCGTTAGACAGAAGATAATTTGAACCTAAGATGGCGATGGTAAATACAATCACCTCAAAAATAGTGTCGTATAACCGATTGCGGAATATAATTCCTGAGACGGCGTTGGGAACACCACTATCTTGAACTACCATGTCCACAATCGAAGCGTGTGCTGAATCGAGTTCGGGATTGGGTAGAACCAACATTTTGACGTACAGTGCTATTCCCGCAATGATGTATATCCATTTCATGAATGTTGCTCCTGTAAGTCGGAAACGTTTACGTAAGATAGGCTTGTTGCTGGTGTGGCAAGTTCGGTTTTGATAATTTCATAGAGGCGTTGGATTCTGATTTGCGTGTGATATTCTCTATCTACTGGCACACAGGTAGCGTGAATTTCTTTGTCTATCAACGCTCTTTCCAAGGCTTGGGTATTGGTGTAGGGAACGATTTCTAAGCGCAGATAGTGTTTTTTCACAACAGCGCTTAAAGCTTCAATAACTTTCCCAGAATCTTCATCTTGCGCCTCAGTTGACTCATCTTGAATCACCCCTAGACGCATCACCATTGATGAACGTACCGCCACCGCATAGAGGGTAATCGCCAACATCGTACCCATCAAGGCTTCGGTTAAAGCTACATCGACCGCACCTAAAACTGCGTCTACCATTGCGGCTATAGCACCCAATACACCCCGAATGATTAAAGCGTGGTAGGGATTGGCTTGAGTTACAACCATTCCAGCCGCTAATGGTAGCAGGGCAATAATTATATATAGATAGCTATCAGTCATTTTTACCCTCTTCAGTAGAGCTGTACGCCAAGACGTAACCCAGCATGGTATTCCACATGGCTAAACAAATTAGACCGAGAATGAGTAACGGCCATTCACGGGGGATTTTCAGTAGTAATCCGACAACCATCAGCATTGAGCCGAGGGTGTCAGAGACGGAAAGACCATGTAGTTTGAATAAGACTGAGCGATCGCTCACTAGATGAGCTGTTCCCCAAAACCAGAAAATTAGACCGATAAATATACAGGTATAACTAAGAAAGTTGATCATATTTCATTCAATCGTTTGAGTATTTGTGCTAACAGCATTAACCCCGCGTTACCCACACTCAAAATAATCACCGCTACTACACCAATCATCCAATCGTCGCGGAGGACGGAGACAAACAAAATCATGATGGCGACTTTGCTGGAAATACTGGCTAAAGACAACATTTTCTGCCAGACTTCATCAGTCTTCCAAGCTTCATAGATGGGGATGAGCAAAGCCACAAGCATAGCCATGATGGCGATTTCCAAATTCATGCTTTTTTCCTCGTTTGAATCTGGTGGACTTCGTACCAACCCTCTTGGCGGTATCTCGTAACAATGGTTTTGGGTGTAAAGGTAATGATGAAGATATCCAAGAAGATGAGACGAGGCGATCGCTTGGGTTTGACGCGTTCGAGAATAATTTCTTCGTGTTGATGGGGACGGAAAATAATCTCAAAGGCTTCAAGATAAGCTACGGGAATAGCGACAAGGGTTTTGATGATTACCTGTAACCAATCTTTTAATTTATCTGGGGATGTGACACCCCGTGGTAGTAATAGAGAAATAATCACACCAATGAGAATATTGATCCAACTGATATTGGCTGTGAGTAGTAGCCAAATCACCATGCGTAGTATGAAATGCCCAATCATGCTAATGCCATCCAAAAAAGTAGGATTAAAATCAGACTCATTGCCCCCATTAAATGGTCAAATTCTTCCAGGAAACGGGGTATATAGATGGCTAACTGTTTAAAAATGAAGGTGTAAGCTAACCAACCTATCCCAATAGTGGCGATCGCTTTGATGATGTCGCTAATGTTATATGCCTGAAGATAGATTGCATTACCAGCAATTAGCCCACCAATTAACAGTGTGATGGCTGGCCAAAAACCTGGTTTAACTGTGTATCCCTCTTGGGTGGCGTGGGGGAGAAAAATGAATTTGGCAAAGGATATGGCTGTTCCTACGGCGGCGATATTCATGGCTATAGCTTGCCAAGGTAGCATGTTTTTCATGCTCAACACCTTTGCCCCAAACCCAGATAATAGGGGAAAGCCGGAAATAGAAAGGCTAGCTATGACTAAGACTATCCAGATTTTGGTATCGATATGCTTTTGTTGTAGTTCCTTGAAGTTACGACTGGGTAACGCACCTGCGCTTAAGAAAAGGGATGATTTCACTAGTCCGTGTGCCAGGGTATAAAATCCGCCAACCTCCGGTGCAGCGAGAATAAAACCTAACTGGGAAATAGTGTGAAAGGCTAGCATCCGCTTACTATCTTTTTCCAAGACAGCACAGGAGACTCCCATCAAGGCTGTCCCTACGCCGAAAATTCTGACGATGGTATCAAGTTCTGGGGAAATGGGGGCGCAACGTAAAAGAGGCAAAACGCTGGCTTTGACGACAATTCCTGAGAGTAAAGCCGATACAGGGGTTTCTGATTCGGAGTGAGTTAAGGGTAGCCACAAGCCGGAAACAAAGATTCCCGCTTTACCTAATAGTCCCAGAAAGATGAGGGCGATCGCTTCTGGTGGTGAACCTTTTAAACCAGCATAAGCAAAGGAGTGATGAGTTTGATAAACTAGTACCGCGCCTACTAGATAAAACAACATCGCTGTATTGCTGAAAAACAGATAACGCAAACCCACCCAAATTGAGCGATCGCTGCGGGGATAGGCGATTAATAAAAATGCCGCAATCCCGCTTACTTCTAAGCCTACGTATAAACTCATAAAATCCGCACAGACAAAGGCGGCGTTTAAGCTGCCATGCACAATAATTGTCTGAGCGTAGAAAAAAGCGTTTTTATCGCTGTACCAACAGTAGAGAATGACCGCAGCTGTCACTAAGGCATTGGTTAAGATAAAGTAGCCGCTTAATTGATCGGCTTGTAAGGTCACGCCGAAATTATCGAGTAAGTTGAGTTGAATCGGCGATGGCTCGAAAAATAGTTGTAAGCCATAAGCAAAAGAAGCGATCGCTCCCCACAAGGTGAGATGGCGGTTGAGTTTGGGGAAAATAAAAGTCAAGAACCCCAGAAAAAATGGTAGTGCAATCCAGGCGATCGTCATGGTGTTCATGGTGTGTTGTTTTTCTCAATCTCACTGGTTTCTAATGTGGGATTATCTCGTGCTAGTTTCATGACACCGACTAGCATTAATGCTTGAATCGAAAAGCCAATCACAATCGCTGTCAAAATCACCGCTTGGGGAACTGGATCGGAGTAAGCAGGATTTTCAACTTTGCCAACAATGGGGGAGAACAATCCATCTCGTGATGCAATCAGCACGTAATAGGCGATAACTCCCGTACTCATCACATCCATAGAGACGATTTTCATCAATAGGTTATTTTTAAGAATGATGCCGAAAAAGCCGCACAGTATGGTTGCGAATACACAGGCTTCTAACACAGGAATTATTTGTTGGTTAAGGGTAAACAGTAATTATCTTGCTAAAAAAAGCTAGTGGATTATTTCAGTTGTAATTGAACTAACTTATATATTTTTTTGACAGATGAACTTTGGCTTTTGAGTTTGTTAATACTGATGAATACATCAATACCCCATATCTAACAATAGGTAGCATGAGATATCTAAAGCCAGAAATTTTAGTTACTCCGAACAAGCTTAAAAAATCCTAAATACTCCACAATTTTACTATTGATGAGTATCTCTGCTATCATCGAAAAAACTTATGAAAATCATTGAACATCGCCAGAAGCCTGTAAATCGCCGTGATTAAGCCAGCGAATTTATATTCGCTGGTATTAGATACATTTGCCAGCTATATTAACTACCAACTCAATAGTAATTAATAAATTTTATTATTTAGACAAAAACTAAAAATGATTTTTATTCCTTGCATATTCTCCTTCTTTTCCGGCTCAGGGTTTCTAGATTTAGGCTTTGAAACAAGTGGTTTTAAAAATGTTTATGTGAATGAAATCTTTTTTCCCTTTATGGCAGCACATCGTTATTCACGCGAGACGCTGAAATTACCATTGCCAGACTATGGATATCATCATGGAGAAGCAGGAAATGTCACTCAACTTTTTGCAGGTTTACCAGCACAGCAGCTTCGGGAATTAGTTCAAGATTGTCGTCAGTCCAATCATATTGTTGGTTTTATTGGTGGGCCACCTTGCCCTGATTTTTCTATGGGAGGGAAGAATAGGGGATATGCAGGAGAAAATGGCAAACTTTCAGCAGCTTACGTGGAATTAATCTGTCGAAATTTACCCGATTTCTTTTTATTTGAGAATGTTAAAGGTTTGTGGCGAACTAAAAAACATCGTCTATTTTTTGAATCCCTGAAAATCCAGTTACAACAAGCAGGTTATGTCTTAACAGAAAAATTAATTAATGCGATTGAATATGGTGTACCTCAAGATCGGGAAAGAATTATTTTAGTAGGATTCAAAAAGAGTTTCCTAAGTGATATTGGTATGACAGTTATTAGTAATTCTGGATTATCATCTATTGCTTTTCCCTGGTTGAATCATATTTTGTATCCTCAAACGAAGGTTTTTGCTTATCCTTGGAGTCAATGCGAACCATTTCACGAGGATTTGGCAATTCCCTGTCCTGATGATATTCCTCAAGAACTGACAGTTGAATATTGGTTTAGAAAAAATAATGTTTTAGAACACCCTCATGCTCACCATTACTTTCAACCCAGAGCAGGTATGCAAAAATTTGGCAGTATTGCGGAAGGAGATGATACAAAAAAATCTTTTAAACGTCTCCATCGCTGGCGTTATTCTCCAACAGCTTGTTATGGAAATAATGAAGTGCATCTACATCCTTACAAAGCCAGGCGAATTTCTGTGGCGGAAGCTTTAGCAATACAATCTTTACCTGCAAATTTTGTACTGCCAGCAAATATGTCTTTGACTAATATGTTTAAAACTATCGGTAATGGTGTACCCTATTTGGCATCAAAAGCATTAGCTCAAACAATTCTTGATTTCTTATCCTCTGGTACGGAAAAATGTAAAATTCAAAATCACGGTAATCAGGTAGCATCTAGATGCTGAGTCTTGTATATTATTTTGCTTGATTTTAGAGGGTAAGTATTACTGAAAATAATTCATTTCAACGTTAAGTGAAATACTTAATTAATCCTGTTATACTCAATATTCGGTATATACGACTCAGCCTGTAGTGTGTTTTCAGGGTAGACTCGGAATAGATGTGGTTTAATTAATAATAACAATCTTAATTTTTTATAAAGATTTATAGCTCAGTTATTGGTAAAAACACGATGGCAGCAGACTATCCAGATATCGATATTGCGCCATATCTCGATCATGCCCTGTTAACGCCAACAGCTACTCCAGAGCAGGTTGAGCAATGGTGTCAACAAGCAGATAGATTTAATTTTGCGTCCGTTTGTGTATACCCTGTTTATGTCAAACAAGCGGCAGAACTCCTACATGGCAAAAAGCCCCAAGTTTGCACAGTAATTGGTTTTCCCACTGGGGCGACAACTGGGGCGGTCAAATTGTATGAGGCTCAAGAAGCAGCAGAAAACGGGGCAACAGAATTAGATGTAGTAATGAATTTAGGCTGGCTGAGAGTTGGTAAAACTGATGCCATTCACCGGGAAATTGCCGAAATTTGTGAAGCAACGGGGCAAACAGTCAAAGTAATTTTGGAAACTAACCTGCTGACAGATGCAGAAAAAAAACTAGCAGCCGAAATTGCTATGGACGCAGGCGCAGCATTCTTAAAAACCAGTACAGGGTGGAATGGGGGGGCTACAGTCTCAGATGTGCGACTGCTGAAGGAAGTAGCAAGAGACAGAGTAGGAATTAAAGCCTCTGGGGGAATTCGTACCCTTGAACAAGCTTTAGACTTAATATTGGCGGGTGCTACTAGATTAGGCACATCTCGGAGTATTGATTTGATCCGCCAGCGCGATAACCTGGAAAAAGGTGGATAGTCTTAATCATTTGTCATTTATTTTTTGTCTTCACATAATGACTAATGACTAAGGATTAATAACTAATAACTAATGAGTAAAACCTATAAAGCAACGGGTATTAATCTCAAAACCCAAGTACTGGGAGAATCAGATAAAATAGTGACTATTTTAACACGAGAGTTTGGTTTGATTCGAGCAGTAGCCCCAGGCGCACGTAAGCATAATTCTAGCCTTGGTGGTAGAAGCGGCATGTTTGTAGTCAATGAACTACTGATTGCTAAGGGGCGATCGCTCGATAAAATTACTCAAGCCCAAACAGTAAAAACTTATCCTGGTTTAGCTCAAGATTTGGGAAAATTAGCTGCTAGTCAATATCTCGCGGAAATAGTTCTTTGTCAGGCTTTGAGTGAACATCCCCAAGAAGAACTATATGAACTGCTTAATGAGCATCTGCGACGTTTGGAAGCTTTACCTAAAAATGAGCCGTCTAGCATCTTAGCCTGCCTAGCTCATGCAGTTTTTCACCTCTTAGCATTAGCAGGACTAACCCCACAAGTCCAAACTTGTTGTTTAACTCAACGCCATCTTACTCCTGACTTGACAAATCCTCATTGGCAAGTAGGGTTTAGCATCTCATATGGTGGCATCGTGTGTTTAGAAGCCTGGGAGAGTTTGCGGAAAGAAGCCAGCAGGCTTGCTATGGAACAAGGTAGACAAGGCAGACAAAGTAGAATCATCAATTCCCCGTCTCCAGTTCCCAGCTTTCAGTCCCCAACAGCTTACCAAACAGTTGTACATCGACAAGAAATCCCAGTTATTTCTGTACGATTGAATTCTCTTGAACTGGCAATGCTCCAACAGCTGTCACAACCAGAGATAATGCAAATTAGCACTACCAAAGATAAAAGCTGGTTATCTGTAGAGCAGATTTTACGCCAGTATGCTCAGTATCATTTAGGTCGCCCTATTCGTTCTGCTACTCTAATCGATTCTTATTTTGCTGCCAACCATCATGATGCAACCGTCTGATTTTGATACGAAAATTCTGCCGTTGTCACCCACTCACGCCAGAAAACAGAATAGGGCATCAGCTCCCACTGCACCAAATTATTTAAGTGCTGTTCCTCATTCTCTGCCTATTCACACCCATAACCAAGAAATGTCCGGTGAGGATGTTGCTCACAAAGATCAATGTTGGACATCGGAAAAACACAAAACTGATATACCAGAGCCGTTAAACTTGATTCAGTCAGATGAGAATAACCATCATGGCGATCAAAGTAATGGGTATAGTCAGCCAGATTCCACTACTCCAAAAACAGAATCCACATCAGCGGATGATTCTGGCGTTGGAGGAGTAGCAACTCCAGACAATCAGCAACAGCAAGAAGGTTTTGCGGCTGTATTTAAAAATCCCAACTTTCTCGCTCTTTGGGGTGGTCAGGTTTTTTGTCAACTGGCAGACAAAGTGTATTTAGTATTGATGATTGCATTGATTAATACTGAGTTTCAAGGTAGCAATCAAAGTATCAGTGGTTGGGTGTCAGCATTAATGATGGCTTTCACCATTCCCGCCGTGCTGTTTGGTTCCGTGGCTGGTGTTTTTGTAGATCGATGGTCAAAAAAGACTGTATTAGTAGCAACTAACGCTTGGCGGGGCATTTTGGTGTTAGTCATTCCCTTGCTGCTGTGGTTAACTCATGATTGGCAGCCCATAGGTGTGATACCTGTAGGTTTTGCCATTATCTTGGCTGTGACTTTTTTAGTGTCTACATTAACGCAGTTTTTTGCACCAGCAGAGCAGGCAGCAATTCCTTTAGTGGTGAAAGAACAAGATTTACTCTCAGCTAATTCCTTGTATACGACGACGATGATGGCATCAGTCATTGTGGGATTTGCGGTAGGAGAACCATTATTAGCGTTGGCGGATAGTATTTGGGTGCAACTGGGTGGTCATAACGGCTTTGGGAAAGAACTTTTGGTGGGTGGTAGTTACGCGATCGCTAGTATCACTTTGCTACTGTTAGCCACTAACGAAAAAACCCACGCACCTGAAACAGAATTCCCTCACGTATTTTCGGATTTAAAAGATGGGCTACGCTATCTCAAAGAGAATTATCAAGTCCGTAATGCTTTACTACAGCTGACAATTTTATTTTCTGTCTTTGCCGCACTCACAGTTTTAGCTGTTCGTATGGCAGAAATTATTCCTCACCTGAAAGCTTCTCAGTTCGGATTTTTATTAGCCGCTGGTGGTGTGGGAATTGCCCTCGGTGCGACCATGATTGGTCAGTTCGGTCAACGCTTTTCCTACAACCAACTGAGCTTATTTGGTTGTATAGGAATGGCAGCATCTTTAATCGGTTTGTCTGTATTTACAACCCAACTGTGGTTAGTCTTACTTTTAGTCACACTGCTAGGTGTATTTGGTGCTTTGGTGGGTATCCCCATGCAGACGACCATTCAGACAGAAACTTTGCCAGCAATGCGCGGTAAGGTCTTTGGGTTACAAAATAATGTTGTGAATATTGCCTTGTCCCTACCTCTAGCATTAGCAGGAGTTGCAGAAACCTTTGTGGGGTTGAAAGCGGTGTTTATGGGATTAGCTGCGATCGTCATTTCTGGCGGGATTTTGACTTGGTACAACTCCCGTGATTAATATCAGCTACTTAGCCCAAATTATTTGCACATGAAAGGCGATCGCCTCTTCATAGAAAGCAAAACCTTTCATGCTAAACTAATCTCATAAAAATCTGACGTAAGCTTGCTGGGTATCAGTTTAACTTTAACCAAGAAACCCTGTGATCAACGTACTTTTACGTACAAGTGAAAAACACGGTAAATTAAGTCCATAAATTATCGGCTTTAGTATAGATAAAGCTAGTTTTTATGAGTAGTTTAAAATGAATTTAAAATAAATATACAACCAGCAAGTAAATGAATAAAACAAGAAAATTCAAAATAAATAATCAACCCTGCTCTTGTGATAGCTGATAAAGAATGCGTATAGCCTGGATTGGAAAAAAGTCACCCTTTTGTGGCAACGTCACTTACAGTAGAGAAATCACTAACTCTTTGTTAGATAGAGGGCATCAAGTTAGCTTTCTGCACTTTGCTCAAGAAGAATCCGAAAGCGACAATTGGCCAAATTTTAAAGAAGTTTCCTTGCCTTTCATTTACAAATCGCAGGTTTACACTATACCGACTCTGAAAGCTACAAAGGTTCTAACTGAGTCACTCAGAGAAATCAAACCAGATATTGTCCACGCTTCCTTGACTTTATCACCCCTCGACTTTTTTCTCCCAGAAATTTGTGACCAATTAAATTTACCCCTGATTGCCACATTTCATACACCATTTGCGGGAAAAGGGGCAAAGCTCATCTCAGGTACGCAGCTTTTGGCTTATCAGCTCTACGCGCCTTTTTTAGATAACTATGATCAGGTAATTGTATTTTCTCAAATTCAGCGAGAATTGTTAGCTAATATGGGTGTACGCGACAAAAAAATCGCAGTCATTCCCAATGGTGTAGATATTGATAAATATTCTCCTGGTTATTCCACAGTTAAAGCAGAATTTAAAGCAGAACGTCTATTTGTTTATCAAGGCAGAATAGCTCCGGAAAAAAATGTAGAATCGCTGCTCAGAGGTTGGAAACAAGCTAATATGGGCGCGGGTAGTAAATTATTAATTGTGGGCGATGGCCCTTTAAGAACTTCTTTAGAACCATTTTATGGTGCTGAGTACGGCATTATTTGGTTAGGATTTATCGCTGACGAGGAACGACGGATTAAAATTTTACGGGGCGCAGATGTATTTATTTTGCCCTCACTAGTAGAAGGTTTGTCTTTATCTCTATTAGAGGCTATGGCTTGTGGATTAGCTTGTATAGCTACAGATGTAGGTGCAGATGGCGAAGTATTAGAAAAAGGTGCAGGGGTCGTCATGAATCCTAAGACGGTGCGATCGCAATTACGCACGCTGTTACCCTTATTTCAAGACCATCCTGAATTAACAACGTTACTTGGCCAAAAAGCGAGAAACCGTGTATTAGACCTTTACACTCTCAGTAAAAATATTACTCACTTAGAAGAACTCTATCGTGACGTTTTAGCACAGAGGCATGTAAAGCTTACTTGGGGTGCGTAGGAAATTCAAAATTCAAAATACCTACGGGGACTTGTTAGGAAATTTAAAAAGTTAAAGTTTATCTAAACTTCGCACATTGATAATTGTTAATTTGACAGAATTTTAGGGAACTATTTACTTATAGCAATAGTTTCTCTATAAATCTAATTAGTGATGAATATCGATGAATTAGCTGCAAACAATGGCTTAGGAAATTTAGTCAAAGAGTTTAAGGTGGAATTTCTTTGGCACAATTACACTTTAGGTTTATTGATAGTAATACCCCTATCCTTTGTAGTACTAATAGGATTTCGGGGTCTAAATTTATATATCACTTTTCTTGTTATTTTAACTTTCTTTATTATTTTTAGTGGCATATTCATTGTTGTTTTTATTGCCAACAGAAATAAGCAGTTACTTATTTATGAAAATGGATTTATTTATATAAATAATGATAATTTAATAGCCAAATATGAAGATGTGAAAGAAATATTTCAAGAAATTACAACTTTATATGTTAATGGCATTCCTACGCCAACAAGCTATCAGTATAAAATTTATATCAAAAATAAAATTAAGCCCTTATATTTAACCAATATATTTTCAGGTATTAAACAAGCAGGAGATTATATTCAAAATAAAATATTACAGCAACAATTACCAATAGTTATAGATGCGTATTCCAGGGGTGAAGACGTTAAATTTGGGAGCTTAACAATTAACAAAAATAGCATAATTGTTGAAAAACAAACCCTAGCCTGGGAGCAAATAAAAAATATTAGAGTTGTCGAAGGTCACGTTTTATTGCAAAAAGAACGTGGTGATTTGTTGCTAAATATAGCTGCAATTCCTAACATTTATGTATTTCTCAACTTGATATATGAAATTATGGCAGTAACGCAGCCTCATACTAGAACTCCCACGAAAGGTAATGATATTCGCATTCATCTCAAAATCAGCCAAGCTGAAGCTACATCCGGCTGTGCAGAAAAAGAAATTAGTTTCAGTCGTTGGGAAACTTGTGATGAATGCAACGGTTCAGGGCTAGACAATCAGGGTAATAACTGTTTTGTCTGCTTGGGAGAGGGACAAAACCAAGTAGTGAAAAAAATCAAGATTGCTATTCCGCCTCATAGCGTCGCAGGCGATCGCCTAAACATTACAGGTGAAGGTGACGCTGGTCATCGTGGTGGCGATGCTGGTGATTTACACGTACATTTAGAGATTAATAATTGAAACCTAAACTAGTAGGCTGCTCATAAACCCGCTTCAAAGTATTTACATCTCTAGGAGAAATTGGCGGTGAGTTGCGGACTTGCGAAAAGTAAAGTGCGTCTGTTTCTAGTGGACTATGACCCCAAATTCCCAAAGCGTGACCAAGTTCGTGACGGGAAGCAGCTAAAAGATAACGACCCGTTTGGCTGGGACTTAATAAAATACTGAAGCGGTGTAATAAAACATTATTGCTAGTGTATAAGTGATAACGGGTCAGAGCAGAACGCGCACGCGGAATTTTATCTTCACGGGAAAACTCCAGAGGTGGGGTTTTGCGTTCAATGGTAATATCGGCTATCTTTGGGGACTCTACCACTACTAAAGGCAAATAATTATTCCACTCTTCGACGGTCTGTAAAACACTGTCAACCCATACTTGAGCCTGTTGGCTATTAGTTATTGGTCGTTTGATATGTACTTTCACGGGAAATTTTGACCACACTAAATAACCGACTTCGGTTGTTGCTATTTCAGAAAAGTAGTCACCGCTATTGGTTTGATCTTCCCATTGAACGAGGGTAGGTGGTAGAGGATGGGATTTAGCTGGAGGTAGTTTTGTGAATACAGCCAAAGAGGGGAAATTAGTCAAAATAACTAGCAGCCCTGTGGCGATCGCCAAGACCAGGGCTGCTAGTAACTGCTTGTTTATTAACTTGCTCAGGGTATTAGGTTTTGGGTGTTGAATTTTGTTTCCCATCTACCTATCTCCTGCTAACTAGATTTTTACTTACCTAGCCAACCAGCACTTAAAACCACTGTTAAACCGAGAAAAATTACTGTCAACGCCCAAGTAATGCGGTTTAGGGTATTTTCTGCGCTTTTGGTGCTGCTAAATAACTGGGCTTGTCCACCGATCGCACCAATACCATCACCTTTGGGGCTATGGAGTAATACTAAAACGATGACACCAAGAGCGGAAATAGCCCAGATGATTTGTAAAATACTTGTCACTGTCATGGTAGCAATCTCTTTTGATAAAAAGTTTCAAAATGTTGTCGGGGGATTAGGGACTGGGGGCTGGGAATTGGGTAATAGTTATTCTCCCTTGCTCCCTATTCCCCACTCCCTACTCAGGACTCACCACTCTCTACAACCCTACTGGTATAGGAGTGCGAGGACGTTGCACATCATATTCTGCTGGTTGTAGCAGCGATCGCCCAGTCATTTCTTGTGGTTGGGGTAGTTGGAGAATGTCTAAAATTGTGGGTGCGATGTCAGCTAGTTTGCCATCACTCCGCAGTTCGACATTTGTACCATAGCCAGGGATTTTGGCTTTTTCGCCTTCCACTAGAATTAAGGGGACTGGGTTAGTCGTGTGAGCTGTCCAAGAATTGCCTTCTTCATCTAGCATATACTCGGCGTTGCCGTGGTCGGCGGTAATAATAGTTGTACCACCGACTTTGCTCACACCTTCTAAAAGGCGACCTAAACAATTATCTACTGTTTCAATGGCTGTGACAGTAGCATTCATTTGACCAGTATGACCCACCATATCTGGGTTAGCATAATTAATCACCACCAAAGAGTAGATACTTTTGGCAATGGCGGCGATCGCTACATCAGTTACGGCTGCGGCTGACATGGCCGGGGCTTTGTCATAGGTCGCTACCATCGGACTGCTGACTAATTCCCGGTCTTCTCCCGCAAAAGGTTCTTCTAAGCCCCCGTTAAAGAAATAGGTAACGTGGGCGTATTTTTCGGTTTCAGCAGTCCGAAACTGCTTTAAACCGTGATTGGCGATGACTTCACCCAGAATATTACTTAAATTCTGTGGTTCAAAGGCTACAGTAACAGGTAAGTCGCTATCGTACTGGGTAAATGTCACAAACGATAGAGGCTTAACTTGCTCTCTGGGGAAACCGATAAATTCATCGCTGACAAAAGCTTGGGTTAATTGTCTAGCACGATCAGGGCGGAAGTTAAAGAATATCACCCCGTCTCCTGGCTCAATTGCGCCAGCAGCAATCCGCACTGGTAGGATGAATTCATCAGTCACCCCTTCTGCATAGGATGCTTGTAAGACATCCACAGCTTTACGACCATCACCGTTACCAGATTGTGTCATGACACTGTAGGCTTTTTGGACACGATCCCAACGGCGATCGCGATCCATTGCATAGTAGCGACCGCTAACAGTTACAATGCGTCCAATGCCTACACGGTTGATGTAGTCTTCTATTGCACTGATGGCTTTTATACCGTCTGTGGGTGCAGTGTCACGGCCATCAGTGATGGCGTGGATACAAACTTGTGAAATTCGCTGATCTTTGGCTAAGTCAAGTAGTCCGAACAGATGGGTGATATGTGAGTGTACTCCACCCTCAGAACACAGCCCAACTACATGCAGCTTGCCATTCCGAGAGCGAACTTCCTGGCAAATTTTGACAAGAGCTGAGTTGCTGAGGATAGAACCATCCTCCACAGCATCAGAAATGCGTACCAATTCCTGTGGTACGACTCGACCTGCGCCAATGTTCAAATGACCAACTTCTGAGTTACCCATTTGACCTTCTGGCAATCCTACGGCTTTCCCTGATGTGTGGATGAGGGTATGCGGGTAAGCTGCCCATAAACTTTCCATGACTGGTGTTTTAGCAGCAATAATAGCGTTTCCTCGCGTCTCCTCGCAGTAGCCCCATCCGTCTAAAATGACTAGCACCACAGGAGCAACAGGTGCTTTGGTCATAGTAAAATTGCCCTTTACTTTTTGTAATAACCGAATAATACCACTGCTACTCACCACTGCAAGTGAATTTCTGCCTATCAACTTCTTTCATGACATAATTCCATGTTTTTTAGCTTTTCTTAAATTTTGGTGATTGTTGCATATATTTTGTGATAAAGGTCATTAGTCAACAGTCAACAACTTCTCATTTCTTTTTTGCAGATGTTTTTGCAGATTTTGCGGCTTTTTTAGCAGCTTTTTCGGCAGCGATCGCTTCTAATCTCGCTGCTTCTTTTTCTTCGGCAATTTTCCCTAGATAATAGTGGTAATCACCTAGATAAACACGGAATTCACCATCACGAATTTCGACAATTTTGTTAGCTATCTGAGAAATAAAATAACGGTCGTGAGAAACTACAATTGCTGTACCGTCATAGTTTTGCAGTGCTTCCTCTAACATTTCCTTAGCCGGAATGTCTAGGTGATTTGTTGGCTCATCCAGAATAATTAAATTCGCAGGACGCAGCAGCATTTTAGCTAATGCTAAACGCGCTTTTTCTCCTCCACTTAATGCACCAACAGCTTTAAAGACTGTGTCCCCACTGAATAAAAACTTTCCTAATAGGGTGCGGACTTCTTCGTTTTTCCAATCAGGAACTTCATCATGAATTGTTTCCATGACTGTTTTGTTTAAATCCAAAGCTTCGGCTTGATTTTGCTCAAAATAGCCAGGAATAACGTTGTGTTCACCTAATTCGACATTACCTTCTGTGGGTGGTTCTAAACCCATGATCATTCGCAATAAGGTAGATTTTCCTGCGCCGTTGGGGCCAAGAAAAGCGATGCGATCGCCTCTTTCAATCAAGAGATTTGCACCCAAGAACAAAATCTTGTCACCGTATATATGGGTTAAATCTTTAATTTTGATGACTTCTCTTCCACTCCGAGGCGCAGGTGGAAAGCGGAAGTGCAAGGTTCTGACGCTGGCTGTAGGTGCTTCGATGCGTTCGATTTTGTCTAGCTGCTTTTCGCGGCTTTTGGCTTGGGTGCTGCGGGTAGCACTAGCACGGAATCTATCCACAAAAGCCTGTTGTTTATCGATTTCTTTTTGCTGGCGTTCGTAAGCACTCAGCTGTGCTGATTGATTTTCAGCTTTTTGCAGCAGGTAAGCTGAGTAGTTCCCTAGGTAGGTTGTTGAAACACCGCGTTCAGTTTCCACAATTTGGGTGCAGAGACGGTCAAGAAACTCCCGGTCATGGGAAACTATCACCATTGGGGTAGTCAAACCTTTGAGGTAATTTTCTAACCATTCGATGGTTTCTAAATCGAGGTGGTTAGTCGGTTCGTCCAGTAGTAAGACATCGGGTTTTTGCAGGAGGATTTTACCCAAACTCATCCGCATTTGCCAACCGCCAGAGAAAGCACTTACGAGGCGATCGCTATCTTCTGGCTCAAATCCCATTTCTGGCAGAATTTTCCCAATGCGTGCTTCTAAACCGTAGCCGTCTAAAGCTTCAAACTGACGCTGTAAGCGATCCAATTTATTAATTAGCGCGTCTAGTTCTTCTGGGGTTGCTGTTTCCATTTCGCGTTGTACCTGTGTCAACGCTAGCTGCGCTTGGTTAGCTTCTTTAAATACAGTCCAAAATTCTTCTCTAACCGTGCGGCCTGGGTCTACTTCAAACTCTTGATTCAGGTAAGCTATGTGCAGACTAGCAGGGCGAATAATTTCACCAGATGTCGGTTCAATTTCCCCCATGATGATTTTCAGTTGGGTGGACTTTCCTGCACCGTTAACACCGACTAAACCAATGCGATCGCCTGGCTTAACTTCCCAGTTGACATCTTTGAGAACTTCGCCTGTAGGATAAATTTTACTAATATGTTCTAGTCGCAGCATCGAGTCTCTCTTGGTTAGGAATTTAGGAATTATGGATAGTTGCGGACGAAGCACCAGCACTGTGTCCAATATTAACAAAAATTAACCAAAAATTCCTCTCAGAAACTCTTTTTAGACAAACAAGAATTCTGTTTTAGCAATTGAGACAGCCACTTGCTAAATTTTCGCTCTAAAACTGCTACGAAATAAACACCTTCCCCCTCTCTTTTCTGTCACCTGTGTTCCTTGTACAGCATGCTGTACTTACTCCACACTTAAGTCTAGAGCTTGTGTTATTTGTTCTATAGTCAAACCTGCTGCTAACATTGGTGGTACGGCTTGTAACTTGCCTATACGCACACCTTCTTCTCTACCTTCCTCTTTACCTTCTTGAAAAACATCCTGAAAATATCTGGTATTCCTGAATTCACTGAGGCTAAATATTTCCTCTATCTCCTCTTTAGTGATTGTGGGAAACTTGTACAACAAGATAGCCTCTATTAATTGAGATAATTTAATTTATATTTTGTTGTCTTCTACTGAGCCATCTCGCACTTCTAACAGTCGCTCTTTTGTAATTCCTAATATGCGTGTGAGTGGTAATAATAACCTATCATCAAATGCTTCACCTGCATAAATACTATTTAATTCTGTGGGGGAAATTTTGAAGGTATCACAGAACTTTGTAAACTCCGAATCACTCAAATCTAGTTCTGTTTGTCGTTCTTTTAATAAAAGCGCGATCGCTCTAGTTCCGTGCTTGGGACGCTCACTAACTTGTATATATTTTCTAATTAAACTATTAACTAGATTAATATCTTTACCAGTTGCTTTTAATAAATCAGCACAAGACCTTTTCAATGCTTTTTTTAAAACTTCATCTTCATTTAAAAATTGTATAACTTCATTTGCATATTCTTGCTTAAAAAACCCAACTAAATTACCTTTATGATAAATAGGTACATAAGCATCTTGAGTATTGGATTGCCATTCTAAAGGTTCATTGCGTAGAGACATAATTGCACCTAATTAAATTTGATGCTCACCATTTTAAAACCGTTTATACTGACTCGTCACTGTTGAAATCCTGGATAAATAGTGCATAGCTTAGATCCTCAACTTTTTGAAGAAATCGGGGATCTGATTCTGACTTTTCACCGGATATGGAAAACCCCTCTCCAAACCTCTCCCCTATCAGGAGAGATGCTTTTAAATTTCCCCCTTCCCTACTAGGGAAGGGGGTTAGGGGGTTAGGTTTCACATTAACTTTTCCGCATAACGTGAAAAGTCAGATTCTGATTAACTTATGTAACTGATTCAACTGGACACCAAGCACCAATAATCTTTATCCCCTGTTTTTCTTTTTCCGCCAATTCTGAATTCAATAGCACAAGTTTCTTTAAAATATCGTCTTTAGCATTAAACTCATAAGCTTGCATAACTAACTTATCTAACTGCTGATGTAATTTATAAAGCTGGCTAGTTGGTTCATCAAAAAAATTGTTGTAGAGTGTGGTGATTCCCCACTGTTTTGACTCCATTTGTTATGTGCGATATTGATGGAGTTCTTCAGTTTTAGTGCGAATTTGTTGAACTAATTTAGCATCTGGGTTTTGAGGAAAGGGGAATGTTTCAAAACAAAATTCTCCGCCCGCTTTTTCATTTCAATTAACACACGGGGTTTACACACCAAATCAGCAAAACCCGTTTTACCCTTCTTACTACCTTTTTTAATTGCTTCCTCGTAACTAGCTCCCACTTCCAATGCACCTTCATGACCAAAAGCCCGAAAAAAGCGGTCTAAACAAGTTTGTGCCTCTTTGTTTTCTTATCCTGTGATGTGCTGTTGACAATAACTAACAGATTTATTTAGGCTTTCAGGTGTTGCTTTTACCATTTGTTTACGAGATTAGTCTATGCAGTTCTAACTATTCCCATGTTATAAATTCATCCATTCAAATGGTACGAAAAATCTACATAATTAATTGATTTAACTAGCTTTTACCTCATCATCTGATGCTTGTGCCACAGCCGCTAGTCTATCCGCCGCCGCTTGCACTACCAAAGCCACTTGACTCAACGGCATATGCTTGATTTGTCGTAAAATCAAACTCAAATCTGAAGTTTCCGGTACTGGTTTGCCCTCTAAACAACAAAGTAACTCTTCCATTGTGTAACCTGCTTTCGCTGCGATTTGTGCCAGATTTTCTGTATCTGGCACTTTTACACCCTTCTCCCACATCTGAACCGCAGTAGCAGAAACTCCCAACAGTTTACCAAAAGCTCGCTGACTCAATGAACCACGAGCCGATTTAATGATTTCAATCAATTTTTGTCTACTTTCAACGTTCACTGCTTTTCTGGCTAGTCAACTTTATATACCAGTTTAGTTGTAACACTATCCGTTTACTTTTTGATTGACAGGGTTTGCTTTTAGCGATAGAGTATATAGTCTTAGGTTTTAATATTACAACTGAAGGAATAAATAGAATTTCTCTGCTTAAAGTAGTCTATAGCGCAAATAGATTTGTGCAGACTGCTATTTCATTGTGTGGAATTGAAACAGGTGCATAATGTCTCGGAAGCTACGCAGAATTAATCAGTATCGCCGTAAAAATAAAAATTTAATAGCAGCTAATAAAATTAAACCAGAAAAATGGTGCATATCTAACAATGAAGCACAAGTAGCTTTAAATTCTCAAGGCTATAAAGTTAAACAAATTAAAAAAATTTCTTGCCTGAAACATCAAGTTTGTATTTCTTTTTGGGATATAAAAGGCAACATATGCAGCAGCTTTTTTAGTTACCGAATTTTTCTCCGTTGGCAAAAGGAAGTAGAAAATTTAATTTCTACCTGCCAAATATTTAAAGAATGGCAAAAGTTAAACTATCTGTTGAAATACGAATTTGCTTATTACCAATATTCCAGTGCGATGGAAGAAGAACTACAAGCGGCATTAGAAATTCGGCTGAAAGTGTTAACAACTACAGCACCACAAGCAGTTTGAAAATGATAAAAGGTGTGTAAGGATTATCTACCAAAGATTTCATTAATTCCCGACTCAATCATTTTATGATATTGCTCTACTGTAAATTTTCGTTTTAATAACTGTACAGTCATAACTACCTCTACTGTCTCTTGTATCTTCATTATGGAACAAGTGTCATTGGAGAAATTATGATCACCAAAGTTTGCCCTTGCTCACAAATACAAAATTGGGTAGAGCGATCGCCCTACCCAACCTATAAGAAATATTTACTAAACCCCTATACCCCTAATTAGTACCAGAAGCCGCTAACTCTGCTAATCGTTCTTGCTGGTCTTGGGAAATACAAGATTGAATGAGTGATTCTATATCTCCTTCCAAAACAGGGTTAAGGGAGAAGTTTTGACCTAAACGGTGGTCAGTGGCGCGGTTATCTTTGTAATTATAAGTGCGAATTTTTTCCGATCGCGATCCTGTCCCAACTTGTGATCGCCGCATCGAAGTTACTTCTTCCTGTTGTTCCCGTAACTTCATTTCATACAGTTTTGCCCGCAGAATTTGCATGGCTCGTTCTTTGTTTTGCAACTGACTGCGCTCTTCTGTGCAGAAAATCCGAATTCCCGTGGGTTTGTGCATCAAGTCAACAGCCGTTTCTACCTTGTTGACGTTTTGTCCACCAGCACCACCGGAACGCGCTGTAGTCATTTCAATATCTTTGGGATCAATATGAATTTCTACATCATCGACCTCTGGCATAATGGCTACTGTGGCAGTGGAAGTATGAACTCTTCCCCCAGCTTCAGTTGCCGGTACACGTTGCACACGATGTACCCCCGCTTCAAATTTCAGCTTACTGTAAACGCTCTCACCTTGAATTTCCAGAATCACTTCTTTGAAGCCACCCATTTCACCCAGAGACTCACTCACTAGCTTGACTCGCCAACCTTGAGTATCAGCGTAGCGGGAGTACATCCGCAGTAAATCACCAGCCCAGATACTGGCTTCGTCGCCACCAGTACCAGCGCGAATTTCCAACATGATATTTTTATCATCATTGGGATCGCGGGGTAGCAGTAACACTTTCAAGCGATTCTCTAAATATTCTATTTTTTCTTCTAATTCTTTTACTTCCAAAGCTGCCATTTCTTGCAACTCTGGATCACCGTTTGCCTCTTTGAGTACCTGACGCGCCCCTATTAATTCTTCCTGTGCTGTTTTCCAAGTTTCATATGTGTTAACTACTTCTTCCAAAGAAGAACGAGACTTGGCAATCTTTTGATACTCATCAGGATTTTGAGCCGTATCAGGGTCAGCAAGGCGACGAGTTAATTCATTGAAGGTTTGTTCAACGGATTTTAATTTCTCCAGTAGATATGTTTCAGCCATAACGAGTGCAATGCTCCTTAAAAAATAACAAGTTGGCTCAGGCATAAAATGACAATCGACCCAGCATTCGCAGGGTCGTCGTTAACAGCAGAGCCAATCCGCTACTTTTTCTTTTTGTCGCCAGCACTCTGACTGCTAGACATACCATATTTGCGAAGGAATCGCTCTACACGACCTTCAGTATCAATAATCTTCTGAGTACCAGTGTAAAAAGGATGGTTTCCAGACCAAAGGTCTACGTGTAATTCTGGTTTTGTAGAACCAACAGTCATGACAACTTGACCGTTGCAGTAAACTTTTGCTTCTGGATACCACTTGGGATGAATATCAGGTTTAGCCATTGTTCCTTTTGTGGTGAATCTATATAAATTATAACTTTTTGGTTGTAATTAGGGATTAGGGATTAGGTATTGGGGACTGGGGACAAGGGATTAGGAATTTGAAATGTTTCCCAATACCCAGTACCCAATCTCCGATCCCCAATCGCTTACCGCTTGGAGTATTGAGGAGCTTTCCGAGCTTTGTGCAGACCATACTTTTTCCGTTCTTTCGCTCTGGGATCGCGGGTTAAGTAACCTTCGACTTTTAGAGGTGGACGGTTTTCTGGGTCTAATTGACATAAAGCACGAGCTACTCCTAAGCGCACAGAGTCGGCTTGTCCAGTTAAGCCGCCGCCTTCTGCTTTGACTAAAATGTCGTATTCATTTTCTAGTCCCAAAGTTTCTAAGGGAGCTTTGATAACTCCCAAATAATTGGCGTTGAATTGGAAATACAACTCTCCAGGCTTACCATTCACGATTAATTGACCGCTACCAGGAACTAAGCGCACCCGTGCTACAGCGGATTTACGGCGGCCAGTACCCCAGTACACGGCACGACCGCTATTTGCTTCTGCGACTACCATTAACTTTCTGCTCCGGGAATTGTATTAATGTTGAGTTCTTTGGGTTGTTGAGCTGCGTGGGGGTGTGTAGGCCCAGCATAGACTTTCAGTTTAGTAAACAACTGCTTACCCAAGCTATTTTTAGGTAACATACCTTTGACGGCGTGTTCCACAATTCTTTCTGGCAAACGCTGTTGCAGTTTGGCGAAGGTTTCGGTCTTCATCCCACCAGGACGGCCGGAGTGACGACGATAAACTTTCTGAGTCCGTTTTTTGCCTGTAACTGCTACTTTTTCAGCATTGACGACAATCACGAAGTCACCTGTATCTAGGTGAGGGGTGTAGTGAGCTTTATTTTTGCCTCTCAAAACCATTGCGATTTCGCTGGCAAGGCGACCGAGACGTTTATCTGTGGCATCCACTACATACCACTCACGCTCAAGAGATTCTTGAGGAGGAAGGTAAGTTTTAATCATTGTTTGTTAATCCTTTGTCATTTTTTTTGGGAGTCCATAGTCAATAGTTCATAGTCCATTGCCAAAGCATTTGACTGTTGACCGTTGACTGTTGACTCTGGACTCATCACTAACTTTGGCATGGTGTCATACCAAACATCAGGGGAAAAGGGAAAATCAGGGTAGCCGACTCGCAATAAACATAAGCCTTGCGGGGGTGCAGCGTACTTGACTTCTTGGCGGCGTTGCTCTTTCCAGATGTCGGTGAAACTAGCCAGAGTTCTTTGTCCAGAACCTACCTGTGCTAGCATCCCTACTAACAGCCGCACCATGCCATATAAAAATCCATCTGCTTGAATTTCAATATGGATAAACGACCCTTGACGATGACACTCTGCTGCTTGTACTTCCACCCAGGAATGCGATCGCTTTGACCCTGCTCGATGAAAAGCAGCTAAGTCATGCTTTCCCAACAATGGTTGGAGAGCAGCTTGGATGAGTGATTCATCTAGGGGCGGATGATAATAATGCCAACTGAAGGGTTTCACAAACAAGTTGGGACAACCTTCAGTATAAATGGTGTAGCGATACCGCCGATATGCGGCACTAAAACGAGCGTGCCAACAATCACTGACACCGGCTGAAGCCCTGATTAATATATCGTCAGGCAGATAACTATTTAAAACTGCTGCCCACCTGTGAGCCGGTATAAAGCCTGTCGCATCAAAATGTGCTACTTGAGCCGCAGCGTGAACCCCGCTATCAGTGCGTCCTGCACCGTGAAGTGTCACATGATAGCCCAATATATTAGCGATCACCGTTTCGATTTCTTCCTGCACTGTGCGGTGCTGCTTTTGCCGTTGCCAACCATGAAAATTCGTGCCTAGGTATTGAATTACCAAGGCAACTCGCTGAGTTGGTACTGGCTGGTGGCTCGCTAACATAGGATTTTGGGAAATAAAAAGGCAAAAGGAAAAAACTCTTTTCTTTTTACTTCTTTACTTCTTTACACCAGTTCAATAATCGCCATCTCAGCGTTATCTCCCCGGCGAGGCACCGTATGAAGAATGCGGGTGTAACCGCCTTGACGATTACCATACCGAGTGGGTGCTTGCTCAAACAGAGCATGAACTAGCTGTTTGTCGTAGATATAGCCTAAAGCTTCCCGACGCGCAGCTAATGAGCCGCTTTTGGCGAGGGTAATCATTTTTTCTACTTCAGAACGCAGCACTTTCGCACGTACTAAAGTCGTGGTAATCCGACCATGACGGATCAATTCTGTGGTGAGCGATCGCAATAAGGCGCGACGCTGGTCAGTTGGTTTACTAAGCTTTTTAACCCGGCAACGGTGACGCATAAAAATCTACTTTGAAATGATGAACGGTTTTGGTTTAGCTGTGTTTAGAGCTTCTTTCTTGAGGTAAGGTAATACCTAAGCGACGTTGCAGTGCTTCCACTACCTCTTCTGCTGACTTCTGCCCGAAGTTTTTAATCTCTAATAAATCTTCTTGGGTGTAATCCAACAAGTCTGCTACAGAGTTAACCTGCGCCCGTTTGAGACAGTTATAAGCCCGTACGGAAAGTTGTAACTCTTCAATGGGAATCTGAGCAGTGGGATCGTCAGGAATTTCAGAACTGGTATCTGTGGGTTCAAGAGAGATATCTTTCAAGGGGTTGAATAGCTCCACCAGAATCCCGGCTGCGGAAGATAGTGCTTCTTGGGGTGAAAGACCACCATTTGTCCATACTTCTAAAAGTAGGCGGTCTTTGGTAATCGAACCGTCTGCACGAGCTTCTTCAACGCTATAGTTGACTTTACGCACTGGCATAAATACCGAGTCGATTTGCAGAAAATCCAAGGATGTGGCTTCTTCTCGTCCCCTTTCGACTGTGCGATATCCTTTACCTCTCTCGATCCTAAATTCCATTTCTAGCTTGCCCCCTTCCGCAACGGTGGCTATATACTGGGTAGGATCGATGACTTCGACTTCACTAGGTAGATCAAAGTGTGCTGATGTGACGGTTGCTGGCCCATTTACAAGTAATCGACCAATCTGAGGTTGAGAAGAGTAACTCTTGAGAATCACGTCCTTCATTCGCATCAGAATGTCCAACACATCTTCCCGTACGCCTGGGACTGTGGCGAACTCATGAGTGACCCCAGCAATTCTGACTGCTGTAACTGCTGTTCCTTCTAAATTTGAGAGTAAAACCCGACGTAGGGCGTTGCCAACCGTTGTTCCTTGACCACGCTCTAGCGGTTCTAAGATAAACTTACTGTAATGACTCCGACTTTCTTCTGTACTGGACTCTACACATTCAATTTGAAATTGCGCCACGGAGTAGCCTCCCTTATTTAAGGTGCTGCTAGCAGGCAAATTGATTGCCTCTGGAATTTAATTTATTGCCTTGGGCCGGCTTTCGGTGGATCAAACTGCCAACTTTCGCAGAGAAGTGCTATTCGATACGCCTACTGAGCTTACGGGCATTCATTATAGTTTTGGGTGATTTGAACTTTAGCAGCCCTCCCCGATGGAAGAGCTGGTATGCTTTTCATCACTCTAGCCGTCGGAATTTATTTAGCTATTACCCAGTTTCCTGTTCTTCAAAGTCAAGCGATATATGACCATGCTTTCAGCAATAAAGCTCAATTTTGAATTTGGATCACTGGACAAAAGCTTTGTATCTATACGCGGCGGCGTTTGGGTGGACGGCAACCATTGTGAGGAATGGGTGTAATATCCCGAATGAGTGTAATTTCTAATCCTGCTCCCTGCAACGCCCGGATCGCAGTTTCTCTTCCTGCTCCTGGGCCACTCACCATCACCTCAATTTGGCGCATCCCTTGATCGATAGCTCGACGGGCAGCACTTTCAGCAGCAGTTTGAGCTGCAAAGGGAGTTCCCTTTTTGGCACCTTTGAAGCCACTAGAACCAGCACTTGCCCAGGAGATCACATCTCCGTTTTGGTCAGTAATAGTGACGATGCTATTGTTGAAAGTAGATTGGATGTAGGCCATCCCGTTGGGGACGTTACGCTTCTGCTTCTTACTCCCAGTTTTTTTAGTTGGTTGTCTTGCCATATTTGTTCAGTTAATCTAAAGGAAAACTTGCTGGAATCAACAGCAAGTATAGAAAAATTACTTACCAGGAGCTTTCTTCTTACCAGCCACTGTTTGCCGTCTCCCACGACGAGTTCTAGCATTAGTACGAGTTCTTTGTCCTCTGACTGGTAAGCCCATACGATGACGACGACCTCTATAAGTACCGATGTCAATCAATCGCTTGATATTCATCGCTTCCAAGCGTCGCAAATCACCTTCAACTTGATAGTTGCTTTCAATTTCTGCCCGCAAAGCTGCGACATCAGCATCACTCAATTCTTTAACACGGGTATCAGGGTTAACTCCTGTAGCCGCGAGAATCTCTTGTGATCTAGTTAATCCAATTCCGTAAATATAGGTTAGACCAATTTCAACGCGTTTATCGCGTGGCAGGTCTACTCCGGCAATACGTGCCACAATGAACTCTCCCTATTGTTATTGCAATTGCTGATGGAAAAACGCGTTGAATGCGTTTGTATTCTACTCAGTGATGATTTTGGTTATACGCCAAGACTCAGTGTTTGAGAGTACTATCCTTGGCGTTGCTTATGTTTGGGGTTGACACAAATCACCATTACGCGACCACGGCGTTTGATCACGTTACACTTTTCGCAAATTTTCTTGACTGAGGCTCTGACTTTCATGCCGTTTGCAAATGACTCCAAATATTAAATTATAGCATTTCTAGGAAAAATTATCCAATTAAGTAAATGGGTAACACCCAAATAAATTTTTTTGTGGTAGACTTCTATACGTATATCTACTTTTTACGCAGTCGATAGGTAATCCTGCCCTTTGTGAGATCATAGGGAGTTAGTTCCACCTTGACGCGATCGCCGGGCAAAATCTTGATATAGTTGCGACGGATTTTTCCAGAGATATGCGCTAAGACGTTAAATCCGTTGTCCAAATCCACCCGAAACATCGCATTGGGCAATGATTCAGTAACTGTACCTTCCATTTCAATCAAATCTTGCTTAGACAAGTTTTTCCCTCAACTCAATAGTTTTTTGTTCATTTGCAGCACTCTTCTGCAAGAGAACACAATCCGACTAATATATCAACAGTTTCTTAATATATCTTAGCTAAAATTGTTTAACATTCTGAACCAGAAGGGATTAGGAGTGGTGAATAAATCCCACTCCTCACTTCCTAATTCCTGTTTGCTAAAGTGGCTTTCAATTCGTGAGTGACTTCTGCTTGGGATTGATCACCATTAACTGTCAAGAGTTTATGGCGATCGCGATAATAATCAATTAAGGGTGCAGTTGCATTCCGGTAAACTTCCAGACGACGACGAATCACTTCTTCGCTATCGTCTTTGCGTCCCCTAGCCAGTAAACGTGCTATCACAATGGCATCTGGCGCATCTAAATTGACTACTTTTTCACCGCCTTGACCAGTAGTTTGCAGCAGTTCCTCTAGAAAAGCTGCTTGCGTCACCTTACGAGGAAAACCATCTAAAATCCAACCAGACTGAGCATCCGCTTGTTCTAGACGTTCTGCTACGAGGTCTTGTACCAACTGGTCAGGAACTAACTCACCGCTATCAACATAACTTTGAGCTTTAATTCCTAAAGAAGTTTGCTCTTGCATGGCTTGCCTCAATATTTCCCCTGTGGAAATATGAGGAATATTCAGGTGTTCTGCCAAAATTTGAGCTTGAGTTCCTTTACCTGCTCCAGGCGGCCCCAAGAAGATTAATCGCGTCACTATTGCTTCACCATCCCTTCATATCGCTGAGAAATAACATAAGTTTGTATCTGTTTGGCTGTATCAATTGCTACACCCACTATAATCAGTAAAGACGTAGCCCCTATGCCTTGGAATGTTTTAACTGGCAGATTACTTTCTACAGCTGTGGGAATAATTGCCACTAACCCCAAAAACAATGCACCTAAAAAGGTCAGCCGATTAATCACGCGCTCAATATACTCGCTGGTTGCTTTTCCTGGACGAATCCCCGGAATACTAGAACCCATTTTCTTCAAGTTCTGAGCCACATCGACTGGATTGACAATCAAAGAAGAATAAAAGTAGCTGAAGAAAATAATGGCAACAAAGTAGACTAGTGAATACATCCAGGAGTTAGGCCCGTTAGGACTCAGATAGTTACTGACGATCTTGGTAACTTCTGGATTCTTCGTCACATTAGCGATCAGTGATGGCAAACTGAGGATGGCAGCAGCAAAAATAATTGGCATCACACCACCTTGATTGAGTCGCAGAGGTAGATAGCTCCGTTGCTCTGCTAAAACCCGTCTCCCAACTTGACGACGAGCAGAAATAATGGGGATGCGACGAATGCCTTCCTGAACAAACACGATACCGACGATTGTGGCTAGGAAGAGTAACACTAGCACAATCACACTACCTACAATTTCCTGACCACGGACTTGCACTAGTTCAATGGTGTTGCCTAGTGATTTAGGTAATGAAGCTACAATATTGATAAAAATCAACAATGATGCACCGTTACCAATGCCACGCTCTGTGATTAGTTCCGATGCCCACATTACAAACATCGAACCAGCTGTCAAAGCGATCGCTGTTTCCGCTACAAATATTGGCCCAGGGTTTAAGGCAAACTGTTGGAGAAATAAAGCTGAAAATGCCACGCTTTGAATAATTGCCCACCCCAGTGACACATAGCGAGTGATTTGAGAAATCTTCCGCCGACCAGCTTCGCCTTCGTTTTTCTGTAAATTTTCTAAAGATGGAATGGCTGCCGTCAGTAATTGGATAATAATGGACGCATTAATAAAGGGCAAAATCCCTAAAGCAAAGACTCCCAAAGTAGAAAGTCCCCGACCAGAGAAAATATCCAACAAGCCGAATATAGAATTATTGCCCGATATCGCTTCAGCGAACCTAGCTCTATCAATTCCTGGTACGGGTAAAAATATACCCAGGCGAACCAAAATTAAAATACCGACAGTGACAAGCAGCCTACCTCTCAGTCCAGCTGCTTGTGCCATCTGCATAAAAGTTTCTTGAGCCGTTGGGGCTTTATCTCGACTGATCATAGAGTGCTACCTTTATCGTGAACCAGGCACCGGAAGCAAGTTGGCTATTATTTTAAGTGCGCTGTTCTGGCTCAACCTAAAACTTCACAACTCCCTCCAGCTGCCTCAATTTTGCTACGAGCTTGACCTGTAAAAGCTGCTGCTTTCACTGTAAGTGCCACACCTAATTCCCCATTTCCCAGAATTTTCAATGGGCCTTTAACAGCAGTGAGAATACCTACTGCTTTCAAGGATTCCAATGTTACTTCTGTATTGGCAGGAAGAGAGGCGAGCTTCTCTACATTAATCGTAGTGTAAATTTTCCGATTAACTACAGGAAAGCCTTTGAGTTTAGGTATGCGGCGGTACAGTGGCTGTTGACCACCTTCAAACCCTGGTCTAGTACTGCTACCAGAGCGAGCTTTTTGACCTCTCATCCCTGCGCCAGCACTTGCACCTTGTCCAGCAGCAATACCTCTACCTACACGGCGGCCGCGTTTTTTAGAGCCTTTTTGGGGCTTTAGATCGTTGAGTCTCATGGTGTAATTGATACCTGTTTACAGAAAAATTTTGTAACAGTAGCTCTACTGAACGTAGAGTTTTTCAATAGCAATGCCCCGGTCTTCAGCAACTTCGGTCAAGGTACGCAGGGTAGATAAGGCGTTGACTGCGGCTCTAGCGTTATTGAGTGGGTTGTTAGAACCCAGTTGCTTTGCCAGAACGTTACGTACTCCGGCTAATTCCAATACTGTGCGGACTGCGCCACCAGCAATTACCCCAGTACCGGGAGCGGCTGGACGCATGATGACTTTAGCACCGCCACCAACACCATCAATGGGGTGAGGAATGGAGTTAGATTTGGTAATGGGAATATCAATTAAGTGTTTTTTGCCGTCGGCAACACCTTTTTTCACAGCTCCAATGACATCGGAAGCTTTACCTACTCCCACACCGACTTGACCGCGTTCGTTACCGACGACCACGATCGCACGGAAGCTGAGTTTTTTACCACCTTTGACGACTTTGCTGACGCGGCGAATCTGAATTACACGCTCTTGCCAGTTGGTTTCTTCTTTTTTTGCGCGGTTAGCTTTACGACGACCAGTTGCCATAATCTATGCTCTCTATTTAGTCAATAGTCAATAGTCAATAGTCAATAGTCAATAGTCACTTAGCTTTTGACTTTTGACGTGGGACTGGTGACAGTTTAAAAATCCAAGCCAGCTTCGCGTGCGGCTTCCGCTAGTGCTTTGATACGACCATGATATAAGTTACCACCACGGTCAAATACGACTTTGGTGATGCCTTTTTCTAGCGATCGCTGTGCAATCAATTTGCCAACTTGCGCGGATGCTTCGCAGTTAGCACCTGAAGATAAACTAGACTTCAAATCTGGTTCTACAGTCGAGGCTGCTACTAAAGTACTATGTTGAGTATCATCAATTACCTGAGCATAAATATGCTCATGGGAACGGAATACGGCTAACCGTGGGCGTTCTGGAGAACCTTTAACTTTGCCCCGGATGCGTTTGTGACGACGCTGTTTTGATTCTCTACGAGTAAGTTTCATAGCTTATTTCTTACCTTTACCACCGGTCTTACCAGCTTTACGTCTGACCACTTCACCCGCATAGCGAATCCCTTTACCTTTATAGGGTTCTGGCGGACGAACGGCACGAATTTTAGCTGCTGTATTGCCTACTATTTCTTTGTCGTAACCACTGACGATGACGTTAGTGTTATTTTCTACGACAAATTGAATTCCTTCTGGTGGTTCAATTTGGACTTGATGGCTGTAACCCATGTTCAAAACTAGGTTCCGCCCTTGCACTTGCGCCCGATAACCCACACCTTGGATTTCTAAGCGGCGTTGAAACCCTTGAGAAACTCCTTCGACCATGTTGGCAACTAAAGTCCGGCTCAAACCGTGCATTTGCCTAGAGGTACGGGAGTCATCCTTACGGGTGACTGTTAATATTTCTCCCTCTTGAGAAACTATGACATTGGCAGGTAAATTGCGGGAAAGTTCACCTTTAGGGCCTTTCACTAAAACCTTTGTGCCATCAATTGTCACTTGTACTTTGGCGGGAATAGTAATTGGACGTTTACCAATACGAGACATGACTGTTTGACCTTTGTGATTCGTCTATCGCCCATAGTCTCTAGTCAAGAGTTGTACTATTGACTGTTGACTGCTGACTGTTGACTCTTGAAAACTACCAGACGTAGCAGAGTACTTCACCACCCAAGTTCTGACGACGCGCTTCGCGGTCAGTCATAATGCCACTGGATGTGGAAATGATGGCAATACCAATACCGCCTAGTACCCTTGGTAATTCTTTTCTATTGGAGTAAACACGTAAACCTGGTTTACTTACACGCTTTAGCGCAGTAATCAGAGGCTGGCGATTTTTACCTTTGTATTTCAGAGAAATTACAAGGTTACGCTTTACACCCTCTGATTCTTCTGCGAATTCAGCAATAAAGCCTTCTTCCTGTAGCACTTTAGCAATACTACGCGTCATTTTCGTAGCAGGCACTTGTGTAGTTTGATGCCTTGCCATATTGGCATTGCGGATGCGCGTCAGCATATCTGCAATTGTGTCGTTAGCCGCCATCGTTCCCTCTTTAGATGAACTTATTGATCGCGAAAGGGCATTCCAAATTCTTTAAGTAAGGCGCGGCCCTCTTCGTCTGTTTTCGCTGTGGTAATAATGGAAATATCTAAACCACGGACTTGATCGATGCTGTCGTACTCAATTTCTGGAAAGATTAACTGTTCTCTTACGCCGAGAGTATAGTTACCGCGTCCGTCAAAGCTCTTGGGGCTGATACCACGGAAGTCTCTAATTCTAGGTAGTGTCAAACTAATTAATCGATCAAGAAAGGCATACATTTTCTCGCCTCTGAGTGTGACCATGATCCCGACAGGCATACCCTGACGAATTTTAAAGCCAGCGATCGCTTTTTTCGCCCTTGTTACTACTGGTTTCTGCCCAGTAATCACCGCAATTTCGGTTAAGGATGCTTCCAGGGACTTGGCATTTTGAGCAGCTTCTCCCAAACCTCTATTCACAGTTACTTTGACCAACTTAGGCACTTGATGCACGTTGGTGTATTGAAACTGATTGATTAGCTTAGGGACGATTGTCTCTTGATATAAGCTTTTGAGTCTTGTTGTCGCCATAGTTTTTTGTCCTGATTTTCCCTGGTCTTGGTCAGGGAAACTTTAATTTCAGATTTTAGATTTGAACTTAAATTTACAATCTAAAATCTCAAGTCGGTAAATTCTCTAGCTATCGAGAACTTCACCAGTTTTCTTGAGTTTTCTGACCTTTTTCCCTTCTGCTGTGAAGGTGTAACAGACACGACTAGCAACGTTTTGCTTGGTGGAATAAAGCATGACGTTAGAGCTATGAATCGGAGCTTCTTGTGTCACAATCCGCCCTGATTCCCCTTCTTGTTGGGGCTTGACGTGCTTGGTTTTAATATTTACACCTTTGACAATGACTTTACTAAATTCGGGTAGTGCTTTAATTACTTCACCGACTTTGCCTTTGTCTTTGCCAGCAATCACTTGCACGGTGTCGCCAGTTTTGACGTGCATTTTGTAGAATTTGGGTTTTTCTTTTTGGTTTCCCATTACAGCACCTCTGGAGCTAGAGAAACAATTTTGGTAAAGTTTTTGTCGCGCAATTCCCGTGCTACTGGGCCAAAGACCCGTGTACCTCTGGGATTACCTTCTTTGTTGATAATGACGGCAGCATTATCATCAAAGCGAATGCTCATACCACTATCACGATTGATGTTGTGGCGGGTGCGAACAATCACAGCTTCGACCACATCAGATTTTTTGACGGCCATGTTAGGAATGGCATCTTTGACAACAGCGATAATTCTGTCGCCCACAAAACCGTAACGTCTGTTACCCGCACCTAAAACACGGATACACATCAGTTTGCGCGCGCCACTATTATCTGCCACATTTAGGTAAGTTTGGGGTTGAATCACAATTGGTCTCCCTTATGCACAACTATCAAGTTGTAGCTTTAGTGTTGAGGATTTCTGCCACTTGCCAGCGTTTGGTTTTGCTCAGGGGTCTAGTTTCCTGAATTCGTACGCGATCGCCCACTTTGCATTTATTTTCTTCGTCGTGGGCTTTATAACGCCGGGTTCTGACTACAATCTTGCCGTACTTGGGATGGGGAGCGCGGTTTTCTACGGCAACAACTACCGTCTTTTGCATTTTATCGCTCACTACCAAGCCAACTCGTTCTTTGATTGCCATAATCTCCTACTTTGATTCTTGAGGCGGTTGACTTGCTGCCCGTTTCCTCTCTCCTTCTACTGTCAGGAGTTGGGCGAGGCGATGGCGGGCATGGCGGAACTGGTGGGGTTTTTCTAATTGTCTGGTGGCTTTTTGCAAGCGCAACTGGAACAGTTGTTTTTTCACCGCAATAATTTCCTCAGCCAGTTGATCGTCACTTAGTTCTCTAGCTTCTGAAATTTTGGGAAGAGGCATAACCTACTCCTGCTCCTCGATTTGCGATCGCACAATAAACTTGGTCTTGATGGGTAGTTTGTATGCCGCTAGACGCATAGCTTCACGAGCTATTTCTTCAGTAACGCCAGCGATTTCAAACAAAATCCGCCCTGGCTTGACTACAGCTACCCAAAACTCTGGATTACCTTTACCTGATCCCATCCGGGTTTCAGCAGGACGCATAGTAACAGGTTTATCTGGGAAAATCCGAATCCAGATTTTCCCGCCCCGGCGGATATAGCGAGTCATTGCCCGACGCGAAGCTTCGATTTGCCGCGAAGTGATCCAAGCTGGTTCTTGCGCTTGGAGGGCAAAATCTCCAAAGTTGAGGGTACTACCACGGTGGGCTAGACCAGCCATCCGTCCGCGTTGTTGTTTGCGGAATTTAGTTCTTCTAGGACTTAACATGAGTTTTACTAGGGATTAGGGATTAGGGATTGGGGATTAGGGATTGGGTGAGGTTGTTTGCCCAGTCACCAGTCACCAGTCCCCTGTTATCCTTCATTGGAACGGTCTTCAAACTGCTGGCGACGACGCTGTTGTTGACGGCGACGTGGTTCACGTTCACGGGTTGTTGGCTGGGCTGGGGCTTCTTCTTGTCCAGGAATGATTTCGCCCTTGAATACCCAAACTTTGATCCCTAAAATTCCGTAAACGGTTTTAGCTGTGCAGTAGGAGTAATCAATGTCAGCCCGTAAAGTGTGTAGAGGTACTCTACCTTCACGAGTCCACTCTGTACGGGCAATTTCTGCTCCGTTGAGACGACCGCTGACTTGTACTTTAATGCCTTGAATCCCTGCACGTTGAGCGCGTTGAATGGCTTGTCTAACTACCCGACGGAAGGAGACACGACGCTCTAGTTGTTGGGCGATGTATTCAGCAATCAAGTAGGCATCAGCATCAACTCTTTGGACTTCTACAACATTGATGCGGATTTGGCGTTGACCACCCAACAATTCTTGTAGTCCGGTACGCAACGCTTCAATTCCTTGTCCACCACGACCTACAACTACCCCTGGGCGCGCAGTACGTACTTCTAGGTCGATTTGATCGGCTTTGCGCTCAATCCGTACTTCGGAAATACCAGCATTGTTTTGAGCGTATCTACCCAACTTCTGCTCTATGTATTTGCGGAGTTTGTGGTCTTCTTGTAAAAGTTCTGGATAGCGTTCAGGGTCGGCAAACCAACGTGATTGGTGTTCTTGGGTAATTCCCAGACGAAAGCCAACTGGATGAATTTTCTGTCCCACAAATGTTTCCTCTAAAATTTCTTACTTTACGCAATTTTTTGTGTGTACCAATTACTCTGCTTTAGCATCAGCTGCTACAGCTAGGGTGATATGACACGTTGGTTTGCGAATTTGGTAAGCTCTACCTTGCGCTCTAGGTTGGAAACGTTTTAGTACGGGGCCTTGATCAGCATATGCCTGAGTAATCACTAATTGAGCGCGATCTAATCCTGCGTTATGTTCAGCGTTGGCCGCAGCACTTCTCAGGAGTTTTAGCACTGGTTCAGTGGATCGATAAGGCATAAATTCTAGAATAATCAGTGCCTCTCTGTAGGAGCGACCCCGAATTTGATCAAGTACACGACGTACTTTAAAGGGAGACATTCTTATGTAACGGGCGATCGCCTTTACTTCATTAGTATCAGTAGCCATATGTTTCTCCATTTGTCAAGAGCCAATAGTTAAGAGTCAAGAGTTTTTACTGTGGACTTTTGACTTTAGACTGTGGACTTTTGACTATCTCCCCGATTTTTTGTCAGATTTACCATGACCTCTGTAGGTACGTGTAGGAGCGAATTCTCCTAACTTATGCCCCACCATTTGGTCACTGATAAATACTGGTACGTGTTGCCGCCCGTTATGGACTGCAATGGTGTGGCCTACCATTTCCGGCAAAATTGTAGAAGCTCGTGACCAAGTTTTGATAACTTGTTTTTCGTTTTTCTCATTCAGCTTTTCAATTTTGCTTAACAAATGATCCGCAACAAAAGGACCTTTTTTAAGAGAACGACCCATAGTTCGATTTTGGATTTTGGATTTTGCGTTCGCGTAACGTGTCGGAGACAAAAGTTGCGTGGGCGGTGAACCACTTGCAGTGGACAGGTTTCCCGTCATAAGCAAAGTGGTGAACCCGAAGGGTTTTCCGACTTGAGCAAGCTTTTTAAGACAGATTTTAGATTTTGGATTCAAAATTTTGGATTCTGGATAAATTTAGGTGTTTCATTAGTTCGACTAACAGACCTTACACTAAATCCAAAATTTAAAATCTAAAATTCTAAGACTCCCGACCACCACGTCCGCGTTTAGAAGATTTACGACGACGGCGGACAATCAATTTGCTACTAGCTTTCTTGGGTTTGCGTGTTTTCGCTCCCAAAGTTGGTTTACCCCAAGGGGTTACAGGACCTGATCTACCAATAGGTGCTCTACCCTCACCACCGCCGTGGGGGTGGTCTACGGGGTTCATGACGCTACCTCTAACTTTGGGACGGCGACCTTTCCAGCGATTTCTTCCAGCTTTACCAGCACTCAAGTTTCTGGCATCGGTGTTACCAACTTGTCCGATGGTGGCGTAACATTCTCGCCGAATCATCCGGACTTCTCCTGAAGGTAACTTCAGTGTGACGTAATTACCTTCTTTAGCTACAACTTGAGCGGTAGCACCAGCTGCGCGCACAATTTGGCCGCCTTTGCCAGCAATTAATTCTACGTTGTGAACGCTAGTACCTAAGGGAATGTTGGCTAAGGGTAAAGCGTTGCCATCTTCAATGGGGGATTCCGGCCCAGCAATAATTGTTGTGCCTACTTTCAATCCATTGGGATGCAGGATATACCGCTTTTCACCATCTTCATAAGATAGCAGCGCAATCCGCGCGTTACGATTGGGATCGTATTCAACCGCTATGACTGTAGCTGGGATGCTACGTTTATCCCTTTTAAAATCAATGATCCGATAAAGTCTTTTGTGTCCGCCACCCCGACGACGGCTGGTAATCCGCCCTTGGTTGTTCCGACCTTTAGCACGGTGTTTATATACCGTGAGTGATTTTTCAGGTTCGGTTTTAGTGATTTCCGCAAAGTCCGATATGGTAACTTGGCGAGTGCTGGGGGTATAAGGACGATAAGAACGAGTACCCATGATATCTTAGACCTCTGGGAATAGCACTTGTCTAATTTTCTCTACATCCCCAGGTGCGACTGTGACAATCGCTTTTTTGTATTGGGGCTTGAAACCGATAAATTTACCAACACGCTTCTTTCTGCGGGGTGGTAATGTGGTGTTGACTTTTACCACTTTGACCTGAAATAAGTCTTCAATCGCCGCCTTAATTTGGGTCTTATCGGCTTTGGGAACTACTTCAAAGGTGTATTTGTTTTGTTCCATGAGAATTGTCGCTTTTTCGGTGACGATTGGGCGACGGATTAAATCAGGAAGGTTGCGGGTCTCAAATTTAGGCACTGTAGACCTCCTGAATTTTATCTAAAGCTGATGTTGTGACCACAATTTTGTCAGCGTGTAGTACGTCGTAGACATTGAGTTGATCAGCAGCAATGAGCTTGAGATTCTCAATGTTGCGGGCTGACAAATACACATTTTCAGGAAACTCAGACAAAATTAATAGTGTCTTATTTTCTGGTGCTGCTCCCCAACGGGCTAGGGCTGCAACCAAATCTTTAGTCTTAGGACGAGATAGCTCGTTATTAAATTCTTCTACTACAATCAAGTCTTCTACGCGGTTCACTAGGGCTGTGCGTAGTGCTAACCGTCTTTCTTTGCGGTTCATCTTCAGGCTGAAATCTCTGGGTTTAGGCCCGAAAATGACACCACCACCACGCCATAATGGAGAACGAATAGAGCCGGCACGAGCGCGACCAGTACCTTTTTGTCGCCAAGGTTTGCGACCACCACCTCGAACTTCTGAGCGAGTTTTGGAGCTGGCGTTTCCTTGACGGGCATTGGTCATTTGCCGTACCAGAGCGCGGTGGACAATATGAACCGCCGTTTCTGCTTTGGCGGAGCGCAAGTCAAACTCTTTTTGTCCGACTTCCTCTCCTTGCCAATTTTTAATTACACTTTCAACCATTTTCGTGTCCTTTGTCGTTAGTCCATAGTCTGGAGTCATTCAACGGTTAACAATTAACAGTTAAGACTCAGCACTATTTGCCAACTTTCTTGGCTGGCACAATACTCAGCAATGACCCTGGCTTGCCAGGAACAGCTCCTTTAATGAGCAACAAGTTACGCTCGGCGTCAACTCTTACTACAGTTAATTTTCTAATGGTGATGCGGCTTCCACCTAAACGTCCTGCCATCCGTTTACCTGGATAAACACGACCTGGGGTTGTACCAGCACCAATAGAACCGGGCGCTCTATGGTTTTTAGAACCGTGGGACATTGGCCCGCGGCCAAAGTTGTTGCGCTTTTGGTTGCCTGCAAAGCCGCGACCGATACTTGTACCGATAACGTCTACAATTTGACCTGCACTAAAAATATCTGCTTTAATCTCTTGCCCTAAAGCATAATCACTAGGACTATTGACGTGATACTCTCTCAAGTGCCGCAATGCTGGGGCTTCGGATTTCGACAAATGACCCAATAAGGGCTTGTTTAGTGCTTTGGGCTTAACTTCTTTGTAACCAACTTGGATAGCAGCGTATCCATCGGTTGGGGTGGTTTTTATTTGCGTAACTACGCATGGCCCAGCTTGGACAACTGTGACAGGAATTGCTACTCCTGCTTCGTCAAAGATTTGGGTCATGCCCAGTTTTGTGCCGAGAATGCCTACAGACACGGTAACTGGATCTCCTTTCTACTTGCTGACCTTGAAATCGGTTTCTTGAAAACGCACTCTTATCAACACCGGTAGAGACGGACGAATCTCTGATGTCGAAAGCAGTCTTACCTGCTACCGACTCTCCGGTAACAACAAGCTGTGTTGTTACTGTTTGGTGATGTTATTTAATTTCACTCTCTTTCCCACCAGAACAGCCACAATTTCCTTCTTTTTGAGAAGGTATAACTTCTGGTATCAAGGCAATGCTGTATAGCTTTGCTCTTTGTGCAGCAACGCTTTCGTCCTAGCGTTTGCTTAGGCACTTTCTGGAGGCAGCGCCATTAGCGGGTCTCCCGGTTGGGGCAACTGCCGCATCTCAGTGGGACTTAAGCCGCTTTTGCCGCTCAGTATCCGTCGAACTGAGGATTAGTGTAATGTCATCCAGCTAACATCACTACTCAGCTTTTTATTCACTGAACAAATCAAACCTTGAGTGTCAGGTGTTGATTACTTCTTTTGACTACATGAGTGGGTGTAGCCTGGTGATGAGGGTGGCCTGTTTATTTCGGCTGCTACCCTGAGTTTGACCTAAAAGCTTTCTAAGTTTACCAGCTTTTGAGCTGTTTCAGCCTGGCTATTTTCCTGGTGAAGCTATTCGTTAACTTTTGAGGTTAGCGATCGCCCAAAATGGTGATTACATGGTATCTTAATTTGCAAAATTGGTCACAATCTAATACTATAAACCATCAACTAATCTTTGTCTAGGAAATTAAAGATTATCTTTTGGCATGGGGCATTGCTTTAATCTCCCTTGCTCCCTGCTCCCAGTCCCCCTGCTTTTTCTCAGTCCCCAGACTTTACTGATAAAATTGAGTTTAGCTTATCTAATCCATAAGCTTTGTGATCTCACTTGATCGATCACTTCAAGGTCAATAATAGAGATATCAAAGTGGGATAGGACAATAATCCGATAAATCTATGGCACTAATTACCACTGGCAACGGTTTCATCCGCAATCTGGAAAAATTTGGTTCTTTAGGTGTTTATGTACCCTTGGAAGGGGGTTTTGAAGGTCGGTATCGCCGTCGTCTGCGTGCTGCCGGTTATGTGACTCTGCCTATGACGGCTAGGGGATTGGGTGATGTTGCTGCCTATCTGACAGGAGTTCACGGTGTCAGACCACCGCATTTGGGTAAAAAAAGTTCTGGTAGCGGTGCAGCAGTTGGTAGTGTCTACTATCTACCACCCGTCGTCAACTACCAATTAGAGCAACTACCACCAAAGTCTAAGGGTTTGGTGTTGTGGATCATTGAAGGATATATCCTTTCTGATCAGGAAGTTGAATTTCTGACAACTCTACCTAGTTTAGAACCAAAAGTGAAAGTAGTCGTAGAAAGAGGTGGCGATCGCTCCTTCCGTTGGCTGCCTCTCAAGGATACTTTCTCTGCTAGTTATCAAGTAGGTTAGGGAAGGCAGGGGAGCAGAGGAGGCAGAGGAAAATTAATATTCCCTGTGTTCCCTGTTCCCTGTTATTCAAAAACTCACTGAGTAAATTAAATCAAATTCACGCTCAAGAGCTATACGGCAAGTATTATCATTATTTTCTAAAACTTCATACTCTAAACCGCCTGTAATTTGTGTGACTGGTCGCTTGAGGGGTTTTTCAAACTGAGACCATTCCCGGTTACTCCACTCAAAGATTGCTGCATCTACATCGTTTTGCAATTCTGAGGCTAGCAGTAACAACTCCAATCTGTCTTGAGGGTTGCCAAGGATGAAAAACCGCAAAGCAATCGACTGGTTAATAACTGGTCTAGGTTCGTTGGCGGCGGAGGTGTTGCAATTGCCAAATCGGATATCATAGGGCTGTAATTGAAAATTTTCCGGTTGTATCCAGGTTTTGGCAATCTCCTGGAGGCGTTGATCTAGATATGGTAGCAGCCCTAATTTGGCATCGGTTAACAACTGACGAATGTTGGAAGCTTTGGTCATGAATGGATTTTACTCCGCGATACCCAGTCAGATTAGCGTTTTGTGGACAAGACAAATCAGAAACTTTGAAAAACTTTGTTTGTGGCTAGTCTTGTTGGTGAGCAAATTTATAACCACCCCAAAAAGCCAGAGTGATCGCGCTCATCAACAGAATTGGTAGGCTATACCAAGGAAACTGAGATAACGGTAAATTAGCAGCTGCCCTTAACCCAGTGCTGGCATAGGTTAGAGGTAACAAATAAACAATCACCTTCAGAGCAGTGGGTAATGTAGCAGGATCAAAGAAAGTCGCCCCTAAAAAAGACATAGGGATAATCACAAAATTATTGTAGAGTCCTACTGATTCGAGTGACTTTACCGATAAACCCACAATTACGCCCAAACCTGCAAACACTGCACAATTCAACACCAGCAACAGCAAAAACAAGGGATTGAGAAAATTCCAATTACCAGTTAATAGCAACGCTACCATAATCACAGAACCAGCAGTCATTAATCCCCGCACGACTCCTGCCAGCATTTGACCAAAGTGTAATGCTAAGGGATGTATGGGTGTGAGTAGTAATTCTTCAAAGGTTTTATTAAATAGTCTATCTCCACAAATGGAAAATGTCGTGCCAGCAAAGCTAATGGTCATGGATGATAACGCCACCATTCCCGGCAACATAAATTCTAGATAGTTATTGTAATTACCACTAATGCCAGAACCTGGTCTAATCGCACTGCCTAAACCCAAACCGAAAGCGACAATATAAATTAATGGAGAAACCAAACCAGATGCAGCTACTTGCGCTACTCTGACACGTAAATCTAACCACTCTCCCCAAAAAATAGTCAGACTATCTGCTAACAGAATTTGCAATTGCGAAGCTTTAAACTTACCACCCCAGAATAAGCGTGTTGGAAATTTCACTTTATTTATCAGTCAGGTATTAAAATTTTCGTAAATATTACTTTACATTTTTTCGCTTCTAATTGTAATAGGGAAGGTGGAAGGTGACAGGGAACAGGTGACGGGAGGAAGGAGTTGTTACGCAATGCCCAATTCTGATCTAAAAAGTTACGGGCAAATCTAGCCAATAATCGGCATACTGAAATAGGGAGACACTTCCAAATTTTTCAGGCGTGAAGGTTCATAAGCACAAATGAGACGTAAATCAACTGGTAGAGCGGCTACTACATCTAAGCCTTCTGGTTTCCAATCTTCTATGTTTAACTTCACCACTATTGCCATTTTGGGAGGGGTGTTTGTTCTGGGAATTGGGATTGGAATTGCTTTTAGTTCGACAACTACGTTAACTCCATCTAATGTAGCTTCCCGTGAGTTTATTGATACTAAAGCACCGAATCCTGAGATTTGCGTACAGTACGGAGCAAGTGCAATGGTTATGGATGCTCGGTTATTTGTAACACTCAACCCTTTTAATGTCTATGTTGCCCAACCGAGTATGCGTCCTGGGTGTGTAATTCGTCAAAATAACTGGGCAATTTTAGAACAACGCAAGCTAGTAACATCTGATCAGGTAAGAGAGTGCAAAAACCGCCTGAATACTTTTGGTTTTACTGGTAGTTTAGACAGTGAAAAGCCCGATATTAGGTGTATTTATCAAAATGAAGCGGGGCAAAATTTCTTCTTGTCTCAACCAGGAGCAGTTGCACCATCCCAGGAAACAGAAAGATTTTAGATATTAGTTAACACTCAAAACTTCTTCCGCTGTTTGCTGTTTGTGCCAAAAGACTTGCCATCCTACTCAACAGTCTTTTGGCATTACAAGCAATGGTAGGCAGAGGGATTTATCGACACACAAACGGTAAAAAATACTTGTAATACCAGCGTTAAGTCTAAAGGATTTTGTCATTACAAATGTACTAACGGTATGAAATGCCATCTCGCTGTCGATACTCTGGGATTACCATTTTTTACCCACTGTCCTAAAGCAATGTTTACCTTGTTAGTGTTTCTGTATTGAGAGTTGTTCCCTGCCTTCTAGTTGTCCATCGACCAACTAACCTAGAACTACTCTCTATTCTATAAGCAGCTACACCTGAAAAGTTGCCGTAATAGCTTACCGCTAAGACATTTCCTTGCAAAATACCAATACCGTTAAAGTTTTGCTTTCCAACTGACCATTTTACATAGTAAACACTTCCCTTTTTAGTAATATTTGCTGTGCCATCATAAGTTGAGCCGTCAACATTTTTACCTTTGCATTTGTATTGACCAGTTATATCTACATCGATAGCCATACCTATATTCATGACAAAAAAAGGCAACCCAGCAGAAACTATCCCAGCCAAAAGTAATCTACGCTTCATGATATTTAGTTAATTTTGAATTTAATAGTATTCCCATATACTGCGCCAGAAATCACTTACTGAATAGCCATAATGCTAATTTATACGCCTAATATTTGAAACCTTGAATTCACAGTTATTTACAACTACAGAAATTTTTCACTTCACCACGGTGTAAAGATGTGAAATGGGTTTGATATTTTCAGACTCAAGGGAAACGGATAAATCTTACTTTCCCCGTTTCCGTTTCCCCTTAACCAGACTGTATTTTTTGATGAGTGTAGGCAGTTCATCAAAACTGCTTAGTTTCTTAATTTAGGTATAGGCTGACCAAATTCAATCACGATGGGATTTGTAACTTTTGGCGGTGAGTTGGGTTGGCTTGAGATTGTAGGAGTGGGGAAAGATGGAGAAGAATTTTGTGTTTTAACAGGATTACTGGAGTTGAGGGGAGGTACAGTAACCAAAGGTTGCTGTGGACTAGCAAATGTTGGGGTGAGAGTACTGGGTAATTGTAAGTAGTTATACTGAGTGAATTGTGTTGGGGGAGAACTTCTAGGTGGATTTTTGGTGTTACTTAGTTGTCTAGAGCCGCTAATAAAGGGTCGTAAAACCCAGCGAGTAGGGTTTTGTTGAGAAATAGGTTGTAATTTGACCTGGTTAGGATCTAAAACTACTCCATTAGCTAAATCTAAGACAATGCGAGTGATGTTGGCGTTTAATTGGGAAACACGAACGCGTTGGACTGCGCCAGTGTAATTTTTTTGGGTGGGGATGTAACCAAGCTTGGTATCAGGAATATCGACGACGATGCGCGGTGGTTCGGAGAGGTAGAAGTAGTTTGGTGTTTTACCGACAGAAAGGTTAATTTCTAACTTTCCGGCTTCTGGGTAGAATCGCCAATTGTTGAGTTTGGCTACCTGAGCAGCAATTGCACTGGTGGTTGGTAGGGTAAATGCAGCAAACAAACTGATGCTGAATAGTTGTTTGCCCCTGTGAAAAATTTGCTGAGTTGAGATTCCCTTAAACATCATGAATTTATCTATGATTGTGTTGCACCAGCAGGCATTCTGCCATTGCGGATAAAAGGTAAAATAGTTACCAATTTACGCTGCCTCATAAATTGCCGTATATTAATGGCTATTTGAGTTTTTGGTTTTTGCCTGGGCTGCTTCAGGTGTAGCATTAAATTCTAAATTTTGCGCGATGGTACTGATAATTATTTTGCCTTGTAGTTTACCACTATCTGCTAGTTGCATTTGAGCTTGAAGGCTATGGGGAGGTGCAATATTGCAAAGAATAATTTTGTCAACTTCTCCGGCTAAATTCAACTGCTGATTTTTCAAGATACCTTTGAGAGAATATTGTTGTTGGGTCTGTGCATTCGCCTTGGTTGGCAACAAAGAGGCGTTAACGTAAATACCTGATTGCTGAATGTCTAGTCTCAATGGTTCTGATTGCTGACATTCAGGCAAGTTTTTACTCAAGGTCAGACGATAAGCACCGTTAATGATTGGGGAAGCGTGGAGGTGTTTTTCTCCGTAGAGAGTGACAGTTTTAAATAAAAGCAGAACTGAACCTATGGCGATCGCATAGAAGGTGAGAGATTTAGAATTGAAATGATTCATTGTTTTCAGTTCTTGATGGTAGGCTCTTGATTACTTAGCTCAGACAGTGCAGACGTAAGATGAGAGGTGAGTTGACTGTAGCGACGGGTAATGAGCAGTGAGGAACGGCATTGAATAGCCAGTTCATCTGTATATCTTCCCAGGGTTTGACGTTCAATGCCCCAAGCGCGGCTAGTGCCAGCAATTGTCAAGTCTACGCTTTCTGAGGCTGCGACTACGGCAGCAATTGGTTCGGGTGCATGGATAATCTTAATGTCGATGCGATCGCGCACACTTGATGGTAATTTCTCAATCATGGCGTACAGTTCGTAGCTCAACTCCTCATGGACTTGATGTTCTTTAAGTACTTGTAATACTTGCAATGTGCAAGTATCACGATTGATTAATAGTCTCAAAGCGAGTGTGAGAGCCAAATCATCATGAATATTTGCAGAATAGGGAACTAGCAAACTTTCTAATCTTTCCCCGCCTCTATCCACAAACACGGCTACATCTATTGGTGCAATGCTGAGAATTTGACCGACTCTGCCACCTAGGCGATTATTACTGAAAGCTGGACGATGCCATCCTACCAAAATTAAATCTACTTGCTCATTTTTGGCGATTTGCGCTGTTTCCCTGGCGACATTGCTGGATATTCGCACGATGGGATGGATAAAAGGTTGTGTTGCTGGTGGTTCTAAGGTATTAATCAACTCTTCTAACTGCTGACGACGCTGAAGAATTAATCGGTCAGCTTCATCTGGGGTATTCTCAAAACCATAATCTTCTTCTAATTCAATGAGACTAAGGGGATTAACTACGGCTGGTTGACGGTAGTTGAGTGCTAATGTGACTGCAAACTGTAATAACCCTTTTTGGCTGCTGGGATTGGCGACTGGGACTAAAATACGATAGGGACGGACGTAACTTTCACTGACAATGTTAGCGATGATACTGGTATCTGTTTCTAGTTCCGGTTCGACTACATCTAATTTGATCAGTTTCTTGGGATAAGTCCACTCCAGTAGCGGCGAAGTCATAAAAGTGGTGACTAACGCCATAATGACCAACATGGTAAACAGTAAGGGCGAAATTACTCCTAATTCCAAACCAATATTCAGCACGATTAACTCGGTTAAACCGCGAGTATTCATTAACCAACCGAGGGCTGAGGCTTCCCGTTCGTTAATGCCACTAAAACGGGCTGCGACATAAGTACCAATATACTTGCCGGCAATCGCTACTAATACAACTGCTGCACACAATAGCCACAGTTCGGGACGGTTCAATAAACCAATCTGTGTCCGCAAACCACTGTAGGCAAAAAATATTGGTAGGAGAAAAATCAGGACGAAATCTTCGGTTTTAATGGCTAATTCCCGGACTAAGTCTGCATTCTTGGGCATAGCTGCACCCAATAAAAATGCTCCAAAAATTAAATGAATTCCAATCAGTTCGGTAATCAGGGCTGAGGCGACAACTGCAATGTAAATCCCGGCCAGTACCAATTGACTCAAGCGTCCAGCACGACGGTAATGGGCTGCAAGACGTTGCAAAAACCAGCGTCCTACTGTCACCATAAAACCGATATAGACTAGACTTTCCACGATTGTGGGCAATGCACCCATAATATTACCAGTTCTGGCTACGGCGATCGCTACCGCTAATAAACACCAAGCTGTCACATCATCGACCGCTGCACAAGTTAAAGCCAGTGTGCCTAAACGTGTCCCTTGTAAATTATTTTCTGTGATAATACGAGCCAATACAGGAAAGGCTGTAATTGACATCGCTGCCCCTAAAAATAGAGCAAAGGCAGTAAAAGAAACACTAGCATTAGAAACGAGAGGATACAGCAGTAATGCTAGTAATGTTCCTAGGGAAAAAGGGACTAAAATACTGACATGAGAAGTTAATACTGCCACTTCTAACTGCCCACTAAGATATTTAGGATTGAGTTCCAACCCAATCAAAAACATGAAAAATATTAGTCCGACCTGAGATAAAACGTTGAGAAAAGGTAGGGTCTCTGGTGGAAACAATGTAGTTGATAATTGTGGAGCAATTAAACCAAATAATGATGGGCCAAGCATAATCCCAGCGACAATCTCACCAATTACCAAAGGTTGTTTAATTGATTTGAATCCTAATCCTACTAATCGGGATAATCCAATAACAATTAGCACTTCAACCAGAACGAGAATAACTGTGTGCATAGTTCCCTCAATAGTGATTACCTGGTTTCCCTAAGATGATTCTGCAATTGAATCGGAATGTCAAGTTTGGGTAGTTAATTTACGATGATTTACGATGGGGTTTAATGTTAATTGTTGTAACATTTATCCTAGTGATTAAGAGTACAGAAGCGTGAATCTTAAGACTAGAATGAGATAAATTATTTGGGAATAGCAAAATCCCCGACCTCTTCAAGAAGTTGGGGATTTTAACCTCTCAATTATCCCAGTTAATTTCAGCTAAATTTGCTATTTTTGCCTCAAATAGCTGCACTTTCATATTCTGTACCCTGTAAGAGCAAGGTCAGAATTGGTGATGCCATCAGTGTAGTGACAATTGCCATAATTACCATGATAGTGAATAAAGTGGGAGTGATTAGACCTTGTTCTAGACCTATATTGAGAATAATCAACTCCATCAAACCACGAGCGTTCATTAATGTGCCAATAGTTGCCGACTCTCGCCAATTCTCTTGAGCTAATTTAGCGGCTAACATCCCAGCAACACCCTTACCAATAATAGCGATCGCTAAAATCAAGAGTGTAATTCCCCATAACTTCGGTGTATTTACTAGCCCAATTTGGGTGTTGAGTCCAGAGAAGACAAAAAAGATGGGTAGCAGAAACGAAGTTGTCAAAAATTCTGTATATTGGCGGACTTGTTGACCAAATTCTCCGCGTGGTGTCACCGCACCTAAAACAAATGCACCAAAGATCGCATAGATACCAGTAACATCGGTAAACCAAGCACAGAACATTAAAACAATCAACAATAAAGTTAAGATTTGGCGAGTTACACCACCATCACGTCTGGATAAGTTAACAAATTTACTCAACAAGGGTTTGCCGATGAAAATTGCCAACAATATGTAAGCAATCCCACCACCTATAGCTAAAATAGCAATGCTAGTGGAATTTTTCACATTAGCCAGCACAATTGCTAGTAAGCACCAAGCAACACCATCATCCACTGATGCTGCGCCTAATGCTAATGTGCCGAAGCGAGTTTTTGTTAAACCCTTTTCATAAATTATCCGCGCCAGCATAGGAAATGCTGTAATGGTCATAGATGCGCCTAAATACAAAGCTGCTGACCAATGGTTGACTTTAGCTGGAAAAAAATCGCCGTTGTCATATAACCAAAAAGAAGCGATCGCACCCAAAACAAAAGGCGTGATAATTCCTGCTGCTGATAAAATACCTGCACTTTTGATATGGTGTTTGATGAGTTTTGTATTGAACTCTAACCCAATCAAAAACATATAAACTGCCAAACCGAGTTGACTAATTGCATATAAAATCGACATTGATGGGTTAGGGATTTTAGCTCCCGCAGCAGTTAAAATTGGTAGTTTAGGGAATAACCATTGCTGAAATTCTGGTGCAAGTAAGCCTAGTAAAGAAGGGCCTAACATCACACCTGCAATCATTTCACAGACGACATCAGTTTGACCAAGATACCGTCGTCCGAAAATTGTCACAATGCGACAAGTAGCTAAAATAATTGTCAGTTGCAGGAATAACTTAATAACCAGTTCAAAATTTGACATTTTACTTCTTTGCTCAAAAGAGCAGAAAGGGAAGAGATGATGCGAATTTTGAATAGAGTTTTAAGATGGCAATACTTGTATAAAGTTTGTTCTAGTACAACAAGACGTAAATAAACAACGCACTTTAAATCAACGAAATGGTTACACTTTGTTCATGCTTGAGGTGCAGCCTTTCGGTAGGTATTTTGAATTTCGCCTTGTGGTCATAGAGGTTTTAAGATGATACTATTTATCGTTCACAAGTATTAATTACCACAACTTATATTTACAGAAATAACTAAAATAAGTAAGTTGGTGGTAATTATTATAACTATATTAAGTAGTATAAAATTATTGCGATCGGTTTTGTTGCCAGGACTTTAGTTCTTATTTAAAGAAAAAAGTCTTTACTCAAAACCTTTTATTATTTATACACTTCTGTTTACAATTGATACCAGGTTGATCACTAAGCTAGTAGAGATAAGGAAAATAGAGTTATTAAATATTATCTTTTCCTCTCTGATGTTGCATCCCAAGCTAAGTTCACCTAGTGTTTTGCCATTAGTAAGGTGTACCGTCTTTGTGGAAAAATTTCCACTTGCCATTCTCCAGCAAGGCTATGAGGTCGTCATCGGGATAGCTTCCTTCATCTCCTGGTGTTCTGTCTCCGATTTCGAGATAAAGAACATCCTCTGAAGTTTCATTGATAAGATGGTGAGCATTACCAGTCCCAGCCTTAAAACCTGCACACATACCTGGGGTGAGTTGTGTGCAACCTTCATCGGTACGGAGTGTTGGATGTCCCTCCAAGATGTAGATAAATTCGTCTTGCTGGCTGTGAGCATGACGGAGGGCTGAAATTGCTTGGGGAGCTAGGCGTGTTAGGTTTACACCAAAATTAGTAAGGCCAAACAGGTCGCCTAGTGGGTGTTTTTCCCTGCCTACCATACGCGATGCGAACGGTTCAGGATAGTTTGAGGGCTTAGTCCTGGCTGGTGCTTCAGAGGTATTAATGGCAATCAATTTTGCTCTTTCTGGCATAGAAACCTTGTGAGGTCAAATTAGGAGAGCTAAAGGCTGTTTATAGTCAGCTATAGCTATAGGAATGAGAATGTTTTTTTAGTCTGTAACTCACAGAATCTATAATTTTGAATAATTTACAGCCATTGTCCACCTCGGAATCGCCAACGAGGAAATAAGATTCTCATAATGCTTTGGGAGGCAATAAAAACTGATAACCAGACAAAGCTGTAATGTAATATAAAAGCGTCTACTGGTATGACTTCTTTAGGTAACGGTACTGGTAAAAAACCGAAAATCTTGACTCCACAAAGTACAAATACTAATTCCCAAATACCAGCTAAGAGTTGATAAGCTGCTGGCCAGTCCCTATCCCAACGGAATTTTTGCAGAAAGTTATAAAGTACGTCCCAGCCTAAACCAAAAATAGCAACGTAGCCAAGTATCCAAAAATAGATAGAACCAGCAGCAATAGGGTTGATTAAGCCAAACGCAAAAGGCAAGGATACTATTACACCCACGGTAGCTAGTAGTAATAACCGAGTTTGCCAACGACCAAACAGAGTAGGAGTCATAAAATTGCTGAGTTATGAAGATATGGGTTGTGAGATAAATTTTACACTCACCCATATTGAAAATTTCAGCAAGGTTATAGCACTTTACGCAAGAGTGAAATTATATAATGGCGATATGCTGGACGGAAAAGTGAGACATATTTCTGGGTAAGCTTCCAACCCTTAATCATACTCAGTAGTCAACACCATTTTTAAAACAGTTGTAATTGATACTCTGGTTGAGCATGATAGGCCGCTAGTACTTCCCAATTTACAACGTCTTCTAGCAAAGTTTGATAACCTAGGGTGTTAGGATGGAGTCCGTCGGCACTCAAACGATGATTTCGCCAAGTTTCAGTATGTGCCATCCAGCGATCGAAAATATCTAAATAGGGAATTTGCCGTTGTTTACAGGCTATACGCGTAGCTTCTTTGTAACGATATTGATCAGCGTGATTATAGTAAAAACAATCTAGAAAGGGCATCTTGGCTTCATTCACGGGAATCATGCCCACGAATAATACAGGACAAAGTTGCTGTGCTTGGTCTAATAGTGCAGCGATGTCTGACTCAAATACAGCAAAGTCCGTATAGTGTTTGCCATCGGGACGACCCAGGCGAGAAGAATCATTGACCCCTACGGAGAGGATAATTAAATCGGGGACACGATTGCGCAATTCACCGCGATGACGAAATTCTACTTCTAATCTCTGTGCTACTTGCTGGGTGCGATCGCCTCTGACTCCCAAATTGTACAATACATGACCAGAGCTATTTGGCAACATCCACAAACGCCGCAATTGTTCTACCCAACCGCCTTTTTCGGGGTCGCCAAAACCATATACTAAACTATCCCCCAGCGCGACAATCTTCAAAGGCTGACATTGATTTGGTGATAAAGACAGCTGCATTGAGGAATGAACTGGTAATGTTTGCATTTTAAAAATAATTTATCTTAATGTTTTAACAAGATTCTATACATATCTACACTATTAAACAGTATATTTTTTTGTTTTTTGCGATAAAATTTCAACTTTTGAGGCTATGAACGTTAATTAGGTATGGTACTTGCGCATCTTTGTTTGGCCAATTCCGTACTAGGAAGCGCAACAAAAAAGGTAATGAGACTAACATCAACAAAATTCCTACCCACCAGCCAGAACGTAATTGTTCCAGAGAGTTGACGGCTGATGTGGTTGTGTTTTCGGCTTGACCGGATAAAAATCCCATACTGGAAGCTATCAAGTTATTGAAAGCATGACAGGCAATGGGTACGATTAACGACCGAGTTTTGATGTACAAAACCCCCATCACCATGCCAAATACAGACAATCCCAAGAAGTTAGCGTGCAAGAATCCAAACAAGAGCGAAGAAACCACCAAAGCCGAAGGAAGACTCCATTTAGCAGCCCAACGCTGGAGAATAAAGCCACGAAACAGAAATTCCTCTGTAATAGGAGCGACAACTACGTAGGCGATCGCCCCCAGCACATTAAAAAATAACGGTGCAGAACTATTCGGTGCAGGATCATTGGCAACTTGACGAAGCAATGCCTCGATCAAGTTAGGTGCTACCCACGATAGAAGAGAAAATGAAACGAGATAGGCACTGATAGAAAATAAAATCATCAACACCACTAAGGCTAATGTCGAGAACCATTTATAGTTCTGAGGGACATTTCCTACTAAGCATTTGAGATTGACACCCACACGGCGAAAATCTACCAAAATCCAGAGAGACAGTGAACTAAATAAAACGATATAGAGAACTAAGGTTAAAGCTTGACTATTGAATTTTTGTCCGCCAATTTCCTCTATTAAACCGAGTACCAAGCCAATACAAATCGATATAATCAAGAACTGCCAAAACAGATAGCGAACCTTCAGTTTATGGAAGGGATTATCTAGATTTTCATTCATAGTGGGAATAGAGCATTGGGCATGGGAAAAGGGACAAAGTAAAGTCACTAATGATTATTAACTGTTGACTCTTTATGGCGATTGATTCAAAACCCACTTTAACCACTGTCCAAAGGAACTGAAGGGGTTTAAACGCCCGACTCCTGGCGCACGGGCAGCGGCGAGTCCATCGACAGCGACTAAGGCAGAATATTGCAAGCCCAAAAAACTATCAACGGCTGCATAGGGGCCGCCGAGGGTAATTGCTCCAGCGACATACATTTGACCTTTACCATTCCGCATTTCTGGGATTTCAAAGTTGTTGGCAACAACCAATCGTCCCAGGTAATTTAGGGGTAGGTTGTAGTGTTTGACTAGATCATCTAGTAAGGGGTTAGCCTGAACTTTCGCATCTAAACCTGTAGCATCAACAATAAAGTCAGCCGTCAATTTCATTTGACCAAAGCCCTTTTCTTGAATCTGGGTCAGAGTGCGGTTTTTTGCGTCCCTTTCCACAGTCAATACATCCCCAAAAGTAATTTGATACCAACCTTCTTTTAAACCATCTTCAGTGATTTGTTGCCAGTCATAGCGATCGGCGGTAGTTGTCCCACCCCAATCAGTGAGTAAGCGTTTGCGTTCATCTGGTGTGGCTTGTTCTAACATGACGCGCAGTTCTCCACTCCAACAGGCTTTGGGCCAGTTGAAGGGTTGAAACTCGTAATGATTTTTGACTAGGCGTTGGGCTTTTTGAAATTTGTTGCCTTGGGGTTTAGGCGATCGCATCAAATGTAAAACTGTAATATTCGTATTTTTGCGTCTAGCTTCATAGATGCGCTGCACAATCCGCGAAGCCACAATTCCCCGTCCGCGAATTAATACTGTTCCACCTTGGCGTTCTAACTGTTCATATACGTGATCATGCGCTTCATAAGCATTCACGACGGATTTAAAATCTTGATATTTTTCTCTATAAGCCTGCAAATCGGGAAGAAACTGAATCGCTGGATACCCGGTAGCTAAATGTATATAACGACTCACTAAAAAAGCATGATTACCTTGTCCACGGGAATAAGCTACACAATATCGACCATCGTCAGTTTTGCGAATTGCCCTCACTCGCCCATAACGATAAATTTGATTCCAGCTAATACGCTTGGCTTCTCTATCGATGGAATCAAACACATTAGCCGCACGAGGAGTATAAGTTTCGGCAAACGTTGGTTCTCCAAACACTTGCCATAAATACCGCAACGCTGTATTTGGTTTACCTGTAGTCAAATCATGCCAAGCTTCCCGCCAAGCATAACTAGGCCAACCCCAAATATTATCAGGGCAAGAGTCAGAATTAGAGCGCAGTCTTTCGTGTAAAGGAATTTGGGAATTCAAACACAGCCGCTTATAACGAGCATAAGGCTCTGGTTCTAAACCCAAAGCCATAATTTTTTCGGCACGGACACCGCTGATTCGCAGCAAATCAGACCAGATAAAACTTCCTAGTCCACCACCCACAGCTAAATAATCACATTCATCTACAGGTAAACCCGTCGCGTGGATTGCTTGGACAACAATCTGTTCCGCTTGAAATGCTGGCGGAGGAAAATTACTCCCTAAAGGTGTGACCGGACGGGCGGACGGTAAGCTGGGATCAGGAATATTAGTATTAGGGTTAAATTGAATTAAGGATGGAGGGCTAGTGATGGGTGGGGTTGCCGGAGTAGCATTGTTAGCCACACTCACCATCATTGTATATGGGCCAATTTGCAACGTATCGCCGTTATTAAGAACACTGCGCGGTTGTCGTTGACCATTAACCAGCACGCCATTAACACTACCTTGGTCAATCACTATCAGTTGATTGTTTTCCCAGGTAATCAAAGCATGGTAGCGAGAGACCTCATTACTATTTAGCAGCATTCGAGCTACGGGCTGCCCATTCAATTCCGCAGGCAAACGAGCGAATTCTCGACCAAAAGCTATAGGTAAATTTAACTTTGGTTCTCGCCGTTCCCCCGTTGTCGGATCTTCCCAAGTCAATTGAATTTGTTGGTTAGTCATTGGTCATTAGTCATGATTAAGAAGGCAGAAGGCAGAAGGTAATCCCCATAAATAAATTTAGGGGATTTAATCAGGACTCCTTTTTTATCGCACTTGCACGTCTCGAAGAAAATTCTCTGAATTTTTTCATCAATAAATTTAGGCAGCAGTGCGGTGGACGGGTTTCCCGGCATCAAGCAGCTGCCGTGGGCTGCAAAAAACCCTCTTGGGAGAGGGAAGAATGATTTTTTATAACATAAAAGCCTTTTGCCTCCTAACCTCTGCCTTTCCCCAGTCATTATTCATTAGTCAATAATCATTAGTCTTTAGTTATTAGTTTCTCTACTCTGCACCCATACTTCCTTGTCCCCCATTCCCAGCCCCTCAATTTCAATTCCCTGGTGCTACCAATACACTCACAGCCGCTGCTAAAGATGTACCGCACCAAGGACAGCCTACTTGTAAATTTTCAGGTGGTGACACTTTATGGCATTTAGGACACTCTAAGCCGTAAGTTCCTTGTACTGGTGGATGGTTGTGTACTGGAGGTGTAATTGGTTGATGTTGATGTACTGGTGGTCTTTGTTGTACTGGAGGGGTAACTGGCCTATTTTGATACACAGGTGTTTGTGGCTGTACAAGAGGAGTAACTTGTCTATTTTGATGTACTGGTGGCTGTGTTGGGGGTGTAAATGGTTGGGGTTGATGTGCGTGTGGCTGCGGTGGATTGATAATTGTGGCTGCCATTGTGCTAATGTTAACGGCAGTCACTTGCAGCTTTACTTGACCCAAGTAGACAATGCTACCTTGATTGAGTGGTCTGTCACCTTGAATCAGTTGTTGTCCATCGACTAAGGGGGGATTATTTGGCTGTAAATTTCTAATATAAAAACTTTGTTGCTGAGAATTAAAATAGATTTCTACGTGCAGACGAGATACAGTTCCAGGAATTAGAACAATGTCGCACTGGAGTTTATCTCTACCAATACGGATAGTACCAGGATTTTTACTTGGCTGTTGTTCGTAAATCTGCTGAGTGTAATTTTGACCGGCATCATACCACTGTAAAGTTAGTGAGTTCATTGTTCTAACTTGGATAACTCGTATTTAGCTACTTCAACTTCCTTCTGTGCGATTCCTAACATGATTAAGTGGTAGCAGGCAAGTTTTGAGAACAAACTTCAACAAAATAATACGGTTGAGGATTGGGGGCTGGGGACAAAGTTGGCGAGATTTGCGATCGCTGATAGCACTTACTCAAATTGCTAGTATTGTGTAACGTATTAAGGCTTAAATCTGACAATATAAACATCAGGGAAAAACTCTCTCTCGTCTCCCTGTCTCCCTTCATCTATCTGACGCTAATTTATCCGCTGCGCGAGTAGTTTCTGGTAGTCGATATTTCGGAGTGCAGCGTAATACGTAGTCAATTGCCGTAGGTAAACTGATTTTATGTCCACTGGAAACATACACAGGTTTAACTCCCGCGCGTGTGCGTAAAACTGCACCGATGGTTTCACTTTTATGTATTAATGGTTGCCAACTGCCTTTAGTATCTGGTAGTTTCTCGTGTTTGCCAATTAATAATGACTTAGCTACACCAATTGTTGGCATATTGATGATAACTCCCAAATGGCTGGCTATACCTAATCTCCGAGGATGAGCAATTCCTTGACCATCACACAAAATAATATCTGGTGTGGTTTGTATTTTTTCTAAAGCATCAAGTATGGCTGGGATTTCTCGAAATGATAAAAAACCGGGAATGTAAGGAAAGGAAGTGGGACGGTAGGCTAATTGAGTTTCAACGATTTGCAAGTCAGGAAAACTTAGCACCGCTACAGCTGCACGGCTAATAGTACCATCCGCCTCAAAACCCATATCAACACCAGCAACATATTTCACAGGCTCTTGTAGTTGATCTTGGGTAATTACTTGATTGCGTAATTCTTCTTGAATAGCTGTGGCTGCTTCTAAAGTTTGCGGCCAAGTATGAGGTTGATAAATCTTCATATTTTTAATTAATAGTTAAAAGAATTTTTCTAAAAAAGCAATAGATCACTGTGTATCTACAGTTGTCACTAATTGTAATTTATTTGTACTTTCTCATTGAAGATAAATACAGAATTCACTCTCAATTCATGAAGAATAATTTGCGAAATTTACTTCCAAATTACTATCGTTTTTAGGCGTACTCTTCCCAAAAGATAAATCCCAACGATTGGCAGTGATTTGTAAAAAATTGTAAGGATTTGCCAGTCAGCAGTAACTCAGTCTGAGTTTCATTACGATAGCCAATTATTGCAGATTGCAAAAGGAGAATAAAAATATGCGTAATATTGCCAATAATTCTAATGGTAAATTCAAATATGGTTTTTATTTAACTGGTGGGATCTTTTTCCTACTGTTAGCCATGATGTTTCGCCCTTTTACAATCGTGAATGCAGGCGAACGGGGCGTAGTTATGCAATTTGGTAAAGTCCAAGATAGGGTTTTAGATGAAGGGCTACATACAATTATGCCCGTTGTCACATCTGTGCGAAGAATTAGTGTGCGCGTACAACAAAATACTTTTAAAGCTGATGCGGCTTCTAAAGACCTACAACAAGTAAACACGGAATTAGCTGTCAACTGGCACGTTGACCCAAGTAAAGTCAATAAAGTATTTCAACAAGTCGGAGATCAAGAACAAATAGTTGCAGGTATTATTACTCCGGCAGTATCGGAAGTCTTAAAGGCTGCAACTGCTAAAAAAACAGCCGAAGAAATTATCACTAGACGCACGGAATTAAAGGAAGAAATTGATCAAAATCTCAAGGATAGGCTGCAAGCTTATGGTTTGATAGTCGATGATGTTTCTCTCGTAAATTTTTCTTTTTCACCAGAGTTTAGTAGAGCCATTGAATCGAAACAAATCGCTGAACAAGAAGCCAAACAAGCGGAATTTATTGCGAAAAAAGCAACTCAAGAAGCTCAAGCAGAAGTTAACCGCGCTAAAGGTCAAGCTGAGGCGCAAAGGTTACAAAGGCTGACTTTAACGCCAGAGTTGTTACAAAAACAAGCAATAGAAAAATGGGATGGTAAATTCCCAACGGTGATGAGTGGTAATGGTTCACTACCATTGATTAACGTCGATCCCAATAGTTTGGCTAGCAAAAATAATTAACGGGACTTAAACAAAACAAAAAAGTAAAAAAGGCTAAAATAGTTAACTAGCATAGCTTTCACATCGAAAGAAGCTTATGAAAGAAACCTCTCCCGCAGCAATGCCACCATGCTTTGAAAGATGGTGT
>Ga0209172_10000139_pt1 | contig 218527 bp, 187 predicted proteins | sample LarsenN4metaG_FD_184113 | JGI IMG/M metagenome (GOLD analysis project Ga0209172, IMG submission 184113) | Hot spring sediment bacterial and archeal communities from British Columbia, Canada, to study Microbial Dark Matter (Phase II) - Larsen... ...
CAGCTCGAGGCGATCCGCGCCGAGCTCGACGAGGAGCATGCGAAGCGGACGGCTCCCGCCGTCCGCTCGTCAGAGGCCAGATCCCCTTCCTCAATTTCCAGCAAGCTCAGGACTTGACCCGCGTGATCTCGGTAACCCGACGGGTCGAGACGCCCTGGACGTACATCTCGGCGATCGCGAGCTCGAGCGCCCGCTCGCTGCGCAGCCCCCGCTCGAGCGACTTCGGGTAGAAGCCGAGCGGCTCGCCGCCCGGCAGCGGCCGCACCTGCGGGATCCGCAGCGCCAGCTCGCCGAGCCGCGTACGGAGCGTCTTCCCCTTGAACCCGTTGGCGTGGCCGATGCGATCCGTCGTGCGCTCGCCCGGCGCTGCGCCCAGGAACTTGGCCGCATCCGTCTGCGCAGCGGCGGGGTCTAGCCCGACCGAAGACTGCATCCGGAAGTGTCTGCAGGATTACGATCAGCTCTATTGTGCGCCGCGTGACGGCCGCTGCGGCGAGCCATGGCGATGCGCGTTGCCGGCTCACAGTTACTGCTTTCTCTGGTGCCTGTACTATTCGCCATCGCCCCCCATACCGCCGCCGTTTCCTCCCGGTGCGCCTCCGGCAACGCTAGGAAGAGATATGGACTCGCCGCGGTCCTGGGGTGGGGTCACCGGCGCAGTTGCTTTCGTCCTGCTAGTCGCTCTCGAGCTCTCCAACGTGGATTCCGTCTCGAGGCTGGGTCCTCTGCCTTCGTACTCGGAGGCCCCTTGGTTCTATCGTGTCTCTTATCGAGTGTCCTATTGGCTAGGTGGCTCTCCAGGGCCGCTCAGGGCCCTTCGTCAGTCGCGTCGCTCGTCGGCTGCGTGCTCGCCGCGGGGGTCGCGATGCCGGCTGCGCTGTTCGTAGGTCTCGTTATGGGAGGGAGCCTCGGTATCGGCTGGGGCGAACGCCTGATCGATGGAAGGACTGGCGCACTGGTTGGTCTCTACATCGGATTCTGCGTGATCGCTACATCTTGCATCGTGTCCGCGGGACTAATCGGGGGATTCCTCGGTGATCGCGTGCATCGATTCCGTGTCAGGACCTCGCGGGAAGCATAGGGGGTTGTGCGCCAGGACAACTTCTACCGAAACTATGACCCAGTGACGGGTGCATACGTCGAGAGCGATCCCATCGGGTTGGAAGGGGGCCTCAACGAATACACGTACGTCGCCGGCAATCCGATACGCTCACGGATCCGCTCGGCTTCGATTTCTGGGTCCAGGGCGCGGATTCAAGCGAGGCCGGGGAACTGCTGGTTCGACTGCAAGGAAGGCCGTGGTAGACGAGAAGGGCGCGAATCTCTCGAAGCCGCAAATGGTGTGAGCATGATTCGCTCACCTGTTGGATACATGGAGCGAAGGGGCAGCCTCCGATCTGCGACCGGGTCGGGCAGGGGCCAGCGAGGGGCGCACCGGCCTTCGCGAAGGGATTGCGACGCAGACCCGGACCGACGATCTGGATGGCGCGACGTTCCACTCCGCGCCGAGCGCCAGCGGCACGCGCGGTCACAGCCACGCGTACGCGCGGCGGAGCGCGTCGCGGCCTCCGGTCTCCAGCACCTCCCCGTGTGTCACGGTGACGCGCTCGAACGGCCAGGCGAGGATGCGCTCCAGCGAGCGGCGGAAGGCGGCGCGGTCGCGGATGCAGAGGCGCACGACGAGGTTCGGGCCGAAGCCGCCGCGCACGCGCGAGAGGCGGGTCCAGCGGCGCAGGCCCGGGGACGAGGCGGGCGTCGGGTGGAAGGCGAGGTCGGTGAGGAGGAGCGTCGCGCTCGGCGGGTGGAAGAAGACGACCTCCGAGAGGGGCGGTGCGCCCTGCGTCGCGTGGCACTCGAGCGCGCCGGCGAAGGAGGGATCGGGCGCGTCGCCGAGGACGGCGTCGAAGGCGAGGTCGCGGCGCTTCTCCGCGAGGCCGGGCGCGGCGAGGAGGCGCGCGCCGGGGTACGCCTGCTTCCAGCCGCCCGCGTAGAGGTGGTGCACGCGGTTCGGGCAGACGATCGCGGCGACGCGGCCGAGCGCGTCGACCTCCGCGCGCGTCGCAGCGTCGGCTTCGACGGGGGAGTGGAGGATCAGCCCACCGGCCGGCGTCCGCACGACGGTCATGCGCGTTCCGATGTCGAGGAAACGAAGCGCGCGGAACGGGCGCTCCGCGACCCAGAGGTCCTTCGCGAGCTCGCGCAGCGGCGTGGCCACGGGCTCCGAGCCTAGCGCGGTCGACGGGGCGTCCGCGGCGCGCGGCCGGCCGCTCAGCGCGCAGCGGGGCTCGCGCGGCGCTCGAGCGCGGCTTCCGCCGCGCGGCGCACGTCCGCGTCGCGCGCGCGGGCGGCCTCACCGAGCGCAGCGAGCGCCTCCTCGCCCGGAAGGCGCCCGAGCGCATTCACCGCGGCCACGCGCAGCTCGCGCCACGCGCGCCGCTGGCGCAGGCCGCCGCGGCGGGTGAGGGCGGCCAGCTCGCGCGCCGGCTCGGGACGCGCGAGGCGGCCGAGCGCGCGCACGAGCTCCAGCGCGAACGCGAGGTCGCGGCGGACGAGGCTGCGGCGCAGCGCGGCCACGAGCGCGTCGGCGGCGCGCGCGCTGCCGGCGGCGCCGAGGCAGTAGGACGCCAGGTTCGGCACGCCCTCGACCGGGCTCTCGAGCGCGCGCACCAGCGCGTCGACGGCGCGCGCGTCCCCGATCCGCACGAGCGCCTTGGCGGCCTCCTGGCGCAGTGCGGGCGCCGGACCTTCGAGGAGCTCGGCGAGCGGCTCCACCGCGCGCGGGCTCTGCATCTCCCCGGCCAGGCGCACGGCGGCGCGCACGCGCGCCGGCTCGCCGCTCTCCATCGCGCGCATCACCTCGGGGAACGCAACGTCCCCCATCGCGATCAGGATCCCGTGCAGGTGGCCGCGGCGCGTCGGCTCGGCCTCGCGCTCGGCGGCGCGGAACAGCACCGGGACGACGCTCGTCCCGAGCCGCATGAGAACCTGCGTGGCGCCGAGGCTCGTCTCACCGTCCGGGGCGCAGGCGCGGTCGATGAGCTCCGCGAGGCGCGCGCCCGAGGCGAGCCGCTGGAGGTGGTCCGCGGCCGCGTCGCGCTGGAGCGGGCTGCGCTTTCCGTCGTCCCCCGCGTGGCTCGCGAAGAGGGTGAGCGCGCGGTAGCCGAGGTCCACGTGGCCCTCGTCGTAGAGCGCGCCGGCGAGCCCCTCCGCGCGGCGCGCGAGGTCGTGGTACTGGAAGTCGTCCTCGCACCCGGCGAGCTCGCGGAGGAGCGCCTCGAGCTCGCCGGGCCGGCCGTCCTCGCCGTCGAGCTCCACCGCCGCGCCCGCTGCCTCCACGGCTTCGGTGTCGGTGTCCTCGGCCACGACGCGCGGGGTGGGGAGCGAGGCGGGCGTCGCGTCGCTGTCGCGGAAGACGGGCGGAAGGGCTCTCGGCGTCTCCTCGCTCTCGCCGAAGCGCGCCGGAAGGTCGCGGTCGAGGAAGTCCGCCTCGGGGTCGGTCGCCTCGTCCTCCGCCGCGGCCGCGCGCGGCCCCGCGCCGGCCTCCGCGCGCTCCACGCCCGCAAAGGGCTCGAACTCGAGCTGCTCCGGCTCCGGCTCGGGCTCGCGCGCCGGCGTGTGCTCCCGCCCCGCCGCGGGGACCGCGGGAGCCGGCGCGGCGGCCGGGCTCGCGCGCAGCGCCTCGAAGACGTCGTCGTCGTCGAGCTCGAAGGCGGAGCGACCGGGCGCCTCGGCGCGCGGCTCGGGTGCGGGATCGCGCGGCGCCTCGGCGCGTGCCGGCGGCGGTCGGGCGGTCTCGGGCCGGGTCGCGCGCGCTGCGGAGGCCGCGTCGCCCGGCGGCGCCTCGACGCGCGACGTGGGTGCGGCGTCGCGCGCGCGTGTCGGAGCGCGGGGCGGGGGAGCGGCCTCGCGGGGCGATTCGAGGCGCTGCGCCGGCGCCGCGATCCGCCCCAACGGGACGCGCGGCACGGGCGTGTCGTCGTCCAGCGCCGCGACGTCCGGCGCCGCCGCGGCGACCTCGGCCGGTGTCGCCGCGGCGCGCGCCGCGGGCGTCTCGGCCGCCGCGGGCGCGGCCTGCGCGGGCGCCGCGCTCGCCGCCCCCCCGTGCGCGGTGCCGACGACGACGCCGAGCACGCCGCGCTCCGCGAGCCCGGCCGCGAAGGCGGGTGCGTCGGCGCTCTCGAGGACGTCGGCGGCGAGCCAGTCGACGAGCGCGGCGAGGCCGTCGGCGTCGAGCGCGGCGTCGAAGCGCAGCGAGCGCACGCGCCGTTCGGCGAGGCGCTGGGCGAGCCCGCCGAGCTGGACGCTCGGGACGCGCAGCCCGAGCGCGGGCACCTGGAGACCCGCGGCGTCCGCGCCGACCTCGAGCGGGCCGTGGCGCAGCAGCGTCGCGTGCAGGCTGCGCCACGCCCGCGAGAGCAGGAGCCGGACCTCGGGCTCGCCCGCCGCGTAGAAGCTCCGCGCCTTCACCGCGCGGCCGAGCTCGACCAGGACGGCCGTCGCCTCGGACGGAGTGCGCTCCGGCAGGGCTCCTTCCGTGGCGGATGCGCGCGGCTGGTTCATGGCCCTCTTCGAGCACGCGGCGAGCAGACGGCCGGCGGGCGGCGGCCCGCGCCCGCCGCTCTCATCGGCGGCCGGAAGGCGCGCCTTGACTGCGGAGGGAACCAGGAATCGGGCCGCTTTTCCAGCAGGTTCCGGCCTGCCGCTGCACGAACCCCGCTGCGTCGCGGAGGACCGCGCGGTACCCTTCCCGGCGTCGACGCGGCCTTCCCCCCCGGCCGCGCGCGGCGCCACCCGCTCCTCCGGTCCCGAGTCTGGAGCCGAGCCTGCACAGCGAGCGTGCGCCCGCGAGCGCGGCGAGGCCGCGGCTCGCGTTCTGGATCGCGACGGCGGGAGGCGTGGGGCTCGCGCCCGTCGCGCCCGGCACCGCGGGGGCCGCGCTCGCGGTGGCGATTTTCGTGTTACTTTCGCTCCTGGCGTCCGGGGGGGCGGCGCTCGCCGCGCTCGCGGCGCTGGCGGCGGCGCTCTTCGGGGCGGGCGTCTGGGCGGGAGGGAGGCTGGTGGCCGCGAGCGGCGTCGAGGACGACCCGCGCATCGTGCTCGACGAGGTCGTGGGGCAGCTCGTCGCGCTCGCTCCCCTCCTCGTGGCCGGGTGGACGCCGCGCGCCGCGCTGTCGGCCTGGCTTCCGGTCGTGACCGGATTCGTCGCATTCCGGGTGTTCGATGTGTGGAAGCCGGGGCCGGTCCGCATGGCGGACGAGCGCATCCCGGGAGGGCTCGGCGTCATGGTGGACGACCTCGCGGCCGGCGTGCTCGCGGCCCTCGCGCTCGGCGCGGGGCTCGCGCTCGCGGGCACGCTGGGCGGCGCGGAGGCGGCGTGATCGCGGAGATCCTCACGATCGGCGACGAGCTCCTGCGCGGCGAGATCGTCGACTCGAACAAGGCCTTCCTCGCCGAGCGCCTCCTGCGCCTCGAGATCGAGACGCGCTTCCAGACCTCCGTGCGCGACGACCCGGCCGACATGCGCGACGCCTTCCTGCGCGCGCAGGATCGGGCGGACGTGGTGCTCGTCTCGGGCGGCCTCGGACCGACGCGCGACGACCTCACGCTCGCCGTCCTCGCCGAGACGTTCGGGCGCGCGCTCGAGCTGCACGAGCCGTCGCTCGAGGCGATCCGCGCCTTCTTCGCGCGCCTCGGCCGCGAGATGGCGGAGATCAACGCGAAGCAGGCGTGGCTCCCGGCGGGCTCCGAGGTGCTGCCGAACCCGATCGGCACGGCGCCCGGGTGCCTGCTCGAGGCCCCGCGCGAGGGGCGCGAGCCGGCGCTCTTCTTCTGCGTGCCGGGCGTCCCGGGCGAGATGGCCAAGATGGCGGACGAGCAGGTGCTCCCGCGGCTCGAGGCGCGCCTCGCTCGTGCGGGCCGCGCGCCGCGCGCGATGCGCGCGGTCCTCCTGCGGACGTTCGGGCTCGGCGAGTCGAACCTCGACCACGAGCTGCGCGACGTCGCGCGCGAGGCGGACGTCGCGCTCGGGTTCCGCACGGCGTTCCCGGACAACTTCCTGCGCCCCGTGGCCCGCGGCGCGAGCGCGGAGGAGGCGGAGGCGCGCCTCGCGAAGGTGTGCGACGCGATCCGCGAGCGGCTCGGCGCCCTCGTCTACGGCGTGGGCGAGGAGACGATGGAGCAGGTCGTCGGCGCCCTGCTGCGCGCGCGCGGGCTCACGCTCGCGACGGCCGAGTCGTGCACGGGCGGCCTGGTGGGCCAGCGCCTCACCGCGGTGCCCGGGGCGTCGGCGTACTACCAGGGCGGCGTCGTCGCCTACGCGAACGACGCGAAGCGCGAGCTGCTCGGCGTCCCGCAGGATCTCCTCGCCCGCCACGGCGCCGTGTCGGCCGAGGTGGCGCGCGCCATGGCCGAGGGCGCGCGGCGCCGCTTCGCGGCGGACCTCGGCGTCTCGACCACGGGCATCTCCGGCCCCGAGGGCGGGACGCCCGAGAAGCCCGTGGGGCTGGTGTACGTCGGCTTCGCGCACGAGGGCGGGAGCGAGGCGCAGGAGCTGCTGCTGCCCCTCGACCGCGAGCGCCACCGCGCCCTCACGGCGCAGATCGCGCTCGACCGCGTGCGCCGGCACCTCCTCGGCGAGGCGCCGCTCGCGCCCCGCTTCGGCCGCGAGCGCGCGCGATGAGGGAGGCGCGCGCCGTCGCTCGCTCGGAAGGGCCGCCCGGAGCGGCGCTGCGCGCGTTCCTCGCCGTCGACGTCGGCGACGCCGCGCGCCGCGCGCTCGGCGCGGCGGCGCAGCGCCTCGCGCGCGAGGTGCGCGGGCGCGAGGTGCGCTGGGCGGGGGCGGAGACGTATCACGTGACGCTCCGCTTCCTCGGCGAGATCGAGGCCGAACGCGCGGCGCCGCTCGCGCGCCGCGTGGCCGAGGCGGTCGCGCAGGTGGGGCCGTTCGAGCTGCGGCTGCGGGAGGTCGTGCTGTTCCCCTCGTCGCGCCGGCCGCAGGTCGTCGCCGCCACGCTCGAGCCGGAGCCGCCTCTGGTCGAGCTCGCGAAGTGCGTCGAGGCCGCGACGGTGCGCGAGGGCTTCCCGGCCGAGGCGCGCGCCTTCCGGCCGCACCTCACGCTCGGGCGCGTGCGCGACCGCGTGCACCCCGACGTCGCCGCCGCCGGCCCGCTCGCTCCCTCGCCCTTCCGCGTCGCGGAGGTGGTCCTCTACCGCAGCGACCTCTTGCCCGAGGGCGCCCGGCACACGCCCGTCGAGCGCATGGCGCTCGGCGCCACGATCCCCCGATCCCAACCATCCGAAGGAGAGATCCATGGCCAAGAACGTCCGGCCCCCTGAGCCCCGCGCCGAGGTGGCCGCGCAGAAGCGCAAGGCGATCGAGCTCGCGGTGTCCTCGATCGAGAAGCAGTTCGGAAAGGGCGCGATCCTCACGATGAGCGAGGACGCCATCGACCGCGAGATCGGCGCCTTCTCGAGCGGCTCCGTGAGCCTCGACCTCGCGCTCGGGATCGGCGGCTACCCGCGCGGCCGCGTGGTCGAGATCTACGGTCCCGAGTCCAGCGGGAAGACGACGCTCTCGCTCCACGCGGTGGCGGAGGTGCAGCGCGCCGGCGGCGTCGCGGCCTTCATCGACGCCGAGCACGCGCTCGACGTCCAGTACGCGCGCCGGCTCGGCGTCCGGGTCGAGGACCTCCTCGTCTCCCAGCCGGACACCGGCGAGCAGGCGCTCGAGATCGCCGACGTGCTGCTGCGCTCCGGTGCGGTGGACCTCGTCGTGATCGACTCGGTCGCCGCGCTCGTCCCGCGCGCGGAGATCGAGGGCGAGATGGGCGACCAGCAGCCCGGCATGCAGGCGCGGCTCATGAGCCAGGCGCTGCGCAAGCTCACGGGCACCGTTGCGAAGTCGAACGCGACGGTCGTCTTCATCAACCAGATCCGCATGAAGATCGGCGTCATGTTCGGAAACCCGGAGACGACCTCGGGCGGGAACGCGCTCAAGTTCTACGCCTCGGTGCGCCTCGACGTCCGCCGCATCGCCGCGATCAAGGAGGGCGACGAGGTGGTCGGGAGCCGCACGCGCGTCAAGGTGGTGAAGAACAAGGTCGCGCCGCCCTTCCGGCAGGCGGAGTTCGACATCCTCTACAACGAGGGGATCTCGTTCGAGGGCGACCTCCTCGACCTCGGCGTCGACGCGGGGGTCGTGGAGAAGAGCGGGTCCTGGTTCTCGTACGAGGGCGAGCGGATCGGGCAGGGCCGCGAGGCGGCGCGGCGCTTCCTGAAGGAGAACCCCGACGTGCGCGAGCGGCTGGCCGACGCGGTGTACGCCGCAAAGGGGCTGAAGCGCCGCGTGCCGGCGCGCGAGCCGGCGGGTGAGCCGGCGACGGCGCCGGAGTCCGCGGAAGGTGCCACCGCGTAGCCGGTGCCCGCGGCGGTCGTGGAGGGGGGGCGGCTTCGGCAGCCCCCTCACACGCTCGTCACGGACGGCCGATGAGATCCCGCACGATCGGAGGAGCCCATGCGATCCATCCCGTTTGCCTCTGCGCTGCTGGCCGCGACGTTCGCGGTCTCGACCGCGCGCGCGGTCGAGCCGCTCACCGGCACCTACCAGGAGAAGATCCGCTGCGTCGGCCTGTTCAACGGAGAGAAGTCGGCGTCGTCGGCCAAGGACGTGCTCTGGTACCTGGACGACCTGGGCGACGGGAATCTCTTCCTCCACGACCCGGGCGGCAGCGGTTGGAAGTACCACGGCTGGCTCGAGGTGGACAGCGCGAAGCCCGATCAGGGCATCATCGGCTTCGCGGACTGCGGCGTCGGGAGCTTCTATCCGCAGGGCGAGGTGCGGGTGCTCCGCGTGAAGACGAAGCCCGGCAAGCTGAAGGTCGTTCTGCGCGGGACCGGGCTGAGCTTCCGCGACTTCGGCGCCGCGGTCTGCACCCACACCTTCACGCGCATCTCGGAGCAGATCGGGCCGGTCGAATCCAGCTGCCCGTAGCCAAGCTAGGGGAGCTTCGCCTTCAGCCGGCCCGGCTCGTTGCGGGTCAGGGCGTCGAAGCGCGCCTCCGCGCACGCGCCTTCCACGGTACGGTGCTGCACGACGACCGGCGCCGTGAGGGGCAGGGCGGGAAGCGGGAGCGCGGCTCCGCGCCCCTTCACCTGGAGCTTCGCCCTCGGGCCGCCGCGCTGCTTCACGGTCGTGACGCCCGCGTCGTTCCCGACGGGGTTCGCGTAGCGCGTGCCGTGCGCCGTCTCCTTCCAGAGCGGCTTGCCGCGGTCGTCGCTGCCGCCCGCGGCGACCGGAAGCTCGGCCACGAGCGCGCCGCTTCCGTCGTAGAGGCAGGTCGCGTGGGAGGTGTCGGTTGCGGGGTGGCCGAAGGCGTCGTCCTCGAGCGCGCCGCGCTGGAGCTTCAGGGCGAGCTTGCGGCGCTCGCCGCCCTGGTCCGAGATCGCGAGGGAGGCGCGCGCGAAGCTCGCGTTGCAGCCCTCCGCCGGCGCGGGCGGGCAGGGGCCGGAGGCGATCTCGACGTCGGTCCCGACCAGGAAGCTCGCCGGCTCGTCGCCCGCTGCGTCGGTCGGGCCTCCGGTGTCGGCGTCGACCGAGGTGAACGCGACCGAGAGGGTCTGCGGGCCCGGCGCGGGCGGGTTCGCCATGACGCCGGGGAAGAGGGTCACCCGCGCGCTCAGGGCGAAGCTGCTCGAGAGCGAGACGGGGTTGCCGTCGCCGCCGAAGGGGAGGGTCACGACGAGCTGGTGCGTCCCCTGGTGCTGCACGGTGACGTCGAGCGGCGTCGGCGTCCCGCTGCGGTCGACGTCGACGTACGCGTCGTCGGGACCGTTCGGCAGGACGGGCACCTCGAAGTCGACGGTGCCGCTGCGGTCGACGTCGAAGCCGAAGGCGCCGACGGGCGCGCCGCCGAGCGCGTCGAAGCCGTGCCACACGAAGTCCGCCGGGTAGGTGGCGATCGCCTGGTAGGTCTCGACGACCCCGCCCCCGATCGGGAAGCCGATCTGCTGCCCGCTCTCGGCGCCCGCCTGGTAGGAGCCGAGCGCGAACCAGGCGCCCGCGGGCGCCTCGTAGCTCGTGCCGGGCGGGATGCGCGGCGCGCGCGGCGCGGCCGCGCCGCGCGCGAAGGCGCTGCACTCGCCGAGCTCGAACGGAGAGAAGCACGCGTCGAGCGCGAGCCCCGTCCCCGCGTAGTCCAGCTCGCAGATCGCGGCGCAGCTGCACGGGTTCGGGGGCTCGAGACAGAGGAGCCCGAGCCCGAGACCACCCGTCTCGAGCAGGAGGACGAAGCAGCCGCTGCAAAGGAGCGAGAGGGTCGCGAGGGCGGACGTCGCGACGGCTCGGTGCATGCGGACCTCCGGGCCGGCCACACGGACGGTGCAACAGATCGGGCGACCGCGCCTTCGCCGTCCCGGCGGCCCTCAGCGCGCGCGGCGGCGAGCGGCCAGGAGGACGAGGCCGCCCGCGGCCGCGAGGGCGGGTGCGGCGGGTTCGGGCGCCGAGATCGGCGGGAAGCTCGTCTGGCTGCCCGTGAAGGAGATGGCGAGCGGGGGGTCGAGCTCGAGGTAGACGACGCCGGGCACCGGCCCGCCGCCCCGGGAGAGCGGCACGCCGCCGCTCACCTGCGCCTCGGCATCGATGCCGCCCTGGCTCTCGAGCGACGCGGAGACGTTCACCTCGATGTCGATCTCGCCGCCCACCTGGATCAGCTGGTCGCGGGTGACGACGAGCTCGATGCTGTCGGCGGCCTCGCCCTGGCAGTTCCCCCCGGAGCTCGGCCCCGACACCGCGTTGTGGCTCTTCGTGACGAAGCAGCCGCCGACGTCGAGGCGGGCGCTCGCGTTCGCGAAGCCCACGTTCCGGCTCGCCGTGACGGCGACGCCGAGGATGGCGCGGATGGTCACGCTCTCGTCCGGGAGCTCGTCGAAGTGGATCGTCTCCTGGATGTTCGCCGCGGCGCTCGTCGAGATCGCGGCGGGCGGCAGCGGGTCCGTGCGCGCGGCGGAGGCGTGGACGCTCCCCGAGCTCGCATCCGCCCCCGCCTGGTAGAGCTCGAAGCCGGCGCCCTTCTCGCTGCGCTCGAACTCGGCGACGGCGTCCGGGTCGTCGATGTTCCCGCCGTGGGAGTCGCCGGCGTTCCCGGCGGACGCCGCGACGTTGTACTGCTCCGCTCCACTCGCGCTCGCGACGAGGAACGCGAGCCCCGTCGCCGCGCAGGCCAGCCGACGCATCATGAGACCCCTCCGCGCGCGGGTCGGGCCCCGCGGCGGGCAGATCCTACACGCGGTCGCCTCCGTGGCGCGCTCGTGGACCTCGGCTCCGCCGGCGCTGGGGCGGGAGACGGCCGGCCCCCAGGCGGGCGCGCCCCCACGGGGATGCAGGTCAGACGCGCCTCAAGCGTCACTCGGTTCCGGACGAAGCGTCATGGCGGTGAGGCCGGCCCCTTCGCCGGCCCCGGGGGCGTGTCCGCCATGTCGATGGAGCTGAACGACATCCTGAAGATCGCCCTGAAGGGCGGGGCCTCCGACATCCATCTCAAGTCCGGTCTGCCGCCGATGTTCCGCGTGGACGGCGCCCTCGTCCCGCTCAAGAACGGCGAGCGCCTCATGCCCGACGTCCTCCAGAAGATGGCCTTCGGGATCATGAACCCGGTCCAGCGCCAGCGCTTCGAGGAGGCGCGCGAGGCGGACCTCGCGTACGGCATCGCGGGCCTCGGCCGCTTCCGCGTCAACGTGTTCCAGCAGCGCGGCACGATCGGGATCGTGTTCCGCGTGATCCCCTTCGGCGTGAAGTCGATGGACCAGCTCCACCTCCCGAAGGTGATCGAGCGGATCGCGATGGAGAACCGCGGGTTGATCCTCGTGACGGGCACCACGGGATCGGGCAAGTCGACCACGCTCGCGTCGATGATCGACTACATCAACTCCAACAAGACGTGCCACATCATGACGATCGAGGACCCGATCGAGTTCCTGATCCGGGACCGCCGCTCGATCGTGAACCAGCGCGAGATCGGGGTCGACACGCAGAGCTTCGCCAACGCGCTGCGCGCGGCCCTGCGCCAGGACCCCGACGTGATCCTCGTCGGCGAGATGCGCGACTTCGAGACCATCGAGACGGCGCTCACCGCGGCCGAGACGGGCCACCTGGTGATGAGCACGCTCCACACCCTCGACGCGACCGAGACCATCAACCGAATCATCTCGGTGTTCCCGCCGTACCAGCAGAAGCAAGTGCGCCTCCAGCTCGCCTCGATCCTGAAGGCGGTGATCTCCCAGCGCCTCGTGCCGCGCGCCGACGGCCGCGGCCGCGTCCCGGCGCTCGAGGTGCTCGTCACGACCGCGCGGGTACGCGAGTGCATCAGCGACAAGGAGCGCACGAAGGAGCTCCACGACGCAATCGCGAAGGGCTTCACGACCTACGGCATGCAGACGTTCGACCAGTCGCTCATGTCGCTCGTGAAGCAGGACCTCGTGACCTACGACGAGGCGCTGAAGCACGTCTCCAACCCCGACGACTTCGCGCTGCGCTTCCGCGGCATCGCCTCCACGTCCGACGGCACCTGGGACGACTTCGAGAAGGACGAGGAGAAGCCGGCGGCCCCCGCCCAGCCGGCGGCGGCCCCCGCCGGGACGAAGAAGCCCGAGACCGACATCGACATCGAGCGGTTCTAGGCGCGGCCGCAACCCGCGGCCCCGGCGCGGGAAAGCCGCCCCGGACGTGGAGCCCGGGAGTCGGGCCGGGGAGCCCCGCGACGTCCCCGGTGGCCGCGCGCGCACGGGCTTGGACTCGGGTCCAAAGCGTGTTAGACTCGGGTCCAATGGCGGACCCCGCCCCCGTCGCCGTCTCCCAACGCGAGCGCATCCTCGACGCCGCGCGCGCGATCTTCGCGCGGCGCGGCTTCGACGACGTCACCATGGCCGAGATCGCGGACGCCGCCGGCGTGGCGCGCGCCACGGTGTTCAACCACTTCGGCTCGAAGCACGCCCTCGTGGAGGCGATCACCGCCGGCGTGCTCGACGCGTATCGCGCCATGCTCGACGCCGCGCTCGCCGACGAGCGCACGCCGACCGACGAGCTCGCGCGCATGCTGTTCGAGCTGATGGGCGCCGGCATCCAGAACGAGCTCGGCTTCTACCGCGGCATCTTCCGCGAGATCGCGAAGCTCCACGTCGGGCTCGACCAGAGCGGCGCGGGCCGGCGCATCCGGGACGCGAACGCGGAGCGCGTCGAGCGCCTCCTCGCGCGCGGGCAGGCGCGCGGCGAGATCTCGACGGCGTTCGACGCGCGCGACCTCGCCGCGGCCTGGGACGCGCTCGCCAACGGCACCATCACCCACTGGCTGTACGAGAGCGCCTCCGAGCCCCTGCGCGAGCGCATGCGCCGCGCGGTGGGCGTCTTCCTCGGCCCCGTCGCCGTCGGCTCGGGTGCGCCCGCCGGCGCGCGGTCGCCCGCCCGCGGCGCCTCCCCCGAGCCGCCTTCGCGGCGGACGAAGCAAGGAGGAACCCATGGCACGAGATCCGAGGCGTCCCGACCTCGTCGTCGAGCGCGAGCCCGTCGCCGCTGAGCCGGAGCTCGCGCTGGCGCCGCCCCCGCCGCGGCGGCGCTCCCAGCTGCGCCGCGCGCTGCGCACGCTGCGCCGGCTGCTCGACGACCCCGACTCCACCGAGAACGCGATCGAGTTCTTCCACGCGATCGGGACGCGCGACTTCGAGCGCGCGTTCCGCCGCTTCGCGGCGGCGCCGGGCGGCGCGCGTCTCCTGCGCCGGCGCCCCTCGCTCCTGGCCGCGCTCGCGGACCGCGAGGCGCTGGCGCGCCTTCCCGACGGGAGCCTCGGGCGCGCCTACCTCGCGTACCTCGAGCGCACGGGCTTCGCTCCGGACGGCCTCGTCGCGCTGGAGCGGCGCGTGCGCGAGCGCTGGGTGTGCGAGGAGGGCGAGCCGCGGCTGGATGGCGCCCGGGTCTTCTTCAACGAGCGCTCGATGCTGGTCCACGACCTCGAGCACGTCCTCACCGGCTACGGCACCGACGACATCGGCGAGGCGACCCTGCTCGCGTTCTCGCTCGCGCAGGCGCCGGGCGTCGCGCAGGCGCTTCTCACGCTCGGGGCGGCGCTCGACGTGCTGGGGACCGTCGGGCGGAGCTGGCCCGCGTACGCGCTGCGCGCGTGGCGGCGCGGGCGCCGGGCGCGCTGGCTCGTGACGCTCCCCTACGAGGAGCTCCTCGCGCTCCCGCTCGAGACGGTGCAGGTGCTCGCGGGCCTCGAGCCCGCCGCGCGCACGCATCCCTCGGGCCTCTTGCGCGGGCGGCTGGCTCCACGCGCGGCGTGAGTGCCGGCGACGCGGGCGAGCGACGCGCCGGAAAGCCGCTCCCGAACCCCCGCGCGCCGGCGCGACGCGGCGTCCCACGGGGACCGAATCCGTTAAACTCCGGCGATGCCGACGACCTGGCCCAGCCGAGAGATCCGGAGCGCGTTCCTGCGCTTCTTCGACGCGCGCGGACACCGCGTCGTGCCGAGCTCGCCGCTCGTCCCCGAGGGCGACCCGACGCTGCTCTTCACGAACGCGGGCATGGTGCAGTTCAAGCGCCTCTTCCTCGGCGAGGAGACGCGCGACTACCGGCGCGCGGCGACGGCGCAGAAGTGCATGCGCGTCTCGGGAAAGCACAACGACCTCGAGAACGTGGGCCGCACGCCGCGCCACCACACGTTCTTCGAGATGCTCGGGAACTTCTCCTTCGGCGACTACGGGAAGCGCGAGGCGATCGGCTGGGCCTGGGAGCTCGTGACCGAGACGTACGCGATCCCCGGGGACCGCCTCGCCGCCACGGTGTTCCGCGAGGACGACGACGCCGAGAGGATCTGGCGCGAGGACGTGGGCCTCCCCGCGAGCCGCGTCACACGCCTCGACGAGGCGGACAACTTCTGGGCCATGGGCGACACCGGCCCGTGCGGCCCCTGCTCGGAGATCTACTACGACTTCGGCCCGCAGGGGGACCACGCGGACTGCGACCCCTCGTGCGACTGCGGGCGCTGGCTCGAGATCTGGAACCTCGTCTTCATGCAGTTCGACCGCGACGCGAGCGGGGCCATGAGGCCGCTCCCGAAGCCGTCGATCGACACCGGCGCGGGCCTCGAGCGCATGGCGGCGGTCCTCCAGGGGGTGCGGTCGAACTACGAGACCGACCTCTTCACGGGCATCCTGGAGCGGGCGCAGGAGCTCTCGGGGGTGCGGCTCGGGACGAGCGCCGAGAAGGACGTGTCGCTCCGCGTCGTCGCGGACCACGCGCGCGCGGTGACGTTCCTGCTCGCGGACGGCGTCCTCCCCTCCAACGAAGGGCGCGGCTACGTGCTGCGGCGGATCCTGCGCCGCGCGGCGCGGCACGGGGTCCTGCTCGGGCTCGAGCGGCCGTTCCTGCACGCCGTCGCGGAGCGCGTGATCGACGAGATGCGCGACGCCTACCCCGCGCTCGGCGAGCGCCGCGCGTACGTGGCCGACCGCGTGCGCCGCGAGGAGGAGCGCTTCCTCGAGACGCTGAAGAAGGGCCTCGACCTCCTCGAGGACGCGATCGCGCGCGCGCGCCAGGCGGACCTCACGGCGCTCCCGGGCGACGTCGTCTTCCGGCTCTACGACACGTTCGGCTTCCCGGTCGACCTCACCGAGGACATCCTCGCAGGCCGAGGGCTCCGCTTCGATCACGCCGGCTTCGAGGCGGCGATGAACGAGCAGCGCGAGCGCGCGCGCGCCGCGTGGAAGGGGAGCGGCGAGACCGCGGTCGGCCCCGTCCACGCGCAGCTCGCGGCCGACTTCGAGACGCGCTTTCGCGGCTACGAGGGGCTCGAGCTCGACTCGCGCGTCCTCGCGCTGGTCTCGCGCGGCTCCGCCGTGCCCGTCGCGAGGGAGGGCGAGCCGGTCGAGATCGTGGTCGAGGAGACGCCCTTCTACGCCGAGAGCGGCGGTCAGGTCGGCGACCGCGGCACGATCGCGACGGCGACGGGCCGCGTCGAGGTCGAGGACACGCAGCGGCCCGCGGGGACGCTGGTCGTGCACCGCGGCCGCGTCGCGCGGGGCGAGGTGTACCTCGATCAGCCCGCGCATCTCGCGGTCGAGCCCATGCACCGCTTCGGCGCGGTGCGCCACCACTCGGGGACCCACCTCCTGCACGCGGCGCTGCGCGAGGTGCTCGGCCCGAACGCGACGCAGCGCGGCTCGCTCGTCACGCCGAGCCGGCTGCGCTTCGACTTCAGCCACGACGCGCCGCTCACGCGCGACCAGATCCGCACCGTCGAGGACCTCGTGAACGGCTGGATCGGCGCCAACGAGCCCGCGCGGGTCGAGACCGTGCCCTACCGCGAGGCGGTGGCCGCCGGTGCGATCGCGATGTTCGGCGAGAAGTACGGCGACCGGGTGCGGGTCGTCACGTTCGGCGACTTCTCGATGGAGCTCTGCGGCGGCACGCACGCGCGCGCGACGGGCGACATCGGCGTCCTGAAGGTGGTGTCGGAGACCGGGATCGCGTCGGGCGTGCGGCGGGTGGAGGCGGTCACCGGCCAGGAGGCGCTGCGCCGGTGGCGCGAGCAGGAGCAGGCGCTGGAGCGGACCGCCGAGCTCCTGCGCTCCCCGGTCGGCGAGCTCGAGGCGCGCGTCGAGAAGCTCCTCGAGGAGCGGCGCGCGCTCGAACGCGAGCTCGAGCGGCTGCGCGCGGACCAGCGTCGCGCGGCGTCGGGCGACCTCGCCTCGCAGGCCGAGGACGTGGCGGGCGTGAAGGTCCTCGCGGCGCGCGTCGAAGGCGTGGCCGGCGACGAGCTGCGCGCCATGGTGGATGCGCTGCGCGAGCGGCTCGGATCGGGGATCGTCCTCCTCGCCGCGCCGTCGGACGGGAAGGTCACGCTCGCCCTCGGGGTGACGCCCGACCTCACCGCGCGCTTCCGCGCCGGCGATCTCGTCCGCGAGACGGCGGCCGTCGTGGGCGGCAAGGGCGGCGGCCGGCCCGACTTCGCGCAGGCGGGCGGCCGCGATCCCGGCAAGATCGACGAGGCCTTCGAGCGGCTGCGGGCCGTCGTGCGGGAGAAGGCCTCCGCGTGACGCCGCCCTTCCCGGGCGATCCCTTCCGCCCGCGCCGGCGGTCCACGTTCGAGGTCCGCGTCGGCGACGTCGCGCTCGGCGGCGCCCGGCCGATCCGCGTCCAGTCGATGACGACGACGGACACGCTCGACGTGCGCGCGACGGCGGACCAGGCCGAGCGCCTCGCGGCGGCGGGCTGCGAGATCGTGCGCATCACGGCGCCCTCCATCAAGGAGGCCGAGGCGCTGCGCGACATCCGAGGCGAGCTGGACCGACGCGGAGTCCGGGTCCCGCTCGTCGCCGACATCCACTTCACCCCGAACGCCGCGCTCGCCGCCGCCGAGCACGTGGAGAAGGTGCGCGTCAACCCCGGCAACTACGCCGACAAGAAGCGCTTCGCGGTGCGCGAGTACACGGACGCCGAGTACCGCGAGGAGCTGGAGCGGGTCGCGGAGCGCTTCCGCCCGCTCGTGCGCCGGCTGAAGGCGCTGGGCCGCGCGCTCCGCATCGGGACGAACCACGGCTCGCTCTCCGACCGCATCATGAACCGCTACGGAGACACCCCGCTCGGCATGGTGGAGAGCGCGCTCGAGTTCCTCGACGTCTGCGAGGACGAGGGCTTCCGCGACGTCGTCTTCAGCATGAAGTCGAGCAACCCGCAGGTCGCGATCCAGGCCTACCGCCTCCTCGCCGCGCGGCTCGACGCGCGCCGTCCGGGCCCCTCGTACCCGTTCCACGTCGGCGTCACGGAGGCCGGCGACGGCGAGGACGGACGCGTGAAGAGTGCGATCGGGATCGGGGCCCTCCTCGAGGACGGGATCGGCGACACGATCCGCGTCTCCCTCACCGAGGACCCGGTGCGCGAGGTGCCCGTCGCCCGCGCGCTCGCGGCGCGCTACGAGGCGCGCTTCGCGAAGCCCGCGGCGGACGCGGCGGCCGGCGAGCGCGTCGGTTCCGCGCGCGCGGCCGCGCGGGAGGCGAGCCCGGCCGGCGGGAGCGCGTCGGCGGACGGGGCCGGGGCGCCCGCGCCGCGCGGCCGCTGGACGGCGGACCCCTACGCCCACGCGCGGCGCGCGACGCGCGCGCTCCCGCTCGGGGCGCTCGCGTTCGGCGCGGGGGAGCCGGTGCGCGTCGAGCTCGACCTCGGGCCGGCGCCGCCCGACGCCGCGGCGGCGGCGCGCGACCTCGCGGCCGCCTTCGCGCGCGTCCCCGACGTCGCGTGCGAGTCGCTCCTCGTCGACGCCGCGGGGCCGCGCGACGCCGCGCGCGTGGCCGCGCTCGGGGCTGCGCTCCGCGAGGCGCGCGTCGCGGCGCCGCTGGCCGTGCGCGCGTCGCTCGCGGACGGGCCGCCCGAGGCGCCGGCGGCGCGGCTCGTCGCGCGGATCGACGCCGAGGCGCCGCTTCCGCGCGCCGCCGCCCTCCGCGCCTTCGCGCGCGCGGCGCGCGAGCGCGGCGTCCCGCTCGAGTGGAGCTTCGCGCTCCCGCTGGCCGCGCTCCCGGGCGCGCTCGCCGCCGCGCGCGCGGCGGCGGACGCCGAAGACGTGCGCGACCTCGCCGTCTCCGCCGAGGGCCCGCTCTCCGTGCACGCCGCGCGCGCCCTCGCGGCCGCGCTCGACGCGTGCGGGCGCGGCGAGGTCCCGATCGTCCTGCGTCACCGCAGCGACCCCTTCGCTCCCGAGGAGGCGGCGCTCCTCCACGCGTCGGTCGAGCTCGGCGCGCCGCTCTGCGACGGCCTCGGCGATCTCGTCTCCCTCGGCGGCTTCGCGCCGCCGGACCGCGCGCTCGTCCTCGCCTACCGCATCCTCCAGGGCGCGCGCCTGCGCACGTCGTGGACCGAGTTCATCTCGTGTCCCTCCTGCGGGCGCACGCTGTTCGATCTCGAGGAGACGACGGCGCGGGTGCGCGCGCGCACCGGCCACCTGCGCGGCCTCAAGATCGCGGTGATGGGCTGCATCGTGAACGGCCCCGGCGAGATGGCGGACGCCGACTTCGGCTACGTGGGCGCAGGCGTCGGCAAGGTGAACCTCTACGTCGGAAAGGAATGCGTCGTCCGCAACGTGCCCGAGGCCGAGGCGCCCGAGCGCCTCGTCGCCCTGATCCGCGCCCGCGGCGCCTGGCTGGACCCCGCGTAGCCGCACGAAGGGGACGTTCCACTTGCCTGACGAGCGGGACGGTCCTCACCGGGGTCGCCGCCGTTTGGTCGTGATTGGTCGCGCCGTGACAGCCAACCGCCCCGGCTCCGTGCACCGGCCGTCACGCCCGCGGACCCGCGCCCCCGCGACGCGCGAGACCCGAGGAACCGGCGTGCGCCGTCGGCTTGCCGCGCGACCTGCCGGCGCGGCGCGCCCGCCGGCGTGACCGCGCGGACGCGCGCCCGCGCGTGGCATGCGGGTTGCTCCGCAGCGCGGCGTGGCCTCGTGCGACGCGCTTCCGCTCCCCGACTCGCTCCCGGCGCCGCTCCTCGGCGACGCCCCCGCGCTGCGCGAGGCGCGCCGCCGCCTCGCGCTCGTCGCGCCCGCGGAGACGACCGTCCTCCTCCTCGGCGAGACGGGGAGCGGGAAGGGCGCCGCGGCCGCGTGGCTGCACGCGCGCTCGGCGCGCGCGGCCGGGCCCTTCGTGCACGTCGACTGCGCCGCGCTCGCGCCGGGCGTCGTCGAGAGCGAGCTCTTCGGCCACGAGCGCGGCGCCTTCACCGGCGCGCTCGCGCCGCGGCGCGGCCGCTTCGAGCTCGCGCAGAGCGGAGTGCTCTTCCTCGACGAGGTGGGCGAGCTCGACCTCCCGCTCCAGGCGAAGCTCCTGCGCGCGCTCGAGGACCGCCGCTTCGAGCGCGTCGGCGGCCAGCGCACGCTGGCGCTCGACGCGCGCGTCGTCGCGGCGACGCACCGCGATCTCGCGGCGGCCGTGCGCGAGGGACGATTCCGCCGCGACCTCTACTTCCGCCTGTGCGTCTTCGCGATCGCGCTGCCGCCGCTGCGCGCGCGGCTCGACGACCTCCCGGCGCTCGTGGCGGCGCTCCTGCCCGGGCTCGCGCGCCGCGTCGGCATCGCACCGCCCGCGGCGCGCGCCGACTTCCTCGCGGCGCTCGCGGCGCACGCCTGGCCCGGCAACGTGCGCGAGCTCGCGAACGTGCTCGAGCGGGCGCTCCTCCTCTCCGAGGGCGGCCCGCTCGACGCCGCGGCGGCGTGCGCTGCGCTCGCGGACGCGGCGTGCCACCCGGTGGAGCCCACGGACGTCGCGTCCGCGAGCCCGGACGCCGCGTGGGGCCGGCCCCCCGTACCGGCCGGCCCGGTGGGCGGCCCGGCCCGCTACGCCGGCGCGCACGCATTGGCCCCGGCCGGGGCACCGCCCGCCGTGCTCCGCGCGCCCGGGGCCGACGAGACGCCGGAGCGCATCGCGACCGTGCTGCGCGCGACCGGCGGCAACGTCTCGCGCGCCGCGCGCCGTCTCGGCGTCGCGCGCAGCACGCTGCGCTGGCAGATCGAGCGCCACGGCCTCCACGACCTCGTGCCGCGCGACTGACCCGCCTCGGTGAGACCCACCCCGTCGCGGGCGCGCCGGGAACGCGGCTCGCGTCGGCGCAGGCGTCCGCCTTCGCGGGGGCTACGCCGCGGGGTCGGCCACGTACGGGGCGCCGCCGGCGGGGTTCGGGATCACGCGAGGCTCTTCCGGCGTCCCCTTCGACGCCGCGCGCTGGAGCACGCGCCAGTAGCTGCGCTCCACGCAGGCGCCGTCGAGGACGCCGCGCTCGCGCAGGAGCGCGTGGAGGCGCGGGAGGTGGTAGTGGGGGACGGTCATCAGCAGGTGGTGCTCGAGGTGGTAGTTCACGCGGTTGGGCGCGAGGAGGAGCCGCTCCCACCAGCGCGCCTCCATCGTGCGCGTGTTGCGCAGCGGATCGTCGGGGTCGGGGGCGAGCGCGTGCTCGGCGATCGAGCGGATGCGCGTCACGAGGGCGTTCGTGGTGAGCCAGGCGCCGGCCCAGAGGAGGTAGAGCTCGGGACGCCCGAGCGCGGCGAGGACGCCGAGCAGCGCCGCGTTCGTCGCGAGGAAGCCGACGAACGAGCGCGGCGCGTTCCCGAGCCCCGCGAACGACCGCCGCGCGCCGCCGCCCTCGCGCGCGCGGCCGGCGCTGCGCCGCCACGCGGCGCGCGCGAACTTGACGCCGGTTCGGCCGGTGAGATCGCGGATCACCTTGCGCCGGAGGCTTTCGCGCGTGATCGGAAACGGCGCCACGAGGCCGAGGTCCGGGTCCTCCGCCGTGCCGGTCTTCGCGTGGTGCTGGAGGTGGTAGGCGCGGTAGGCGTCGAGGTCGCTCCAGACCGGGTACGCGCACAGCCAGCGACCGACGAAGTCGTTCACGCGCCGGCTCGCGAAGAGGCTCCGGTGCGCCGCCTCGTGCATCAGCACCGCGAGCCCGAGCTGGCGCGCGCCGACGAGGAAGAGCGCCGCGACGATCGCGAGCGGAAGCGTAAAGGCGTGCGGCCACCACGCGACGAGCGCGAACGAGGCGAAGACGAGGCCCCAGTCGAGGGCGAGAGATCCCCACGAGCGCAGATCGTGCGGGCGGAGCAGCGCCTGGATCTCCTCCCGCGTGAGGGCGTCGCGCCACGACGCGTGGCGGGCGCGGGCGGCGGGGTCGAAGGAAGGGGCTGCGCTCATCGGTCCTCCGCGAGGTCAGCCGGCGGCGAGGCGCGTCGCGCCGTCGGGAATCCGGGTGTCGGCGGGAGCGCGGCGACCCACGGCGCCGTGACGCTCCATGAAGGGCGCCCAGCACGCGCGCCCCAGGCGGTCGTAGCGGCGCATCGCCTCGACGAGGGCGTCGCGCTCCGCGGTCGGGACGACGGGCTCGGGCAGGAGCGGATCGAGCACGAGCTGCCGGAGCACGCGGCCGCCGAGGAGGAACGACTCCACCATCGCGTCCGCCTCGGACGCCACCTGCAGCCGACGCTCGCTGGCGGCGAGGTCGGCGAGCGACTGCCGGTAGCCGGCGCAGAGCGCGGCGACGTCCCAGAGTCCGCGCGCGCGCGCCTCGGTCGCCGGGTCCAGCGCGCCGAGCTCGAAGACCAGCGCGCCCGCCTCGAGCCCGAGCGCGTGCAGCTCCTCGCGCACGGACGCGACGCCGCCGCGCAGATTGTCCGGCCGCAGCGCGAGGCCGGGGACGAGCGTCTCGAAGCCGAGGAAGCGCAGCGCGCGGCCGCGCCGGCGCAGCTGGCGCTCCGACGGCCGCGGCGCGAGGCCCGCGGTGTGGACGCCGAGCCAGCCGCCGTCCCAGGGCCGCACGCGCTCGGCCGCGCGCCGCCAGGACGTCACGCGCCGGTCGATGGGCTGCGCCGCCGTGCCGAGCCGGTAGCGTCCGCGCTCGTCGCGCTCCACCTGGCCCGCGGCGCGAAGGCGCGCGAGCGCGACGCGCAGCGCGTTCTCCTGGATGCCGAAGAGGGCCGCGGCCTCGACGAGCGCGCCCACGGGCATCGTGCTCCCCGGGAGCGTCGAGAGCAGGTCGAGCGTGAGGCTCTTGGCGGTCGGCGTCACACCCGGAATCATTACACGATTCTCCGATTTGTGCAAGTTTACGTAATGTGCGCGGATCGGCCGCGGACCGCAGATGCCGCCCGGGGGTAGACTGCCGTCCTGATCGGCGCACCGGACGCCCGCGCGCAGGGGGGACCCGCCGCGCCCGCGAGGAGGACCCGTGACCGACGAGCTCCGCTACGAGAAGGACGGCGCGATCGCGACGCTCACGCTGAACCGCCCCGAGCGCCTCAACGCCATCACGGGGACGATGCTGGGCGCGCTCTCGGAGCGGCTGGTCGAGGCCGACCGCGACCCGGCGGTGCGGGTGATCGTGCTGACCGGCGCGGGCAAGGGCTTCTGCTCGGGTCTCGATCTCAAGGAGGCGGCCGCGGGGCAGGGGATCGGCGGCTCGGTCGGCGGTGCGGTCGGCCGCTTCGACCTGCGCGACGCGCCGCCGGTCGTGCTGCACCAGGTCGACAAGCCGACGCTCTGCGCGCTGAACGGCGCGGCCGCCGGCTACGGCATGGACCTCGCGCTCGGCTGCGACATCCGCGTCGCGGCCGACACCGCGAAGCTCGCCCCCGCGTTCGCGCGCCGCGGCGTCCTGCCGGAGAGCGGCGGGACCTGGCTGCTCCCGCGCCTCGTCGGCTGGGCGAAGGCGGCCGAGATCGCCTTCACCGGGCGGACGCTCTCCGCGGAGGAGTGCCTCGGGCTGGGCCTCGTGAACCGCGTCGTGCCGGCCGACCTCCTCGAGAAGGAGGTCCGCGCGCTCGCGGAGGAGATCGCGGCGAACGCGCCGCTCGCCGTGCAGGCCACGAAGCGCATGATGCGGATGGCGCTCGACGAGACGTTCGAGGCGAACGTGCACCACGTCTTCCTCCAGCTCCTCCCGCTCTTCCGCAGCCGCGACTTCGAGGAGGGAGTGAAGGCGTTCGTGGAGCGCCGCGCCCCGAGGTTCGAAGGCCGCTGAGCGCGAAGCGGAGCAAGCGGCCGGACCCCCTTCGCGCCGAGCCTCCACGCCGGCTCGCGCGGGCGCGCTCCCGACCGCCGCGGGCCGGGGCGCGGGGCCGCGCGCCCGACGGAGTCGTTCCGGCTAACGCGCCGCGAGGCCCGGCTCGATCCGCGCGAGCCAGCGCGCCAGCGCCTCGCCCACGAGGGCGTGCCCGCGCGCGGTCCAGTGGCCGTCCTGCGCGAAGAAGAGCGCGTCGGCGGGGTGGCCGGCGAGCAGGCTGCTCGAGCGGACGCAGCGCGCGTCGCGCGAGCAGTCCTCGCGCAGGCCGGCCGCGGCCTCCTCCGTCCCGGGCACGGGCGCGCGCGCTTCGACGAGGAGCGTCGCCAGCGCGGCGCCCCGCGCGGCGCACGCCGCGCGGATCGCCTCCACGAGGTGGCGGTGGAAGCGCAGCTGGAAGGCCGGGCCGCTCCAGAGCCCGCGCTGGATCGCGTCGGGCGCGAGCGAGGCGATCGGGCCCTCGGGCGGCGGTCCCGCCTCGGCGCGCAGGCGCCTCGCCTCGCCCTCCAGCGCACGCGCGGCGAGGAGACGCGCGAGGCGGAAGCGCAGCCAGTGGTAGAGGAGCGAGTGGTCGGCGAGCCAGGCGCGGCCCGGAAAGGCGAGCTCCGGCAGCGCGAGCGGGCCGCCGCGCAAGTACCGCATCGCGCCGCGCTGGTCGATCATGCGGCGCGTGGGCTCCACCCGGACCGGGAGGCGCCGCGCGTCGAGCTCCAGGCGGTTCCACGCGAGATCGCCCGGGTCGTTCTCGCTCACGGCCAGGAGCACGAGATCGGGCGACCACGCGAAGCCGCGCGTCTGGAGGAAGAGGAGGTACTGATCGGCGCTCCAGCCGGCGACGCCCGCGTTCAGCGCCTCGACGCGCGCCCGCGCGGGCGCCGGTGCGAGGTGCCGCTCCAGCACCGCGGGAAACGCCTCCTCGTCCTCGACGCCGAAGCCGAACGCGAAGGAGTCGCCGACGACGAGGATGCGGTACGTCCCGGGCGGCTTCTCCGCGGCGACCGGGCCGCCGCGCAGCCCGAGCGCGTTGGTGCGGACGGTGACGTCGTACTCGTCGGTGCGATGGACCGCCTCCCAGCTCGGCCGGTGCGCGTAGCCGAGGACGCCGTCGGGACGGTAGGGGTTGAAGCGGGGCTTCTCGCTGCCGTCGTCGCGCCGCGAGACGTCGCGCGGCCGGGCCGAGGAGCGCAGCGCGACCTCGCCCACCGCGGCGCACGTCGCGAGGAGCGCCGCGAAGACGGCGAGGTTCACGAAGACGAGCTTCGTTCGGCGCACGGGCGCGCGAGCATAGCGGCGTCCCGCGTCGCGCCGGACGAGGCGCGCTGCGGCGGCGCGCGGCCCGCGGCGGACTTCCCGGGCGTCGCGGGCGGCGGCCGGCCGGCGTCCGGCACGCCGCGCCCGGCCGGGATATGCTGCCGCCGCGAGGCGCTCGTGAGGCTCGTCGGCTGGATCGCGCTGGCTTCGCTCGCTTCCGTCGCCGCCGCGTGTACGACCCCCGTGCCGCGACACGAGGCGGAGCGGCTCGCCCGGGCGGCGCTCGAGGCGGCGGAGGGCCACCTCCGCGACGGGAACCCGGCCGAGGCGTCGTACCTCGCGGAGGCGGCGCTGCGCGGGGATCCGGAGAACCCGCGCGCGCTCGCGCTCTTGGCGCGGATCGAGGCCGCGGGGCCCTTCTACCGCGATCCGCTGCTCGGCTCGAACCGGCCGCTCCGGGCGGCGGTCGAGCGGCCGCTCGGCGTGCGGGCGCTGCTCTACCTCCCCGACCGGCTGCTCGACCTCGCCGACGTCGCGAGCTTCGACCTCCACCTCGGCTTCGGTCTCTACGCGAACGCGCACGCCACGCGCGCGCTCCAGGCGGGCGCGGGCGCGCGCGGGATCACGGGGCTCGGCTGGCACGACCGGCGCTCGCTCGGGCTGCGCGATCAGCAGGACGCGGGCGTCGTCCTCGCCGCGGCGGGCGCCGAGACCACGTCCGGCCGGCTGGTCGGGACGTCAGGGATCTTCGCGTGGGCCGAGACGGTCGCGGGCCTGCAGGAGCCTTCGGACCTCCTGTACCAGGAGGTGCGCGACTACTGGGGCGTCGGCCTGGCGGCGACGCTCCTCTTCCTCGGGATCGACGTGGAGATGCACCCGCTGCAGATGGCCGACTTCGCGGCGGGCTGGGTCGGAATCGACTTCCTGCACGACGACTTCGCCGCGACGCGGCGCCTGGCCTTCACGCGCCACGAGCGCGAGCTCCTGCGCGACCTGCAGGAGGCAGCCGCGCACTCGACGCCGCGCTAGCGAGCCGGCGCCGCGCACCTCGCGGCGCAGCTCGCGTAGCGCCGGCCGCCGCCTACTCTAGGCGGCGTGAAGGCTCTCGGCGTCGCGCGGTGGCGCCTGCTGCCCCCCGGCGCGTCGCCCGACGTGGCGAGGATCGTGCTCGCCCGCATGGTGCGCTGCTTCGCGGACGGCACGGCGAGCGTCCTGTTGCCGGCGTACCTCACCGAGCTCGGCTACTCCGCGGCGGCGGTCGGCGCGATCGCGACGGCCACGCTGCTCGGCTCCGCGGCGCTCACGCTCGGGGTCGGGCTCTTCGCCCACCGCGTCGGCGCACGTGCCGTCCTCCTGGCCGCGTGCGCCCTCATGCTCGCGACCGGGGTCGGCTGCTCGTCGGCGCGGCGTTCGCCCCGAACGTGGAGTCGACGATCGCGCTGCTGCTCCTGCGCATGACGCTGTCGTCGATGGACGTGCCCGCGCGTCAGGCGTTCGTCATGGCGGCCGTGCGCCCCGACGAGCGCGCCGCCGCGGCGTCGCTCACGAACGTGCCGCGCAGCCTCGGCGCCGCGCTCGCGCCGCTCGCGGCGGGCTGGCTCCTCGCGCGGAGCACGTTCGGCTGGCCGCTCGTGATCGGCGGCCTCCTCAAGCTCGCGTACGACGGCATGCTGCTGTGGGCCTACCGCCACCACGCGGCGTCGCGCGGCGCGGTGCGGCCCCGGTCCGGACGCTCCTAGCCGGGCGTCGCCGCCGCCGGCCTCGTCCGATACGCCGCCGCCTGGATCCCGTAGAGCTCCGCGTACGTGCCGCCGCGGGCGACGAGCTCGTCGTGGCTGCCGACTTCCGCGACGCGCGCGCCGTCGAGCACCACGATCACGTCCGCCATCCGCACGGTGCTGAAGCGGTGGGAGACGAGGAGCGTGATCTGCGCGCCGCTCGCCGCCTCGGCGTAGCGCGCGAAGAGCGCGTGCTCCGTCTCCGCGTCGAGCGCCGCAGTGGGCTCGTCGAGCACGAGGACGAGCGGCTCGTCGCGCATGAAGCCGCGCGCGAGGGCCAGCTTCTGCCACTGCCCGAAGCTGAGCTCCGCGCCCCCCGGCCAGCTCGGTCCGAGCTGCGTGTCGATTCCCGCGGCGAGCTGAGCGACGACGTCCCCGGCCCCCGCCCGCTCCACCGCGACGGCGACCGCCGGGCGGTCCTCCAGCCGCGGCACGTCCCCCACTCCGACGCTCTGCCGCGCGCGCAGCTCGAAGCGGAAGAAGTCCTGGAACGCGCCGGCGAGCCGCTCGCGCCACGCCTCGGGCGCGATGCGGGCGAGGTCGACGCCGTCCACGCGGATGCGTCCCCGCGTCGGCGCGTACATCCGGCAGAGCAGCTTCACGAGCGTGGTCTTACCGGCGCCGTTCTCGCCGACGAGCGCGACGACCGAGCCCGGCCGCAGATGGAGGCTCACGTCCTCGAGCACCCAGCGCTCGGTCCCGGGATAGCGGAACCAGACGCCCTCGAAGCGGATGCCCTCGCGGAGCCGCGCCGGCGCCGGCGCGTCGGCGCCCTCCCGCCTCGAGGCCGCGTAGTCCTCGAGCCAGGCGAGCCGGCGGGATCCGTCGAGCCAGATGCCGCGCAGGAACCCGATCTCACCCACCGTCGCGCCGATGTACGCGGAGAGCCGCGAGCCCGCGGCGAGGACGAGCAGCACGTCGCCGGGCGCGGCGCGCAGCCCCGAGGAGACGAACACCACCGCGCCGACGTAGCCCGCGCCGAAGAGCGCCCAGCCCGCGGCGTGCCACGTCGCGCTTCCGCGGCGCGCCGCCGCGACCGGCGCGTATCCTCGCTCCCAGGCCGCGCGCCGGGCGGCCGCGATGCGCGCGCCGATCCGCGTCACCCGCAGCTCCTTGCCGGGCGGCGCGGTGGTCGCCGTGTCGAACAGGTGGCGCGCCAGGCGCTGCGCCGGCGCGCCGGCCTCCTCCGCGGCCCGCTCCACCCCCGGCCGCCACGCCGACGTGAGCACGGTCGGAGCCGCGAGCAACGCGAGCAGCGCGAGGCCCGGGTGGATCGAGACGAGGAGCGCGAGCGTGACGGCGAGGCGCAGCACCCAGCCGCACGTCGTGAAGAGCGAAAGGTACATGTGGTCGAGCACGAACACCTGGTTGCGTAGCACCGACAACCGGTCGAGGTGGTCGGGGCGCTCGTGGTGCTCCACGGTGGCGACCGACGCCTGGAGGCGCGCCACGTGCGACTCCAGTGCGATGGTCACCTTGTCGCGGAAGCGCCGCTGCGTGCGCTCGCTCACGAGCGAGAGCAGCCAGGTCGCGACCGACGAGGCGCCGAGGCCGAGCGCGGCGGCGAGCACGAGCCCGCCGCGGCCGGCCAGGACACCGTCGGCGAGGGCCTTGAGCCAGAGCGCGATCAACGCGTCGGGCAGCGCCGCGAGGAGAGCCAGGGCGAAGGAGACGGAGAGGAGCCGCGGCTCGGCCTGGTAGCCGCGCACGAGGGCGCGGCACATCGAGGCCAACGCCGGCGGGAGGTCGTCAGGACGGCGCATCGAGCGCCTCACCCTCCGGGCCGTCCGCGCCGAAGCGCGACGCCTGGAGCTCGAACATCGTGCGGTAGCGCCCGCCGAGCGCGATGAGCTCGTCGTGGCTGCCGAGCTCGACGACGCGGCCGTGCTCGAGCACGCAGATGCGGTCGGCGTGCCGCACCGTCGAGAAGCGGTGCGAGATCAGGATCGTGGTCGCGCGGCGCGTCGCGGCCAGGATGCGGTCGAAGATCTCGGCCTCGCCGCGCACGTCGAGCTGCGCCGTCGGCTCGTCGAGCAGCACGAGGCCGGCACCCCGCCGCACCGCGCACAGCGCGCGCGCGAGGGCCACGCGCTGCCACTGGCCGCCCGAGAGCTCGGTTCCGCCCGGGTAGCCGCGCGCGAGGATCGTGTCCAGCGCGGCGAGCGCCGCGGCGCCGGCCTCGGCCAGCGCCGCGCGCACGGCCTCCTCGAGGGCGGGGTCGGGGGCTCCGCCGAGCTGGAGCGCGTCGGGCGCCACGTTGTCGCGCAGCGGCAGCTCGAAGCGGACGAAGTCCTGGAACACGGCGGTGATCCGCGCGCGCCATCCCTCGATCTCGAGCGAGCGCAGGTCGACGCCGTCCACCTCGATCGCGCCGTGCTGCGGGTCGTAGAGCCGGCAGAGGAGCTTGGCGAGCGTCGTCTTGCCGGCGCCGTTCTGCCCCACGATCGCGAGCGAGGAGCCGGCGGGGATCGCCAGGTCGAAGCCCTCGAGCACGGGGCGGTCGCTGCCCGGGTACGCGAACGTCACGTTGCGGAAACGCAGCTCGCGCGCAGGAAGGCCGGCGGCCGGCCGCGCGCCGGGCGAAAGCGCCCCCGCCGCGGCCATCGCGGGCTCGAGCCGCAGCACGGCGGCCGCGGGCGCGGCGGCGCCGTCGAGCGCCCACGAAAGCCCGCCGAAAGCGATCGCCGACGTGCCGACCGCGGCCGTCGCGAACGTGACGAGGGGTCCGAGCGGGAGCGCGCCGCGCGCTGCGTCGGCGCCGAGCGCCGCGAACACGACCGCGTTCGCGGCGACGACGACGAGGAGGCTCCACCTCAGCGGCCGCTCGCGAAGCCGCGTGGCCTCCCAGCGCAGATCGAAGAGCTGCCGGCGCCGCGCGCGAAAGCGCTCCACGACCCAGCCGGCGAGGCCGAACAGGCGCACCTCCTTGGCGGCGGGCGGGTCGACGGCCAGCCGATACGCGTACTCGGCGTGGCGCTGCGCCTCGCGCACCGGCTCGGTCTCGCGGTCGCGCCACACGCCCGCCTCGCGCAGCAGCCAGTGCGTCGCGAGCCAGCCGCCGGCGAGCACCAGCGGCGCCCACCATGCGTACGCCGCGAGGACCAGCGCCGAGGCCACGCCGGCGAGCAGCTCCACGAGCTCGCTCGCGATGAACTCCATCGAGACGTGGAGGGGCGGGCCGCTGATGCCGAGGTCGAAGTCGCGCGCCATGACGAGGTCGTTCGCGAGCGCGGGGCTCTCCAGGTGGGCCATGCCCGGAGGGCCGACACACGCCATGGTCAGGCGGTCGTAGAGCCACGCCGCCGTGCGGCTGCCGAGGTTCGCGCCGAGCATCTGGTGGACGGGCGCGAGCACCTGGAGGGCGACGAAGACGGCGCCCATCCCGGCCAGGGGGAGCCGCAGGTCGTCGCGCCGCTCCACGGCGCCGACGAGCGCGCCCATCGCGAGCGCGAACCCGGCCGGGAGGAGCCCGCGCAGGACGAGCGCGGTCCACCACGCGGCGGCGAGCCCGGGGTCCGCGCGGTGCAGGACGCCCGCGAGCTTCCACTCGCTCCGGGCGCGCAGCCGCGCGATCGGCGAGAGCCGCGCGGCAGGCGGCGCGCTCGTGGTCACCTCCCCAGGATGCCACGCCTTCCCGGGTCCCGTTCGCGTGCGTGCCGCGCGCGGCGGCGCGCGTCGCGTCCGCCTCGCGCTGCGAGCGGCCGGGCGCGGCAGCACGGCTCCCCGCGGGCGCGTCGAACCGCTGCGCCGCGTCTGCAAGACTCCGCGCCCGGAATGGAGGTCCAGAGCCCCGCCGCGGTGCGCACGCGCGCCGCCGCCTTCCTCGCCCTCGCGCTCGCCTCCGCGCTCGCGATCTGGCGCCAGGACTTCGGCGGAGCGCTTCCGCTCGGCCTCGTGAACGACGGTCGCGAGACGTGGCGCGTCGTCGCCGCGCTCGCGCTCGCCGGAGCGCTCGTCCTCGCGGCGCTCTTCGCCGCGGAGCTCGCGCGGGGCCGTGGGTGCGCGCTCGTTTCGAAGGCGCGCGGCGCGCTGGTCGGCTTCCTCGTCTTCGAGCTCGCGCTCACGGCGGCGGACGTCCTCCTCGTCTCGCGCTCCGACGGCCGCGGGCCCGCGCTCGCCGGGCCCTATCGCGAGCTCGAGAGCCGCGCCGGAACGCGCGTCTTCCTGAAGCGGCCGCATCCCGGCTCCCCGCTCGGCTTCCGGAGCGCCGCGCCGCACCCGCGCGCGAGCGAGGCGCCGCGCCTCCTCTTCCTGGGCGACTCCTACACCGAAGGGAGCGGCCGCGACGCGGCCTGCAACTACCCGGAGGTGGCGGTCGCGGAGCTGAACGCGCGCCGCGCCGCGGCGGGGCTTCCCGCGTTCGCGCTCATGAACGCGGGCGTCGCGGGGTACGGGCCGGCCTCCTCGCTCGCGCTGCTGCGCTTCCTGCGCGAGGAGGGCTACCGGTTCGACGCCGTCGTGCTCACGCTCTTCCTCGAGAACGACTTCACCGACGACCTCCCGGGCACGGAGCGGCGGGTCGTCGCCGGGATGAACTTCCGCTATCCGCGCTCGCCCTTCCTGCGCTGGCTGCACCCGCTCCACACGCGCGCCGCGCGCTACGCGATGTTCGCCTGGCAGGCGAGCCGGCTGGGGCGCGCGGACGACGCCGTGCAGCGCGGCGACGGCCGCTGCCGGCCGCCGCCTCCGCTTCCCGCCGAGCTGCCCGCGCCCCTGCGCGAGCTGGTGCTGCGCCGGCTCGACGACAACTACGGGCCCGAGGCGCGGCTCGCGGCCGAAGCGGTGGCGGACGCGCTGCGCGCGCTCGCGCAGGACGCGCGCGCGCACGGCGCGCCGGCGGTCGTCGTCGTCTTCCCGGACCGGATCCTCGCCGACCTCGAGCTGCGCGAGCGGCTCGGGCTCGCGGACCTCGAGCAGCGCGTCGACGTCGGCCGGCTGCGGCGCTTCGTCGCCGAGCACGCGGCCGGGCTCCCGGTGGTCGACACCACGGAGGCGCTCACGGACGGGAGCGTCCACTACCGGCCGTCCGACACGCACCTCTCGGACGAGGGCAACGTCGTCGCGGGCCGCTACGTGGGCGCGCGCCTCGCCGCGCTGCTCGACGCCCCGTCCCGCGCCGCGCCCCGCCCGCGGGGCCGTTTCTAAACAGCGGGGTCTGACCCCTTTCTAAACGCTCACGGCAGGAGGAGGTTCGCGACGCAGGCGGCCATGCAGGTCGCGAGCGTGCCCGCGAGGATCGCGCGCGGGCCGAGACGGGCGAGATCGCGGCGGCGGCTCGGCGCGATTCCGCCGACGCCGCCGATCAGGATGGCGATGGAGCCGAAGTTCGCGAACCCGCAGAGCGCGTAGGAGGCGACGACCGCCGAGCGCGCCGAGATCGCCTCCCGCTCGACGAGCGCGGCGAGCTCGCGGTAGGCGAGAAACTCGTTCAGCACGGTCTTCACGCCGAGGAGAGCACCCACCTCACGCGCCTCGCTCCAGGGGATCCCCATCAGCCAGGCGAGCGGCGCGAACGCGAGGCCGAGGATGCGCTGCAGCGTCAGGTCCGGCGCGCCGACGAGGCCGCCGACCCAGCCGGCGAGGTCGTTCGCGAGTGCGACGAGCGCGACGAACGCGACGAGGAGGGCGCCGACGAAGGCCGCCAGCCGGAGGCCCGCGAGCCCGCCCTCCGCCGCCGCGTCGATCAGGTTCACCGTCGTGCGCGGGACGAGGACGCCCGCGCGCCCGAGCGTCTCGGGCTTCTCCGTCTCGGGGATCATCACCTTCGAGACCAGGATGGCGGCCGGCGCCGAGAGGAGGCTCGCCGTCACGAGGTGCCCGCCGAACTCGCCGCCCAGCATGTGGGCGTAGGCGATCAGCACGGACCCCGCGACGGTCGCCATGCCGGCCGTCATCACGGTGAAGAGCTCCGACTCGGTCATGCGCTCGAGGTAGGGGCGCACGAGCAGCGGGGCCTCCGTCATCCCGAGGAACACCTCGGCGACCGTCGAGAGGCTCTCCGCGCCCGAGGTCCCCATCGTGCGCTCGAGGCCGCGCGCCATGACGCGCACCACCGCTTGCACGACGCCGAGGTGGTAGAGCATCCCGAAGAGCGCCCCCATGAAGACGATCACGGGGAGGACGCCGAGCGCGAACGAGAAGCCCGCCTCCCGCAGCGGGCCGAAGACGAAGCGAACGCCCTCGTCGGTGTAGGCGACGATGCCGGCCACGGCGGCGTTCACCGCGGTGAAGAGGCGCCGCCCCGGGGCGCTGCGCAAGAGGACGAGTCCGAGGAGGAGCTGGAGGCCGAGCCCCCACGCGACGACGCGGAACGGGAAGCGGCGGCGGTTCCGGGAGAGCGCGAGGGCGACGCCGATCAGCGCCGCGATCCCGAGCGCGGCGACGACCCGGCTGCCGAAATGGCTCAACGGCCTCCCTCGAGCGCACGCTGGAGAGCGCGCACGGCGGCCGCGGGATCGGGCGCTGCCGCCACGGCGGAGATCACGGCCGCGCACGCGACCCCGGCGGCCGCGAGCGCTGCCGCGCCCGCCGGATCGATCCCCCCGATCGCGACGAGGGGGCGCGGCGCGACCGCGCGCGCGGCCTCCGCGGTCCGCTCGACGCCGCGCGGCGGCCACGGCGAGTCCTTCGACGCCGTCCCGAACACCGGGCCGAAGGCCACGTAATCCACGCCCTCTGCCGCGGCGGCTCGCGCCTGCGCGAGGGTGTGCGTCGAGCGGCCGACGAGGAGGCGCGCGCGCGCCGCCGCGGGAAGCCGCACCGGCGGGAGGTCCTCCTGCCCGAGGTGGACGCCGTCGGCCTCCGCGGCGAGGGCGAGGTCGAAGCGGTCGTTCACGAAGAAGAGGACGCCCGCCGCGCGGGTGCGCGCGCGCACGGCCTCCGCGATCCCGAGCGCGTCGGCGTCGGTCGCGTGCTTGCAGCGCAGCTGCACCACCGCGGCGCCTCCGGCGCAGGCCGCCTCGGCCTGCGCGAGCGGGCCGCGGGGCCAGCGCGGGTCGTCGTCGGCCAGGACGTGCAGGCCCGCGAGCCGGGCCGCCAGCGCCCCTTCGCCGCGCGCGCCGTTCACGGGCGCGCGGGCACGTCGATGCCCAGCTCGGTCAGCTTCTTGCGCAGCGTGTTGCGGTTGATGCCGAGGAGCGCCGCGGCGCGCAGCTGGTTTCCGCCGGTGTGCGCGAGGACGCGCTCGAGGAGCGGCCGCTCGATGCGCCGGAGTAGCGCGTCGTGGAGCTCGCGCTCGCCCGCGGCGAGCGCGCGCTCGACCTCGCGCGCGACGAGGGCCTCGAGGTCGTGGCGCTCTTCCGCCTCGTCCGCGGCCGCCTCCGGCGCCTCGAGGAAGGCGAACGCCTCGGGCGTCAGCACCTCGCGCGCCGAGAGGACGAGCGCGCGCTTGATCGCGTTCTCGAGCTCGCGGACGTTGCCCGGCCAGGCGTGCGCGGCGAGGCGCTGGAGCGCGTCGGGCGAGAGCGCGCGCGGGCCGAGCCGCAGCTCCTCGGCATAGCGGTCGACGAAGTGCTGCGCGAGGACCGCGACGTCCTCCGGCCGCTCGCGCAGCGCCGGGATGTGGATCGGGACGACGCGCAGGCGGTAGAGGAGGTCCTCGCGGAAGCGGCCCTCGCGCACGGCGGCGTCGAGCTCGCGGTGGGTCGCGGCGATGATGCGCACGTCGACGTGCTCCGCGCGGCGGCCGCCCACCGAGGTGACCTCGCCGCTCTGGAGGACGCGCAGCAGCTTCGCCTGGAGCTCGACCGGCATGTCGCCGATCTCGTCGAGGAAGAGCGTCCCGCCGCGCGCCTCGCGGAAGCGGCCCGGGCGCGCCTCCACCGCGCCCGTGAAGGCGCCGCGCTCGTGGCCGAAGAGCTCGCTCTCGAGGAGGTCGCGCGGGATCGCCGCCGCGTTCACCGCCACGAACGGCGCCTCGCCGCGCGCGCTCGCCTGGTGGATCGCGCGCGCGACGAGCTCCTTCCCGGTGCCGCTCTCGCCGGTGATGAGGACGGCGACGTCGCTCGCCGCGACGCGGCCGATCGTCTTGAAGACCTCGAGGAGCGCGGGGCTGCGCCCGACGAGCCGCTCGCCGGGCGCGACCTTGCGGCCGACCTCGCGGCGCAGCGCGCGCAGCTCGCGCTCGAGCGCGCGCGTGCGCAGCACCTTCCCGACGAGCGCGAGGACGGCGTCCATGCCGAACGGCTTCACGAGGTAGTCGAGCGCGCCGCGCTTCATCGCCTCGACCGCGTTCTCGAAGGTGTTCTGCGCGGTCACGATCACGACGGCGACGTCGCTCCCGAGCGCGCGCACCTGGTCGAGGAGCTCGAGGCCGGAGGGGCCGGGCATGCGGATGTCGAAGAACGCGACGTCGAAGGGCCCCGCGCCGAGCGCCCGGAGCGCGGCCTCGCCGCTCGCCGCCTCGACCACCTCGTGGCCCGCGGACTCGAGCGTCTCGCGCAGGACGAAGCGGATCGACGCCTCGTCGTCCGCCACGAGGACGCGGGCGCGCTCGCTCACCGGACGCCCGGAGCGGCCGCGGCGCCGGCGCGGCGGAGCGGCAGTGTGACGCGCGCCCGCGTGCCGCGCCCGAGCTCGCTGTCGAGGTGCAGCATGCCGCCGTGCTGCGTCACCCAGTAGTCCGCCACGGCGAGGCCGAGGCCGGTGCCCCCGCTCCGCGTGGTGAAGAACGGGGTCGTCGCCTGGCGCCGCACGTCCTCCGCCATGCCGGGGCCCGTGTCCTCGATCCAGACGGCGAGCGTCGGAACGAGCCGGCCGCCGGGTGTCGTGACGCGGTGGTCGAGCGTCATCCGCGTCGCCACGACGAGCGAGCCGCCCGCCGGCGCCATCGCCTGGACGGCGTTGCGCGCGAGGTTGAGGAAGACCTGGGTGAGCCGGTCGGGGTCGGCGAGGAACTCGGGGAGCGAGGGATCGTAGCTGCGCTCGACCGCGACCCCGGCCGAGAGCTCGTCGAGCCCGATCAGCGCGAGGACGCCGTCGAGCACCTCGTGGATGTTGACGGGGCGCAGCTTCAGCGCCTCGCCGCGCGCGAAGACCATGAGGTCCTCGACGAGCGCGGCGATGCGCGTCGCCTCGCGCACGATGAGCTCCGCCGTCTCGCGCGCCTTCGCGTCGGCCGCGCGGCGCGCGAGGAGCTCCGCGGCGCCGCGGATCCCGCCGAGCGGGTTCTTGATCTCGTGCGCGAGGCCGGCCGCCATCTGGCCGAGCGCCTGGAAGCGCTCGCGCTCGGCCTCGAGCTGGAGGAGCCGCTTCTGGAGCGTTCGGTCGCGCAGGACGAGCACGGCGCCGTCGGCGTCGCCGCGCGCGTCGAAGAGCGGCGAGGCCGCGACGTCGAGCAGGGCGTCCGCGTCCTGTCGCCGCGCGAGCCGGAGATCGCTCTCCTGCGCGGAGAGGCCGGACGCGAGCACGGTGCGCGCGAGCCGCGCGATCCGGTGCTCGTCGCCCGCGAGCCGCTCGAGCGCGACGCCGCGGGCGGCCTCGGCGTCCGGGAGCTCGAAGAAGCGGCAGGCCTGGGCGTTCATCTGCTCCACCGCCCCCGCCCGGTCGAGGACCACGACGCCGGCCTGGAGGGCGTCGAAGACGTGGCTCAGGTCGCGGGACAGGGAATCGCTCTCCGGGGGCGCGCGCCGCTCGGCGTCGATCGGGATCTCCGGAAGGGTGCCTGGAATGCGGGCACAGCGTAGCGATTTCCCGAGGGGAACCCAGCGCGGGCGCCGCCGGGTTCGGGCTACGCTCGAAGGCCGCGATGCGCACGGGAGTCAGCGTCGAGGAGGCTCGCGCCCTCGTGCTCGAGGCGACGCCGGTCCTCGAGCCGGAGCGCGTGACCGCCGCGGAGGCGCTCGGCCGGGTCCTCGCGGAGGCCGTCGTCTCCGGGCGGACGCTTCCTCCCGCGGACGTCTCCGCGATGGACGGCTACGCGGTGCGGGCGGCGGACCTCGCGCGCGCGAGCGCCGGGGCGCCCGTTGCGCTGCGCGTCGTCTACGAGGTGGCCGCGGGCGGCGCGCCGGAGCGCCCGCTCGGGTCCGGCGAGGCGGCGCGCATCTTCACGGGCGCCCCGATCCCGCCGGGCGCCGATGCCGTCGTGCCGCAGGAGGAGGCCCAGGCCGCGGGCGAGGCGGCGCGGTTCCGCGCGCCCGCCGCGCCGGGCGCCTGCGTGCGCCCGGCGGGCGAGGACGTCCGCGAGGGCGAGCGCGTCCTCGCGCCCGGCGAGCGCCTCGGCCCGGCGCAGATCGGGATGCTGGCCGCGCTCGGCCGGACGCTGGTCGCGGTGCACCGGCGCCCGCGCGTGGCGCTCCTCTCCGGCGGCGACGAGCTGGTCGAGCCCGACGAGCCGGCGCCGCCCGGCCGCATCGTCTCCTCCAACTCGTACACGCTCGCCGCGCAGTGCCGCGAGGCGGGCGCCGAGCCCGCGTACCTCGGCATCGCGCGCGACCGGCCCGAGGCGCTCGAGCGGCTCCTGCGCGCGGGGCTCCACGCCGACGTGTTGGTCAGCTCCGCGGGCGTTTCCGTGGGAGACCACGACTACGTGCGTCCCGTGCTCGAGAAGCTCGGCTGCCGGCTGGTCTTCTGGGGCGTGCGGATGAAGCCCGGATTCCCGCTCGCGTTCGGGACCTTCGCGGAGGGCCGCGGCCCGCTGGTCTTCGGGCTCCCGGGGAACCCGGTCTCCGCGATGGTCACCTTCGAGCTCTTCGTGCGGCCCGCGCTGCGGAAGTTGGCGGGGCACCGCGCGCTCTTCCGGCCGACGCTCGAGGCGGTGCTGGACGAGCCGCTGCGCAAGAGCCCCGGCCGGGCGCACTTCGTGCGCGTCGCGCTGGCGCGGCGGCGCGACGGCATCCACGCCGCGCCGACGGGAAACCAGAGCTCCGGCGTGCTGCGCTCGATGGTGCTCGCGCACGGCCTCCTCGTCTTCGCGGCCGACGCGGCGGAGCTGCCGGCCGGCGCGCGCGTTCGAATCCACGTGATCGACCCGGAGTGGCTCGCGGCGTCCGAGGCGGATGCCTGATGCGCGAGGGGCGCTTCGCGGACGTGGCCGCGGCGATCCTCCTCGGCGGGGCGTCGTCGCGCATGGGCCGCGACAAGGGGCACGTGGAGGTGGGCGGGGTCGCGGCCGCGACGCGCCTCGCGCGGCTCGCGGCGTCGCTGTTCGAGGACGTCGCGCTCGTGGGCGGCGCCCCGCCCGCGGAGGCGCCCGGGCGTCGCGTCGCCGACCGGCCGGGACCGCCCTGCGCGCTCCGCGGCGTCGCGACCGCGCTCGCCGAGGCGCGCGCGCCGCGCGTCCTCGTCCTCGCGGTGGACCTTCCGCTCCTGACCCCCGACGTCCTCCTCGCGCTCGTCGCCTGCGCCGAGGCCGACGTCGTCGCGCCGCGGACGCCCGGTGGGCTCGAGCCGCTCTGCGCGCTCTACCGCGTGGAGGCGGCCCTCCCGCTCGCGCGCGCGCGCCTCGCGTCGGGCGAGCTCTCGCTGCAGGGGCTCCTCGGCGCGCTCGACGTCGCGACGCTCCAGGGCGACGACCTCGCGAGCGCCGACCCGGACGGGAGCGCGCTCCTCAACGTGAACACGCCCGACGACCTCGCGCGCGCGGAGTCGCTCCTCGCGGCGCGCGCCGGGCGCCGCGCGCAGGCGGCGTCACCGCGGCGCGCGGGCGGCATCTGACGCGCCGGGAGCGCTGGAGGTAGGATCGCGTCGTGGAGACGGCCGTCGCGCAGCCCGCGGACGCGCGCGCGCACGAGGCCGCACGCCTCGCGGCGCGCTACCGCGAGGTGCGTGCCGCCACCGCCCTCCTCGCCGCGCCGCTCTCGGCCGAGGACTGCGCGCTGCAGTCGATGCCCGACGCGAGCCCCGTGAAGTGGCACCTCGGCCACACCACCTGGTTCTTCGAGACGTTCGTCCTGGCCGCCGCCGTCCCGAGCCTCCGGCCCTACCACCCGCAGTTCCGCGTGCTCTTCAACTCCTACTACAACGCGGTCGGCCCGCAGCACCCCCGCCCGGAGCGCGGCCTCCTCTCGCGCCCCTCGCTCGCCGAGGTGACGCGCTATCGCGAGGCCGTCGACGAGCGCGTGCTCTGCTGGCTCGCGGGGCCGCCGCCCGCCGCGGATCTCCTCGCGGTCCTCGAGCTCGGGCTCCATCACGAGCAGCAGCACCAGGAGCTGATCCTCACCGACGTGAAGCACCTCTTCGCGGCGAACCCGCTGCGGCCCGCGTACCGGCCGGCCGCCGAGGCGCCCCGTGACGCGGCTCCCGCGGCGGGGCCGCGGCTCGGCGGCGACGCCGCGGAGCGGCGAGACGCGGGAGGCGCGGCCGGCGCGCGCGCCGGAGAGCCGACGCCGCTCCGCTTCGTCGGCTGCGAGGGCGGCCTGCGCGAGATCGGGCACGCCGGGCCGGGCTTCGCCTTCGACAACGAGGGGCCGCGCCATCGCGTGCACCTCGAGCCCTTCGCGCTCGCGTCGCGGCTCGTGACCCAAGGCGAGTACCTCGCGTTCGTGGAGGACGGCGGCTACGAGCGGCCCGACCTCTGGCTCGCCGACGGCTGGACGTGGCGGCAGGGCGAGGGGGTCAGCGCGCCGCTCTACTGGACGCGCGGCGAAGCCGGCTGGAGCGCGTTCACGCTGCGCGGGGTCGCCCCGCTCCGGCCGGACGAGCCGGTCACGCACGTCTCGTTCTACGAGGCCGCGGCGTACGCCGCGTGGGCGGGCGCGCGCCTTGCGAGCGAGGCGGAGTGGGAGGTCGCCGCCGCGGAGGCGCCGGTGGACGGCGAGTTCGTCGAGAGCGGGCGCCTCCACCCGGCGCCCGCCGCGCCCGGCCCGGGGCTGCGCCAGCTCTTCGGCGACGCCTGGGAGTGGACGCGCAGCGACTACGGCCCCTACCCGGGCTACGCGCCCGGCCGCGGGGCGCTCGGCGAGTACAACGGCAAGTTCATGTGCAACCAGCGCGTCCTGCGCGGGGGCTCGTGCGCCACCCCGCGCTCCCACGTGCGCGCCACGTACCGGAACTTCTTCCCGCCCACCGCGCGCTGGCAGTTCACGGGCATCCGTCTCGCCCGCGACGCCGACTAGTGTTGGCGCCCCGCCCCGTTCGCGGCCGCCCCCCGGGTAGGTTTCTAAACACGGGGTCTGACCCCTTTCTAAACGGCTAGCGGCGGGCGATGGGGATGTCGCGGCAGGCGTCGACGCCGGCGTACTGCTCGGGGCCGAAGGCGTGGCCGCGGCTCGCGAGGCGACCGAGCGCGGCGCAGCGCTCCTCGGCGCTCGCGTAGCTCTCGTCCGCGAGGATCTCGCGCGCGATCGCCGCCGTGTTCTCCACCTCCGTCGAGACGCGCAGGCCGCCGCCCTCCGCGGTGTCGAGCACGAGGAAGCGCCCTCCCGGCGCGCCCGGCTCGCTCCACGCCGGCCACGAGGGAAGCTCGCCGCCGCGCCCGCGACCCGGGTCGCCGTCGTACGCGAAGGCGGCCCAGTAGCTCATCATCTGCCCCGAGAGCGCCTCGCGGCCCGGGCGGTTGCTCTCGCGGAACAGGCCGCGTCCGAGGCGGCCGAGCTCGAAGTGGCCGAACACGAACGGGATCTCGAAGCCGTGGGCGGCGCCGAGGAGCTGCGCGGTGTCCATGCCGAGGATCGTGGGCAGCTCGTCCCAGTCGAAGCGGTAGAGGTACGCGGGCGGCCCGCCGGCCTCGGCCATCGCCGCGGCCAGCTCGTCGGCGCCCGAGGCCTTCCAGCCGCGGCTCCCGTACGCGGCGTCGCGCTCGTAGCTCTCCCGATCGCGCACGAAGCGCAGGAACAGGAAGCGCCGCACGCGCTCCGGATCGAGCGCCATGAAGAGCTTCACCTCGTCGCGGTTGGTGCCGAGCACGACGGGCACCGGCGCGCGCGCCCCGGGCCGTCGCAGCGCGATCGCAAAGTCGTCGGCGGGGAGCACCGCTCCGTCGCGAAAGACGCGCGGCATCTCGAGCATCCCGCCGAAGCGCTCGTCGTACGCGAGCAGGAGCTCGCTCGCCGGCCGCGCGCGCAGCCACGCGCCGAGCTCCTCCGGAGCCATCGCCTCGGCCTTCCGGTGGGCCGCCTCGCGGTCGGGCGCCAGCCCCGCCTTCACGAGCAGCGACGCGATCGCCTCGCGCGAGCTCCACGCGTGGCCGCCCTGCTCGCGCCGCGCCTCGGCCTCGACGAGGTCGTACGCCGTCGTCCCGCCGCTCTGCACGATCGCCCGGTGGAAGAGGCCGCGCGCCGCGGGCGCGAGGAGGAGCGTCACCACGTTCGTCCCGCCCGCGGACTCGCCGAAGATCGTGACGCGGTTCGGGTCGCCGCCGAAGGCCGGGGCGTTCTCGCGCACCCAGCGCAGCGCCTGGACGAGGTCCAGCGTGCCGAAGTTGCCGGAGCGCTCCGCGTCGCTCGCGTCGGGAGCCGCGAGCGCCGGGTGGCGCAGCCAGCCGAGCGGGCCGAGGCGGTAGTTCACCGCGACGACGACGACCCGGTGCGCGGAGGCCAGCTTGCTCCCGTCGTAGAAGCCCGCCTCGCCGATCGTGTTGCCGCCGCCGTGGATCCAGACCATGACCGGAAGGCGCGCCTCGCCGCGCGGCACCTCGTCCGGCGCGAAGCGCGGCGCGTAGACGTCGGCGAACAGGCAGTCCTCGTTCCCGGTCGGCTCGCCCTCGTCGGCGCCGCTCGCGCCGCCGAGCGCGCTCGCGAGCTGCACGCAGGGCGACCCGGAGGCAAGCGCCGGGCGCGTCCCCTCCCACGCGGGCGCCGGCTGCGGCGCGCGCCAGCGCAAGGCGCCCAGCGGCGGCCGCGCGTACGGGATGCCGAGCCACGCGTGGCCGCCGTAGCGGCCCTCGCGGCCGACCACCACGCCGCCCGGGAGCTCGCGCTCGGAGTCCGTCGCGGCAGCGACGGGCGCCTCCGCCGCGCGTCGGGCGCCGCAGCCGAGCGCGGCGGCCCCGACGAGAAAGAGCACGGACGCGAGCAGGGCGCGGCGGGGGCGGGTCATGGGGTCTCCGGCGCGGCCGGGCGCGGGCCCGGGTCGCGCTTGTGGGCGCTCATGTGGGTGAAGTAGGCGACGAGCGCGTCGAGGTCCTCTTCCGAGAGATGGAGGTGCGAAGGCATGCTGGTGTAGCGGAAGCGCTGCGGGTCGCGCACGTACGCCTTGATCTGCGCGGCCGGCCGGTACTCGACGATGCTGCGCGGGACGTTGAGCTCCGGCCCCACGCGGCCGCCTTCGCCGTTCACGGCGTGGCACATGGCGCACTCCCGGCGGAAGATCTCGAAGCCCCGACGCGCCGGCGCGTCGAGCGCAACCCCGACCGGGACGGTGTGCGGGAAGCGCTCCTCGAATCGCGCGACGGAGATGCGCGCGAGCTGGTAGGGCCACGGCCAGCGGTGGGGGTCGTTGCGCCCGGGCCCGCTCCACACGAGGTAGAAGGGCCCCGGGTCGACCTGGCGCCGGTCGAGCGGCTCGAAGCCCCCCTCGCCGCGCGCGGCGCGCTCGGCGTCCTCCAGCGCGATCCAGCCGCCTCCTTCGGCGAGCTGGCGTCCCGGCGCCGCGCGAGTGTACCCGTCGAGCGCCTCGAGCAGGAACTCCTCGCCCGCGAAGGCGGCGGGCGGCGCGCCGAAGCCGAGCTCGAAGACGCGCTCGAGGGAGCACGCGACGTAGCGGCGCGGCGCGCCGTGGTAGGGATCCACGACCTCGACCTCGCGCGGCTCGCAGCGCGCGCGCAGCTCGCTCTTCGAGAGCGCCGTCTCGCGGCCGTCCTCGCGCCGGAAGACGAGCTGCGCCGTCTGCGCCGACGGGCCCGTCGCCGCCGCCGCCGCCGCGAGGCCGAGGCCGAGGGCGAGCCCGTGCGGGACGACGGAGCCGCGCATCGCGCCCGGAGGCTACCTTCGCCCGCGTGAGCCGCGCCATCGTCGTCCGCGAGACGGGTGGGCCCGAGGTGCTCCGCCTCGAGGCGCGCGATCCGGGCGCGCCGGGTCCCGGCCAGGCGCGCGTCTCCGTCCAGGCGGCGGGCGTCAACTTCATCGACGTGTACTTCCGCACCGGGCTCTATCCGCGGCCGCTTCCCTTCGTCGCGGGCCTCGAGGGCGCGGGGACCGTGGATGCGGTCGGCCCCGGCGTCGAGCGGATCGCCCCCGGCGACCGCGTGGCGTGGGCGTCGGCGCCCGGCTCGTACGCCGAGCGGGTCGTCGCGCCGGCCGAGGCGTTGGTGAAGGTGCCGCGTTCGGTGTCCGACGAGAACGCCGCGGCCGCGATGCTGCAGGGCATGACGGCGCACTACCTGACCCACGGCGTGCGCACGACGCGGCCGGGCGACGTTGCGCTCGTGCACGCGGCGGCGGGCGGCACGGGGCAGCTCCTGGTGCAGATGCTCAGCCGCGCCGGCGCGCGCGTGATCGGCACCTGCTCGAGCGAGGAGAAGGAGGCGCGCGCGCGCGCCGCCGGCTGCGCCGAGGTCGTGCGCTACGACCGCGAGGACGTCGTGGCGGCCGTGCGCCGAGCCACCGGCGGCCGCGGCGCGGACGTCGTGTACGACGCGGTGGGGCGCGCGACGTTCGACGCGTCGCTCCAGTCGCTGCGGCCGCGCGGCCTCCTCGTGAGCTTCGGCCAGGCGAGCGGACCCGTGCCCCCCTTCGACGTGCAGCGGCTCAACGCGGCCGGCTCGCTCTTCCTCACGCGTCCCTCGCTCGCGCACTACGTCGCCGCCCGCGCCGAGCTCGAGGCGCGCGCCGGCGCGGTCCTCTCCGCCGTCGCCGACGGCACCCTGCGTCTCTCGATCGCGGGCCGCTACCCGCTCGCCGACGCCGCCGCGGCGCACCGCGCGCTCGAAGGCCGGGCGACGAGCGGGAAGCTGCTGCTCCTCCCCTGACGCCGGAGGCGGGTTGGAGGAGGCGTTCCGCGGACAGCTGCTCCTCGCGCTCGCCGTGGCGGCTGCGGGCGTCGCGGTCTTCGCGCGCCTCGGCCTTCCGACCATGGCGGGGTTCGTGGCGATGGGCGCCCTGGTCGGCCCGGGCGGGCTCGGCCTCGCGGCGCCCGAGGAGGTGCGCGACCTGGCCGAGCTCGGCGTCGTGTTCCTCCTCTTCGAGATCGGCCTCGAGCTCCCCTTCGCCCGCGTGCGCGACGCCTGGCGCGACGCGCTCCTCCCGGGTGCGCTCCAGGTCGTCGCGACGCTCGGCCTCGTCGCGTGCGCCGCCGCCGCGCTCGGCTTCGAGTGGCCCCCCGCGCTCGTGCTCGGCGCGCTCGTCGCGATGTCGAGCACGGCGCTCGTGATCAGCCTCCTGGCCGAGCGCGGCGAGCTCGACGCGCCCCACGGGCGGATCGCGATCGGCGTGTGCCTCTTCCAGGATCTCTGCATCGTGCCGTTCCTCGCCGCGCTCCCGGTCCTCGCCGGCGGCGAGGCCTCGCCCCGCGCGAGCGTCGGGGCCGCCGCGCTGCGCCTGGCCGCGGCGGCGGCGCTCTTCGCGGTCGCGGCGCGCGCCGTCGTGCCGCGCCTCCTCGCGGCCGTGGGTGGGCTGCGGTCGCGCGAGCTGTTCGCGGTGGTCGCGCTGCTCCTCGTCGTCGGCTCCGCGGTGGTGGCGCAGGAGCTCGGGCTCACGCTCGCCGTGGGCGCGTTCCTCGGCGGGATGGTCGCCGGCTCGTCGCCGTACGCGCACCAGCTCTTCGCCGAGGTCGTGCCTCTGCGCGGCGCGCTCCTCGCGCTCTTCTTCACCGCCGTGGGCATGCTGCTCGATCCGCGCGTCGCGCTCGAGGCGTGGCCTCTGGTCGCGGTCTACGTGACCGGCGTCGTCGCGGTGAAGACCGCCATCGTCGCGCTCGTGGTCGCCACGCTGCTGCGCCGCGGCGCGGCGATCGGGCTGCGCGCCGGCTTCGCGCTGGCGCAGACCGGCGAGTTCTCCTTCGTGCTCGCGACGCAGGCGGGCGCGCTGGGGCTCCTCTCGGAGACCCTCTCCCAGGTGTTCGTCGCGGGCTCGGTGATCACCTTGCTCGCGAGCCCCTTCCTGCTGCGCGCGTCCCCCGCCTTCGCGTCGCGGCTGGTCGCGTCCCCGGTGGCGCGGGCGGCCCGAGCGGGCGCCGCGCCCGGCGCGGACGCGCCCGGCGACGCGGTCGACGCCGTCCTCGTCGGCTTCGGCATGACGGGGCGGAACGTCGGGCGCGCGCTCAAGGCGGCGGGCATCCCGTTCGTCGCGATCGAGTCGAACCCGCACACGGTGCGCCAGGCGGCGGCGCTCGGCGAGCGCATCGCGTTCGGCGACGCGACGCGCGAGCCGCTCCTGCGCCGCCTCGGGATCGCGCGCGCCCGCCTCGTGGTCGTGGCGCTCTCCGACCCGGTGGCGACGCGCGAGGTCGTGGCGCTCGCGCGCCGGCTCGCGCCGCGGGCGCACGTGATCGCGCGGACGCACTTCGTGGCGAGCGTCGACGCGCTCGCGGCGGCCGGCGCGCACGCGGTCGTGGCCGAGGAGTTCGAGGCGACGATCGTCCTCATCGCGCAGGCGCTCCGCGCCGCGGGGCTCCCGGACGGCGCCATCGAGGCCTTCGCCCGCGCGCTGCGCGAGGAGGGCTACGACCCGCTGCGCGCCGCGCCCGGCCTCGGGCTGGACCCGTGGCTCGCGGAGCTGCTGCAGGGGGAGAGGCGCTGAGCGCGGCACGCGCCCGCGGCGCCCCGCCGCGACGCGCCGGCCTCGCGAGTGTCAGGTCACGATGCGGTAGAGCACCGTCCCCCGCGCGACGACGCGGGCGTCCGCCGCGCCCGCGACCTCGACGTCCGCCCAGAACGCCTCGCCGTCGCGCTGGACCACGCGCCCGTAGGCGACGAGGTCCGTCGCGGGCGCGGGGGCCAGGAGCTGCGCCTGCAGCGCCGGGGTCGACGCCTTGTAGGGGCCCGGGCCGGTCGCCGCCCAGGACGCCATCGCGCCCGTCGTGTCGAGGAGCGCGAGGATGGCGCCCTCGTGCACGCCGCCCGCGGCGTCGCGGTTGGCGTCGGCGAGCGGCATCGCGAGGCGCGAGCGGCCGCCCGCCATGTGCACGATGCGCACGCCGCGCGCCACGAGGAAGGGAAGGCGCGCGACGTGGGGCCCCATCCGGCCCGGGTCCGCGGCGCCGTCGTCGCCCGTGGCGGCGGCGAGCGCGGCCTCCGGGGCGCCGAAGCGCGCGCGCACCATGGCGGTCGCGTGCGCGATCGACTTCCCCTCCGCGGTGGCGACGTCGACCTCGACGAAGCAGGTCTCCTTCCCGCGCCGCAGGAGCCGCGCCTCGGCGACGACGTCCTCGCCGATCGCCGCCGCGAGGTAGCTGACCTGGAGACCCGCGGTGTGCCAGGGCCCGCTCTCCGGCCCGAGCGCCCCGCGCGTCACGGCCTGGGCGCCCATCGCCGCGAGCGACGCGGCGCAGCCGCCGTGGAGCGCGCGGCCCGGGTTCGCGTTCTCGTCGCGGAAGGGGAGCGCGATGCGCGCGCCCTCCGCGGAGAGCGCTTCGGCACGGGCCCCGAGCGCGCGCGCGTACGGCGAGCCCTCGATCCAGGCGCGCACGGCCTCGACGTCCGCCACGCGCCCTGCTCAGCCGCGCCCGGGGAGGAGGCACGAGTGGATCGACTCCTCTCCTTCGATCTCGCGCGCGAGCGTCCGGATCGCGAGCTCGGCGTCGCGAAGCGCGAACTCGTGGGTGTGCATCTTCGCGAGCGGGACGCGGCCCGACTCGATCAGGCGGATCGCGGCCTCGTAGCCCGTGGAGGTGACGCCGATGGCCCCCTGGATGGTGAGCTCCTTGAGCACGGCCTTGTCGGAGACGAAGTCCGGGACGGGCTTGAAGCCCTTCACGCCGGCGAGGACGACGCGGCCGCCGAGCGCGGCGAGGTCGAGCGCGTCGGCCACGGGACCGGTCGCGTACGAGGTGACCTCCACGACGACGTCCGCGCCCCGGCCTTGCGTGAGATCGCGCACGCGCCGCCGCACGTCCTCCTTCTCCACGTCGATCGTGTGATCCGCGCCGAGCTCGCGCGCGAGCGCGAGCTTGCGCGCGTCGGCGCCCAGCCCTGTCACGAGGATGGTCCCCGCGCCGGCCTGCCGGCACGCGACGACGCTCGCGAGGCCGCGCTGCCCCGGCCCCATCACGAGCACCGTCTCGCCGGGACGCAGGCTCGGCAGCTCCACGGCCCAGCGGAAGCCCGCGCCGAGCGGGTTGAAGAGCACCGCGAGCTCCGCGGGAACGCTCGGGTCGATCTTGTGGAGCACCGAGTTCGCGTCGAGCACCATGTACTCGGCGTAGCCGCCCCAGAGCCCGTGCCCGTAGTCGAGCGGGAGGTACGAGTACACGCGCCGCTTGCGGCAGAGCGTGTAGCGTCCGGCGAGGCAGGCGGGACACAGCCGGCAGGAGATCACGCTCTCGACGGCGACGCGGTCGCCGACGTCGACGCCGAGCCGGCGCGCCGCGCGGTCGCCGATGGCCTCGATGCGGCCGACGGGCTCGTGCCCGGGGATCACGGGCACCGGCGTCCGCAGCACGCCCTCGAACTGCTCGTAGTCGCTGCCGCAGATGCCGCAGGCCTCGACGCGCAGCAGCGCCGCGTCGTCGTCGAGCTCCGGGATGGGGAGGTCGCGCGGCTCGAGCTTGCGCGGCCCGGTCAGGACCATCGCGAAGGTCGTCTTCGGCACGGTCGCGAATGGTACACGGGCGGCGCGCCGCGCGCGGCGGGCCGGCCGTCCGTGCCTACACCCGCGCGACCGCCCGCGAGACCGCGCACAGCAACGCCTCGAGGGCGTCCGGGTGCACCGGCTTCGTCAGGTGCTCGTCGAAGCCGGCGTCGCGGGAGCGGCGGCGGTCTTCGTCCTGCCCGTAGCCGCTCACCGCGACGAGGCGAGCGCGCTTCAGCGCGGGATCCGCGCGCATGCGGGCCGCCACCTCGTAGCCGTCCATGCCGGGGAGGCCGATGTCGCACAGCACGAGGTCGGGGTCGAACGCGCGGGCCGTCTCGAGCGCCGCGTGGCCGTCGGCGACGGCGCGCACGTCGTGGCCGGCGAGCTCGAGCACGAAGCGCATCATGTCGGCGGAGTCGGCGTGGTCCTCGACGACCAGGACCCGCATCGGCGCGGCGCGCTCGCGCGCCGGGCGCTCGGCCGCGCGCGCGGCGCGCGCGGCCGGCTTGATCGGAAGTCGCACCTCGAACTCGCTGCCCTTGCCGGGCCCCTCGCTGCGCGCCTCGACGCGGCCGCCGTGCATCTCGACGAGCAGCCGCACCAGCGTGAGGCCGATGCCGAGCCCGCCCTGCGAGCGGTCGAGCGAGCGGTCGGCCTGCGTGAAGAGGTCGAAGACGCGCGAGAGGAGCTCGGGCGCGAGGCCCATCCCGTCGTCGCGGACGCGGATCACGGCCCAGCCGTCGGCCTCGGCGGTCTGGACGCCGATGTGGCCGCCCTCGTCGGTGTACTTCGCGGCGTTGTTGAGGAGGTTCCCGACCACCTGCACGAGCCGCGTGAGGTCGCCTTCGACCCACAGCGGACCCGGCCAGAGGTCGAGGCTCAGGGCGTGCCGGCGCGTCTCGATGAGGGGCTGGCTCGTCTCGGCGGCGAGGCGCACGATCGCCGCCACGTCGAGCGGCTCCCGCGCGAGGGCGATCTTGCCGCGCGTGATGCGCGACACGTCGAGCAGGTCGTCGACGAGCCGCGAGAGGTGCTGCGCCTGGCGCTCGATCACGTCGCGCGCCCACGCCTGCGTGGGGTCTTCCGACCCCGCGACGAGCTTCAGCACCTGCGCGGCGTTGTGGATGGGCGCGAGCGGGTTGCGCAGCTCGTGGGCCAGCATCGCGAGGAACTCGTCCTTGCGGCGGTCGGCCTCTCGCAGCGCCTCCTCGGCCTGCCGCTGCTCGTGCACGTCCGTGATCGTGCCGATCCACTCGCGCACGCCGCCCTCGGCGTCGAGGAGCGGGACCGCCCGCGACACCACGTAGCGATACTCCGCGCGCGGTGCGTTCCACAGCCGATGGTCCGTCTCGTAGCGGCCGCGCTCGCGCAGCGCGCGCGCCCAGTCCTCGCGCACGCGCTCCCGGTCCTCGGGATGGACTGCGCGGATCCAGCCGCCGGCCCGGTACTCCTCCCGGCCCTGCCCGGTGTACGCCGCCCACTCGGCCTGCTCGCCCACGAGCGCGCCCTCTTCGTCGGCCTGCCATACCACCGACGCCAGCACGCGCGTGAGCGAGCGGTAGCGCTCCTCGCTCGTGCGCAGCTCCGCGTCCAGCCGCAGCTTCTCCAGAGCGGTCCACGTGCGCTCCGCGGCGGTCTCGAGGAGCGCGAGCTCGCGCGGCTCCCATGCGCGCGGCGTCTCGGACACCACGTTGAGGCACCAGACCCAGGCGCCGCCGCGAAGGAGCGGGACGACGGCGAACGCGCGGCCGCCGAGCGGCCGGAAGAGCTCGCGCTCGAGGGCGGCGGTGCGGGGATCCGTCGCGGTGTCGGCGATGCTGACGGGGCGCCCGACGCGGAGCGGCGCCAGCAGCTCGGCGGGGTAGGCCGAGAGCGGGCTCCCCATCTCGGTCCGCTGGCGACCCGTGCGCACGATCCAGCGATCCTCGTGCGCGAAGATCTCCGTGAAGGCGCAGCGCGACACCTCGAGGTGGCGCTCCACGAGCCCCGCCACGGCGCCCACGAGCTCGTCCGGGTCGGACGCCCGCGTCAGCTCTCCGAGCTCGACGAGGAAGCGCGCGTCGGCCTCCTGCTGCTTGCGCGCGTGGATGTCGGTGAAGGCGCCGAACCAGCGGACGACGCGGCCCGCTTCGTCGCGGAGCGGCACCGTGCGCACGAGGAACCAGCGGAAGCCCGCCGCCGCACCACGCACGCGCGTCTCCATCTCGAAGACGTCGCCGGTGGCGAGCGAACGCCGCCAGCGCCGGAAGAGCTCGGTGTGGTCGTCGGCGTGGAACACCAGGCGGAGGCGCTCGCGGTCCGAGATGTCTGCCACGTCGAGCCCGGTGTAATCGATCCAGCGCCGGTTCACGTACTCGAGCGCGCCGTCGCCGCGGTGCACCCAGATGAGCTGCGGGGCCACCTCCGCGACCTGCCGGAAGCGCTCCTGGCTCTCGCGCAGCGCCGCGTGCGCGCGGGCGCGTTCCAGGAAGTCGCCCGCCTGCCGGGCGTGCATGTCCGCGAGCCGCATCTCGAGCTCCGAGGGCCGGCGCGGCGTCGGGAAGTGGACGGAGAGGACGCCGAGGCACGCGCCGGCGCGGTTCCGGATCGGCGTGCTGTGCACCGCGCGGAAGCCCGCCTCGCGCGCGAGGTCGCGATACGGCGCGAACACGGGGTCGATCTCCACGTCTTCCACGACGATGCGGCGGTTCTGCTCGAACGCGATCCCGCACGCCCCGCAGCCCGGCTCGACCCGCGCGACGCGTGCGAGCGTCGGCTCCGAGAACGAGGCGCTCGCCGCGACGCGCAGCGCTCCGGTCTCCGGCTCGAAGAGGGAGAGCAGCCCGCGATCCGTCTCGTGGATGGCGAGCAGGCTATCGAGGATCTCGCCGAGCGCGAGCGCCTCGTCGTTCGTCTCGAAGAGCCGCTCCGTGAGCCGGTGCAGCCGCGTGAGGCCCGCGACCTGACGAGCGAGGCTCTCGTCCGGGGACGGCGCCGCAGCCGCGCGCGGGAGGCGGCTCATCGCCACGGCGCGCTCCGCGGCGAGCGGGCGCGCGGCGAGACACGCTCGGCAACGCCGAGATCCGAACTGTGCGCTGCGCGTCCCGTGGAGGAGGATCGCTTCACGACTCTCGGATCGCGCTGGGCCGCCGCCGTCACGGTCGTCGGCCCGGGGGGTTCGCGGCGGATCATAAGCCAGGCGCGGCGCGCTTGCTCACGCCCCGCGCGCAGGCGGGGGCGAACGCGCGGCGTCGACCCTCGCCGCGCGGGAGGGCGCGGCGCTTACCGGGCGGTCGAATGGGCGCGCTCCGCCGGCGGCGCGGCGCGCGCGGCGCCAGACGGCGCTCCGCGTGGCGCTCCGGCGGGCGCCCGGAGCCGGTGGCGCTCAGCCGGTGGTATAGAGCAGCGTCCCGTCGCGTTCGCGGCGCCGCTCGGCGTGCCCCGCGAGGCGCAGGTGCTCGAGGTGCGCGTAGGTCTCGCTCTCGGCCATCGGGCCCCAGCTGCGCGGCTGGAACAGGCGCTTCGTGTAGTCGCCGACGCTCGCGAGCCCGATCTCGCGGCCGATCGCCTTCACCCGCTCGAGGCGCTCCACGTGGTGCTTCTGGATCGCCTTGCAGCGCTCCGCGAGGTCGTCGAACGGGTGGCCGTGCGCCGGAAGGACGCGCTGCACCGGGTCGATTCCCGCGACCCGATCGAGCGACTCGAAGTAGGCGGCGAGGGGATCCGGCCGCGAGCTCAGCCCGGAGATGTGGGGCGTGATGGTCGGGAGCACGTGGTCCCCCGCGAGGAAGATGCCCTCCTCCGGATCGTGGAGGCAGAAGTGGTCCTCGGTGTGGCCCGGGGTGTGGACCACGAACCACTCGCGCCCCGCGAGGCGCAGGACGTCGCCGCCCGCGACCGCGTCCGTGACGCGCGGCACGAACGAGAGGCCGCCCAGCCAGCGCGCGAGCCGCCAGCGCATCCGCATCTTGAACGACGGCTTGGGAGGCTCGCCCCCCCAGGGCGTCCGGCCCGCCTTCCACGGCTCGCGCGGCTGGCGCCCCGCGGCGCCGCGCGCCTCCACGCCGTGCGCGGGCGGGTCGCCCGGCGCGCCGCCCGCGCGTCCGTCGGAGAGGTCGTCGACCGAGACCTCCGGACGCGCGTGCGCGGCCTCCGAGACGCCGAAGCGGAAGGCGCGGTGGGCGACGACCCGGGCGCCGGACTCGCGCGCGAAGCGCGACGCCCCGCCGAAGTGGTCGGGATGCGAGTGCGTCACGATCACGGTGTGGACGTCGCGCACGCGCAGGCCCGCGCGCGCGAGCCGCGTCTCCAGCGTGCGCCAGGAGTCCTTCCCGGGCAGGCCCGGGTCGACCAGCGCCGCGCCGCGCTCGTCGAGGAGCGCGTAGCAGTTCACGTGGCCGAGCCCCGGCATCCGGATCGGGAGCTCCATGCGGAGCACCCCGGGGGCCACCTGAGCCACTTCCTCGCGCGCGCTCTCCTGCTCCTGCTTCCGCGGCCGCGACATGGCCGGACAACCGTAATGGATCGCGCGCTAGAGCGCCGGGCGCCGGTCGGCCCAGGGGCGTGCGGCCTCGAGCTGCGCCGCGACGGCGAGGAGCGTCGTCTCGTCGCCGTAGCGCGCGGCGAGCTGGACGCCGAGCGGAAGGCCCTCCCCGGAGAGGCCCGCCGGGAGCGAGATCGCCGGCTGCCCCGAGAGATTGAAGGGCAGGGTGAAGACGCCGTACGGCGCGGCGCGCACGAACGGGCGCAGCGGCTCTTCGCGCGTCGCGGTGACCCAGCCGAGCGGCGGCGGCGGCGCCGCCTGCGTGGGCGTGAGGAGGAGGTCGAAGCCCGTTTCCCACCAGGCCGCCAGCCGGCGCCCGAAGGCGTGCACGTACTCGAGGTTCGCGAGGTGGTCGACCGCGGGGATCTCGCGCCCGCGCGCCGCGAGGGCGAACGTGAGCGGCTCGACGTCGCCCTCCTCGACGGGCCGGCCGATGCGCTCGCCCCAGCTCGCGAGCGCCCGCGCCGTGTTGGCTGCGACGATCGCGACGTACACGATCACGTGGCGCGGGTCGTCGAGCGCCGCAGGCCACGCCTCCTCCACGCGGTGGCCCAGCGCCTCGAGGGCGCGCGCGGTCGCGCGGGTCGCCTCGGCGACCTCCGGGTCGACGGCGACGTTGCGCGGCGCGCTCGTGCGCAGCCCGATGCGCAGGGGTCTCGGCGGCGCCGCGAGCGACTCGGCGAACGGCCGCGCGGGGGGCGGCGCGAAGTACGGATCGCCCGGCATCGGCCCGGCCGTCACGTCGAGGAGCGCGGCGGCGTCGCGCACCGAGCGCGTGAGCACGAACTCGACGGAGAGCCCGCTCCAGCGCTCGCCGAGCGCGGGGCCGAACGAGCTGCGCCCGCGCGTCGGCTTCAGGCCCACGAGGCCGCACATGCTCGCGGGCCCTCGAATCGAGCCGCCTCCGTCGCTCGCGTGCGCGGCCGCGACGATGCCGCCCGCCACGGCGGCCGCCGAGCCGCCGCTCGACCCGCCCGCGCTGTGCGTGAGCTTCCACGGGTTGCGCGCCGGCGCGTGCGCCTCGGGCTCCGTGGTCGGGAGCAGCGCGAGCTCGGGCGTCGCGGTGCGGCCGAGGGAGATCAGGCCCGCCGCGCGGAAGCGCCGCGTGATGTACGCGTCCTCGCTCTCCACGAAGCCCGCGCGCCGCAGGAACGCCGTGCCCGCGTGGTACGGCATGCCCGCCTCCGCGGCGCCGAGGTCCTTCAGCGCGAACGGGACTCCGCGGAAGGGCCCCTCGGGAAGGGCGTCGTCCTTCGCGCGCTCGAGCGCGCGCTCGAGCGCGAGGTGGACGAACGCACCCAGCCGCGGATTGCGCGCCTCGAGCCGGCGGATCGCCGCCTCCGTCAGCTCCGGCGGGGCGATCTCGCCGCGGCGGAGGAGAGCGGCCTGGGCGGTCGCGTCGAGGTCGAGGACGTCGTCGAGCACGGGGCACCTCCGGAAGCCACGCTACCAGAGCGAGCCTCGCCCCGGCGGGGCGCGCGCCGGGCCGCGCGCGGCAGGGCCCCGGCGTGCGCCGGCGCGGCGCCGAGCGCGCGCGGGTGGCGCGCCGCGGGCGCGCTTCCCCAACGCCGCCGCGTGTGCTTACCTCGCAAGGAGGGCGCGGGCGCCGCCCGCGCTCTCCGCGCTCCGCGGGGGACAAGGGAGGCACGACCATGGGCCTCGCGCGCGCCGCCGACCGTCTCGGCCCCCCCTTCCTGCGTACGCTGCTGCGCCGCCTCGGCGATCCGCCCGTGCGCTTCTCGCTGTGGGGCGCGCACACGCTCGACCCGGAGGGCTGCGAGCCGATCGCGACCGTCGCGCTCGCGGACCGCGACGCGCTCTGGCGCCTCCTCGTCGACCCCGACTTCCAGTTCGGCGAGCTGTACGCGGCGGGGCGGCTCCGCGTGGAGGGCGATCTCGTCGGGATGCTGCGCCTCGCGTTCGCGTCGCCGCGCCGCGCGAGCCGCGCCGCGGCGCTCCTCGACGCGGTGAGCTGGCTCCGCCGCCACGATCCGCGCAGCGCGCGCCGCAACGCGCAGCACCACTACGACCTCGGCAACGACTTCTACAAGCTCTGGCTCGACGAGCGCATGGTGTACACCTGCGCGTACTTCCCGTCGCCGAAGGACTCCCTCGAGGACGCCCAGGTCGCGAAGCTCGAGCACGTCTGCCGAAAGCTCGCGCTGCGCCGCGACGAGCTCGTGTTCGAGGCCGGCGCGGGCTGGGGCGCGCTCGCGCTCCACATGGCGCGCCACCACGGCGTTCGCGTGCGCGCGTGGAACGTCTCGCGCGAGCAGGTGGCGTACGCGCGCGAGCGCGCGGAGAAGGAGGGACTCGCGAGCCGCGTCGAGTTCGTCGAGGACGACTACCGCGCGATCCACGGCCGCTGCGACGCGTTCGTCTCAGTCGGCATGCTCGAGCACGTGGGACGCGAGTGCTACCGCGAGCTCGGCGCCGTCGTGGACCGCGTCCTCGCGCGCGACGGCCGCGGCCTCGTCCACACGATCGGGCGCCCGCGGCCGCAGCGCCTCAACCGCTGGACCGAGCAGCGCGTCTTCCCGGGCGCGTACCCGCCGACGCTGCGCGAAATGATGGACATCTTCGAGCCGAACGGCTTCACCGTGCTCGACGTCGAGAACCTGCGCCGCCACTACGCGCTGACCGCGCGCCACTGGCTGGCGCGGTACCGCGCGGCCTGGCCGCGGATCGAGGCGATGGTGGGCGCGGAGCGCGCCCGCACCTACGAGCTCTACCTGGCCGGCACCGTGGCGGCTTTCGAGGCCGAGACGATCGACCTCTTCCAGGCGGTGTTCACCCGCGTCGGCAACGACCGCATCCCGTGGACCCGCGCCCACGTGACGACGGGCGAGCCCGCTCAGCTCGGGCCCGTCGACGGCGAGACCGGGTCGCTTGCGCTGTGACGTCCTGATCGTCGGCGGCGGGCCGGCGGGCTCCTCGTGCGCGCTCGCGCTGCGCCGGGCCGGGATCGACGCGGTCGTCCTCGACCGGCGCGCGTTTCCGCGCGACAAGACGTGCGCGGGCTGGGTCACGCCGCAGGTCGCGGAGAGCCTCGCGCTCGACCTCGCGGACTACGCGCGCGGGCGCGTCCTCCAGCCGATCTACGGCTTCGCGACGCGCCGCATCGGCGGCCCCGAGGCGCGCGTCCGGGAGCGCGCGATCGTGAGCTACGGGATCCGTCGCTTCGAGTTCGACGCGTACCTGCTCGGCCGCGCCGGTGCGAAGCTCCGCCTCGGCGAGCCAGTGCGGGCCGTCGAGCGGCGCGGCGCGCGCTGGGTGGTCAACGGCGAGATCGAGGCGGACGTGCTGGTCGGGGCCGGCGGGCACTTCTGCCCCGTGGCGCGCCGCCTCGCGCCGCCCGGTCCCGCGCCCGAGCCGGCGGTCGTCGCGCAGGAGCTCGAGTTCGAGCTCACCGATGCGCAGGCGTCGGCGTGCCCGGTGGATCCCGAGGTGCCGGAGCTCTACTTCACGGAGGATTTGCGCGGCTACGGCTGGCTGTTCCGCAAGGGCCGCTGGCTGAACGTCGGGCTCGGACGCCAGGATCGCGAGCACCTCGGCCGCCACGTGGAGGCGTTCCTGCGCTTCCTCGCGCGGGGCGGACGGCTTCCGTTCGCGCTGCCCGAGGGTCTGCACGGCCACGCCTACCTGCTGCACGGCCAGGCCCCGCGCCCGCTCGCGCCGGCGCCCGGCGCGCTCCTCGTCGGCGACGCCGCGGGGCTCGCGTATCCGCGCAGCGGCGAGGGCATCCGGCCGGCGGTCGAGTCGGGCCTCCTGGCGGCCGCGTCCATCCGCCGCGCCGGCGGCGCGGCCCCCGAGCTCGGCGCCGCCTACGCCCGCGCCGTCGAGGCGCGCCTCGGTCCGCGCCGCGCCCGCGCGCGCCACGGGCTCACCGACCTGCTCCCCGCCGGGGCGACGCGCGCCCTCGCGGGCCGCCTCCTCGGCGCGCGCTGGTTCGCCCGCCGCGTCGTCGTCGCCCGCTGGTTCACCCACCGCCACACCCCGGCGCTCGCGCCGGCGGGGTGAGGGCGGGGCGGCTGCGCCGCGTCAGCGGGGCGTCGCGAGGCAGAGGGTGGCGTCCTGCTGCTCGGTGAAGCGGCGCAGGGAGCTCTCGGCCTCGGGGGCGAGCCCGGTGAACTGGACGGCCATCCCGAGCGGGAGGTTCTCGCGCACGAGGTTGCCGGGGACGTTCGTCATCACGACGCGGCCGGCGACCTCGAGCGGACCGTTCGGGAGCGGGAGCGTGAGATACAGGAGCGAGCCGCGGAACGAGGGCCGTGACGTCGCGAGGTACGCGCCCGTCGCCGAGACGCAGTAGACGCGCGCCGGCTTCTCGCGCGGGCCCATGCGCACGCGCACCGGCCAGTCGGCCGGGACGCGGACGGCGCGCCGCTGCGCGGCCTCCGAGGCGGGCCTCGCTCCCACCGCGCGGTTGAGCTGGAAGCGCAGGGTGTGGTCGTCGAGCGGATCGAACAGCGCGAGCTCCGCGCCGGCCGCGCGCAGCCGCGCGCACGCCTCCGGCGACGGCCGCGGGCCGGCCACGAGCACCGAGAGCGAGTCGTCCGAGGCGAGCTCGCGGAAGCCCTCCAGCGCGAGCGCGAGGTCGGGCGCGCCGAGGTCCGGTGGGATCACCACCGCGCCGATCGCGTGACGGCGATCGCGCAGCGCCTCGCGCGCGTCCTCGGGCGTCTTCGCACGCAGCACGCGGAAGCCCACCCGGCGCGCCCGCGTGGCGAGCTCCTGGAGCGGATGACCTCCCGAGTCGACGAGGAGGACGGCGCGAAGGTCCAACGGCCTCTCCTTCCGCCCCTCTCCATCGGCCGATCCGCGCGGCTTCGGGAGTCCCCGGGGCGGCGGGTCCGCGCGGACGCAGCGACCCGGCGCGCGAGGCGCAGCGCGCCGGCAGCGCGCCGGCGCCGCGCGCTCGGGACGGCGCACGACGCGCTCCGCACGGCCGCGTCGGGCGGCCCTACGCGCCCCGTCCGCGGCGCCGCCGCCGGGCTCGCCCGGCGCGGGCGGCGGGCCCGTGAGCCGCGCCGGGGTCCGTCTACGCCGCGGACCCCGTCGCCGCCGCCGCCCCGGCGCGCAGCGCGCCCGCCTCGAGTCCGAGCGTGCGCTCGAGCTCCGCGACGGCGTGCACCGGATCCGCGACCTTGATGGTGGCCATCCCGAATTCGCGCGCGGCCTTCAGGTTGCGTCCGATGTCGTCGAGGAAGACGGCCTCCGACGGGCGCACGCCGAGCTTCCCGCAGACGAACGCGTAGATGCGCGGGTCCGGCTTTCGCAGCCCGACGACGCTCGACGCGACGAAGGCGTCGAAGAGCGCGCGCAGCGCGTCGCGCGCCGCGCCCCCGCCGCCGTCGCCCTCCCAGTCGTTCGTGAGCGCGGCGAGCGCGTACCCGCGCTCGCGCAGCGCGCGGAGCGCAGCGAGCATCACGGGGCGCGGCGCGGCCGCTTCGGCCATCCGCGCCATCATCTCGAGCGCGCGAACCGCGTGGCCGGCCGCCCGGCATTCCGCCTCGAAGGCCGGCGCGAACTCGACCAGCGTCAGCTCCCCGCGCTCGAGCCGCGCCCAGGCGCCGTCCGCGCCGGTCTCCGCGACGACGCGGTTCACGAGCCCGGGCGGGATCCCGAGCTCCCGCTCGTAGCGCGCGATCGCCTCCAGCGGGGAGCCGAGGACCACGCCCCCCAGGTCGAACACGACGGCGCGGTAGGAGCCTGCCACGCCGGCAGCTTAGCGGCCGCGCCTTCCGGTGCGGCTCAATCCCGTGCGACGGCCTGCCGATGCGCTCCGCGTGAAGCAGCGCATCGACCCCTCCGCGCACCGCGTGGCCGCCGGCGCCGCGCCGCGGCTCCCCTCGCTCGGCGAGAGCCTCGCCCGCGTCGCGGAGCGCTTCTCGGGGCTCGGGGCCCTCGGCCTCGTCGTGATCGACGCGCAGCCGCTCGCGGAGATCGAGCGCGACTACGGCTACGAGGCCTACTGCCGTGCGCTCGGGTCGCTCGGCGCCCTCACCGAGAGCCTCGTGCAGGACCGCCTCTCGGGCGAGGAGATGCTGGTCACCGGGGAGACGGGCCGGTACGAGCTGATCGTGCTCCTCTTCCGCAGCCCGGCCGACGCGGAGTTCTACCGCGCCGAGATCCCGCTCTTCGTGGAGGGGCTCGGCGAGGCCCTCTCGCGGCACGGGCACCGCGTCGTGTACCCCTACTGCCGGAAGGCTCCGATCTTCGGGCTCGGCTACACGGGCACGCTGCGCAACCCGCACTTCGGCGCGGCGACCCAGCTCCGCGCCGCCCTGGAGGAGGCGCGCGAGGACGCGCGCCTCGACGCCCGCATCGAGGCGCGCCGCCGGCGCAAGCAGCTCACGGGGATCGTCCTCGCCGGCGAGATCACCTCGGTGTACGAGCCGATCGTCGACGTCGCGACGAAGACGGTGTTCGGCTACGAGGCGCTCGCGCGCGGGCCCGAGGGCTCCGACTTCCACTCGCCGACGTCCCTCTTCCACGCGGCGGAGAGCGAGGGCCTCGTGTTCGAGCTCGACTGCCTGTGCCGGCGCAGTGGCATCGACGGCGCCGAGGGTCTCCCCGCCGGGACGAAGCTCTTCCTCAACGTGCGGCCGACGACCATCCACGACCCGAACTTCCGGCCCGAGGCGCTGATCCGGACGCTCTCGCGCTGCCGGCTCTCCCCGAGCGACGTCGTATTCGAGATCTCGGAGCAGGAGTCGATCCGCAGCTTCGACGTCTTCCGCGAGGTGCGCGACGAGTACGGCAAGCTCGGCTTCCAGTTCGCGCTCGACGACACGGGGGCGGGGTACGCGAGCCTCCAGTCGGTGATCGAGCTCGAGCCCGAGTTCATCAAGGTCGACCGCGCCTTCGTCCAGGGCATCGACCAGGACCCGGCGCGCCAGACGCTGCTGCGGGCGCTGAGCTCCGTGGCGAGCGAGATCGGCGCGCGCATCATCGGCGAAGGCCTCGACACGCTCGAGGAGCTCGAGACGCTCGCCGCGCTCGGCATCCCGTTCGGCCAGGGCTGGCTGTTCGGAAAGCCGACCCCGCTGCGCGCCGCCTGAGCGCGCGCGCGGCGCGCCGAGCGCGCCCCGCACGCCGCGGCGACGCGGCGCCTATACTGCGCCGTCGATGGAGCCCGTCCCGCCCGGGGTCGACGCGGCGCGCGTGTCCGCCTGGTTCGCGCGCGCGCTGCCGGGGCTCGGGGCGCCGCGGCGCTTCGAGCTCATCGCCGGCGGGCGCTCGAATCTCACGTACCGCGTGGCGTGCGAGGGCGGCGTCTGCGTGCTGCGGCGGCCGCCGCTCGGCCACGTGCTCGCGACCGCGCACGACATGGCGCGCGAGCACCGGATCCTCGCGGCGCTCGCCGACACCGACGTCCCGGTCGCGCGGCCGCTCGCGCTCTGTGAGGACGCCTCCGTGAACGGAGCGCCGTTCTACGTGATGGAGCACCGCCCGGGCGTCGTCGTGGACGAGCGCCTGCCGGAGGGCTTCGCCGCCGAGCCGGCCCAGCGCCGGCGCATGGGGCTCGCGCTGATGGACGTCCTCGCCCGGCTCCACCGGCTGGACTGGCGCGCGCTCGGGCTCGCCGACTTCGGCCGGCCGGACGGCTACCTCGAGCGCCAGGTGCGGCGCTGGGCGCAGCAGTGGGAGCGCTCGAAGGTCGCCGACGTGCCGGAGATCGACGCCTTGATCGCGCGCCTGCGCGCCGCGCTGCCGAGCTCGCCGCCGGCTGCGGTCGTGCACGGCGACTACCGGCTCGGCAACGTGGCGCTCGACCCCGCCGACCCGGGGCGCATCGTCGCCGTCTTCGACTGGGAGATGGCGACCCTCGGGGACCCGCTCGCGGACCTCGGCTACACGCTCGTCTACTGGGGCGAGGAGGCCGACACCGCCGAGATGCGGATGCCCGGCCGCTTCCAGGCCGTCACGGCGGCGCCCGGCTTTCCGACGCGAGCCGAGCTCGTGGCCGAGTACGCGCTTCGCTCGGGGCGCGACGCGGCGAACGTCGACTTCTACCGGGTGCTCGCGTTGTACAAGCTGGCCGTGATCAGCGAGGGCATCTACGCGCGGCATCTCCAGGGGAAGACCGTGGGGAAGGGCTTCGAGAACCTGCAGCGCACGAGCCCGGCGTTGGCGCGCCAGGCCCTCGCCCTCGCCGACGCCTCGCCCGACCCGGCTCTCCGCGGCGCGCGCTGAGCGCGCCGACCCGCGGGGCGCGCCCGCCGCGCTTGACACGCCTCGGCGCGTGCCAAGGCTCCTCGCGACGGGGCCCCGGCCCCGGGAAGAGGAGACAGACGATGGCAGCGACCGAAGAGCGTGCCCTGCGCGTCCGGCGGGACCCCTTCCAGGAGCTCGACCTCCTGAGCCCGTTCCGGCGCGGGATCGGGGCGAATCCGTGGCGGCTCTTCGAGGACTTCCTCGGCGAGACGCCGCGTCCGGCCGTGCGTTACGCCCCGGCCGTGGACGTCAGCGAGAACGACGACGAGTACGTCGTGACCGCGGAGATTCCCGGCGCGAAGGCCGAGGACGTCACCGTGGAGCTGCACGAAGGCGTGCTCACCCTGCGCGGCGAGAAGCGCAGCGAGCGGGACGAGCGCCGCGAGCACGCGCGCTACGTCGAGCGCGTGTTCGGGACCTTCAGCCGGTCCTTCGCGCTTCCGCAGAACGCGAATCCCGAGAAGGTCGACGCGTCCTTCCGCGACGGCGTGCTGACGCTTCGCATCCCGAAGCGGGAAGAGGCGAAGCCGCGCACGATCCAGATCCAGTCGCGGTAGCGGGCGGCGTTCCGGGCCGGGCCCCGGCGTGCTTGCCGGGGCCCGCGCCGCGCCGGCCGCGGCCCCGCCGCGGCTCGCCGGAAGGCGCCGCGCTCAGGCCGTCGGCCGCTCGCGCAGGGCAGCCAGGCAGCCGGCGCGCTCGAGCACGACGTCGAGCGCGTCGCTGCGCGCCGCCGCGTAGCGCGTGCGCAGGGCCGCGAGCGAGCGCGCGTGGTACTTCTGCGGCTGCTGGCGGAAGAGACGGCCGTGGATCTCCACCTCGAGCGTCTGCGCGCCCGCTTCGAGCGCGCGGCGGTTCGCCTCCGACCACGGCAGAAAGCAGCCCGCGACCTCCTCGCGCAGGAGCGGCTGCAGCGTCGGCTCGAGGGCCTGCCACGGCTCGAACGGCCCCTCGCCCTTCGGGTCGAGCATGCGCTCGACCCACGCCACGACGCGGGGGGCGCGCGCGCGCATCCACGCCCCCGGCGTCGGATCGGAGAGGCACTCGTAGAGCTGCGCGAAGACGCCGAAGTCCGCGAAGGCGGGCCGCGCGCCGAAGAGGTAGGGGCGCGCCGCGAGGTGCGCCTCGAGCAGCGCCACCTCGCGCTCGAACGAGCGCTCGATCGTCTCGCGCGTCTCGGCCGACGAGCCCACGAACGAGAGGCGCGGCACCATGCGCTCGCGGACGGCCCGCGCGGCCTGCTCGACGGCGGCGTCGTCGGCGCCGGCCAAGTTCTCGCGCGCGATGCGTAGCGCGCCGGAAGCCTGGTCGGGCTCGTACGTCCAGCGGTAGTGGAACATCGCCTTGTTGCCCCACTCGTCGGCGTACTCCTCGAGCAGGGCGGAGACGAACGCCGCGACCGCGTCCGGCGGATGGATCGAGGGCTCCGGCCGCGCAGCCTCGATGCGCTCGAGGATGGGCGTCGAGTCCTGGAGCGCCTCGCCGTCGAGCGAGAGGACCAGCGGAATGAGCGGAAGCCGCGCGTGGCGGCGGAACTCCTCCACGTTCGAGGCGTTCCGCACGATCCACTCGTGGGGCACGCCCTTGTAGCGGAAGTACGAGCGGACCTTCACCGAGTACGGAGAGAGCTCGGAGCCGAAGATGCGGTAGGGCGACGCGACCATGCGATCCTCCGGCCGCCGAGGGTACCAGAGGCCGCGGGCCCGGCGTGGTAGCGTGCGCCCGTGATCGAGCTGCGCGGCGTCACGAAGCGCTACGGCGAGCGGGCGGCGGTCGACGCCCTCTCGCTGTCGGTGTCGCGCGGCGAGTGCATGGTGCTCCTCGGCGGCTCCGGCAGCGGCAAGACCACCACGCTGAAGACGGTGAACCGGCTGGTCGAGCCGGACGCCGGCTCGGTGCGGGTGAACGGAGCGGACGTCCGCGCCGTGCCGCCGCACGTGCTGCGCCGGGGCATCGGGTACGCCTTTCAACAGGTGGGGCTGTTCCCGCACCTCACCGTCGGCGAGAACGTGGGCGTCACCCTCGAGCTGCTCGGCTGGGACGCGTCGCGCGTGCGCGCGCGCGTCGACGAGCTGCTCGACCTCGTGGAGCTCCCGCCCGAACAGTTCCGCGCGCGCGCTCCGTCGCAGCTCTCCGGCGGGCAGCAGCAGCGCGTCGGGCTCGCGCGCGCTCTCGCCGCGCGCAGCGAGGTGGTCCTCCTCGACGAGCCCTTCGGCGCGCTCGACCCGCCCACGCGCGACCGCCTGCAACAGTGGTTCCAGCGCGTGCGCCGCGAGCTCGGCCTCACGGTGCTCTTCGTGACGCACGACATGGCGGAGGCGCTGCTCCTCGCCGACCGCATCGCGGTGCTGCGCGAAGGCCGGCTCGTGCAGCTCGGGCCCCCGCACGAGCTCTTGCGCGCGCCGGCCGACGCGTACGTCGCCGAGCTCCTGGCCGCGCCGCGGCGGCAGGCGGAGGCGGTGGAGGCGCTGCTGCGGGGCGCGGGCGACGCGGGGGCGCGGCCCGACGGCAGGACGCGCGCGTGAGCGAGCAGCTCGCCCTCCTGCCGGGTCGCCTGCTGGCCCACCTCGAGCTCGCGCTCGCGGCGCTCGCGCTCGCGGTCGGGCTCGGCGTTCCGCTGGGCGTCGCGGTGACGCGCCGCCGCACGCTCGAGGCATCCGTGCTCGGCGCGGCGAGCGCGATCCAGACCATCCCCAGCCTGGCGCTCCTGGCCGTCATGGTGCCCATCCTCGCGGCGCTCGGCGGGTTCACGGCGGCCGCGTTCGGCGTGGCGCTCTCGAGCATCGGCTACGCGCCCGCGCTCGCGGCGCTCACCCTCTACAGCCTGCTCCCGGTGCTGCGCAACACGGTGGCCGGCATCCGCGCGGTGGATCCCGCGCTGCGCGAGGCCGCCCAGGGCGTCGGCATGACGCCGGGGCAGCAGCTCCGGCGCGTCGAGCTCCCGCTCGCGATGCCGGTCGTGGTGGCGGGGATGCGCACTGCGGCGGCGTTCGCCGTCGGCACCGCGACCCTCTCGACGCCGGTCGGCGCGACCAGCCTCGGCGACTTCATCTTCAGCGGCCTGCAGACGCGCAACGGCGCCGCGGTCCTCGTCGGGTGCGCGGCGGCGGCGGCGCTCGCGCTGCTGCTCGACGGCCTCCTCGGCGGCCTCGAGCGCGGCCTGCGCGAGCGCCGGCGCGCCGCCACCGGGCTCGCGCTCGCCGCGCTCGCGGCGCTCGGCGCCGGGACGGCGGGCGCCGCGGCGTGGCGGCGCGCGGGTGCCGAGACCCCGCTCCGGATCGGCGCGAAGCCGTTCACCGAGCAGTACGTCCTGGCGGAGATCCTGGCGCAGTGGATCGAGCGCCGAACCGGCGCCTCCGCCGCGCCGGTCGGGAGCCTCGGCTCGACCGTCGCGTTCGACGCCCTGCGCGCGGGCGAGATCGACGCCTACGTCGAGTACTCGGGCACCGTGTGGGCGACGCTGATGCGGCGGGCCGACGTGCCGACGCGCGGCGAGGTGCTGGCCGAGATGGAGCGCTGGCTCGCGCGCGAGCACGGGATCGCCGTCGCGGGGGCGCTGGGCTTCGACAACACCTACGCGCTCGGGATGCGCGGCGACGACGCCCGCGCGCGGGGCCTCCGGGGGATCGGCGACCTTGCGCCGCTCGCGCCGCGCCTCGCGATGGCCGGCGACTTCGAGTTCTTTGCGCGGCCGGAGTGGCGGGCGCTCGCGAATGCCTATGGCCTGCGCTTCCGCGCCCGGCGCACGATGGACCCCTCGCTCATGTACCAGGCGCTCGCGGCGCGCGAGGTGGACGTCATCAGCGCCTACTCCACCGACGGCCGCCTCGCGGCGCACGACGTCGTGCTGCTCGAGGACGCAAAGGGCGTGATCCCGCCCTACGATGCGGTCGTCCTCGCGAGCCCCGAGCTCGCCGACGCGCGGCCGCGCGCGCTCGCCGCGCTGCGCGAGCTCACCGGCCGCATCGACCGCGCGCGCATGCAACGCATGAACTTCGCGGTCGACGGGGAGGGCCGCTCGCCGCGCGACGTCGCGGCGGCGTTCGTGGACCGGCTCGCGGCGCGGGCGGCGCCCCGCTAGGGGCGACCCGCGTCGCGAGCCGGTACGGCGACTTCAAGGCGCCTGATACAGGATCGAGTACTTCACCCGCACGTTGGGGTTGCCGCTCTCGCTGTAGAGGATCGACATCAGGTCGCCGTCCGCGAACGTGACGCTGTTCACGAGGTCGGTGCACGAGCTGCCGAGCGCCGCGATCGTGCAGGTGAGCGCGGTGCTGGCGCCGTTCTTCCTCAACGTGACGCTCGCGGTCTGCCCGGCTCCCAGCGCAGGCGAGACGTGGAAGATCAGCTTGCTCGCGGTGCCCGACGAGCGGGTACGTCGGCGTTCCCCTCGCTACCGCCCGACGGGTTCCACGGCATCATGAACACGCCGGTGCTCTGGTTCGAGTGGTTGCCGGCGAGCACCGAGCCGCTCGTGCCCGACGGACCCGCGGGACCCGGATCGCCCTGCGGTCCCTGCGGCCCGGCGGGCCCGGGATCGCCCTGCGGGCCTTGCGCACCGGCCGGACCGGGATCACCTTGCGGTCCCTGCGGCCCGGCGGGCCCGGGATCGCCCTGCGGACCCTGCGGACCGGGGTCGCCCTGCGCGCCCTGGGGACCCGCGGGGCCAGGATCGCCCTGCGCGCCCTGCGGCCCGGCGGGCCCGGGATCGCCCTGCGGACCCGGGTCGCCCTGAGGACCCTGCGGGCCGGCCGGACCCGGATCGCCCTGCGCGCCCTGCGGACCCGGATCGCCCTGCGCGCCCTGCGGCCCGGCGGGCCCGGGATCGCCCTGCGGGCCCGGATCGCCCTGTGCGCCCTGCGGCCCGGGGTCGCCCTGCGGACCTTGCGGACCCGTGGGACCCGGGTCGCCCTGCGGACCTTGCGGACCCACGGCCGCGACGGGGCTCGAGGCTTGGAGCTGGCAGTCGCTGTCGACGGGCGTGATGCCGGGACCCGTGACGCGCAGGTACGGCGCGCTCGTCGTCGTGGGGCCGTCGATCACGGCCTGGATGCGGATGGCCTTCGGGAGCGCCGGGCCGCCCTTGAGCTTCTGCTGCCTGTCGACGTAGACCGCGACGAAGGCGTCGCTCGCGAAGAGCGTCTCGCTATCGATGAGATCCGTGCAGCTCGAGTCGGAAAACAGCTCGAAGGTGAGGAGGTCGGTGCTCGTCGTGCTCCGCTTGAAGTCCCTACGGAGCGCGAAGTACTCGACGGCGATCGGCTCCGCCGCCGCGGAGCTCGCGAGAAGGAAGCTCGCGAGGATCCCCGCGAGCGAGACGAAGCGCGATCGACGCATGAGACGCCCCCGGCGTATCGAGCCCGAACCCCAGGGTCGAACCCTGACCGGAGTCATCGGTCGAGCGCCGGACCGGGCTGAAATGCGCGCAGCCCGCCCGCAGGAGACGTGCAGGCGCCGCGTAGCCAGGGCGCGGTGCGCGCGCGGGCCTCGTTAGCCGCCGGAGAAGGGGTCTTCCGCTTCCGGTCCGGGCGGCGTGTCGTCGTCGAGACGCTGGAGATAGCCGTCCGGGAGCGCGACGCGCTGGCGGCCACCGTGCTTGCCCCGCGGGACGCGGAGGGCGTGGGGCGGAAACGGCTCGGACGGGTCGAGCCCGGCGAGGGCGGCGCGCAGCTCGCCGACCGTCGAGACGCGCGCGAGCCCCTCGCGCAGTCGCGCGCTGTCGCGGAACCCCTTCGTGTACCAGGCCGCGTGCTTGCGGAACGAGCGCAGCCCGGCTTCCTCGCCGATCCAGCCCGCGAGCAGCTCGGCGTGCTCCACCATGAGCTCGGCGACCTCCCCGAGGCGCGGCGGCGGCGACGGCTCGCGGCCCGCGAAGACGTCGGCGAGGTCGCGGAACAGCCACGGGCGGCCGAGGCAGCCTCGCCCCACCACGACGCCGTCGCAGCCGGTCTCGCGCATCATGCGCAGCGCGTCGAAGGCCTCCCACACGTCGCCGTTCCCGAGCACCGGGATGCTGCGTACCGCGCGCTTCAGCGCCGCGATCGCCTCCCAGCGCGCCTCGCCGTCGTAGAGCTGCGCGGCCGTCCGCGCGTGGAGCGCCACGGCGGCGCAGCCCTCGTCCTCCGCGATGCGGCCGGCGTCGAGCCAGGTCGGGTGGTCGTCGTCGATCCCGATCCGGAACTTCATCGTGACCGGCACCGGCCCCGCGCGGCGCACGGCCTCGCGCACGATCGCGCGCAGGAGGCGGGGGCGGAGCGGGATGGCGGCGCCGCCGCCGCGCCGGGTCACCTTGGGAACGGGGCAGCCGAAGTTCAGGTCCACGTGGTCGACGTGGCCTTCGCCGACGAGCCACGCGACCGCCGCGCCGACGTAGTGGGGATCCACGCCGTAGAGCTGCAGGCTGCGCGGCTTCTCGTCGGGCGCGAAGGCGGCGAGCCGCAGCGTGCGGGCGTTGCGCTCGACGAGCGCGCGCGCCGTGATCATCTCGCTCACGTAGAGCCCGGCCCCGAAGCGCCGGCAGAGGGCTCGGAAGGGCGCGTTCGTGACGCCGGCCATCGGCGCGAGCACGACGGGCGGCGCGACGCGCAGCGGTCCGAACGCGAGCGGGCGGAACTCGCCCGGCCGGGCCGGCGGCACGTCGCGGTTCAGCGGGCTCCGCACGGGCCTCGACGGCTCAGGGCGTCCGCGTCACCAGGCGATCGACGGCGTGCACCGGTGCCTCGTCGCCGCTCAGGAACGGCGCGATCGCCGCGTACACGCGCTGCTGCTGGCGCACCCGCGGCAGCCCCTCGAACGCGGCGGACTCCACCTCGATCTCGAAGTGGCCCGCACCGCGCGGGGCGACCTCGACGCGCGCGCCCGGCAGCGCATCCTCGATCGCCCGGCGCATGCGCGCGGCCACCTCCTCGGGCTCGGGCGGAGGGGACGAGAGGATGCGGAGCGCCACGCGACCCGTCCCTAGTAGCGCGGGATCGAGGGATCGACCTGCTGCGACCAGGCGTCGATCCCGCCCGCGAGGTTCGCCACGTTGCGGAAGCCGAGCGCGGCGAAGTGCTCGGCCGCCCGCTGGCTGCGGCCGCCGTGGTGGCAGTGGAACACGATGGGCGTGTCGTGCGGGAGCGCCTCGAGCTCGGCGCGCAGGGCGTCGTCGAGGAGGCGGGTCCCCGGGATGCGCGCCTTCTCGCGCTCCTCCGGCGTGCGCACGTCGACGAACACGAGCTCGCGTCCTTCGTCGAGCATCGTCTTCACCTCGCGCGGCTCGAGCTGACGCACGCGCCCGGCGCCTTCGAGCGCGACGTGGAAGGCCGGGCCGTCGGCCGTCTGGCGCACGTCGATCGTCGCGTTCTCGGCGCGCAGGGCGGAGAGCAGGTCCAGCGCGATCGGGATGCCGTTGGCGACGACCTGCACCTCGTTCTCCTCCGCCGGCCCGAAGTAGAGCCCGGGCTGGTGGCGGGCGTCGACGACGAGGTGCAGCGTGCGCCCGCCGGCGTCCTCGGCGAGCCGGCGCAGCTCCGTCGCCGCGGCGTCGGTCACGTGCAGCGTCGGGGGTTTCCCGGTGGGGCGCTCGACGCCGAGCGCCGCGTACAGCTCCCCGCTCTCGAACATCTCCCGCACGATGTCGCAGCCGCCGACGAACTCGCCGGCGACGTAGAGCTGCGGGATCGTCGGCCACGACGAGTATGCCTTGATCCCTTCGCGGATCGCCGGGTCGGCCAGCACGTCCACGGTCGTGTAGTCGGGGACCACGCGGTCGAGGATCTGCACGACCTGCGCCGAGAAGCCGCACTGCGGCCCGCGCCGGCTGCCCTTCATGAAGAGCACCACCTTGTCGGAGCGGACCAGCGCGTCGATGCGTTCCTGAACGTCGGGAGAGAGCGCCATGCGTGCCTCGAAGCCGGCCCCGCCGCGCGCGCGCCGGGCGGGGGATGCGAGCCGTCAGGCGAGAAACCCAGACGATAGCGAAGTGCGGCCGGCTCCCGCGGCTCAGCGCGCCGCGCCGACCTCGCGCGCGCCCACCTCGCGGGTCTGGAGGACGACGAGGTCCGCCAGGACGCGCAGCGCCTCCTCGAGCTGCGGCGTCTTCTCGTCGCGCCGCGCCCGGCCGGCGCTCTCGGCCGCGGCCGTCTCGGGGCTCGCGGCCCCGGGCGCGACGCCGACGTCGAGGCCTTCGCCGAGGCTCGCCGTGTCGGTCTTCTTCTCGGGGCGCAGGATCTCCGCGATCTCGAGCACGCCGTCGTCGCGGGCGCGCTCGGCCAGCTCCTCGCGGACCTTCTGCAGCGCCTCGTCGGTCCGCTGGCGCGCCTCGGAGCGCGCGCGCAGCTCGGCCACGAGATCGGGGGTGACGGGGGTCCAGCCCTCTCCGTTCCCCGCGTTGGCCTCTCCGCTCGGAAAGGGCGACACCGACTGCGGCGGCAGCGAGTAAGGGAGCTTGCTCTCGCCGAAGAGGTCGAGGTTGAAGGGCGAGGGGATCACGACGTCCGAGGCGACGCCCGCCGCCTGCGTCGACGCCCCGCCCGGCCGGAAGAACAGCGCCGTCGTCACCTTCAGCGCCCCGAGCCCGGGCGGAAGCGGAAAGACGCTCTGCACGGTGCCCTTCCCGAAGGTCTGGTCGTCGCCGACGATCACCGCGCGGCGGTAGTCCTGGAGCGCGCCGGCGAGGATCTCGGAGGCGGAAGCGCTCACGCGCGAGGTGAGCACGACGAGCGGGCCGCGGTACTGGACGCTCTCGTCGGAGTCGTTGAGGACACGGCTGCGCTCCGTCGTGCCGCGGATGCCGACGACCGCGCCCTCCGAGATGAAGAAGCCCGAGATGCGGACGGCGTCCTCCAGCAGGCCGCCGCCGTTGCGCGACAGGTCGAGGAGGAGGCCGTCCGCGTTCGCCTCCTTCGCGTCCTCGAGGATGCGCGCGAGGTCGCGCGAGCCCTGGCGCTTGCTGGGGTCGCGGTCGCCGTAGAACGAAGGGAGCTCCACCACGGCGAGGCGCAGCTTGCGCCCTTCGATCTCGCGCTCCTCGACGCGCAGCTTGGCGGCCTGCTCCTCGAGGTCGATCTTGTCGCGCACGATCGCGACCTCGAAGCGCTCGATCTCGTCGCCCTGCCGCAGCACGGTGAGCCGCACCTGGGTGCCCTTGCGCCCGCGGATCAGCCGCACGATGTCGCGCAGGCGCATGTCGATCACGTCGACGAAGCGGCCGTTCTCCTCGGCCACCGCGATGATCTTGTCCTGCGGCTTCAGCACGCGCAGCCGGTCGGCCGCGCCGCCCGGGATGATCTCCTCGACGACCGCGTAGCCGTCGCGCTCGGAGAGCGCGACGCCGATGCCCTCGAGCGAGAGCTGCATCCCGATCTGGAAGTCCTCGAGGTCGTCGGCCGAGAGGTACACGGAGTGCGGGTCGAGCGCGTTGGCGAAGCTGTTGAGGAAGCCCGCGAAGAGTTCCTCCTGGGACTGCTCGTTCCAGCGCCGCGTGCGCAGCTCGTAACGGTGGACGAGCTTGTCCTCGGCCTCGTCCGGCTGGATCTTCGCGTTGAGGTAGTTCGAGATCTGGAAGTGGGAGAGCGTGCGCAGCAGCTCGTCGCGGGTGGCGGCGTCCTTCGGCCAGCCGCGCTTCTCCGGATCGAGCACGAGGCGCGCCTTCTCGTCCACCCGGTAGTCCGGGGCCTTCACGAAGGCCCGCACGGCGGCCTCCTCGGCGGCGAGCCGCTTCGTGACCTCCTCGCGCAGCTCCTGGAGCGGCGCGCACTGCCCGCCGCGGATCCCGTCGAAGGCCCCCTGCAAACGCTTCTGCCAGCGCCGGCTCTCGGCCGCGAGGAAGAGCGTGCGCTGCGGGTCGACGCGCTCCATGTAGGTGGCGGACGTGCGCTCGCGCAGCCCCTCGTCGACCTCCCCGTAGCGGACGTGCCGCCGCAGGTAGTACGTCATCAGCTCGCCGAGGTCGTCGCAGCCGAGGACGGGCGCCGCGGAGCCGTCGCGGCGCGCGTCGCCGTGGGTCGTGGCGGGCACGAGCGCCAGACAGACCAGCAACGCGAGGAGCAGGCGCATCCAGCTCGGTCGGATCATTGGATCCGGGAAAACATATCAGAACGCCTCGGCGCCCGCGGGCCGCGCACCCGCGCCGCCGGCGAAGCGGAGCCCGAGCGCGCGCAGGTGGACGAGATCGTGCGAGGGCGCGAGCGCGAACCCCGCGCGCTCGAGCCCCGCGAGGAAGCGGCGCACCTCGCCGAGGCGTGCGTCGTCCTCCGGCACCACGAGCAGGCGGTAGAGGAACGGCTTCGGAACGTCGGCGCGGATCCCGTCCACGGCGTTCGCGACGTCGCCGGCGAACGCGATGCGGCGCGGCGCGCCGCCTTCCGCGCGCACGGCGGCGAGGATCACCTGGCTGCCCGGCGTGTGGCCGGCCGCCCAGAGCACGGCGACGCCCGGGAACCCGGGCAGCGCGGCGAGCGGCGCGTCGGGCAGGATCGTGCGGCGCACGCAGCCCGCCTCCTCGACGTGCGCCGCGCCCGCGCGCGTCGTGTAGCTCCGGCGCGCGGCCTGAGCGGCCGTCTGGAAGAGCGCGATCGGCGCGCCGCGCCGCGCGGCGCACAGGGCGCGCACGCCCTGGGTGTGGTCGACGTGCAGGTGCGTGAAGACGAGCCCGAGGGGCCCGCCCAGGGCGTCCGCCCCGAGCTGCTCCGCGACGTCGCCGTGGGCCTCGACGGAACCCGCGGCGGTCAGGAGCTCCAGCGGCCGTCCGAAGGAGGCGGCGGCCGCGCGGTCCATCCCGGCGTCGACCAGGAGCCGGCGGCCGTCCGCCCACGTGAGGACGAAGGCCGGGTGCCCGAGCACGTAGGGGCGCTCCGGCGCGGGGTCGCGGTCCGCATCGAGCACCTGCGCGCGCGGGACGGGCTGGCTCGCCGTGTTGACGACGAGGACGTCCACGGCGAGGTCCGGCCCGGCCTCGAGAGCGGGCAGGTCGGCCGGAAGCGGCGCGCCGAGGCCGCGCACGCCGCGGTGCGCGAGCCCGAGGCCGGCTGCGGCGACGACGAGCGCCGCGAGGAGGACGAGCGCGAGGAGGCGGAGCGTTCGGCGCACCGCTACGCCGGCCCCGGCGCCGCGAGCGCCGCCGGGCCCTCCGCGTCGAAGCGCGGGAGGAGCGGGTCCGGCTCGAACCAGACGGCCTTCGAGGCGACGTGCACGTGGGCCTCGGGCCGCCGCCCCGGGTCGCCGTCCAGCGCACCGAGGCGGATGCGCCGCAGCGCCGGCCAGGCCTCCATCCGCGCGTAGAGCGGGGAGCCGCAGCGGCCGCAGAACGCCCTGAGCTTTCCCGGCGAGGACTCGTACTCTCGCACGAGCTCGGCGCCCGCCCGCAGCCGGAAGGCGCTCGCCCGCACCGACGCGTTCGTCGCGAAGGCGGTGCCGGTCGCGCGGCGGCACTGCGAGCAGTGGCAGTGGATCACCGGTCCGAGCGCGCCGTCGATCTCGAAGCGCACACCTCCGCAGAGGCAGCCGCCCGTCAGCATCGGGCTCCTCCCGCGCGCGGCGCGGGGCCGCGCGTCTTCGGCGCGGCCTGCCGCCCGGCCCGGCGCGCGCCGCGCCGGGCACGCCCGACGCGACCCGGCGCCGCGCCGCACTGCGATAGCATCGCGCGGCACCGGGGAGGCGGCATGGGGCGGGTCGGGAGGGCGCGCGACGGCGGGTGGCGCGCGCCCCGCGTCCGCGAGGGCGGCGCGGCATGAGCGATCCGGCCGCGCGCCGCGGCGACGCGGCGGAGTGCCCCGTGGTCGAGGCGCGCGAGGTCGGGCGCTTCGAGGACGCCTGCGACGTGCTCGTCGTCGGCCTCGGCGCGGCGGGCGCCGCGGCGGCGCTCGAGGCGCGCGCGGCCGGCGCGGAGGTGCTCGCGCTCGAGCGCGCGAGCGCGGGCGGCGGGACGTCCGCGCTCTCCGGGGGCGTCCTCTACCTCGGCGGCGGAACGCCGCTCCAGAAGGAGTGCGGCTTCGACGACTCGCCGGAGGAGATGTTCAAGTACTTGATGGCGAGCTGCGGCCCGCGGCCGGACGAGGCCAAGATCCGGCTCTACTGCGAGGGCAGCGTCGACCACTACCACTGGCTCGTCGCCCAGGGCGTCCCGTTCAAGCCGGTCTTCTACCCGCACTACAGCGGGGAGCCGCCGACCGACGACGGCCTCGTCTACTCGGGAACGGAGGACGCCTGGCCCTTCGACCGCGTCGCCAAGCCCGCGCCGCGCGGCCACGTGCCGCGCATCCCGGGCCAGGCGGGCGGCCTGCTCATGCAGAAGCTGCTCGCGGCGCTGGCCGGCTCGGGCGCCGTCGTGCGGACGGACGCGCGCGCGCTCGCGCTCGTGCGCGACGGGGACGGCCGCATCGTCGGAGTCGTGGCGCGGAGCGCCGGCCGCGACGCCGCGATCCGCGCGCGCGGCGGCGTGGTGCTCGCGACCGGGGGCTTCATCCACGACGAGCGCATGCTCGCGCTCCACGCGCCGCTCCTCGCGCGCTGCCGCTATCGCGTCGGCGCCGAGGGCGACGACGGGAGCGGGATCCGGATGGGGCTCGCCGCGGGCGGCGCGCCGCTCAACCTCGGCATGGGCTCGATCTCGCTTCCCGTGACGCCGCCGAAGGCGATCCTCAAGGGCGTGCTCGTGAACGGAGTCGGGCAGCGCTTCGTGAACGAGGATGCCTACTTCGGCCGGCTCGGCGAGCACGCGCTCCTGCACCAGGGCGGGCGCTGCTACTGGATCCTCGACGACGCGACGTTCGTGCGCCCCGAGGTCCCCCGGCGGGTCGCGGCGGTCGGCGAGACGGTGGCCGAGCTCGAGCGCGAGCTCGGGATGCCCGAGGGCGCGCTCGTCGCGACGGTGGAGCTCTACAACCGCCACGCCGCGCGCGGAGAGGATCCGCTCTTCCACAAGAAGAGCGCCTGGCTCGTCCCGCTCGAGCAGCCGCCCTTCGGCGCGCTGGACTGCACCGCCGAGGGTTCGCTCTACGCCGCGTTCACGCTCGGCGGCCTCCACACGGACGTCGACGGCGCGGTGCTGACGCCGTCCGGGGCGCGCCTCCCCGGCCTCTGGGCGGCCGGCCGCGCGACCGCCTGCCTGGCCGCGCCCGGCTACGCGAGCGGCCTCTCCCTCGGCGACGGCACCTTCTTCGGGCGCCGCGCGGGCCGCGCCGCGGCCCGCGGCGCCGCGTGACGCGGCCGGAGCGCGACGGGCGGGCAGCGGGCCCGTTCCCCGCCACGGTCTCGCGAGGCGACGGTCGCGTGGCGTCTAGTAGCGGTAGTGGTCCGGCTTGTACGGGCCGTCCGCGTCGACGCCGATGTAGGAGGCCTGCTCCGGCGTCAGCTTCGTGAGGCGGACGCCGAGGTGCGCGAGGTGGAGCCGCGCCACCTCCTCGTCGAGCTTCTTCGGCAGGACGTACACCTTCTTCTCGTACGAGCCGGCGTTCTTCGCGAGCTCGAGCTGGGCGAGCACCTGGTTCGAGAACGAGGCCGACATCACGAAGCTCGGGTGACCCGTCGCGCAGCCGAGGTTGAGGAGGCGTCCCTCCGCGAGGACGAGCACCGAGTGGCCGTCGGGGAAGATCCACTCGTCGTACTGGGGCTTGATGTTCACCTTGCGGATCCCCGGCACCTTCTTCAGCCCGGCCATGTCGATCTCGTTGTCGAAGTGGCCGATGTTGCCGACGATGGCCTTGTCCTTCATGCGGGCCATGTGGTCGACGCCGATGACGTTGTAGTTGCCCGTCGCCGTGACGAAGACGTCGGCCCGGTCCACCACGTCGTCGAGCGTCGCGACCTCGTAGCCCTCCATCGCGGCCTGGAGCGCGCAGATGGGGTCGATCTCGGTCACGATCACGCGACAGCCCTGGCCGCGCAGCGCCTGCGCGCAGCCCTTCCCGACCTCCCCGAAGCCGCATACGACGGCCACCTTCCCGCCGAGCATCACGTCGGTGGCGCGCATGAGGCCGTCCGGGAGCGAGTGCCGGCAGCCGTAGATGTTGTCGAACTTGCTCTTCGTGACGGAGTCGTTGACGTTGATCGCGGGGAAGAGCAGCGTCCCGGCGCGCTCCATCTGGTAGAGCCGGTGCACGCCCGTCGTCGTCTCCTCGGAGACGCCTCGCACCTCCGGCGCGACGCGCGACCAGAGCTGCGGGTCCTGCGCGCGCAGCCGGCGCAGGAGGTCGAGGATCACGCCCCACTCCTCGGGATCCGTCTCGGGGTTGTAGTCGGGGATCTTCCCGGCGCGCTCGAACTCGAGGCCCTTGTGGAGGAGGAGCGTCGCGTCGCCGCCGTCGTCGACGATCTGGTGCGGGCCGCTCCCGTCCGGCCAGAGCAGCGCCTGCGCGGTGCACCACCAGTACTCCTCCAGCGTCTCGCCCTTCCAGGCGAAGACCGCGATGCCGCGCGGCGCCTCCGGCGTCCCGGCGGGGCCCACCGCGACCGCGGCCGCGGCGTGGTCCTGCGTCGAGAAGATGTTGCACGAGGCCCAGCGCACGTCCGCGCCGAGCGCCGCGAGCGTCTCGATCAGGACGGCGGTCTGCACGGTCATGTGGAGGCTCCCGGCGACGCGCAGGCCCGCGAGCGGCCGGGCGCCGGCGTAACGGCGGCGCACCTCCATCAGCCCGGGCATCTCGTGCTCGGCGAGCCGGATCTCGCGGCGGCCCCACTCGGCGAGCGAGAGGTCGGCGACCTTGAAGGGCGGGCGGTCCTGGAGCGGCATCGGGGGGGCCTCCTCGTGGCCCGGGCGCGGGGCCCGGGAGCGCGGCGCGGGCTCGTGGCCGGCCGGATTCGCTTATGCGGATTCCATGATATAGGGCCTGGGCGGCCCGTCAACGCCCGCGCGCGAGGCTCTCGTAGTCCGGCTTCCCCGCCGCCTCCCACTCCCGGTAGAGCGCGAAGAAGGGCTCGCCCATCGGGTTCAGGCCGCGGATGGGCATCGAGCCGCGGCGGATGGTCCAGTCGTGGGGCGAGAGCTCGCCCGCCCGGCGGAAGTGCCGCTCCGCCGCCTCCGCGTCGCCGCGCCGGTGCAGCCACCAGGCCAGCGCGAACTCGGCCCGCGCCGCCTGCTCCGCGGGCGTCGGGCGCAGGACGCGCGCGCGCACCTCGTCCTCCGCGAAGGGCAGCCGGCCCTCGCGCACCCACGCGCGCACCGCGGCGAGGAAGGGCGCCGATTCCTTCCCGTGGAACGCCTTGAAGAGGTCGCTGCCGAAGTCCGCCGAGTTCGGGCGCACGATGCGGCCCGCCTCGTCGATCCAGACGACCGTCGGGACGTTGATCATCCCGTACAGGTCGGCGACGACGTGCTCGGTGTCGACCACGCTCGGATGCGTGGGTCGCGCGCGCTCGACGTAGGGGCGGGGATCGTCGGCGTTCCGGTCGAGGGCGACCGTGAAGGGCGTGAAGCCGTGGGGCCCGAGCTCCTCGTATAGCGCCTGCCAGACCGGCAGGTCCTCGCGGCAGCCTCACCAGGAGGCGTAGGCGACGAGCAGCACCTTCTTGCCGCGGTGCTCCGAGAGCCGGTGCACGCGGCCGGCGAGGTCGGGAAGCGCGAAGTCGGGGGCCTCCAGGCGCGCGAGCCGCTCCGCGCGCTCGCCCGCCGAGGCGGCGAGCGCCGCGACGCGGTGCTCGAGGTCGAGCGCGAGCGGGCGGTCGAGGAGCTCGGCGGCGGCGGCGAGGTCGACGGACCCGTCCACCACCAGATCGGAGCGCCGCGCCGTCGGGACGCACACGGCGCCGCGGCACAGGCCGGCCGGCTCGAGCCGCCAGCCGAGCGCGGCTTCGAGGCTCGCCGGCGGGAGCCGCACCCTCCCGTCTTCCACCAGGGCGCCGACCGTGTGCGCCTCGTGCTCGTCGATCACGGTGAACGGGGCGGCCATCCGGGTCTCCTCTCGCCCGCGCGGCGGGCTCGCTTGCAGGCTAGCGGACCGCGCACGCGGCTGCGCAGTGGAAGCGGAGTTCCCAGCGAAGCGCGCCCGGCTCCCCGCGCGGAGCCGGAGCCGGCGGCGAGCTGCCGCTTCACGCGCGCGCAGCCGCTCGCCCCATGTGCGCGCGCCGACACGCGTCGGAGACGCGCGCAGGCGAACGCGACGCGGGCGCGGTACGGGACTTGCTACGGGTGACGAGCCACGGAACCCGACGCGAAGGCTGCCCCTTATGCGCAAGCTCCTGCAGATCGTGTGCCTCGTGACCCTCGCGCTCCCGGCCGGGGCGCTCTCCGCGCGCGCGGGGATCGTGAGCGGCCCGCGGATGATCGACCCGCCGGCGGTGCTCGGCCGCGATCCGCTCGGCACGGATTCCTTCTACGCCTTCTACGAGACGCAGGACCACGTCCTCGAGCAGGCGCTCCGCGTGGACGGCGGCTGGATCGGAGCGGGTACGGAGATCTCGAGCCAGTACGTCCTCTACGACCCGGCGCAGCGCACGCACCACACGATGACGATCGTCTTCGACGCGCCGATCCTCGGCGTCGCGAGCGGCGGGCGCCGGCTGCGGAGGAGCGACTGGCTCGGCGTCGACGGGGTGAAGTACAAGAGGTTCCGCGACCGCGGGAAGGAAGCGCGCGACCGCTACACGATCTCCGACGACGGCTACAGCATCACGTTCAAGATGCGCGCCAACAGCCCGGGCGACTACTTCCGCATCCTCACCGCGGCGAGGGGCTACACGCCGCCGCCGCCCCCCATCGAGGACGATCCGCCCGACACGCCCGCGCTCCCGGAGCCCGGCGCGGCGCTCCTCTTCGGCGCGGGCGCTCTCGCCGTGCGCCGCTTCGCGCGGCAGCGGAGTCGCTGAGCCGCTACCGTCGCGGCATGCGAACGCGGCTGGCGTGCGCGCTCAGGCGCCATCGTCTCGGGGCGCTCGCGGCCTGCGCGCTCGCGCTCGCGGCCGCGCCGCCCGGCGCTGCGCAGGAGACCCCGCGCGGCGCGAGGCGCGATGCGCCGGCCGGCGTCGCGCAGGGGGCGCGGCACGCGCGGGCGGCCGCCGCCGACGAGGAGGGCTCCGTGCTGGACTACACGCTGAACCTCATCGACGGGACGCCGCAGCCGCTCGCGGAGTACCGCGGCCAGGTGCTCCTGCTCGTGAACGTCGCGAGCCGCTGCGGTCTCACGCCGCAGTACGAGGCGCTGGAGGCGCTGTACGAGCGCTACCGCGCGCGCGGCTTCGTCGTCCTCGGCTTTCCGGCGAACGACTTCGCCGGCCAGGAGCCGGGCGCCGACGCGCAGATCGCCGAGTTCTGCCGCAGCACGTACGGCGTGCGCTTTCCGATGTTCTCCAAGATCTCGGTGAAGGGCGACGCGAAGCACCCGCTCTACCGCGAGCTCACGTCGCTCCCGGCGCCCCTCGGCGGCGAGGTGCAGTGGAACTTCCAGAAGTACCTCGTCGACCGCCGCGGCCGCGTCGTGGCGAAGTTCGACCCGCGTACGCCTCCCGACGACTCCGCCCTGGTCGCGAAGCTCGAGAGCCTCCTCGCCGAGCCCTCCTGAGGCGCGGCCCGCGGCTCGCGCGCGCCCGTGCCGGCGTCGAGCCGCCGCCGTCGGCCGCCGTCCGGCTGCTCGCCGCGGGGACGACGGCCCGCGCGCTCAGCCCGCGAGGCCCGTCAGCCGCTCGCTCTCCTCCCACAGGCGGCGGGCGAGCTCGGGATCGCGCGCCCAGGCCGCGGGCGTCCGCTCGCGCCGCGAGGCGAAGTAGCGGCCGCTCGCGTCGAGCTCGGGGGCGGTCGCCAGCCAGAGCGCCGTGTCCGCGCCCTGCGCCGGCGTGCGGAAGAACACGGAGAGCGCGCGGGTGAGGAGCCGCACGAGCGCGCCGTTCTGCTGTCCGAGCCGGGTCGCGACGGCGCCCGGGTGGAGGGCGTTCACGGTGACGCCGGTGCCGGCGAGCCGGCGCGCGAGCTCCTGCGCGAAGAGGAGGTTCGCCGTCTTCGACTGCCCGTAGACGCGCATGCTGCGGTACGAGCGCTCGTTCTGGAGGTCCGCGAGGTCGAGCCGGCCGAAGCGGTGCGCGTCCGAGGCGACGATCACGATCCGCGCCGGCGCGGACGCGCGCAGCCGGTCCAGCAGGAGCCGCGTCAAGAGGAAGTACGCGAGGTGGTTCACGGCGAAGGTCGTCTCGAGCCCGTCGGGCGTCGTCTCGCGCCGGAAGTTCGCGACGCCCGCGTTGTTGACCAGCACGTGGATCTCCGGGAGACGCGCGAGGAGCTCCGCCGCGGCGGCGCGGATCTGCGCCTGCTCGCACAGGTCGGCGAGCACGAGCTCGGGCGGCGGCGCGCCCGGCGCCTCGCGCTGAATGCGCGCGAGCGTCGCGCCGGCGCGCTCGCGGCTGCGGCCGACCACCACGACGCGGCCGCCCGCGCGCGCGAGCCCGACGGCGATCTCCTCGCCGATCCCGGACGTCGCACCCGTCACGACGCATGTCTTGCCCCGCAGCGTCCAGCCGCCGTCCACCATGCCCCTCCTCACGGGCGCGCCGCGCGCTCGGCGCGCCTCATGCGCGCTTCACCTCATGGTAGGTGCCGGCCGCTATCCTGCGCCCGGTGGCGGGCATGGCGGCCGGGCCGGTCCTCGCGCTCCTCGTCGTTCTCGGCGGGGCGCTCGCCTTCCCGGACGCGTACCCCGCGGAGCTGCGCGCCCCGCCCGGCTACCTGCTGCCCGCCCCGGACGCGCGCGAGCTCGCGCCGGATGCGCTCGCCGATGGACCGCCGGCGGCCTTCGCATTCCCGCTCGGCGAGCGGCTCGTCTACCAGGTGCGCTACTTCGGCGTGGAGGTCGGCTTCGCGACGATCGAGGTGGCGCGCTTCCTCGAGCTCGAGGGACGCCGGTACGCCCACCTCGTCGCGACCGCGCGCACGAACGACTTCTGGAGCTCGCTCTTCCGCGTGGACGACCGCACCGAGGCGCTCGTCGACCTCGACACGGGCCGGGTCGCGCGCTCGCGCACGCGGACGCTCCACGGCGGCCGCGAGGCGCGCGAGGAGATCCGCTACGACTGGGACACGCACTTCGTCCACGTGCGGAAGGTGAAGGTCCACCGCAACAGCGTGCGCGACGTCGCGTTCGACTTCGGCCCCCACGTGCACGACGTCTTCGACGCGTTCTACGCGCTGCGCCGCGTGCCCTTCCGCGAGGGGCTCGAGATCGAGCTGCCCGTCTACGCGTCGCGCAAGATCCACGGCTTCCGCGTGCGCAGCGCGGGGCGCCGCGACGTCTACGCCGCGGCGCTCGGTCCCGCGCCGGCGCCGGCGCTCGAGCTGCGGCCGTACGACACCATCGACGGCCGGCCGCACGAGGTGGGCGACGGCCGGGTGTACATGCTGGAGGACGACGGGCGCGTCCCGGTCCGCCTCGAGGGCTGGTTCCGCTGGACCTCGTGGATCCGGGTCGGCGGCGTCTCGGCGGAGCTCGTCGCGTGGGAGCGCGGCCGGCGCGTCGCAGGCGAGGCGCCGCTCTGGACGCCCCCGCCCGTCGCGCCTGCGAGCGTCGAAGGGCGGCCGCGCTGGGACCCGCCGCCCGCGGTCGCGGCCGCGCGGGCGCGGAGCGGCGTCGCGCCCCGGGACGTGAAGCGGGCGCTGCGCTGAGCCGGCGCGCCCGGCGGGCCGCGCCCGCGCGGGGCGCCGGCGCGCGCGGGCGGCGGCGGGCGCCCCCCCGCGGTCAGTGCACCGCGTCGGGCTCGCCCAGCGCGAACGGCGCGATCTCGGCGTCGAACGTCGTCGCGTCGTGCGGGCGGATCATGCGGTAGGTCCCGTGCATGCTGCCGTGCGAGGTGCGCAGTGGACACGAGGAGGTGTACTCGAACGCCTCGCCGGGTCGCAGCAGCGGCTGCTTCCCCACCACGCCCGGTCCGCGCACCTCCTCCACCCGCCCGCGCGCGTCGATGATGATCCAGTGGCGGCTCAGGAGCTGGACGGGGGCCTCCCCCTCGTTGCTGATGCGCACGCGGTAGGCGAACAGCCACTTCCCGTTCTCGGGGTCCGAGCGCTCGGGCACGAGCTGGCACTGCGCTTCGACGCGCACGCCGGCCGTCACGGCTTCCGAGCGCTTGGCCGCACCCACCGGTCGCGTTCCTCCCGCGCCGCGCGCGCACCCGCGCGCCGGCGGCGGAAGCTTATCGCGGCGCGCAAGGGGCGCCGCCGGGCGCCGGTGCGGCCGGCTGCGTAGACTGAGTCTCGAGGAGGAGCGCCGTGCAGATCGGTCTCCAGCTTCCGAGCTTCACGTGGCCGGGAGGCGCGGCCGCGATCGCGCCCGTCCTCGGCGACGTCGCGCGCGCCGCCGACGAAGCCGGCTTCGCGAGCCTCTGGGTGATGGACCACTTCTTCCAGATCCCCGTCGTCGGGCCCGCGGAGCACGAGATGCTCGAGGGCTACACCGCGCTCGCCTGGCTCGCGTCGCGCACCGAGCGCGTGCGGCTCGGGACGCTGGTGACCGGCGTCACCTACCGGCACCCGGGCGTCCTCGTGAAGACGGTGACGACGCTCGACGTGCTCTCGGGCGGGCGCGCCTGGCTCGGGATCGGGGCCGCCTGGTTCGACCGCGAGCACGCGGGGCTCGGCGTGCCGTTCCCGCCGCTCGGCGAGCGCTTCGAGCGGCTCGAGGAGGCGCTCCGCATCGCGAAGCAGATGTGGTCCGGCGAGGTGGCGCCCTTCCGCGGCCGCCACTACCAGCTCGCGGAGACGCTCTGCGTGCCGCTGCCGATCCGGCGGCCGCACCCGCCGATCCTGATCGGCGGGCAGGGCGAGCGCAAGACGCTCCGCCTCGTCGCGCGCTACGCGGACGCGTGCAATCTCTTCGCGTTCGCCGGCCCCGACGCGCTGCGCCAGAAGCTCGACGTGCTGCGGCGGCACTGCGACGCCGAGAAGCGCGACTACGACGCGATCCATCGCACCGCGCTCGGCGTCGCGTACCTCGCGCCCGGGAAGCAGACGCCGGCCGACGTGATCCGCCAGTGCGAGACGCTGGGGCGGCTCGGCTTCCACGAGCTCATCGTGAGCCTGCCGAACGTCCACGAGCGCACGCCGCTCGAGACGTTCGCGAAGGAGATCGTCCCCGCCGCGCGCGACCTCGACGGCCCGCGCGGACGGTTCTAGACGGCGGGTCCGGCCCCTTCTACACGAGCGCCTTCCAGAGGGCGGCGGCGGAGGGGAGGCCGAGGGCGAGGCGCGCCGCTTCGACGCCCGACGCGAGGACGCCGTAGACGCCCCCGCCCGGCTGCGTCCAGTGGCCGGCGAGGAGGAGGCCGGGAAGCGGCGTCGCCGGCGCGGGGCGGCCCGGGCCCACCTGGTCCGGCGTGAGCGCAAACCCGTACAGCGCGCCGTCCCCGTTGCGCGTATAGCGCTCGAGCGTGCGCGGCGTCCCCGCCTCGGAGAAGCGCACGGCGTCGCGCAGCCCGGGCACGACGCCCTCGGCGAGCTCGAGCAGCCGCGCGTGCACGCGCTCCTTGTCGGCGCGCCAGCGCGCCGGCGGCGCGTAGCCCGCGAGCGTCGTGAGGAGGAAGAGCGACTCGCCCGGCGGCGCGAGCGACGGGTCGGCGAGCGTCGGGACGGTGAGCGTGAGCCAGGTGGGGTCCCCCGCGAGCGCGGCGCCGTACGCGGCCTCGTGGTCGAGGCCGCCGAACCAGAACGTCTCGTGGGCGAGGCCGGCGCCGCGAAGGTCGAGCGAGGTCGCCCCGTAGACGACGAACGCCGAGATGGACGGCTCGAGCCGCTCGAGGCGCGCGAGCCAGCGGGCGTCCCACGCCTCGCGGCCGACGAGCTCGAGCGCGGTCTGGCGCAGGTCGGCGTTCGAGACGACGACGGGCGCCTCGATGCGCTGGCCGTGCTCGAGGACGACGCCGCGTACGCGCCCTCCCTCCAACGCGATGCGTCGCACCTCGGCCCGCAGGAGAACCTCGCCCCCCGCGGCCTCGACCGCCGTGGCGAGGAGGTCGGCGAGCGCCTGGAACGTCCCCCGGCACGCGCGGGCGCCGTCGGCCACGTACGAGAGCAGCATGGTCGCGAAGTAGAGGAAGGAGGCTCGCGAGGGCGGGAGCCCGACGAACGGCCAGAGCGCGGCGAGCGCCGCGCGCGCCGCCGGGTCGCCCACGTGCGCCTCGAGGACGTCCGCGAGCGTCGCGCGCCGGAGGCGCCGCAGCGTCGGAAGCCGCTCGAGCGCGGCGGCGCCCGCGCCGGCGGCCGCGCCCTCTGCGGCGAGCTCGACCTCCGCGCGGATGCGCGCGCAGACGTCGACGAACGCGCGCACGCCGTCCGCGCAGCCCGGGAAGCGCGCCGCGTGCGCCTCGACGAAGGCGTCGAGCCCGGCCGGCGCGCGCAGGGCGACGCCGGGAAGGGCGAGGGCGTAGACCGGGTCGACGGCGACGAGCGGAGCGCGCTCGGCGAGGCCGAGCGCCGCGAGCAGCCGCGCCACGAGGCCGCCCTCCGCGCCGGCGGGCGCGCAGCCGCCGATCAGGTGCACCGCGGAGTCGAAGCGGTAGCGGCCGCGGCGGAAGGCGTGCCCGTAGCCGCCGACCCGGTCGTGGCGCTCGACGACGAGGACGCGGCGCCCGGCGCGCGCCAGGAGCGCCGCGGCCGCGAGGCCGCCGAAGCCCGCGCCGACGACGATGGCGTCGTACGCGTCGCGGCGCGACTCGCGGTGGAAGCGCGCGCCCGACGGCCGCCCGTGCGGCGCGGCGCTCAACGCACCTCGAGCTCGCGCGGGTCGTTGCCGGAGAGGCCGTAGCGGATCATGAAGTCCAGCAGCGCGACGTTGTAGCGGCTCGTCGTGCCCTCGCCTGTGAAGATCCGCGGCAGGTGGCCGCGCATGTGATGGTCGACGAGGCGCCCCAAGCGGGTCTGGCGCACGTAGTCGCCCACCTGGAAGAGGGTGAACAGGCGCCCGTCGTAGAAGTAGTCCGCGAGTCGCTGCCAGATCCGGAGCGCGCGCAGGACCTTGCGCTCGTAGCGCGCGAAGCCCTGCGCCGTGTTCTCGAGGATCGCGTCGGCGAGCGCCTCGGCGCCCTCCATCCCGATCAGCATCCCGCTCGAGAAGATCGGGTCGACGAAGCCGAACGCGTCGCCGACGAGCGCCCAGTTCGGGCCCACGCCGCGCTCGGCCCGCAGCTGGTAGTTCGTGTACTTGATCACCGGCGTGAGCCGCTTCGCGTTCGGAGCCCAGCCGGCGGTGATCGGATCCGAGCGCAGCAGGCGGTCGTATTGCATCTCGGGGTCGTCGCCGAAGCGGCGCACGTGCTCGCTCGGCACGACGAGGCCCACCGAGACCCGCCCCGGGAGCGGGATCCGCCAGGCCCAGCCGCGCTCCAAGCGGTCGCTGTGGACGTTGCCCTCGAAGAGGAGCGGCACGCCCTCGAGGTGCGCGTGGAGCGCCGTGTCGCGGCGCGGGCCGGCCGTCGTGCGCAGCTCGAGGAGGCGGGCCACGGTGCGCGTGCGCCCGCTCGCGTCCACCACGAAGTCGGGTGCGCCGTCGAAGAAGCCGTCCGCCGCCGCGAGCGTCGCATCGGAGAGCCGGAGGCGGTCGCCGGCGGCGCGCTCCACGACGGCGCCGACGTCGAAGGGCTGCGCCCCGGCCTTCACCGCGGCGTGGAGCAGCGCCGCGTCGAACTCGGCGCGCGGAACGTTGTACGAGTAGGTCGTCGAGGCGTTGCGCACCTCCGCGAAGCGGAAGCTCTGCTGGCGCTCGAGGCTGAACGTGAAGGAGGCGCCCGGCTTCCAGGTGCTGAAGGCGCGCACCTCGTTCTCGACCCCGAGCTTGCGCAGGAACGGGACGATCGCCGGGACGAGCGACTCCCCCACGATGATCGGCGGCCGCTTCCCGCGCTGGAAGAGGCCCACCCGGACGCCCGCGCGCGCGAGATAGGTGGCGACGGCGCAGCCGGCGGGGCCCGCGCCGATCACGGCCACGCTGCGGATTTGCGTTCCGGGCATGTCCCGGCAACATAGCCGCGGCCTCGGAGGGAACCAAGGCAGTCATGACGGCATGGAGTCGCGAGGCGCTCGCGCAGCGGATCGTCGAGATCCTGCGCGAAGACATCCTCGACGTGGACGAGCGCTTCACGGCCACCTCGAGCCTGGTCGACGCGGGGCTCGACTCGCTCGCCGTCACGCAGCTCCTCCTCGCGCTCGAGGAGAGCACCGGAATCTGGGTCGACGAGAGCCTCCTCACCCCGGAGAACCTCGCGAGCGCCGAGGCGCTCGCCGCCTGCGTCGTCGACCTCGCGTCGTGACGCCATGCGCGGGCCGCTCGTCCCGCTGACCGGCGCCGACTGCTTCCTGCGCGCGTTCGACGGCGAGGTGCGGCGCACGGCCGGCGCGAGCCACCTCTCGCAGCTCGTCCTGCGGCTCGGCCCGGGCTTCGACCCGGAGCGACTGCGCGCGCTCGTCGCCCGGGTCGCCGAGGAGGCGCCGATCCTGCGCGCGCCGATCCGGCGGCCGCGCGGCGTGGGCGCGCCGGTCTACGACCTCGCGCGCGCGGCGCGCGCGCCGCTTCCGCGCGTCGAGGTCCACCCGAGCGCCGCCGCGCCGCCCGGCGCGCCGCGCCCGCTGCCCGAAGCGTTCTTCGCGCGCCTCAACGACCGCCTCGACGCCCGGCGCGGCGAGCTCCTGCGCTTCGACGTGGTGCCCTGGGAGGGCGGGGCCGCGGGCACGGACCTCGCGCTCACCTGGGTCCACATGCTGCTCGACGGCGCGGGCAGCGAGGCGTTCGTGCGCTGGCTCGACGAGCGCTTCCGCGGCGCGCGCGGGCCGGGCGAGCTCCCGGCGGGCGACGGGCTCGGCGACGTCGCGCCGCCCGCGCTCGGCGCGGGCCGCGGCCGCGCGGCGCACGCGTGGCAGCGCCACATGCGCGGCCTCGCGGCGCGCCCGCCGCGCTCGCTCGCGGGTCCGCTGCGCCGCGTGCGACAGGCGCTGCGCTACGAGCTCGAGACGCTCTCGCCCGGGGAGACGGCCGCCGTGGCCGCGCGCGCGCGCGAGCGCGCGGGGTTCCTGACGCCCATGCTCTTCTACCTGGCGGCGGCGATCCGTGCGCACGCGGCGGTGTTCGAGGCGCGCGGCGTCGATCCGGGCAGCTTCGTCGTTCCGCTCCCGGTGAACCTCCGGCCGAAGGGCGCCGAGGGGGCGGTGTTCCGCACCCACGTCTCGATGCTCTGGTTCCACGTTCCGGCGGAGGGCGCCTCCGACTTCGACGCGCTGCTCGAGCGCCTGAAGGCGCAGCGGCGCGACGCCATCAAGGCGGGTCTCGTCGAGGCCGGCGTCGCGGCGATGGACTACGCGCGCTTCGCGCCCGCGCGGCTCTACGCGCACGCGGCGCGGCGCAGCTTCGGCGGCGAGCTGTGCTCCTTCTTCTTCGCGTGGACCGACCGCTTCCTCCCCGGCCTCGCCAGCTTCCTCGGCGCTCCGATCGAGAACGGCTTCCACGCGCCGTCCGTTCCGCCCTCGCCGGGGAGCGGCGCGATCCTCTCGGTGCGCGAGGGGCGGCTCAACCTGACGCACGTCTTCCAGGCGGGCGTTCTCTCCGACGCCGAGCGCGCGCTCCTGCGCGCGCGCCTGCGCGCCGACCTCCTGGGCTCGTGACGCCCGAGCGCTTCGACGTCGCCGTCGCGGGCGGCGGCTGCGCGGGCGTCGCGGCCGCGCTCGCGGCCGCGGGCGCCGGCGCGCGCACGCTGCTCGCCGAGCGCAGCGAGGTCCTCGGCGGGAACGCCGCGCAGGCGTTCGTGCACACGATCTGCGGGCTCTACCTCCCGGCCGAGGCGGGCGACGCGCAGCCGGCGCACGCGGGCTTCCCGGCTCGCTTCGCCGCGGGCCTCGCGCAGCGGGGCGGCGCGGGCGCGCCGGAGCGCGCGGGCCGCGTGTGGTACCTCCCCACGGACCCGCCCCGGCTCGCCGCGTACCTGCGCGAGCTGTGCGAGCGCGCGCTCGGCCTCGCACTGCGCCTTTCCGCCGATCTCGTCGCGTGCGCGCCGGACGGGGAGGGCGGCTGGGCGCTCCGCTTCGAAGGCGCGGGCCCGGCGGCGGCGCGCGTCCTCGTGGACGCGACCGGCGACGCGACGGCCGCTCTGCGCGCCGGCGCCGGCGTGGAGGCGAGCGCCCCGGAGGCGCTCCAGAGCGCCTCGTACATCGTGCGGCTGGAAGGCGTCGACACGCGCGAGCTCCCGCCGTTCGCGCGGCTTCGCGCGACGCACGCGGTCGCGGGCGCGGTGCGCGCGCGCGCGCTTCCCCCGGCGTGCGAGTCGGTGCTCGTTCGCCCGTTCGGCGCTCCGCGCAACGGGGGCGAGGCGTTCCTCCAGCTCAACGTGCCGAAGCCGGAGGACCGGCCCTACGACCCGCTCGACGACGCGCAGCGCGAGGCCCTCGAGGCGGGCGCGCGCGCGGCGGTGGACGCCGTGCTCGCGTTCCTGCGCGCCGGGCAGCCGGGCTTCGCGCGCGCGCGCGTCGCCGCGTGGCCGCGCCGGCTCGGCGTGCGAGAGACGCGGCGCGCGCGCGGCGAGGCGGTGGTCACGCGCGACGACGTCCTCGCCGGCCGCCGCCGCGACGACGAGGTCGCGCTCTCGACTTGGCCGATCGAGCTCTGGCGCGACCACCGCCGCGCGCGCTTCGAGCACCCGGCGGGCCCGTGCTCGGTGCCGCTCGGCGCGCTCGTGTGCGCGGGCGCGGAGCGGCTCGGCGTCGCGGGTCGCTGCCTCTCGGCGACGCACGAGGCGCTCGGCGCGCTGCGCGTCCTCGGAACCGCGCTCGCGACGGGCGAGGCGATCGGGACCGCGGCGGCGCTCGCGGCGGACCGCGGCGTCTCGCTGCGCGCGATTGCGCCCGCCGAGGTGCGCGCCCACATTCTCGCGGTGGCGGGCGGGGCGGCGCGCGTCGGGGAGCGCGGCGGAGGCGGAGCGCGGTGACGGTCGTCGACCGCATCCGCGAGGCGGCGCGGCGCGCGCCGGGCGCTCCGGCGCTGGTCGTCGCGGATCCGGCCGAGCCGGCGCGCGGCCGGGCGACGAGCTACGCCGAGCTCGTCGCGCGCATGGAGGCGCTCGCGGCGCGGCTCGCCGAGGTGGGCGTGCGCCGCGGCGAGCGCGTCGGGCTCGTCGCGCGCCAGGGGCCGGGCTTCGTCGAGGCGGCGCTCGCGATCCTCGCCGCGGGCGCCTGCATGGCGCCGATCCCCGACGAGGCCGGTCCCGCGGGCTGCGCCGAGATCGCCCGGCGCGCGCGCCTCCACTGGCTCGCGCGCGAGGACGAGGGCTTCGCGCCGCGGCCGGGGCCGGACGCCGGCCCGGTCGACGGCGCGGGCGACGCCGCGTTCCGCGCGCTCGAGCCCGCGTACCTGCGCTTCACGTCGGGCACGACGGCCGCGCGCAAGGGCGTGATCCTCGGCCATGCTGCGATCGAGGCGCGCCTCGCGGCGGCGAATCGCGGGCTTCGCATCGGACCGGAGGACCGGATCCTCTGGCTGCTCCCGATGGCTCACCACTTCGTGGTGTCGATCCTGCTCTATCTCCGCTCGGGCGCGGCCGTCCTGCTTCCGGCGGGCTCCCTCGCGCGGCCCGCGCTCGAGCTCGCGAGCGGGGCGGCGGCGACCGTGCTGTACGCCTCGCCGCACCACTACCAGCTGCTCGGGAAGGACGCGTCCGGCCTCGCGCTGCCGCGGCTGCGCCTCGCGATCTCGACGGCGGAGGGCCTGCGCGCCGAGATCGCCCACCGCTTCGGCGAGCGCTTCGGCCGGCCGCTCGCGCAGGCGCTCGGCATCATCGAGGTCGGGCTTCCGGTCGCGAACCTGGCGCGCGCGGCCGAGAAGCCCGAGGCGCTCGGGCGCCCGCTGCCCGACTACGAGGTGTGGCTGCGCGGCGACGACGGGAAGCCCGTCGATCCCGACGGCTCGCCGGCGCGGACGGGCGAGGTGTGCATCCGCGGCCCCGGCATGCTGGACGCGTACCTCGACCCGTGGCTCCCGGCGCGAGCGGTCCTCGAGCCCGACGGCTTCCGCACCGGGGACCAGGGCTTCTTCGACGCCGACGGCGACCTCCACCTCGTGGGGCGGCGGCGCAACCGCATCAACATGGCGGGCATGAAGTTCTTCAGCGAGGAGGTGGAGGCGGTGCTCGACGCGATGCCGGGCGTCGCGCGCAGCCGCGTTTTCGCGCGCGAGCACGCGCACCTCGGCGAGATCCCCGCCGCGCAGATCGTGCCCGCCGACCCCGCGGCGCCGCCGTCGCGCGCCGCGCTCGCCGCCTGGTGCCGCGAGCGTCTCCCCGCCTACAAGGTCCCGCGCAGCTTCGAGCTCGTGGACGCGCTGCCGCTCACCTCCACCGGGAAGCTCGCGCGCGCCGACTGAGTCGGCGCGCGCGGTCGCGCGCGGTATCCTGTCGTACCCAGCGAGGCACGGCGCCCCGCACGCCACGAAGGCGACTCCATGAGGTTCCCCGTCCGAGATCTCGGCGCGCCCGTGCGGCTCGCGGGCCGCACGCTGCGGGGGTCGCGTCACGTGTGCGCGTTCTTCCGCTCGCGCGAGGAGCAGGACGAAGTGCTCGGGCCCTTCTACCGCGAGGGCTTCGAGCGCGGCGAGAAGCTGTTCCACGCCGTCGACGGACGCCTCCGCAGCGAGCACCTGGCGGCCTGCCGCGCGTGCGGGATCGACGTCGACGCAGCGCTCGCGAGCGGTCAGCTCGAGGTGCGGGCGTGGGGCGACTCCTACCTCGAGGGCGGGTACTTCGACGGCGACCGGACGATCGGGATCGTTGAAGAGGTGCTCTCCAGCAACCGGGCGCGGTACGGGCTCACGCGCGTCGTGGGACACATGGAATGGGCGCTCGAGCCGCTGCCCGGAGTCGTCGACATCGTCGAGTACGAAGCCAAGCTGAACGACGTCGCGCCGAGGTATCCGGACCCTATCGTGTGCGTCTACGACCTCAACCGCCACAGCGGAAGCGTGGTCATGGACATCCTGCGTACGCACCCCATGGTGATCGTGGGCGGCGTGCTCCAGGAGAACCCGCTCTACGTGCCGCCGGATCGGCTTCTCGCAGAGCTGCGCTCCCGCCGCGCGGAGGGCGGCCGATAGTCGGTCCCTGAGCCGCGGCGCGCCAGGGGTCTGCACCGTGGAAACCCGCTTGAACGCGGCCGAGGTCCAGAGGCTCGAGCGGGATCTGCGGGACGTCGTCGCGCTCTCGACGCTGCCGGCGATCTGGTTCGGGGCCGAGCCGCTGCGGATCGCCGAGAGCCTCGGCGCCGCGCTCTTCACGACGCTCGCTTGCCGCCTCGTGTACGTCGCCCTCGCGGACCACGCCGGCGGCACCGTCGCCGTCGCGCAGGTGGACCGCTCCCGGAGCGATCCGGAGCTCGCGCGACGCCTCGGTCCCGACGTCCTCGACTGGGCGCGTCGCCACGACCCGGACGAGCTCCTCACCGTTCCCGGCCTCGCGCGCGACGAGCTGCTGCGCGTCGCGGCGCGGCCGGTGGGCCACCACGGCGAGCTCGGCGTCGTGGCGGCCGGCTTCTCGTCGCCGTCCGCGCCCGGCCCCACCGCGCACCTCCTGCTCCACATCGCCGCCACGCAGGCGGCGACGGCGGTCCGGAGCGCGCGTCTGCTGCGCTCCCTGCGCGAGAGCGAGGAGCGCGCGCGCGACGCCTACGGGGCGCTCGAGGAGCATCTGGCGGAGCTGCGCCGCGCCCACGCCGCGCGCGAGGCGTCGCTGCGAGCCGCGGAAGAGGCTCGGGCGCAGGCGGAGGCGAGCCGCGACCTCGTCGAGCAGGCCCCGGTCATGGTATGGGCGACGGACGCGGCGGGGATGTGCACCTTCCTCAGCCGCTCGTGGTACGAGTTCACCGGGCAGACGCCGGAGACGGGACTCGGCGCGGGCTGGCTCGACGCGGTGCACCCCGAGGATCGCGCCGAGTCGGAGAGGCGGTTTCTCGAGGCGAACGCGGCGGGCGAGTCGTTCTCGCTGGAGTACCGCCTGCGCCGGGTCGACGGCGTCTACCGCTGGGCGATCGACTCGGGCCGGCCGCGCGCCTCGAGCGAGGGGCGTCACCTCGGCTACGTCGGCTCGGTCCTCGACGTCCACGAGCGTCGCCTGGCGGAGCGGGCGCTGACGCACCGCGAGCGTTTGCTGCGGACCATCACGGACAACGCCGCCACCGCGATCTTCATGATCGACACCGAGAGCCGGTGCACGTTCATGAACCCGGCCGCCGAAGCGATGACCGGCTACCGCTTCGACGAGGTGGAGGGCCGCATCCTCCACGACGTGATCCACCACACGCGTCCGGACGGCCGGCCCTACCCCGTCTCCGAGTGCCCGATCGACCGCGCGCGTCCCGAGCGCGCGGAGGTGCGCGGGCACGAGGACGTCTTCGTGCGCAAGAACGGGGAGGCGTTCCCCGTCCTCTGCAACGCGCGCCCCATCTGGACGGACGACCCCTCGCTCGGGACCGTCGTCGAGGTCCAGGACGTCTCCGCGTTCGTGCAGGCGCGCCGCGACGCCGCGACGGCGGCGGAGCGCTACGGGACGCTCGTGTCGGTCCTCACCGACGTGCCGTGGACGACGGACGCGTCGGGAGCGTTCGCGACGCCGCAGCCGGCGTGGGCCGCGTACACCGGGCAGTCCTTCGAGGAGCACCGCGGCTTCGGGTGGGGGGAGGCGGTCCATCCCGACGATCGCGCGCGCGTGCGCGCGCTCTGGCAAGACGCCGTGCGCGCGCGCACGGCCTACGAGTCGCGCGCGCGCATATGGCACGCCGCGTCGCGGGCGTACCGCCACGTCGTGGCGCGCGCCGCGCCAATCTTCGACGAGAGCGGCAATCTGCGCGAGTGGGTCGGCACGTGTACGGACGTCCACGAGCAGACGCTGGCCGACCGGGCGCTGAAGGAAGCAGACCGCCGGAAGGACGAGTTCCTCGCCATGCTCGCCCACGAGCTGCGCAATCCGCTCGCGCCCATCCGGAACGCCGCGGAGATCGTACGCATGACCGGCGGCCGCGATTCGACCGTGGTCCTCGCCGGAGAGATCATCGAGCGCCAGGTGGCGCACATGACGCGCCTCGTGGACGACCTGCTCGACGTGTCGCGCTTCACGCGCGGCCGCATCGCGCTCGAGAAGGAGCCCCTGCGCCTGCAGGACATCGTGGACGCGGCTGTGGAGGCGAGCCGCCCGGACGTCCAGGGCAAGGAGCACGTCCTCGGGGTCCACGTGACGCCCGGAACCTGGGTGGAGGGCGACCGGGCGCGGCTGGTCCAGATCGTCACGAACCTGCTCACGAACGCCGCCAAGTTCACGCCGCGCGGCGGGTTCATCGAGCTGCGCTGCGAGCCGTGCGAGGCCGGCGTGCGCATCGCCGTGCGCGACACGGGGATCGGGATCGCCAAGGAAGCGCAGGAGCGGATCTTCGAGCTGTTCCACCAGGAGGACGCCTCGCTGGACCGCTCGCAGGGCGGCCTCGGCATCGGGCTCACGCTGGTGAAGCGCCTCGTGGAGATGCACGGCGGCTCGGTCGGGGTCGCGAGCGAGGGGCCGGGCAAGGGCTCGGAGTTCTCGGTCACGCTGCCCGTGCTCGCGGGCGACGCGGCCGAGGGCGCTGCGTCGCCGGCCGACCGCGCCGGCCGGGCGGGCGCCCTGCGCGTCCTGGTGGTCGAGGACAACGAGGACGCCGCGGAGAGCTTTCGGGTCCTCCTGGCGATGCGCGGCCACGAGGTGGAGGTGGCGCGGAACGGCCTCGAGGCGCTCGCGCTCGTGGAGCGCGCCGCGCCGGACGTCGCCTTCGTGGACCTCGGGCTTCCCGGCGTCGACGGCTTCGGCGTCGCGGAGCGCATCCGCGCGCGGGGCGGAAGAGGGCCGGTCCTCGTCGCGATCTCCGGCTACGGGCGCGAGGAAGACAAGCAGCGGGCGCGCCGGGCCGGCTTCGACGAGCACATGACCAAGCCGGTCGACTACGAGCGCGTGGAGCGCGTGCTCGCCGGCGTCCGCGACGCCCGGCAGGCCGAGGCCGCCGGCGCGGGCCGGACCACGCGCGGAGAGGCGTGACGCGGCCCGGCTGCGGCGGCGCGCTCACGGCCGCGTCGGGCCGTTCGCGGGACCGGCCCCGCGCTCCCGGGAGGGAGCGGCGGCGAGGAGATCGAGGGCGGCCTCCCAATCGCATCCGGGCCGGACGATGCGCACTGCGGTCCCCTCGCGCTCGACGCGCGCGCCGCGCGCGGCTGGGGTTTGCGCGGCGTCGGGAACGCGGGCCTCCACGAGGTCGCGCAGCGCGTTCTCCGGCGGGAGCGGGAAGAGGGCGCGCACGTGGCGCTCGCGGCGGAGCTCGACCCCCTCCTGCACGACCGCGAAGACGCGGGCGCCGAGCGGGTCGAAACCCACGACGACGAGGCGCGCGCCGCGCTTCTCGGCGGCGAGGAGGAGCGCCTCCTCGCGCCCGCCGCTGCGCACGCGGTAGCGCGCCTGGAGGGCGAAGTCCGGTCCGAGCGCCTCCACGGGGACGAGCGGCCCCGGGCACGCGCGCGGGAGCGGGCGCAGCGAGGCGAGCGCGAGCCCGAGCGTGGTGCAGCCCGTCGCGAGCCCGACCCCGGCCGCGAGCGTGGCCGCCGCGCAGCGGGCGCGCCGCGTGCGCCGGCGCGCGCCCAGCGCGCGCGCGCGGGCCCGGGCGCTCACGCCCGGCCCGCCGCGCACGCCGCGCGAGCGCTCACGCCTGGCCTTCCGGCGCCGGCGCGCGGCGCGCGAGGAGGAGGAACGAGAGCGGCGAGAGGACGAGGCACGCGAGGATCCCGATCCCGGTCACGAGACCGATCGCCCGCAGCGCCGGCTCCTGCGAGATCGCGAGCGCGCCGTACGCGAAGATCGTCGTGAAGCACGAGAGCGTGAGCGAGAGCATCGTGGCGCGGAAGTCGCGCGCGCGGTCGGAGCTGTCGACGACGAAGATGCCGTAGTCCGAGCCCTGCCCGGTCACCAGCGTGAGGCTCATCGCGTGCAGCAGGTTCAGCGGGATGCCGAGCGCGGCGAAGGCGCCGAGCATGGAGAGCGCGACCACGGTCGAGGGCAGGAACGACGCGAGGGCGGCGCGCACGCGCCGGTAGCGCGCCAGGAGGACGGCGAAGACGAGGAGGCCGCCGAGCCCCAGCTGGCGCACCGTGGCGTCGCGGAACTCGCGGTAGATGCCGGTGACGAAGCCCTCCTGGTCGAAGAGGCGGACGCCCGGGATCTCGCCGAGCGCGCGCTCCACGGCCTCGACGTCGCGGATCCCGCGCAGGAGCGTCACGGCCGCGGTGCGGTCGCCGAGCTCGAACGCGAGCGGCGCGACGAGCGCGCCGAGCTCCGAGCCGCGCACGTCCGCGAGGCGCAAGGGCGCGGGCGGGCCGGCCTCGAGCGCGGCGCGGAAGGGCGCGAAGGCCTCCGGCCGGAAGCCCTCGGCGGCGAAGGCGCGCTCGACGCGCCCCGCGACGTCGCCCTGCGCGACGAGCGCCTCCCAGTTCCGGCGCTGGAGGTCGGCCGACCAGAGGAGGTCGTGGAGCGACCGGATCCCCCCGAGCTCGCCGCGTGCGACGCAGCCTTCGAGCGCCGCGTGCACGCGGTCGTTGAGCGCGACGGCGGCGTCGGGTGTGTCGGCCACGGCGACGGCGAAGCGGCCGGCGTCGAACGGCGAGACGCGCCCGCGCACGCGCGCGTCCTCGTCCACGAGCGCGGGGTCCGGGGCGGAGAGCGCCGCGAGCTCGTCCTGCCAGCGCATCGCCGGAAGCGCCGCCGCCGAGGCGAGCGCGAGCGCGACGGCGGTCGCGGCGAGGAGCGCGCGGTGGGGCTCGAGCGCGAGGACCGCGCCCCCGAGGAGCCCGGCGAAGCGGCGCGATCCGGGCGGGAGCGGCCGCGCGCCGCGCAGGAAGACGGGCAGGGCGAGCAGCGTGAACGCGAAGGTCGCCGCCACGCCGGTCACGGAGAAGAAGGCGATCTGGCGGAAGCCCGGGATCGTCGTGAAGGCGAGGCCCGCGTAGCTCGCCATCGTCGTCCCGGCCGCGAGCCCGAGCGACGGCGCGAGCCGGCGCGCCACCGCGCGCGCGCCCTCGTGCGCGGGCGACATCGCGTGGTGGTTCAGCAGGTGGATCGGGTAGTCGATCGTGAGCCCGAGGAGCGTCGTCCCGAAGGCCAGGGTGATGCCGTCGAGGCGCCCGTACGCGAGCGTTCCGACCGTCGCGGCGGCGAGGAGGCCGAAGACGCCCGGGAGGAGGGTGAGGACGAGGCTCGTCCCCGAGCGCAGCGCGAGGTAGAGGATCCCGCCCACGCCGACGAAGGAGATGCCCGCGATCCAGAGCGCGTCGCCGCGGGCGCGGGCCTCCCCCGCGACGACGTAGCGGTTCACGCCGCTCGCTTCGAGCTCGAGCGCGCCGCCGTGGGCGGCGTCGACGCGCTCGAAGGCCGCGCGCAGGTCCGCGAGGAACGGCCGCTGCGCGGCCGTGTCGAAGCCGGGTGCCTTCGTCGCGAGGAAGAGGATCGCGTGGCGGCCGCCCTCGCCCGCGACGAACTGGCCGTCCACGACCCGCACGCTGTTCTGCGCGCCGACGAGGCGCTCGAGCAGGCGCCGGAAGCCGCCGAGCGGATCGGCGGGGACGACCTCCGCGAGCAGCGTCGAGGCGGGCAGCGCGAGCTCGGCCCGCAGCCGGCGCGCCTCCGCGCGCAGGCTCTCCTCGGAGAGGAGCCGCGGGATCTCGCGCTCGGGCTCGTCGGAGAGGAAGAGGAAGCGGCGCGGGAAGTAGAGCTCGTAGACCTGGCGCGGGAGCTCGGGGTCCGGTCCGCTGCGCAGCGAGGCGAGCGCGGGGTGCCCGCGCAGCGCGTCCGCGAGAGCCCGGCCGGCGGCGGCGGCCGTCGCCTCGTCGGGAGCGCCCACCGAGACGATCATGCTGCGCGCGAGCTCGCTCTCGCGCAGCATGCGCGAGACGAGCGCCTCGTCGCCGCCCTGGCCGGCGGGCAGGAAGTTCGAGACGTCGGTGCCGAAGTCGAGCCGCGGGAAGACGAAGGCCGCCATCGCGGCCGCGGCGGCGGCGAGGAGGAGCGCGAGCCGGGCGCGCGTCACGGCGCGGCCGCGCCGCCCCCCGCCCCGAAGAGCGCCTCCAGCTCCTCCGGCGTGTGCGCGTGGTCCGCGTCCACGCGCTCGAAGTGCGTCGTCGTCCGGTCGCCGTCGCGCTCGACGAGGGTCATCGCGCGCAGCGCGCGGCCCTCCCCTTCGAGACGCAGCTCCGCGACGAAGCGGCGCACGACCGGGTCGCGCGGCGCGAGCGCGAGCCGCCAGCGCGGGGGCTCGGACTCGAAGCGCGCCTCGTAGCGCTCGCGCAGCGCCCGGACGTCGCCGCGGAAGACGACCGTCACCTGGTCGACGAACTGGCGCGCGGAGGGGTCGCCCGAGAGGTCGACCGGCGCCGCGCCCGCGGCGTCGCGGAAGACGACGCGGTCCCCGTCGACGACGAGGACGGAGGGCGCCGGGTCGAGCGTGCGGCGCACCATGCGGTCGGGGGGCACGAAGTGGAGGATGCCGCGGCTCTCGATCGGCGCCTCGAGGAGCGCGAGCTGCTTCACCTCGCGGAACTCGGCCACGACGCCGCGCGTCGAGGCCATCCCGGCCATCACCGCCTCGAGCGTCGCCTCGGGGGCCGCGGGCGCGCCGGCAGCCTCGCTCGCCCGCGGCGCGCGTTCCTCGGCGGGCGCCGCCGCGGGTCCGGCCGCGGCGGCGAGGGAGGCGGCCAGGAGCGCCGCGAAGACGAAGCGGTGGTGCGCGGCGCCGGCCGCGCGGGCGCGCGCGGGAGCGGGCGCCCCGCCGAGGCCGCGCCTCATCGGACGCGCGCGTCTCCGAGCGGGAGCGCCGCGTCGCGGTAGAGCCCGAGCACGGCCTCGACGTCCACGTCCTGCCGGCGGTCGTCCACCACGGTCGGGACGACCTTTCGCACCGCGTCGCGCAGCGAGCGCGCACGGCGCGACGCCACCTCGTCGCCGCGCAGGTCCACCGCCTGGCAGCACGCGAGGAGGGCGATCGCGGCCACGGTCTCCGTCAGCTCGAGCACCTGCAGGCAGTCGCGCGCCGCGATCGTGCCCATGCTCACCTTGTCCTGGTTGTGCGACTCGGTGCTCCGGCTGAAGGCGGTGGCCGGCACGGTCAGCTTGAGGGCCTCCGCGGCGAGCGCGGACGTCGCGATCTGCATCGCCTTGAACCCGTGGTGGGCGAGCGCCTCGCCGCCGCGGCCTGCGACGAGGTTGGCCGGGAGCCCGCCGCTCGTCTCGGGCACGCACAGGAGGCAGAGCTGGCGGTCGAGGAGGTCCGCGACGCTCGCGACCGCCGTCTTCAGGGCGTCCATCGCGAACCCGACGTGGCCGCCGTAGAAGTTCCCGCCGTGGAGCACGTCGCCGCGCTCGGCGTCGACGAGCGGGTTGTCGTCCACGCCGTTGAGCTCGATCTCGAGCGTGCGCAGCGCGGCGTCGGCGGCCTCGACGAGGACGCCGATTACGTGGGGCGCGCAGCGAATCGAGTAGCGGTCCTGGAGGCGCGCGGGCGGCGCGGAGCGGCGCAAACCCTCGGGCTCGAGGTCGGCGCGGATCCACGCCGCGCAGCGCTCCGGCCCCGGGTGGGGCTTCCAGGCGAAGACGCGCGGGTCGAAGTGCTCCGGGTTTCCGCGCGTGGTCTCGCTCGCCATCGCGGTGAGGGCCGCGGCGAAGCGCGCGAGGCGGGCCGCGCGGTCCGCCGCGAAGCATGCGAGCGCCGTCATCACGGCCGTGCCGTTCATGAGGGCGAGGCTCTCCTTCGGCGCGAGGGCGAAGGGGCGCAGGCCCGCCCGCTCGAGCGCCTCGGCCGAGGGGAGCGTCCGTCCCGCGAAGGTGGACTCGCGCTCGCCCACGAGGGTCGCCACGAGGTACGAGAGCGGGGTGAGGTCCCCGCTCGCCCCGACCGAACCGCGCTCCGGGATGCACGGCAGGACGCGCCGGTTGAGGAGGTCGCAGAGGGCCTCGAGGAGCTCGAAGCGCACGCCGGAGCGGCCCTTGGCGAGGGCCACCAGCCGGACGGCCACCACCGCCGCGGCCTGGGCCTCCCCCAGCCGGGGCCCGGTCCCGCAGCCGTGGAAGCGCATCAGGTGGTAGGGCATCGCGTCACGCTGGTCCGCGGGGATGGCGTTCCCCACCGAGGCGCCGACACCCGTGGTCACGCCGTACACGGGCCGCCCCGCCTCGAGGGCCGCCGCGAGGGCGCGCTCGGCGGCCGCGATGCGGGCCCGGAACCCCGGGCTCGCGTCGAGGCGCACCGCCCCCTCGCCGCGCGCGATCGCGAGCACCTCCTCCACGCGCACCGGGCCCGCGCCGATCGTGAAGAACCGCGTGGCCTCGCGGACCTGGCTACTCAACGGCTCTCCCGCCGGCGCAGCGGCAGGCCGCACGCGCCGCGCCTAGGGTACCGAGGCGCCGGCGCGCCAGAAAGCGCGCGCGCTGCTTTCTCGCGCGCGCGACGCGTGGTATCTTCGCCGGCGATTTTCCTCGGAGTTTCGGGCGCTTCGAAGCGGTTGCGGGGCGCGGCGGCGACGGGGATGCGGCGGTAGGCGGTTCGCGCCGTTCGGGCTTCCGGGTGGAGCCGGCCGGGACGCGGGGCGCGGAGCGCCGTGAGCGAGCGGGAACGGGGATCGGTTCTCAATGGGGGGCGCCGCGGCGGCTTCGCCGCGGCGGGCCGAAACGACCGAGGGGACAGCCGGTTGCAGGATCGTGACGCGCTCGAGGCGGAGCTGAAGACCCTGATCGTGGACGCACTCGCGCTCGAGGACATCGAGCCCGCGGAGATCGAGAGCGAAGCCGCGCTCTTCGTCGACGGTCTCGGGCTCGACTCCATCGATGCGCTCGAGCTCGCGATGGCGCTCGAGGAGCGTTTCGGCGTGAAGATCGGGGAAGACCCCGAGGTGAATCGCCGCATCTTCGCGTCGGTGGCGAGCCTCGCGGCGTTCGTCGAGGAGAATCGGGTTCGCTAGTGACCCGCGCGGAAGTCCTCGACATGGTGCGCAGGGTCCTGCGCACCGAGTTCGAGCTGGAGCCCGACGCCCTCGCCGAGGACGCCCACCTGATCGACGACCTCGAGCTCGACAGCGTCGACGCCGTGGCGCTGGCGGTGCGGCTCGAGGAGGAGACCGGCATCGCGCTCGAGGAGGAGGCGCTGAAGGCGCTGCGCACCGTCGGCGACGTCGTGGGCGCGGTCCACGAGCGCCTCGCGCCTTGAGGCTCGCGCGGCTGCTCGCGGAAGCGGCACGCTCGGAGGTGCCGGTGGCGATCGGGCGCGAGGGCACGCGCACCCTCGGGGAGCTGCGCGGGCGCGTCGCGTCGCTCGCGGGGCGCCTGCGCGAGGAGGGCGGGCGCCGCTGGCTCGTGCACTGCGAGGACGCCTACGCCTTCGCGGTCGCGCTCTTCGCCGTGGCGCACGCGGGGGCGGCGGCGGTCCTGCTGCCGAACCGCCAGCCCGGGGCCCTCGCACGCGCCGCCGCGCTCGGCCATGGCGCGCTCCTCGACGGCACCGCCGAGCCGCGCGGTGCGCTCGCGCCGGTGATCGACCCGCTCGACGACGCGGCGGGCGTCGCGCGCCCGGCGCCGCTCGCCCCGCTCGCGCCGGACGCGCTCCTCCTCGAGCTGTCGACGTCCGGGACGACCGGCGAGGGGCGCTTCGTGCCGAAGACGCTGCGCCACCTGGCCGCGGAGGTCGACGTGCTCGAGGCGGCCTTCGGGCCGGCGCTCGGCGCCGGGACGCCGGTCTTCGCCACGGCGTCGCCGCAGCACCTCTACGGGCTCCTCTTCCGCGTGCTCTGGCCGCTCGCGGCGGGGCGCCCGTTCCATGCCGCGACCCTGCTCCACGCCGAGGAGCTCCTCCCGCGCATCGAGGAGGCGGGCGCCGCGGTGCTCGCGAGCACGCCCGCGCACCTGCGTCGCCTTCCCGGCCTCGCCCGTGCGCGCGCCGCGCTGCGCGAGGTGTTCTGCTCGGGCGGACCGCTCGAGCCCGACGATGCCGACCTCGTGCGCGAGGCGCTCGGACGCGCGCCGCTCGAGGTGTACGGCTCGACGGAGACCGGCGGCGTCGCGTGGCGGCGCCAGGTGCCCGGCGACGCGCGCCTTCTCTGGACGGCGCTCCCCGGCGTGCGCGTCTCGTGCGTCGAGGCGGGCGCGGAGGCGGGCCGGCTGCGGGTCGAGTCGCCCTTCGTGAGCCCGTGCGCGGCCGGGCAAAAGGGCGCGTGCGTCCTCGGCGACCTCGCGCGCGTGCGCGAGGACGGGCGCTTCGAGCTCCTCGGCCGCGCCGACCGCGTCGTGAAGATCGGGGAGAAGCGGCTCTCGCTTCCCGACATGGAGGCCGCGCTCGGCGCCCATCCCCTCGTGCGGGAGGCCGCGCTGCTCGCGCTCGAGCAGGCCGGCGAGACGCGCGTCGCGGCCGCGCTCGCGCTCTCGGACGGCGGCCGCGCGGCGCTCGCGCGCGAGGGGCGCCGCGCCGTGACGGCGCGCCTCGGCGAGGACCTCGCGGCGCACTTCGACCGCGTGCTGCTCCCGCGCGCGTGGCGCATCGTGGACGCGCTTCCGCGCGACGCGCAGGGCAAGATCCCGGTCGCGCCGCTGCGCGAGCTCTTCGCGCCCTCGCGGGCGCCCGTCGTCCTCGGCGAGGAGCGCGGGCCGGGCGCGATCGCGCGCGAGCTGGCCGTGCCCGACGACCTCGCGTTCCTGGAAGGGCACTTCGAGGGCTTCCCCGTCGTCCCCGGCGTCGTCCAGCTCGGCTGGGTGATCGACGCCGCGCAGGCCTGCCTCGGAAGCGCGCTGCGGCTCGCCTCGGTCGAGAACCTGAAGTTCCGCGAGCTCCTCCTTCCCGGCCAGCGCTTCCGCCTCGAGGTGGAGTGGAGCGGGGCGCCGGCCTGCCTGCGCTTCCGTCTCGCGGCGGGGGAGCGCGTGTTCTCGACGGGCCGCCTGCGCCTTCGCGCCGGGGCGCCGGCGTGAGGCCCTGGCTCGTGATCCCGTGCTACGAGCACGGTGCGGCGCTCGCCGGCGTGGCCGACGCGCTCGCCCGGTACGCGCTGCCCGGCGTCGTCGTCGACGACGGGAGCGGGCCCGCGACGCGCGAGGCGCTCGCCGCGATCGCGCGGCGGCACCCGTGGCTGCGCGTCCACCGCCACGCCGCGAACCGCGGAAAGGGCGGCGCGCTCGCGACCGGCTATCGCTTCGCCGCGGAGCACGGCGCGACCCACGCGCTCCAGCTCGACGCGGACGGCCAGCACGACGCGGCCGACGTGCCGCGCTTCCTCGACGCGATGCGCAAGGCGCCCGACGCGCTCGTCCTCGGCGTCCCCGTCTTCGACGCGAGCGTGCCGAAGAGCCGCCTCTACGGGCGCCAGCTCTCGCGCGCCATCGTGTGGCTGGCGACGCTCTCGTTCGAGATCCGCGACCCGCTCTGCGGCTTCCGCGGGATCCCGCTCGAGCCGACGCTCGCGCTCATGGCGCGCGTGCGCCTCGGCGAGCGCATGGACTTCGACCCGGAGCTCGCGGTGAGGCTCGTCTGGGACGGCGTCCCGGTCGTGGGCCTTCGCACGCGCGTGCGCTACCCGGAGGGGGGCGTCTCGCACTTCGACGTGGTGCGCGACGACCTTCGGCTCGCGTGGCTCTACCTGCGCCTCGGCGCGGCGCTGCCGCGCCGCGCGCCGGGGCTCGTCGCGCGGCGGCGCGCGCCGTGACCCGCGCCCACCCGCCGCTCGCGGAGCTCGTGCCGCACTCGGGCGCGATGCTCCTCGTCGGGCCCGTGCTCGAGCATCGGCCCGAGGAGACGCGCTGCGCCGTCGACGTCGCGCGCAGCGCGCTCTTCGCGGGCCCCGACGGGCGCGTCCCCGCGTGGGTGGCGCTCGAGTGGATGGCGCAGTGCGTGGCCGCGCACGGCGGGCTGGTGGCGCGCGCGCTCGGCGAGCCCGTCCGACCCGGGCTCTTCCTCGGGACGCGCGGCGTGCGCCTGCGCGCCGACGACTTCGCGCCGGACGAGCGGCTGGAGGTGTGCGCGCGTCACCTGCGCGGCGACCTCGGGCTCGTCGCATTTGCGTGTCGACTCGAGCGGCCCGGTGAGGCGGAGCCGCTCGCGGAGGGCAACGTCAGCGTGTACGTCGTCGAGCAGATCGACGCGCTGCGCTCGCGGGCGCTTCCGTGACCGCCGCGGGCGCCGGCGAAGGGCCGCCCGCCGGCCGCGGGCCGCGCCGCGCGCGCCGGGCGGCGGACGGGCCGCGCCGCGTCCTCGTCACGGGCGCGAGCCGGGGCATCGGCCGCGCGATCGCGCTCGCGCTCGCGGACGACGGCTTCGACGTGACCGTCCACTGCCGCGCGGACCGCGACGCGGCGCGCGAGACCGCGGCGGCGGTCGCCGCGCGCGGGCGCCGCGCGAAGGAGCTCGCCTTCGACGTGGCCGACCGCGACGAGAGCGCGCGCGTCCTCGCCGGCGACCTCGCCGAGGACGGCCCCTACTGGGGGGTCGTCTGCAACGCCGGCCTGCGCGCGGACGCGGCCTTCCCGGCGCTCTCGGGCGAGGCGTGGGACCGCGTGCTGCGCACGAACCTCGACGGCTTCTTCCACGTCCTGCGCCCCCTCGTCCTCCCGATGGTGCGGGCGCACCGCGGCGGCCGCATCGTCGCCGTCTCCTCGCTCGCCGGGCTCGCCGGCAACCGCGGCCAGGTGAACTACGCGGCCTCGAAGGCCGGCCTCGTGGGCGCCGCGAAGTCGCTCGCGCAGGAGCTCGCCCGGCGCGAGATCACCGTGAACTGCGTCGCCCCCGGGCTGATCGAGACGGAGATGCTGGACGGCGCCGCGCTCGACGAGCTGCGCCGGCGCATCCCGATGGAACGGCTCGGCCGGCCGGACGAGGTGGCCGGGGTCGTCGCGTTCCTCTTCTCCGAGCGCGCGTCCTACGTGACCGGTCAGGTCATCTCGGTGAACGGCGGGATGCTATGATCGCCGTCCGTGCGCGTCGACCTCGACGTGGCGATCGTGGGCGGCGGGATGGCGGGAGGCCTCCTCGCCCGCCAGCTGCTGCGGCGCCTGCCCGGCCTGCGCCTCGCGCTGTTCGAGAGGAGCGGCGCGCGCGACTACCGGGTCGGCGAGTCGACCGTCGAGCTCGCCAGCAACTACCTCGTCCGGAGGCTCGCGCTCTCGCGCTACCTCTACGAGGAGCAGCTCCCGAAGAACGGGCTGCGCTACTTCTTCGACGACGAGGAGCGCTCGCTCCCGCTCGCGGAGATGAGCGAGATCGGGAGCTGGAACCTCCCGTTCCACCCCGCCTTCCAGATCGATCGCGCGCGCTTCGACGCCGACCTGCGCCGGATGGCGGCCGAGGCCGGCGCCGAGCTGCACGTCGGCGGGCGCGTCCAGGCGCTCGCGCTCGGCGAGGGCGGCGCCCCGCACCGCTTCGAGGTGCGCGACCCGGCCGGGACGCGCGCCGTCACCTGCCGCTGGCTCCTCGACGCGAGCGGGCGCGCCGGGCTCGTCGCCAAGGCGAAGGGCCTGCGCGTGAAGGAGCCGACCCACCACATCAGCTCCGTGTGGGGGCGCTTCGAGCGCGTCGCGGACGTGGACGACCTCGGCCCCGAGGCCTTCCGCGCGCGCGTGCGCCACACGAGCCGCGGGCTCTCGACGATCCACTTCTGCTACCCGGGCTACTGGATCTGGTTCATCCCGCTGCGAAACGGCGTCACGAGCGTGGGCGTCGTCGGCGACCCGCCGCGCGACGACCCCGGCATCCGCAGCGAGGCCGGCTTCCGCGCGTTCCTCGACGGGCACGCCGCCGTGCGCGAGCTCCTGCGCGAGTCCCGCGCGCTCGACACGCAGAGCTACGCCCAGCTCGCCTACGGGACGACGCAGTACTTCTCCGCCGACCGCTGGGGGCTCACGGGGGAGGCGGCCGCGTTCGCGGATCCGCTCTACAGCCCCGGCGCGGACTTCATCGCGCTCGAGAACGACTTCCTCACCGACCTCGTGGCGCGCGACCTCGGCGGCGAGGATGCTCGCGCGGTGGCGGAGCGCACGGCGCTCTACGACCGCTTCATGCGCTTCCGCTACGAGGCCGCGATGCTGCTCTACCGCGGACAGTACGGCCTCCTCGGCAGCCAGGAGCTGATGCGCCTCAAGTGGGACTTCGACCTCGCCCTCTACTACAACTTGTGGGTGTCGTCGTACATGCAGGACCAGCACCTCGACGCGGGCTGGCTGCGGCGGGAGCTGCGCCAGGAGCGCTTCGTGCTCCAGGCGATGCGGAACTTCGGCGCGCTCTTCGAGACCGCGCGCCGGCGGCTCCTCGACGAGGGCAGCTACTGGCGCCGCAACCGCGGCGGCTTCTCCTTCGGCCTCGAGTTCATCGACTTCGTCGAGGCGGTGGGGCTCCCCCGCACGCGCCGCCAGGTGCTCGAGAAGACCGGCGAGATCTTCAACTCCGTGTACCTGCGGACGCGGGAGCTGCTCGACGAGCGCGCCGGCGCGGCCCCCGAGGCGCTCCCGCTCACGTCGTTCATGGTGGACCGCCGCCTGGCGTGACGCCCACGGACCCGAAGCCCGATCCGCTCGCCGCGTTCCGGCCGACGCCGCGCTTCTGGCTCGGCCTCGCGCTCTTCGCCGGCGCGCTCCTCGTCTATCCCTGGCTCATCGACGCGGCGCTCGCGCGCTTCGGCGTGCGGCCCGTCGCCGCGGCGCTCTGCGTCGCGACCGCGGCGGGCGGCCTCGTGCGGTTCGGGCCCCGCGACGGGCGCCGGCTCGAGCTGCCGCGCGTTCCGGGCTTTCCGGCGGCGATCGCGGCGCTCCCGCTCGCGGCCCTCGCGACTGGGGACCTGCGCTGGCTCGTCCTCGTCTCGGCGGCCGTCCACCTCTGGCTCTGCCTCGTGTTCGCCGCGAGCCTGCGCGAGCCCGTCTCGCTGATCGAGCGCGCCGCGCGCTTCATGCAGCCGCGCGCGCCGGAATTCATCCGCTCGTACTGCCGGAAGGTGACGGCCCTCTTCGCGCTGCTCTTCGCGGGAAACGCGGCCGCGATCGCCTGGCTGGTCGCCGCGGGGGCGGGGGACGCGCGGCGCTGGTTCGCGACGGCGGGCGTCTGGCTGCCGCTCGCGGCCGTCTCGCTCGTCGAGTACGCCGTGCGCAAGGCGTGGTTCCGCTACTACGCGGGCGGCCTCCTCGATCGCGTGTGGGCCGCGCTGCTCCCCGCGGAGAACACGGAGCGCGGCCGGCGCTCGCTCGCCCACATCCGCCGCGCGCGCGACGAGATGCGCGCCGCCGGCTACACGCCGCCGGGCGAGGCGAGAAGGCGATGAGCGCGCGGGGGCGCGAAGGGCGGCGCGTCGTCGTCACGGGGATGGCGGGGCTCTGCGCGCTCGGGACGGGGTGGGCGGAGGTGCGCGAAGGCCTGCGCGGCGGGCGCTCGGGCGTGCAGCGGGTGCCCGCGTTCGCCGCGCTGGAGGGCCTGCGCACCGAGCTCGGCGCGCCGTGCGCGTTCGAGCGGCCCGCGTCGTGGCCGCGCAAGGCGACGCGCTCCATGGGGCGCGTCGCGCAGCTCGCCGTCCGTGCGACCGAGCTCGCCCTCGCGGAGGCGGGCCTCGAGCCCGATGCGCTGCGCGACGGCGGGACGGGGATCGCGTACGGGTCGACGTCCGGGAGCCCCCCCGACCTGGTCGCCTACGGGCGCGCCTTCGGCGTCGACGGGAGCGCGAAGGGCGTGACGCCCACCGAGTACCTGCGCGCCATGAGCCACACCTGCGCCGCGAACGTCGCCGCCTTCTTCGGCGTGCGCGGCCGCATCGTGCCGACGACGAGCGCGTGCACGTCCGGGAGCCAGGCGATCGGGTACGGCTACGAGGCGATCCGCTTCGGGCGCGCGACGCGCATGCTGTGCGGCGGCGCCGAGGAGCTGCACCCGATCGAGGCGGCCGTCTTCGACCTCCTCTTCGCCGCCTCGACCCGCAACGCCGAGCCCGGCGCGACGCCGCGCCCCTTCGACGCCGGGCGCGACGGCCTCGTCGTGGGCGAGGGCGCGGCGACGGTCGTCCTCGAGGAGCGCGAGCGCGCGCGCGCCCGCGGCGCCCCGATCCTGGCGGAGATCCTCGGCTACGGGACCAACTGCGACGGCGGCCACCTGACCGCGCCGGACGCCGCGGGGATGGAGGCCGTGATGCGCCTCGCGCTCGACGACGCCCGCCTCGCGGCCGGGGACGTCGGCTACGTGAGCGCGCACGCCACCGCGACCGACCTCGGCGACGTCGCCGAAGCCGAGGCGACCCGCCGGGTCTATGGCGCGCGCGTCCCGGTGAGCTCGCTGAAGGGCCACCTCGGCCACACGCTCGGCGCCTGCGGCGCGCTCGAGGCCTGGCTCACGATCGCGTCGCTGCGCGAGGGCTGGGTCCCGCCGACGCGCAACCTCGACGACGTCGACCCGCGCTGCGCGGGCCTCGACCACGTGCAGGCCGCGCCGCGCCGCCTCGCCGCCGAGATCGCCGCGAGCCACAACTTCGCCTTCGGCGGCATCAACACGGCACTCCTGCTGCGGGTGGGGAACCACTAAGGGGACGTTCCACGAGCCTTACGAAGGGGACACTCCTCGACGAGCGAGGTCCGTGCGAAGGCTTCGGGGGTGGGAAGGGGCGTGGGTATCCGTCGCGGCGCGCGCCTCGCCGTCCCGGCGGGCGAGGCCCTCGGCTACGCCGCCGCCCGGCGCCAGCGGACGAGCTGCCGCACCCCGGGGAGCGCGAGCTCCGGCTCGCCGGCCAGCCACCAGCGCAGGTGCTCTGCGGCGTCGGCCCACGCGCGACGGGGGCGCGCAGCGTCCGGGTCGCGCGGCTCGAACGCGAGCTCGACGCGCGCACCGGAGCCGGCCGACGCGCCGCCCGAGGCGCGCCGCGCGTCGCGCGCGGGCTCGCCCGTCTCGCGCGCCGCCTCCGCCGCGACGAGGAGCCACGCGACCGCGTAGCTCGCCGCCGGCTCGTCCACGAGCGGGGCGAAGGTCGGCGCGAGCGGGACGTCGCCCACCACGAGGAGCACGGATCGCTCGGGCTCGCGCTCGAGGTGCGTGAGCGCCTCGAGCCAGCCGGCGGCGAGAGTGTCGTCCTGCGCGGCAAGCGAGCTCGACGCGCGCCGGTTGCCGGCCGCGATCGAGTAGAGCGCGGCCTGCGCGTTGTGCACGGTGTGGCTGAACTTCGCCGGTGAGAGCGGCAGCCCGCGGGCCACGTTCTCGATCAGCTCGATGGACTCGTTGATGCTGCCGTGGCGCGAGGCGAACACCGTCCTCACGTCGGCGCGGAGCGCCTCGGGGCAGGCGTCGTACGCCGCGCGCAGCATGATGCGGGTGAGGGGCGTGCAGCGGCGCCGCAGCATCGCCGGGAGGAACGTCGCGTCGGGCACGCCTTCGCGCGCGAGCGGCGCGGGCGCGGCGGCCCAGGCGCGCCAGGCGGCCTCGTCCTCGAGCCCGGGCGCCCACGCGGCGACCCGCAGGACGCGCGCGGCCGGCGTCACGCCGCCTCGCCGAGGACGAGCGTGCAGTTGTTGCCGCCGAAGCCGAAGGAGTTGGTCATGACGCGCGCCGGCGCGGGCGCGCGCGCCCGCTCGCCCTTCGCCGCGAGGCGCAGCGGAGGGAGCGCGGGGTCGGCGGCGCCGTCCCAGGCGTGGGGCGGGAGGAGCAGCTCCTCCCCGTCGCGGCCCTGCAGCACGAGCCAGCAGAACGCCGCCTCGAGCGCCCCGGCGGCGCCCAGCGTGTGGCCGACCAGCGGCTTCGTCGAGCTGCACGGGACGCGCTCCCCGAAGACCCCCGCCACCGCGACGCTCTCCATCGCGTCGTTGAGGGGCGTCCCGGTGCCGTGGAGGTTCAGGTACGCGATCGCCTCGGGCGCGCAGCCCGCGTCGCGGAGCGCGGCCTCCATCGCGTCGCGCGCGCCACGCCCGTCGGGGTCGGGCGCCGACATGTGATGGGCCTCGCTCGACTCGCCGACGCCGAGGAGCTCGATCGCGCCCGGCTCGCGCGTCACGAGGAAGAGCGCCGACGCCTCGCCGAGCGTGATCCCGCTCCGGTTCGCGCTCATCGGGTTCGTGATCCCCTCCGCCACGGCCTGGAGCGCGCCGAAGCCGCCGGCCGTGAGGCCGCACAGCGAGTCCGTCGCGCCGGCCACGACCGCGTCGCACACCCCGAGCGCGAGCAGCGAGCGCGCGGAGGCGAGCGCGCGCGCGCCCGAGGAGCACGCGGTCGAGAGCGTGTAGGCGGGGCCCTCGAGCCCGAGGAGCGCGGCGACGAAGCCGGCCGCGCCCCCGAACTCGAGCTGGTCGTAGAAGAAGGTCGGCGAGAGCGCCTGCGTGCGCAGATGATGCGCGATGGCGGCTTCGGCGTCGCCCACGCCGGAGGTGCTGGTCCCGATCACGACGCCGACCCGGTGCGCGCCGAAGCGCGCGAGCGCCGCGCGCACGGGCTCCTCGATCTGCGAGAGCGCGGCGAGGGTGAGCGCGTTGTTGCGGCAGGCGTAGCGCGCGAGCCGCGCCGGGACCTCGGGCAGAGGCTCGCGCACCGCACCCACGAGGAGGCGCCGGCCCGGCGCGAGATCGGTGCGCTCGCTGAGGCGCGAGGCGTCGCCGGCGACCAGACGTCGCCACGTCTCCGCCGGGCCCGCGCCGAGACAGCTCACGAGCCCGAGCGCCGAGAGCGAGCACGGGCGCCGCGCCATGACCGATACGATACCGGCCGCGCGGCGGGAGACGAGCGCGCCCGCCGCCGGACGCCGACGGCGCGTCTACGAACGGCCTGGCGCGCTCGTAGACGCGTGCAGCGCGTCCCGAAACGAGCGCGGAGGGTGCGCCGGGCGGCGCACCCTCCGCGCGAAGCCGCGTGGCGTCGCCGGCTAGAAGCCCGGCGTCGTCGCGAGGTTCGGGGTCGTGGTGACCACGGGAAGCGTCTTGTCGAGCGCCTCCGCGCGGATCAGCGCGTCGTTGTACGAGCCGCTGCGCGTGTAGGGCGCGCCGCGCCAGCGCTCGACCGTGGTCGGCCGCCGGCTCTCGAACTTGGACGCCACCTGCGGGTCCCCGCGACGCGTCTCGCGCGTCTCCTTGGCGTCGCCGGCGAGAGCCGGCGTCGCGGCGAGGAAGGCGGCGAAGGCAGCAAGCGCGGTGATGGTCTTCATCGAAGATGCTCCTGGCGGGTGGGCGATGCCGCTCGTTGAGCAAGGGCCGTGCCACGCGCCGGAGCTCGCGAGACGCGCGCTCCGGGCGTTTCGGGGCGCCGGAGGCGCGTGGCCTGCCGCGCGAGTTGGCGGCGCCGGTGGCAGCGCCGCCCGAGGCGGCGCCTTCGCTGCGCGCGAGCTGCGTGCGCGTGATGGGGTGGACCCGCGCTGCGCTCACGGCGGAGGCGCGAGCGGCGCGCGCGCGATGGATCGGCGCGCGCGCCGCCCGCGGTCGATGCGGAGCCGAGCCCGTCGTCGGCGGGCGCCGTCGGACCGCGTCGCGAGCGGGATGCGCCGAGGCCGACTCAGCTCGGTGTGCCCGGCGCCTCCGGGCCCGCGCCCCCGTCGAAGGGCGGCGCGTGCGGTGCGCCGCGGCCGCGCCGGCGTCCACGGCGGCGGCGCCGCCGCCGGCGCGGCCCGTGTCGCGGGTCGCCGGGCACGCCGTGCTCGGCGCGCGCCGCGTCGAAGCCGCCCCGGGCTGCCGCGTCCGGAGCGGCCGCTCCGAAACGATCGGAGGGCTGCGGCGCCGCAAGGTCGCGCGCCTCGGAAGCGCCGTGCGAGCTGCCGGCGACGCCCTCGGCCGCGGCGTCCGCGGCGAGCGGCGCGATGCCCTGCGCCTCGCTGCGGCGCCCGCGGGCGCGCGCGCGGCGGCCGCCCCGTCGGCGCCCGCGCCGGCGCCCGTCGGCGTCGAAGTACGCGGCGCGCTCGGCGTCGCGGCCGCGCTCGCGCTCGGCCGGGGCGCGCGCGCCGTGGCGGCGGCGGCCTTCGCGCGCCGCGCCGCCGCGCCGGTCGCCGCGCCCGGCCGGCCCGCCGCGCCCGCGGCGCAGCGGGCCCCGCCGCGGCGGCGCGAGCGGCTCGAAAAAGGAGTCGGGTCGCTCGGCCCCACCGCGGCAGCGGTCGCACAGCCCGCACGGCGTGGACGCGTCCTCGCCGAAGTAGCCGGCCAGGAAGGCGGCGCGGCAGCCCGCCTCGTCGGCGTAGTCCGCTACGGCCTCGAGCCGGCGCGCGTCCTGCGTGCGCAGCGTCTCGAACTGGCTCGCGAGCTGGCGCGACTCGCCCTCGATCCGGTCGGCCGCCACCGTCACGTACACCGCGTCCTGGTCGAAGCGGACGAGCGTCGCCTCCTCGAGCAGCGCGAGGAGCGCCCCGGTCGTGCGCGTCCCGAGGTTCGCCGAGAGCGCGAGCGCCGCGACGGAGGGGGTCTTCTCCTCGCCCGCCCAGGCGGCGAGCGCGTGGCCGAGCTTGTAGAGCTGCTCGGGGCGCACGCGGCTCTTCGCGAGCAGCGCCTCGTGGATCTTCCGGTCCTCGGGCGCGTAGAGCAGGATGCAGTTCGCGCGGCGGCCGTCGCGCCCCGCGCGCCCCGCCTCCTGCACGTACTGCTCGAGCGAGCCCGGCGCGTGGAAGTGCAGCACGTAGCGGATGTCGGGCTTGTCGATGCCGAGGCCGAAGGCGTTGGTCGCCACCATCACGGTGCGCCGGCCGCGGCGCATGAAGCCGTCCTGGTTCTTGCGGCGCTCCGACGCCGACATCTTCCCGTGGTAGCGGTGGCTCGGGACGCCGAAGCGCTGGAGGATCGCGTAGATCTCGTCGACCTCGCGCGTCGTCGAGCAGTAGATGATGCCCGGCCGGCGCACGCGGAAGGCGAGCCGCAGCAGCGCGCGCAGGCGCGCGCCGTCGCCGCAGCGGAGCACGTCGAACGCGAGGTTCGAGCGGTGCGGCGAGCTCGAGACGACGACCGCGTTCTCCATGCCGAGGAAGCGCTGGATCGCGTCGCGCACCTTCGGCGTCGCCGTCGCGGTGAGCGCCAGGATCGGCGGGCGGCCGAGCAAGCGGATGCGCTCGCCCAGCTGGATGTACGCGGGGCGGAAGTCGTAGCCCCACTCGGAGATGCAGTGCGCCTCGTCGACGGCCGCCAGCGAGACGCCGGAGCGCTGGAGCGCGCCCACGACCTCGTCGTTGAAGAGGCTCTCCGGGGTCGTGAGCACGAGAAGCGGCCCGCCCGCGGCCACCCGCGCCAGCGCCGCGGCCCGTTCCTTCCCGCGCACCGTGCCGTCGAGCCGCACGCACGGGACGTCGAGCTGCGCCAGCTTCTCGCTCTGGTCGCGCATCAGCGCGAGGAGCGGCGAGATCACGAGCACCGGCTTCGGAAGGATCATCGACGGGATCTGGTAACAGGCGCTCTTTCCGAAGCCCGTCGGAAGCACCATGAGGACGTCGTGTCCGGCGAGCACCTCGTCGAGGACGCGCTTCTGCTCCGGGTGGAGCCGCTGGATGCCGAGGCGCAGCGCCGCCGCGCGCACCGCCTCCGGCGCGTCGAGGTCGCCGACGGCCTCGCCTTCCTCGTCCTCCTCGTCCTCCTCCTGGAGGACGTCGGGCGCCGACATCCCGAGCTCGGCGAGCAACGTGTCGCGGTCGACCTTCCGCAACGCCTCGAACACGGCCGAGCTCTCGACCTCCTCGAACGCGTCGAGGTCGTCGTCGACGTCGGGGGCGTCGATGGCGCCGGCGCCGGCTTCCGCGGCCCGGGCGTCCTGCGCGAGCGCGTCTGCGTCGCGCGTGGATCCGGCGTCCGCCGCCACGCGGCGTGCCCGCGGGCTGCGCGTGCTCGACTTGCGCACCGCCATGCTGTGCTCCTCGCCCGCCTCGCGCGGCGCGTGCCCGACGTCGCACCCGCCGAGCGGCTGCGCCGACCCCCACCGGGCGCGCCCGCAGCGCGGGAAGGCGCAGGTCCCGCGGTCTACGCGGCCCGGCAGAGCCCCGGTCCGGGGTCGCCCGCGTCGGCTCCGGGACGGCGTCCGTGAAGCCGGCGGCGCGGGCCGCGGGGGAGCGCGCTCGTGCGCCCGGTCGCCCCCGGCCGTGCTCCACCATTGGATACCGCATCCCGCCGTGCGCCGCCCCCGTCACCGCGCGGATGTGGCCCGGCACGCACGGGACACGATCGGAAGGGGAGGCGGCATCCCGCGGGGATCTCCGCGCGCCGATTCCCGTTACCCTGCGCCCGGCCGGCGCGCTGTCGCGGCCGTCCGCACACCGGAGTCTGCATGAGCCGCTTCTACGAGAGCCTGATCACGCTCGAGGCCCACCTCGCCACGCGCAAGCTCTACGACGGGCCGGGGGACCTCGCCGGGGTCGTCACCGCGATCGCCTTCGCCGGGAAGTCGATCGCCCGCAAGATCCGCCGCGCCCGCCTGGAGGACGTCCTCGGGGCCGCCGGCGGCGAGAACGTGCACGGCGAGGCCCAGCAGAAGCTCGACGTGATGGCGGACCGCATCCTCCTGCACGCGCTGCGCGCGCACCCGCACGTCGCCGCGTACGCGTCCGAGGAGCAGGGCGATCCGGTGGTGCTGCGGCCCGCGAGCGACGGCGGCCGCTTCGCGGTGCTCGCCGACCCGCTCGACGGCTCGTCGAACATCGACGTCGCCGTGAGCGTGGGCACCATCTTCAGCATCCTCCCGAACCGGGAGGGCGACGACGCGACGGCGCGCTCCGCGCTCCAGCCGGGCCTCCACCAGCTCGCGGCCGGCTACGTGCTCTACGGCTCCTCCGTCGTCCTGGTCCTCGCCACCGCGCGGGGCGTCGACCTCTTCGTGCTCGACCCCGACCTCGGCGAGTTCCTCCTCGCGAAGCAGGGCATCCGCATGCCGGAGGCGGACATCTACTCCATCAACGAGGCATACTGGAACGAGTTCGACGACGGGGTGCGCGCCTACCTCGCGTGGGCGCACGAGAGCGGCTACGCGAGCCGCTACATCGGGTCCATGGTGGCCGACGTGCACCGCACGCTGCTCAAGGGCGGGACGTTCCTCTACCCGGCGATGCGCAAGGCGCCGGAGGGGAAGCTGCGGCTCCTCTACGAGGCGAGCCCGATGGCGCTCGTCGTGGAGCGGGCGGGCGGCGTCGCGGCCGTCGGCAACCAGCGCATCCTCGAGATCGAGCCCGCGAAGCTGCACCAGAAGACGCCCGTCATGCTGGGCTCGCCGAAGGCGATGGAAGCGCTGATGCGCTTCGTCGGCTGACGCGCCCCCGGAGGGGTCGCGGGATGGACGACCCGAAGCCCCACGTCGTGATCGTCGGCGCCGGCTTCGGGGGGCTGCGCGCGGCCCAGGCGCTCCGCCGCGCCCCCGTGCGCGTCACGCTGATCGACCGCCGCAACTACCACCTGTTCCAGCCGCTGCTCTACCAGGTGGCGACCGCGGGCCTCTCGCCCGAGGACATCGCGCACCCGGTCCGCGCCATCTTCCGGCGCCAGCGCAACCTCTCGTTCCGCATGGCCGAGGTGACGGGCGTCGACCTCGGGGCCCGCGTGCTGAAGACCTCGACCGGCGACGTCCCGTACGACCACCTGATCCTCGCGCCCGGGAGCACGAGCAACTTCTTCGGCCTCGCCTCCGTGGAGGCGAACGGGCTCCCGCTCAAGGACATCGAGGACGCGGTCGCGATTCGCAACCAGGTCCTGCGCACGTTCGAGATGGCGATGCAGGAGAAGGACCCGCAGCAGCGCCGCGCCATGCTGACGTTCGTCGTCGTCGGGGGCGGGGCGACGGGCGTCGAGTGCGCGGGGGCCCTCTCCGAGCTCATCCGTCTCGTGCTCACGAAGGACTTCCCCGCGCTGGACGTGAAGGAGGTCCGCATCGTGTTGCTGGAGGCCGCCGACCGCCTGCTCGCTGCGATGGCCGAGAAGCTGCGCGAGGCGACCGCGGAGATCCTCTGGCACAAGCACGTCGAGGTCCGCTTCGGCGCGCAGGTGAGCGCCTACGACGGCGAGCGGGTGGTGCTGAAGGGCGGGGAGGTGATCCCCGCGCGGACGCTGATCTGGGCGGCGGGCGTCCAGGCCGCGCCGCTCGTCGCCGGGCTCGGGGAGCGCGGCCCCCAGGGACGCGTGCGGGTGACGGAGACGCTCGAGCTCGAGGGACATCCCGGCGTGTACGTGATCGGCGACGCCGCCTGGCTGAACGACCCGGAGGGAACGCCCCTTCCGATGATGGCGCCCGTCGCGGAGCAGCAGGCCGACTGCGCGGCGCGCAACCTCGTGCGCGCGGTGCGCGGCGAGCCGCAGCGGGCGTTCCGCTACCGCAACCGCGGGAGCATGGCGACGATCGGGCGCAACGCCGCGGTCGCCGAGGTCTGGGGCTTCGCGTTCTCGGGCTTCTTCGCGTGGCTGGCCTGGATCCTGCTCCACATCGTCGAGCTGATCGGCTTCCGCAACCGGCTGGTGGTGCTCATCAACTGGGCGTACGACTACTTCCTCTACGAGCGCGCGGTGCGCCTCATCCACGCGCGCGAGATCCACACCGGGCCGCCCGCCGCGCGCCGCCCCGCGCACGAGGCGGGCGCGGCCGCCGGGCGCTGAGCCGACGGGCGGCGCGGAGCGCGTGCGCGTCCTGATCGCGGGCTGCGGCTACGTGGGGTGCGCGCTCGCCGAGCGGCTCACGGCCGCGGGCGCCTCGGTGGTCGGCCTGCGGCGCGAGGCGGGCGCGCTGCCGCCGGGCGTCGAGCCCTTCGCCGCCGACGTCCGCGACGCCGCCGCGCTGCGCCGGCTGCCCGGGCCGTTCGACGCCGTCGTCTATGCCGCCGCGCCGGCGCGGCGCGAGGAGGAGGCGTACCGCGCGGTGTACGTCGAGGGCGTGGCGCGCGTCGCGGAGGCCAGCGGCGGCGCGCGCTTCGTCCTCGTCTCGAGCACCTCGGTGTACGCGCAGGACGACGGCTCGCTCGTGGACGAGACGTCGCCCACCGAGCCGGCCTCCTTCGCCGGCCGCGCGGTCCTCGCAGGCGAGGCGCGCGCGCGCGCCGGCGCCGTGGATGCCGTCGCGCTCCGCTGCGGAGGCATCTACGGGCCCGGGCGCGCGCGCCTCCTCCAGGCGGCGCGCGAGGGGCGCCTCGCGGCGGCCGACGGCCCGCCGCGCTACACGAACCGCATCCACCGCGACGACGTCGCGGGCGCGCTCGCCCACCTCCTCGCGCTCCCCGCGCCCGAGGCGGTATACGTGGGCGTCGACGCGGAGCCGGCGGACGAGGCCGAGGTCCACCGCTGGCTCGCCGCGCGGGTGGGGCGTCCGCTCCCCGCGCGCGCGGGCGCCCCGCCGGTCGGCGCCGCGCGGGGCAAGCGCTGCTCCAGCCGGCGCCTTCTCGCGAGCGGCTATCGTTTCCTCTTTCCGAGCTTCCGCGAGGGCTACGGGGCGCTCGCGGACGCGGGGGGCTGAGATGGCGGGACGGCGGTGGGTCGCCGCGGCGGCGTGCGCCGCCGCGCTCTCCGTGTTCGCGGCGGAGACGGGGCGCGCGGCAGTGCGGCTGGACGTGCGCTCGGCCGAGGTCGGCGGGGACGCCGCGAGGCGACCGCTCGAGTACGTCGTGTGGATCGACGGCCCGCGGCTCGCCGCGGAGCCGAAGCCGCGCGCCGGCGCGCCCGCCACGCGCCGCATCGTCTACCGCGCCGACCAGGATCGCGCCTGGCTCGTCGACACCGCGCGCCGGACGTACTACCAGGTCGACCCCGCGTCGGCGCAGCAGGCGGCGTCCCAGGTGGCGGGGCTCCGCAAGGGGCTCGCGAGCGGGCTCGAGTCGCTCACGCCCGAGCAGCGCAAGGCGGTGCAGGACCTGCTCGGCGAGCTCTCGAAGCCGCCCACGAGGCCGCCCGGCGAGGTGACGCTGCGCGAGCGCGGCGAGACGGGGCGCTACGCCGAGCTCGCGTGCGAGCGGCACGACGTGATGGAGGGCGCGCGCCGGCTCGCCGAGCTCTGCCTCGCGGCGTACGGGCGCGGCCCGCTCACGCGCGAGGCCGTGGCCGCGGTCCCCGCGCTCGGGGGCTTCGTGCGCCGCACGCTCGAGCCGCTCGCCCAGGAGTTCGCGGCCCTGCGCGGCGTCGCGGCCTTCGGCGTGCTCGACCGCGTCGACGGCTTCCCGCTCGCGGTCCACGCGTTCGAGGAGAACGGCGCGCGGCGCGAGACCGTCGTGACCCGGATCCAGGAGGGCGCGGTCGACGCGACGCTCTTCGAGCTGCCGCAGGGCTACGCGCGCAGCTGGATCCCGCCGTTCCGCTGAGTCGCCGGCCCCCTCAGTTGGGGACCATCGCCTCGAACTTGGCCTTGTCCGACGCCTTCAGATAGGCGTCGCGCGGGTGGATCCGCTTCTGCTGGACGAGCGCCATCAGGGCGTCGTCCATCGCCTGCATGCCTTCGCCCTTCCCGGACTGGATGAGCGAGCCGATCATCGGGGTGTTGCCCTCGCGGATCAGGTTCGGAAGGCCGGACGTGCGCAGCAGGATCTCGTTCGCGGCGACGCGGCCCTTGCCGTCGACGGTCGGGAGCAGGAGCTGCGAGACGACGGCGGCGAGCGACTCCGAGAGGCTGATGCGGATCTGCGGCTGCTCGTTGGCCGGAAAGGCGTCGATGATGCGGTCGATCGTCTTCGCGGCGCCGTTCGTGTGGAGGGTGCCGAAGACGAGGAGGCCCATCTCGGCGGCCGTCACGGCGGCCGAGATCGTCTCCCGGTCGCGCATCTCGCCGACGAGGACGACGTCCGCGTCCTGGCGGACGGCGGCGCGGAGGGCGTCCGCGAAGCCCGTCGTGTCGGCGCCGACCTCGCGGTGCGTGACGACCGAGTTCTTGTTCTGGTGCACGAACTCGACCGGGTCCTCGATCGTGACGATGTGACGCGCGTAGGTCCGGTTGATGTGGTCGATGATCGCGGCCAGCGTGGTGGACTTGCCCGAGCCCGTCGGTCCCGTCACGACGACGAGCCCCTTCTGGAGGTGCGCGAGCTTCTCGATCGCGGGCGGGAGCCGCAGCTCTTCGAGCGGCACGATGCGCTCGGGAATGATGCGGAATACGGCCGCCGCGCCGTTCTCCTGCGCGAAGAAGTTCGCGCGGAAGCGCGCCACGCCGTCGAGCCCGTACGCGAAGTCGGCGTCGCACGTGCGCTCGTACTCGTCCCAGTGACGCCGCTGCGCGAGCTCGCGCATCATGCCGCGCAGGTCGCCGTCCGAGAGCACCGGCCAGCCCTCGACCGGCTCGAGCCCGCCGTGCACGCGGATGCGCGGCTCGAGCCCGGCCGCGAGGTGCAGGTCCGAGCCGCCGCGCTGACGCAGCGTCCGCAGGAGGTCGTCGAGTCGTGCCACGCGGCTACCCCGTGATCCGCTTCGGATCCTCGCAGTGACGCAGCGCCTCCTCCTTGGCGACGACCTTCTCCTTGACCAGCCGGTTCAAGGAGTCGTCGAGGAGGCACATGCCCTGCGAGGCGCCCGTCTGGAGCTGGGAGTGGATCTGGAACGTCTTGTTCTCGCGGATCAGGTTGCCCACCGCCTTGTTCGCGACCAGGATCTCGAGCGCGGGCACGCGCCGCTGGCCGTCCGCGGTCGGCACGAGGCGCTGCGACACGACGGCGCGCAGCGACTCCGACACCATCGCGCGCACCTGCTCCTGCTGGTCCGCCGGGAAGACGCCGACGATGCGGTTGAGCGTGCGGATCGCGCCGTTCGTGTGGAGCGTGCCGAGGACGAGGTGGCCGGTCTCGGCGGCCGTGAGCGCGAGCGAGACGGTCTCGAAGTCGCGCAGCTCGCCGATCACGATGACGTCGGGGTCCTCGCGCAGGGCCGCGCGCAGCGCGCGCGCGAACGAGCCTGTGTGCGGCCCCACGCTGCGCTGGTTCACGAGGCAGCGGTTCGAGACGTGCACGTACTCGATCGGATCCTCGATCGTGAGGATGTGGTCGCGGCGTTCCTCGTTCAGGATGCGCACGAGCGCGGCCAGCGTCGACGACTTCCCGCAGTTCGCCGGCCCGGTGATGAGGACGAGACCCTGGTGATAGTTCGTGAACTTCGCGAGCGAGGCCGGGAGACCGAGGGACTCGAGGCTCGGCGGCTCTGCCGGGATCGCGCGGAAGACGGCGTCCACGCCGCGCTGCTCGCGAAAGGCGTTGACGCGGAAGCGGCCGATCCCGGGGACGGCGAGCGCGAAGTCGAGCTGGCCGCGCTCGTCGAGAACGGCCGCCTGCTCGGGCGTGAGCGCGGCGCGCACCAGGGTCTCGGCCCGCGCGGGCGGGATCGGCGCCTCGTCGCGCGCCACGAAGGCGCCGTGGAGCCGCAAGCGCACGGGGAGCCCGGCGTGCACGTGGACGTCGCTGGCGCCGCGCTCCACCCCCTCGCGCAGAATCGCGACGAGCGCGTCGAGGTCGGGGCCGGGCGCCGGGCCCGACGCGGCGGCAGCGCGCGAGGCGGCCGGCGCCGCGGCCGCTTGTCGGGACGCTGCGCGGGGCGTCGCGCTCGGGCCGGCGTCGGGTGCGGAGGCCGGGGCCCGCGCGGCCGGCGGCCGGGCGGCGCCGGCGGCCGGCGCGCTCGCGGCCTGCGCCGCGCTCGCGGCCTGCGCCGCGCCCGCCCGGGCCGGCGAGGCGGCTCGGGGCGCCGCCGCGGGCGCGACCTCCGGCACGGCGTCCGCTTGCGCGATGGCCGCCTTTGCGCGCCGCTTCGCGAGCACCTGCTTCTGCGCCTCGAGCAGCTTCTGGAGCTGCACGCGGTCGATCCAGCCGCGCTGGACCATGAGCTCGCCGAGGTTCGGCGCGCCGCCGTCGAGCGCCTGGCTGCGCGTCAGCTCCGCGAGCTGGTCGTGGGTCAGGAGCCTCATCGCGACCGCGATGCGGCCGATCAGCGGAACGGGTAGCTCGGCGCTCGCCATGCCCCGGCCCTATCGGCCGCCGCCGCGCGGGATGTGAGGCCCGGGCGGCGCCGCCTCACCCGCGACGGCGGACGTCGGGTCGGAGGAGGCCGCGCACGCCGCGGCGCCGCCCTCTCGCCCGGCGCCCGGCGCCGCCCCGCGCTCGGCGCCGGTCTCGGCGTCGCCCGCCTCGGCAGCGGCTTCGGGCAGGAGCACCTCGACGCGCGTCCCGATCCCCGGCGCCGACTCGATGCGGATGTCGCCGCCGTGGCTCCGCACGATCTGGTACGAGATCGAGAGCCCGAGCCCCGTCCCCTCGCCCACCGCCTTCGTGGTGAAGAACGGGTCGAACACCCGGTCGAGCAGCTCCGGGGGGATGCCGCAGCCGTCGTCCTCGACCCGCACGAGGACCCCGCGCCCGGTGCGGCGCGTCGAAACCTTGATCCAGCCGCGCGGCGCGATCGCCTGCGCCGCGTTCGTGAGAAGGTTCAGGAACACCTGCTGCAGGTGGCGCGCCGACGCGCGCACGTGGGGGACGTCCTCGTAGTCGCGCTCCACGCGCCCGGCGCGCCGGAGCCGCGGGCGCGCGACGCGCAGCGCCGACTCGAGGAGCGCGTTCACGTCCACCAGGGCGCGCTCCTCGCCGGAGTGCGCGAAGCCCCGCACGTCGTGCACGATGAGCCGGACGCGCTCGATGCCCTCCAGGCACTCCTGGATCAGCTCGTCGCCGTCCCGCACGAGATCCGCGGAGCGCGGCTCGTCGCGCGCCTGCTTGCCGAGCTCCGCCCAGTACTCGCGCAGCGTCCCCAGGTTGGCGCGCACGAATGCGATCGGGTTGTTGATCTCGTGCGCGATTCCGGCGGCGAGCTCGCCGACCGCGGCGAGGCGCCCGGCCGTCACGAGGCGTCGGCGCAGCTCGGCGACCTCCCGCACGTCGCGCAGCGCGAGAACGCGGCCCAGCGGCGCGCCCTGCTTGTCGCGCAGCAGGCGCGCCGCGGCGGACACCGGGACCGGCGGCCCCGCGAAGGGCAGGAGCTCGCACTCGAGCACCGAGCCCTCGGCGAGATCCTCGAGCCGCACGCCGACCAGGCGCTCGCCCAGCGCGACGTCCGCGAGCTGCGTGGGCGCGCGGCCCAGGAGGCGCCCGAGGCCCGGGTTCGCGCTCCGCACGCGACCGTCGAGCCCGAGGAGCGCGACTCCGTCGGGCACGGTGGCGAGGATCTCGCGCGCGAAGGAGGTCGGCGCGAACAAGGAGTAGCCGTAGTGGTGGAAGCTCCACGCGACGGTGGCGCCGAGAAAGCAGAACGACGCCGTGGCGAGGTGCACCACCTGGACGCCGAAGAGGGGGAGGAAGGCGTCCGTCACGCTTCCGACGACGATCGGCACGGTGACGCCGAGCGCGATCCACTGGAGCTGCGAGCGCTCGGCGGGCGACGCGCTCCGGCGCAGCGCCGAGGCGGCGATGCGGAGGCCCGCGAGGAGGCAGCCGAGGGTGAACGGGTAGAACACGAGGTACGCGGGCTCGAGCTCGTAGCCCCAGCCCCACGGCGTCGGGACGACGCGCTCGTGGATCCAGTCGGTGGCGAGGACGGCGACCAGGAAGGCCGCCGAGGCGGCGTAGAGCCAGGGCAGGGCTCGGCGCGCGCGCGGCGCGGGCGAGCTCGCGACGTCGAGCATGACCGAGAGCCCGAGCGGCCCGATCGCGACCCAGCCGACCGAAGAGACCCGCACGAGGAAGAGCGCGGTCTCGGCGTCGGTCGCCGTGTTCCAGAGCACCTCGCAGAGCGCCCAGAACGCGGCGCCGGCGATGAGGGCGCAGGCGCGCCGGTTCCTCGGGCTGTGCGGGTCCTGCGCGAGGATCACGACCGCGAGCACGGTGCAGGCGACGGCCGCGAAGAGCGGGAGGAGCAGGTAGGCGTTCAACTGCGATTCCCCCGGGGAGCTTCATCGGCGCGCGCCCCCGGCCGCTTGACGCCCCGCACGGCCGATGCGGAGAGCCGCGCGCCGCCCCGCGGAGTGCGCCTGCTAGAGTGGTGCGCCCGTGATCTTCCGAACCGACGACCTGCGCATCGACGCGCTCCGCCCGCTGCTCCCGCCCGCGATCCTCATGGAGGAGCTGCCGGTGAGCGAGCCCGCGTCGGCCACCATCGCGCACGGACGCGAGCAGGTGCAGCGCGTGCTGCGCAAGCAGGACGACCGGCTCGTCGCGGTCGTCGGGCCCTGCTCCATCCACGACCCGGCGGCGGGCCTCGAGTACGGCCGCCGGCTACGCGAGCTGGCCGAGGCGCTCCGCGAGGATCTCCTCGTCGTGATGCGCGTCTACTTCGAGAAGCCGCGCACGATCGTCGGCTGGAAGGGCCTCATCAACGACCCCCACCTCGACGAGAGCTTCAAGATCAACGAGGGGCTGCGACTCGCGCGCCGGCTGCTGCTCGATCTGGCGGAGCTGGGGCTTCCGACCGGGACGGAGTTCCTGGACCCGATCACGCCGCAGTTCATCGCCGACCTCGTGTCGTGGGGCGCGATCGGCGCGCGCACGAGCGAGAGCCAGGTGCACCGGGAGCTCGCCTCGGGCCTCTCGATGCCGGTCGGCTTCAAGAACGGAACCGCGGGCAGCGTGCAGCTCGCGATCGACGCGATCCGCTCGGCCGCGCACCCCCACCACTTCCTCTCGGTCACGAAGCAGGGGGTTGCCGCGATCGTCTCGACGCGCGGCAACGAGGACTGCCACCTGATCCTGCGCGGCGGATCGTCCGGTCCGAACTACGACGCCGAGTCGATCGCCCGCACGGTGCGCGCGATGGAGGCGTCGGGCGTCCCGGGGCGCGTCGTCGTCGACTGCTCGCACGCGAACAGCGGCAAGGACGCCGCGCGCCAGCCGGAGGTCGCGCGCGCCGTGGCGGCGCAGGTCGCGGCGGGCGACCGCAGCATCGTGGGCGTCATGCTGGAGAGCTTCCTCGTCGAGGGACGCCAGGACGCGAAGCCCGGGAGGAAGCTCGTCTTCGGCCAGAGCATCACCGACGGCTGCATCTCCTGGGAGCAGACGGGTCCGGTGCTGCGCGAGCTCGCCGCGGCCGCGCGCGAGCGGCGCAAGCTCGGCCGCTAGCGGCGCGGTGCTGAAGCTCTCGTTCGCGCTCCGCCGGCTTCCGCACCTCTCGCGCGAGGCGTTCCAGAGCTACTGGCGCGAGACGCACGCGCCGCTCGTCGCGCGCCATCGCGAGGCGCTCCGCATCGCGCGCCACGTGCAGCTCCACGCGCTCGCGCCGGAAGCACACGCCGCGCTGCGCGAGAGCCGCGGCGCTCCGGAGGAGTACGACGGCGTCGCGGAGCTCTGGTGGCGCAGCGCGGAGGACCTCGCGGCGGCCGTCGCCACGGAGGCCGGGCGGCGCGCGGCGCGCGAGCTGCTCGAGGACGAGCGCCGGTTCATCGACCTCGCGCGCTCGTCGCTCTCGCTCGGCGTCGAGCACGAGATCCTCGGCTCCGGGCGCGGCGCACCCGCCGGCGCCGGCGCGTGAGCGCGGGGCGCCGCCTCGGCCGCCTCGTCCTGCTCGCGCTCCTCGCCGGCTCGCTCGGCGCCGGATGCGCGCCGCCGGATCGGCTGGCCGCGGCCCGCGCGCGCGCGCTCCGCTACTTCGCGACGCGCGTCGCCGCATCCGACCCGAGCTGGGGCTCCATCTTCGATTACCTCCACCGGCGCTTCGGGCTCGAGGCCGTCGACGCGCGCGGCCGCCCGCTGCGGCTCCCGGGCGCGCCGGCCGGCGCCCGCGCCGAGATCGCGGCGATCTACCGCCGGGCGTGGGACCCGGCCGCCGTGGCGCGGCCGGAGCAGATCGCCTCCCTCGCGAGCCCGATCGACCGCATCACCGCGAGCGCACTCCACTGCGACCGGCTCGGGCTTCCCGCGGACTGGGAGGGCGTCCTGCGCGAGGCGTCGCGCGCGGGCGCCTACGCGCTCACCCACGCCGCGCTGGCCTCGCAGTGGACCGTCGAGAACGGCTGCCGCTCGTTCGTCGAGCTGGCCGACCTCCAGCGCGAGCAGATCGCGCTGCTCGAGGCGCTCGCGGCGCGGCGAGAGGAGACGATCGCCGCGTTCGAGGCCGGCCACGACGTCTGGATCGAGGCGCTCGCGATGCTCCACTACCTGGGCGCCGGCGAGCGCGTGCGCAGCGCGTGGCTCGACGCGCTCCTCGGGGCGCAGCGCCCGGACGGCGGCTTCGCGCGAGGCCGCGAGGACCGCTCGGATCCGCACGCGACCGCCCTCGCCGTCTGGGTCCTGACGGAGCGGCTGGAGCCCGATCGCCCGCCCGCGCCGTGGTTGACGCCGCGCTAGCCGGCGCGCCGGCGCACCGCCGCGAGGCCCGCGACGCCGAGCGCGAGCAGCGCCACGCTCGCCGGCTCCGGGATCGCGAGGACGTTCAGCGTGAAGGTCCCGGTGTAGCCGTCGGGGGCGATCGTCCGCCCCCAGGTGGAGTAGTCGTCCACGCCCTGGTCGATCACGTTCTGGAGGCCGAACAGCACCGCCGCCTCCTCGCCGCCCGAGATGCTCGAGCAGATGAAGCCGCTGCAGCCGTCGCGCGAGAGCGCCTGGAGGTTGAACGAGACGGTGATGTTGAAGCTCGCGTCGCCCGTGCCGCTCAGGATGGAGAGGTCCGTCCGGCTTCCGCTGAACTGCTGGGTGGAGCTGCCGTTGTTCGACGGGTTGCTCGTCAGGCTCCCCGGCGCGACCGTCACGTGGTACGGCGTGCCGCTCACGGTCACGGAGATCGCGGAGGCGCGCGCGCTCCCGCTGTTCTGGGTCCCCACCGCCGACGCGGTGCCGTCGCCGCGGAGCGCGTAGAGGCCGAGCGCGCCCTGCGCGAGGTCCACCGACCACTGCGTGGCCGGGTTGTCGACGTCGACCTGGAGCAGGATGTCGTAGCTGACGTTCTCGCGGATCCAGCGGTCGCCGCCCTGGCCGACGTCGGCACCGCCGTCGTCGGCCGCGACCGCCGCGTCGATGCGGAGCTGCGTCGAGGTGGAGCCCAGGCCCACGAGGTTCGACGACGTCCCGCCGCTCGCGCTCGAGGCGGCCCCCCAGTCGTCGAAGGTCGCCGAGCCGTTCTGCGAGCAGACGTTGTCCGCCGTGACGCCGTCGTTGTGGCCGTTCTGGCAGAAGGTCGCGTTCGTCACGATCGCGACGCCGATCGTGGCCGCGGAGGCGGGCCCTGCCGTCAGGATGGCGAGGCCGAGCACGAACCCCTTGCGCACAGTTCCCCCCTTCCCGGGTTCCCAGGCACCGGATTCGTGGGCGACAAGCAATATATGTGCCCGGTACTTGAGCGGAAAACCCTAAGTAGTTCGGCCCCTCGCGCCGCCCCTCGTGCCGGTCCGTGGGAAGCGCCCTTCCCAAATGCGGAACGCGCGTGCCTCGGGGCTCCGCGGTCGCTCGGCGCGTCGCGGCGGGCGGGGTGGCCGGCCCGGCCGTCAGCCGTCGCGGCGGCGCAGCGCGCGGAAGTCCGGAGCGCGCTTCTCGAGGAAGGCGCGCACGGCCTCCACGTTCTCGGGCGAGCCGGCCAGGCGCTCCATCCCGGCGTCCTCGGCCGCGAGCGCCGCGCGCAGGCCCGCCTCGTGCGCGACGCGCAGCGCCCGCTTCGTCTCGCGCAGCGCCGAGACCGGGTGCTGCGCGATCTCGCGCGCCTTCGCGAGCGCGGCCGGGACGAGCTCCTCGTCCGGGAAGACGCGCGTCGCGATGCCGCACTCGAGCGCGCGCGCGGCGTCGATCCACTCTGCGGTGTAGAAGAGCTCCGCGGCGCGCCGGGTACCGATCATCGCGGGAAGCAGGTAGCTGCTCCCGCCCTCGGGCACGAGCCCGAGGCGGACGAACGGAAGACGCATGCGCAGCCCCGCGCCCACGTAGATCACGTCGCAGTGGAAGAGGAAGGTCGCTCCGAAGCCGACCGCCGCGCCGGTCGCGGCCGCGACGAGGGGCTTGTCGTAGGCGAGGAGCGCGTCCATCGCGTTGTGGTAGCCGCTCCGGAAGCCGTCGCTTCGCGCCGGCGCGCCGCCCCCGAACGCCGCGAGGTCGACGCCCGCCGAGAACGCCCCGCCCGCGCCGGTCACGACCGCGACCGCGACGCCGTCGTCCGCCTTCGCCTCGCGCAGGGCGCCGGCGAAGGCGTCCCACTGGGGCTCGTCGAACGCGTTCTTACGCGCCGGGCGGTTCAGGACGAGCAGGAGGACGCCGTCCTCCTGCGTGCGTAGGACCCGCGGCTCGCTCACGACGCGGCTTCGTCGGTGCGAACGGCGAACTCCACCTCCGCGACGGCGAAGGCGCCCGGCTCGAGCCCGCGCTCCTCGAGGCGGTGCTCGGCGCAACGCGCGGCGGCGAGCACGTCCGGAAGCACCGGCGCGAGACGCGCGAGGGTGCCGGGCTCGGCCGCGAGGACGAGCCGCGCGATCTCGCGGCCGGCGGCGACCGCGGCGTCGGCCTTCGCCTTGTGGATCGCGGCGAGGGCGTCGACCGCGAGCTGGAGGCTGCCGGGATCGGCGGGCGCGGGGACGCCCGCGAAGTCCGCGGCGCCCGGCCAGGGGGCGCGGTGGATCGTCGGCTCGCCGCGCTCCTCGGCGAACGCCCACGACCACACCTCCTCGGTCACGTACGGCAGGAACGGCGCGAAGAGCCGCAGCAGGACGGAGAGCCCGAGCCGGAGGCCCGCGACGGCGGAGCCGCGGGCCGCCGCATCGTCGCCGCGCGCGCGCAGCTTCACGAGCTCGAGGTAGGTGTCCGTGAAGCGCGTCCAGAAGAAGCTCTCGGTGTCCGAGAGGGCGTGCGCCTCGTCGAACGCCTCGAAGCAGCCGGTCGCGCGCTCCACGAGCGCGTGCAGCTCGGCCGCGAAGGCGCGGTCGAGCTCGCAAGCGACCGGGCGCGTCTCCGCCGTCTGCGAGAGCACGAACTTTCCGGCGTTGAAGATCTTCGTCGACAGCCGCTTTCCGACCTTGAAGACCTTCTCGTCGAGGGCGGCGTCGACGCCGAGCCGCGCGCTGCCCGCCCAGTAGCGGATCGCGTCGGCGCCGTACTGGTCGATGAGCGGGATCGGCGTCACGACGTTGCCCTTGCTCTTCGACATCTTCTTGCGCTCGGGGTCCAGCACGAAGCCCGAGATCGCCGCGTGGTGCCAGGGCACGCGGTCCTCGTGCATGAGCGCCTTCGCGATCGTGTAGAACGCCCAGGTGCGGATGATGTCGTGCGCCTGCGGCCGCAGGTCCGCCGGGAAGAGCTTCGCGTGGCGCGCCGGGTCGACGCCCCAGTGCGAGCTGATCTGCGGCGTGAGCGAGCTCGTGAACCAGGTGTCGAAGATGTCGGCGTCGGCGACGAAGCCGCCGGGACGCCCGCGCGCGGCCTCGTCGTAGCCGGGGGGCGCGTCGCGCGTCGGGTCCACGGGGAGCTGGTCGCGCTCGGCGACGAGCGGGCGCTCGTAGTCCGGCCGCCCGTCCGCGCCGAGCGGGTACCACACCGGGATCGGGACGCCGAAGTAGCGCTGGCGGCTCACGCACCAGTCGTACGAGAGGTTCTCGGTCCAGTCGGCGTAGCGCTTTCCCATGAAGGGCGGGTGCCACTGGATCTCCGCGCCCTTCGCGAGGAGCTTCGCCTTCTTGTCGAGGAGGCGCACGAACCACTGCCGGGTCGGGACGAACTCGAGCGGCCGCTCGCCCTTCTCGTAGAACTTGACGACGTGCTGGATCGGCCGCGGCTCGCCCTGCAGCGGCGGCCCGCTGCCGGTCGCGCTCGCCTCCGGGCGGCGCAGCAGCTCGACGACCGCCTTCCTCGCCGCCGCCACGGGCTTCCCGGCGAGCTCCGCGTAGAAGCGGTTCGCGGCGTCCGGGTCGAGGCTCTCGAACCCGGGCGCCCCGAAGCGCACCGGCGCGAGGCGGCCGTCGCGGCCGACGAGCTGGCGCAGCGCGAGCCCGTGGTCGCGCCACCAGAGGACGTCGGTCGCGTCGCCGAAGGTGCACACCATGAGGATGCCCGTCCCCTTCTCCGGGTCGGCGAGCTCGCTCGGGAAGACGGGTACCGGCACGCGGAAGAGCGGCGTCACGGCGCGCTTTCCGAAGAGCGCGCGGTAGCGCTCGTCGTCCGGGTGCGCCGTCACGGCGACGCAGGCGGGGAGGAGCTCGGGCCGCGTCGTCGAGATCACGAAGCGCCCGCCGCCCTCGACGCCGAACTCGAGGTCGTGGAACGCGCCGGAGAGCACGCGGTCCTCCGCCTCGGCCTGCGCGACGGCGGTCTGAAAGTCGACGTCCCACATCGTCGGCGCCTCGGACGTGTAGACCTCGCCCTTCTCCCAGAGGTCCCGGAACGAGAGCTGTGCGATGCGCCGGCAGTGGTCGTCGATGGTCTGGTACTCCTGGCGCCAGTCCACCGAGATTCCGAGCCGCTGCCACAGCTCCTTGTAGGACTTCTCGTCCTCGCGCGTCACGCCGTAGCAGAGCTCGATGAAGTTGGGCCGCGAGACGGGGCGCGGCGGCCCCTTCCGCTCCTTCGCGCTCGCGGGCTCCAGCGCGAGGCCCGGCTCGTAGGGCGCGCGCGGGTCGCAGCGCACGTGGTAGTAGTTCTGCACGCGCCGCTCGGTGGGAAGCCCGTTGTCGTCCCAGCCCATCGGGTAGTACACGTTGCGGCCGCGCATGCGCTGGAAGCGCACGGCGACGTCCGTGTGCGTGTAGCTGAACATGTGGCCGGGGTGGAGCGAGCCCGAGGCGGTGGGCGGGGGCGTGTCGACGACGAAGGTCTCCGCCCGCCGGCGGGCGGGGTCGTAGTGGTACACGCCGGCGCGCTGCCAGGCCGCGTGCCAGCGCGCCTCGGCGTCCGCCGCGTCGAAGTGCTTGGGCAGCCGCTCCGCGTCCACGGAGCGCACCGGCCGGCGCTCGTCGCTCATGGGCCCTCAGCATAGGAACCGCGTCAGGGGCCGGCGAGCCCGTCGCGCGCCTGCTGCACGAGGCGGGCGCCGAGCGCGAGCACGCGCCGCCGCCACGCCGGGTCGGCGGGGCGGAACACCTCGAGCATCTCGGCGCGGATCGCGCGCCCCTGCGCGGAGTCGGGATCGCCGTGCGCGTGGAGCCAGTTGTCGGCGCGCGTCGCCCAGAAGACGCGCACGGGGTCGAACGTCCCGAACTCGGCGCAGCCCATCGTGAGCTCGCGGTCCGCGAGCTCGGCGGCGAGCGCCCCGTCGAGGGCGCCGCACACCGCGGCGGAGATCGACTCCCCGGACGCGGTCGTCTTCACGGCGCCGCCCCAGACGGCGCGCGCGCGGCGGAGGCCCGCGTCCTCGGGCGCGAGCTCGCTGATCACCTCGACCTCGCCGTACGGCCCGAGCCCGGTGTGGACGTCGATCCAGGCGACCCGGCGCGCGCCGCGCGTCTCGCGGAGCGCGATCTCGCGCAGCGCCCGGTTCGAGGCCTCGTCGCGCGCGCCGCCGTACTGGACGCCGCGCGGGTGGGCGTACTGGCCGCGCGTCAGCACGTCCTGGAGCCTGCGGAAGCCCTCGCGCTGCGCGAAGGCGAGGAGCGCCGCGCGGCTTTCCGCCTCGCTCTCCTCGTCGAGCGAGTCGGGGTTCACGTACGGGTAGAGCGCGTCGTAGTCGGGGTTCGGCGCGTGGCCTTCGGGGTGCCGCACGAAGTTGCGGTTCAGGTCCACGTTGCTCTCGTTCACGCGGCGCAGGCCGGCGAAGCCGAACGGGTTCAGCGCGTGGACGAGCAGCAGCCCCGCGTCGCGCGGGAGCGCGAGCCCGTCGAGCTGCTCGGCGAGGAGCTGGTGCTGCAGCGCGCTCCCGGCGAAGCCCTCCGCGCCGTGGATCCCCGAGCTCACCGCGAGGACCGCGACCGGAGCCTCGGGCCCGACGTAGGCGACGTCGACGGCGAGCTCCTCGCCGCGCGGCCCGCGCGCCGGAACGGCGTACGCGGCGAGCCGCGCGCCGCGCGCCTCGGCGGCGGCGAGGAAGCGGCGCCGCGCCTCCGCGTAGTCCGCCGAGAAGTGTGCCGGGTCGGCCACGGCTGCTTCGCGTTCGCCTCTTGTCCGGGCTCTCGCGGGCGAGGATAGCCCCGCGCGGAGCCGGACGATCCGGGCCGTCGCTCGAAGCCGCGCCGGAGCGCGGTCGCGGCGCCGGCGCGCGGTATGCTCGCGTGCATGCGCGATGCCCCGAGCGATCTCGACGCCCGGCCCGCCGCGGCCGAGTTCGACGCCGTCGACCCGGCGGTGAAGCGCGCGAGCCGCGGCGAGAAGTGGGCGACGTACCCGCCCGAGGTCCTTCCGCTCTGGGTCGCGGACATGGACTTCGCCGTCGCGGCGCCGATTCGCCGCGTGCTGCAGCGCGCGGTGGAGACGTCCGACCTCGGCTACCCGATCCACCCGGCGCCCACCGACCTGCCGGACCTGTTCGCGGCGCGCGCGCGCGAGCGCTACGGCTGGGAGGTGGAGCCGCGCCGGGTCGAGGTCGTCACCGACGTCGTCCAGGGCATGATCGTGGGCGTGGACCGGCTCTCCGCGCCGGGCGACGGCGTGATCGTGCAGACTCCCGTCTACCCGCCTTTCATGCGGATCGTGGAGGAGACCGGGCGGCGCTTCCTCGAGAACCCGCTCGTGCCCGGGCCGCAGGGCTTCGAGATCGACCTCGACGGGCTGCGGCGCGCCGCCTCCGAGGCGCGTGTCCTTCTCTTGTGTCACCCGCAGAACCCGACGGGGCGCGCCTTCCGCCGCGCGGAGCTCGAGGCGGTCGCCGAGGTCGCGCTCTCCCACGGGCTCTTCGTCGTGAGCGACGAGATCCACGCCGATCTCGTGCTCTCGGGCGAGCGCTTCGTCCCGTTCGCGTCGCTCGCGCCCGAGGTCGCGGCCCGCACCCTGACGCTCGCCTCGGCCTCGAAGGCGTTCAACGTCGCGGGGCTGCGCACGGCGGTCGCGGTCTTCGGCAGCGACGAGGTGCGCCGCCGCTTCCTCTCGCTGCCGCGCCACGTCCGCGGCGGCGTCTCGATCCTCGGCTTCGAGGCGACGCGCGCGGCGTGGCGCGAGGGCGGGCCCTGGCTCGAGGCCGTGCTCGAGTACCTGCGCGGGAACCGCGCCCTCGTCGCCGAGATCGTGGCGCGCGACCTTCCCGGCGTCGTCTACCGCCCCGGCGAGGCGACCTACTTCGCCTGGCTCGACTGCCGCGCGCTCGGCCTCGAGCCCTCGCCCTTCCGCTTCTTCCTGGACCGCGCGCGCGTCGCCCTCTCCGACGGCCTCGCCTTCGGCCGCCCCGGCGCCGGCTTCGCGCGCCTCAACTTCGCCACCTCGCGCGCCCTCCTCCGCGAGGCCCTCGAGCGCATGGCGAAGGCCCTCTCCACCACCGAACCTCCCCGCGGGTAAGCTTCTTAACAGCGGGGCCAGACCCCGTTGTAAAGAAGCTTCCCCGCAGGGCGGGTGGAGTCGGGGGGGCGATGCGCCGATAAGGGGGGCGCATGGCCGACGGGATGGGAGGGGTCCCCGAGCGTGCCTCCGCGGGCGGACCCGCGGACGGACGCGCTCGGGTGGGCGAGCCGCGCTCGCCGCTCGCGCTCGAGGAGCTGCTCGAGATCGTGCGGGCCGCGGGCCTCGTCACGCCGGAGCAGGCGAAGGAGATCGCCGGGCGCGCGACGACGCTGCGCAGCCGCGTCCTCAAGGAGCGCGTGGGCTCGGTGCGCTCCCAGGCGGCGGCGCGCTACGACGCGACGCCCGCCGAGATCGTCGCCGCCGCCGAGCTCCAGAACGCGAAGAACCCGCGCCGCAAGCTCGACGAGGACGCCGTCGCGGAGGTGGTCGCGCAGGCGGCGGGCGTCCCGTACCTGAAGATCGACCCGCTGCGGATCGACGGCGACCTCGTCTCGAAGACGCTCTCGCGGCCGTTTGCCCGCCGGCACGCCGTGATCCCCGTCGGCCAGGGCGAGCGCGGCCAGCTGCGCATCGCCCTCACCGACCCGTACGACAGCGCGCTGCGCGAGTCGCTCGAAAGCCTCGTGCAGCGCCCGGTCGAGTACGTGGTCAGCTCGAAGCGCGACATCCTCCAGATCATCGACCGCGTGTACGGCTTCCGCAGCAGCGTGCGCGGGGCGACCGAGCACCTCGGCGAGGGCACGCGCGGACCGGGCCTCGTCCAGCTCGTGCAGCTCCGCTCGGGCGAGGAGCTCGCGAACGCCGCGGCGAACGACCAGCACGTCATCGCCGCGGTCGAGCACCTCCTCAACTACGCCTTCGAGCAGCGCGCCTCGGACATCCACCTCGAGCCGCGCGACAGCGCCGGCCTCGTGCGCTTCCGCATCGACGGCATCCTGCACGACATCGAGAAGGTCCCGCTCACCGTGCACGGGGCCATCACCTCGCGCGTCAAGGTGCTCGCGCGCATGGACATCGCCGAGCGCCGGCGCCCGCAGGACGGGCGCATCAAGACGATGCGCGGCGACCGCGAAGTGGAGCTGCGCGTCTCGAGCATCGCGACCGCCTTCGGCGAGAAGATCGTGATCCGCGTACTCGACCCGACCGTCCTCATGACGGACCTCCACCAGCTCGGCTTCGGGCTGCGCGACCGCGAGATCTACGAGCGCTGGATCACCTCGCCCTCGGGCCTGATCCTGGTGTCCGGCCCGACCGGCTCCGGCAAGACCACGACGCTCTACTCGACGCTGCGCTACCTCGCGGGGCCCGAAGTGAACATCCAGACCGTCGAGGACCCGATCGAGGTCGTGGACCCGCGCTTCTCCCAGATGCAGGTGCAGCGCCAGATCGACGTGACCTTCGCGACGGCGCTGCGCAGCATCCTGCGCCAGGACCCGGACATCATCATGGTCGGCGAGATCCGCGACGGCGAGACCGCGCAGATGGCCGTGCAGGCGGCGCTCACGGGGCACCTGGTCCTCTCCACGGTCCACACGCGCGACGCGGCCGGCGCCGTGACCCGGCTGGCGGAGCTCGGGGTGGAGCGCTTCCTCCTCTCCAGCGTCCTGCGCGGCGTCGTCGCGCAGCGGCTCGTGCGCTGCATCTGTCCGCAGTGCACCGTGGAGGGGTTCCTCACGCCGACGCAGGTCACCGCACTCGCGCTCAAGGTGCCGACCGAACGGCGCGAGCAGCTGCGCGTCCGCTGGGGCGAAGGCTGCGTCGACTGCCGCTACACGGGGCTCTACGGCCGGATCGGCGTGTTCGAGATGCTCGACGTCGGGCGCCGCGTGCGCCAGCTCGTGAACGAGGGCCGCGACGCGACCGAGATCGCCCACGCGGCGCGCGTCGAGGGCATGGAGACGCTGCGCGAGGCCGCGATCCGGAAGCTCGCGGAGGGCGCGACGACGTTCGAGGAGGTCGTGCGGGTGACGGCCGACGCGCCATGAGCCGCGAGGAGGTCGAGGAGCTCGGGCTGCTCGTGCGCGCGGGCTGGCGCGTCGTCGCGCTCGAGACGTTCGAGGAGGACCGCGCGCTGCGCGCGCTCGGGAAGGCCGCCGCCGCCACGAAGCGCTCGCTTCGCACGTGGTCGTCGTGCGCCGGCTTCGCGCCCGACGGCGCGGGCGCGGGCAGCCTCGACGCCTGCGTGCAGGCCGTCGCCGCGGTGGAGGAGCCGGCGGTCTTCGCGCTGCTCGACGCGCAGCACGCGCTCGCCGACGTCGCGGGTCTCCGGCGTCTGCGCGACCGGCTCGGCGAGCTCGCGAAGCGCAAGCAGGTGGTCGTCTTCGTCGGGCCCGTGCTCGACGTCCCCGTCGAGCTCGAGCGCGAGGTCGCACGCGTGCGGCTCGCGCTTCCCGCGGCGGAGGAGCTGCGCGCGCTCTTCGAGAAGGTCGTGGAGGGGGCGGGGCGCGAGCGCGCGGAGCCGGCCGTGATGGAGGCATGCGTGCGCGCCGCGCTCGGGCTCACCGCGGGCGAGGCGGCGCGGGCCTTCCGCAAGGCGTGGCTCGAGCTGGGCCGCCTCGGCGAGGGGCTTCCCGCGCGCATCGTGCGCGAGAAGCGCCAGGCGCTGCGGCGGACGCCCGCCCTGAGCTTCCACGAGACGAGCGAGGGACTCGCCGAGATCGGCGGGCTCGGCGAGCTCAAGGCCTGGCTGCGCGAGCGGCGCCAGGCGTTCGGGGAGGAGGCGCGCCGCTTCGGGCTGCCGGCTCCGCGCGGGCTGCTCCTCCTCGGCGTGCAGGGATGCGGGAAGTCGCTCTGCGCGAAGGCCGTCGCGCGCGAGTGGCAGTTCCCGCTGATGCGGATGGACGTCGCCGCGGCCTTCGGAGATCCGACCCGCGCGCCCGAGCTCGCCGTGCGCGAGGCGATCGCGGTGGCGGAGTCGCTGGCGCCGGCGGTGCTCTGGATCGACGAGATCGAGAAGGGGTTCGCCGCCGCCGAGGCCGAAGGGCGCGCGACGCGCACGTTCGGCGCCTTCCTCACCTGGATGGCGGAGAAGCGCGCGCCGGTCTTCGTCGTCGCGACCGCGAACGACGTGACGCGCCTCCCGCCCGAGCTCCTGCGGCGCGGCCGCTTCGACGAGCTCTTCTTCGTCGACCTGCCGGTCCCGGCCGAGCGGGCCGAGATCCTGGCGATCCACCTGCGCAAGAACGGGCGCGACCCGCTCCAGTTCCCGCTCGACGAGCTCGCGGCGCAGGCCGAGCGCCTCTCGGGCGCGGAGCTCGAGCAGGTCGTCGCGGCCGCGCTCTACAAGGCCTTCGCCGCCGGGCGCGAGCTGGCGGACCGCGATCTCGCGGACGCGATCACCGAGACCGTGCCCCTCTACGAGACGTACGAGGAGCGCATCAAGGAGCTGCGCAACTGGGCGCGCCACCGCACGCGCCCGGCGAGCCGCGACGGCCGCATGGTGGACCTCTTCGCCGCGAGCTGAGGCGTCCCCCTCCCGCCGCGCTCGCCGCGGTCGCGCGCGGGGCGCATGCTTGCGCCCGTGACCGCCCCGTGGCGCCGCCTGGCCTTCCTCGCGCCGATGCGCGGCGAGCTCCGCCCGCTCGTGCGCGCGCTCGGCCTGCGCCGTCGCGCCGGCGAGCCGCTCTACGCGGGGCGGATCGGCGGCGCGGACGTCGTCGCCGTGCAGGCCGGCGTCGGCCCGCGCGCGGCGGCGCGCGCCGCCGAGCGGCTGCTCGACGCCTTCGCTGCGGACCGCGTCGTCGTGGTCGGGGTCGCGGGCGCCGTCGCGCCGGAGGTCGCGGTCGGCGGCCTCGTCGTGCCGGCGCGCGTCCTCGACCTCGCGAGCGGCGCGGAGCACGTGCCCGCGCCCTTCGCGCGCGCCGCGCCGCGCGGCACGCTGGCGACCTCCGCGGGCTTCGTCACCGACGCGGCGGAGATCGCGCGCCTCGCGGCGCGCGGCGTGGTGGCGCTCGACATGGAGACCGCCGCCGTCGCCGCGGTCTGCGAGCGGCGCGGCTGCGCCTGGTCGGTGGTGCGCGCGGCGAGCGACCGCGCCGGCGACCCCGCGGTCGGCCCGGAGATCGTCGCGCTCCTCGGCGAGGACGGCCGGCCGCGCGTGGGCGCCGCGGCCGCCTACCTCGCCCGTGCGCCGGGCCGCGTGCGCGTCCTCGTCCGGCTGGCGCGCGACGCCGGGCGCGCGGCGCGCGCCGCGGCCGCCGCAGCCGCGGACGCGCTGCGCGCGGCGTCATGAGCGCGGGGAGCGCGGCGGGGCGGAGGGCAGGACGTCGGCGAAGCAGAAGCCGTCGCGCGTCACCGTCCCGCCCACGTCGACCGCGACGTCGCGGTCGAACATCGGGCCCGCGAAGCAGAAGGTGTGGAACTCGCCGCGCTCGCCGCAGGGGTCGGCGCCGGGCGGGAGCTCCGCGAGGAAGGCCTCGTCGTACGCGCGACCCGCGAGGCGCGCCGGGACCCGAGCCGGGTCGACGCACGTCACGACGGCGCGCAGGCCCGCGGCCAGCATGCGGCGCGCGAGGGCCGGGGTCTCGTGCGACCCGCACCAGAGCGGGAACAGCGGCTCGATGCCGGTTCCGGCGAGCGCGCGCTCGCGGTAGCGCCGGATGTCCTCGAGGTAGAGGTCGCCGAACGCGACGTGCGCGACGCCCTCCCGGCGGGCGCGCTCCATCGCCTCCCGCATGCGCGCCTCGTACGCCTCGTTCGTGCAGGGCGAGGGCAGCGGCACCGGCCAGAGGGCGAGGCCGGCGGCCCGCGCCTGCGCCTCGACCAGGGCGCGGCGCACGCCGTGCATCGCGACCCGGTCGGAGCTCTCGTCGAAGCTGGTGAGGAGCCCCACGATCTCGAGCTCGGGCCGCGCGCGGAGCGCGTGCAGGGCGTAGGCCCCGTCCTTGCCCGAGCTCCAGGAGAGGAGCACCCGTCGCCGTGCCACGGGGCGAGTGTCGAGCGCCCGCCCGCCGCGCGCCAACCCGCCGGGCGAGGGGCCGGGCGGCGGGGGGCCTCGCCGGCGCGGCGGACGAAGGCGCTGCGATCAGCGCCCGCCGCCCTCGGCGCCCGGCGCGGCGCCGAGCACCTCCTCGGCCACGCGACGCATGCGGGCGACGTGGCTCCCCTCCCAGTAGAGGCGCCCGCAGGCGGGGCAGCGCAGGAACGCCGCGGCCGCCGTCGCGACGCGCGGGGGCACGTGCGCGCGCGCGGCCTCCGGCGCGACGGGCTCGAGCGGCGCATTGCAGAGGCTGCAGCGCGAGAAGGGCCGCGCGAAGCGCGCGAGCCCGTAGCGCGCCGCGACCTCGCGGAGCTGCGCGCGAACCTCCTGGGCCGCGACGACGTGGACGTCGGGCAGGCGGAAGGCCTCGGGCAGCGCGCGATCGCGCGTGAGCAGCGCGCGGCCTTCCTCGAGCGCCCGCCGCGCGAGGGCCGCGTCCTCGACGTGCGGCTCGTAGAACGCGTCGAAGCCGAGGAGGCGCAGCCACACCGCGAGCCGGCCGAGCATCGCGTCGACCGCGAAGCGCGGCGGGCCGCCGGAGCGCGCGCGAGGCGCAGGCGCGGGGCCCACGCGCGCCCCGCACGTGCAGTGGAGCGTGCGGCCGCCCTGGAAGCGCGTGCGGTCGTAGCGGCGGCCGCAGCCGGGGCACGGGACCGCGTCGGCGTCTCGCCGCGTCACCCTGCCGTGGAGCGTAGCGGCGGGCCGGCGCTAGCGGCGCCTCCGGCTGCCGGGCTCCCAGTACTTCCCGTTCGCCCAGAAGCCGCGCTTGCTCGACTTCTCGGCGCCGACGCAAGTCCCGGCGCTGCAGCGGTCGCCGCGGGTCTTGCGGTCGCCGTCGTCGCAGGCGGTTCCGTCGGCGAGCGCGACGTGCGTGCAGCCGAGCTCGGTGCAGGCGTCCGCCGTGCAGGTGTTGCCGTCCTCGCACGAGAGGCCGCCGCACACCGGCGGGCCGCTCACGGGCGGCGTCCCCGCGCACACCGCGTCGGTGCACATGTCGGCCACCGTGGTCGCGTCGCCGTCGTCGCACATCGTCCCGTTCGGGGCCGGCCGCGCGATGCACGCGCCTTGCAGGCAGCCGTTCACCGTGCACGGATCGCCGTCCTCGCACGCGGCGGGATCGCAGGTCGGCTCCGGGTCCGGCGGGGGCGGCACGGTGCCGCTGCAGACGCCCGCCGTGCAGCGGTCGTTCGTCGTCGCCGCGTTTCCGTCGCTGCACGTCGTCCCGTCGGGCTTGTTGCGCGTGACGCAGCCGAGCCTCGCGTCGCAGCCCGCCACAGTGCACGCGGTCTCGCCTCCGCAGGAGGGCGCCGTGCCCGGCTGGCACTGGTTCCCGACGCAGATCTCGACGCCGTTGCAGGCGTTGCCGTCGCCGCAGTCGGCGTGGGCGAGGCATTCGGCGGCCTGACAGCTCCCGCCGATGCAGAGGCCCGGGCCGCCGGCGCCGCTGCACGACGTCCCGTCCGGGAGCGGCTGATGCGAGCAGCCGGCGCTGCCGCAGGCGTCGCGGGTGCAGGACTCGCCGTCCTCGCAGAACGTCTCGTCGCAGACGGCCTTCGCGACGAGGATCTCGTTGGAGCGCGGGGACGAGCCGACCTCGTTGTAGGCCGTCACGACGACGTAGTAGTCCTGGAACGCGTCGAGCACGACGTCCGCGCGGTAGAGCCCGTCGGCCCCCGCCGACACGGCGCCGAGATCGCGCGTCTCCCCGTACTGGCCGCTCGTGGAGCCGAGCGCCATGGCGAAGCCCGTCGGCGCCGCGCCCTCCGGCTGCATCCAGCGCAGCGTGTGCACGCGCTCGTAGCCCGCGGCCGCGTGCGGCGCGAGCCCCACCCCGAACCCCAGGAAGAGCGCGGCAGCGAGCCGGCCCCTCCAACCCCTCGAGTCGTGTCCCCTCGTCACGGCGGAACCGATCGGCCCCGCCCGGGCGCCGCAACGTGACGACGCTTACGCCGCGCGCGGGGGGCGCGGCCTGCCCGCGGTCCGCGGGTTTCGCCCGCCCGGGAGCGTGGCTTCGCGGAGGAGCTGCGCGGCCGCTGCGCGCCGGTGAACCGCGCTTCGCGCGAGCTCCGCGCCCGGCGGAGCGGCTAGAACGGCGCGAACGAGAGCGCGCGGCGCTCGGTCGAGCGCCGCAGCTCGGCCCAGATGGCGTCCTCGAGCGCCCGGGCGCGCGGCCCCTCCAGGACCTCCACGTGGGCATGGAGCTCGACGAGCAGCCCCCGCAGCGCCGCGTTCGCCGTCTCGAGCGCCGAGATGCGGAGGTCGCCGTCCGTGCCGGACGCCTCCTCCTCCAGGCGGGCGCGCAGCGCGGCGTCCGCGACGACCGGGGCGGCGTCGCGGAAGAGGGCGCGCAGCGCCGCGTTCTCGTCCACCCGGCGCGCGGCCGCCCGGTCCCACTCTTCCGAGGCCAGGTTCAGCATCAGCGCCGCGACGCCCGTGTTGCGCTGCAGGTAGTCGACGCCCACGGCGGGCGCGACCTCGACGAGGAGCGCGGCCGCCAGCTTCTGCAGCGCGACCGGGACGTCGGGCTTCACGCGAGCCGCCCGAGGGACTCGAGCAGCGCCCGGTCCTGCGCGTTCGTGAGCCACCAGCCGGTGAGCCCGAGCACCGGGTCGGCGTTGCGCCCCGCGCTGAACTCCTTCGCGCTCGAGATCCAGATCCCGACCCCCTTCACGCTGGAGAACACCTCCCACCAGCGCAGGTCGTCGGGGTCCGCGCGCAGGCCGCTGGCCTTCTCCCAGGCCGCGATCGCGCGCTCGCGCGGCAGGAGCCCGCCGCAGAGCCCGTCGCGGGCCCAGCACCACGTCCGGTTGAGCGACCAGGCGAGGTCCTCGAGCGGGTCGCCGAGGTGGGCCATCTCCCAGTCGAGGACCGCCCGGATCTCGCCGTCCGGCGACACGAGGAAGTTTCCTGTGCGGAAGTCGCCGTGGACCACCGCGACCTTCTGCGCGGGGCGCGGCGGGTTGCGCCGCAGCCAGCGGATGCCGGCGCGCGCGACCGGCTGCGGCACGAGCTCGTCCGCGTCGATCACGCGCTCCCAGTGCGCGAGCTCCCGCTCAAAGCAGCGCTCGGGCGCGACCGGCTCCATCACGTCGAGGAGGCCGAGCGCCGCGGGGTCCGCGCGGTGGATCTCGCCGAGGATCGCCCACTTCCGCTCGCCGATCCGCTCGCGGTGCGCGAGGTAGGGAGGGGCGAGCAGCGCCTGCGGGCTCGCCTCGCCGCCCGTCACCTCCTCCATCACGAAGAAGGGCCGCTCCAGCCAGCGCGGGTCCTGCTCCAGCCAGAGCGCCTGCGGCACCGGCACTCCGGTGCTCTGGAACGCGGCGTAGGCGCGGTACTCGACGGCGCGCTCGGTCTCGATGAGGCTGCCGGGCGGATCGCGGCGCAGGATCAGCCGGCGCTCCTCGGCGCGACCTCCGCGGCGGCAGCGCAGCCGCAGGCGGTACGTCTCGCGCGAGGCGCCGCCGTGGATGCGCGCGAGACCGTCCACCTCGATCTCGCGCGCGTCGGGGCAGCGGTGCGCGACGTAGGCGGCGAAGCCTTCCGCGAGCGTCGTCACGGCCGCGGATGGTGGCACACGGGCGACGGCGACGCCGGACGGTATGCTCGGGGCGGGGGAATGGAAGGAGCCGCTCCGTGCGTTCCTCCGCCGCGCGCTGCGCCCTCGTCGCGGTCCTCCTGCTCGCGCCGCCCGGGTCGCGCGCGGCGGAGCTGCCCTGGGACCGGGAGCGGGTCGTCTCTCTCGCGGGGCAGCTCGCCAGCGAGGCGGAGGCGCTCTACGACGAGGTCTTCCGCCAGCCGATCCCCGTCGGCGTGCCGGACCAGCGGCGCGACTACCACCGCCTGAAGCGCGAGACGCGGCATCTGCGGGACGAGGCGCGCCACTTCGCGCGCGCTCTCTCGGGAGGAGAGGGGCAGGAGGAGACGGCCGCCTCGTTCGAGGCGCTGCTCTCGAGCGCGCGCTGGGCGGAGCAGCGCGCGCGGACGGTCTTCACGGTGCGCCAGGTGCAGGAGCGCGCGGCCCGGGTGCACGCGCTCCTGCGGGAGCTCGCGCGCTTCTACGACGAGCCGGGGCCGCTGCCGGAGCCGTACGCGCGCTGAGCCGCCCGTGCGGCCCGCCGCGGTCGCCGCGCTCCGCGGCGCGCGGGCGGCGCCGCAGCGCGCGGCCGCTGCCGCGGACTCCGTCGCGTCCCGACGCGCCCGCGCGCTGGTCTGGCTGCGGCGGAGCCGCCACACTGGCGCGGCGTGGAGGGGGGCGTGCGCGACGACGGGCTCGAGGCGGAGACCGGGCTTCGGCCGGCGGGGCCGGGCGACGCCGCGCGCGTCGTCGAGCTCATGGCGGGCTTCAACGCCGAGCTCGAGCTGCCGTTCGACCGGGCCCGCGGGCGCCGGCTCGTGGAAGACCTGCTCGCGGCGCCGGCGCTCGGGCGGATCTGGCTGATCGAGCGCGCGGGTCGGGACGTCGGCTACGTCGCGCTCTGCTTCGGCTTCAGCTTCGAGTGGGGCGGGCGCGACGGGATCGTCGACGAGCTCTTCGTCGAGCCCGCGTGGCGCGGGCGCGGCGTCGCGCGCGCGGCGCTCTCCGCGCTCCTCGCGGACGCAGCGCGGCTCGGCCTTCGCGCGGTGCACCTCGAGGTGGAGCGCGGCAGCGCGGCGGCCGAGCGGCTCTACCGCTCGCTCGGCTTCGAGGGCAAAGACCGCCAGCTCCTCACGCGTCCGCTCGGCCAGCGCGCGGCCTCGACCTAGCGGCGCGCGGCGCGCGCGGCCGCCTCGACCAGCGCGCCGAACAGCGCCTTCCGGTGCGCCGGCGGCATGTCCTCGGGGTGCCACTGCACGCCCACCACGAACGGCCCGGCGTCGGACGCCTCCGCGTCGAGCTCGATCGCCTCGACGACGCCGTCGGGCGCGCGGGCGCTCACGCGCAGTCCGCGCCCCGGGGTCGACACCCCCTGGTGGTGGCGGCTGTTCACCTCGAGCGCCGCCGCGGCGAAGATGCGCGCGAGGCGCGTCCCCGGCGCGACCGCGACGGCGTGGCGGGCGCCCGGATCCGCCAGCCGGTGCTCGGCGCAGCCCGGCAGGTCGAGCGGAAGATGATGGAGCAGCGCGCCGCCGCTCTCGAGCGCGAGGAGCTGCATGCCGTAGCAGACGCCGAGCACCGGGAGCGCGGCCGCGCGCGCGGCGCCGAGGACGGCACGATCCCAGGCCAGCCGCTCGGGCGCGACGGGCGCGAACGCGACGCCCGCCGGCAGGGCGCCCGGCGGGAGGAAGTCGCCGCCCCCCGGCACGAGAAGCGCGTCGACCGCCGCGAGCGCGGCCTCGGGCGCGCGGCACGGCGGAAGGTAGAGCGGCACGCCCCCCGCCTCCGCCACCGCCTCGGCGTAGGCGGCGTCGACGGCGTGGCGGCGCCGCCCCGGACGCGCGCCGTCGGCCGCGACGGCGGGCGGGATCCCGATGCGCGGCAGGCCCATCGCGGGCGAACGCTATCGCGTCGCGGACGGAGCCTCTATGCTGTCCCTTTCCCACTTCCTGCGACGCGCGGAGCGCGCGCGAACGGAGAGCGACGATGGCGATCAAGGTCGGCGACAGGATTCCCTCGGTGAGCCTGAAGGTGGTGACGCCGGACGGCGCGAAGGACGTGAAGGCGGACGAGTACTTCGCCGGGAAGCGGGTCGTGCTCTTCGCGGTGCCGGGCGCGTTCACGCCGACGTGCTCGGCCCAGCACCTTCCCGGCTTCGTCCAGCACGCCGACGCGATCCGCAAGAAGGGCGTGGACGAGATCGCCTGTCTCTCCGTGAACGACGCCTTCGTGATGGGGGCCTGGGCCAAGGACCGCGGCGCGGCCGCGAAGGTCACGATGCTCGCGGACGGGAACGGCGAGTTCACGCGCGCGGTCGGCCTCGAGCTCGACGGCTCGAAGTACGGCATGGGGCTGCGCTCGCAGCGCTATGCGCTGGTCGCCGAGGACGGCGTCGTGAAGCACCTCGCGGTCGAGCAGCCGGCGAAGTTCGAGGTGAGCAAGGCCGAGTCGATCCTGGCCGCGCTGTAGGGCGGCGGATCCGGCCACCTTCGGGCTCGCCGTGGCCCTGCCGTTCGACCCCGACCGCGAGCGCTACGTCAGCCTCGCGACCTTCCGCCGCGACGGCCGGGAGGTCCGCACGCCGGTCTGGATCGCGCGCGACGGCGCGCGCCTCGTGGTCTACACGAACGCGCGCTCGGGCAAGGTGAAGCGCATCCGCGCGAACGGGCGCGCGCGCCTCGCCGCCTGCGACGCGCGCGGGCGCCTCGCGCCCGGCGCGGCGTGGGCCGAGGCGCGCGCGCGGCTCGCCCCGGACGGCGCCGCGCGCGAGCGCGGCTTCGCGGCGTTGCGGCGGAAGTACGGATGGCAGCTCGCCGCGGCGCTCCTCGCGGCGCGCGTGAGCGGCCGCTTCCGCGACCGCGCGATCCTCGAGCTCGAGGTCTGAGCGTCGCCGGCGCGCCGGCCCGCGCTCGCGTCCGGGGGGCCGCTTCGCCGCACGACCACCAGCCTTCGCGGCGGCCCGCGACGGAGCGCGGCGGCCGCGGCGGAGCGCGGCGCCGCCGCCACCCGGGTCGTCCCCGCCGCGCTGCCCGCGCAGCGCGTCCAAGTCCGCGCGCGGCGGTCGTTTTTCGCGCACGCGCGGCGGGCGCGGCGCGCTCGGCGCGGCGCGGCACGGCGCTTGCTCATGGGCTCGCCGTCTGCCACGGAAGGGAGCCCGATGCTGAAGATCACCCGCCGGAACGGGCGCACCGTTCGCCTCGAAGGCCGCCTCACGCGCGACGAGGTCGGCCTCCTGCGCGAAGCGCTGCGCGGATCCGGGCGCCCCGATGCGCTCGACCTCACGGGCCTCGGCTTCCTGGACGAGGCCGGGGCGAGCGCGCTGCGCGAGCTGCGGCGCGGCGGCGTCGCGCTCGAGGGCGCCTCGTCGTTCGTCCAGGCGCTCCTCGGGGGGCTCGCGTCGTGACCGCCGCGGCTGCGCCGTTCGGTCTCGTCGTGCTCCAGGGCGAAGCCCGCGTCCCGGCGCCGCGCGCGCCGGCCCGGGCGCCGGCCGGGCCGGGGGCGCCGGACGCGGAGGAGGCGAGCCTCCTCGCGCGCCTGCGCCGCGGCGACGACGAGGCCTTCGAGCGGCTCGTGCGTGAGACGAGCCCGCGGCTCCTCGCCACGCTGCGGCGCCTCCTGCGCAGCGAGGAGGACGCCCGCGACGCGCTCCAGGAGACCTACCTCGCCGCCTTCCGCGCGCTCCCGCGCTTCGAGGGGCAGGCGCGGCTCTCCACCTGGCTGCACCGGATCGCGGTGAACGCCGCGCTCATGAAGATGCGCTCGCGCCGCCGCCGGCCGGAAAGCTCGATCGAAGACCTCCTGCCGCGCTTCGAGAGCGACGGCCACTTCGCGCCGGAGAGCGTCGTCGCGCGCGGCGCCGACGAGGAGGCGAGCGAGACCGAGCGGCGCGCCGCGGTGCGCCGCTGCATCGACCGCCTCCCCGAGCGCCATCGGACGGCGCTCCTCCTGCGCGACGTCGAGGAGCTCGACACCGCCGAGACGGCGCGCGCGCTCGGGATCGGCGTCGAGGCGGCGAAGATGCGCGTCCACCGCGCGCGCCAGGCGCTGCGCACGCTGCTGGAGCGCGAGCTGGGCGGAGCGCCGTAGCCCGCCGGGCGGCTCGTGACCGCCTCCGTCACGCGCGGCGGCTACGTTGCGCGCGGCATGGACCCCCAGGATCCGGGACGCGGGGCGCGCGCCGAAGCGCCCGCGCAGACGCGAGGCGACGCGCGCGGAGCGGCGGGCGAGCGCGGCGCGCTCTGGATCGCCCGAGGGCCGCGGGCGGCGGAAGAGGCGCTGCTCTCGCGCGTGGACGCCCACGCGGAGGCGGTGCGCGAGGCGGCGCGCGCCGGGGGCGCGCCGCACGCGCTGGCCGCCGTGCTCGCGGCGCCGGTGCGCGTCGTGGTCCCCTCGCGCAGCCTGCGAGAGCACCTGGCCGCGCGGCTCGCGGCGCGCCGCGGCGCGCTGGCCGGCGTGGTGGTGCAGACGCTGCGACGGCTGGCCGCCGAGGTGCTGGAGCGCGCGGGCGAGGCGCCGCGCGACGGCGACGGCGTGCTCCAGGTGCTCGTGCGCCGCGAAGCGCGCCGCGAGGACGTCCTGCGCGCCGAGCTCGACGCGCTGCGCGACGGGTACGCGGCCGTCACCGCCTCGGTGAGCGACCTCCTCGACGCGGGGTTCGAGCCGGTCCACGCGGAGGCGGCCGCCGACGCGCTGGCGGCGTGCGTCGCGCCCGCTGCCGCGCGTGCCCGCGCGGAGGCGGTGCTGCGCGTCGCGTCCCGCGCGGCGCAGGCGCTCGCCGCGCTCGGGCTCTCGCACCGGGCCGCCGCGCTCGCGCGTGCCGCCGAGCGGCTGGACGACGCCCCCGACCTCCTCCCGGCGCGGGCGGTGCACGTGCACGGCTTCGCGGACGTGACGGGCGCAGCGGGCGCGCTGCTCGACGCACTCCTGCGTCGCCACGGCGCGACGGTGATCCTCGACCATCCGCCGGATCCCGCCGACCCGGCGCTCGGCGACCTCGGGGTCGCGTTCGCCGAGCGCCTGCGTCGCCGCCTGGTCCTCGCGGGCGCGCGCGAGCGCCCGATCGAGGCGCCGCTGCCCGCGGCGGCGACGCCTCCCGCCGTGCGGCTCCGCGAAGCGCCCGGCGCCGAGGCCGAGGCGCGCGCCGCGGCGCGCACGGCGCGCGAGCTCCTCGACGCCGGCGTCGCGCCCGAGCGGATCGGGATCGTCGCGCGCGACCTCGCCCCCTTCGCCGCGCCGCTGCGCCGGCACCTGCGCCGGCTCGCCGTTCCCTTCTCCGGCGCGCCCGGGGCCGCGCCGGTGGCGCGCCCGGGCGCGCGCGCGCTCCACGCGCTCGTCGTCCTCCTGCGCGAGCGCGGCGAGGCCTCCGTCGACACCTGGCTCGCCGCGCGCGCGGCCGGCGGCGCGGGGCGCGCGCGCGCCCTCGCGCGCGACGGCGCGGCGGACCTGCGCGTCGCGTGCCACGCGCTCGGGGTGGTCCGGCTGGCGGAGCTCGCCGCCCTCGACGTCGCGGCGCGGCTGCGCGGCCGCGAGGCTCTTTCGCTTCCGGTGCGCCAGGGCCTCGAAGCGGTCGCCGACGCCGCGCCGGTCGCGCCCGGCCGCACCGTGCGGCTGCGCCGCCGCGCCCTCGCGGCGGCCCGCCTCGCGCGCGCGGCGCGCGAGGCGGGGGCGGCGCTCGCGGAGCTGGACGCGCTCGCGCGCACCCAGGGCTTCGCCGCGCACCGCGCCGCGCTCGCGCGTCTCCTCGAGCAGGCGCTGCGCTGGCCGCGCGCGGACGGCCCCGGGCGCGCCGTCGCGGACGCGCTGGAGGCGCTCGGCGCGGCGCTCCCGGAGGGGTTCGCCCTCGACGGCGTCGAGCTCGCCCTCCTCCTCGCGCGCGCGCTCGAAGGCGCCGAGGCCGAGCCGCTCGGCGGCGCGGGGGGCGGGGTCGCCGTGCTCTCGGTCACCGAGGCGCGCGCGCACACCTTCGACGCGCTCCTCCTGCTCGGCGTCGGGCGCGACGCCTTTCCGCGTCGCGTGGTCGAGGACGCGCTCCTTCCCGACGCGCTCCGCCGCGGGCTGGAGAGCGTCCTCCCCGACGTCCCGCTCAAGGCGCGCGGCTTCGACGAGGAGCGCTACCTCTTCGCGCAGCTCGTCGCGGCGAGCCCGCGCGTCTTCGTGTCGTGGAGCTCGGCGAGCGACGACGGGCGCGCGCGCGCGCCGTCGCCCTTCGCCGAGCGGCTCCGCCTCGCCGGCGGAGAGCCCGAGCGCGTGTGCGCGGCGTGGACCGACGAGGACGCGGCAGGCCCCGCGCTGCGGCCCGCCTACGAGCACGCCGTCCTCGCGGCCCTGCGCGGCGGGCCGGGCGCGCGCGACGCCGCGCTCGCGCTCGCGCTCGCCGAGGCGCGCGCCGTCGAGGGCGCCTTCGGTGGGCCCGCACCCGAGGCGGTCGCCGCGGCCCGGCGCGCGGCGCGCGAGGCGTGGGACGGCGCGCCGGGCGCGCCTCCGCTCGGCCCCTTCCTCGGCTTCACGGGCCGGCGCCGGCCCGCCGCGGAGCCGGTGTTCGTGACGCGGCTCGAGGCGTTCGCGCGCTGCCCCTGGCGCGCGTTCCTGGCGCACGACCTCGGGCTCGAGCCGCTCCCCGACGCGCTCGCGTGGCGGCCCGGCCCCGACCCGGCGCTCCTCGGGATCGCGCTCCACGCGGCGCTCGAGGCCCTCGTGCGCGCGGCCGTCGCGCTGCCGGAGCGCGACACCCTCGACGCCGCGCTCGCCCGCGAGCCGCAGCCGCCGCGCTGGCCGCCTCCCGAGGCCGCTCGGGCGGTCGTGCGCGACGCGGTGGCCGAGGTGCTCGAGGCGCGCGGCGTCGCCCTCCCGGGCTACGCCGAAGCGCTCGCGCAGGCGCTCGAGCCCGCGCTCGCGCGCGCGCGGGCCGCGCTCGGGCCGACGCCCGGGGTGGTCGGCGTCGAGGCGGTGGGCGAGGTCGCGATTCCGGCGGTCCCCGGCGCTCCGGGGCTGCGGCTGCGCTTCCGGGCGGACCTCGTGGAGCGGCCGGCGCCGGGGGCCCCGCCCATCCTCACGGATTGGAAGAGCGGGCGGCCCGCCGTCGACGCCTCCTCTGCCGCGGCGCGCCGGGCGGCGCTCGCCGACGCGCTCGAGAGCGGCCTCCTCCTCCAGGCGCTCACGTACGCGCACGCCGCGCCGGGCGCGACCGGCCGCTACCTCTTCCTTCACGAGGGAGCCGCGGAGGACGCGCGCGAGCTGGCGCTCCGCGCGGACGACCCGGCGCTCGTGCAGCGCTACCGCGAGGCGCTCGGCGATCTCGTCGCGGCGCGCGACGCCGGACTCCACCCGCCGCGCCTCCTCGCGCGGGACGGCCGCGCGCCGGCGAAGGCGTGCGGCGGCTGCGAGCTGCGCGAGGCCTGCGCGCACGGCGACCCGCGCGCCCGCGCGCGGCTTCGCGCGTGGCTCGCCGCGGCGCCGGCGCCGGCTGGGGGCGAGCCGGCCGGCGCGGGCGCCGACGCGAGGCTGCGCGCCCTCTGGGCGCGAGGACCTGCGTGAGCGCGCGAGGCGGGTCGGATTCCCGCGCGAGCGACGCGGCGGGGCCGGAGACCCGGGCGGCCGCCGCGGGCGCGGCCGGCGGCGACCGCCCCTCCGCCGACCCCGCGGCCGCGTCGGGCGCCGCCGCGCGCAGCGCGGCCGACACCGAGGCGCGTCGGATGGCGGTGCGCCGCTTCGACGGCTGCGTCGCGCTCGAGGCCGGGGCCGGCACGGGGAAGACCGCCGTGCTCGTGAGCCGCATCGTGGCCTGGTGTCTCGGGCCGGGCTGGGCGCGCGCCGCCGCAGCGCGGCCCGGCGAGCCCGAGGAGCGCCTCGCGCGGCGCGTCCTCTCCGGCGTCGTCGCGATCACCTTCACGGAGGCCGCGGCCGCCGAGATGGCGCTCCGGGTCGGCCAGGCGCTCCGCGCGCTCGAGCGCGGCGCGCGCCCCGTGGGCCTCGAGGCCGGCGACGTCCCGCCGGCCGAGCTCGCGGCGCCCCGCGCGCGCTCTCTCCTCGCGGCGCTCGACGCCCTCGTCGCCCAGTCGATCCACGCCTTCTGCCGCCGGCTCCTCGCCGCGCATCCGCTCGAAGCGGGGCTCCACCCGCGCTTCGAGGTGGACGGCGACGGCGCCGGCCGGCGCGCGGCGGTGCGCGAGGTGCTGCGGCGCGAGGTGGCGGCCGCGTTCGCGGCCGGTCCCGAGAACGACCTCGCGCGCTTCTGCCTCCACGACGCGGGCGCGGCGGCGCTCGAGGACGTGCTCGCCGCGCTCCTCGAGCAGGGCGTCGAGCCCGCGCTCTTCGCGGACGATCCGTTCGCGCCGGCGCGCTGTGGGCGCCTCCTCGGAGCGCTGCACGGCGCGCTCGCCGCGCTCGTCGACGCGGACGCGGGCCGGGCGGCGTCGCTCCCGGCGCGCCAGAAGGCGCCCGAGGTGCTCCAGGCGGCGCGCCATGCCCTCGCCGCGGCGGCGGCGGCGCCGCCGAGCGCGGCCGGGCTCGCCGCGCTCGCAGCGCAGCTTCGGGAGGCGTTCCCGCCCGGCCGCCTGCAGCGCGTCGCGGCCTGGGGCCGCGGCCGCTTCACCGGCGGAGAGGAGGAGGCCTTCGCCGACGCCGTGCCCTCGCTCCGCGCGGCGGCCGCGGCGCTCCATCCCCTCCTCGCGCACGCGGCGGCGCTCGAGCCCGCGCGGCTCCAGCGCGCGTGCCGCGTGGTGGGCCCGCTCCTCGCCGCCGCGCGCGCCCGGCTCGCCGAGGAGGGGCTCGTCCCCTTCGCGCAGCTCCTCACGGCCGCGCGCGACCTCCTGGCGCGCCATCCCGAGATCGCCGCCGAGGAGCGCCGCCGCATCGACCAGCTCCTCGTCGACGAGTTCCAGGACACGGACCCGATCCAGTGCGACATCGTCGCGCGCCTCGCCCTCGAGGGGCCGGCCCCCGAGCGCCCGGGTCTCTTCCTCGTCGGCGACCCGAAGCAGTCGATCTACGGCTGGCGCAGCGCGGACCTCGCCGCGTACGAGGCCTTCCTGCGGCGCGCGCTCGGCGGCGCGCGCCCGCTCGTCCTCTCGGTGAACCGGCGCTCGCCCGCCGCGATCCTCGACGAGGTGGAGCGCGTCGTCGCGCCCGTGATGCGCGAGGAGGCGGGCGTCCAGCCGCGCTTCGAGGCGCTGCTCGAGGACCCGGGGCGCGACGTGCCGCCCGCCGCGAGCCCGGTGGAGGTGTGGGCGTGGATCGACGCCGACGACGTCGCGGCGCACGGCCGCTCCACGCTCGCCGCCGGCGAGGCGCGCCGCCTCGAGGCCGAGGAAGTGGCCCGCGACCTGCGCCGGCTCCACCAGCAGGAGGGGGTCGCGTACGGCGCGTGCGCGGTGCTCGTGCGCGCGGCGCGCGAGATCGAGGCGGTGCTCGACGCGCTGCGCGAGGCCGACGTGCCGTTCGCGGTGGAGAGCGATCGTGCCGACTTCGCGCGCCGCGAGATCGTCGACGCGGCCGCGCTCGTGCGCGCCGTGCTCGACCCGAACGACGCGCTCGCGCTCGTCGCGTGGCTGCGCTCCCCGGCCGTCGGGGTGCCGGACGCGGCGTGGCGGCCGCTCTGGGAGCGCGGCCTCCCGCGCCTCGCGCGCGCTCTCTACGGGTGGGACGAGACCGCGCGTGCCGGCGTCGAGGCGGCGGTCCGCGCCGCGGGGGCCGACGTGCGAGCCGCCGCGTCCGGCGTCGCGCCGCCGGCCGGCTTCGAGGACGCGCTCGTCGCCGCGCTCGCGGACCTCGCGCTGCTGCGCGAATCGTTCGACCGCGACGCCCCGGACCGCTTCGTCGAGCGGCTGCGGCGCGTGACGCTCCTCGAGGCGAGCGAGGCGGCGCGCCCGCTCGGGGCCCACCGGCTGGCCCGCCTCGACCGCTTCCTGCGCGAGCTCCTCGGCTGGCTCGAGAGCGGCGCCGCCGACGCGACCGCCGTGACGCGCGCGCTGCGCGAGGCGTCGGAACGCGCGCCCGACCCGTGGGAGGGCACGCCGCGCTCCCCGCTGGGCGACGCCGTGCGCGTCATGACGATCCACAAGGCGAAGGGGCTGGACTTCGACCACGTGTACCTGCTCGCGGTCGACAAGGCGCCGGGCCCGCAGGGCGGCGGACACACGGAGGTGTGCCGAGCGGACGAGCCCGCCGAGTACCGCCTGTTCGGCGCGTGCACGCCCGGCTTCCACGCCTTGGCCGCGCGGCGCGCGCAGAGAGGCCGGGCCGAGGAAGTGCGCACGCTGTACGTGGCGCTCACCCGGGCGCGCTGCCGCGTCGTCGTGTCGGGACGCCTCGCCCGCGCGCCGGTCCCGCTCGACGAGGCGCGCAGCCACGCCGACCTCCTCGCCCATCGCCGCGGCGGCCGGCCCGACCCGGCGGTCGAGCCCGCCCGGGCGTCGCAGGCCGGTGTCGCGGACCTCGCGTGGGACGGCGTGCGCTGGCGCTTCCCGCTCCTCGAGCCGCGCGCCGGGGGCGCGCCGCCGGGGGCGGGCGCGCGAGGGCGGCGCGCCGCGTGCGCGAGCCCGGCCGAAATCGAGGCGGCGGCGGCGCGTCTCGCGGCGCTCGGGCGCGAGGCGGCGGCCCGGGCGGCACGCCCGCGCACGCGGGGCGCCGCACCGGACGGGGAGGGGGAGGGGGAGGGCGAGGCGGCCGCTGCCGCGCCGGACGCGCGCGCGCCCGGGCCGGCGGCCGGCGCGCGCGCGGCGCCGCGCCGCGAGGTCGCACGCGCCGTGGGGAGCGCCGTGCACGCAGTCCTCGAGACGCTCGACCTGGGCGTTCCACGCGACGAGGCGCGCGCGCGCGCGGACGCGGGGGTCGAGCGCCGGCTCGAGGCCGCGCGCCTCGGGCCGGCCGCGGCGCACGCGCGCGCGCAGGTGCGCCGCGTCCTCGACGGCTTCTTCGACGGCCCGCTCCACGCCGCGCTCGTCGGCCTCGGCCCCCACGTGGTCGCGCGCGAGCTCCCCATCCTCCTCGCCCCGGGGCCGGCGGACGGGCCGGATGCGCCGGTCGGCTGCTGGAGCGGCGTCGCGGACCTCGTCTACCGCGACCCGACCACCGGCGAGGTCGTGGTGGCCGACTACAAGACCGACCGCGCGGCGGGCGAGGGCGGCCCCCCGGCCCCGCGCTACCGGGCGCAGGGCCTCGTCTACGCGCGCGCCGTCCAGGCCGCGCTCGGGCTCGCCGCGCTCCCGCGCTTCGAGCTCTGGTGGCTCGCGTCCGGGAAGGTGGAGCGGGTCCCTCTCGAGGACGGCCCGGCCGAGGTGTGATCCCGCGCACGGTGCCGGATCAAGTCGAGCCGGCGGGGCGCCGATCCCTGCCTCCGGGGGGGACCCCCGATGAGGAAGGTCTTCGCGCTCGCGCTGCTCCTCGTGGCGGGCGGGGCTGCGGCGCTCTGGTACGCCGCCGCGTCGGCGCTCGGGGCCGAGCGGGCGTACACGGCGTTCGAGCACGAGGTCGCGAGCGCGGCGTCCGCGCGGGTCATCGACTCGCGCTTCGAGCGCGGCTGGCTGGCCTCGCGGGCGGAGACCTCGCTCGAGGTCGCGGGCGGCGCGGGCCTCGCGTTCCGCGCGCTCGTCGCCTCGCTCGGCGTGGAGGAGCCGCGCGCGCGCGTCGGCTTGCGGATGAGCCACGCGATCGAGCACGGGCCGCTCGTCCTCGTGGATTGGATCCGCGGCGGGATGGAGGGCGCACCGGTGCTGGCGCGCGTGCGCTCCACGCTGCGTTTCGACCACGAGGCGCAGCGAACGCTCGCCGACGCGGTGGGCAAGGTGTCCGGCGTGACGGCGGACACGGTAGTGCGTAGGGGCGGCGTCGCGAGCGTGCGCCTCGCGGCGCCGGCGCAGCGCCTGCGCGCGGCCGGCGACGGCTTCGCGCGCGAGGTGCGCTTCGACGGGGTGTCGGGAACGCTCGATCTCACCGACGGCTACCGTCGCGTGGCGGGGACGATCCAGCTTCCGGGCCTCGCGGCGCGCGGGCTGGAGCGCGTGTTCGCGGCGCGCGGAGTCGTCTGGCGGCTCGACGTGCCCGGGCGCGGGCGGCCCCCGGCGCGCATGGAGCTCGCGATCGCCTCGCTCGCTCTCGGAGGAGGCGGGCTCGACCAGGTGCTCGCGCTCGAAGACGCGGTCGCCGAGCCGTCGGTGCGCCTCCTGGGCGGCCGCTTCGAGGGCGAGGCGACGTGGACCGCGACCGCCGTGGCGGCGGCGGGGGCGCCGCTCGCCGCTCCGGCTCCCGTACGCGCGCGCGTACGGCTCGCGCTCACGCGCGCGGAGACCGGCGGGGCCGCGCCGTTCTCGTCCCGGCCGCGGATCGGCGCCGAGATCGAGGTCGACGCGCCGGCCGAGGCCGCGGACGCCGCCCGCCGCGCGCTCTTCCCGGCGGCCGCTGCGCCGGAGGTCGCGACGCTCGGGGCGCGCGCGCGCCTGCGCGCGCTCTGGGACCTGGCTCCGCTCGCCGAGCCGACCGAGGCGGCCGCGTCGGATCCCGCCGCGCCGGCCGCGTCGGATCCCGCCGCCCCGACGGCATCGGATCCCGCCGCGCCGACCGCGGCGGCCGGCACGCCGCCCGCGCTCGATCCGTCGGCCGCTGCGCCACCCGCGAGCGGCCCGGCGGCCGCCGCGCCCCCCGCCGTCCCGGCGGGAGGCACCGCGGCGCCCGCGACGGCCGCTGCACGCGCGTCCGGCGCTCCGCCGTCCGCCGACGGCGCGTCCGGCGCCGGGGCGCCCGCCGACGGCGTGCCGGGCGCTGCGGAGCCCGGCGACGCCGCGTCCGCCGCCGAGGGCGGCGCCGTCCCGGCCGCGCCCGCGCCCTAGCGTCGCCTTCGGAGCGCGAGCCGGGTTCGACGGTTCGAGGCAGGCCGGCGGCCGGCGCGCAAAGCCGCGCGGCGGCGAGCGCTCGACGCCGCGCCCCGTCCGCGACCCGACGCCGCGCTGCGGCCGCGGCGCGACGCCGGCCGTCGCCCGCGCGCGGCGGGCGCGCGCGGCTGCGCCTTCGCGCACCAGGGGCAGAACGCCCAGAAGTCGGGGTGCACCCCCCAGCCGCAGCGCGCACAGCGCGCGTCCGTCCCGCGCAGGGCCAGGCGGCGTCGCGTGCGCCGCCGGCACCACGGGCAGTAGCGCGCCCAGGGCGGGAGGGCGCGCCGGTCGCAGGCGTGGTTCGAGCACCGCTCGGTGTAACCCCGATCGGAGTAGCGGCGCGCGGAGACGCGCTTGAAGCGCGGCCCGAAGCAGAAGGGGCAGTAGCGCCAGTCGGGCCGGCGCCCGCGGCCGCAGCGCCCGCAGCGCGCCGGCAGCGCCGTCTCGCCGCGGTAGCGCGCGGGGGCGTGGCCGCACCACGGGCAGGCGCGCATCGCCTCCGAGAGCGGACCGCCGCAGCGGCCGCAGGTGGCGTGCAGCTTCAGCGTCGCGCCGTAGAGCCGCTGGAACTGGCGCTGCCGCAGCCGGCGCCAGTCCGTCGGCCCGCGAGGGCGGCGGCGCCGGACGCGGGACGGGCGCGCCGGCGCGAGGATCTCGCCGCGCGCGGCGAGGCGCGCGAACGCGGCCGCCATGGTGCGCGCGTCGGCGAAGCGCACCGCCGGGTCGACGGCGAGCGCGCGGCGCAGGAAGGCGACGAAGCGCGGGTGCGCCTCCCGCTGCAGCCGCTCGTGCCCGCGGAAGGGCCACTGGTACGGCCATTCCGGCAGCTCGCGCGCGAAGAGCTCCCACAGGACCAGGCCGAGCGAGAACACGTCGGAGCGGAGCGACGTGCGCCCCATCGCCTGCTCCGGCGCGACGTAGCCGACGGTGCCCGAGCCGGAGACCGGAATCGTGCGCCGCGACACCTTCGCGATGCCGAAGTCGCCGAGCCGCAGCCGGTCGCCCTCGAACAGGATGAAGTTGTCCGGCTTCACGTCGCAGTGGACGACGCCGCGCGCGTGCGCGTGCGCCACCGCGTCGACGATCTGCGCCGCGTACGCCGCGCGGCGCGCGGGCGCGATCCGGTAGAGCATGCGCTCGGCGAGCGTGCCGACGCCGAGCGGGTACGCCATCACGAAGATGCCGTCCACGAGCTCGGCGTTCTTGAGCGGGAGGACGTTCGGGTGGTCGAGCTTCGCCGCGAGGCGCACCTCGCGGCGGAACGCGTCGAGCAGCGCCGCGTCGAGGAGGTGCGCCTGCGGCACCTTGAGCGCGACGCGCACGCCCTCGACGGTGTCCACGGCGCGGTAGACGTCGGCGAAGGAGCCCTCCGCGATGCGCCGCTCGATCTGGTACTTGCCGAGCCGCTGCCGCGGCCGCAGCGAGCGCGGCGCGGCGCGCGGGCGCGCAGCGAGCTCCGTCTCCACCCTCCCGAGGCCGCCTCGCGCCAAGCCCCCTCCGACGCTCGGGGTAGTATCGGCCTCGCCATGGCGCGGTTCCAGCGGTGACGGCCCCCGAGGCCGCGGCCGTCGCGGCGACGGCGGCGGGGCTCGGGGCCCTGCTCGCCGCCGAGCGCCGCGGCGCGCGCGCCGGCGTGTGGCTGGCGAAGCCCGTCGCCTCGGCCGGGTTCGTCGCGCTGGCCCTCGCGCGCGGCGCGGCCGGCACCGGCTACGGCCGGCTCGTGCTCCTGGCCCTCGTCTTCGGCTGGCTCGGCGACGTGCTGCTCGTGCCGAAGGGCGCGCGCCGCGCCTTCGCGGCGGGCCTCGCGAGCTTCCTGGTGGGCCACCTCGTGTTCGCGGCCGCCTTCCTCGCGCGCGGCGTCGCGCCCGCCTGGCTCGCCGCGGGCGCCGCGGCGGCGGCCGGCGCCGCGATCCCGGTCGCGCGCTGGCTCGCGCCGCACGTTCCCGCGCCGCTGCGCGCTCCGGTCCGCGCCTACGTGGTGGTGATCTCCGCGATGGCGGCCTGCGCGGCGGGCGCCTTCGGCGCGACGGGCGACGCGGCGCTCCTCGCCGGCGCGCTCGCGTTCTTCCTCTCCGACCTGGCGGTCGCCCGCGACCGCTTCGTCGCGAAGGGCTTCGCGAACAAGCTCTGGGGGCTCCCGCTCTACTACGGCGGGCAGCTGCTCCTCGCGTGGAGCGCCGGCGCGGGGTAGCCGCTCCAGCCCCGGCGGCGCCCCCCTAGAGCGCCTGCAGCAGCTGCACGCTGAAGAGGGCCCGCGCGTCGGTCCAGACGCGCTCCACCTCGAACCCCGCGGAGCGGGCGAGCGCGGCGAAGCGCGGGAGCTCGTACTTGTAGGAGTTCTCGGTGTGGATGCTCTCGCCGGCGGCGAAGCGGATGCGGTGGCCGCCGACGCGCGCCTCCTGGCGCCGGCGCGAGACGAGGTGCATCTCGATCCGGCTCTCGCGCTCGTTCCAGAGCGCGCGGTGCGCGAAGCCGTCGAGCGCGAAGTCGGCGCCGAGCTCGCGGTTCAGCCGCCGCAGCAGGTTGAGGTTGAACTCCGCCGTGACGCCCAGGGCGTCGTCGTAGGCCGGCTCGAGGACCTCGCGCGGCTTGCGCAGGTCGACGCCGACGAGGAGCGCCCCGCCGGTCCCGCAGAGCGCGGCCACCTGCGCGAGGAACTTGCGCGCCTCTTCGGGCGCGAAGTTGCCGATCGTCGATCCCGGGAAGTAGGCGGCGCGCCGCCGCGGCGCGCGGGGGAGCGCGGGGAGGTCGAAGGGCTCCGTGAAGTCCGCGCAGACGGGGAGGACGGGAAGGCTCGGGTGGCGCCGCGAGATCGCGCCGGACGCGCGCAGCAGGTGCTCGCGCGAGATGTCGACCGGGACGTACGCCGCGGGCGCCTCCAGCCGGTCGAGCAGGAGCCGCGTCTTCACGGCGCTCCCGGAGCCGTACTCGACGAGGAGGCAGCCAGGGCCGAGCGCCGCCGCCATCGCGCGGCCGCACGCGCGCAGGATCGAGAGCTCGGTGCGGGTCGGGTAGTACTCGGGGAGCGCGCAGATCCGCTCGAACAGCTCCGAGCCGCGCTCGTCGTACAGGTACTTGCAGGGAAGCGACTTGCGCGGCGCCCGGAGGCCCGCGAGGACGTCGGCGAGCAGCCGCTCGCGCGCGGGCGCGAGGTCGTGCAGATCGAGCTCCGCGGCGGCAGCCATGCGCCCCTCCGGTCCCCCGGCTCCTCCCGCTCCGATGCCAGTCTAGGACAGGGGGTCACGCCCGCTGCCCCGAAGGGGCGATCTCCTGCCAGGACGTCGCGCGCTAGAACCGCAGCAGCTCGACGTCGAGGCTGCCCAGATCCACGACGCCGACGGCGTTGTGGCCGCGCAGGTGACCCGCGCACTCGCCGGGGTTGAAGACGAGGCCGCCGGCGCGGCGCTCGATCGCGAGCCGGTGCGTGTGACCGTGCAGCCCGACCGCCGCGGGCGCGCAGCGCGCGAGGTCGCGGGGATCGTGCACCACGACGATCTCGCGTCCGGCCCACGCGAGGCGCAGCGGCGGCTCCGCGAAGTGGAAGCCGTGGCGCGCGATCGCGGCCTCGAGCGCGGGCCGCTCGAGGTCGTTGTTGCCGAAGACGCCGTGGAGGGGGACGCGCAGCGCGGCGAGCACGTCCAGCGTCTTCGCCTGCGTGATGTCGCCCGTGTGGACGACCCTCTCGACGCCCGCCGCCTCGAACAGCTCCACGATGCGGCGCACGTTCGCGAGGTGGTTGTGGGTGTCGCTCACGACGCCGATCCGCACGCGCGCCTCCGATCGCGCGAGGGTAGCCCCCTCAGCCGGCGCGCCGCGGGCGGCGGTAGGCGACCGCGTACGGCGGCGGGGGCACGTCCGCGGCGAGGTCCGGGGACGGGACCGGCGCCTCGGCCGCGAGGCGCAGCGGGACGACGCCCGCCCAGTGCGGGAGCGCGAGATCCTCGGCGTCGTCCTTCGGGCCGCCGCTGCGCCGCTTCGCCGACGCCGCCTCGATCTCGACGGCGAGGACGCGCGTGTAGCGCTCCTCGAAGTCGTTCGGCGGGCGCGTGTCGCCGTTCCGGCCGGGGACGACGTGCTCGACCAGGAGCCGCAGCGCGCGCCGCTTCTCCTCGAGGTCCCCGATCTCGCGCGCGCGTCCGAAGACGACCGCCGAGCGGTAGTTCATCGAGTGGTGGAACGCCGAGCGCGCGAGGACGAGGGCGTCCACGAGCGTCACGGTGATGCAGACCGGGACGCCGCGGGCGAGCGCGCGCAGCATCCGGCTCGCGGGCGAGCCGTGCAGGTAGAGGCGCTCGCCGTCGCGCGCGTACAGGGTCGGGATCACGACCGGCCCGCGCTCCGTGGCGAAGCCGACGTGGCAGACGAGCCCCTCGTCGAGGATCGCGTGCACCTCGGCGCGCTCGAGCGTCCCGCGCTCGGGCAGCCGGCGGATCTGCGTGCGGTCGCTGGCCGGGTAGTGCGACGCCATGGGCGGGGCTCCTCTACTATGTAACGTTACATAACAAGTTACGTACAGTCACAAAGTACCACGGCGCGCCGCCGTGTCGAGCCCGCCTCCACGCCGCTGCGGGCTGGTACGCTACGGCCGCGATGGGCGGCGCGATCGCGCTCGAGGCGGGCGACGGGCTTCGGCTCCGGGACGAGGGCGACGGGCGCCTGCGCGTGGCCTGGCGCGGGGCGCAGGACTGGCTCGGCCCGCTCGACGCGGGCCGGCGCGCGGCGTCCGGCGCGCGTGAGGCGCTCGACCCGGCGTGGAAGCCGTGCACGCCGGGCGCGGACGACCTCGGCGCGTACGAGGCGCTCGCGTGGGACCTCGACGAGCTGCCGCTCCGGCTCGTCGTGCGCGCCTACCGCGACGAGGCGCTGCTCGTGTTCCGCACCGAGGCGCGCGCGGCGCTCGAGGCCTGGGCGACCGGCGCCTTCGCGGAGCCGCGGCTCGCCTTTCCGTGGCTGCGGCCCGAGGCGCGCGCGCCGGGCGACGCGCCGCCCGGCCTGCGCAGCTACGGCCACCAGCTCGCCGAGTTCGCCTTCCCCGCGCACGGCGACGCGGACTTCGCCGGCTTCGTGCTCGCGCCCCACCGCCCGCGCGTCGCGCTCCCGCTCGCGGCGGTCGCGGAGGCCGGGGTGCTCCTCTTCGCGCCGCTCGCCGCGTTCCACGAGCAGATCGCCGCGCTCCCCGCGGCGCCCGGCGACGGCGTGCGGCTCGGCTGGCACGGGGATCTGGACCGCGCGCCGGCCGGCTTCGCGAGCGAGCTCGCGCTCCTGGCCGCGCCGGGGCCGCGCGAGGCGCTGGAGCGCTGGGGCGCGCGGCTCCAGGCGCGCGCCGGCGCCCGCCGGCGCGGCCGCTACGAGGACGCGCTCGTCGGAACGCTGTCCTACTGGACCGACAACGGCGCGGTGTACTACTACCGGACGGCGCCGGGCTGCGACTACACGGAGACGCTCGGGCGGAAGGTCGACGAGCTCGCCGCCGCCGGCCTCCCCGTCGGCGCGCTCCAGCTCGACAGCTGGTTCTACCCGCACGAGCAGCTCCGCCCGGTGAGCTCCGAGGGCGCGCCGGTCGTGCCGCCCACGGGCCTCGTGCGCTGGGAGCCGCGCGAGGATCTCTTCCCCGCAGGCTTCGCGCCGCTGCGCCGGCGCACGGGCGGCCTTCCGCTGTGCCTCCACGCGCGCCACTTCGCCGCGCGCTCGCCCTACTTCGAGCGCCACCGCGCGTGGGTCGACGGAGCGCAGGCCCACCCGGAGGACGGGGCGCTCTTCGAGCGGCTGATGGAGCAGGCGGCGGGTTGGGGCGCCGTCACCTACGAGCAGGACTGGCTCGTCGAGAGCTTCCTCGGCGTGCGCGGCCTGCGCGAGGCGCCGGGCCGCGCGGCCGCGTGGCAGCGCGCGCTCGACGCCGCGGCGGCGCGCCGCGGGCTCTCGCTCCAGTGGTGCATGGCGACGCCGGCCGACTTCGCGGAGAGCGTCCACCTGCGCCAGATCGGCTCGGTCCGCACGAGCGGCGACTACCGCTACCTCTACGACAACGCGCTCAACTGGGTCTGGTTCCTGCACGCGAACGCCCTCGCCCGCGCGCTCGGCCTGTGGCCGTACAAGGACGTGTTCCTCTCGCACGGCGTCTCGCCCGAGGGCTTCGGCGAGCCGCTGGCCGAGGCCGAGGCGCTGCTCGCCGCGCTCTCCGGTGGGCCCGTCGGGCTCGGCGACCAGCTCGGCCGCACGCGCGCCGAGATCGTGCGGCGGACCTGCCGCGCCGACGGCGTGCTCGTGAAGCCCGACGTTCCGCTCGCCGCGCTCGACCGCTGCTTCCTCGAGCACGGCTACTTCGGCGGGGCGCCGCTCGTGGGAGAGGCGTGGTCGCGCCATCCGGCCGGCCGCTTCGCGTACGTCGTGGCGATGAACGCGAGCTTCGCGTCGAAGCGGAGCGGCGCGCCGCTCCGCGCGCGCGTCGCGTTCGCGGAGCTCGGGGACGCGCGGCCGGACGGCGCCGTCGCGCTCTACGACTGGCGCCGCGGCCGCTTCGAGCTCCAGCCCGCGGACGGCGCGTTCGAGACGTCCCTCGCGTACCAGGACTTCGACTACCGGATGCTGTGCCCGCTCCTTCCCGGCGAGGTCGCGGTCTTCGGCGACGTCTCGCTCTACGCGAGCGCAGGCGACCGGCGCCTCGGGGGCCTCCGCGCCGAAGAGGGCGAGGTGCGCTTCGAGCTGTTCGGGGCGCCCGGCGAGCGCGTCGCCGTGGACGGCTTCGCCGCGCGGGCGCCGCGAGCGGAAGGGTGGACGCCGTCGGGCCGCGCCGCGCTCGAGCTCGCGCACGAGGGCGCGAGCGGGCGCTGGCGCCTCGAGGCGCGGCTCGGGCCGTCGGGTCAGGTCGGCGTCACGCTGTCGTGTCGGTGAGCGCGGGGCGCGCCGTCGCCTGCTCCGCCCCGGCGCGCGCCAACCTGATCGGGAACCCGAGCGACCAGTACGGGGGCGCGACGCTCGCGTGCACGGTGCCGCTGCGCGCACGCGTCGAGGTCGAGCCGGCCGCGGCGACGGTCCTCGCCGCCGGGAGCGAGCAGCGCGCGCTGGAGCGCGAGGGCGACCTCGCGCTCCAGGGCGACGCCTTCGACGTGGCGCGGGCGGTCCTCGCCGGGATCGGCCCCCCGCTCCCCCGGGCGCGCATCCGGTACGCGAGCGAGGTGCCGCTCCGGAGCGGGCTCGCCGGGTCCACCGCGCTCGTGGTCGCGCTCCTGCGCGCCCTGCGCGCGTTCCGCGGCGACGAGCCGGTCTCGCTCCACGCGCTCGCGGAGGAAGCGCGCGAGATCGAGCGCGCGCGGCTCGGCGTGACGTGCGGCTACGTCGACCAGTACCTCTGCGCCTTCGGCGGGTTCCGGTACGTCGACTTCGCGGGGAAATCGCCCGAGGGCTCGATCGCGAACGAGCCCTTCGCGACGGTCGAGGCGATCGAGGCGCAGCTCCCCTTCGTGCTCGCCTTCACGGGGAAGCGCCACTCCTCGGACCGCGTCCACCGGCCGATCCGCGCGCGCTGGCTCGCCGGCGACGCGCTGGTGCGGCGCGCGATGGAGCGCGCCGCGGAGCTGGGCCGGCTCGGGAAGCGCGCGCTCCTCCTCGGCGACCTCGCGCAGCTCGGCGCGCTCATGAACGAGAACCACGCGCTCGTGCGCGACGTCGGCGGCTCCGGCGAGCCGAACGAGCGCCTGATCGCCGCGGCGCTCGGGGCGGGCGCGCTCGGCGCGAAGCTCGCGGGAGCGGGCGATGGCGGCACGATCGTCGCGCTCTGGCCCGGCGCGGACGCGCGCCCGCTGGAGGAGGCGCTGCGCCGCGCGGGCGCGGCCGCGCTCTACCGGCCGCGCCCGGTGCGGGGCGTGGCGCTCGAGCCCGCCGGCGAGGGGAGCGCGTGAGGCGGCCCGCGCGGCGCGAGGCGGCCCGCGTGACACGCGCGCCTCGAGCGGCCTCGTAGCGGCCTCGTAGCGGACGGGGCGCCCTTTGGACTCGATGGCGGCGCCGCGCTCGCGAGGGCGGGGCTCCCGCCCGTGGCGGGTGCCGGGCGCGGGGCGGGCCCGCACCGGGCGGGGCGCAGCGCGGAGCCGCGGGGGGCGCGTCCGGCGCCGGGCCCACGCGAGCCGGTAGACTGCCAGGCTCCATGACTCCCTGGACCGCCGCGGCGCTTCTCGTGGTCGCGGGGCTCGCGCTCGCCGCCGCCGCGCGGCTCTGGCTCGGGTACCCGCCGGCCCCGGGGCTGCGTGCGCTCGCGCGGCGCGAGGCGGCGTTTCTCGATGCCGCCGCGGACGCGATGTTCCCGCCCGGCGGGCCGCTCCCTTCCGGGCGCGACGCGCGCGTCGCGGAGGGCCTCGACGCCTACCTGCGCGTCGTGCCCGCGCGCATGCGGCGGCTCATGCGCCTCCTCTTCGCGCTCCTCGAGCACGCGACGCTCGTCTTCCCCGCGCCGCCGCCGCGCGGCCGGCGCCGCTTCTCGTCGCTCGCGCGGGCGCAGCGCGCGGCCGTGCTCGAGGCGTGGCGCACGAGCGACGTCTTCGCGCGCCGGCTGGTCTTCACGAGCCTGCGCGCCCTCCTCGTGAACGCGTACGTCGCCGACCGCGGCGTGCTGTCCGCGCTCGGGCTGGCGCCGTACGTCGTCGAGACGCCCGTCGCCGAGGCGGATCTCCTGTATCCCCCGCTCGGGATGCCGCGCTCCGCGATCCGCCCCACGGCGACGACGCCCCCGAGCGACGGGCGCCCGCTCGCCCCCGACGCCCCGCGCCTCTTCGGCCCGGGCGCCCCCGCCGCGCCGGAGCCGCGGCCGTGACGGCTGCCCTCGCCGGCGAGGTGCGCGTCTTCGCGGACTACGCGGGCGACGTGCGCGAGGAGGCGGACGTCGCCGTCGTCGGGTCGGGCCCGTGCGGCGCGGTCGTCGCGAAGGAGCTGGCCGAGGCGGGGCGGCGCGTCGTCCTCCTCGAGGAAGGACCTCCCTTCACGCCGTCCGACTTCGTCCTCGACGGGGCGCATTCGATGGCGCGCACGATGCGCGAGGGCGGCCTGCGCGCGACGCGCGGCTACGTGATGCCCACGCTCCAGGCGATCTGCCTCGGCGGCGGGTCCCTCGTGAACTCGGCGATCTGCGTGCGGCCTCCTGACTTCGTCTTCGACGCCTGGTGCGAGGATTTCGAGCTCGCCCGCACGCGCGGGAAGGACCTCGCGCCGCACTTCGACGCGGTGTCGGACTTCCTCGGCATCGCACCGACGCCCGAGGACGTGCAGGGACCGCGCAACCTCCTGTTCCGCGACGGCTGCCGGGCGCTCGGGATCGCGAGCGAGCCCATCCCGCGCAACGTGCGCGGCTGCCGCGGCAGCGGCGAGTGCTTCACCGGCTGCCGCAGCCGCGCGAAGCAGTCGATGGACCTCTCGTACGTGCCGGCCGCGCTGCGCGCCGGGGCGCGCGTCCTCACGTCGGTCCAGGTGCAGGGCGTCCGCACCCAGGGCGCGCGCGTGCTCGGCGTCGAGGGCCGCGTGGTGGCGCCCTTCGGCGGGCCGGCGAGCCACCGCGTCCGCGTCGACGCGAGGGTGGTCGTCCTCTCGGCGGGCTGCATGGCGACACCGATCCTGCTCCAGCGCAGCGGGAACCTCGCGAACCGCTCCGGCCAGGTGGGCCGCAACCTGCAGTTCCACCCGGGCGTCATGATGACGGGCGTCTTTCCCGAGCGGGTGCGCCCGGAGTTCGGAGCGACGCAGGGCTACCAGAGCCTCGCCTTCCTCGAGCAGGGCTTCAAGCTCGAGACGTTCTGGGCGCCTCCGACCGCGCTCGCGCTGCGCATGCCGGGAATGGGAGACGCCTTCGTGCGTCGCCTCGCCGAGCTGCCGCGCTCGGCGACCTGGGACGCGATCCTCTCCTGCCACCGGTCGCTCGGCACGGTGCGGCCCCGCCGCGGGTCGGGCCTCGACCCGGTGATCACCTGGCACTTCCATCCCGACGACGTGCCGCTCCTCGGGCGCGCGACGGCGGTCCTCGCGCGGATCTTCGAAGCGGCCGGCGCGGAGAAGGTGCTCCCCGGGGTCCACGGGCTGCCCGACGAGCTGCCCGCCCGCGAGGCCGCCGAGGCGCTCGCGCGGCGCGCGTGGAAGGCGACCGACGTCGTGTCCGGCTCGACGCACGCCTTCTGCACCACGCGGATGCACGGGGACCCGCGCCGGGGCGTCGTCGACGAAAGCGGCCGCTGCCACGACCTCGACAACCTCTACGTGGCCGACACCGGCGTCTTCCCGCGCTGCACGTCCGTGAACCCCATGCTGACCGCCATGGCGCTCGCCCACCGCACCGCCGCCGCGATCCGCGATCGCGCCTAGTCTCCCCCCGGGGAATCCTGGCGGCGCGGCGGCTTCACCCGCCGGCCCGTCCAGCCGATGGGAAAGGGCCGGACCGCAAGGGGGGAGGGACCCATGCGCCTCGTCGTCGCGACGCTCGCCGCGCTCCTCGCGGCGGCGCCCGCCGCTGCGCAGTACAACGTGGCGAAGCGCGAGCCGCGCGAGTGCACGCGCATGACCAAGCAGCTCGCGCGCTACGAGCGCGACGTCGAGCGCGCCCAGGACCGCGCGAACCCGCTCTGGGAGAAGGCGATGGAGGAGCAGATCGAGCGGCTCGCCGTCGCCCGCCACGCGCGCTGCCCGTGGTACCCCGACCCGAAGGCGAAGTACAAGCAGATGGCGCGCTGGGTCGACCTCGCCGCGCAGGCGGCCTGGAGCTACCTGACCTGGTCGAACTGACGGCGCCGCGCCGGCGCGCGCCCGCGGTCGCGCTACTCGAGGTCCGCGTCGTCCGCTCCCACCGGAAGGCACGCGATCGGGTGGGGCGCGTACTCGTGCCCGTCGCTCCAGCCCGGGAGCCGGCTCGCCTGCTCGAGCCACGAGGCCGCGAGGTCGTCCTCCACGACGACGCCCCCCGCGCCGTCCGAGATCGCGTCCCAGAGCGCCTGGCCGCCGCTCCGCCACCAGGTGCGCGACGGGAACTCGTGGTCGATCTGCAGCTTGCGCATCGCTCCCGAGAGATAGCAGGTCGGCCCCGCCGCGCGCAGCGCGAGGCGCGCCGCACTCAGCCGCTCCCCAGCGCCCGCAGCACGTTCGCGCGCGCGCCGAGCGTGTGCGCGATGCCCGAGAGGAGCCCGAACGCGCGCCCGACGAGGACGAAGTCGGTCGGGACGCGCACCACGGGATTCTGCCGGATCGCCTCGAACAGCTCGTCCGTCATCTCCTCGGTGAACTCGCCCTCGAAGCGCCCGCTGTCGCTGCGCGACGTCATGCGGCGCGCGACGAGGAGGAACGTGCTCGGGTCGCCCGTCTTCGTGCGGAAGCCCAGCTGCTCGAACGCGCGCAGCATCGCCGCCTCGTTCAGCGTCATCATCGAGAACATGAGCTCGAAGAGCCCGAGCCCGAAGCCCTCCGGCAGCGCCTTCGAGAGACCGAAGTCGAGCAGCACGAGGCGGCCCTCGGGCGTGACGAACAGGTTGCCCGGGTGGGGATCCGCCTGGAAGAAGCCCTCCGCCATGATCATCCGGACCCACACGTGCATCAGGTGCTGGACGACCTCGGCGGGATCGAGGCCCGCCGCCACGAGCGCCGCCTTGTCCGTGATCTTGATGCCGCCCACGCGCTCCATCACGAGGACGCGCCGCGTGCACCACTCGCGGAAGGGCGCCGGCACGACGACGCGGTCGTCCTCCGCGAAGAGGCTGCGGACGCGCTCCGCGCTCTCCGCCTCGCGCAGGAAGTCGAGCTCGTAGCCGGTGTGCGTCACCAGCTCGTCGAGGAGCGGGAGCAGCTCGAGCGGCTTCGGGTCGAGCCGCTCGTAGACCCGGCAGGCCCGGCGCAGGTTGCGGATGTCGACCCGCACGATGGACTCGATGTCGGGGTACTGCACCTTGACGGCGACCTCGCGGCCGTCCCTGAGCCGCGCGGCGTGGACCTGCGCCAGCGAGGCGGACGCGAGCGGGGCCTCGTCGAAGCGGGCGAACACCTCGCCGAGCGGCCGGCCCAGCTCGCGCTCGACCACGCCGCGGATCAGCGGGAACGGCTTCGGCGGGACGGCGTCGTGGAGCTGCTTCAAGCGCTCCACGAAGGCCGGCGGGAACTGGTCGGAGCGCGTCGCGACGGCCTGGCAGGTCTTGATCAGGACGCCGCGCAGGTCGAGCGCGCAGGCGAGCAGGATCCGCGCGGCGCGCTCGTGCGTCGCGTCGAGCGCGCGCCCGCTGCGCGGCGGGAGGCCGCGCGCGCGCCGCCACCAGGCGGGCAGCTTGTAGAGCGCGAAGAGCGCGGCGGCGGCGCGGGCGACCCGCGCCGTCCGCCGCAGCCGCGTCCACGGGGTCATCCGGCGGCGGCTGCTCCGGGCTCGAAGCCCGTGCGCGCGGGCGGCGTCCAGGGCGTCTCGAGCGCGTCGAACGCCTCCAGGAGCCCCTCGGGATCGGCCGCCGCGCGCATGTCCGCGGCGAGCGTCGCGCGCAGGTCCTCGCGCTGCTCGCGCGGACGCGTGCGCGTCATCGCATGGAGGATGCGGTGCAGGACGCGGTCGACCGCCTCGCCGCCCGGCATCGTGCCGCCGTCGGCCCGCCGCAGCGTCCGCGCGCGCAGCTCGGAGAGCGCGGTGCGCAGGTACTCGACGTGCGGGCTCTCGTCGGCCTGCACGTAGCGCACGAGGTCCGCCGCGCGCACGGGCTCGGCGGAGACCTCGGGGTTCGAGAGCAGCTCGATGCCCCAGCCGAACGTGCCCGCCGCGAAGACCTCGACCGCGAGCACCTGCGCCATCGTGACGACGAGGCGCTCGAGCCCGGCGTCGAGCTCGGGCAGCCAGCGCTCGCCGCGCTCCGCGCGGCTCCGGCGGCCCATCATGCGCAGCAGGACGTCGCCCGGGATGCGCGGCTTCTCGAACGCGAGGTCGCGCGCCGCCTCCCACATCTGCTTGTGGCCGCCTTCGTCGCGCCAGCCGGACTCGTCGCGGGCGTGCGCCTCGAAGAGGCCCGCGCCGAGGTGGGCGAGCGCGGTGCCGTCGATCGGCTCGACGACGAGCCGCCGCAGGTCCGGGACGTGGACGTCGCGGATCACCGCGCCGAAGCCCTCGACGATCGAGACCAGCGTGAGCGTCCGCACCACTGGGTCGCGCACGCCGTGGCGGACGAGGAGCGCCGCCTGCGCCGCGTTCGGATACTGGGGCGGCATGAGGCGCCGGTCGATCTCGACCAGCGCCGCTCCCTCGCGCTCGAGGCGGGCCTGCCAGGCGCGGATCGCCGGCGCGCGGTGCCGCGTGCGCGGCGAGCGGTAACGCCCGTCCGCGTCGAAGCCGCCGTGGCAGCGCACGTCGCCGGCGAACAGCGGCTCCGCGTAGGCGTCGCTGGCGAGGAGCTCCTCGCGCGTCCAGACGAGCGGCGCGTCCGCCGCGACCGTGCCGTCGTGCATGCCACCTCCGCGGGCGCGCGCTGGCCCGTGGAGCGTAGCGCCCCCTGCCGCGGGCGTTACCATGGTCGCGGGGCCGGGCCCCGGCCCGTCCGCGCCGCGCACGCGGCTCGAACGTCGCGACACACCGCCGCGCCAGACGCTCGCGCTCGAAGCGCTCGGGAGGACGCCGTGCCCATCGATCCCGCCATCGTCGCCATCGTCGCCTTCGCGCTCGTCGGGCTCGGCGTCGGCGTCCTGCTGGGACGGCGCAGCTCCGAGGGCGCGGCGCGCGCACGCGCCCTCGAGACCGAGCTCGACGTCGAGCGCAGCGCGCGCGCCCGCGCGCTCGAGGAGAAGCGCGCCGCGCTCGAAGAGCTGGAGCGCGCGCGCGCCGACGCCGAGGCGTATCGCGTCCGCGTCGTGGATCACTTCTACGGGAGCTCGGAGCAGCTGCGCGCGCTCGCGGTGCAGTATCGCGCGCTCTACGACCACCTCGCGAGCGGCGCGCAGGCGCTCTGCCCCGAGAGCGTCCCGGCGCTGCGCGAGCGACTCGAGGTGCCCGCGCTCGGCGAGCGGGCCGAGACGCGCGCGGCCGCCGCCGACGGACCGGTCGCCGAGCCGCCCGCGGCGGAGCCGCCCGTCGGCGCGAAGCCGGACGAGGCGGCCGCCTAGCCTCGCCGCGCTCCGAGAGGACCCGCCGCGGCCCGCGGCGGCGCCCGCGCGGCTAGCAGCAGCCGGGGCGGCGCGCCGCGCGCTCGGCGAGCGCGCGGCGGGCGGCGTCCGGAGACGCGGGCGCGGCGCGGGGCCCCGCTGCGTCGAGCGCGCGGCGGTGCGCGCAGGCGCCGCGTCCGCCCGGGTCGCGCGCGCGCGCGGCGTCGCGGGGGCCCGCGTCCGCGAGCCGCGCGGCGGGCATCCCCGTGAAGCCGGCCAGGAACCCGCGCAGCGCGCGCGCGGCGGCGTGCGCGCGCGCGGCGGCGCGCGCGCGCACCGCGCCCCCCAGCGCCGCGGCGCTCATGCCTCCACCTCTGCGCCGAGCAGCGGCGCGGGCCGCGGCCCGCGCAGCGTCCGCAGCCAGACGCGGGCCGCGTCGAGGACCACGACCGCGACGAGCACCATGAAGAGCGCGGTGAGCGCCGCGTCGAGCCGGTTGTTGAAGACGACCGCCTGCGTCTCCAGCACCTTCTCGGGCGGGATCGCGCCCTGCGCGAGCTGCGCCGCCAGGTGGTCGGCCTGCGCCAGGAAGCCGATGCGCCGGTCGGGGTGGAAGATCTTCTGCCAGCCGGCCGTCATCGTGACGGAGAGGAGCCACGCGAGCGGAAGCGCGGTCGCGAGGGCGAAGCGCGCGCGTCCCGTCTTCACGAGCAGCGTCGTCGCGCACGCGAGCGCGGTCGCGGCGAGGAGCTGGTTCGCGATGCCGAAGAGGGGCCAGAGCGAGTTGATGCCTCCGAGCGGGTCGACGACGCCCTGGTACAGGAAGTACCCCCAGCCGAGCACGATGAGCGCCGAGGCGAGCAGGTTCGCGGGGAGCGACGAGGTGCGGCCGAGCGGCGCCCACAGGTTCCCGAGGAGGTCCTGGATCATGAAGCGGCCGACGCGGGTGCCCGCGTCCAGCGTCGTCAGGATGAAGAGCGCCTCGAACATGATCGCGAAGTGGTACCAGAGCGCCTTCAGCCGCTCGCCGCCGAGCGCGCTCGAGAAGATCTCCGCCATCCCGACCGCGAGGCTCGGCGCGCCGCCCGTGCGCGAGAGCAGCGTCTGCTCGCCCACCTGCCGCGTGAGCGTCTCGAGCGCCCCCGGCTCGAGCGCGAAGCCCCAGCCGGCGATCGTCGCGGCCGCGCTCTCGACCGTGCCCCCGATGGCGGCCGCCGGGCTGTTGATCGCGAAGTAGATCCCCGGCTCCATGATCGCGGCCGAGAGGAGCGCCATGATGGCGACGAAGCTCTCCATCAGCATCGCCCCGTAGCCGATGAAGCGGGCGTCGCTCTCGCGGTCGAGGAGCTTCGGCGTCGTACCGCTCGCGATCAGCGCGTGGAAGCCCGAGATCGCGCCGCAGGCGATCGTGATGAAGCAGAACGGGAAGACCGTGCCTGCGAAGACGGGCCCCGTGCCGTCCACGAAGCGCGTGAGCGCGGGGAGCTTCACGTCGGGCCGGACCCAGAGGAGCCCGGCCGCGAGCAGGAAGACGGTCCCGATCTTCACGAACGCGGACAGGTAGTCGCGCGGGGCGAGCAGCAGCCACACCGGCAGGACGCTCGCGACGAAGCCGTAGACGATGATCGCGAGCGCGAGGCTGCGCTTGTCGAGGTCGAAGACCTCGCGCAGCGCGGGCTGCTCCTGCACCCAGCCGCCCGCGACGACCGCGACGAGCACGAGCGCGACGCCCCACGCCGTCGCCTCGAGCACGCGACCCGGGCGCAGGTGCACCATGTAGAGGCCCATCGCGAGCGCGATCGGGATCGTCGCGGCGACGGTGAAGGTGCCCCACGGGCTCCCGAACATGGCGTTCACGACCACGAGGCCGAGGACGCCGATCAGGATCACCATGATGGCGAGGACGCCGACCAGCGCGGCCGCGCCCCCGACCGGGCCGATCTCCTCGCGCACGAGCTGGCCCAGGCTCTTCCCGTTCCGGCGCAGGGAGCCGACGAGGATCGTGAAGTCCTGCACGGCGCCGCCGAGCACGACGCCGATCAGGATGTAGAGCGTCCCCGGGAGGTAGCCGAACTGCGCGGCGAGAATCGGGCCGACGAGCGGTCCGGGGCCCGCGATCGCGGCGAAATGGTGGCCGAACACCACCCAGCGGTTCGTCGGGAGGAAGTCCTTCCCGTCGCGCAGGCGGTGGGCGGGGGTCGCGCGCGCGTCGTCGAGCGCGAGCGCGCGCGCCGCGAGGAACGCGGAGTAGAACCGGTAGCCGATCGCGTAGAAGGCGAACGCCGCGACCAGGAACCAGGCGCTCGAGATCGCCTCGCCCCGGGCGGTCGCCACGACCGCGAGGGCCGCCGCGCCGGCGAGCGCGACGGCGGTCCAGACGAGGGCGCGGAGCGGCATCGCGGGCGCATTCTACACGAGCGCGGCGCGGCCCCCAGGCGCGCCGCGACGCGCGCCCGGCGCGTGGTAAGCTGGTCCGACGCGCGCCGCGCGGCGGCGCGGAGGAGATTCCATGGCCATCGACTTCAGCTTCCCCGAGGAGATCGAGCTCGTCCGCCACAAGGTGCGGGAGTTCTGCGATCAGGTCGTGCGCCCGGCGGAGAAGGAGATCGAGGCCCACGAGGGCGACCGCAAGGTGCTCGTCGAGCAGGTGATCCGGATGCGGAAGGCCGCTCAGGAATGGGGCCTCTGGCTCCCGCACATGCCGGAGGAGTACGGCGGCATGGGCCTCGGCCACGTGGCGATGGCCGCCGTCTCCGCGGAGGCGGCGAAGACGGGCTTCGGCCCGTTCGCGCTCAACGCGCAGGCGCCCGACGAGGGCAACATGCACACGCTGCTCCACTGGGGCACGCCGGCGCAGAAGCAGAAGTACCTGCGGCCGCTGTGCGAGGGGCGGGCGCGCTCCTGCTTCGCGATGACCGAGCCCGAGGTCGCCGGCTCGGACCCCACGCTGATCCAGACGCGCGCGGAGGAGCGCGACGACCACTGGCTCGTGAACGGCCACAAGTGGTTCATCTCGGGCGCGCGAGGCGCGCAGTTCGCCATCCTCATCGCGCGCACGGAGGACGCGCCGGAGCTCCCGCAGGCGGCGAACAGCGCGTTCCTCGTCGACATCCCGTCGCCCGGCTGGGAGGTCGTGCGCGACGTCGAGACGATGAGCGGCGGTCACAACCACTGCGAGATCCGCATCACCGACCTGCGCGTCCCGAAGGAGAACATGCTGGGCGGCAGGGGCCAGGGCCACCTGCTCGGCCAGTACCGGCTCGGCCCGGCGCGGCTCGCGCACTGCATGCGCTGGATCGGGCAGGCCGAGATCGCGCTGAACATGACCATCGACCGCGCGCTGAAGCGCTACGCCCACGGCTCGCTCCTCGCGGAGAAGCAGGGCATCCAGTGGATGATCGCGGACGGCACCATGGAGCTGTACCAGTGCAAGCTCATGGTCCTCCACGCGGCGTACAAGATCGACCGCGGCGAGGACTTCAAGAGCGAGGTGTCGATGGCGAAGCACTTCGTGGCGAACGCCCTCAACCGCATCATCGACCGCGCCATCCAGGTGCACGGCGCCCTCGGCTACTCGACCGACACCCCGCTCGCGCGCATGGCGACGCAGGCGCGCTGGGCGCGCTTCGCCGACGGCGCCGACGAGGTGCACCAGTGGCGGATCGCGCAGCGCGCCATCGAGTCCTACACGAAGACCGGGAGCGTGGCGTCGGCCGCCGGGGGCCTGCCGCTCTAGCGCCGGGGCGCGCGCGTCCCCGCGGCCCGGTGTGGCTACGCGGCCGCGCGTCGCCGGCGCGCGAGGCGCGCGAGGAGCGGGAGCGCGAGGGCCAGCTCGAAGCCGAGGCCGCAGCGGCCGCTGCCTTCGCTCACGATGGATGCCGTCGTGCACTGCGGGTCCGGGTTCGCGACGCCGTTGCGGTCCGGGTCGCTCACTCCGGGCGGGCAGACGCCTCCGGAGCACGCGCCGTGGATCGACTGGCCGCCGTCGAAGTCGATCCCGAAGTGCACGTCGTTGTCGACGCCGTCCTGGCACTGCGGGCTTTCGGTGGAGGAGCTCGGCGAGGCGCAGCCCGGATCGCTCGGGTGGTCGGCGCGGCCGTCGCCGTCGTTGTCGACGCCGTCGCTGCACGCCCGCGAGGACGCGGACACCGTCCACACGAAGCTCTCGGCGTCCACGGCGGGACCGTCGGAGGCGCCCGCGAACACCCAGTACGCGCCGGCCGCCGTGGGCGTCCCCGAGACGACGCCCGACTCGCGGTCGAGCGAGAGGCCGGGCGGGAGGTTCGCCGCCTCGAACCAGAGGTCGTCGCCGTCCGGGTCGGTCGCCGCGAGCGCGAGAAGGGTCGGCTGGCCCCGGACCGCGGTGCGGCTTCCCGGGTTCGCGAGCGAGGGCGGGGCGTTCACGATCGGCTGCGGGGGGCTCGGGAAAAGCCGGTCCGGCGGGATCGGTTGCTTCGCGAGGCCCGGCCCCTCGAACGCGACCGAGAGCGCCGCGCCGCCCCCGCGCTCGAAGAAGCCGACCTCGATCGGGTGGTAGCCCACGGCCAGGCTGCGGCTTCCCGAGCGTTCCTGCAGGGGGTGCAGCCCGTCGTTGTCGACGACCAGCGCGCCGCCCAGGTAGAGGCGGCTGCCGTCGTCCGAGGTCGTGTAGAACGTGTACGCGCCGGCGACGTCGACCCGCAGGACGCCGCGGAAGCGGAACGCGAAGTCGTCTTCGCGGCGCCGGAACGAGAGATCGAAGGTCGAGGCCGTTCCGCTGGCGACCGGCGTCAGGGCGTCGAAGTTCGGCAGCGCGCTCAGGCCGGTCACCTCGTAGTACTCGTAGCCGACGCCGTTGCGCGGGAAGCTCGGGTCGATGCGCTCGATCCACGCCCCGAGCAGCTCGACGGCGCGCTCGTGCGCGAGGTTCTTCGCGAGGGGCGGCATCGCGATCGGCGTGCCGACGGACGCGGCCCGCTGCCACACGACGGAGAGCGACGGCACCCCCGGCCGCACGAGATACGCCGACGGGAGGCCGAGGTCGTCGATCGCGGCGCCCCATACGAGGCCCTGGCTCACGAGCGGCGTCGTGTAGCGGGTGTCGAAGAACGCGCGGTTCCCCGTCCCGGGCCGGTGGCAGCTCGAGCAGTTCGAATCGAGCCAGCTGCGCGCGCGCGCCTCGAGCGACGCCGTCGGATCGTCGAGCGCGTGCGAGCGGGGCAGCGACGGCACGCCGGCCGGGTCGAGGGCCGGCGCGAACATCCCGAGCGCGTTCCACGTGACGAGCTGGTTGTCGACGCGGCCCGTGCTCGGGTACGTGAAGATGCGGTTCAGCTGGTGGGTGCGCGGGCCCAGCGCCCCGCTGGTGCCGGGGTTGTGGCACGAGAGGCACTCCGTGCGCGAGGGGAAGATCCAGGTCTGCGTGCGGGTCCCGCCGTCGGCCTCGCGGATCGCGTAGTCGCCGGTCGCGCCCGTCGTGAGGAGCTGCGCGTCGGTGCCGTCGGCGAGCCAGCGGTACGTGACGCCGTACCAACGCGCGTCCTCGCCCTTCACCATGAAGCGCGTCTCGAGCCGCGCCACCGCGGCCGGGTCGCGCTCGTCCACCGGGAGCTCGAAGTGCTTCATGAGCACGCTGCCGACGGGGAAGGTCCAGTCGCCCGTCGCCGCGAAGCCGACCTTCTCGGCGGCGCTGTTGCGGTTGCCGTCGTTCGGAACGGCCGCCCAGCGCCGCTTGCGCGCGCCGTCGGACCAGAACGGCTCGTTGAGCTCGTAGGGCACCCAGAAGGCCGCCGGCGCGAGGGCGCCCAAGGAGGCGAACGCGCCCGTCTGCGAGAGGAAGGCGGGAGGGTCCGGGATCGGGGCGCTCACGCGCTCGAGCGCGTAGAGCGGGCCCGGACCCGCGACGCTCGCGAGGTACACCTCGCCGCTGCGGTCCTGGCCGAACGTGCCGAGCGAGCCGGGATCGAACGTGGCGATCTCGGCGGCGGTCGCCGTCATCGAGGCCTCGTCGAGGGTGATGGCCCAGATCTTCCGGGTCACGTAGTCGCCCGCGAGGTAGCGGCCCTGGAGCTCCGGGAAGCGCGTGCCGCGGTAGACGTAGCCGCCGATGATCGCGTTCGCGTCCGCGCGGCCGAAGTCCACCACCGGCTCGGTCAGCGTCCCGAGGATCTGCGCGGGCGGCGCGAACGGCCCGTCCACCGTGCCCTCGCGGAACGGCCAGCCGTAGTTCCGGCCGGCCTCGATCACGTTCACTTCCTCGCGCGTCGACTCGCCGACCTCCCCGGACCAGAGCCGGCCGGTCGCGGGGTCCTTCGCCAGCCGATGGGGGTTGCGGTTTCCGATCGTGGCGTACTCCTCGAAGCTCGCGCCGGTCGCGGAGAGCCAGGGGTTGTCGTTCGGGATGCAGTAGAGGATCCCGGACACCTCGTCGGGCTCCCCGAGGAGGCTGGGCGGGTTCAGCGGGTCCGGGCGGCCGAACGCGCGGATCGGGAGGTGGCTCCCGGCCGGGCAGCTCCAGCTCCCGTTCGCGTTCTCGACCACGTCCAGCTCGAGGCGCAGGATCCCGCCCTCGAGCGTGTCGACGACGTCCTGCGCGGTCGTGTAGCGGAACTGGTCGCCGATCGTGAGCCAGAACGTGCCGTCGTCGGCGAACACCATCCCGCCGCCCCGGTGCGAGCTGTTGTAGAGGCGGATGTTGAGGAGCACGCGCTCGGACGCCGGGTCCGGGGTGCTCTGGCCGTCGGGCACGGTGAAGCGCGAGAGCCGCAGCCACGTGCCGAAGTACCCGTCCGTCGCGCCGCGCGGGTAGTTCGGGTTGCAGGCGGCGAGGTCGACGCGGCGGCGCGTCGCGTCGATCGGGCAGTACGACGAGTAGTACACGTAGACGTGTCCGCGGTGCGGCGAGCCCGCCACGCCGAACGACGGGTGGAACGCCATGCCCAGGAAGCCGCCGTCGAAGACGACCGCGACGCGGTCGCGCAGGTCGAGGAAGGGCGTCGTCGTCGAGACGTTCGGCGCGTTCGCGAACGAGACGACCCGCCCGTCGCGCGAGCCGACGTACAGGCGCGTGTTCGCCGGGTTCGTCGCGATGACGAGCGGGTCGGGCAGGACCAGGTTCGGGAACGCGGGCACGACCTCCCACTGCACGCTCGCCGGGTCGCGCGGCGCGCGCCGCGGGAACACGCCGCTCAGGAAGGGCCCCACCGGCACGGGGCCGTCGAGCCCGGGCGACTGCGCCGGTGCGCGCTGCGCGGCGAGCGGCGCGCCTGCGACGGTGGCGAGCGCGATGGCGAGCAGGACGCGGCGCAGCCGCATGCAGCCCTCCCACGGGTGGGTGCCGCGCCCGCTGAACCGAGTGACGGCGGGGCGGGGGGTGGGCCGGCGGCGCCGTCCGGACGCGCCGGGGGACGATATCCCGGCGCAGACGCGTCAGCTCGTGGGGCGGGACGCCCGCGCGGGGCGCGTCTGCGCACGGGCGGCCGCCGTGCGCCGCGTCGCCCTGCGCGCCGCGCCCGCGCGCGGCGACCTCACTGCACGAGCGCGTACGACCACGTCTCGGTGAGCACGTGGCCTTCCGTCTGGAGGTACGCGCGCAGCTCGATCGGGGGCGGCGTCTTCGGGCGCAGCTGGAACGAGAGGCGCCAGCCGCCGGTCGCGGGGTGCTTCACGACGTGCTGGTCGAGGATCTCCGCGGACGCGGGGCCGCCGCCCGTCGTGACGACGGCGGTGGGCGGGCGGTCGGCGGGCAGCGCGCGCAACGCCTCGCCGTCGAAGTCGATCACGAAGCGCTCGTTCCCCTTCTCCGTGCCGCCGTCGCGCCGGGTGGCGACGGCGCGCCCCCCCGGCGGGCGCGCCGGGTGCTCGCTGTAGAAGGAGACGGCGTAGGCGAGGTCGATCGGGCGGCCCGGCTCGAGCGGCGCGTCGGGCACGAAGAAGGCGACGACGTTGTCGACCAGCTCCGTCTCGGTCGGGATCGCGACGAGCTCGACGCGGCCGGGGCCGAACGGCGCGAGCGGCTCCACCCACGCGCTGGGGCGGAGCTCCATGCGGGTCTCGATGTCCTCGTAGCTGCGGAAGTCGCGGTCCCGCTGGATCAGCCCGAACCCGCGCGGATCGTGCGCCCCGAAGCTCGCGACGTCGATGCGGGGGGGATTTTCGAGCGGGCGCCACAGCCACTCGCCGCTCGCGAGGTGGAGCAGGAGCCCGTCGGAGTCGTGCACCTCGGGGCGGAAGTCGTCGAAGCCTCGCGTCGTGTTCTCCCCGAAGAAGAACATGCTCGTGAGCGGGGCGAGCCCGAGCTTCTTCACGCGCCGGCGCGCGAACAGCTTCGCGCGCACGGCGACCCGCGTCTCGACCCCCGGGTGGACCTCGAAGCGGTAGGCGCCCGTCACGCTCGGGCCGTCGAGGAGGGCGAGGAGCACCGCGTGGCGCGCCCCGGGGGCGGGCGTCTCCAGCCAGAAGTCGGTGAAGGAGGGGAACTCCTCGCCGCTCGGCTCCACGGTGTCGACGGCCACGCCGCGCGCGGAGAGGCCGTACACGTTGTCGCGCCCGAGCGCGCGGAAGTAGCTCGCGCCGAGGAAGACGATCACCTCGTCGCGGTACGCCGGCGTCTTCAGCGGGTAGTGGAGGCGGAAGCCCGCGTAGCCGACGCCGCGCGGGATGCGGTCGGCGAAGTCGTTGCGCCCGTAGTCGAAGCGGTCGGCGTCGAACGGCACCGGCTCCTCGGCGCCGTCCTCGATCACGTGGATCTGCACGCTGCGGTCGTAGTAGAGCCCCGGATGGAAGAACTGGACCTCGAACGGGAGCCCCCGGTCGCGCCAGAGCGCGTGGTCGGGGCGGAAGCGGATGTCGCGCCAGCGGTCGTAGGTGATCGTGCCGGCGCTCTCGAGCATCCAGTCGGGGACCTTGCCGCGCACCTGGTACGGCCGTGCGGCCAGCGCCTCGGCGCGCGCGGCGACGTCGGCGAAGTCGAAGGCCGCGGCGGATGACGCGGGCGCCGCGAGGGCGAAGGGAACGACCAGGGCCAGCAGAGCGGCGCGCGGAGCGCGGGGCGTTCGCATGGCCCCGCATGGGAACGAACCGAGGGCGCGCGGTCAAGCGGGCATGACGGCGGCGCGCGGCCGCGCCACCTTCCCGGCTCGCCGCTCGCCCGCGGCGCGGAGGACCCCATGAAGCTCTACGACTCGATCGGACCGAACCCGAAGCTCGTGCGCATGTTCGCTGCCGAGAAGGGGTTCCGCTTCCCCGAGGTGGTCCGCATCGATCTCCTCGCGGGCGTGAACCGCAAGGACCCCGCCTACCTCGCGAAGAACCCGGCCGGCCAGCTGCCCTGCCTCGAGCTCGACGACGGCACGGTGATCGCGGAGACCGTCGCGATCTGCGAGTACCTCGAGGAGCGCCAGCCCGATCCGGCGCTCATCGGCCGCACGCCCGAGGAGCGCGCCGAGACGCGCATGTGGGTGCGCCGTGTGGAGTGGAAGGTGGTCCAGCCCATGGCCGACGGGTTCCGCTTCGGCGAGGGCCTCGCGCTGTTCAAGAACCGCATCCGCACGCTTCCCGAGGCGTCGGAGGGGCTCAAGGCCGTCGCGCGCGACGGGCTCGCCTGGCTCGAGGCGCAGATGAACGGCCGCGACACCGTCGTGCCGAAGCGCTTCACGCTCGCCGACGTCGTGCTGTTCGCGTTCGTCGAGTTCGGCGCCACCGTGGGGCAGTCGATCGACCCGGCGAACCGGACGCTCGCGGCGTGGTTCGAAAGGATGAAGGAGCGCCCGAGCGCGAAGGCGTAGCGCCGCGCGCCGCCGGGCCTCCGAGGGAGGCGAGGCGGCCGTGCTATCGTCGGCGCGTGACGGCGGCGAAGGCTCGCTCGGCGCGGGGCCGATCCTCCGAGGCGCACGACCCGACGCGGCCGTGAGCGCCGCGTCCCCGCCGCGCGCGCCGCGGCTGCGCCGCGCGCTCGCCGTCGCGCTCGCGCTGGTGCTCGCCGGCGCGGCCGTCGCCGCGCTCTGGCGCGCGGCCGCGCCGGCCGGCGAGGCGGCCGCGGGGCTCGAGACGGCGCGGGTCGACCGCGGTCCGATCGAGGTGACGGTGACCGCCACCGGCACGGTGCAGCCCGTGACCTCGGTGAAGGTCGGCACGTACGTCTCCGGGCCGGTGCGCGAGGTCTTCGTCGACTGGAACGCGCCGGTGAGAAGGGGCCAGATCGTCGCGCGCATCGACCCGGCGCCGTTCCGGGTAAAGGTGCGCCAGGCGGAGGCGAGCCTCGCCACCGCGCGCGCCCGCGCGGCGAAGGCGCGCGCGGACCTCGAGCTGAGGCGCGTCCAGCGCGAGCGCAGCCGCTCGCTGCGCGCGCGCGACTTCGTCGCGCAGAGCGAGCTCGACGCCGCCGAGAGCGCGCTCGCGCAGGCGGATGCGGAGCTCGCGCTCGCGCAGGCGGGCGTGAAGCAGGCGGAGGCGGCGCTCGAGGAGGCGCGCGTCAACCTCGGCTACACCGACATCGTCTCGCCGGTGGACGGCATCGTCGTCTCCCGGAGCGTCGACGTGGGCCAGACGGTCGCCGCGACGTTCCAGACGCCGACCCTCTTCGAGATCGCCGGGGACCTGACCCGCATGCAGGTGCGGGGAAGCGTCAGCGAGTCGGACATCGGCAGCGTGCGCGAGGGCCAGGAGGCGGAGTTCACGGTCGACGCCCACCCCGGCCGCACGTTCCGCGGGCGCGTCGTCCAGGTGCGCAACGCGCCCGTCTCGATCCAGAACGTCGTCACGTACGACGCGATCCTCGAGGTCGACAACGCCGACCTCGCGCTCCGGCCGGGGATGACCGCGACCGTCACCGTGTTCGTCGAGCGCCGCGAGGACGCGCTGCGCGTCCCGCTCCGCGCGCTCCGCTTCAGGCCGGAGGCGCAGGACGGGGCCGCGGAGGCGGACGGCGCCGGCGCGAGGCCGGCCGTGTACGTCGCGAGCGGCCGCGGCGAGCTGCGCGCCGTGCCGCTCCGCACGGGGCTGCGCGACGACCGCTTCGCCGAGGTGATCGCGGGCGAGCTCGCGGCGGGCGACGAGGTCGTCGTCGCGTACCGCCGCGCGAGCGAGGCGTCGGCGCGCGCCGCCCCGCTGGCGCTGCCGCGGGTGCGCTGAGTGTCCGCGCCGCTCGTCCAGGTGCGCGATCTGTGGCGCGTCTACGAGACCGGCGCCGAGCCCGTCGCGGCGCTCCGCGGCTTGAGCCTCGACGTCGAGGCCGGCGCGTTCCTGGCCGTCATGGGCGCCTCGGGCTCGGGGAAGTCGACGTTCATGAACGTCCTGGGCTGCCTCGACCGCGCGACGCGCGGGAGCTACCGGCTCGCGGGCCGCGACGTCTCGCGCCTCGGCGCGGACGAGCGCGCCGAGGTGCGCTGCCGCGAGATCGGCTTCGTGTTCCAGGGCTTCCACCTGCTGCCCCGCACGAGCGCCGTCGAGAACGTGGAGCTCCCGCTCGTCTACGCCGGCGTCGACCCGCCGGAGCAGCGCGCTCGGGCGCTCGAGGCGCTGCGCGCCGTGGGCCTCGCGGGCCGGGAGCGGCACCTCCCGGGCCAGCTCTCGGGGGGACAGCAGCAGCGCGTCGCCATCGCGCGCGCGCTCGTCAACCGGCCGCGGCTCGTCCTCGCCGACGAGCCGACCGGCAACCTCGACGCGCAGACCAGCGCCGAGATCCTCTCGATCCTCCAGCGCATGAACCGCGAGGAGGGCGTCACCGTCATCGTGGTGACGCACGAGGCCGAGGTCGCCGCCTTCGCCGAGCGCGTGGTGACGTTCCGCGACGGGACGGTCGTCTCCGACCGGCGCCAGACCCCGGCGCGCGCGCGGGCGGAGAGCGCCGCGTGAGGCTCGCCGAGATGACGGCGCGGACGGCCCTGCGCGCGCTGCAGCGGAGCCGCGGGCGGGCGGCGCTCACGGCGCTCGGCGTGGTGATCGGCGTGGCGGCGGTCGTGGCGATGGTCGCGGTCGGCGCCGGCGCGCGCGAGGCCGTGCGGCGCCAGATCGCGGGCCTCGGCAGCCATCTCCTGCTCGTGATCCCGGGCGCGACGACGACGGCCGGCGTGCGCTCGGGCTGGGGCGGCGCCGCGAGCCTCACCGTCGCCGACGCGAAGGCGATCGCGGAGGAGTGCCCCTCGGTCTCCGGGGTCGCCTGGGTGCGGCGCGACGTCGCGCAGGTCGTCTACGCGGACCGCAACTGGTCGACGGCGGTGCTCGGGGCGTCGGCGGGCTACGACGACGTCCGCGGCTGGCCGGCCGCGCGCGGCGCCTTCTTCGAGCGGCGCGACGAGGAGCGCGCGGCCCGCGTGGCCGTGCTCGGCGCGACGGTCGCGGAGCAGCTGTTCGGCGCGGGCGGCGATCCGATCGGCGCGGTGGTGCGCGTCGCGGGCGTCCCGTTCGAGGTGGTGGGCGTGCTCGAGCCGCGCGGCCAGAACGGCTGGGGCCAGGACCAGGACGACGTCGTCGTCGTCCCCTTCTCGACGGCGGAGCGGCGCGTCGTGGGCTCGGGGCTCCCGGGCACGGTGCACGTCCTCTTCGCCGCCGCGGCGCGCGCCGAGGACGTGCCGGCCGCGAGCGCGGAGCTCAGCGCGCTCCTGCGCGAGCGCCACCGCATCGCGCCGGGCGCCGAGCCCGACTTCAGCGTGCGCAGCCTGGACGACATGGCGCGGGCCCAGGAGGGTACGAGCCGCGTGCTCGGATGGCTGCTCCTCGCGGTGGGGTCGATCTCGCTCCTCGTCGGCGGCGTCGGGATCATGAACGTGATGCTCGCCTCGGTGGCCGAGCGCACGCGCGAGATCGGGATCCGCATGGCGGTGGGCGCGAAGCCGCGTCACATCCTGCTCCAGTTCCTCGCCGAGGCGATCGCGCTCTCGTGCGCCGGCGGCCTCGTCGGCGCCGCGCTCGGCGTGGGGGCGGCCGAGTCGATCTCCGCCGTCGCGGGGTGGCCGACGGTCGTCTCGCCGCTCGCCGTCGCGGGTTCGCTGCTCTTCTCCGCGCTCGTGGGCGGCTTCTTCGGGCTCTATCCCGCGCGCCGCGCCGCGCGGCTCGATCCGATCGCGGCGCTGCGCTGGGAGTAGCGCGCCGCAGCCGGCCCGGGCCGAGCGGAGCGGTTAGACTGCGCCGCGGATGGACGCCGAGCTGCTCCTCAAGGCGCTGATCCTCGGCCTCGTGGAGGGAGTGACCGAGTTCCTCCCGATCTCGTCGACGGGCCACCTGATCCTCGTCGGGGATCTCCTCGGATGGCGCGGCGAGAAGGCGAAGCTGTTCGAGGTCGTGATCCAGACGGGCGCGATGCTCGCGATCGTGTGGGAGTACCGCGCGCGCTTCCGCGCCGTGCTGACCGGGCTCGCGCGCGATCCCGCGGCGCAGCGCTTCGCGCTCCACGTCGCGGTGGCGTTCGCGCCGGCGATCGCGCTGGGGGCGGTCTTCGCCGGCGCCATCAAGGCGGCGCTGTTCCGGCCCGTGCCCGTGGCGACCGCGTTCGTCGTCGGCGGGCTGGTGATCCTCTGGGCGGAGCGGCGCCCGCACGAGGTGCGCGTGAAGAGCGTGGACGACATGCGCCTCGGCGACGCGCTGAAGATCGGCCTCGCGCAGTGCCTCGCCCTCGTGCCGGGGACGTCCCGCGCCGGCGCGACGATCGTCGGCGGCCTCCTCTTCGGGCTCTCGCGCCGGGCTGCGACCGAGTTCTCGTTCTTTCTTGCCGTTCCGACGCTGCTCGCGGCCGGCGCGTACGATCTCTACCGCAGCCGCCACCTGCTCGAGGCGGGCGACCTCGCGCCGTTCCTCACGGGATCCGCGGCCGCCTTCGCCGCGGCGTTCGCGAGCGTGCGCTGGCTGCTGCGGTACGTCGCCAGCCACGACTTCACGGCCTTCGCGTGGTACCGCATCGCGTTCGGCGCGCTCGTCCTGGCGACCGCGTGGACGGGCCTCGTGAGCTGGGGCGCGGAGTAGCGGCGTCGCTGCGCCTCGCGGCGCGCGTCGCGAAGGAAGGCGCGCCGCCGCTCCTCCGCGGCGCTCAGCGCGGGGCGGGCAGGACGTTCGCGAGGGCGCGCGAGCGCGCACGCAGGGGCCGCTGCGCGGCGGGGAGGGCGAGCGCGATGCGCAGCTCTCCCTCACCGGCCGTGACGCGCAGCGCGCCGCGGTGCGCGCGCGCGAGTCGGAGCGCGCCCGCGAGGCCGGGTCCGGCGCCGCGGAAGCGCGCGGGAAACGAGGCCTCGAAGAGCGCGCCCGGCAGCTGCGGATCGAGCACGGCGTCCTTCGCGCACGCCTCGACGAGCGCGAACAGGCCGCTCGGCAGCGCGTCGGCCGGGACGAAGGCGCTCGCCTCGTCGTGCGAGAGCGGGCACAGGGAGGTCTGGAGCCGCAGCGACCCGCGTCCGCGCGGGAGCGCCGCCGCCGTCTGCGCGACGACCGCGCACACGAGCTCCGCGAGCGCGCGCGATTCCTCCGGCGCGGCGACGAGCGCGCCAGCGAGGTCGAAGCTCACCGCGGCGCGGGGGGCGATGCGATCCTCGATGCGCGGCGCGAGCTCGAGCACGACGCTCGCGAGGTCGACGAGCGCACAGGGCGCGCCGGCGCCGCCTTCCGCCTCGCGCCCCGCCTCCACCACGCGGCCGGTGAGCTGAATGGCGGGCTCGCCGCGCCAGACGATGGGCGCGGCCGAGACCTCGACGTCGACCGGCGTCCCGTCGATGCGCAAGAGCGTCTGCACCACGGGCTCGGCGGGCTCGCCGACGAGCTCCATCTTCAGGATCCGCTCCACGGCGAGGGCGTGGCAGTCCGGGTGCAGGAAGTCGAACACCGGGCGGCCCAGCAGCTTCTCCGGCGAGCGCGTCCCGAGCAGCTCGATCGCCGCCCGGTTCGCGTACACGAGGCGGCCCTGGCTGTGCACCGCGACCGGCTCGGAGAGCCCCTCCACGAGGTTCCGGTAACGCTCTTCGCTGTCGGCGAGCGCCGCCTGCGCGCGCTTTCGCTCGGTGATGTCCTCGGCGATCGCGACCCAGCCGGCGCCCTCGCCGCCCTCCGCGGGCACGGGCATCACCTGGAGGTCGATCCAGAGGGCGCGCCCGTCGCGGTGCCGGATCGCGGCCTCGAGGCGCGCGGTCTCTCCCGCGGAGAGCTTCTGCGAGACGTGCTGGGCGGCCCTGCGCTCGGCATCGGGATCGTCGGGGAAGAGCTCGAGGCGGCGCGCGAGGAGATCCTCGAGCGGGAGCCCGCACAAGCTGCAGGCCGCCTCGTTCGCCCACTCGAGCGTGCGCTGCGCGCCGCCGACGAAGATCGCCTGCTGGGTGCGGCTCGCGAACCACTCGAGCTTGCGCGCCACGGCCGCGGCGCGCGGACGCGACGCGTGTTCCGAGACGTCGAGGGCGGAACGCCGGGAGGGCATCGGGGGGCGCCTCGTGCTGAACGCGAGCGAGCTCTCGGAAAGACGAACCCTAGCACGTCCGTCGGCGCCGGCAGAAGGCTCTTTCGCGAAGAGGCGGTGGCGGACGCGCCACCGCGCGCGGCCGCGCCGGCCACGGTGAGCGCGGTCACGCTGCGCGGGGGTGGGGCACGCGCGCCTCGCGCCGGCGTCGCGCCGCACCGCGCGCGTTCGCTACGGTTCACGCCCGCCCCCGAGGTCCGCGCGCTTTGCCGATCGTCTCCTTCGCCGGCCGCAAGGTCGAGTGTCCCCACGGCGCGAACCTCCGCGTGGTGCTGCTCCGCGCGCGGCTCCCGCTCTACACGCTCGTCGCACGCGCGATCCACTGCCGCGGGCGCGCCCTCTGTGGCACGTGCGCGGTCCAGATCGAAGGGCCGGTCTCGCCCCCGACCGAGGCCGAGGAGCAGCGGCTACGGGGTTTCCCCCATACGCGGGAGGCCGGGCTTCGGCTGGCGTGCCAGTGCAGCGTGCTCGGGGACGTCGTGGTCACGAAGCACCCGGGCCTCTTCGGGCAGCGCAGCGGCGAGTAGGCGGGGCGCGCGCCTCGCCCGCGGCGCGCGCGTCGGCGCCCACGTCCTCGAGCGCGACGCGCAGGAGCGCCCCGAGCCGCGCGAGGAGCCCCTCGACGCGCAGGTAGTGGTCCGCGCCGCGCAGGACGAGCACGGCGCCCGGCGCGCGCTCGTAGGCGTCGAGCAGCACGTAACCGTCGTTCGGGCCGAGCGGGCAGAGGGCGGCGAACGCCGCGCGGGCGCGCTGCCCCACCTCGGCCGCGCGCGGGAAGGCGGCGACGTGGTACGCGCGCGTCGCGGCCGGAAAGCGCGAGGCGTCGGCACGCGCGGAGCGCACCTCCCGCGCGAGGCTGTCGGCGGCGGCCTCGGAGAGGAGCTCGCGCACCGCGGCGCGCGTCGGACGGGCTCGGTCCGCGAGCGGCGTGCCCTCGAGGACCCCGACGAGGTCGATCCAGGCGGCGGCCCGCGCGCCGAGCGCGGGCTCGCCTTCGAGCGCCGCGCGCACGTCGGCGCTTCCCTTGCTCGCCGAGACGAGGACGGCGCGCCGGTCCGGCGGCAGCGCGGTGCGCAGCGCACGGGCCACGCGGGCGGCGCCCTCCTCGACCGGGGCGCGCTCGCCCGTCTCGACGAACGCCGTGCCGCCGCCGAGCCAGGCGTCCACCGCGGCGAGCGAGGCGCCCGTCTGCGGGTAGGTCTCGTAGAAGAGGCCGGGAACGCGGACGATCGCGAGGCCCGCCGCGTCGAGCTCCGCGCGGAGCGCGCGCCGCGCGGCGTCCGGCTCGCGCTCGAAGGCGACGCGCGCCGCCTCGACGCGCGCGGCGAGCGCGCGGTTCGCCGGGCGGCTCTCGATCCGCGCGGCGAGCGCGAGGAGCGCGCGGTCGTAGGCGTCCGGGGCGCAGGCGACCGCGGCGGCGAGGGCGACCTGCGCGAGCGGCCCCGGCATCCCCGCCAGGATACCCGCGCGGCCGGCGCCCGCGGCACGTCCGCGCGGCGGGAGCGCCATCGTTGCGCGCGGCGCGCGCACCGCCGGCGAGCGCACGCGCGCGGTGGACGCCGGGGCCCCGCTCCGCGAAGATCGAACGATCGTCCACGTTCCGGAGCGTGCGCCGAAGCGATCGCAGCCAAAGCCCGGGGGCGCGCGGACGCGCGCGGGTGCGCGGGGGCGCGCGCGGGGCCGGCCCGCGGGGCGAGCGCGCAGGCGCTCTGCCAGAGGGCACCGGGCGTGCGGGCCCTGCCTGCGCGACGGACCCTCGTCGGACGGGCGCACGGAGGAGCGCTGCGAGGCCGCGCTGCACCGCCGGAGCTCCGGGGCGGCGGGCGCGCCCGCGACGGGCACCACGAGCGCGCCACGAGGGGACGGGAATGGAACGCGACGACGACCTCACGCTGCGCGAGGCGCGCGGCCTCTACTTTGCGCGCGCGGGCTTCGACGCGTCGAGCTACACGGCGCGCTGGGTGCGGCTCCAGGCAGGACCCCTCCCGCTCTTCTTCCCGAACACGGCGGCGCGCGTGCGCGCCGTGCGCCTCCACGATCTCCACCACGTCGTGACCGGCTACGACACGAGCTGGACCGGGGAAGCCGAGATCGCCGCGTGGGAGCTCGCGTCGGGCTGCGCCGGCCACCTCGCGGCCTGGCACCTGAACCTCCTCGCCATGGCGATCGGGCTCGTCGTCGCGCCGGGCGCGACGTTCCGGGCGTTCGTGCGCGGCCGGCGCTCGCGCAACCTCTACCGCGAGCCGTACGGAGACGCGCTCCTCGCGGAGACGGTGGGCGCCACGCGGCGGCGTCTCGGCCTCGTGGCCGCGGGCGCCTCGCCCACCGCCGCCCAGCGCGCCGCCTTCGCCGCCACCGCCGTCGCCGCGCTCGGCGCCTTCCTCGCGACGGCGGCGCCGCTCGTCCTCGCGCTCGCCGCGGCGATCGCGGCGGCGGCCGCGAACGCGGGGGCGGGGCCTGGTCCCTGAGTCGCTCCACCGCCACGTCCCGCCGGGGGCTCCATCGGCCGGCTCCCGCCTCTCTCGCGCCGGCCGTCTCTCGCGCCGGGCGCAGCGGAGCCGGCTGCGCGGCACGCGCGTTGCACCCTCAGGAGCCCACAGCGGAGCGAAGGAGTGACCATGCGGCTCGTGATCGCGCGCGCGCTCGTCCTGAGCGGCGCCCTGGGCCTCGCCGCCGGGGCCGCGGCGGACGAAGGGCGGAAGACCGGCTACTCCGACACGGTGACCGTCGTGGCGGTCCGGGAGGGCGAGCGGGCGGTCCTCGTCCGCGAGGACACCGGCGGCGAGCGCGTGATCCACACGGACGAGGGCACGCGGATCCTCGAGGGCGCGGCCACGAAGCCGCTCGCGTCGCTGCAGACCGGGCAGCGCGTCGTCGTGGACGCCACGTCCGAGAGCCCGGCCGGGACTGGACGCCTGGTGGCCGACCGCATCGTCCTCGTGCAGGAGCAGGGCGAGCCGACGCCAGACGACGAGCGCCCGCGCGCGCCCGCGACCCCGGGCGGGCCCGCGAACGAAGCGCCGCCGTCCTGAGCGCGCCGACGCCCCCACCTGCCGCAGCCTGCGGCGCCCGGTGCGTCGGCCGCGTGCGGCGCTTCCGGCGGCCGGGGCGTTCTACAAAGCGTCCCCCTCGTGCGGGGCGCGCCGGACTCGGAAGGGCACCTGGGCGGACGGCGGGACCGCGCGCGCTACGTCGCGCGCAGCCCGTACTCTCTGATCTTGCGCTGCATCATCTGCCGGCTGAGCCCCAGGCTGCGCGCGGCGCGCGTCGCGTTGCCCTCGCAGCGCGCGAGCGCGGCGGCGACGTAGCGGCGCTCGAACGCGGCCCGCGCCTCGCGCAGCGGTCCGATCGGCTCGCCGGCCGCGAGCCCGGCCCCGCGCGGCGCGAAGACGCGCTCCGAGAGATGGGAGAGCGCGATCGTCCCGCGGCTCGGCGCCAGCGCGACCGCGCGCTCGATCTCGTTCTCGAGCTCGCGCACGTTGCCGGGCCAGTCGTACGCGGCGAGCCGCTCGAGCGCGGCCGGCTCGATCCCGGCGACCGCCTTGCCGAGCCGGCGCCGCGCGCGCTCGAGGAGCTGGCTCACGAGCGCGGGGACGTCCTCGCGCCGCTCGCGCAGCGGCGGCACGAGGATCGGGAAGACCGCGAGCCGGTAGTAGAGGTCCTGGCGGAAGCCTTCGGCGCCTTCCCCGGTGAGCGCGCGGTTCGTCGCGGAGATCACGCGCACGTCGACCTTGCGCACGCGCGTGTCGCCGACGCGCCGGATCTCGCCCTCCTGCAGCGCGCGCAGGAGCTTCACCTGGGTGGCCGGCGTCGTCTCCCCGATCTCGTCGAGGAAGAGCGTCCCGCCGTGGGCCGCCTCGAACAGGCCCGCGCGATCCTCGACCGCTCCGGTGAAGGCGCCGCGCCGGTAGCCGAAGAGTTCGCTCTCGAGCAGCGACTCGGGCAACGCGCCGCAGTGGACGGCGAGGAACGGGCGGTCGCGGCGCGGACCGTGGCGGTGGATCGCGCGCGCGACGAGCTCCTTCCCGACGCCGGTCTCGCCCTGGAGGAGCACCGTGATCGAGGACTCCGCGGCCACCTCCATGAGCGCGAACACCCGCTCCATCGCCGGGGCGCTCCCCACGACGTCGGCGAAGCGCTCGCGCTGGCGTCGCTCGCGCCGGAGCGCGCTCACCTCGCGCTCGAGGCGCGCCTGGTCCGACCGGACCGCGGCGTAGAGCCGCGCGTTCTCGAGCGCGACGGCGAGCGAGCCCGCCAGGGCGTCGAGGAAGGCGAGGTCTTCGTCGCCGAAGGCACCGCCGCCGCGGCGGTTCACCACCTCGATCACGCCGAGCGCGCCGTCCGGGGCGGGGAGCGGCGCGCACAGGAGGCTGCGCGTGCGCACGCCCGTCTGCGCGTCGATGTCGGGGAAGAAGCTCGCGTCCGAGGCGACGTCGGACACGAGGAGCGCGCGGCCTTCGCGCAGCGCGCGGCCCGCGACGCCGCGGTCGGCGGGGAAGCGCAGGTCCGCGAGCGGCTCGCGCCCGCGCAGCGCCGGGTCGCTCGACGCCAGGAAGTAGAGCTGGCCGGCCGCCCGGTCGAGCGCGAGCACGGAGCAGCCCTCCGCGCCGAGCGCCTCGCTCGTCCGCTCCAGCACGAGGCGCAGCAGGGCGTCGAGCTCGAGGCGGGCCCCGAAGGCCCGCGACAGCTCGAGGAGGAGGGCGAAGCGCTCGGCCGGAACCGTGGGGACCACGCCGAGAGAGAATCGTGGAGTGGACGCCTGGATGTCAACTCCATTTGACGACGACAATCGAAGTAGACGATTCGCGCGCGGTGTTCCGAAGAGAAACTCTTTGAAGTCGCGCACTTGCGAGGACGCATTTTCGGCCCGGCGTTTGCTCTCCCTCCCCGCGCAGACAGGAGGGCAGATCGATGTCGACGAGCTCCGCGGGGATGCGCGCTTTCGTGCTCGTGCTGAGCTGGCTCTGGCTCGACGGGGGCGCGCCGCGCCCGGTCGCCGCCGCGGGGCGCGAGCGCCTCGCGACCGCCGCTGCGACGTCGGACCTCGCGCTCGCGGACTCGCTCGCGCTCGCGACGGGCCCGCTCACGACCACGACCGTGGTCGACGTCGCCCGCACCGAGCGCCTCTCGCTCGCGGCGCAGCACGTGGAGCTCGCCCGCACGGCGGTCGCCTCGGGCCCGGGCTGGGTGCGCGAGCGGGTGGCCGGCGTCGCCGGACCGCTCGCGTTCACGCAGGAGGCCGACTACTTCGTCGTCGCGGACCTCGCCGGCATCGACGCCGTCCCGCTGCGCGAGGTGGTCGGCGCCGAGTTCGAGGGCTTCGTGAAGGACAGGCTGCGCGCGAACGCGCTCCAGACGGCGAACCCGGCGGAGCGCGTCTACGTCCTCCAGAAGTCCGCGCTCCAGGCGATGGAGCCGATCTACCTCGACCGCGACGAGATCGAGGTCGATCCGTACGCCCACCTCGACGTCACGATCTGCGTCCCGATGCCCGTCGTGGGCGGGATCGCGGCGCCGAGCTTCTCGCCCGAGATCGTGATCCGCGAGATCGCGCCGGGCGTGCTCGAGTACCAGGAGCTGCTCCAGGCGGGCCCGCTGCGCGAGGCCGGGCGCGTCCTCGGGAGCGTGGACCTGCGCGCCGTGCGCGCGCTCCCGACGTTCCCGGTCACGAGCGGCGGCTCCGCGCCGCAGGGCGCGGTCGCGCAGGCCGCGACCGCGGGGGCGATGAGCTGCTTCAACCTGCGCGACATCCTGGGCGACCGCGACGACGGGAGCTGCCGCGTGGACCTCCTCGACCCCTCGAGCTGGTACGCGGAGCGCGACGTCACGGGGACGATCGACCTCACGCCGCCGGATGCGCGGCTTCCGATCTCGATCGACACGAGCTCGGGCGTGGACGCCGCGCTCGCGGCCGTCTTCGACGGGACGCTGCGGCTCGACACCGAGTTCTCCTTCCGCGACGCGCAGGGCCGCGGCGTCGGCGGGAAGGTCAAGGTGCGCGTCGGCGAGCTCTTCTGCGTGCCGCTCTGGCTGCGGCCGGTGGAGGGGCGCGTCTGGGCGCACCTCGACGCGCGCCGCGAGCTCGAGGTGAACGGGACGCTCCAGGTCGGGAAGACCAAGCGCGGCGAGATCACGACGACGGCGAGCGGCGCGCAGGAGGTCTCGCCGCTCTCCGACCAGCTTCCCGACCCGCGCGAGATCCTCCACCTCCCGATGGAGGCCCCGCTCTTCCTCTACCCGATCGCCTTCATGGTGGGGCCGGTGCCGGTGGCGCTGATCCTGGACGCCCCGGTGGAGGTGGGGCTCGAGGCGGGCATCGCGAGCCCGACCGTCACGAACTTCGCGATCGAGGGCGGGCTGCGTGCCGGCTTCGACTACCGCTGCCGCTTCGGCGCGAGCTGCGTCGCCGAGGAGCCGGCGCACTTCGAGGCGTGGGGCGAGGCCGAGGCGACGGGCGACGTGGGCCTCGAGGGCCGAGCCGTCGTGAAGCCGTACCTGGGCATCGGCCTGCGCGCGAGCCTCTACTGGCCGGGCGCCATCTACGCGAAGGTGGTGCCGCGCGCGTTCGTGAACCTCGAGCTCTGGGGCGCGTCGAAGTACTGCGGCGACGCCGACGGGAACGGCCAGGAGGAGTTCGTGAACGCGCTCACCGCGGACCTCGACGCCGGCGTCGAGCTCGTCGGCGAGATCGGCGTGTACCAGCCGCCGACCGGCGAGGAATGGATCAACGACCTGATCGACTTCGTCGCGCCGGTGTCCTTCCCGATCGGGGACCCGCTCACCTGGCACCTCGCGTACGCGAACCTCCTCGCGCAGGACGCCGGCGCCTTCCAGCCGATGCTGGTCGCGCCCGCGACCGTGCGCGAGGACGCGCCGGCCTCCTTCGGCGCGCGCATGCGCCCCTGCTACCCGTACGGCGACGACGTCGACTACGCGGTCCAGTGGGGCGACGGCGGCTTCGGCTCGGCGAGCGGCGACCCCGCCGCGAGCGCCGGGCTCTCGCACACGTGGGCCAACCCGGGCGCTTACGCGGTGAAGCTCACCGCCGTCGGGGACGCGCACGGCCGCGTGTTCGACGAGGCCTTCGGGACGCCGCTCCGGACGACGCTCACGCGCACGATCGCGGTCCAGCGGCGGACGCTCTCGCCCACGCGCCTCGGCGCGACGGTGACGCGGCGGCGGTAGCACGGCGCGAGCGGGACGCCGCCGGACGGCGTGCGGGCGGCGCGGGACCGGCGCCCGGGCGCCGGCGCCGTCCGCGGCGTCCCGGCGCGCGCCGCGGCGGTCCCGCTTGACGGACGCGATATCCTCCTCTCCCTGACATCCAGGACCGGACGCCAGACGCTCACGCGAGCCGCGGTGTCGATGCTCTTCGCCATCGTCGTCGCCATCGTCCTCGCCAACTTCGCGGTCTACTTCGTCTACGCGTACGCCATGCCCGGCGCGCCCGACCCGGAGGCCGGCCGCCTCGTGCAGATCCAGGTGGGCGGCCATCTCTGGGTGTACGTCACGCAGGGCGAGGCGCTCCTCCACGCGCTCGTGCGCCGCCTCCTCCTCGTCGGCCTCACCTGCGCGGTCGCCGCGCTGTGGCTGTCGCAGGGGATCGAGCCGCGGGACGCCCGGCAGGACTAGACGGCCAGGATCCTCCGGCGCAGCTGCAGCATCCGGATCGCGTCCACCACCTTCGAGGCGAAGAGCCCGTGGCGGTGGATCTCGCGCAGCGCCTCGGGGCGGAGCGGCGCGGCCGCGAGGGCGACGGCCTGGACGCGCTCGCCCGGGCGTACGGGAAAGAGGAGCAGCTCGTCGCCCGGCTCGAGCTCCAGCAGCCGCGCGACGACGCGATCCTCGACGTGGTCGCTCATCCGCTCGACGCACGGCTCGTGCGCGCGCGCGGCGGCGCGGAACAGGACGCTGCGCGGGAGCGCAATCTCGATGGAGCGGAGCGGATTGCGCACGCCGTCGCACGGCACCTCGGGCGGGATGGTGCAGCCCGCCTGGCAGTAGCCGCGCGCGCTCTCGCGCTCGAGGACGAAGACGGCGACCCGCTCGAACTCCTCGCGCAGGTAGCGCATCAGGCCCTTCAGGAGGTCGGTGTCGTGCTCCGCGCGCACGAGCTCCGCGACCGCCTCGCGCAGCCCGTAGGGACCCTCGAAGGGGGTGTCGCGCACCGACGCGCCGGCGCCCGCACCGTCCTCGTCCCCGATGGTGGGGCCGGCGCCGGTCAGCGAGGCGGCGAAGCGCAGGAAGCGGTTCTTGCGCTTCACCTGGTAGAAGCGCTCGAGCGCGTACATGACGAGCAGCTCGGGCGCGACGACCGGCGCGACGTTGTGCCCGGTGCGGAACGCCACCTCGTCCACCGCGCGCAGGTCCGTGGGATCGGCCATTGCGAGGCGGATCGTGCGGCGCTCGACGCCGACCGGGAAGACGAGGTACTTCGCGGCGATCTCGGGCGAGACCTTCTCCAGCACCGCCGCCGGGACGTCGGTGAGCTCGGACGGCATCAGGCAGGGCATCCCGAGCTGGGTCGCGAGGAACTGGGCGAGGGTCGCGGTGCTGATGTAGCCGAGCTCGACCAGGTTGGTGCCGAGCCGGCCCCCGAACACGAGCTGGGCCTGCAGCGCCTCGTCGAGCTGCTTCGCGCTGATGAGCCCGTTGCTCACTAGAAGGTCGCCGATCCTGATCGCCGGCACGCGTCCCCCCGCACACGGCTCTTCGGGGAAACGCCGGGCTGCGTTGAGGCCCGGGCAGGAGCCGCCCGCGAGCGGCGCTACGCCCCCTGGAGCGCTCCCCAGGCCGGCGGCGCGACCCCGTCGATCGCCCACGCGCACGCGATGCGCGCGATCGCCGCGGAGAGGGCGACGCCGTGGCCCGCGTACGCCCCGGTCGCGAGGACGCCGGACGCGACCTGGGCGAGGATCGGCACGCCGCCCTCCCGGAACGCGATGGGCCCGCCCCACGCGTGCGTGATCGGCACGGCCGCGAGGGCCTCGTGGAGGCCGCGCGTCCGCGCCGCGAGGCGCTCGAGCGACGCGCGAATCGCGGCGTCCTCGATCGCGAGGCGCTCCACGCGTCCCTCGTCCTCGAACGCGAGCCCCGCGCCGATCACGAGCCGGCCTTCGCGCGTCGCGCGCCCCCAGAGGTACGGGAGGTCGCCCGTGTAGAACGGCGTGCGCCCGAGGCCGACCGCCTCGAGGGCGGCGGGAGCGAGCGGCGCGGTCGCGATCGCGAACGTGAGCGCGGGACGGAGCGAGGCGACCGGGACGAGCCGCTCCAGGAACGCGTTGGTCGCGACGACGACGCGGCCGGCCGAGACGTCGGACCCGTCGGCCCGCAGCCGTCCCGCGGCGACGAGCTCGACGTGCGAACGCTCGTGGAGCGCGGCGCCGGCGCGGAGCGCCGCGCGCGCGAGCCCCGCGACGAGCTTCCCCGGGTCGACGGCGCCGCCGGGCTCCTCGCCGTCGACCACCAGGCGGCCGGCGTCGCCGTCGGGCCAGCTCGGCGACGCCGTCGTCTCGGCGCCCTGGTGACGGACGATCCAGCAGCCGCGCAGGTCCAGATCGCAGTCGAGGTCGTGCGTGCGAACCAGCGCGCGGAGCGCGTCGATGCACGCCTCGGCTCCGGGCAGCGGCCCCGCGGCCGTGCCTTCGAGGACGAGCCCGCCGGTGCGGCCGCTCGCCCCGGCCCCGAGCGCGCCCGTCTCGAACAGGTGTACGGACGCGCCCCGCTCGGCGCACGCGAGCGCCGTCGCGAGCCCGGTGAACCCGCCGCCCACGACGGCGACGTCGGCGCGCTCCGGAACGGGGGATCGCGGCAGCTCGACGTCGATCCGCCAGGGCGGCGCGCCCCAGCGCGCTGCGTCCGCCCGCATGCCGCCGCCACGATAGCGAGAACGCGAGCGATATCGACGGCTTGCTGGTGGCCCAGGCCAGAATCGAACTGGCGACACCCGCATTTTCAGTGCGGTGCTCTACCAACTGAGCTACCGGGCCACGGGCGGGGACTTTAACGGACGGGGGCCGAGGACGCCCCGCGGCCGGCCCGCCGGTTGTAGATCCTTCCGAGGCCGGCGCGGCGGGGAGTCGCGACCGCGCACCGCGCGGAGCGGGACGCGCGCGGATGCCGAAGTCGGCCCCGACGGGGACCCTCGGCACGGCGCCGCGGCGCCTCGAGCCGCCGGTCGCGCGCCTGCGGCGGCGTGCCCGATCGGGGGACGCCGCGGTCGAGCGATCGCGGGGGGCATGGCGGTTGCACGACGCACGGCAGGAGGTGCCGCCATGCAGGGCACGCAGCCGTCCTCGACGTCCTTCCCGTTCGTGTCGTCCGCGCCCGCGCGCGATCGCGTGGCCGATCACACCGCGGAGACGGTCAATCGCGAGATCCGGAACGAGGCCGCGCGGCGCGTCGACGCGCTGCGCGGCGATCCCGCGCGCGTCCGGGTGCGGCTCGCGGAGCTCGACGCCGAGTGGGACGTCGAGCGCGCGCTCGAGACGCTCTCGTCGGGGCTCACGCTGGCCGGGCTCGGCGCGGGGCTCGCGGCGCGGCGGCCGGGCTGGCTCGGGCTTCCCGTCCTCGTGCAGGCCTTCTTCCTCCAGCACGCGCTCCAGGGCTGGTGCCCGCCGCTTCCGATCCTGCGCCGGCTCGGGTTCCGCACGCCGCGCGAGATCGAGGCGGAGCGCTGCGCGCTGCTCGCGCTCCTCGGCGAGACGCCCCATCCCCGGAAGACGCCGGTGCGCGTGGAGACGCAGCCCGCTTCGGGCCTGCCCTCGTGACGCCCGCACGCGCGCGCGCGCGACGGGCGGGCGTCGCGTGCGCGCTCGCGGCGCTCGTCGCGGGCGCGGCGCCGGGCGACGCGCCGCGGCCGCCGGGCGGGGAGAAGACTTCCGAGACGGAGCTGCTCGAGGCGGGTGCCGTCGCGCTCCAGGACACGGAGCCCGTCGACCAGCTGAGCCTCTGGCTCGTCGGCTTCCACCCGCTGCGGCACGACCCCTCGCACCAGATGGAGGCGCACCACTTCTGCCGCCAGGTGAACCAGGATTTCGCGCAGTGCGCGCTCTTCGACGGCGGAGGCGAGGACGCGCGGCTGAACGGGATCGAGTACATCGTCTCGGAGAAGCTGTTCGAGACGCTGCCCGAGGCCGAGCGCCGCTACTGGCACCCGCACAACTACGAGATCCTCTCGGGCCAGCTCGTGGCGCCCGGGATCCCGCGCGCGGCGGAGCACCGGCTGATGGCGTCGAAGATCGGCAGCTACGGGAAGACCTGGCACGTGTGGATGTCCGAGGACCCGCTCCCCTACGGCGACGCGCGGCTCGCGTGGTCGTTCAACCGCGACGGCGAGGCGCGCCCCGAGCTCGTGCGCGAGCGCGACGCGAAGCTCGGGACGGACACGCGCGCCGCGCGCGAGAGCCGGCAGGATCTCGCGGCGCGGGCGAAGCCGCAGTGCGGGGTGGACGTGCTCGGGCTGCCGGGCGACGCGCCGCCGCCGGGGGTCACCCGGCGCACGGAGGGGTGTCCGAGGTAGGGCGGCGCCGCGCGTCTCCGCGGAGCGCCCGAGCCGCCGCTAGGCGCGGGGCGGCGGGGCCGAGCGACCGGCGCCGCGGACGAAGAGGGGCTCGAGGCCGGGCGGCTCCGGGGGCGGCGCCGTCGCGGCCGCGTGGCGGGCCTCGAACGTCTCGGCCGCGCGCAGCATCGGGGCGAGGAGGCGCAGGTCGCCCGCCGAGCTCACGAACACGCCGGGGCGCGCGAGCGCCCAGTGGACGGCGCGCTCGATCTCGCGCGGCTCGGTGAGCGGCTCGTACCAGGTGTCGTAGCTCGGCGTCGCGCCGTCGGGCCAGCGCCGCCGCGCGACGGACTTGATCGTCTGGACCGCGACGCCGCGCTCCGCGCACGCCGCGGCGAGGCGCTCGAAGTCGCGCGCGTAGTCGGCGTCGCGCATCGCGGCCGGGCTGTAGGGGAGGAGCACCGAGTCGAAGTCGAAGCGCGCGAGGCTGCGCAGGTGCATCGCGGCGACGCGCGTCCCGTGGCCCGTGACGCCGAGGAACCGCACCAGGCCGGCGTCGCGCGCCTCGACGGCCGCGCGCAGCGCGCCGTCCCGCCCCAGCGCCGTCTCCCACTCGTCCTCCTTCACGAGGTTGTGGAGCTGGAGCAGATCGACGCGCTCGACGCGCAGGCGCTCGAGCGAGCGGCGGATCTCGTCGCGGGCGCCCGCGTAGCCGCGCTCCCCCGTCTTCGTCGCGAGGAAGAAGTCGCCGCGGTGGCGCTCCATCCAGGGGCCGATGCGGAGCTCGGCGTCGCCGTACGAGGCAGCGGCGTCGACGTGGTTCACGCCGGCCGCGAGGAGCGCGGCGAGCGCGCGGTCGGCCTCCTCCTGGCTCGCGCGCCAGAGCGCCGCGGCGCCGAAGACGAGGCGGCTGCTGTGGTGGCCGGTGCGTCCGAAGGGGAGGGTGGGGATCACGGCGGCCTCCTGGCGGCGGCGCCTCTCGTGCCGTCGCGCGCGGGGGAGGCGCGCCGACGTCCGGGCGGCGGGCGCGGCGGCGCGGGTCGCGCGCGGGGACGCAAGCGCGCATCGCCTCTGTGGTAGCGTGCCGGCCATGCGAGCGCCCCCGGCCCCGCGGGCGCCGCGGGGCGCGCGCGCCGCCGCGTCGTCCGCGGCCGCGCGCGCCCTCGTCCTCGTCCTCGCGCTCTTCGCCGCGGCCAGCGTCGCGGGCGGCCCGGCCGCGCGCGCCGCGGCGCCGGCCCCCGCGACCTCCGCGCGGGGCATGGTCGCGAGCCCGCAGGCCGACGCGACGCGCGCGGGCGCCGCCGTCCTGCGCGCGGGCGGGAACGCCGTCGACGCGGCGATCGCGACGAGCTTCGCCCTCTCGGTCAGCGACCCGCACCACTCGGGGATCGGCGGCGGGGGCTTCCTCCTCGTGCGGCTCGCCGACGGCGCGGCGTTCGCCGTCGACGCGCGCGAGACCGCGCCGGCCGCCGCGACGCGCGACATGTTCGTCGTGCCCGGCGTTCCCGAGCGCGCCTCGCAGCACGGCGCCCTCGCCGTCGCGACCCCCGGCCTCGTCGCCGGGCTCGCGCTCGCGCACGCGCGCTGGGGCACGCGCCCCTGGGCGGAGCTCGTCGAGCCCGCGGTACGCCTCGCCGAGGAGGGCTTCGCGATCGGGGCGAGCCACGCCGCCGCGGTCGCGTACTGGAAAGGCGCGGGCCACGCCGAGCGCTTCCCGGAGACGGCCGCGATCCAGCTCCCGCCGGGGGGCGCGCCGATCGCGCCGGGCTTCCGCCTCGTGCAGCGCGAGCTCGGCGCCACGCTGCGGCGCATCGCGGCGGAGGGCCCGCGCGTCCTCTACGGCGGCCCGCTCGGCGAGGCGATCGCGCGCGAGGTGCGCCGGCGCGGCGGCGTCCTCGCGGCGGACGACCTCGCGCGCTACGCGCCGCGCGTGCGCGAGCCCGTGCGCGGCACGTATCGCGGGCTCGAGGTGCTCTCCTTCCCGCCGCCCTCGTCGGGCGGCGTCGCGCTGGTGCAGATGCTGAACGTGCTGGAGGGGTTTCCGCTCTCCGCGCGGGGCGCGGGCTCGTCGGCGAGCTGGCACCTCGTCGCCGAGGCGATGAAGCTCGCCTTCGCCGACCGCCAGGCGTATCTCGGCGACCCCGACTTCGTCGACGTCCCCGTGGCCGCGCTCGTCTCCGAGCCGTACGCCGAGCGCCTGCGCGCGCGCATCAACCCGCCGCGCTGGCGGCGCGCGCCGTGGACGTGGACGCGCGACGAGGTCGCGCTCGAGGTGGACGGCCCGGGCGAGCCGGCGCGAGGCACCGGCACGACGCACTTCTCGATCACCGACGCCTTCGGGAACGCGGTCGCGGTGACGCAGACGATCAACCTCCTGTTCGGGTCCGGCCTCACGGTGCCGGGGACCGGGATCGTCCTCAACGACGAGATGGACGACTTCGTCACCGGCCCCGGCCGGCCGAACGCATTCGGCCTCGTGGCGACGAGCGACGCGAACGCCGTCGCGCCGGGGAAGCGCCCGCTCTCGAGCATGACGCCGACGATCGTGGTGCGCGCGGGGCGGCCCTACCTCGTGACCGGGAGCCCGGGCGGGCCGCGCATCATCACGACGACGCTCCTCACGCTCCTGAACGTCGTGGACTGGGGGATGGACGCGGCGGAGGCCGTCGCCGCGCCGCGGCTGCACCACCAGTGGCGCCCCGACGTGCTCGAGGTCGAGCCGCCGACACCGGCCGACGTCGTCGACGGGCTGCGCCGGCGCGGCCACGCCGTGCGCGTCGCGGACCGCGAGTGGTCGAGCGCGCAGCTCGTGGTCGTCGACCCGGTGACCGGGCTCCACACCGGCGCGAGCGATCCGCGCGGCGACGGCGCCGCGTGGGGACCGTGAGGCTGTCGAGAGAGGGGTCGGGGCCCCGGCGTCGAGAACGTCCCGCGCGGCGACGGCGCGGCGTGCGAACGGTAGGGCGAGCGTGTCCAAGAGGGGGTCGGGCCCTTCGTGAACGACGGTGCGCGGCGCGGACGGAACGGAGAGGACGCGATGGCCGAGTGGATCGACGTCGAGGAGGCGCGCCGGCGCGACGGGCTGCGGCTCGCGCTCGTGGTCGGCGTGCCGAGCCCGTGGGGCGAGGCCGCGAAGGCGATCTTCCACGTGAAGAAGCTGCCCTTCGTCCGCGTGCGGCAGCAGCCGGGCGGCGCGAACGAGGCGCTCCGCGCGTGGACCGGGCAGACGAGCGCGCCGGTCGCGGCGTGGAACGACGAGCCGCCGCGCACGGGCTGGGCGGAGATCCTGCTCCTCGCCGAGCGCCTCGCGCCGTCGCCGCGTCTCGTCCCCGAAGGCGCCGCCGAGCGCGCCCGCCTCTTCGGCCTCGCGCACGAGCTGTGCGGCGAGCTCGGCCTCGGCTGGTGCCGGCGCAACGCCGGCGTCCACGAGGCCGTGGAGAAGGCGCCCGCCGGCCCGCTGCGCGACGCGGCCGTCGGCTTCGGGCGCAAGTACGGCTACCGGCCCGAGGAGGCCTCGCTCTACCGCCGCCGCGTGCGCGACGTGCTCGCGCTCTTCACCGAGCTCGCGCGCTCGCAGCGCGCGCGCGGCGAGCGCTTCCTCCTCGGCGACGAGCTCGGCGCGCTCGACCTCTACCTCGCGACGTTCATGGCGCTGGTCGAGCCGCTCCCGCCCGGCGACTGCCCGATGGACGCGGGCATGCGCGCCTTCTACACGCTGCGCGACCCCGCGCAGCGCGTCCCGGGCGACGAGCTCCTCCTCGAGCACCGCGACCGGATCTACCGCGAGCACCTCGAGCTGCCCGTCGTCCTGGTCTGACGGAGCGCGCGGGCGGAGCCGCGGGAGCGGCTGGCCGTCGGAGGTGGCCCCTTCGACGACGCTACGGGCGGATCGTCGCGAGGGTGACGGCGTCGAGGCGGACGATGCGGCGGGCGACGCGCAGGAGGTCGTCGCGCGTCACGGCGCGGACGCGCTCCGCGTAGCGGCGGTCGAAGTCCGGGCCGAGCCCGTAGAGGCCGTCGAGGGCGACGTGGCTCGCGCGCACCGAGGCGCGCTGCTGGTCGATCGCGAAGTTGCCGATCAGGTAGCGGCGCGCGCGCTCGAGCTCCTCCGCCGTCGGCGGCTCGTCGAGGAGCCGCTCGAGCTCGTCGAAGATGGAGCGCTCCGCCTCCGCGAGCTTCTCGGGCGCGGTCGCGATGTAGACGGCGAAGAGCCCGGGCGCGATGCCCTCGACGTTCACGGCCGACACCGAGTACGCGAGGCTGCGGCGGTCGCGCAGCTCGAGGAACAGCCGCCCGCCCTGCCCGGAGAGGACGTGCGCCAGCACCTCGAGCGCCTCGCGATCGGGGTCGCGCACGGAGAGCCCGCGGAAGCCCGCGACGAGGTGCGCCTGCGCGCGGTCCTTGCGCAGCGCCGCGACGCGGCGCTCGGCCGGCGCCGGCTCGTCGGGCGGAAGCGGCCACGGCGCCCCGGCGCGCGCGGTGAGCGCGCCGAGCCGGCGCGAGACGGCCCCGGCCGCCTCGTCGGGCTCGACGTCGCCCACCACCGCGACGACGAGCCGGCGCGGGTCGACGACCTTGGCGTGGTGCGCGAGGAGCGCCTCGCGGTCGATCGCCTCGAGCGTCTCGGGCGTCCCCGCGATCGGCATCCCGTACGGGTGCTCGCGCCAGTGCGCCTCGGCGAAGAGGTCGAAGACGCGCGCCCCGAGCTGGTCCTCGCGCCGCTGGAGCGCGGCCCGCGTCTCCGCGCGTTCCTTCTCGATCTCCTCCGGCTGGAACGCGGGCTCGATCAGGACGTCGGCGAGGGGGTCGAGCGCCGCGAGCCAGCGGTCGCTCGTCGCCTCCATCGTGACGCCGATGCTGTTGCGGCCGGAGAAGCCGTCGAGATCCGCCGCGAGGCTCTCGATCTCGCGCGCGAGGTCCGCGGACGAGCGGCTGCGCGTCCCGCGCAGCCACATCGACGCGAGAAAGCTGCCGATGCCGGCGCTCTCCGGGGCCTCCGCGATCTGGCCGCCGAGGAAGGCGGCGCGCACGGCCACGACCGGGATCCCGGGCCGCGGGACGACGTGCACGGTGGCGCCGGTCTCGAGCGCGTAGCTGCGCACGTCGCCGCTCGGGCCCGCGGCGCGCGGCCGCGCGTAGCGCCGGCGCGCGAGCGTCGCGCCCTCGGCGGCGGCGGCGGCGAGCTCGGGGGCGTCGAGGTCCGGCTCCTCGTCCTCGGGCGCGACGGCCGCGACCGTGAGCCGCTCGGGCGCCAGCCACTCCTGCGCGACGCGCAGGAGGTCCGCCGGCGTCGCGCGGCGCACGGCGTCGAGGTAGCGCGCCTCGAGCCCGTGGTCGCCCGCGATGACGTGGAAGCTGCCGATCTTCCGCGCGAGCCCCGAGACGCTCTCGCGCTCCCAGCTCTCCACCGCGAGGAAGTTCGCGCGCGCCTTCTCGAGCTCGACCCCGGCGACGGGCTCGAGCCGCAGCATCTCCACCTCGCGCGCGAGCGCGCGCACGAGCGGGAGGCTCTGGGCGGTCTCGAGGTCCGCGCTCACGCCGAAGAGGCCGGCGTCGAGCGGCGTCCAGCAAGAGGCGTCCACGCGGTCGCCGAGCCGCTCGCGCTCCTTCACGCGCTGCACGAGCCGCGAGCTGTCGCCCTCACCCAGGATGAATGCGAGGAGGTCGAGGAGCGGCGCATCCGGGTGGGAGAACGGGACGGCCGGCCAGCAGAGCTCGAGGCAGGTGCGCTCGAACGGGCGCCGCAGGAGGATCGCACGCGCGCCGTGCTGCGTCGGCTCGTGCGGGCGCGCGCGGCGCGCGCCGCCGGCGCGGACGCCCTCGAACGCGCGCGCCACGAGGTCGAGCGCCTCCTCGGACGCGAAGTCGCCCGCCATCACGACGGCGAAGTTCTCGGCGGCGTACCAGCGCTCGAAGAACGCCTGCACGCGCTCGCGCGTGAAGCTGGAGACGCTTTCTCGCGTACCGAGGATCGGCGCGCGGTAGGGATGGACGTGGAACGCCTCCGCGAAGACGGCGTCCGCGAGGACGTGGTGCGGCGCGTCCTCCGAGCGGCGGATCTCCTCGAGCACCACCTCGACCTCGCGCGCCAGCTCCTCCGGATCGAAGCGCGAGTGCTGGACCGCGTCGGCGAGGACGTCGACCGCGCTCTCGAGGACGTCGCTCGGGACGGTGGCGTGGTAGACGGTCGCGTCGAAGCTCGTGTAGGCGTTGATCCGCCCTCCCACGCCCTCGACGGCGCCGGCCACCTCGCCGACCCCGCGCCGCGCGGTGCCCTTGAAGAGCATGTGCTCGTGGAAATGGGCGAGCCCGGCCTCGTCGGGCCGCTCGTCGGCCGACCCCACCCGGGTCCAGACCTGCACCTCGGCGACGGGCGCGACGTGCAGCTCGCACAGCAGCACCGTGAGCCCGCTCGGGAGCACCTCGACGCGGACGCCCCCGGAAGGCGCGGGCGCCGTGCGGGCCGGCGCGGCGGGGGCGTGGGCGGAGGCAGGGTCGCGCTGGGGCACCGCCGGCCAAGGTAACGGACCCGGCCAGGGGTCGCCGGGTAAGCTCTTCCCCGTGGGTAGCGTCGGCGTCTACGTCCACGTCCCGTTCTGCGAGCGCGTGTGCCCGTACTGCGACTTCGCGGTCGTCGCGGCGCGTCCGCTCGCGCCTGCGCTCGAGGAGCGCTACGTCGACGCGCTCCTTTGCGAGCTCGCCGCGCGCCGGGGCGTCTTCGCCGGGCGCGCGCTCGCCAGCGTGTACCTCGGCGGCGGGACGCCTGCGCTGCTGCAGCCGGCGTCGGTCGCGCGCCTCCTCGACGCGATCCGCGCCGCGTTTCCCGCCGGCGCGCGCGCGCCGGAGGTGACGCTCGAGGCGAACCCGAGCACGCTCGAGAGCGCGCGGCTCCCGGCCTTCCGTGCGGCGGGCGTGAACCGGCTCTCGCTCGGCGTCCAGTCGTTCGACGACGGCGTCCTGAAGCGTCTGGGCCGCGCGCATCGCGCGGAGGCGGGACGCGCCGCGCTGCGCGCCGCGCGCGCCGCCGGCTTCGCGAACCTCTCGATCGATCTCCTCTTCGCGGCGCCCGGCCAGTCGCTCGCCGCGCTCGAACGCGATCTCGACGAAGCGATCGCGTTCGCGCCCGAGCACGTCTCGACGTACGCCCTCACGCTCGAGCCCGGGACGCCGTTCGCGCGCGCGGCGGCGCGCGGGCGCCTCGCGCTGCCCGACGACGACGCCGTCGCGGCCATGCTCGAGCGGGTGCGCGGGCGGCTCGAGGCGGCCGGCCTCCTTCTCTACGAGCTCTCCAACTTCGCCCGCCCCGGCTTCGAGGCCGTGCACAACGCGCGCTACTGGGAACGCCGCCCCGTCCTCGGGCTCGGCGCCTCGGCCTGGTCCACCGACCCGCGCGCGCCGGAGGCGCCGTTCGGCGTGCGGCGGGAGAACGCGCGCGCGACGGCCGCCTACCTCGCCGCGGTGGAGGCCGGCGCGAGCCCCGAGGTCTCCGCGGAGGTGCTCGCGCCGCGGGTCGCGCAGGGCGAGGCGGCCTTCCTCGCGCTGCGCACGCGCCGCGGGCTCGTGGCGTCGGCCTTCGCGCGCGAGTTCGGCGCCGCGCCGCGCGCGCTCTGGAGCGAGGCGATCGACGAGCTGCGCGAGGCCGGGCTGCTGCGCGAGAGCGCGGCCGGGGATCTCGCGCTCACGCCCCGCGGACGCCTCTTCGCCGACACCGTGGCCGAGCGCTTCGTGGCGGTTTGACGCGCCCGGGGTAGGCTGGTAATAGATGCTGAGCCGTTGATTTTGCAGGGGTTTTCCGGTGTCGACCACGCAGGACCCCCAGCCCGGCGAGAGCAAGACCGAGCGCGCCGCCCTGAGCGAGCGGCAGGCCGAGGTGCTGCGCGTGGTCGTCTCGTCGTGGATCGGCCAGGCCGCCCCGGTCGGAAGCGAGACGGTGGCTCAGCTCCTTCCCGTGCCGTGGTCGTCGGCCACGATCCGGGGCACGCTGGCCGAGCTCGCCGAGCTCGGGCTCGTCACGAAGCCGCACGCGTCGGCGGGCCGGATGCCGACGGAGGCGGGGCTGCGCTTCTTCGTGAGCCGGCTCCTCGGCCCGCGCCGGCTCGCGCGCGAGGAGATGCGCGACCTCGCGGCGGAGGTCGAGGGCGGCGACCCGCACGGACTGCGGCGCGCCGCATCGCGGCTCCTCTCCGAGCGCACGCGCCAGCTCGGGTTCGTCCTCGCGGCGCCGCTCGCGGAGCTCGAGATCGCCCGCGTGAGCCTCGTGCGGCTCTCCACCTCGCGCGTCCTCGCCGTGCTCGTGACGCGCGAGGGCACGACGCTGCGCCGCGTCGTCGCCGAGGAGGGCCGGGGCGACCAGGCGGAGCTCGACCGCATGGCCGCCTCGCTCAGCGACTCGCTCGCGGGCGGGACGCTGGCCGACGCGCGCGCGCGGCTCGCGGCCGAGTCGCGCTCGCTGCGCGACCGCGCCGACCGCCTGCGCGCCCGCGCGTTCCGGCTCGCGCTCGAGGCGCTCGCAGCCCCGGACGACGAGGCGGACGTCGTGATCGCGACGCGGCTCGCGGTCCTCGACCAGCCCGAGTTCCAGGACCCCGAGCGGCTGCGCGACCTCTTCCGCGCGATCGAGGCCCGCGATCGCCTCATCGCGGTCGTCGACCAGATCCTGGACCCGAAGGGCGTCACGGTGCGGCTCGGGGACGAGCTTCCCGACCCCGCGTTCCGCCACTGCGCGCTCGTCGCCGCGCCCTACGGCGCCTCCGGCACGGTGGGCGCCCTGGGGGTGATCGGCCCCAGCCGCATGGACTACGCGCGCGTGATCCCGCTCGTGGGCTATCTCTCCGAGCTGATGACGGAGAGGTTCAGCGCGTGAACGACGGTCCCCCGGACGAGCGCCGCGAGCCGCCCGAAGGCCGCGAGGCGCTCGAGGAGGAGGCGTCCGGCGGGACGCTGGCGCCGAGCGCCGAGCTCGAGGAAGCGTTGCGCGAGGCGGCCGACGCCGTCGCGGACCCCGTCGAGGCGCGGGGGCAGCCCCCCACGCGCGGCATGCGCTTGGCGGAGGGGGTGAAGCTTCCCTCCGACGAGAACCGCGAGCTGCGCGAGGAGCTCGACCGGCTGCGGGCGGAGGCGGACGACGCGCGCCGCGAGCTCGGTCGCCACGAGGATCGCTTCGTCCGGCTCTCCGCGGACTTCGACAACTTCCGAAAGCGCGTCCTGCGGGAGCGCGAGGAGGCGCACCGCTACGGGAGCGAGAATCTCGTCAAGGAGCTGCTCGGGGTGGTCGATAACCTGGACCGCGCGGTGGAGCACGCGCGCCGCAGCGAAGGCGCGGACTTCGAGAGCATGTTGCAGGGCATCGAGCTCGTGCAGCGACAGCTCCAGGGGGCCCTCGCCAAGCACGGCGTGACGCGCATCGACGCGGAAGGCGAGCCGTTCGACCCCACCGTGCACGAGGCGATCGCGCAGAAGGAAGAGGGGACCGTTCCTGGCAACACGGTGTTGCAGGTCTTCCAGCCGGGCTACCGGCTCTGGGACCGGCTGCTGCGGCCGGCGCGCGTGGTGGTTTCGAAGCCGCCGCGCGGCGCGGACGGAGGCGGGGAGGGCGCCGAGGGCTAGATCCGCGCCGGCCCTGCGCGAGCGAGGGGCTCTGCGATGGGCAAGGTGATCGGGATCGACCTCGGGACGACGAACTCGTGCGTCGCCGTCATGGAGGGCGGCGAGCCGAAGGTGATCCCGAACGCCGAGGGGTCGCGCACGACGCCTTCGATCGTCGCGTTCACCGACAACGGCGAGCAGCTCGTCGGCCAGATCGCGAAGCGCCAGGCGGTCACGAACCCCGAGCGCACCGTGTTCGCCGCGAAGCGGCTGATCGGGCGCCGCTTCGACTCCGACGAGGTGCAGCGCTTCCGCCAGGTGGCGCCCTTCGGCGTCGAGGCGGCGGAGAACGGCGACGCCTGGGTCCGGGTCGGCGACCGCATGCGCGCGCCGCAGGAGATCTCGGCGATCGTGCTCGCGAAGATGAGGGAGATCGCGGCCGAGTTCGTCGGCGAGCCGATCGCCGAGGCGGTCGTCACGGTCCCCGCCTACTTCAACGACGCCCAGCGCCAGGCGACGAAGGACGCGGGCCGCATCGCGGGCCTCAACGTCCAGCGCATCATCAACGAGCCGACGGCGGCGGCGCTCGCCTACGGGCTCGGCAACGACGAGGGCAAGACGATCGCCGTGTTCGACCTCGGCGGCGGCACGTTCGACGTCTCGATCCTCGAGATCGGCGACGGCGTGTTCGAGGTGAAGAGCACGAACGGCGACACCTACCTCGGCGGCGAGGACTTCGACCAGCGCATCGTCGACTTCCTGATCGCCGAGTTCCAGCGCGAGACGGGCATCGACCTGCGCCCCGACAACATGGCGCTGCAGCGGCTGAAGGAGGCCGCCGAGCGGGCCAAGCACGAGCTCTCGTCGCTGACGCAGACGGACGTGAACCTGCCGTTCATCGCGGCCGACGCCTCCGGCCCGAAGCACCTGAACGTGGCCCTCACGCGCGAGCGCTTCGAGGCGCTCGTGGCGGACCTCATCGAGAAGCTCGTGGAGCCCTGCCAGACCGCGCTGGCCGACGCGGGGCTGCGGCGCGAGGACGTGGCCGAGGTGATCCTCGTGGGCGGCATGACGCGCATGCCGCGCGTGCGCGAGAAGGTCGCCGAGATCTTCGGGCGCAAGCCCCAGGCGGGCGTGAACCCCGACGAGGTCGTCGCGATGGGGGCGGCGATCCAGGGCGGCGTCCTGAAGGGCGAGGTCGAGGACGTCCTCCTCCTCGACGTGACGCCGCTCTCGCTCGGCGTCGAGACGCAGGGGGGCGTCTCCACGAAGATCATCGAGAAGAACACCACGATCCCGACGAAGAAGAGCCAGGTCTTCTCGACCACCGAGGACAACCAGACGGTGGTGCGCGTCCACGTGCTCCAGGGCGAGCGCGAGATGGCGGCCGACAACAAGAGCCTGGGCCGCTTCGAGCTGGTGGGCATCCCGCCCGCGCCGCGCGGCGTCCCGCAGATCGAGGTCACGTTCGAGATCGACACCGACGGCGTCGTGAGCGTCTCGGCGAAGGACCTCGGCACCGGGAAGAGCCAGGCGATCCGGGTCACCGCGTCGGGCGGTCTCTCGGCGGCCGAGGTGGAGCGCCTCGTGCGCGAGGCGGAGCAGCACGCGGACGCGGACAAGTCGCGGCGCCAGCTCGCAGACCTGCGCAACAAGGCCGACGGCCTGGTCTACTCCACGGAGCGCACGCTCGAGGAGTACGGGCAGCACGTCCCCGAGGCGGACCAGCACGCCCTGCGCGAGAAGCTCGAGAAGACGCGCGCCGCGCTCGCGGCGAACGACGTCGCCGCGCTCTCCGGCGCCGTCGAGGAGCTCTCGGCGCTCTCCTACCAGATGACCGAGGCGCTCTACGCCAAGCTCGGCGGCGACGCCGGCGGCTGAGCCCCGAGCGGCGGGACGGCGCCTCCACGGCTCCGCTATAGATCAGGCCCCGAAGGAGACGGGCGCCCCGGCGCCCGGCGAGGGCGTGGCGAAGCGCGACTACTACGAGATCCTGGGCGTCCCCCGCAGCGCGGGGCCGGACGAGCTCAAGAAGGCGTACCGCCGCCTCGCGCTCGAGTACCACCCCGACCGCAACCCCGACGATCCGGGCGCCGAGGAAAAGTTCAAGGAGGCCTCGGAGGCGTACGCCGTGCTCTCCGACCCGGAGAAGCGCGCGCAGTACGACCGCTTCGGCCACCAGGGCGTCGGCATGGGCGGCCCCGGAGGCTTCCCGGGGATGGACTTCCAGGGCTTCGCCGACCTCTTCGGCGACTTGTTCGGCGACCTCTTCGGCGGGGCGCGCGCGACCGGGCGGCGGGGGCGCGGCCAGCGCGGCGCGGACCTCCGCTACAACCTCGAGGTGGACCTCGCCGACGTCCTCGAGGGGCGCGAGGAGCAGGTCGACGTCCCGCGCATGGTGCGCTGCGAGACGTGCACCGGCTCGGGGGCGCGCGCGGGCACCGCGCCCGAGCGCTGCCCGCGCTGCCACGGCACCGGCCAGGCGATCTTCCAGCAGGGCCTCTTCCGCATCAGCCGGCCCTGCGAGCAGTGCAGCGCGAGCGGCTGGATCGTGCGCGACCCCTGTCCGGCGTGCCGCGGCCGCGGCCGCGTCGAGGGGCGCAAGAATTTGAAGATCCGCATCCCCGCGGGCGTCGAGGACGGGATGCGGCTGCGCGTCGCCGGCGAGGGCGAGGCCGGCATCGCGGGCGGCCCGCCGGGGGACCTCTACGTGGTGATCCACGTGCGGCCCCATCCGCTCTTCACGCGCGACGGCGCCGACCTCGCCTGCGAGGTGCCGATCTCGTTCGTGCAGGCGGCGCTCGGCGCCGAGATCGAGGTCCCGACGCTGGAAGGCAAGGTGGCGCTGCGCGTGCCCGAGGGCACCCAGAACGGGAAGGTGATGCGGCTGCGCGGAAAGGGCCTTCCGGGGCTCCGCAGCGGCGAGCGCGGCGATCAGTACGTGCGCATCTTCGTCGAGGTGCCGACCAAGCTCTCCGACGAGCAGCGCCGGCTGCTCGAACGCTTCGCGGAGGTCTCCGGGGAGGAGGTGTCGCCGGTGACGAAGGGGTTCCTCGAGAAGCTGCGAGACCTGTTCGATTGACGCGCGCCGGCGCCGCCGCCGCGCTCGCCGCGCTCCTCGGGCTCGCGTGCCAGACCGCCGGGCCGTCCACTTCCGACGCGCGCGCGTACCACGCCGCCGTGCGGGAGCTGGCGCGCGACCGCGAGGCGGGCCTGCGCGCGCTGCGCGAGTTCGTGGCCGAGCGCCCGGACAGCCCGCTCGCCGACGACGCCGTCCTCCGCATCGCGGACGCGCTCGTGGAGGCGGGGCACGATCGCGAGGCGATCCGCCGGCTCGAGCGCGGCCTGCGCGCCGACCCCGAGGCGGACCGCTCGGACGACATGCGCTTCCTCCTCGCGCGGCTCCTGCGCGCGGACGGGCGCCCGGCGTCGGCGTACCGCGTCGCGCGCGGCATCCGGCTCTCGCTGCTCGAGGGCGAGCGCCGTGCGGAGGCGCACCGCCTCCTCGCCGAGCTCGCCGGGGAGGCGCACGACCGCACCGGGCGGCTGCGCTGGCTCGCGCGGGTCCGCGGCGACGCCGCGGATGCGGCGGAGACCGCGCGGGCGCAGGAGGCGCTCGACGCGGCGCTCGGCGCGCTCTCGGCCGCCGAGCTCGAAGACGCCGCCGAGGAGCTCGGGCGCGCGGTGCCGGCGGCGAGCGTCCGCATTCGTCAGGCGGAGCTCGCCATCGCGGCGGGAGACGCCGAGCGGGCGGCGGAGCTCGTCGCGCGCGCGTCGGAGCTGCCGCTCGCCGGGCCGGATCCCGAGCGGCTCGCCGCGCTCGAGGCGCGCCTGCGCGGCGAGGCCCCGCCCGGGGCGCCGGCGCCGGGCTCCGCGTTCTACGCGGCGGCCGAGGTGCAGGGGACGCTCGGCGTCGTGCTGCCGCTCACGGGCGAGCTCGGCGCGGCGGGCCGGGAGGCGCTCGACGGCGTCCTCCTCGCGAGCGGCGTCCTCGAGCCCGCCGCGGCGCGCGACGAGGGCGCCGCGCCGCGCGGCCTGCGCCTGCGCGTGCGCGACTCGGCGGGCGCGCCGGAGCGCGCGGTCGCAGCGGTGCGCGAGCTCGGCGCCGATCCCGCCGTCCTCGCGATCGTCGGCCCGCTCACGCAGGAGGAGGCGCTCGCCGCCGCGCCGGAAGCCGAGGCGCTCGGCGTCCCGCTCGTCACGCTGACGCGCCACGAGGCGGTCGCCGTGGGACACCCGAACGTGTTCCGCATCGGGCTCACCTACGCGGCGGAGACCGAGCGGCTCGCGGAGTACGCGGTGCGGGAGTTCGGCGCGCGCCGCGTGGCGATCCTCCATCCCGAGGACGGCTACGGCGAGAGCATGCGCGCCCTCTTCGCGGCGGCGCTCGAGGCGCGCGGCGCGGAGGTCGCCGCCGTCACGGGATACCCGCCCGACACGAGGGACTTCTCCGCCGCCGCGCGCGCGCTGATCCGCGCCGCCGGCGGGGAGCCCGCCGGCGACGCGCCGCTCGCGGCCCCGGGCGCCGGGGAGGAGGCGCCGCCGCCGCTCGTCGACGCCGTGTTCCTCCCCGACACGTACCGCGTGGTCGGCCTCGCCGCGCCGGCCCTCGCCGCGGCGGGGCTGCGCGGCGTGCGGCTCCTCGGGACGAGCGGCTGGAACGACCCGCGCGTGGCGCGCGTCGGCCGCGAGCACGTGGAAGGAGCGGTCTTCACCGGCGCGGTCGTGCACGACACGAGCGCCCCGGCGCTGCGCGAGTTCGCCGAGCGCTTCGCAGCGGGCTTCGGTCGCCCGCCGGACGCGCTCTCGGCGCAGGGCTTCGATGCGACCCTGCTCCTCCTGCGCGAGATCGTCGCGGGGCACGCGACGCGCGAGTCGCTGCGCGGCGGCCTCGTCGCGAACGGGCCGCTCGCGGGCGTCTCCGGCGGCACCGACTTCGAAGGCGACGGGAACGCGCGCCGCCGGCCGCACCTCCTCGGCGTCGAGGGCGGCCGCATCGTCCACGTCGACGCGCTCGGGAGGGCGCCGCGGCTCCCGCTCGGCGCACCGGCCGCGCCGCCGGTGGACGCGGCGGACGGCCCGCACGCCGCGACGTCGCGGTAGCGGGCGACCCCGCGGAGACCGTGGGGGCGCGGGCCGTGCGAGTGCGCGCGCGAGGCCGCGCGGCGCGCCGTTATGCTCGGCGCGTGTCCGCCCCGCGTTGCCCGCTTCGCGCGCTCGCGCTCGCGGCGCTCCTCGCGAGCGGCTGCGCACCGGAAGCGCCGCCGAGCGTCCTCCTCGTCGTGGCCGACGCGCTGCGCGCCGACGCGCTCTCCTGCTACGGCGGTCCCGCGCGCACGCCGCGGATCTGCGAGCTCGCCGAGCGCGGGGTCCTCTTCGAGCAGGCGTGGGCGGGCGGCCCGTGGACCGCGCCCTCCGCGGTCGCGCTCTTCACGGGGAGCCACGCGAGCGCCTTCGCCGACGACCCGCCCGCCGCGCCCGCGCGAGTCTTCCACGTGGGCGACGAGCACGAGACGCTCGCCGAGGCGCTCGCCGCCCGGGGCTACGCGGTGGCCGCGGACGTCGACAACTTCCTGGCGCACCGCGCGAACGCGCTCCAGGGCCTGACTCCGCTCGACCCGCGCTCGCAGGGCGCAGGCGGCGCGGCGGCCGCGCTCCCGCCGCCGGCGCGGGACGACGACCGCGTCCAGCGCATGTACGCCTCGGTCGACTTCCTGCTCTCCGCGCCCGCGCCCTTCTTCGCGGTGCGCTGGATCTTCGACCCGCACGCGCCCTACGAGCCGCCGGCGCGCTGGCTCGAGGCGCTCGCGCCCGCGGCGGCGTCGCTGCCGCGGCCGCTCTCCTTCTACGCCTCGCTCGGGCACGAGAACGCGGCGGCGCGGCTGCGCCGGCACGCGAAGGCGATGGCCGAGCCGGAGCGGGCGCTGCTGCGCGCGCTCTATCACGCGGAGGTCGAGTCCGTCGACGAGCGCGTCGGCTGGCTGCTCGACGCGCTCGGGCGCCGCGGCCTGCGCGAGCGCACGCTGGTCGTCCTCACCGCGGACCACGGCGAGGCGTTCGGCGAGCACGGCGTCTGGCTGCACGGGAAGGCGCTGTACGAGGAGCTGCTGCGCGTGCCCCTCCTCGTCGCCGGCCCCGGCGTCGCCGCCGGGCGGCGCGTCGCGCAGCCCGTGTCGCTGGCCGACGTCGCGCCGAGCCTGCGCGAGCTGCTCGGGCTCCCGCCGGGCGACGAGCAGGGCGCGAGCTTCGCGGCGCTCCTGCGCCCGGGTCCCGGCGCCCCTGCCGGGGCGGAGCGCGCGGCGTACGCGGGGAGCCCGAACGGGACGGCGCACGGCGTGGACGCGCTGCGCGTCGGCGCGCTGAAGCTGATCGCGCACGCGGACGGGCGCGCGGAGCTCTACGACCTCGGCGCCGACTCCGGAGAGACGCGCGACCTCGCGGCGGAGCGGCCGCAGGACGTCGCGCGGCTGCGCGCCCGGCTCGAGGCGCTCCGCGCGGAGAACGAGGGGCGCCGGCGCGCCCGGCTCGCCGCGCGCGCGAGCGGCGATCGCGAGCGCGTGCGCGAGGAGACGCGGCGCGAGCTCGAGGCGCTCGGCTACGTCGAAGGCGGGGCCGACGCGGCGGCCGCGGCTCGGCGAGCGGAGCCGGCCCCGGAGGAGGCGCGATGATCTCCGTCCCTCGATCGATGCGGACCTTGCTCGGCTTCGGGCGCGTGGGCGCCTCCGGCCGCTCGTGGACGCCGGCGCTCTCGCTCGTCCCGGCGCCCCCCGCGTAGGGCTGGCGCGGCAGCCCGGGCGCCCGCTCGGCGCACCGCAGGGCGCGCCTTCGCGCGCGAGCGCCGCGCGACCCTAAAGCCGCGCCCCCGGGCGGGTCGATGCAGCCCTCGTGACGCCCGACGCGGACTTCGCGATCCCGGACGAGCTGCCGGTCCTCCCGCTGCGCGAGTTCGTCGTCTTCCCGTACATGGTGCTTCCGCTCTTCCTCGCGCGCGAGGCGTCGATCGCGGCCGTGGAGGACGCCCTCGCGAGCGACCGGCTCCTGCTCCTCGCCGCGCAGCGCAATCCCGAGCTCGAGGAGCCGGGACCGGACGACCTCTACCGCGTCGGCACGGTCGCGATGGTGATGCGCACGCTGCGCCTCCCCGACGGGCGCGTGAAGGCGCTCTTCCAGGGGCTCTCGAAGGCGCGCATCGACTCCTTCGTCGAGAACGAGCCGGCGCTCTGGGCGTGCGTGAGCGCGATCGAGGAGCCGCCCGAGCCGGCCTGGTCCGTCGAGGTCGAGGCGGCGATGCGCAACGTGCGCCTGCGCGTCGAGGAGCTCCTCCCGCTCAAGAACCTTCCGCCCGAGGTGCTCTCGATCACCGCGAACGTCCACGAGCCGGGACGCCTCGCGGACCTCGTCGCCTCGAACCTGCGCCTGCGGCTCGGCGAGGCGCAGGAGGTGCTCGAGACGCCGGACCCGCTCGCGCGCCTGCGGCGCGTGGACGCGCTCTTGCGCCGCGAGCTCGAGGTCTCGACGGTGCAGGCCGAGATCCAGTCGCAGGCGAAGGAGGAGCTCTCGCGCAGCCAGCGCGAGCACTTCCTGCGCGAGCAGCTCCGCGCCATCCAGAGCGAGCTCGGCGAGGTGGACCCGCGCGCCGAGGAGGTCGCCGAGCTGCGGGAGAAGATCGAGGAGGCCGCGCTCCCGGCCGAGGCCGCGGAGGAGGCGCTGCGGCAGCTGCGGCGCTTCGAGCGCATGCACCCCGACGGGCCCGAGGCGCAGGTGGTTCGCACGTACTTGGAGTGGCTCCTCGACCTGCCCTGGTCGCGCGAGTCGCCCGACCGCCTCGACCTCGCCGTCGCCCGCCGCATCCTCGACGAGGACCACGCCCACCTCCCCGGCATCAAGGACCGGATCCTCGAGTTCCTCGGGGTGCGGAAGCTGCGGAGCGATTCGCGGGGCCCGATCCTCTGCTTCGTCGGGCCGCCGGGCGTCGGGAAGACCTCGCTCGGGCGCTCGATCGCGCGCGCCATGGGGCGCGAGTTCGTGCGCGTCTCGCTCGGCGGGACGCGGGACGAGGCCGAGATCCGCGGCCACCGGCGCACCTACGTCGGCGCCATGCCGGGCCGCATCCTGCAGGGGCTGAAGCAGGCCGGGACGCGCAACCCCGTCTTCGTCCTCGACGAGATCGACAAGCTCGGGAGCGACTTCCGCGGCGATCCCTCCTCGGCGCTGCTCGAGGTGCTCGACCCCGAGCAGAACGCGCGCTTCAGCGATCACTACCTGAACGTGCCGTTCGACCTCTCGCGCGTCTTCTTCGTGGCGACGGCGAACCTCCTCGACGCGATCCCGCGCCCGCTGCGCGACCGCATGGAGGTGATCCGCCTTCCCGGCTACACGCCGGAGGAGAAGCTCGACATCGCGCGCTCGTTCCTGATCCCGCGCCAGCTCGAGGCCGCCGGGCTCCCGGCCGACCGCATCCGCTGGTCTCCCGCGGCGCTCTCGCACGTGATCTCGGCGTACACGTCGGAGGCCGGCGTGCGCGATCTCGAGCGGCAGATCGCGGCGATCTGCCGCAAGGCCGCCCGGCGCGCGGCCGAGGGCGACGAGACGGCGCTGCGCGTGACGCGCGCCAGCCTCGATCGCCTGCTCGGGGCCGCCCGCCACGCCGGCGAGACCGCTTCGTCGGTGTCGCAGGTCGGCGTCGCGAACGGGCTGGCCTGGACCGAGAGCGGCGGCGAGCTGCTGCGGGTGGAGGTGGCGCAGACGGCCGGCCGCGGCCTGGTCCTGACCGGACAGCTCGGCGACGTGATGAAGGAGTCGGGCCAGGCCGCGCTCACCTTCGCGCGCTGGCGGCTCGCCTCGCTCGGCCTCGACGACGAGATGCTCGTGCGCCGGCAGGTGCACGTGCACGTCCCCGCCGGCGCGATCCCGAAGGACGGCCCCTCGGCGGGCGTCACCATCGCGGTGGCGCTGCTCTCGCTCGCGACCGGCGCGCCGGTGCGCCACGACGTCGCGATGACGGGCGAGATCACGCTGCGCGGCCGCGTGCTCGCGGTGGGCGGCGTGCGCGAGAAGGCGCTCGCGGCGCTGCGCGCCGGGATCCGCACCGTGGTGCTCCCGCGCGCGAACGTCCCCGAGCTGCGCGAGGTGCCGGCCGAGCTGGCCCGCCGGATCCGCTTCGTTCCGGTCGAGCACCTCGACGAGGCGCTCGAGGTGGTGCTCGAGCGCCCGCTCGTCCCCGCGACCCGGCCGCCCGCGCGGCGGCGGCGGCCGTCGGCGCCGGGGCGCGCCACGATCGCCACCGCGAAGGGGGCCGGCCGCTAAGCTGCCGGCCGTGCGCCTCCGCGAGCTCGGCGAGTTCGGCCTCATCGCGCGCATCGAACGGCTCGCGCGTGGGGCCGCGCGCGCGGCGGGCGCGCGCGTCGCGCTCGGGATCGGCGACGACGCCGCGCTGCTGCGCGTGCGGCCCGGCGAGGAGCTCGTTCTCACGACGGACGCCGCGGTGGAAGGCGTCCACTTCCGGCTCGGGGTCGAGCCGCCCGCGCGCATCGGCCGACGCGCCATGGTGGCGAACCTGTCCGACCTCGCGGCGATGGGCGCGCGCCCGATCGGCTTCGCGCTCGCGTTCGCCGCCCCGCCCTCGCTCGAGGCCCGCGTCGCGCTCGCCCTCGCGCGCGGCGCCGCGCGCGAGGGCGCGGCGCACGGCTGCCCGCTCGTCGGGGGCAACGTGACGCGCGCGCGCGAGGTCTCGCTCGCGTTCGCCGTCCTCGGCGTCGTCGCGCGCGGCCGCGCGCTGCGCCGGAGCGCCGCCCGGCCCGGGGACCGGGTGCTCGTCACGGGGACGCTCGGCGCCGCGGCGCTCGACCGCCTGCGCGCGGCGCGCGGCGGCGGCGCGCCGCGCCACCGCCCGCGCGCGCGGCTCGCTGCCGGGGCCGCCCTCGCGCGCACGCCGGGCGTCGGCGCGTGCATCGACGTCTCGGACGGCCTGGCCGCCGACCTCGCGCACCTCGCCGCCGCCTCGGGCGTCCGCGCGCGCCTCGACGCGGCGGCGGTCCCGGTGCCCGACGGGTTCGCCGCCGCCTGCCGGCGGCTCGGGCTCGATCCCGCGGCGCTCGCCCTCGCCGGCGGGGAGGACTTCGAGCTCGTCTTCACCCTCCGTCCCGGCGGGCCCTCGCCGGCGCGGCTCGCCCGCCGGCTCGGCGTCCCGGTGCGGGAGATCGGCCGCATCGAGCCGGGCCGCGGCCTGGCGCTCGACCCGCCCGGGGCCCTGGGCGGGCTCAGGCGCCGGGGCTGGACGCACTTCTAGCCGGAACGCCGCGGCCGGAAAGGCGGTCTCGGGCGCAGGAGCGCTTCAAGCGGGCGCCGCCTCTCGCCGATACGCCCCCCGTGCGCGTGTCCCTGTCCCACAAGTTCCTCACCGGGTCCCTGCTGGTGGCGGCGGCGGTCGTGGTGTTCCCGGAGCTCGCCGCCCGGGCCGGCTTCGCGGTCTCCTGGTGGGTGAGCCCCTTCGTCGCGCTCGGGAGCGGGGGCCTGCTCGGCTATCTCGTCTCGCGCCGTCTCTCCGGGCGCTACGAGGCGCTCGTCGCGGCCACCGACCGCATCGCGGGCGGCGACCTGGTGGAGAACGTGGATCTGCGCCGAAGCGGCCCGCTGCGCGACGAGACCGACGACCTCGCCGAGCGCCTGCGCGCCATGGTCGCGGGTCTGCGCGAGCTCGTCGCGCAGGTGCAGGGCTCCGCGCAGCGCGTGGCGGCGTCGGCGGACGAGCTCACGAAGAGCGCGCTCGGGGTGAGCGCGGGCCACGAGGAGATCTCGGCCACGGTGGGGGAGGTGGCACGCGGCGCGTCGCAGCAGGTCTCGCTCCTCGACGACGTGAGCCGCCTCGTCCACGACATCGCGTCGGCGATCGAGTTCAACGCCTCGCGCGCGCGCGAGGCGTTCGGCTTCGCCGCGGAGGCCAACCAGAAGGCGCACTCGGGCGTCGACGTCTCGCGGCTCGCGATCGAGAAGATGCGCTCCGTGTTCGAGCGGGTGGAGCTCGCCGGGAGCATGGTGTTCCAGCTCGAGGCGAAGACGCGCCACGTGCACCAGATCACGGAGATCATCACGAGCGTCGCCTCGCGCACGAACCTGCTCTCGCTGAACGCCTCGATCGAGGCGGCGCGCGCGGGCGAGGCGGGGCGCGGCTTCGCGGTGGTCGCGGACGAGATCCGGAAGCTGGCGGAGAGCACCGCGCGCAGCACGGACGAGATCTCGAAGCTGATCCACGAGATCGAGGCCGACACGCGCAGCGTCGCGGACGAGATGCGCCACTCCGGCAAGGTCATCGCGGAGGGCCGCGACGACGTGAACACGATCGCGGTCTCGCTCGAGCAGATCCGCGCTGCGGTGGGCGAGGCCGCCGCGCGCGCCGAGGAGATCTTCCAGGAGGCGGACCAGCAGGCGCGCGACGCCGAGCGCATGGTCGAGTCGATGGGCCGCATCGGCGAGGTGTCGCGCGGCAACACGGAGAGCATCGCCGAGGTGGCGACGACGGCGCGGCGCCAGCTCGACGCGGTGGCCGAGATGGTCTCCTCCGCGAAGGCGCTGCGCGAGTCCGCGGGTGAGCTGCAGGGCGCCGCGCGCCGGTTCCGCGTGGCGCCCGGGGAGGCGCGCTGATGTCCGCGATGGGCGAGCGGCTGCTCGCGTTCGAGGTCGGAGGGGCGGTCTACGCCGTGCCGATCGAGGACGTCGCCGAGGTCGCCGACCTCGGCCGCATCGCGATCGTGCCGACGCTGCCGCGGCACGTCGGCGGGGTCATGAACCACCACGGCGACGCGCTGCCGGTGCTCCACCGCACGGCGCTCTTCGACGTCGCGGCCGAGGCGCTGCCCGAGCCGCGACACGTGCTCGTCCTCGCGCGAAGCCCGGACGACCGCGGGGGCCTCGGGCTCCCGGTCGACCGCATCCTCGGGCTCGTCGACGGGGCGGGGGGCGTGGCGCGCGGGCCGGACGCGGTGGTGGAGCGGCGTCCGATCGACGGCCGCGTGGTGACGGTGCTCGACGCACGGCGGCTCCTGCGCCGGGCGTCCGAGGTGATCGAGCGCTCGGTCCTGGGGGCCGACGCCGGGGAGGGAGGCGAGGCATGGGCCGGGTCCTGATCGCGGACGACGCATCGTTCATGCGTCAGATGATCCGAGACATCATCGAGGCCGACGGCTTCGAGGTCGTCGGGGAGGCGACGGACGGCGTCGAGGTGGTGGAGCGCTTCAAGGAGCTCCATCCCGACGTCGTGATGATGGACATCGTGATGCCGAAGCGCTCGGGCATCGACGCGGTGAAGGCGATCATGGAGGTCGCGCCGAAGGCGACGGTCGTCATGTGCAGCGCGCTCGGGCAGGAGACGCTCGTGATGGAGGCGATCCAGGCCGGGGCGCGCGACTTCATCGTGAAGCCCTTCAAGCCCGAGGCGGTGCTGTCCACGCTGCGCAAGGTGCTCGAGAAGGAGCGCTGAGCCTTGGACCTGGCGAAGTACCGGAACCTCTTCCTCGAGGAGGCGACGGAGCACCTCGCCGAGATGGCGCGGGCGCTTCTCGAGCTCGAGAAGGATTCCTCGCGCGCGGAGGCGATCGACGTCGTCTTCCGCATGGCCCACTCGATCAAGGGCATGGCGGCGACGCTCGGCTACGACGCGATCAGCGAGCTCGCCCACAAGCTCGAGGACCACATGGACGTGTACCGCGCGGCCGGGCGCGTCGAGTCGGGCGAAGGGCTCGCGCTCGTCTTCCGCGGTCTCGAGGGCCTCGAGCGCATGGTCGGCGTGGTGCGCGAGACCGGTGAGCCGCCGGCCGCGGCGCCGGCGGAGCTGCTCGCCGCCCTCGGCGCCGCGGGCGCCGCGCAGGGGCCGGGGAGCGGCGCCCCAAAAAAAGCGCGGCTGCGGCCGTAGACGCGCCGGCCGCACGCTCGCACGTCCCGCCGCCGCCCCCGTCCGTCCGCGTCCGGACCGACCTCCTCGACCGCTTCCTGAACGCGGTCGGCGAGGTGGTCCTCACCTCGCGCCAGCTGCGCGGCGCGGGGAGCGGCGAGCGCCCGGGGGCCGCGGAGCTCTCCGTGGGGCTCGACCGCATGGAGCGCGTCGTCGGCGAGCTCCAGCGCCGCGCGCTCTCGCTGCGGACCGCCCCGCTCCTGCGCGTCCTCGACGCCCTCCCGCGCCTCGCCCGCGACCTCGCGCGCCAGACCGGAAAGCGCGTCGAGGTGCAGCTCTCGGGCGCGGAGCTCGAGCTCGACCGCGCGATCCTCGACCGCCTCGGCGACCCGCTCGTGCACCTCGTGCGCAACGCCGTCGACCACGGGCTCGAGCCGCCCGCGGCGCGCCGCGCGGCGGGGAAGCCCGAGACCGGGCTCGTCTCCATCGACGCCCGCCGCGACAAGGACACGATCCGGATCTCGGTGCGCGACGACGGCGCGGGCATCGACCTCGACGCCGTGCGGGCGCGCGCCGTGGAGACGGGCGCCGTGCACGCCGACCTGGCCGGAGACCTCCCGCCGGAGGAGCTCGTCGCGCTCGTCTTCCGCCCGGGGCTCTCGACCCGCGACGAGGTGTCCGACATCTCGGGTCGCGGCGTCGGGATGGACGCGGTGCGCTCGACGGTGGAGAGCCTCGGCGGGCACGTCGAAGTCTTCTCCGAGCGCGGCCGCGGCACCGAGACGACGCTGGTCGTCCCGATCACCGCCGCCGTGCAGCGCGTCCTCCTGCTCGGCGTCGGCGACGAGACGCTCGCCGTCCCCATCGCGAAGGTCGAGCGCATCGTGGAGGTGCCCGCGCGCGCGCTCGAGCGCTCGGGGCACGAGTGCTTCGCGCTCGTCGACGGCGAGCCGCTCCTCGTGATCGACCTCGCCGAGCGGCTCGGGCTCCCGCCCCCGCCGCCGGCGGCGGCGCTGCCGCTGGTCCTCGTCGAGGTGCGCGGCCAGCGCGTCGGCGTGCGGATCGAGCGCCTCGCCGGGCAGCAGGAGATCTACGTGAAGCCGGTGCCGGGGCTGCTCGCGTCCGCGCGCGCCCTCGCCGGCATGACCGTGCTCGCGGACGGCAGCCCCGTCTTCGTGCTCGACCTGAACCAGGCGGCGTGATGGACGCGGCGATCAGCGTGCAGGAGGCCGAGCTCGACCGCGTGCGCGAGCTCACCAACATCGGGGCCGGGCACGCGGCGACCGCGTTCGCCCAGCTCGTCGGACGGCCCTGCCGGATGCGGGTTCCCACCGTGCGGCTGCTGCGCGCCGACGCGGCCGGGACCGCGTTCGTCGCGACCCCACACGACGACGAGCGCGGGCCGCTCTCGGGCGTGTTCTTCGAGGTCGAGGGCGGGCTCCCCGGCGTGCTCGCGCTCCTCTTCCCGGCGTCCTCGCGCGAGCGCCTCCTCGCGGCGATCGGCGGCCCGGGCGCGACGTCGGAGGCCGCGCAGTCGGCGCTGCGCGAGATCGGCAACATCCTCGTCTCGCACGCGGTTTCCGCCATCGCCGACACGCTGGGGACGCGCGTCCTGCCCTCGATTCCGGTGCTCGCGATGGACGACGCCGCCGCCGCGCTCGCGTCGCTCGTGGCCCTGCGCGGCGCGGGGCAGGCCGCGCTCCGGATCGAGACGGAGATCTCCGACGCGAAGGGCGAGTACCGCGGGCTCCTCGTGTTCGTACCGGACGCCGACTGCCTCGCGCGCCCGGCGTCTCCGCCGCGCGGCGCCGTCCGCGTGCGGTCCATGAGGGGCTGAGCCGCGTCCGATATGCTGCGCCCCCGTGGAGCGCCACGGGCTGAGGGCCCTGCTCGAGGAGGTGCGCCGGGGGACGCTCGACCCCGACGCCGCGCTCGCGCGTCTCGCGCACCTGCCCTTCGTCGACACGCCGGACGCGCGCGTGGACACGCACCGCGCCCTCCGGCTCGGGCTGCCGGAGGTCGTCTTCGGCCTCGGGAAGAGCGCCGCGCAGATCGCCGAGATCGCGAGTGCGCTGCGCGCGGCGGGACAGCCGGCGCTCGTGACGCGCGTGGAGCGCGACGTCGCCGCCGCGGTCGAGCGGCTCCTCCCGGACGCGGAGTACGACGAGGGCGCGCGGCTCGTCTGGCTGGGGCCGGCCGAGGTCCCGCGCACCGGCAAGGGCACCATCGCCGTCGTGAGCGCCGGCACCGCGGACCTTCCCGTCGCGCGCGAGGCGATCGGCGTCGCGCGCCGCTTCGGCAACGACGTCGAGGCCGTGCACGACGTCGGCGTCGCGGGCCTCCACCGGCTCCTCGAGGCCGTGCCCGCGCTGCGCACGGCGCGCGTCGTGATCGCCGTGGCGGGCATGGAGGGCGCGCTCCCGTCCGTGGTGGGCGGGCTCGTCGACCGGCCGGTGATCGCGGTCCCGACGAGCGTCGGCTACGGCGCCTCCTTCGGCGGGCTCGCCGCGCTCCTCGGCATGCTGACGAGCTGCGCCTCCAACGTGGCGGTCGTGAACATCGACAACGGCTTCGGGGCGGCCTACGTGGCAACGCTCGTGAACCGGCTGTGAGCCCGGAGCGGCCGAGGCGGGGATGAGGCTGCACCTCGACGCGTTCTCCGGGATCGCGGGCAACATGGTGCTCGGCGCGCTCCTCGACGCCGGGCTTGCGCGCCGGGCGCTCGCTGCGGACCTCGCGGGCCTCGGCCTCCCGCACGTCCTGCGCGTGCGGCGCGTGCGGCGGGGCCCGATCGCCGCGGCGTACGTCGAGGTCGGCGTGCCCCCCGCCGCCCGAGGGCGCGCGGGGGATCGGGTGCGCGCGGGCGGCGCGGCGGCCGCGGCGCGCGTCCGCGGGCGGCGCGCGGGGCCGGGCCCCGCGCGCGGCGGCGGCCACGGGGCGGACGGGGGCGACCTCGCGCACGCGGGGCACGGCCGCCGCTACGACGAGATCCGGCGCCTTCTCGACCGCGCGCGCCTCGCGCCCCCCGTGCGCGACCGCGCGCAGGCCATCTTCGCCGCCCTCGCGCAGGCCGAGGCCCGCGTGCACGGCATCCCCGTCGCGCGCGTCCACTTCCACGAGGTGGGGGCGGTGGACGCGATCGTGGACGTGACCGGCGCCGCGATCGGGCTCGAGCGGCTCGGCGTGCGGGCCGTGACGGCCTCGCCGGTCGCCCTCGGGCACGGCAGCGTGGAGAGCGAGCACGGCCGGCTCCCGCTCCCCGCCCCCGCGGCGCTCGAGCTGCTGCGGGGAGTCCCTACCGTGCCCGCCGGGGTCGCGTGGGAGACCGTGACCCCGACCGGGGCCGCGATCCTGCGCACCGTGGTGGAGGCCTACGGGCCTCTCCCGGCCATGACGGTGGAGCGGATCGGCCACGGGGCGGGGGACGATCGCCCCGGCCCGCTCCCCAACGTCCTGCGCGCGATCCTCGGCCGCGACGCCGAGGCGCGCCACGAGCGGGTGTCGGTCCTCGAGTGCAACCTCGACGACGTGGTCCCCGAGCACTTCGGGCACTGGATGGAGCGCCTCCTCGCGGCGGGCGCCCTCGACGTCTCGCTCCAGCACCTGCAGACGAAGAAGAACCGCCCGGGCTTCCTGGTGCGCGTGCTCGCGCTTCCGTCGGAACGCGAGGCGCTGGCGCGCATCCTGCTGCGCGAGACGACGACGCTCGGCGTGCGCGTCTCCGAGTGGGATCGGCTCGCGCTGCCGCGCGAGTCGCGGCGCGTCGACACGCCGTTCGGTCGGATCTCGGTGAAGATCGCGCGCCGACCCGGGGGGCAGCTCGACGTGTCGGCCGAGGTCGACGAGTGCCGGCGCGCGGCGCTCCGGACCGGGACGCCGCTGCGCGAGGTCGTGCGCGTGGTGGAGGAGGCGGCGCGCGCCTCGCTCGCGGGCACGCGGTCGCGTTGACAACCTCCGGTTTGCGGCCCACGCTCTTCCGCTCGGGACCCGGGCACCGCGCCTACCGCGTAGGTCGGGCTGCCGGCGCGCGGTGCACGGAGGGGATGGGAGGATCGGGCGATGGCTGAGATTCCGAACGCCGTGATCAAGCGGCTGCTGACGAAGCACGGTGAGGGCCTTCGCGTGTCCGCCTCGGCCCTCGACAAGGCGGTCGCCGCGACGGAGGACTACGTCGCGCGCCTCGCGCGCGAGGCGCACGGCTCGGCGGCGGCCGACAAGCGCAAGACGATCATGGACGCCGACATCGAGTCGGCGCGCAGCAAGATCGGCTGACCGCCCGCCGCCGCCCCGGCGGATCCCCCCCGCCGTCCCGACCGACGAAAAGGGCCCCGAAGCGAGCGCTTCGGGGCCCCGTGTTCGCAGCGCGCCGACGACGTCGTCGCCGCCTCGGCCCGCTCCGCGGCTACATCATGCCGGGCATGCCGCCGCCGCCCGGCGCCGCCGGCTCGTCCTTCTTCGGCTTCTCGGCCACCATGCACTCGGTGGTGAGGAGCAGCGAGGCGACGGAGGCCGCGTTCTGGAGCGCGGTGCGCACGACCTTGGTCGGGTCGATGACGCCCGCCTTCACGAGGTCCTC